>Ga0209164_1000030_pt1 | contig 422961 bp, 397 predicted proteins | sample MTBNYHSulfiMetaG_FD_187458 | JGI IMG/M metagenome (GOLD analysis project Ga0209164, IMG submission 187458) | Enrichment culture microbial communities from rom New York Harbor, USA that are MTBE-degrading - MTBE-NYH (New York Harbor Sulfidogenic)... | ecosystem: Environmental > Aquatic > Marine...
ATCATACTTTGAATTGTAATACCAGATTGGATCACTGCAATTAATAATTGAAATATCTACGCCATAGTAAGATAGAGTTTTACTATAGACTTCTTTCCCTGAATACTCATCGGTTATGCTAAGAGTGTATTCTCTTTTAGAACCTGTTCTATAGAATGATTCTCCCATTGAAACAGCATATTTTTCGGCTTCTCCTTCAGCCATATCAGTCTCTGAAATAAATCCTAATCCAACAGTTACTCCATTTTGATCTTTTAGTATTATATCGTAGGTTGATTTTGCTCCTTTTACTGTTAATGATATAAATACAGGCCCAGGATTAACAGTTAATTCAGAGCCTGTGCTTATAAATGGTTCGCTTATTGTAACCGATAAATTTGAACCGAAAATATCAATGTCTTCACATCCACTAAACCCAACACAAACAAGCAAAACAATTATTCCAATTATCAAGAGTTGTTTTTTCATATTTTTCCCTTAAAAATTGCACGGTTTTTTATTTTTTACTCAAGAGAAATTCCGTAATCAATGAAAATACAAATGCAATAAATAACAAGATAAGATATCCAAAAAATTCTAATTCAGTTCCCATAACAAAAAAACCGATAATTATAATGATAACAAACGCCCATATTCCTGCAATTATAATATGCTTACTCTCCATATAAGACTCACTTTATCGTTTTGTAACTATTCCTTCTTTAAAAACATATCCTCCTGGGGTGCCGGTCTAGAGGTTCAAATCCCTTCCCATGCACTAATTGTTTATATTTATTTTATTTTACAAAATAGAAAGAAAAATTTTTGTGCATAAATAGTCACAAAAAGATATTAACGCAAATTCTGTTGAGGTTTACTGAGATTTATGTCATCAATTGATTTTATTCTGACTCGCAGAAGCATTAGACACTATGATAAGAAAGCTATCCCTGAGGACATATTAAACCAGATCTTTGAAGCTGGAAGAAACGCTCCATCAGCTGTTAATAGGCAACCAATTCATTTTATCATCGTAAATGATGAAGAAGCAAAGAAAGAATTGTCCAAAGGAATATTTAACCGCCATATCAAAGATTCTCCAGCTGTTATAGTTGGTTGTGCAGATGTAAATTCAGCTTTGACTGGAAAATGGGCAATTGTTGATGCTGCAATAGCAATGCAGAACATGGTTATTGCCGCATGGGCTTTAGGAGTCGGTTCTTGTTGGATAGGAGACTTCAGGGAAGAAAAAGTGAAGGAGTTGCTGAAAATTCCTGATAAATGGAAGATTGTTGCTTTGGTAACCCTTGGTTATCCTGCTGAACAGCCAAAGCAACGAAAGAAGAAACCAGTTGAAGAACTGTTTAGCTTCAACAGTTTCTAATTGTTTGGATAGAACCGGTATTCTGGTGTTCAACTCCTTGCATAAAACATATTGTTTACCTCAGAAATGATTATTTAAACTATTTTCATATTTCTAATAGCAAGTTCAAATGAAAAACGAGTACTACCCTTGGGGCGGTGACTTCACCGTCTGTAAAAATAATGGATGTATAGCAGTAGTTCTATTACAGATAGACTATACGCCTCCGTCAGATGTTGCAATATACGGGCCATTAAAAACAGAAAACATTGGAGTTGAAAAAATAGTTGCCAACCTTATTTCCAACCCATACATAAGATATCTTGTGGTTTGCGGTGATGATATAAGAGGACACCGATCAGGTTCATCACTCATAGCATTACACAAATATGGGATAGACAAAAAAAATAGGATAATAAAGGCACCTGGTGCGATACCATATATAGAGAACCTCAAAACAGAGGCCATCCAAAGATTCCGTGCACAAATAGAAATATTAGACATGATAGGCATAAAAGACAAAAAAACAATAGATGCCACAATAAAAGAATGCTTAGAAAAAACACCCGGCTGTTTTGGGGAACCTTACATAGCCATACGAATCAAACCAGAGATAACAAAGATAGATGATAAAAGAGCATTACATTCTAGAATAATATTGAATTATATGAATAAGGTAAAAAAAAGAGAGTGAAAGATTATGTTTTCGTTTACTAAAAAACAAGAAATTCTTGATGTATCTGGAATCAAGATAGGTGGACAACCTGGAGAACAACCTACAATTCTTTTTGGCGGTATTTTCTTCAAAGGTGTACCAGATTTCAAAAAAACAGAAAAAAACATTCAAAACATGTTAAGCTTAAGCAAAAAAACGGGAAACCCATGTTTACCTGATTTTTTTATAAAAAAAGAAGAAGACTTAGAAACAATAATTGATTTTATTGAACGTATATTGCCAAAGAATCAACCTTTCTCAATAGATATAATAGAGCCAACAATTAAGATAAAAGCTTTGGAATATTTGGATAAAAAAAATCTTCTTCACAGAACTGTATACAACTCAATCCACGTAGGCGTAACTGAAAAAGAAAGAAATGCTTTGAAACAACACACACCAACTATGGCAATTATTGTAGCCTTCAATCCCAAGGATAAATCACCAGATGGCAAAATAGAAGTTTTAGAGAATGGTGCGCATCTAACAGACAAGGGTTTAATAGCTATAGCTGAAGAGATAGGAATCAAAAAGATACTCATCGACACGGCAGCGCTAGCACCAGGAGATTATAGCGGTGCATCCATCGCCGCTATACCCGTTATAAAAGAGGAATATGGTTTGCCAACTGGTTGTGCTATTCACAATGTTGTTGAGAAATCAACATGGCTAAATAAAAATTTTGAATCTGCTAAAAAAACAGTTGATGTATCATCAAACATGGATATAGTACTCTTTGGTGGGGACTATGTAATCTTTGGGCCGATTGAAAATGCGGATCTCGTTTTTCCTACTATCGCCTGGCAGGACATACTTGTTTCTGAATATACTGAAAATTATTTTGGTGTGAAACCTGCTGAATCTCACCCTCGAAGGAAGTTTTTTTAATGGAAAAAATCAAAACAAGTGTAATAGGATCCTACCCAACAAATATCGATAACTTAGACATTATGAGGGATTACTTTGATCAAAGTGAAAACAAATCTTGGAACAAGTACATAAAAATCGCTGTAGATGACATGATAAAAGCAGGCATAAATATTTTGTCTGATGGGCAAACAAGAGATCCGTTCATACAACTTTTCGCGAGAAGGTTAAGCGGTTGTAGAATCAGAGATCGAGTAGAAGTATTTGATAAAATTGAGTACACCGGTCCTATAACTGTTGATGACCAGAAATATGTTAGAACCATTATACCAAAAAATAGTATGCTAAAAGGTGTTATCACTGGGCCTTTTACATTAAGTAAATCTTGCATTAACATGTATTACAAGGATGAAAAAAACATGGCTTTTGATTTCGCATATGCGCTTAAAAAAGAAGCAGAAAACCTTGAGAAACACGTTGATATAATTAGTATAGATGAACCGTTTTTTTCAAATGAGATGCCAGATTACGGAAAAGAATTAATTGGTATAATAACAGATAAAATACTTTGTCCCACTATGCTTCATGCGTGTGGTGATGTTTCTCAAATAATCCCTGATTTATTGGAGATGCCTGTTGATATATTGTCACATGAGTTTAAGGCATCGCCACATTTATTAGAGGATTTTAGTAAATACTCTTTTTCTAAAGAGTTATGTCTTGGTTCTGTTCGCTCAGATAACCAGGTTGTTGAAAGCGTGGAAGAAATAGTAAAACATATTAGAAAAGCAATTGATATGTTTGGTGATAAAATCATACAAATATCCCCAGATTGTGGCCAAAGGTTGTTACCAAAAGAGAATGCTTACGAAAAACTTAGAAATCTTGTTAAAGCAGGTGAGATAATAAATGGTTGACAAAGAAATACCACTTATAACGGCAAAAAAAACTACACAGAAAGATGTTAAACTGGACCCTGGTGGATTTTTTGTTATAATAATCCAGAGAAAAGAAAAAACAATCCAGGTGGAATACTACTCAAATGTATACAAAGGGGAAAAGATTGTTTCTGGTAAACTCAAAAAGGTTTTTGTAGGTAATAAAGCAAATGCGCTCTGTGATACAATTGTGAAGAACGTGCCTAAGTTGCTACCTGAGCATTATGCATATCTGGGTAGAGAATTACAAAGAGCACAGTGTGCACTTGAAAAAAACAAGAAATATTTTCAGGATGGTTGCTAGACTCGTTTTATAGTGCTTCTACCGTTTACATGCTCTTCTTTTTTACCGTTTTTGTCTCTTGTATCAACATCAGTTATTTCCAACGAATCCCCTTTTTTGAAGCTTCGTATTTCTTTTACTTTTTCATCCCAAACTGTTAGTTTTCTCGTAAAGTTTTTATCTTTTATTTTTATGTTTGTAACAAAACCTATTTCGCCGTTATCTTTGAAAAACGTGCGTGTAGGTTCCATCTCAATAAGCTTTCCTTTGATAATTTTTTTAGCATGAGATTCCTTGTTGTTTATATCTGGCATTTGTTCTGGTTCTATCTCTATTAGACCCCATCTTCCAACGTTTACCTCTAAGCAGTTAAAACCATCTTTCACGTAGCCGTTAACTATTTTCAGATTTGTACCTTTTTTGATGGTTTTATTTTTTAGGAGCTCTACATCTTTGTTCCATAAAACCAATCTGCATGTACCTGTATCATCAGTTAAATCAAGGTTTGCTACCATTCCATTTGAGCCGTTTTTTCTTTTAAAATTCCTTGATTCGCTAATCTTTGTTATTTTACCAAATACAGTGCATTCTGTATCTGGTTTTAAATCTGATATTTTGCAGATGTTTTGTTTGTTTCTACCAAGTCCATCTACAATTAATAACGCCACTGTGTCTTCATCTAGGAGGTCGTCGTATTCTTTTCTAATTTCTTTTATTTCTTTTTCGAAATCGTTTTTTGTTTTTAGATCTTTTATAATTTCGTATAATTGTTCTTTAGTTTTATGCATCCAAAACGTGAATGCATCTATACTTTTTTAAATCTATGTTTAAATTAATAAAAAAATATTTATAGAAAATACTAGAATAAGATTGATTATTGGTTGAAAAAATATTTTAGTATCTGGATTATGTGTGGAAATCGCTCTAAAAATCTAGATATTATATAGTTTCTTGGCATGCTAACCGCAAGCGGATCTGACCAATCACTCTCAGCATCATTTGTGTCCTTTGCTTTTACTTTAATATTATATGTCCCCTTAGTAGTCCATGCATGATTTGCACTTGCTGTAACACCAGAAGCAAATGGTCCTACCCAACCACTGTTTGTTCCGTCACCCCAATCAAACCAATAATAAACCTGATCTCCGTCAATATCAGTCGTAGACGAAGAATAGATGTAAGTCGTCCCGACCTTGCCATTAGTTGGACCAGATGGTTTAACAGGTTTATCTGGCGGGTTGTTAGTTGTAGCAAGAATCGTAAAGGAATGCGCCATGGATGCACCTATATATGGATGATTTTCACTTCTACCTGATTCATCCTCTGCGTGGATGTAGTAATAAATTTTTGTCTCGTTATCTAACTGTGGGATTGTTGCATGATATCGGTTGTTCCCAAGTGGTTGTAACTGTATAGAGTCCCAGTCGCTATATTCTGTTCTCCAATAAACACATGTATCAGAATCGATGAGATTTTCGCCACTGTATGGAAAAATTTTTGTTTGGATGTCAACGCCATCGTCACCATTAACATATCCAGATAGAGGAACATGTTCAATGTAAAGCATATAACGATCAGTGATACCCATGACCCTGCAGTGGAGAGCATCAGTCGAAAGCCAGGGATAACCTGGAAGCGCAGTAAAACCTAATACCTCATATCCTGGCATTGCAGCTTGGTATGATGCTATTGCTTCGTCATCCCAGCTACCCCCTGTGATTGGTACAAGGACTTTGTTATTAAGAATAAGTGAATTAGTATAAGGCTCATTACCAGGAGTATAAACCCTTGCAATATTATATGAAGTATTGTAGCAACTTTTTTGTGATTCGAAATAATCCACTGCTGCTTCAATCTCATCATACTGCGAATGACTTGGTGGGACTTCACGGATAAGAATTGTATCTGGGCTGAGATATTTTGCCCAACAATCAATATGTTTTATTGATGATACACCATTGACATCAGCAACAACATGATATTTTGTAATACCCAGATAGTCGAACATATTTTGATTTATCTGTTCGTGTGTTAAACCAGAGTTTTCACTCCAGATGAGATTAGTTGAAATAGAGATGCCCTGACCATCTGTCATATAGTTACCGCCCGTGTGTATAAGATTCATAAAATATACTGGAATAGTTTGGTTATTTCCGTATACAGCAGGTATTTGATCATCGTTAGGTCTTGGTCTGTTGTAGGTAAAATCAACAATTCCCTGCTCATCATTGCCATTGAAGATAAACCAAGGACCATAGTCTCTCGTCCAATAGGAATCAGTTGGTGCTATCAAGAAACTGCAATGAGATAGATCAACACCATTACTTAGATATAGTGACTGAACGGTGTTTTTTTGTGCAGTGTTTGCAACGATAGTTACAACCTGAACATCCTCTGCCATCTCACGAATAATCTCAAATGATATACCAAAGGAATAACGGATTAATACACCTTCCATCGGCTCGAATTCTGCCGGCTGACGTACTGGTGCAGGAGGAACACCAAGGGTTTGAATATCTATATCCTCTGTTTGCAAAACAAGAGACATATCACTAGCAAATGCAGCGTTGAAAAAATTACTAAAAAACAATACTAAACCTATAAAAGTTACAAAACAAATCAATTTCTTGTCCATAAACTTCAACCCCCATAAAACATTAGCATGGACCAGTTTTTAACCTTTTTCAAACCCACGATATAGAGTGATATCTTTTCTAAAAGACACAAATACTTAATTTATATCTATAAAAATATCATTTTAATAAATATGAATGAACCCAATATAACTATTATTACACCAATAAACCTCCCAAGCCTGTCCTCGTTAATCTTGTTGGCAAAAGTAGAACCTAAGAGAGCACCTAACCCTGCTGCGCATCCCGTCACTAGTAGAGCAGATATAATAATCTCATTATTCGCAACATGGCCAATGGCCCCTGCACCTGCTATAAAAAACATGGCAAAAAGAGCAGTTCCAATAGCTTTATGGACATCATATTCCAATATGAAAATCAAAACAAGTGCAATTGCAGCTGCACTACCCATACCAGAAAAACCGCTGGTCAAGCCGATAGAAAAACCTAGTATAACAAAAGAAATCATTTTATGATCTTTAATAAACTTGAAGTTAATTTTAGCATTAATGTATTTTATGTTTCTTTGGACGCCGTTTATTAAAAGATTTAAACCAAAAAACAACAAAGAAATTCCTATAACTATGTTAAGTCCTGATTCAGGTGCAATTGCTGTAAATCTACTACCTATCAATGCACCTATAACACCTGTTAAAATTAGAGGAGAACTAGATTTTAGATCAACCTTAGCATTTTTGAGGAATATTAGTCCGGCTATTAAGCCTATTATGCAGTCCACTAAAAGACTAGTACCTATAGCCTGATGAATAGAGTACCCAATAAAAATGGTTAAACATGGAATTATAAACATTCCTGCGGTACCGGATGCCGCACCAACAAATATTCCACTGCCCAAACCGGCGATAATGAGCAATAGTATAGTATAATAATCGATTGTCACTTAATATAAGTAATACTTTACTTTTATTTTATATGTTACCTTTTAAAATGATTTCTAATTAGATTAAAAGTTTTAAAAAAATAAAAAAAGAAATAGAGGTGTGCATGCTTGCACTTTTAGTTGTCTTTGTATCTTCTTCTATGTATAGTGTATTAATTTATTTGCATTTAGATACAATCTCAATACTCGTACCAACAAATGATTTTGAGATTGTTGGCTGCCTTGAATGCCTGGTTCGTTAACTGGTGTAACAAGAGTTACAGTTACTGTATCAGTGTCTGAAGGATCATCTGTGTTGGTTGCCACTATGTTTCCAGTATATTCGTTTTCTTGTAGTAATAAATTTAGAACGTAAGGCAGTTTTGGTGAAATGCAAGTTGCTGTTACAGTTGTTGAATCACCTGCAGCAAGTCCAGTACCGCTTGAAGGGTCGAAGGTCCATGTGCCCCAATCAGGCCAGCTAGTTATTTCCCAGTTAAGTAGTGAGCCCGGTTCACCTATGTTTTTAACTTCAAAGGTGCCTGTGACTGTCGAACCCGCTGGTACATCAGTCCATGATAGACTTCCTTCGCAGTCAAGATCTGGTACTGGTGGTTGTCCTACATATCCTGTCAAGTAGAATGCCATATCACCGTAACCATGAATAGTCCAATAGACTGTACCTAAAAGTGGGAACCCTTGTACAGAAAGTGCGAGTAGCTCAGGGTTGTTTCCATTGGTATCCCAACCCCACTGCGGTTGGAAATTACCAACCCATTGGATGGCTATCCAATAATGTTCGTTAGCAGCGGCAACAAATGGTTGTGGCAATACTACTTCATATTCATATTCCTCAGTTCCTCCAGTTGGAACCCCCATGACCTGTGGCATATTATAGACTACTAATGCTGTTGGTGTTGGATCTGGCATACCCGCTCCTGTTGGCATACCTCCAGCATCTGCATAGAAGATAATGTTAAAATCTGCTGGATTCGGTCCCGCTGGTGGGCCATTCCAAAATACTCCCCACCAATGTACATCAGTTACAAATGTCTCTTCTTCAAACATGAAATCGTCAGCCACTTGCGAGTTGAACGGGTACGCAAGATCTAGTTGTGATGATAAACCGTTTTGGTTACCATCAATTCCGCCGTTGTCCCATACTATATCGTCTCTATTGTTGACATTCGATTTTATCATACTTGGTAGTATTTTTGCTTTTGATGATAATGTTGGTTTAATGCTTTCTGCTGATACAGCAAATGCTGAAAAAATCATTGCCACTGCAATCAGCAAAACACCAGCTTCTTTCAAAATAGTTTTTTTCTCCTTCATAATTACCTCCCTCTAACAATTATTTAGCGATTGTTAATTTAAAAAGATTTTGCTAGATATAAACTAGCATTAACATGACTCGAGTTAGCATTTATCATTTTATATAGGTTTCGCTAGTTATATGTTATCAATACCAAATAAAAATAGTTTTAACATTATTTTAATTATATAGTCTAACATTTTGATAAAAAAATAAAAAAAAGAAAAAAGAGAGATTGTTGGTTTTAGTTATTGTTGATGGCTGCTTTTGATTTTAGAATCAAAGATTGCATGCCAACGATTTGCTGGTTGTTTTGTACTTGTTGATTTAGGTTAAGATTGTTTTGGTTTTCTTGTAAGTCAAACCAGTTACCTAAACCAATCCAGTCACCGACACCTACAATGGTATCATATGTATCGACGTTACCATTGCTATCAGTAACTTTTAGGCTAACCCAGTAAACACCAGGTATAAGCCAGCTCTTGTATGCCGTTGCACCATAAGCATCGTCGTATACACCATCTTCGTCCAAATCCCATGCATATGTGTATGTTCCTTGGCCATCATATGCTACGCCATGGAATTCGACGGACTCACCAACATCTGCTTCTACACCGTTGGCCATATCTACTATCTTTGCTTTAAGTCCTGCAGCAGCAGGGTATCCACCTACTTTTAGACTTGGGTCACCTAAACATGGCCATTGTTCAACGGTTTTACAATCAATCTGTGGGTCGCCATCTCCTGGAGGATTAGTCATGAATGGACTGAATACATCAATATATCCATTGAGCGCTCCTGCCCATGCTTCTCCAAGGATTTTGGTTGTGCTTTCATTGAATGCCTTGTAGAATAGTACTTGTTGGTATCCGCCAAGACCTTCTAGACATACTGGCTGTGCTATACCATCACCGTTTAGGTCGTTATCTCCGCCTACCCATCCGTAACCAAGACCAGTGTTTCCAAATGCGGCTATGGCTCCTCCGCCGATCTTTCTTACTAGCGCTTCGCTGAAGCAATCTGGGATTGGATTACCATATGTCCACATCATGGGTTTTTTCAATAACGTCCATAGGAACGAAACATTGAACTGGCTGTTGTGACAACCGCCGATTACCGTGACTGGTAGTTTGCCGCCATTTCTTAATCGCCGGAAATTCGAATTCTGTATACCTTCAGTCCAGCCGCCACCTTGATCAAATGGCCAGTGTGTACTCCAGCTACCTGGGTTTCCATGTCCATCGAAGAGCAGGTGACCTGCGCCAGCAGTTATATCTCTTACAATGTAATCTGTCTGTGGTGTATGAGTAGGATCAGTGTTTTGATAAGATGCATATAGCCGAACGGGTGTAAAACTGGACATATGGGTTTCCCATATATACTCGGTTACTATTTCTCCCTCATAATAGTCGAGATCATCATTGTGGGAGTCTCCTGCTATGAGAATCATATTGTTATACCATGACCCAGCTGGATCTTTTTCATAGTTAATTATTTTATTAACCATGATTTTTACTTCGAATTTGTTTCTGATTGCAAGTCTGCCAACATAGACATCTGGGTATAGATCCAATTTATCTTTGCCAGAAAAACCTATCCATTTTGCAAAGATTCCATCGTTATTGGAATCCCAATCGTCGAAGTCGGCAGTGGAGTTGTATATATCTGCATAATAAAGATCTGAAATAAAACCTGGATCAAAGGTGCCACTCGTACCATCCCATAGGTTTGTATATCTTACTGGAACTTCCCAATCATCGGTTCCCTGATTTTCATCATCTCTTGGAACTCCTGTGATGTGAGATTTTAAACCACCTACAAGCAACACATATTTAGTGCCCAATGTTTCAATCGCCTCTTTTATGAATAGCTTTATATCTTCTGGCGCATCAACACCACCGTATTCACCTACTATGTCCTCTACGTCCTTAATTGTTGTAGAAACGCCCATGCTATTCTTATGGGTGGCTAATTTTTGTAATTCGGTGTGCCATGCTGCTGGGGCTATAATCACCAAATCAAAGCCCTCATTTGTCGGAATTGCTGGAATCGGATTTTGCAAAGGTACTTGATACGTTACTGTTAAATCAATATTTTCCACGTATTGAATAGTGTCAGCTGCAGGGCTGTATTTCACGGGATATGCACGTATTGTTAAAAATGTCTTATGCTCCCCATTGCTGTTAAGCCCACCACCAGCATTATATGCAAACCAGTTGTCTGGGAATAAGTTTACCGAATTGTATATTGCTTCATCCATTACATATTCAGCAACAGCATTTTCCTGATCTGCTGAAACCGGTACTGGCTGTGGAGCTGGCATTATGTAATACTGAATTGCCTCTAAGTGTACTTGGCTAGTTGTGCATTCTATATTGAGGATTTTTGATCCAAATGGCAGTTCATATGTGGTTGTATAAAAAGACATCACTGGCGCTCCAGGCAAAAATAATTTATTATTAGCACCTGAAACATCCAACTTTGAGTATGTGTTTTCATCAATAGCTATTGATGAAACAGTTGGTGCCGAAAAATCTAGATTCAGATTTATGTTCTGAATATTTGCGTTCTTTTTTACTATTTGTAAGACACCTGCTTCTTTTCCTATCCCTATTGCAGCAAAACTACTGAATATTAGCAGCCCTACTACAAAATAAGATACATATTTTTTTTCCATTTTCTACCCCCAATTTGTTTTATATTCTATAATAATATCTATACACGTTTTGATTTTTAAAGTTTTCGGTTTTTAGTCCTGGATGAATTATTTTAAAAATTAACAATTTTTAATGTTTTTAATGTTTAAATTTATATTTGTATTTATATTTCTGTACAGATATGATTTGCAAAATTTTATTTTGCGAAAAGAAGTCTTAAAATTGGGAATGCATGTGGAAATTTATTTAGTAACCTTGTGAATAATGTGTTTCTTATTACGTAGATTCTTTGTGTTGTTATTGGTAATGGGTCTGACCATTCGCTTTGTGTTCCGTTTATGTCCTTGGTTTTTACTCTTATTTCGTAGTTGCCTTTTGTCGTCCATTTGTGTTTTGCTGTTACTGTTTCGTCTGAGTTGTATGGTCCTAACCAACCGCTGCTTGTCCCATCATCCCAGTCAAATAATAGATAAACTTGGTCTCCATCTGGGTCGTTTGTAGAACTTAAGTATTTGTAGCTCTGGTTAATCTTGATGCGTGTTCTACCACTGGGTTTAGTTGGTTTTTCTGGTGGGTTGCTAGGTGGTTTTTGTTCTATTTCTGGTAAAATTATGAATGATGGGTGTTGGCTATCTAAGTATATAGTATTGTTTGCAATGTTGTATGTTGTGTTCTTGTATATTGGGTCGTCTGTGTTTGGGTTGTTTAAAAACCTTGGGTAGTTTGATGATGATATTGCTACTCTGATTTTGTGTCCCGTGTTCCATATGTATGATGTACTCCACATATCTATGTTTATCTCGTATATCTCCCCTGGTTGCATAAATTCCCAGTGATCTTGTCCGTTTCTGTTTCTCATACGTAGTATTCCATCTGTTATTATCATTGAGCGCCCATCTGGATAAACATCTGTGAGTTTCACTGTGAAGTCTGTGTCAACGCAGTCTGATGAAACATATATTTTTGCTTTTATTGGACCTGTAGCCTCATACGGTTCTGTTAGAACCGGGCTTGTAAAAACAAGAACATCTTGTCTATTTTCTACTGGCGTTTGGTCGTATGGCCCTGGTGGCATTTCTAGTACTTGTCCACCTAGTGTTGGCACTGGGTTTATCGGATTGTATTGATAGGCTATTGGTTCGTAGTCACCTGGGTAGTTTGTGTCTAGTAACCCATTTTCGTGTAGATACCATGATGTGTTTGTTGCCTGTATCGGCCAGTCGTCTGAGTGTCCCCATTCGTTTCCTGGTGCATCAATTGTGCTGACATCACCCATAGTATAATAATAGACTGTTGGGTAGTCGTCGAGATGGTTGTTTTCGTTCATAGTGTATTTTTTTATCATTTGCAAGTATATCTCTACTGCGAACCAACATAGCGAGTTTTCTGGGTAGACTAGCTGTCCTTGTTCAGTTGTTATGTATCCGTCGTGGTACCATGGACCGATTATTAGCATGGATTTTCCTCTAGCTCCTGGTCCTGCAAGGTGCTGATAGCCATTATATCCATCTGTTATGCCTTGTTGAAATGGGTCATACCATCCACCAAAATGTATTGCTGGCACGTTTACATCAGGCCAGTTATCATCTAATGAGACGTTAGTCCAAAAATCAAGTGTATAGTTTTCGTTCTCCCAAATTTCCGGTAACATATATTCAGCATCTTGTCCTTCTAGCCATCTTTCTACAAGTTCTTTTCTGAACTGTCCGCCTTGGTAGATCGCAGTTTTGTATAGGTTTGGTGATGCGACCATTATACCCTGACATGCGAGTTCAGGTGGATTATTGCCAGCCATAAGGTATTGTACTATGCCTAGTGCTGATGGTCCGACTGTAGCTACTTTACCGTTTGACCATTTTTGTGTTGCAATCCATTGCAGTGTATCGGGGCCATCTGTGTGATCGTTTCTATAAACTGTGTCGTTTCCCTCTGATGCGTGACGGCCTCGCATATCTTGGATAACTGTTGGCCAGCCCAGGAAAGCGAATATGTAACCAACGATAGCTATGTCACTTTTATTATATGGTGTGCGTAGTAAAATGCTACCATGTGGTTTAATTTGTAAAGTAGGTAGATAAACATCCGTTGCTAGTTTTATTCCATCGCGCATTGGAACCATGTATGTGTTTTTTAGACAGAAACTCTCCAAATCATTTGGCAATGGTTCTTCTAAATTCTCTTCGAAATAACTAATAAGCATTTTTACGAAATTGTTTTGTTCAGAATTGTTTTCGCGTGAAATGTTTTGGTTATTTTGAGAATAATTTGTAGCACCTGATAATGTACTAGCTAAGAGCATTACTAAAATTATCAATATGGTTATTTTCCTCATACAGCAATCCCCCAAACTAGAAGTTTGTATAACATTAAAGCATAGCAACTATTTAGTTTTTAGTAAAAGAAAAAAAGAGAGGAGAGAATTTTTAGATTATTTTTATAGTCCCAGTATATGTCTTAGAATCGGAAACATGTTTGGGAATTTTTCTAGTATTTTTAGTAGCATTGTGTTTTTGTTTATGTAGCGAGGCATGCTTACTGATAATGGATCTGACCAGACACTCTCAGCAGCAGATGTATCTTTAGCTTTAACCTTAATAGCGTATGTTCCTTTAGTAGTCCATGCATGATTTGCACTTGCTGTAACACCAGAAGCAAATGGTCCTACCCAACCACTGTTAGTACCATCACCCCAATCAAACCAATACATAAGCTGATCACCATCAATATCAGTCGTAGATGATGAGTACGTATATGTTGTTCCTACCTTTCCTTTGGCTGGGCCACTTGGTTTAGCTGGTTTGTTTGGTGGACTGTTTATTGGGCATATCACTACTGCTTGTTCCACTAATGTGTAGTTGCAGTCTGCAGCATAGTCTTTTATCCACCATTTGTAGTCGTAACCAGTAACAGGGCAGCCTATGCCTACTTCGTATATGTCATGTGATACGTATTGTGGGTCGTTGTGTTTTGTATAGTCTGCTGTTGGGTTTTGTATATCCCAGCATGGGTCGCTAAACGCTATCATGAATTCCTCTGAATTTACTCCTGCGCAGGTAACATAGTGTCCCCCAATTCTTGAACTCTGTGGGTTGTAGTATTCAGTCACAAAGGTCCAATCAAATGGGCCATATGGGCTAACCGGCGCACTGTCTAGCCATCCCTGGCCAAGTGGATATGAGTTAGGATCGCTCATATAGAACCATTCATAGTGGAATTGGTCAGGTGTTTGCAGTTCTCTTACATCAAAGTAATAGGTGCTGCCAGGTGTTAATGGAATATATGGATCAAAATGGAACTGAACCCATGTTTGAACTGGAAGATTACCCGGGTTTAGCACAGAAGTTCCTATAGGGTTGCCTCCAGGTGCGTTATAAACATTTATTTCCACGTTACAAGGCGGTCCGTTACTAACAATGAATATAGATATAGCATCAAGTCTATTTACTGATGGAACAAAACTTTGATAATCCCACCATGTAGCTATGTTCAAATTATCATTACTATTAAACATCGGTTGTACCTGATCGGGTATTTTTTGTCCCATCACAACATCATAGTAACCTAATAGTAAGATAACATCTTGGCTTCTTTCTATTTCTTCTTCTATGAAATCAAATTCTGGTTTGTTGTACGTGTTCTCCTCAAATTTATTGCTTAATCCTGTGTCAACAAGCCAATCGTCTATACCATCTTGCATATCATTTATGTATGTCGTGCCTTTGGTAGTTGTTTGCATGTAGTTAGCTAGTCTTTCTATTAGCAATGGTACATTGTTCTTTGAATGGTCATCCCCTGCACCATAATCTTTAACTAAATCGAAGTTGTCTTCTCCATCGCCTGGTGTTCCAGTTGAAGTTGAGTATTTTGAATCAAACCACCAGAAACAATTTGCTACTGCTACAGGACCGCAATATGACCATACCGCTACGTCGTCATTAGCTGGGTTTGTCTCGAGATGAGCATTTGGACCGGGTGCTATACAATTCTCAGTAGGGTTGAAAATATCGTCACCAGCTGGTGTTGAATCAATAATACCATTTGGGCCTGGTTCTATGGTTTTCCATTGGTCTTGTTTCTGGTCAAAATCAGGCATGCCGCCAGGTGTATGTGGTGCGTAGTTTGGATACGGTGGCTTCCAGTACCATCCTCTCTCCAAATCAACTGTTTTATACAATTCTTTTTGTTTTAATTCGATTTGTTCTTGTGATAGTATAGGTTGGTTGTTTCTCAAGTTATAGTTGATATTGTTTTCTGAGTTTATTGTTGGGGCCAATGCTACTAGAATGAATATAGCGGTTATAGAGATAGCAACAGCTTTTTTCTCTCTAAAAAATTTTTTTTTCATTTTCCTTTCTACCTCCCAAAAATCCTTTATAACTAATTTATTGATAGTTAATAAAAATTACTAAAAATTATATCGTCGAATGACGAAAAATAAAAGAAAAAAGTTGGTTAGTGAATTATTTTTAGATTTCTGAGAGCAACATAATTGCCTAATTCATAGTTGAGTGGCATGGTGACTGCTAGTGGGTCTGACCAATCACTCTCGTCATCATAGATATCTTTTGCTTTTACCCTTATAAAATAAGTTCCCTGGTTTGCCCATGAATAAGATGCAGTTGCAGTTGCACCTGAGTTGAATGGCCCAAGCCAATCACTGAAGTTGCCATCACCCCAGTTCCACATATAGAATACTTGATCTGCATCTATATCAGTCGTACTTGTTGTATATAGATATTCTATGCCTGGTTTACCATTTGCAGGTCCAGATGGTTTTTGTGGTTTCTCTGGTGCTTTGTTGAGATAAAATACTTCCTGACAATATAGATAGTTGTGTGCTGTAACAGTTAATGTAACTTGTTCTGTTGAATCCTGGGCCGTACTAAGTATAATATAACCAGAATTATCTGTGACGCCTTTTTCATATAACCCATTTGGTTGATATATACATACTAATGCACCTTCAACAGGATCACCGCCAGTGTTTTCTACAAATATTTCGATATTACCAGATAAAACATTATATGTTACATCAAGGTTTTCTGGCATCCAGGTCCAAACTTCCATAGTTGGGTCTCCATGCACATGGAACATTTCAAATGTTGTTCGAGAGTTCGTTGCTGATGGAGTCCATGGATATGGCGGGCATCCATTAGGTACGATATATTTGTCGTACATCCAGAATTTTCCATAGTTCATGACCTGAGCAATTCTATAAACTGGACTAGGGATAGGATTACTTGATCCTCCGTTTGGATAATTGGGATCGAAATCTGGCCACATAGCATCAAATAGCCCACAGCAAAATTCGTCGTTATATCCGCTGTAGCTTACTCTTGTTGATGCAATTGTTGCGACAAAACCTTTGTTTTCTACTCTTAGTCCAACCTCGCCGATGGACTCCCAGTTCCCACTTTCACTATCTGTTTCTCCATCAAACCATCCACTATCACAATGCAATGCAAACATGACAGGGTACATTCTTCCATTGGTCAATGCAGGTATATGGGTGGTATCGAATTGTGGTGCAGACCAACCTGTATATGAGTATCCATCGTTTTGAGCTGCACCATGATCACGATGATTTGCGATTATTACACCGTTATTCACTGCGTCGATGACACCCTGGGTAGACCCAGGTGGGGTTGTACCCTGATATTGTCGGTTGCACGTATATCCTGCAGGGTTTAGATAATTGTAAAGTCTTTCTGAGGTGTAGACGAAGTATCTACCTGTTTCTTGTTTTGCAGCGAGAAGAATATCATCAAACCAGTTGACATCCATATAAGGTGTTTTACTGTAATCAAGGATTTTATTTACAGCAACTGTAAGCTCAGCTTCGTTATCAACCGATATTCTTCCCTCATGTATTTCAGGGAGATAATCAGTGCCATCAACAGCGATATACCAGTGATCGGTACCAGTTAGTGTATAATGATATGGGTGAGTATATAGATAGTTTACTGGAACATGATCGGCATCACCAACAATTAAAAGAAAAGAGGGTGGTAGTTCCCAATTGTTGTATGCGTTAGTCATATAGTTACGTAGATCTGCTGCTGTTGACCCAATATCTGACCATTTCACAACCTTTGTTTCAATTCCTGTTTGATGTCTCCATTCCGCCAGCGGTAGGATTTCTTCATAGAACATATCATAGACAACTATTAGGAGATCAGCTCGGTCGCTATTCTTTGATAGAGTTTGTGGATTATTTGACGTTGCTTTTTCAATCATGTTTGAGTTAAGTATAAATGAATCAAAAATTGGTTGGAAGTATATCGAGCGGTAACGAGCTGGTATAAATTCTTGGGTTCCTCCAACGAATTCTAGTTCTATTTCGATATTATTGTAAAACTTTAATGTTTGAGAATAAGGATTATATACAAATGGATAAACAGAAACTAGTGCCATTCTGCATCCACGCATAATCATGATAGGGCTGACATCTACAACAGGTTTAGGATAGTATTCATCTTGGTTGTAAAAACTATCATTGATTGTAAATGGTGGGTCAATGAATCCATCCTTATCAGGTTTTGGTGGTTGGGATGGTGCTATGTAGTAGTCGTTAAAAATTTTGTAGTCAGATAAAGCATAGTTTAAGTTAATTTCTGCTTTTTGAGGTATTGCAACATAAAAGCTGATAACTGGCAGTTCTGCTTTGCCATAGTCTGAGGTATATCCACTGTTTTTTATTTGTAAACGGTCAAATACGTTTCCTTCCAGTTCAACTGTATCAAAATTGTAAATATTTGTTGAAAGTTTAAAATCCATTCCTGAACGATCTGAACTTATAATTGTGATGTCGTAATCTTTTGTTTCAGCGCGTTTATTTATTCCTGTTACTATTGTTATTGAACTTAAAGATAGCATGGTTATTATTAGAATTATCCCTAGCTTCAAAATTGATTTTTTATTGTTTTTCATATCATCTCTCCAATTTTTTTCCTATGCTAAGATAATCTTATTTCTTCCAATAATTTTGTTAGTAAAGAATAGGTTACTATGCTATTCTTTTTTATGAAAGGTTTTGTTTTATTTTTAGGAGTTTAAGCAAGATTAGATTTTGGTTTAGCGGCATTGTAACTGCCAGTGGGTCTGACCAATCACTCTCGTCATCATAGATATCTTTTGCTTTTACTCGTATAGAATAAGTTCCTTGGCTAGCCCATGAATAAGTTGTACTCGCTGTTGCACCTGAGTTGAATGGCCCAAGCCAATCACTGAAGTTGCCATCACCCCAGTTCCACATGTAGTATACTTGGTCCCCATCTATATCAGTTGTACTTGTTGTGTATAGATATGATGTACCTGGTTTACCATTTGCTGGACCAGATGGTGTCGCCGGTTTATTTGGCGGGTTGTTTGTTATAATTGTTATCTGAGTAATGTATGTTATTTTGTTATAGGCTGTTACAACTAGATCCAGTGGTTCCTCTCCGTTTATTGGTTCTGAGAATTCGATTAAAGCATTGCCACTTGCATCTGTATAAGCATAGCCCAGTAATATATTATTTCTTGATATTGCGCATAATGCACCTTCAACATCAGATACAGTTAATTCAAATGTTGTTGCTCCTCCGTCTATCTCTGGGTCGTGTGATACTGCCATCGTAGCTGGCATATCTGTTCTGAATTGTAATGAGGGGTCACCGAATAAGGTCCAGTAGTCTGTTTCCCCAGTCCCTGCAGAGCCGTATTTATCATTCATTGACATACAACCATTTGCTGTCATCCCGCCTAGTGTGGTTTTTATATTGTCAGTATAAGCTTGAACAACCAGGTTGTTGAATTCATCCTGTCCTTCCATTGGTGGGTCCCAGCTTTGTGAAACTGTTGACATGAACGCTCCAATTGCTCCGGTTGGTTCACCGTTGTGGGTTGCTCGCATCCATGCTTCTGCAAAACACGTACCATAGTCGAATTCTCCATTGTTACATGCCACAGAATGTACGAATGGCAACATGTTATCGTTCACGAGTGTTGCTATGTTGCTGTTGCTATAACCTGAGGTCCCCCATGAAGTAGGTGATCCATGCCCACAGTAGTTGATTATACTTCGTCCATTGTCTACCGCAGCACCAACCATTGCAGGTGTTGGATTTCCCGGGGCATCGCCACCGCCTTGGGAACCATCATATAATTCATCAACAAATGTGTATGTGTAAGCGAGGAGTTGTGTGCGTATGTTTCGTACATGCTGGTAATCCATTTCATTATCATCTCCAGGACCCTGTGAAGAAGCAATACCTACTCCTTTTGTGTACCATTCAGCAGCTGGTTGTGGGTCTCGTTCGTATTCTATACTTCGTTCTACTTGGGTTGTTACCTGGTCAGGGTTCTCTGCTGAGAAACGACCTATGAATAGGTCGGGGTAGTGGTCGTTACCAACAACGTATGTGTTGCTTGGGTCTGATGCTGCGTAACTATACATATATGGTGGGACTTGAGCAGCATCGCCAACTAAAAGAACAAAAGTTAAACCATTTGCGTTATAATAGTCTGCTATGTAGGTTTTAATAGCATTTGCATTACCAATTGTTGAGACATTGACCATCTCAGTTGATATGCCTTTCATAATCTTCCATTCTACAAATGGTACCATCTGATCCCAGAAGTTATCATAAGTTATAATCAACATGTTTCCCTGTTCCTCTACAGGGGTGTAACGTCCTAGGTTGTTGAAGTTTATGAAATGGTTTTCATATATTTGTTTAAAATCAGTTTGAAGCTTATCTGGTAAATTATTACGATCGATGGAATTAAAACTACTTGTTCCATCTTGGTAAACCTCAACTGTTATATCATAGTAGAATCGCAAAGTTTTTTTAACAGAGTTATACTGGAATGGATACATCTTTACAACTTGACCACGAAAATCTCTCAATATGTATGGTTGATTAAGTTCAGCTATGTTTTTTGGGTACCAGCCAGAAATATTGTACATTTCACCAAATTCATATGGTACATCATCTGGGTTTACTGTTCTTAGCAGGTTGCCTTTTGATGGTGCGATAAGAACATTTTCGTAGTCTTTATATGAATATGATTTAACCCTTATTTTCATTTGAGCTGTATCTGGTATTATTATGCTACGGCATATATTTGGTATGTCTGGTGAGCCTTTTATCAAAATATTAGATTCTTCACCTAGAAGGATACGCACGTATTCTTTGTCATTTATTTTCACTGGTACTTTGTTGAATCCGTTTATTGTGTATTTGATTTCAATAGGGTAACCGTTTGTTAAAACCTGTATTTTAACTGGCTCTGATGATATCTTACTTGTTTTGGTTTCTATAGATGTTACAACAGCGGTTCCTATAAACAACAGCGTTATACCAAGAATCAATATTTTTCTCAACACACTATCCATATTTTTTACCACCCCAAAATTAACAATTGATAACAAATTGATATTTATAAACATATGCTTAAGATAAAAAAAATTGTGTTTTAGAAGATGTTGGATTGAAGGGAGGTGGAGAGGAAGAGAGGAGGTGAAAGGATGGAAAAATAATTTTGCTCCCTCAAGTCCAACATTTCCATGTTATACTTTGTTTTTTTCCTTATAAAGGACTTGTTGTACAGTTGTTATCTGATTTCTTTTACAACTCTTACCAAAAAATTATTTTTGTTTTAAAAAATAGTATTAAAAATTAAAAAAATAGGAGATTTTAAGTGTATGTTCCCTTGAAATACAGTGCGGGACCAATTGGTGCCATGAAACGTCCGCCAAAGTTGTTGTCTCTAAAAACTATGAAACCAATTATTGGCAGGGTTCTGTTGTATCCTTCGGCAGTAACTCTTCCGATGAATATACGTCTTACGAATACGCCTCTCATTGTTCCTGCGAGGGTTTGGTTTTGTCCTTGTAATGTCCATGTACCGTCAAATCTGTAGCCGCGGACTCTTTGTTCATAGGTCCCGTTGATTGTTCCAACTGCGGTCCAGTTTCCATTTGCTTTGTATCCTATTGTTCCATCAAAAGTGCCGCTTTGAGCTAAAAACTGTGTTTTTGGTGTTGATGCTGTTGCTATTGAAACACTAGCGAACAAAACACATATTATGATAGCTAACAATTTTTTCATTTTTTGCCTCCTTTTAAATTCTAATTATAAAAACCTAATATGATTAAAATAGTTTTCTATGATATATACAAACTATTGCTCTTGAGTCCGCTCTTCGTTTTCGTCTTCTTCTTTTTGGGGTTCTATTTGTTTTATGTCACCTATTACTTTTTTTGCTAGGAACTCACGGATTTCTTCAGGTCTTGTCGTATCTATGCCAAAGTATTCTGGGAATAATCTGGTTGTTGTTATCATCTCTGTTGAACCATGCGGTTTTGTGTGTATTAGTTTCATTCCGACTAGCTCGTCTACGTGTTCGTATACTTTTTCGCCTATCATCCTTCGCAGGTTGGATTGTTTTACCGGTTGGTGGAATGCTATTAGTGCTAGTGTTTTTAGTACGTTGCTCTCTATCTCTGGTTTTGCTACCATTATCGATTGGTCTGTGAATTTTTTCTTTATTTGCATCGTGAACTTGTTTCCCGCTTTTACTATCTCCATTGATGTTTCGTCTTTGCGTGCGACGTTGTAGTCTTGTATGAGTTCTTCTATTGATTCGTCTATTTTTTTGGGTGTGAGTTTTGTTGCTTCTTGTATTTCTTCTATTGATATTGGTTTGCCTGCTGAGAATAGTACTGATTCGACCAATCTTTTTTCTTTTACACCCATCTATATTTCCCCATTTTATGTGTATCCGATGTTTTTAATAAAAATCTTTCCATATGGGAATTTTTGTTGGTAAACAGTTATTTTGTTGTCATATGCCAGGAACAGTATTGATACAAGGTTTTTTATTAGTTCTTCTTTGTCTTTTTTCTTTCCGCATAGTTCTTGTAGTGTCATGGTTTTGTTTGGGAATTTTTTGATTTTTTGCCAGACTATCATAACGTCTTCTTCAAGGTGGTCTTCATGTGCTGTTCCTACCATGTGTTTGCGTGCCATCATGTCTATCCTGTCTCTTTCTTCTTGTCTTTGTTGTTCTAGTAGTTGGTATTCCTCTGATTCTTTTCTCACCTGGTTGAACGCGTCTAGTAATTCTATTAATGTGACTTTTCTCTGGGACTTTCTCCTCAGCGGCTCATCTAGCGGTGGCTCTGGGTTTTTCATTATAAGGTTTGTGTATGAGTAGTCATCTAGGTTTTCCCATATGCTGGTTGGCATGTCTTCCCAGCCGAATGGTTGTTGTTCTTCTTGTTTTTGTTGCGCCTCCATCGTTACAACTAGGTTGTCGCTTTGTAGTTTCAGTATTTTCCATGCCATGTATATTATTCGACCTGCGGTCATGAGGTCGATTTTTTCTTCTTTTGCGCGCTTTAGATAAATTGTTGAGAAACTTACTAGGTCTATGTCCCATGGGTTCAGTTGGTTTCTCATAACCAGCTCGAATGCTATTGCTATGGATCTGTCAAAGGGGCTGTCCATTGATACGTATTCGCCTTCGTTTGTTTTCTGTAGCAGGTCAACGTAGTAGTTTATCCTTGAAGCATCATCTTTCTCATCTATTAGTGATTTATGGAAAAGCAGGTGGTTTATCACTTCTGTGTCAACTAGTTTAAGCTGTTGCATGTATATGTCCTCCTTCAATCAAATTTATTTCTCCTTTTGGCCCTACGATTTCCGGGTCTATTCTTCCTATCATCTCAGATACACCTGTTTCTTTCATTGTTACACCGTAAACATGGTTTGCCTCTTTCAAAACCACTTTACGTAATGATACCATTATGAACTGTGAAAACTCAGCGTTACTTTTTATCATCCTTGAAACTATCTCTGCATTAACACCATCTAGGAACATGTCAACCTCATCCAAAACGTAGAACGGGCTCGGGTCATAGCGTTGTATAGCAAATATGAAAGCTATTGAGGCAATGCTTTTTTCTCCACCAGATAATGCTGATAGCAATAGGACTTTTTTGCCTCGTGGTCTCGCTTTTATTGTTAACCCACTATCAAACAGGTTTTCTTGGTCTTCTAGCTGCAGTTCTGCTTCTCCACCCTCTGATAGTTGCGCATACATGTCTTTGAAGTTTTTGTTTATAACATCAAATACTTCGAAAAATCTGTCTTTCTTTTTGGTTGTTATCTCAGTTACAAGTTTCACAAGATTTTTCTTTTGGTCTTTTAAATGTTTTACATCCTCATCGAGTTTGGTTTTTCTATCTGATTGGTGCTCATATTCCTCTAGAGCTCGCATGTTAACAGGCTCTAGTTCTTTCATGCTAGCTTCTATGCTGTTGATAGTGTCTTTTAGTGCCTCTACGTTTGGTAGTTTTTTGTCTGTTATTTCAACGTTGTATAGTTTTAGCTCCTGTTCAATTTCTTTTATAGAACCTTCAAGCGTTGGTAAACGGTATTCAGCACGTGATCTGAGATCAAGGTAGGATTCAAGGCGTGTGTTTATTTTGTCTAACTCGTTTTCAACTGATACTTTTTGTTTGTATAGTTTATCGCGTTCATTTGCTAGGCCTTTGATTTTACCGGATATTTGTTCTTCTACGTTCATCAAAGCCTTTAATTCATCCCTATATTTTGATTTGGATTCTTTGAATTCTTTTATTGATGTTTTTAGTTTTTCTATATCGTTGTTGCTTGACTCTATTTTTGTTGATATCTCATTTTTTCTATCATTAAGTAGTTCTATTTTTTTCTCAAGAGCATCTTGCTCTGAGCGGAGGCCAAAAGAAGCTTCTTGTAATGTTGATACCTCTTTTTCCAAGGTTCGTGCTTGTTGAGCTAATTCCTTTTTTGTCCCCTTTAGTAATAGGCCGCCTTTTTCCTCTTTTATCTTGTCGATTTCTTGTATGCGTTTTTCGTGTTTCTCAACCTCTGAAACGATACTGTTTTTTTCGTTTTCTAGTTCTTGTTTTTCTTTGTTTTTTGTTTCTAGGTCTTTCAACAGGATATCTAGTTTGCCTTTGAACTCTTTTTTGCGGACATCCAGGTTTTTAGCCTGTGCATCTACATCTATCTCAGTTCTGAAACCACCAAGGCTGTTTTCCAATTCTAGGATTTCTTTCTTCAGGTTTGTGAGTTCCTCAGATAGCTGGTCCTGGTTTTGTATAGCTGTTTGTAGTTTCTGCGTTATTTCATCTAATTTAGCTCTGTCAACGCCGCTGAATGAAAGCCTTGTTTTTGGAATACTGCCGCCAATCATAGCTCCGGTTGCCTCAATCAAAGCACCTTTGAGGTCTACTAGGCGGACGCCGCCCATGAGGCGCCTTGCATCGTTTAGGCTGTCAACAATTATTGTGTCACCAAAAACATACCAGAATGCGCCCTCGTACTCTTTTTTGAATTTTACAACATCTATGGCGAAACCATGTGATTTTGGATCCTTAACAGTCATTAGTGCTTTGCCACGTGGTTTACCAGCAATCATCTTGTTCAAAGGCAGGAAGGTTGCCCTACCAAGGTTTTCTTTTTGTAGAAACTGTATTGCTTTTGCTGCGGTCTCATCGTCATCAACTACTATGGACTGCATCCTAGCACCGGCTGCAATCTCCATGGCTACAGAGTATTTGTCATCTACCTTTGCTAGCTCAGCTATGGTACCATGAATGCCTTTCAATGAGTTGTTATCTCTTGATTTTAAAACCTCGTTAACAGCCTGGTTATATTTACCTTGAACTGTTTGTATTGCATCATATTCTGCTTGTAGTTTTGATTGTTCACGCTGAAGGGATCGTATAGCGTTTTCTAAATCAGCGAGGTCTTCTGTGATCTTTGCTTCGCGTTTCTTTTTATCAAAAATTTTTTTCTCAATATCTTTTGTTTTTTTGCTTTTTTCACTATGTTCTTTACCGGTTTCGCCTATTTGCCAATCAATATCTTTTAACTCAAACTCGTAGGTTGATTTGGTTTCCTGCATCTCGGCGATTTGTAAATCCAATGCACCTATCTTCTCATTTATTCTATCACATTTAAGTTTAAGCTCGTGGACTATGCTTTGTTTTTCGTTGTACTCCTCTCGCATCTTTATGAGTTCTTTTGTCAGGTCCATTGATTTGTCATCTGATTTTGCGATGTTTTCTTTTAAGTCGTTGAGTTCTGTTTCTTTTTGTTTTAGTTCAGTATGTTTTTCCTCTATGTTTTTACTTAGTTCTTCTTTTTGTTGTGTGAATTCCCCTAATTCTTTTTCGATTGCCTCTAAACTGTTTTTTAGTTCTTTTTCATCATTTTGTAGTGATTTAATCTCATCATTGGAGTAGTTAATCCTTTCATCTACTTTTATTTCCTCAGCCCTTGCCATGTCGATTTTTGTTTTGATTTCTTTTACTTCGTCTCCGCCGACTTCTCCGATTTTTTTCTCTAGTTCTTCTAGTTTGTTTTGGGATTCTGTGTATTCGTCTTTTAGTTTCTTGCTTTTTTCTTCTAGTTTAGTTTTTTCTGTGTCATAGGATTGTATTTGTTGGGTTATTTCTGATATCTGCGCTTCGATTTCTTGTTTCTTTTTTACAGCTATCTTTGCTTTTGTTTCGTATAGTTTGTCTTTTAGTTCCTTGTATTTATAGGCGCTGTCTCTATCGTTTTTTAGTTGTCTTATTTGACTTGATATCTCACCAAGGATGATGCTTATGCGCTCTAGGTTGCCGTCTACGTCTTGTTGTTCTTTTTCTGCTTTTTTTATGTCATCATCAAAGGCACTTATTCCTGCTATACCATCTATTATTCGTCTTCTATCAATGGAACCCATTTCTATAAGGTTTGTTACATCACCTTGTTTCACTATGTTGTAACCATCTCCTGATATACGGGCGTGTTCTAGTAGGTTGATAAAATCTGAAAAAGATGCTGCGCGGTCGTTTATGTAAAAGTAGCTGTAGTAGTTATCTGGGTTGTCTTTCAATGGCGCTCTTTTTATCATTCTTGTTAGTGTTACTTCGTCTGATTCAACTGGTAGTTTTCTATGAATGTTGTCAAAAACTAGTGACACCTTACAGTATTTTGCTGGGTTTTTGTGTTTTTTCCCACCGTTGAATATCAAGTCTGTTAGTCTGCCTGCTCGCATGACTTTTGAGCTTTTAGGCCCTAGAACAAATAGTATCGCATCAGCTATGTTGCTTTTCCCTGACCCATTTGGACCAGTTATTGCTGTGAAACCTGGAAAAAAAGGTACAACTAATTTATTTCCAAATGATTTGAAATTTTCCATCTGAATTTCTTTAAGGTGCAGACCACATCCCTTCCCATCATTTTTTTAGCATTAACCCTGATCTTTAGTGGGTTATGCCTTGCATCCCGTTTGATAGTAACAAATATTTGGTATATAAGATTTTGGAGATATTATAAGAGAAGTTGTTATATTATTTGTATAGATTTTATAAACAACTTAGTTATTGGGGGGATTTATGTGTGGTAAAAGCGAGAGCAAACGGCGCTGTCGTCAGTGTAGAATGTTTTTTCCTGTTTGTGACCTTAATAATCATAAGATTTATGGTCCCATTTGTAAAGAGTGTTATGATAAATTAAAAGTTTAATTAAGGATCATTGGCTTTTTTTCTTTCTGTTCTCCAGATGTCTATTTAATATAAATAACGGTGGTATGGAGAGTAATATTCCTACTATAAGAAATGGGATTAGTAAGGAATATCCGAAATAGTTATCAAGAAGAAGCCATAAGCTCCTGAAGATAAAAACCGATGCAACAACCAGAACAAGCTCCCAGAAAATATGATACTGTTCTTTCATAGAAAACAGAAATATTAGAGTTTATTAAAAAGATTATGCTTAAAGTGCCGCAGGAGGGGGTACTGAACCAGGGTGGAATGCCCCCGGTTAGCTCACCTCATTTAAAGCGCATGAAATCGTTTTTTTACAGAACAGAAAAATTTAAAAACTGTTTTCTTATAGAACAATATATGGAACCTTATGATATCTTCGAAGAATGGGACGTCTACGCGAAGAAAAAACAACTCATCGACAGAGATGTCAATCTTAAAACATTCATCAATAACTCCAAATTGAAAATCGTCGCGCTAACAGGCATCCGACGATCCGGGAAAACCAGCATCCTCATGCTCCTTGCTCAAACGCTTGCAGCTGAAGGTAAACCAGTCTGTTACATCAATCTGGAAGACAACCGATTACGCAACAGAGACAATATTCTTGATGAAACAATTAAATGGTTCGGTGACAAGGGGTTTATGCTTTTAGATGAAATCACCGCAATACCGGATTGGGAAGGGTGGCTTGCACGAACACACGAACTTCTGAAAGGGCAACTCGGTCTAATCATCAGCTCATCGCGTAAAAACATCGCACGTCCAAATAAACCATTACGCGGCCGTATGCTTCCCTATGAACTCTATCCTTTATCATTCCAAGAGTTCCTCAACTTCCAACATGTACCTCTCGAAAAAACAACCTCGGCAAGAGGAAAACTTGAAAAAACCTTTGACCTGTATCAACAATACGGCGGATATCCTGAAATCACACTCACTAAACCACCGATAGAAAAAATACGAATTCTCAACTCATATTTCAGAGATATCATTGCCTTAGACGTCGCTGAAATGGCGCATGAAGACATTAGCATTGTCGATATCTTCAGCAGATACATCGTCCAAAGCCCATACTTCTCCGCATCAAAATGTTTAAACTATTTTAAAAGTCTTGGCTACAAGATTGGCAAAGAAAAAATCCTGTACCTCGAACAATACGCACAAGCAGCATACCTATTTTTCTTTGTCCCTGTTTTTTCATACAAGATAAAGGATAGGACCCAGTATCCGCGAAAAGCCTACTGCGGTGATGTTGGATTCACTTACAGTACACTTGGTAAGGTTGAAAAAGGAAGAATCTACGAAAACCTCGTCTATATAGAACTGAAACGCAGAACACAAGGACAACAGGATATCTGTTACTGGAAAAATAAAGAAGGATTGGAAACAGATTTTATCGTCAAACAGGGATCCGACATCAAAGAAATCATACAAGTAGTTTATGACCTTGAAAATGGCGACACGCGAAAACGAGAAATCAATGGTGTCGTTTCATGCGCAAAGGAACTCAACATCAATAAAGGAACCATAATAACAAACACGGTTGCTGAAACACAAACTATACAAAATATAAAAATTACATTCATTCCTCTGATGCAATGGTTGCTGATGAAGAAATAGCTGTTTTAGTGCCGCAGGAGGGGATCGAACCCTCGACATCACGGTCTTCAGCCGTGCACTCTCCCTGCTGAGTTACCGCGGCAAAATTATGAATAAAATATTTTTCGATGTGTATTATTTTAATCGAGTGTTTTTATCATTTCTTCTGATTCTTGGCTGATTTTTTTAAGTGATTTTTTAAGTGTGACTGCGATTTTTGATGCCTTGTCTGTTGTTACTGCTCCGTGTGGTGATGGTTCTATGATTCCGTCTTGTTCCAGTATTCTTAGTGAGTATCTTACCATGTGTTGTGGGTATTTTGTGAGTTCTGATATTTTTATTATTCCCATAGGTTGGTTTTCTTTTAATACTTTTAGTACATGAATATGTCTTTTGAGTATATCTAATTCTGTTTCAATTACACTTGTTAATACACATCTTTCTTCTTTATTCATTATTTTTTCCTCTCCAGTCTAGGCTACTTGTTAACACATGTAATCTTTTACTATTATTTAAAAATCTCTGTTAAAAATTGTTTTTTTATGATTTTTAAATTTGATTTTTGTTTGTTGTAAAAATATTAGACAATTGTCGATAATTGGTGGGAAGGTTTAAAAACACATATTTGTTGGCTTTTTTAGAGAGGGATTGAGGCGGGAATCTTTTTCGAAGCTAACCTCTTCGGACCTCAGCCCACCCTAATCTCTCCTAAAAACATTTTTTGTTGTAAAATAAATAGGTTTTTATCTGGCGTTGTTATTTTGGAACAAAAATTATGAAAAAAAATCATTCTCGGAAGTTGTTGTTTTTCGCGGTTTTTTTTGTTTTATTCAGTTTTATTGCTCAATCTGTTATGGCTGATGACAGGATAACTGTTGATTTTTTTTATAGCAGCAAATGTGGTAGTTGCACAAAAAAAATTCCGATCATAAATGAGATAGCTGAGAAATATCAAAGTAATATCACTGTTAATTTGAAGGATATTGCAGATAATGATACTAATCTACATGAGTATCAAATCGTTAGTAAGAACTATAGTGTCACTTATCCTTTTGTTTTAGTTAGAAATAACTCTAATTCAACGGTGATTAAATACAATATGACTGTTGTGGAGATCAGTAGGGTTATTGATGCGTATATTAATGGAACGTATTTAGATGATACAACTGATGATTTGGGTTTGGTTGTTGTTGATATTTTTGGTTTTAGGATGACAGTTGATGTCTCTAGTCTTTCTCTACCTGTTTTGACTGTTGTTCTTGGTGGTCTTGATAGTTTTAATCCTTGTGCTTTTTTTATTTTAATTTTTCTTTTGAATCTCATGTTGTATGCTCGTTCTCGAAGGCGTATGCTTTTGGTTGGTGGTGTTTTCATATTTTTTTCTGGTTTGTTGTATTATATTTTCATGTTTATTTTGTACAGCACTTTTGTTTTGACTAGTGTGTATGTTGATGTTGTTACCTGGGTTGCTGGTGCGGTTGCTGTTGTTCTTGGTGCTGTTAGTATAAAGGATTTTTTCTTTTTTAAAAAAGGTGTTTCTCTTAGTATTCCTGAGGAGAAGAAACCTGGTTTGTTTAAACGTATGAGGGATCTTGTTAAGACGCCTCAGATTGTTTTTGTTGTTTCTGGTACGATTGTTTTGGCTGCTGTTGTTAATTTCTATGAGTTGCTTTGTACATTGGGTTTGCCGCTTGTTTATACTAGGCAGCTTGCATCCTATAATTTGTCTTTGTTTGATTCTTATTTGTACATATTTTTTTATAACGTGGTTTATGTGATCCCGCTTGTTGTTATCGTCCTTATTTTTGTGTTTACCCTTGGTCGTCTTAAGCTTAGTGAGTGGCATGGCCGTGTTTTGAAGTTGTTGTCTGGTGTTATGCTTGTTTCTTTTGGTTTGTTGTTTTTTATAGATTATAAGGTTTTGCAGAATGTGGTTACACCGGTTTTGTTGCTTGTTTTTAGTATCGTGTTTACTTATGTTGTTAGTTTTATTTGGAAAAAAAGGTTTTCTAAAAAAGAGTTAAAATAACTAAGTTATTTTTAATTATTTAAAGACAAATGCCCCATACTACAGGGCGTGCCTATATGTACAATTGTGGTTCTGGTTTGTGTTTCTCAGAACATAAATTTTATTTTTCCAATAACCATGAATACAAGGGTTTAAACACTATTGTTTTACCTTTTACTTTTTGAGTATCATAAAAGTCGTTGGTAATTATCAGGAGGTCTTTGCATTTGAGGTGGTCGCTAGCTTTGATTAATGCGTCTATCTCACGTTTTCGTGTATCATAGTTTTCGATGTCTGAGCAAACTTGCATTAGCTGTTTTACTTGGATTTCGTCTTTTATCACAAAGTCAACTTCCTTTCCTCGTTGATCTTTCCAATAAAAAATATTGTTTCCTTTTTGTGTCTGTGTTCGTAGGAGGTTTATCGCGACTATGTTTTCATATAGTCTTCCTATGTCTTTTGTATGGCGTGTGGACAGGCAGTTTATGAATCCTGTGTCGATGAAATAATGTTTTCTTGGATATTGCATTTGATCTTTTATTTTATATGAAAAAATGGATATGCTGTACAAGAAATAGGATGTTTCTACATAGTTTAGGTAGTTGAGAATTGTTGTTTTTCCTATTTGGTATTGCAGGCTTTTCATTGTGTCGTAGAGTTTGCTTATAGAGTATTGTTTTGAGTTTAGTAGAAGGCGCATCATTGCTTTGAGGCCTTCCTCGTTTTTTATGTTGAATCGTTCGATGATATCTTTTCTTACAACGGTTCCGTAGTATTGTTGTAGAATATCGAATTTTAGTGATTCGGGGGCTAGTACTACTTCTGGCATTCCGCCGTAGTATAGATATTCATCTAATGATTTTAGTATGGTTGCTTTTTGGTTTTCTTCGTATTGTAGTTGCTTTGTTTTTATGTTTATGTTTTTGAATCGTAGAAACTCGTTAAATGATAGTGGGAAGACTGGTATTTCTAGGCATCGTCCTCGTAATTCTGTTGGTATTTCGTGGCTTGATACTTTTGAGCTTGATCCTGTGATGAAGATGTTGATTTCTTCTGAGTCGTAGATTCTTCTTAGCCATTTGTTCCATTGTGGCATATCTTGGATTTCATCGAGGAATAGATAGGATGTCTTTTTTGTTAGTGTTTGTTTTATTGTTGGTAAGAGGTCTGTGAGGAAGCTGGTTTGTTCTGGGATTCTTTCGTCGTCAAAGTTTATGTATACAAGTTCTTCTTTGGTTTTGTTTTTTAGGAGTTTTTCTATTAGATTGAATAGCAGGTATGTTTTTCCAACTCTTCTGAATCCTGTGATGACTATGATTTTTCTTGGTGTTGTAGTTATGTATGGTTCTAGGGTGATGTCACGTGGTATGATTTCTGGTAGTTTTTTTTCCATCCAGTTATACAAAATTGTCTTAATTGTCTCATTCATAGTACAATATATATATGTTTTTGTACTATTTAACCTTTGCTAGGTACAATGATCATAGTGTAAAAATTTATAACCTGTTGGTATCTTAAAATTTGTTCTTCATAAGATACTCCATACAACAACATGTGCTGTTATGTAGAAGGTCTACGACGTTGTTCCAGTGTTGTTAGTTTTATTTGGAAAAAAAAGTTTTCTAAAAAAAGAAGAGTTAAAATAATACTATTTACAACAAGAGAAAAAGCATATATTTATCATTTTATGCCTTAATTGTAAAAAAATGGGTTGTTTTTGCTGCCTAATTAGTAAAAACATATAAACCTGTAAAAGCATATTATTCTCTAATGTCATATATAGAAATAAAGAAGGTCAATGGTACTGAATATATATCGTTTGTAAAAAAATTTTCTTTTATGGGAAAAAATTTTAGGATTAAAGAACATATTGGAAAGAATATTTATACGGTAAATGTTAATGAATATCTTAAAAAAAACTTTGAGTATATATCTAGAAAAGAGTTCGATATAAGAAAAATGTTTTTGGACAAGTTAGATATTGTTTATAACAAAGATTTGTTAGATTATATAGAATTAAAATCTATCGAGATCGATAATCTCTTTGAAATGAAAGATATTAAAGATGCTATTCTTGTTGAATTTGCCAAAGAATTTATTTTTAATTCTAATAACATAGAAGGTTCAAAAATTCCTGCCAAAGAAGTAAAAAAAATTATTGAAACTGGTAATTCAAAATATAAAAATAGAAATGAAGTTAAAGAAGTTTATAACTCAATTGAGGCGTTGAAATACCTGCAAAGTGGTTTCAAATTTAATATATCTTCAATTAAAAGATTGTATTACATTCTTACAAAAGACCTAACAATGTCTGGAGGAGATTACTATCCCCGAGGATTTAAAACAGTAGAGAATGTAGTAAATAATCAACTTACTGTCGCACCTGAGGGAGTAGAAAATGAGCTAGTCGCTCTCCTCAAGAATTATAGAGAGAATAAAAAAACATTGTATCCACTTCAATTAGCTTACGATTTTCATCTCAGATATGAGTATATTCATCCTTTTTTAGATGCTAACGGCAGAACAGGTAGACTGATAATGAATAAAATCCTCATGGATCACGGATACTTTCCGATGATAATTTATGAAAAAAACAGTAGAGCTTATTACAATGCAATAGCAAAAGGTTTACAAAGAAAAACAAAAAAAAGTTATTATCAGTTCATGTCAGAACAAGCAAAAAAAACATATGATGACTATTTTGCGATGATGAAAAAATATTAAAGTGGGAAAAAATTTATTTTTTCCCTTTTGTTGTTTTTTCTTTTTCTTCATCTTCTTTGTTTTTCTTTTTTGTTGCCATGTAGATTAGCAGTATTATTAGTAACACTATTATCATGCCGATAATTAGTGCATACCATATCGCGTTACCTGCTTGTGTTTCTTGAGATGGCTCAGCAGAGTATGGAAGTAGCGTGTCTGTTTGTGGATCATATATCCAATTCCAGCCGATTTCTTCATCGCTGTCTATTAGATAGGTTCCATCATCTTGTTTTGTGGTGTTTGTTACGAGATGAAAGTCTTCTCCTTCTATGCTTTGGAACATATCGTATACGCCGTCTCCGTCGTGATCAATTAGGTATCCTAAGTCACTGAGTTTGATTGTGTCTATGAGTATTGTTAGATATGTTTTTCCTGATGTAGCATTATTTTGATCTTTTGATTGTACCCATATGTTAAATATTCCTGCGTACGTCCATACGTGTGTTGCATTACCTGTTATGCCGCTTGGGTAGTACTCAGTTGTTGTGTTTGATTCATCACCCCAGCTGAATATGTAGCTTATGTTTTCTCCATCTGGGTCTGTCGATAATGCTGTATATGAATATTCCATGTTTTTATGTCCTGTAGTGTTTCCTGTTAATATTGGATTCGTGGGCAGATCGGCTTTTACAGTTTTAGAAATTAAGTTTACTGTTAAAATTGCTGTCGCTAATATAAATATTGTTAAGATAATAGTGCAGGAAATTTTACAAAAACTGTTTTGATCTCTAAATAAATTATTTTTCATATTTTCCCTCAAAACTATGATTCCAAAACAACTAATCACTTATAAAACCTGAGATAAACAGAGATTAATCTAATTGTAAATTAAAAAATAAAAAAAAGAGTGGACGTGTTCTAATTTTAGAACGTCCAAGTACCAGTGTATTGATCATATATCTGTGGGTCCATTGTGGCACCATAGTGGGTTAATGCCCAGTTGTGCGCTAAGGGTGCCGCATCTGCGTGTGTGTCTTCTATGTTGCTGTGAACGTATAGTTGCTGGATGAAGTAGTATGTAAAAACACCGTTTTGTAGTGTTGAATCTCCATCCCATGATAATTGATCTTCATCGCATGCAGTTTCGACTATTCTGCCACTGCCGCTTAAATCATCCATTCCACCGGAGAAGCAGCTGTCAAATATGAAAACTATTTTCTGAGATGCAAAAGTTGAGAAGTGGTCTCTTAATTGACCATCAAGAATAAGGTACAGATCATGGGATACTATTCCCTCATCAGTGTATTCTGTATCTCCATCATCGTATCCATCATATGTTGATCCATGCCCTGAATAGAAGAATACGCATTCAGATGTAGGATTTTCTTCTTTGCCGTTTAACCAGTCAATGGCAGAAACAATTGCTGTTGCTGTTGCCTTTTTATTCAACAACAATTTTATGTTATCTGATGGGTATCCCTTTGAAAGCAGATAGTTGTACATATCCATAGCATCATCATCTGGATACGATAAATCGTTTCCAACACCTCTATAATCTGCAATTCCAATGACTACCGCCCATTTGTCAACAGCTGGTGGTTGTGGTGGTTTTGGTGGTTTTCCTTTGCCGTTGTTTCCTTTTTCAGGATCTATATTGTTGCCGTTGCCTTTCTCATCAAATACTGTTTTTGGACCTGTATAGATTTTTGTATGGTCTTCGTTTGCAGCTACTGAGAGTGGAATAAGTGTTGATAGAATCAGACCTGCTATACATATGCTTATAATTATTTTTTTATTCATAATATCATCTTTTTAAATACTAGCATAAATATGTTTTATTTAAAAATATCGATTAAATTTTATTTATTAGTAAAAGTGCTAAGTTTTTTAAAAAAATAAAAAAAAGAGAGAGGGGTTGGGCACCTCGGATTTTATGGTTTAGTTTTTGGTCTATTTGGTGTTCTGGTTTTTATTCACTGCAACAGGCGCATGGAAGAATGATGCGCATCGAGTCGTGTGCATTAACTACGTACATCGTAAAATCAACTGTTGCTCCATTGAACTCTGCATCATCGGTGTTAACGTTGTAGTGCACATCAAATCCACGTAAGAGATCAGTACCAGACATTTGTGGATAAGTGGTTTCTGAATCACCGATTTGTGTGTCTGCAGCAAACATTAAATTTCTGTTTGCAAAGGTTCCAACATTTCCCCCAGAGATAATAAGTCCTAGTATATCATCTCCGAAAGTTATTTGAGCAGTCTTTTGTAAAATAGCTGTAGAACCAACACCATCAAGGTGCACATAGTAGATACAGACAGGTGTGCCCTCTTCTATATACAAAGTACCTGGCGCAGCAGGACCATCGTCTCTTGCATTTTGTCCTTCAGCTAGATCATAATACAAATCAGCTGGTAAAGGTCCCTGGAATTCTTTCCAAACATATATATGATCGTTGTCTTCTAGTGCTCCGACTCTTATATCTTCGGGAGGCGTAGTTAGTATTTCAATATTGGAAGACATATCTAGGATACATGGGCAGCAGCGATAAAAATCGATGGTTATTGTTACATCGTTTGTTACTTCATCAGTGTTTTTTATTTCTCCAGTAAATGTGTATACACCGGTGGGATAATTACCGTTTACTCTAAGAGGATTATCTTCTACACCTATTGAATATTGATGATAAAGTTCGTATTGGAGACCATCTATAAGCATATACTTTATACCACTGTTGTATACTTTTATGTAGAACATTGGAAGCGTTGGTCCATCATCAGTGATTATCTCCCACATAGTTGGTTCCCATCCTTCTACAGCAGAGCATCCATCATATACTCCTCTTCCAGTCCAGTAAGTATAGAAATCAGTTGGAACAGAAGATGGATCTAGATAGAAACCATAATGCTCATCTGCTAACAGACCATTTTCAACAGTTACTTCATCTAAATCTAGATAGTGCCAATCCTCTAAACAATCCAGTTCAACTGCATAATCTGAATAAGTCGGGTCTGCTGCTTCATTCCAAGTTGAACCATAAGTGGAAGTTACAAGATTTGCTTGTGTGAAATATGGCACCGCCTGTATCTCATAATCAAAGTATGTTGCCCAGTTGGCTCCAGGGAAATCATCTCCATCTCCCCAAGCTGTTTCCCATTGCTCACAAGGCTTCTCAAGTAGTATCCAATCCCAAAATGTTCCATCACCTTGAGTATGTTGGAAATTTATTGTATGCGTCCCACTAGGGATATACTCATCAAACACAAAACTTTGTTCTACTAAAGGATATTTATCTAAAAACCACCCTTGACCGGATTGGCTGGAACCAGTTGCGGTTAAAGTTTGATCTGGAAATCCATCGGAGATTATCTTTTTCTCACTAGCACTTGATCCAGGTGACCAGGAAACCGTCATTCTACCACCAAATGGCAACCATCCATCATATTGCACATCAAAATCAGTTGCATACCCTCTGGCGTAATTTGAGTTATACGGAAATTCAGATGTGGGATTTATGTCAACAATAAATGGATCGGCGAACTCTGGCTCACTCTCAGCAAGTGACGGACCTGCCGTAATAGGTCCAGCAGGATCTTCCCAGTTGAACTCATCAGCATAATTTTCTAACCAACCAGTTCCAGCATTGACAACCTCAACATCACCGATTTGCCAAACTTTTTCCCAACAATCATCTATTGGACTTACTACTACTGCATGAGCAGCAATATACACAGTATCATCAGGTCCAACATCAGCAGGGATTGAATCATCCTTTATCCATACCCCTGTTGGTTTATCTTTTTTATTCAACTGAAGTTTCCAGCCACAGATTTCAGTAAATGGTATATCATATGAGTTATCATCTGCAGGAACCTCAGAATACGGGAACTGCCCAGGTGCACTTGTTAATTCCTCAGGATTAGTTTTTCCTACATACAGATGGGTTGCAATTATTATCCAAGGTTCATCTGTTTCAAATTCAACATGAACACTGTCCACATCATTCCATACATACACAGTTCCAACATCTATGTCCTGTCCAGCATAAAGCGTTTTTTCCAGTGGCGCCTCTTCAGTGTGTGCTACTGAACTTGGTATTATCGATATCGCGGTTAAAACCAGCGTCAAACATAGCATTATTGCTATTTGTTTTTTCATAATCTTATTTCTCCTTTTTGTTTTCAATCAAATTTTCTTTGTTTTTTGTTTCGTTTCACCATAGCAAGATAAAGGATTTACAAAGTTCCGTCTTGCCCGTTTTTTCTTCATAAAAATTTTTATATAATTCTATCAATTTTATCAATAAAACTTCTTCAGATTATAGAACAGAGTAAATACCAACTTTATCGTTCACCTCCAATTAGTTCCATCCAAATTACCTCCACATCACAATTGAAAGAGTTATGTACGAACGATTTAAAAAGTTTGTCGTTAAATAAATTTTTTTAAAATAAAATAATAAAAATACTAAAAGAAAAAGGCATATGGGAAAGATTTAAAACAAGTCAAACATTCAAGAAAACTAATATTGGGGGAGACCAAACGAAAAAAACCAAAGTACATTCTATAATGTTAATCATAATCATACTGTTAAGCACTACTGTAATAATTACCATTAACGTAAAGGCAGCAACATCAACTGTAACAGGAACTGTATATCTTGATGAGATACCAACAAAACCAGATCAACTAAAACTTGTTTTACCAACTCAAACAGTAACATTACCAGATGACGGCAGTACATATGGTCAAATCTACGACGATGGCTACTACATGATAAAGGCACTTAAATCTGAACAAATTGGTTCCGTAGGAACATTCTACGCAACATTCGATGGAAACACATATACGGCACCAGAAAAACTTACAATACAAAACGGTGTCTCCTATTATGAGATTGATCTATTCTTTGGGGAATATTACGAACCTGAAGAACCTGAACTACCACCTGAAGAACCAGTAGAAGACAACACTCCAACTAACACTCAACCAATTTCAAACCCAGGTGGACCATACACAGGAACAGTAGGCACACCAATTCAATTCGATGGATCAGCTAGCAGCGACCCAGATGGTTCTATAACTAAGTACGAATGGAACTTTGGAGAAATCATAGGAGCGACAGGACCAACACCGATGCATACCTACGAAGAAGAAGGTAAATACACTGTCACTTTGAAAGTAACAGATAATCAAGGGAAAGCAGCACAAACTTCAACCTATGCACTAATAACAATTAGCAAACCAAATAACCCACCAAATAAACCAAGACTAACAGGGACAACAACCTGGATAATTAACAACAGATACAACAAGATCACAGTGGAATCAACAGACCCTGACAACGACCAGTTAAGATACATTATAAGCTGGGGTGATAACACAAACGCAACAACAACTATCCTATTGCCAAATGAGACAAACTCTACGTTAACCCATGACTACACGGAACCAGGGGTTTACACGATAACAGCCTACGCAATTGATGTAAACAACGCACCCTCTGAAGCAACCAATCTTACCATACTGGTAAATATCAGATACGTGGGCACAGTAGGTTATCTGATAGCAAACACGAACAATGGAAACTACGACAGGTTCTATTCAAACCTAACAAAAAACACAACGTTTGTTCAACAAAACAACAACATAATACTAATAGACTCAGACAACGATGGAATCTTAGACCATGAATACAACATTATAACAGACGATCTTAGCGCTTATTCTGCACCACAACAAACGTCGCAACAGACAAGCCCATTAACGTTTGATATGATAATCCTGCTCACAGCCTTTTTTGTAATAATACTGGAAATAACATTGTATATAATAGTTATAAGGAAAAGACAACAATTCACAGATATAGCATTCCCCGATATAGCAACACCTAAACCTGATCAGATATACTATATGCAAAAAACACATAAAACACCTGAAACAGATACAGAAACAGTTGCAGACATAGATGTGTATAAACCTAAAACTGCTGCATCATCTGAAACACCAGATGAACAATTCGATGAAATCAGACGAAAGATCGATGAAGCTATTTTAAAAAATGAAATGAAAAACAACCAGTGAACAAAAAAAAATTAGTTAGTATAAAAATCACTAGTTCTTTTAGAAGAAATCATATCATCTATCTCGCTATCAACATCAGATTCTTTTAACTTCTTAAGTATAGCAAGTCTAGATACATCAGAGAGTTCAACCTCATCAACAAATTTAGAAATCATAGTATGATCCATCTGGAAACCAAAATCAATATCGCGGGAGTAACCGCCGTCTATTTTTTTTATATAAAAACCACTTGTCTTCAGCGATCTTTTTAAAAGATCATCGACTTTTTTTCCAATGATATCTTCTTCCATCCCATTCCTCACGCGATTTTTTATTATTTTATGATGTTATTTCATTATTATATGAATTCCCAATTTCAACTACATCCCCATTTTTATTGTTCGAGATATAACAACCTGTTATCAGATTATTAGACGACGATGAAAGATATATGCCATTACACGTGTTATTATAGATTTTACAACTAGATATCGTGTTTTCGTTGTTTGACTCAGCGATTGCATCTATTGCAGTATGAGTGTTTTCGTAGAATTCACAGCCAAAGATCATGTTGTTTGAAGAGTACTGGAGCTCTACACCATCGCAGTTATTATAGAATACACAGTTTGTTATCCTGTTGTTATTACAAGCGGAAGAAATACTCCCCAGAAGTGCTACGCCCTCATCTCTGCATCCCCAGAACCTACAGTTTTTTATTACATTACTAGAAGTCCATACAGCCACCCCTATCGGCGTATCATATATGCTGCAATCCTCTATTTCTGTGTTTGACGAACATACATAAATTCCCGAGGCGCAAGGCCCTGGTGCTCCGTTTGTAATGCTGAGCTTACTTAGTTTTGTTCCTGGGGCCCCAATGCGTATTGAATAACTGTTTTTTTTAGAAACAGGGTTTATTAAGACGCTGTCTTCTCCTATAAGGGTAACGCTCTTTTTTATTTCTATGATCTCTGCATAAGTACCTGCTTTTACAAGTATCGTTGCCATATCTGGTGCATTGTCTATAGCATCCTGAATCGTTATGTAATCGCCCTCTCCGTTTTTGTCTACAATTAAGTCATAGCTGTTTTGCTGTACGAATGGCCTATCAAAATTTACATCCGACAAGATGCGAAATGTTTCATTTTCATGTGGCAATGTTTTTTCAAAAGAATTTGTAAAAACAGTATATGGATTTGTCTGCTCATCAGATTTAATAACCATTGACGAAAACAAAAATCCTGGGACAATTAGTATCATAGCTAACACTATGATTAAAACTTTATATCGTAACTTAATCTGTTTTCCACCTGCATCCCTAGATTGCAATCATATCCCATCCTATTCAAGAAGTTTAACTAGTTGAGTGCACAAACTAAATCAAAGAAACATAATATAAACATTGCCCCATTTTACAACATTTTTGTATTAACTTAAAAAAACCATCATTCATGTAAGAATATTTTAAAAAAAATAGAACATTTTTCTAGAACGTAGATTATTTAAATAATAATTATATTGAGCTATAAAAACATATTTTTTACCTCTAGGAGGCAAAAGTATATGCCTGACAAAAAAAGGCGGTTAAGATTAAAAATAGGCAAAGAAACAAAACCTAAAACTCCAACTCGCGAAACAACAGGAAAAAAACCCATAAAAAAGATAAAAGACGAAAAAGAGTTATTCGACCAGTCAGGGATAGAAATAGTGGAAACACACATAGACGAAATGATAAAAAATGAAAAGAAAGAGCCGGTGATTAAAACAGAGACAGAGATGCGCGATGGCGACGTAGTTTACGAAAGAAAGGGCTTCGGTTGGAAAGGCCTTGGCAGCAGACGCATAGTATATGACAATAAAATAAAAGAGAACGTTTACCAGGTTCTCGAGCCAAAGCTAACCAATGAAGAGGATGAAATCAAAAAGAAGCTTATCTATCTTTTTAGAACACGTGCTGATGTGGACGTTTTTGATATTGACGAGAAAAAGAAAAGAGAACAACTTGAGAAAGCACTGGAGAAAACCATAGCTGAGAGCCATCTGAAGATAGATGATAAATCCAAAGATAAGATTTTTTACTATGTCTTCCAGGATTTCATCGGCTACGGCAAGATAGATATTTTGATGCGTGACGAGGGTATAGAGGATATATCCTGCGATGGCTCAAAAATCCCCATCTTTGTCTACCATAAAAAATTCGAGTCGATTAGAACTAACGTAATATATTATGACAACGATGAGTTGGATTCTTTTGTCGTGAAATTATCCCAGATGTGCGGTAAACAGATCTCTGTGTACGAACCTATTGTTGACGGTAAACTAGTAGATGGCTCAAGGCTTCAAACTACGCTTGGTAACACAATTACTAAGTTCTCAACATTCACCATACGTAGATTTAAAGAAGATCCACTAACACCCGTTGACCTCATTGAAAACAACACCTTTGATTTAGACATGGCCGCCTATTTCTGGATGGCCATAGAAAAGGGCACATCCATACTTTTCTGCGGCGGAACAGCTAGTGGAAAAACCACCGCACTAAACGCATTATCCTTGTTTTTACCAGCCGCTTTCAAAATCGTCTCAATAGAGGACACCAGAGAAATCAACCTGCCGCATGAAAACTGGATAGCAGGAACAACAAGAGCTGGCTTTACATCATCTGACACAATGAAAACAGGAAAAGACATAGACATGTTTGATCTAATAAGAGTGGCTCTTAGACAAAGACCGCGTGTTATAATAGTGGGAGAAGTAAGAGGAAAAGAGGCATACACCCTATTCCAGGCTATGACGACAGGTCACCTATCATATTCAACTATTCACGCGAGTGATCTGCACGCACTCATACAGAGACTTGAAAGCGCACCCATATCGCTACCAAGAGCGCTTTTAACCTCTTTAGATTTGATTGTTTTTTTGAACAGCGTGACCGTACAGGGAACACCTGTGAGAAGAATCACAAACGTAACAGAAGTCATAAAACTTGATCCAGAAAGCAACAGGCTAGTAACATTAACACCTTTCCGCTGGGTATCTGAGATAGATGACAGGTTCGAAGGCCAAAGCGGTAGTAGAATAATGCACAAGATAAAACTGCAGAACGGCTGGACAGATGAAAGGCTCCATCAAGAATTAGAAAACAGAAAAAAGATAATCAAATGGATGATGGAAAATAACCTACGATCATACCAAGATGTGGGGCGGGTAGTAGCTGAGTATAACAAAGATCCAAAAATAGTTTTAAACAGAATAAAAGGCGACAAATAATGAAGACAACAAGATACTCAAAATTCTGTGAAAAAGCATTTGGAAAAATTTTCAAGAAAGAGGAAAAAGAGCAACTTGAAGAAAAAAACCTTTTATTCATAAAAGCAGCCATCTTCAGAACCTATGAGGAGTACAATGCCACAGCCCTGATGAACACCATACTATCAACTATCGGCACCATAATATTCGCGCTAATACTATACAGTTTGGCACCAACAATCACCACCTTGGCCTTTTTATTTTTATTACCACTATTCGCTGCATTAATCACAGGAGCTTTTTACATTTATCTACCAACTTACAGCGTTAAAAAAAGAGCATTAAACATAGACATGTATCTACCATATGCCATAAACTTCATCAGCTCAATGGCAGTCGCAGGTATATCGCCCTCGGAGATATTTGAAACGCTCTCAAAGATACCTGTATATGGCGAGGTGCAGGAAGAAGCAAAAAAAGTCACAAAAGAAATTGCGATCATGGGAATCGACAACATAACAGCGATGAAACACGCAATTGATGTATCTCCGTCAAGAAAATTTAAATCATTTTTACAGGGCATAATAGGTACCATCCAGGCTGGTAGCGACCTACATACCTATCTTTCGAATATCGCAAAGAAATACATGGATGATGATTTGATTGCAAGAAAAAAAGACTTAGATTTACTAGAAGTTATAGCTGAGGTCATGGTTTTGGGGCTTATTGCCTTCCCAATTTTTTTGGTTATAATACTAACAGTGATGGGGTTTTTCGGCGGCTCAGTAGGAACATCAATTAGCCTTTTGCTAATGTTCTCATTTATTATAATACCCCTGATGTACTTTTTCTTTTACCTATTGATGAAATCCACGAGCATAGAAAAGTTGACGACGATAGAAGCACCAAAAAATCTTGGTGCAAAAAAATATTACAAGGAAAACAAAAAACCGATTTTGATTGTTTCAGGCTCAGCGATCGCCATATTTTTATTGTTTGTAATAATGCAGATTCTTGGTGGACTTCAGAGATTAAATCTAAATCTTTATCTGTATTGGGATTTCGTTTTTATCTCATTACTTATTTTCATAGGGCCCATAGGGTTATACAAATATCTTGAATTTAAAACAAAAAAAGAGATGCAGGAGCGGCTTCCTGATTTCCTGATAGAGGTTGGAGACGCCCTGGCAACAGGCATGACTATTTTTGATGCAGTCAAAGTCGCAGAAAAAGGTCACTACGGAAAATTGACGCCCGAGATCAAAAAAATGAAGGCGCAACTATCATGGAATGTGTCAATGAAGAATGTGCTTTTTGATTTTGCTGACAGGATGAAATCAGCTATTGTCCAAAGGATTATAATAGTGATAGACAAGGGTTTGATGATGGGGGGTAACACGCCAAAAATCTTCAAAGCAGCAGCAAGTGAGGTAGGGCAGGTAAACCAGGTAGAGTTGCAGAGAAAAACAATCATGTCCATATATGCATTAGTTATGATAATCTGCTTCTTCGTCTTCCTTGGGATCATAATGATACTAAGCGGTAGCGTATTCCAGTCATTCTTCGATATACAACAGGACCAGCTAGCAGGCGCAAACGCACAAAGCGTGTTGAACTTAAATATCATAGATCGAAACTTGCTGAACTATACACTCTACTCCTTCGTATTTATAGAAAGCATTGGCGCTGGGATGCTAGCAGGGTTCATGATGGATGGAAAACTATCATCAGGAATTAGATATAGCCTTATTCTTGGAATAATTACTATAGTAGTTTTCAAAACAATGATTTAAAAAAAAATTGTGAGACAAAAAAAAATATGAAAATTAAAATGGAGAACCAAGCTGTATCGGAAATAATCGGAACTGTACTACTCTTAGGCATGGCTATAGCGCTCTTTTCAACAGTTCAAATTATGGTTTCATCTTACCCGGTTTACCCAGCAGCACCATCAGCAGATCTGGTGGCATACCTGGACCATGGGAATATAACGATAGTACATCACGGTGGGCAATCGCTTGAACTAAAAGATACAGAAATTATTTTGAGAAGCGGTGACAAAACAAATATATCAGTGGCAGAAAATCATCTAGATGCCAAAACATCAAATGGAAATGAACAATGGGATATTAGCGAGATAGTTATGTATAATATAACAAACGATTTACCAACAGATTTCCAGAACAGCTATCATAACAGTTTAAAGGTTGATGTAACTGTAGTGGACCTAAAAAGCAACTCTGTTATAATGATGGGGACTGTACAAGAAGGAAGTACATAATATGAAAATAAGAAAAATAAGACAATCAGAAGACGGCGTAGTAGGCATCGTAGTAGCAGTATTACTAATAGGTCTGGTTGTATCAGTTATTTCACTTCTTCAATTGGTCTATGTGCCAAACTGGATGGAGCAAAGAGAAGCAGAGCACATGGATCAAGTAGATGCCCAGTTTGCACAACTGAAATTCGTTATAGACACACAATCAGCGTTGGGTGCAATGGGACAGACAAATACGCCGATAGCAACCTCGATAACACTCGGTAGTAAAGAACTCCCGTTTCTTATGTCAGCCAGATCATTCGGACAGTTAGACATATTGGAAGGCGCCTTTAGTATAAAAATAACAAATACTAGCGGTTATTTTATCAACTATTCAGGCATCATAAAATACTCCTCTGTAAACGCCTATTTCGTTAATCAAGAGTTCATATATGAAAGTGGAGCGATAATAACAAACCAGCAGCAGGGCAATATGATGTCTATAAAACCAGCTTTCTCTGCAAATAAAAACTCATCATCGAGTCTTATTAATTTCACCTTGATAAACATCTTAAGCGTGGGAGGAAAGATATCTAGTGGTGGATTTGATACCACTGCGATACAAACTGAATTTAGCTCTAATAAAAGTGCTAACTATTCCGATGTCTCATCTATAAATATATCTACATCCTATCCCAACTCCTGGTACAGTTTTATCAACTCAACATTAGCGAAAACTTTTGTATATAATGCTGATTATAATATTATAAAAAATGAAACAACTAATTACGTACGAATAAATATTATCCTAAATGACGTAAAAGTTGATTTAAAAATTATAAACATACTAGCGCAAATAGGACCTGGATGGGTAGAATAAAAACATGAATATAAAAAAAGATAAAAAGGCTGTAGCTGAAATAATTGGCTCAGTAGTATTATTAGCAATAGCTGTAGCAGCGATATCTGTGGTTTACCTTTATGTTTTATCAGACGAAGGACCTGGACCTGAGACATATGTGACACTAGTTGGAAAAATTGAGACAAAAGATGGTAATACTACCGCAGTATTTGAAAATAGACGGGGAGAGACACTAGGATTAGATACAGAGGTTATTCTGCAAATAGGGGGAGAATATGGCGAGTCCAAAAGGACGTCGGTAAGAGAACTATCGCTAATTTTTCCAGAAGTAGCAGATGGTTGGAATATAGGTGAAAAAATCTATCCCGCGCTCATATTTTCTGAAGAGCTTGGTAATGATTTAACAGATGTAACAATAGATGGAACTATAGTTGATGAAAAGAGCAATTCTATTGTTTTCTGGGGTAGACTTCAAGGAGGATATCTAGTACCACTTACTGGTAGAGGTGGAATATGGCATTTCAATGAATCATTATGGCGTCCTGGATATCCTGATGTAATTGATAGTTCAGGAAATAATAACAATGGAACTGCATATTATACTGCAAACACCTGCGATGATGTCGTAAGCGCTGAAGCAAACAGATCAGGACGTTTTAATGGTATTGATGATTATGTTGAAGTTCTTAATGCATATAGTTTAAATTTGAGAAATAAAATAACAATGGAAGCTTGGATTAAACCTTTTTCAATTTCTCTTGGTGGTATTACTGGGTTGTTAGATCAGTTTGGATATAAACCATATATTACAAACGTCTTGGGTGATAGATATCTTTTTGCGGTTGTCAGTGAAGATTCTCAGCAAATGGCAAATCTGCAGACCATTAATCTTACTCCTCGTCAGCAATTATCAGAAAATAGTGTCATAGATGTAGAGTATGATATTGGTGTGGGAAGGCCAGTCCAGCAGAAGATCAGACCAATAATCACTCATATATATGGTAATGTTTATCTTGTTGCTTTAAATGGCCTAAGTACAAATCTAAATCTTTATCTTAAAACATTTAACATATCTTCAGATGGTCATATAGAATACACAGGAAATAATATTTTTGATGATAATAGCTCAGATTTAGGTGTAGGAAAACCTAATCGCCCCAGCATTGTAAGAGTCTCTGATTTTGAATCATATAGTATTTTTGCCGTTGCATACGCAATTAATGTCGACGGTACTCATCCTGCTGTTGGATTAATTAGAACAGTAAATTTTTCTCATGATGGTAAACTTGAATATATTGGGGAGGTAGGAAATTTTGATGATGTTGAAGGCTATGGTCCTTGTATTATACGTGCTTCTAGTAATATGTTTGCTGTTGCCTATCGTGATAGTTCAAATATTGGTATCATAAAGACATTTAACATATCATCAGATGGCTCATCAATTGAATATACTGGAAAAGATTATATTTTTGATGATAAAACTAGCCCTGGACTTAATCCACCCACGTTCATAAAAGTGTCTGATTTTGGGTCATATGGTGTTTTTGCCATTGCATATGGAAGTTATATAAATAATCAATATCCAGGAATTGGTTATATTAAAACCATAAAAATTTATTATTCAAACGGCTCCATTGTCAGCACTGGGAAAAGTGAGATGTTTGAGGAATCAACATGTTTTGATCCACATATGATTCGCCACTCCGAAAATTATTTTATCGTAGCATATTCAACAGGGGATAGTTCCAATGGAAAATATTCAGCAATAGAATTAGCAAATAATGGATCAATTATCATTAGATCAAGTAAAATATTAGTTTTACCGTTCCAAAATAATCAAAGATGTGTAAATCCTATTGTTATCAAAATTTCTGAACGTGGTTTTGGTATAATTTTTGAATCTATTGCTGGAGGTAATGGACACCCTGGATATCTGATACCTATTGAAATAGAGTACCCCTCAGACCTATACAGCAAAGGAATACACAAGTTAGGCTCATATGGAATATATGCAAATCCAAATGACGTTTATGTTAATATAAATTCAAAGACAATAAATGCATCCATTATACCTAATACATGGAACTATGTTGTTTTAACATATGATCGAAGTCAGATAAAATTATATGTTAACGGTATTCCGAAAAATTCCACATCGTTCACAGAACCAATAAAGATTACCAATAGCAATCTTATTTTTGGAGATCTATTCTATGGTCTAATAGATGAAGTAGGTATTTATGATAAGGTGTTATCTGCCCAAGATATTTATAACCATTACAGACAGTTTGCCCCAATTATTATATTTAATGTTATCTCATCAGATATTGATTATGACTCTGCTGTTATCACATGGGAAACAAATGTCCCAAGCAATAGTATACTAAGATATGGTACAACAACACCAGAAATTGAAGTATCAGGTCCATCTGGGGTAACATCATTTTCGATAACACTGTCAGGTCTTAGCTCAGGTACTACATATTACTATGAAATACAATCAACAACCTTAGATGGCTACCACACAATTATTGATAACAATGGGGGGTCATATTACACTTTTACCACAGAAAATAGGCCACCAAACGAACCAAGGTTACCAAATCCAACACATGAACAAAATAATGTAAAAATAAATACGGTTCTCAGTTGGGTTGGTGGAGACCCAGATGGGAATAGTGTTACCTATGATGTTTATTTTGGAACTACAAATCCGCCACCAAAAGTAGTATCAAATCAATCACAAACAAGTTATGATCCAGGAATTCTTAATATTTTAACAACTTACTATTGGAAGATTGTCGCCTGGGATAGCTATAGTGCATCAGCTGAAGGACCAATATGGGAATTCACCACACAAAACGCCATGCACGTCCAAAGTATTTACATGTGGTATCAAGTACAAGCGAATAATAAATACAAAATATTTACAAGAGTCACAATTGTAGATAGTAACGGTAACCCAGTTAGCGGAGCAACAGTATCCCTAACAATGACAAATCAAGACGGAGATGTAGTATCATTTGTATCAAATCCAAATCCAAATCCCACTAAAAACGATGGTACAGCAACATTTGAGTCTCAGACTGCACAAAATCCAGGAACATATACTTCAATGGTAACCAATGTTTTCAAAACTGATTGGGCTTACGATTTAACAAACTCAGAAACTATTAAAGTCTTGACAGTTCCATAAAAAAAGATGATTTAAACAATCAAAATTTTATATCTTTATAACCTTATCACACAACTGAGCAATCTCAGCCCTTATCTCTTCTATTGTTCTCCAAGTTCAATGTTTTGTAAACTAAAAGGAAAATGATATAAAAATGAATTTCCAAGGGATTTACAAAATCTCATATAAATTTTCCACAAAAATGCAAAAAGTATATAAATGATTTGCGTTATAATGGAATCATGCATTTCTCAAAAATCGAATTGAGAATATTAGAACAGATTGCACAAGGAAATACAAAGATAAATACAATAGCAAAAGAACTCCATCGAGATATTAGTCGAATATATAGAACAAGAGAATCTCTTGCCGACAAAGGTCTTGTAGATTTTGTTGATGGGAGGCTCATACCAAAAAAAACAACCCATGTTACAATTCTTTTACAGCTCTTAACAAAATATCCCAATATTATAGATATTCTCACAAATTCAGGAATTCCAATACTTATTTCATTACTCACTCCAAAAAAGGTCAGCGAAATTGAAAAAGAAACACAATTGAAAAAGAGTATCATCTATAGAAAAATCAAACAAGCCACTAGAATCAGCGCAGTCATTAAAAACGAAAATCAGCAATATGCTCTAAATGAAAAAATTTGGATCGATCTGAGAAGATTCCTCGAAGAGTACAAAAAATTTGAAGAGACAACTGACCCAAGAATTCCAACAAATTCAATAATTTATTACAAAGACAACAAAGAAATTGTATTCTCAAATAAAGAAAAACTAGATGCAACACCCACTGGTTTTTCAGCGTACGAACGCTACGGGATAAAACTTTTCCTTCCCACATCATACTATTATCTTCCAAAGAAAAACCTCTCAAAAAAACAAATATTCCAACATTCTCTTTTCATTACAGAAAAAGAGAGGGACATCAGACATTTAACATATGTAGCATTGTTTTATGCGAAAAATGCCAAAGAGCTTTCAACAGTGAAATACCCTCTACTCGAAAAAATAAAGCAAGTACTTAATGGGTCAGAGCTAAATGGTTTTCCAACATTTGATGAGATAAAAGAAAAAGCTGAACTATATGATATCAGACTTTAAACAACTAGAAGAATTATTCAAAGAAATAGACCAAAATCTCAAACAATCAGTTAATGTATACATTATTGGCGGCATAGTCCTGTTATATCAGAGGATGAAACCATCAACTAAAGACATCGATCTTATAATTGTAGAAAAAGACAAAGCTATTGTATTTGAAAAAGCATTAAAAACAATCAATTTTAAAAGTAAGACTCCTACAAGCATCTACAAACACATGGATCTTGGTGAAATCCTTGTGAGAGGGGAGTATAGGATTGATATTTTTCATAAGACGGTTTGTAAGAAATTCTTACTCTCCGATAGTATAAGAAAAAGAGCGGAAAAGATACTTGCATTAAAAAATCTGAATGTATACTTTTGTGCAAATGAAGATATCTTTGTTTTTAAAACATTTACAGAACGGCAGGGCGATTTAGAAGACTGTATATCTCTGGCTCAACGAGGAATTAAATGGGATATAATCCTACAAGAACTCCAAAATCAAATAAAGCATAGCGGTCAAGATGTATGGATTACCTGGATAGGCGAACGATTAGATATTCTGGAAGAAAACGGCATAGTTATTCCAATCATGAAAGAAATCGACAAGCTAAGAGACAAGTATTTTGAAAAACTTGAAAAGAACTATTTAGCTGCATCTCAATCTAAAAAATCGAAGAATAAATAGGGAATAATATTATGAAAAAAAATAGTTATAAACAATCAAAATTTTATATCTTTATAACCTTATCACACAACTGAGCAATCTCAGCCCTAATCTCCTTATTATTATCCCCATTTAATGAGACTAAAACACCACCTGTTCCATTCAACCTCATCATAGTAAGAATACCATGAACAAAACGAGCGAAAACATGTGGTTTATTATGGATGAGCATAGTGGGTATGGAATCGAAAAACACGAATTTCTTTGACCCGTTTGTTTCGCGCATACGTTGGTTAATTGAGAGAGAGATATCTGTCAAAGCAGAGACATTATCCATAAATACGACGTTATCTGCCTGAAAATCAGCGTTCTGACTCTTAGAAATACAATCAAGGAAAAACATCTTACCAATATCAACACCGTTTTTAGTAAGTACACTAATCAGATTAGAATAAGGTCTGTTAGCAGATACAATAATGCCTGCATCATTCTTATCTGAGAAATACTTAACCAATGCAAGGCCGAGCTCAAATGCCTTCTCAGGTGTTGTCTCAATGAGTATTATAGAATCATCTGGTAGCTCATCGAGCTCATCTTTTAGTCTTTCTATGTACTTCATAATTATACTCTTCAATTCTTAAACTATCAACTGATTTCTATCGTCGACCAATACTCAGGGTAATTTATGAATTTTTCCATTGTCAGTATTCCCCAGTTCATAACCTGGATGTCGCCCTTCTATTATCTATTTAGATTTTGGCTTCAGTTCACCAGGTTTTGCTTCTTTTTTCTTCCTTCTCTTGAGAAGGTAAAGAATGATTGCCATGAGGATTATCAGTAAGATTAGGAAGAGTAAATAACACAGGGTGTTGTCTTCTTTCTTATCATCAGGTGGCTCAGGGATATTAATTTGTATATCAAAGGATTCGTTATCTGCTGGTGTGTTTAGCTCATCCACCGCTGTAACAGTTATAGTGTAATTTCCAGGAGTTTTCCATATGTGACTAATTTGGTAAATGGCTCCACTTGGCAGAGCACCACTGGTATCGTTAGTTCCATCTCCCCAGTTAACCATATAGGTTATGTTGTCTCCATCTGGGTCTGTTGCCGAGATGTTGTATGTGTAGCTTACGTTTACATATCCTTCGTTTACACCGGTGATTGTCGTGTTCTCTGGCGGAATGCTAGGCTGCGATACTATTACCGTTGTTGTATCTGTGTCGCTGCTGCTCTCATCATCATAAACCCGTAGAGTAACGTTGTAAACACCTCTCTCGCTATAGTTATATGAGGGTGTAGCGCCGCTGTCGTTGTGCCATGAATCATCGTCAGAGAACTTCCAGTCGTATCTTACGATTGAGCTTCCGTTTTCGTCATTATCCCTGCTGTTTGAACCATCAAAGTCTATATCTGTGTTTATGAAACCATAGTATGGCCCGCCTGCGTCAGCTGTTGGATTTTGATCTTCTCCAGCTGAGGATGTACCACTACCTGAACCGCCACTTGATCCACCGCCGCCACCAGAACTACCGCCTGAAGACCCTCCACTACTTGACTGGCTGAAATACACGGTAACAGACTTATCATCTGTCATATTGATAATTGTAGGATTAGTGCTTCCACTTAAATCACCACTCCAATAACTAAAAGCCCAACCTGAATCAGCCACGGCATTAAGCTGTACCAGACTGCCATATGTATAACTAGTTTGATTAGGGTTTTTAACAACAGATCCACTGCCATTAACAACGATATCGAGTGTATATTGATCCTCTGTGAAATAAGCATCAATAGTTTTATCGCTATCCATTATAATGCTCTCTTGAATATCGCTTCCACTTAAATCACCATCCCAATAACTCAAACTCCAACCTTGAACAGGAATGGCAGTAAGATTTACCATTGTTCCATATAGATATGTTGTTTGATCTGGATATATTTCAACACTACCATCTCCATCTATGTTTATGGTCAATGTGTATTGATCCTGTGTGAAATGTGCAGTAACTGTCTTGTTATCATCCATTAAAATACTTTCAGGATTGTTACTACCAGTAATATCACCACTCCAATGATCAAAAGTCCAACCTGGGTCTGCATCAGCGGTTAACTCAACTGTTCCGCCAGGATAAGTTGTCAGATCAGGTAGCTTAGAAACACTTCCATCACCATCGATGTTGATAACTAGATTGTACATCGTTCCAGTAGCAATCATTGTATCTTGGCTATCTTCATTATCTCCAAGGATAAAATCATAGGTGTCACTATATGCACTGGCATAATTTGTAATATTACCAACTGCACCAACAGTTACATTAATTGTGATAATTTTAGATTCACCCGGAGCTAGAGAAGAATATGTCCACCAATATGATGAACCATTTGAACCATTAAAATTTGGATTTGAATTGACAAAAGAAACTTCAGCAGGCAAAATATCAGTAACATTTATGTTAACAGCATTATGAGGCCCATGATTTGTAACATTAAGAGTATAAGTTAGCAATTCACCTGGAGCAATAGGGTCTGGATTATCAGATTTTACAATACTAAGATCCGCTTTTGATAAATCAGCTTCAAAAATATCAGATCTGTCAAGAGTCGGTGCCTGATCAATGTTAGAATTTTCATTGTCGGTAGACCATATAAAATATGCATGATCAGGGTCGAAAATAGCATCTAGATTTATCCATAAAGATACATTTTTTCCAGATATACTATAATTTGCAATATTAAGATCAGTAATTAATTTATCATACCAATAATTTGGAGGTCTTTCCCATTCCTTAAAGTTTCCATCGCCATTTCTATCATTTATATGATAAATCTCTCCATCGCCATCGTTATCTGTATCTTCTATAAAAAATAAATATTCTGCTTCGTATACATTTCCTCCAGACCATACCATATTATGTGGGTCATCTATATCTATATACCATTTATATCTGGCATCAGGATTAACAGAAAAGTTCGGGTAGCCGTAGCATTCTAGTCTAAAATATAGATAATCATGATTTAGATTATAATAAGCATAATGAACATCTCTAAAATCCTTATCAGGATTTTCAATATCATTTTCTATATCCATTAATGTCCAAGATGTTGGCCATTGCGGTTGATCTCCGCCAGGGTTTGCAACTGCAGTAAAAAATGTTAGAGCGTTAACTATTATCAGCATTATTATTATCCATATTGATGATAATTTTCTTTTCATTTTTTCGTTCCCCCATTTGGTTATTTTTCTTCAAGGGATTAAAATATAGTAGTATTAATATAATAGTCACTATATAAATTTTACGCCTACTAAAAACTCTTACCATTATCTCGCATTTTAAATCTCCCCCAAAGATATTTTGGAAAGGAACATATTAATACATAATATTTAAAACATAGCCTCCAGAAGAAAAAACAGGTCCATCCCTCGATACAAAAAAACTAAGTACAAAGACCTAAGTGGATGAACTCATTTGAATACGGATCAATATCATCAACACATATCCTTTTAGACAAACCAGCTGCGACATTAAAGATAAAAGGAACGTCACCACAGCCTTCATTTTCTCTCACGTTTTTAATCAAAAACTCTGAAAAACTTCTAACCCTGGCTAAAGGTTCATGAAGAGCAATAGTAGAAAGAGAATCAACAAAAACAAACCTCTTATCACCCTTCAAACTAAGAAGAGAATCACGAACAACATTAGCAATACCATAAACATCTGTATCAAAAGGAATATCAACACACCCCGCACTCTTATCGCACCTACCACCACACATGGCTGTAGCTGCATCAACAACCAAAATGTCATCCATGTTAATACCATGCTTCTCAAACGAAGAACAAAGGTTATTGTAAGGCCTCTGAAAACTAAGGTAAACACCCTTAAATCCATTTTCTAAAAGAGAATGCACAGATGCAACATTAGTATCAAAATAAGAATCTGCAGGGATCTCCAAAACAACCACTGCGCTACCATCATAATCCTTTATAGTTTTATTTAAAGATACTATCATCTCGTCTCTAGAAAAACCCTCACCATTCAAACCTAAAACCTCTTTATGCAACCTACGACGAACGAGACTTTTATTAAGATTTCTTTTACTAACTTTCTCATAATAACTAACAATATTTTCAGTCATCCCTACCAAATAAAAAAACAAATAGACACTATTTAATATTTCCTATAAAAAAAGAGAAAAAAATTGTTTACTTTACATCCATCAGACCAAAAACTTCCTGCTCAGGGAAAACCTTAACACCCTTATTCGTAATCTTCATGGCAACAATCTTCTTCTTATGCTCCTCGCCACGCATCTTTAAAACCTCAACAGCAGTCTCACGAATGTTTTCCCTTCTGAAATTGTAAAAAACAATTACACCATCAGCCAAAAACTCCTCAACACCAGTGGGAGAAAAAACCTCAGGAATCTGCTGTGTCTCTGTAATCAAAAAAGTAGTGCTACCTATCTTCTCAAAAAACCTAAACAAACGCTCAACATAAAAACGATATGACTGCTCCCTGCCCCTAAAAGTAGAGGAAACAGCAGTAAGGGAATCAAGGATAATAAAATCAGGTTTGAAATCCACGTCACCAGCAATAGCCAATGGTTCGAGCTCCATGAGAAGAGGATCAACCTCTCTTGTCATCATAGCCTCAACATCACTAGCACCCTTCCGGTCATAATAAATCTCGCTAGTCAAAAAACGTTTAATCTTCAAATAACCAGATTCAATCAATTTTTTTGGATCCCAACCGAAATCATCCATGTGATTCATAAGTTGCTCCTCAGGCTCCTCAAAACCCATATAGTAACATTTCTTACCCTGAGCAGAATGATGAGCTAGAATCTGCAAACAAAAATTAGTCTTACCAGACCCGGTTCCACCGGCAACAAGAACAGTAGAACCCTTTGGTATACCATGTCTAAAAAGACTATCGAAACCAGGGACACCAGTAACAACATATTCTTTCATATCTCATTCCACCTTATTGACCATTCACAAGAAAGTTGTTACTAGCCACCGATTTTCCCTTTATAAAATTTTGCTTTAAAAAAGTCAGGTGCTGACTAAAAGCATATGTGTTTTAGAATTAGATTACCATATGTTTTTAATCTGTACGTATTTTTAAGGCTTTAATTTTTTTTATTCGCTCCTGTATAACTTCGGAGGATATTTTTTCCTTCATTTTGAATGCCTCTGTCATAGGTCTTTCTGAATAAGGAAAGATACTAACAGAAAAAAAATTAATTTCTTTTAGTAGATCTAATGTTTGTTGGAAATCTTCGTCAGTTTCTCCAGGAAATCCAACTAATATATGTGTATAAATTTTTAGACTCGGTATTTTTTCTTTCAATAGAGACACATATTTTTTAACTTCTTCGATTTTATACTGTCTTCTCATGCGTGTTAGTATATTGTTGCTACCTGATTCAATGGGGATTCTGAAGCTTAATATCTTCTTGTGATTTGCTATAAAAAGTGGTTCGAGTTGATCATAATATTTAACAAGCCATTGGGGGTTAAAATCGGTTATTATTATCTTGTTTTCACCCGGTAAAGTAAAAAATATTTTCAGGATTTCAACAATGTTGGTTTTGATATCGATACCATATGACCCGATATCAGTTCCTATAAGTTTAAATGTTTTATATCCTTTTTTTAATCCTATTTCAAAATCTTTTTGTATCTGTTCGACTGGCCTGCTTTGTAAATATCCGTGTGCAAGTTTAATTGAGCAATAGGAGCAACTGCCTAGGCAACCCCGTGATATTCTTACATGGTATATGCCTCTGGTGTTTTCTCCATTTATTTTTCTGGAATAGATTGTTTTTAGATTATCTAGATAATCAGGTAGGTTTCTTATGAAATTTGAATTAGTAAGTAAATCAAATATTTTTTTGACTTTTGTTTCCGTATATAACTGAGGAAAACGTCTGATAACACCTGAATGGGGAGTCTGACTAAATGTTATTTTTGAATGTATGATTTTATTGAGTTCATCGAGTCTATCAAATTCTATTAACAAAATGCCATTGAAATTTTTTATTGATTTTGGATTTATTTTTGTTAAACAACCTGTAACAATAACAGTTGCATCTTTAGATTTTTTTTGTAAAATCCTTAGTATTGTTTTTATTGATGATTTTTCTGTGTAATCAAACCCGCCGCATGTGTAAATACATATGATATCGGCATTTTTTATTTTCTTTACAGGTTTCAATCCATTTTTAAAAAAGTAATTGAAGATAGTCTGTAAATCTTCTTTACTCCTGGGACAATGTCCGCCAATTAAGAAGAAAGTTTGCTGCGTCATTTTAAGTATTATTAATTTGTTAGATATATAAATATTTCTGCAAGAAATCTTCTCATCTCACGTCAGTAAAAATTTTATGCAAAAAGGTTTAATTATAATTAATGACATAAACATAAAGAATATGCTTAAAAGTCATCCTGCAGTCGTTCTCGGCATGTTTGAAACCGGGTTGGGAGTTGGCCGCAGTCTTGGAAGAAATGGAATACCGGTGTTTGGTTTAGATTTTAAAAAAGATGTAGGTTTTTATTCAAAATATATAAGAGCGGGGATTTGCCCTCATCCTTTAAATAATGAAAAAAAATTTTTAGATTTTTTAATAGGATTTGCAAATAAGTTTGAAGAAAAACCAGTATTATTTATAACTTCTGATTCTTTCTTAGATCTGGCTTCATCCAAACAAAAAATTTTGAAAAAACATTTTTTTATTAATATTCCTAATGAAGAAATCTTTAAATCAATTGGAAATAAATACGAGCAATATAAATTAGCGATAAAAGCAGGTGTAGAAGTTCCACTAACCTATTTTCCAAAAGATTTAGAAGAAGTTAAAGAGATCAGAAAAGAGTTAAAATACCCTGCTTTTATAAAAGCTGGGCGTGTTAATCGCTGGCGCAATATCATTGATCAAAAAATTAAAGGTTTCGTTGTAAATAATCCAAACGAATTAGTTGAAAAATTTGATTATATTTTTAAAAAAGGTATTCGAGCAATAGTACAGGAGGTCATCCCGGGACCAGATACCAACCATTTCAAGTTTTGTTCGTATATTTCACAAGATGGAGATTTTTTACTTAAATTTACCTTAAGAAAAATACGACAATATCCTATAAGATTTGGGATCGGCTCGATTGTTGAGAGTGTTGAATATCTTGAGTTAATGAAATTAGGAGAAAAATTTTTTAGAAATATTGATTATCGAGGCGTTGGCTCAATGGAGTTTAAATTAGATGCGAGAGATGATAAATTAAAGTTTATTGAGTTAAATCCTCGGTATTGGCAACAGAATATTTTAACAGATAGGTGTGGAATGAATTTTCCTTTAACAGATTATTTAGAAGTTACACAACAAAATCCGCAGCCCAATTTTTGTTTTCAGACAGATATTAAATGGATAAATCTTTATTTGGATTTTTGTTCATTTTTGGATTATAAAAAAGAAGGAGAGATAAGTGTAAAAGAATGGATTTCTAGTTTGCAAGGGAAAAAAATTTTTTCTCGTTTTGTTCTTGATGATCCGCTTCCCTCGTTATATGAGAAAAATTTTTTTAGAGCCCCTTTAAAATTATATCAAGTTTTGAGATATTTTTAATTATTTTTTATTTTACATAGTAATTCTTAATAAGTAGAGATTATATTATTATCAGTTTGTTAAGAAAAATATAGTAGTTTCTTCATATATTGTAATACATGCGAAAAGGAGTCGTAATAAATGCATGTTCGTCAGGCAGTTTTCAATGATAAAGAAAAATGGGATTCTTTTGTTGATTCTGAAGGTGGGAGCTTTTTTCATTATTTTGATTGGAAAAGCATTTATGAGGCAAGAGGGAGACAGTATATACCTTTACTTCTTGAGAATGAATCATTAGAAATAATTGGTATATTGCCTATCGTAAGGATAAAGAGTAGTTTTTATTCATCTATTGTTTCTCTACCGGAGGGATCTTTTGGAGGGTTTGTATTAAAAAAAGATATTACTGATTCAGAAAAAAATAATATCATTTCTTTATTAATAGATTATATTGATAAAATTTTTTCGAAAGATTGTTCAAGCTTTACGTTAAAAGAAAATCTCCTAGTAATGGATAAAAACAGAATGGAAGCAACAGAAAGTTTGATTAAAAATGGTTTCCGATATGGATACGATAATTATACTCGATTACCTTGTACATATATTTTAGAATTGAAACAGCCTTTCGAAAAATATATTTGGAATGAGTTATGGGATCATGATCTTAGAAATATAATCAGAAAATCTCAGAAGAGGGGAATATATGTTAAAGAGGATAAAAAACTCCAATTTATAGATGATTTTTTCAACATGTTCAACTCCACCAATACCCGCTTGAGAATCCCCTTATTGACAAAGGATGAAGTCGTTAAACGTTTGACTGTTTTTGGTGATAAAACGAAACTCTTTGTTGCTTTTCTGGGTGAAGAACCGATATCATCGCTCTTATGCTATTATCAATCTTCGATCTGTCATATTTCAAAAATGCCGTCTTATGAAAAAGCTCGTAATTATGATGCAAATGCACTGCTTTTTTATGAGGCGATTCGAAATGCTTGTGAAAATGGGTATAGATACTGTGGATTTGGCATAACTGACACCCCCGGACAAGCATTATGGAAAGAACAGTTTATGGGGACCAGAGTTCCCCTAAGAGTATATAATAAAAGGTATTCTACAACAAAGACTTTTTTTGAGGATGTACAATCTAAGGCCAAATGGGCTTGGACGCATAAACAATATATTTGGAACAACCGGAGCAGATTGATGCGCAAGGTTATAAAAAAGGAAACATGACAGAATTAAATGTATTTAGATATTATTTAATAAATATGGTTAACTTGGAGATTTGATATATGAATCATGAGGGCTATACAGTTGAAACAATAGAAACATTGGAAGGACTTGAAAAAATAAAAGAGGATTGGAAAAATCTATTTGATTTGAAAAAAGAAAAATCAATTTTTTTCTCGTTTGGCGTATTTAAGATATATTACACAACAATTATTGAAAACTTTAAAAACACAAAAATTGAGATCTTTGTTATAAGAAACAAAAATCGAAAGGTAGTTGCAATTTTCCCTTTTATTTTTGAAACTGAGCAAAAATTCTTGTTGCGTTTTAGAAGATTATTCGTTAAGGGACCTAATCGAATTGGATTTTATTATTTTCTTATTGATCCTCGGGAAGAACCAGATATTATCTTCCAGAGATTTATAGAATATCAAAAAAATAACACGAAAAAGTGGGATGTAATAAAATTTCATCTCGTTCCTGAAAATGAAGAGTTATATAAAGTATGTAAATCAATTTTCACATCACAATATCGAACAAAGGAAATTGAAACCTGTACTCAGGTCGTTAATTGTAATAGTAATTTTGATGAGTATGCAGAAAGTAATGTGAAAGGAAGAAGAATAAAGGACATTAAGAGAAGTATTCGCCGTCTGAGTGAAGTAGGGAAATTGAATTTCATAGAGGTGAAAGGTAAACAGGATATTGAAAAAGGATTAAAATATTTTTATGATATAGAGGATAAAAATTGGAAGGGGCAAAAAGGAACTTCATTATTGAGAACCTATCAGGGCGATTTTTATAAAAAATTAGCTTTTCACTTTTCCGAAGATGACAGCGTACGTATTTATCTTTTACAATTAAATGATAGATATGTTGCGGGTGCTTATGTTATTGTTGATCGAGAGATTTTTTATTTGATGAAAATAGGTTATGACGAAGATTTTTACCAATATTCTCCATCGATATTACTAATGTATTTTTTGTTTAAAAAAATTTTTGGGGATAATGAAATAATAAAATTTGACTATTTTGGTCCTTTTTATTCTTGGGAGGAGATATTCGGTGGTTATTTGAGGAAAAGACATGATTTTTTTGTTTATAACAACAAAGCTAATTCTCAAGTTTATTATCTTTTTGAGAATTATTATGTCCCGTTTTTTGAATGGATGGTACGAAAGATAAAAAGAACTAGTAACGACGATTGAAAATTCATAGTGAAAAAAGGTTAAAGAACTTCTATTTATAAAAATATGTTTTGGACAACTGGAGCAGATTAATAAAAATAAATAGAGTATAAAGTATGGTAAAAACAATATAATAATAGATGTGGTTTATATAATGGATAAAAATGTGATGTTGGGCAATCATGAAATTTACTAATAATCCAAATTTTTTTGAAAATACGGAGAGACCAATTGCATTCGTTTTTGGAAATGATGCTATAAATATATTGGGGGCAGTAAGGAGCTTCGGTAAGGAGAATATTCCCACAGTTGTTTTAAGCTCGAAAAGAAGCAAACAGCTATTTTCCTTTTCAAAGTATTGCATAACTATTGTTTGTCCAGATCCAAAAAATAATGAAAAAAGATATGTATCTTTTCTCTTAAATCTTGCAGAGAATTTAAGGTTCAAAGGTGTGTTATTTCCAACTAGCGATATAGATTTGCATGTATTGTTGAAACATAAAGATGTGCTTAAACAATATTTTAATTTTTCTGTGGCAGAATTAAATGTTGTTGAGAAATTGCTAGACAAATCGAATTTTTATTCAGTTCTTGAAAATGAGGGTATACCCCATCCAAGAACCTTCTTTACAAATAACATCGACGTTTTACCTGAGATTGTTAAAAAGATTTCATTTCCTTGCATTATAAAACCTGCTCATTCTGGATATTTCAGAGCTGAATTTCATAAAAAATTTTTTATAGCAAATTCCAAAGAAGAAGTGATCAAGTATTATCATAAATGTACCGGAAAAAATCTTAAAATGGTAATCCAAGAGATTATACCTGGAGAAGCTACGGACATGTATGGTTTTAACGCATATTACGATCATAATTTTAAGCCACATGGAGTTTTTATGTACAATAGGATTCGGGAATGGCCTGTTTTTGCTGGAAACGGTTGTTACATACAAGGCGTTAGGTTGCCTGAACTTGAAGAAATCATTACTACATTAATGAAGAAAATCAAATATTATGGTATTGTAGATGCAGAGTTTAAAAGAGATCCAAGGGATGGCTTGTTTAAATTGATTGAGATTAACCCTAGAATCTGGCTACAGAATAGCTTTCCTACACGATGCGGTTGTAATCTTCCGCATATAGCTTATATGGATACAACTGAGATTAAATTGGAAAAAGTTGAGCGGATAAAAGATGATATAAAATGGTTGGATTTGTATGAAGATACACTCTCCGCAATTAGAAGTATAACGATGGGGAAATTATCATTTCATGAATTAATAAAGTCGTATGAAGGAGAAAAGGAGCATGCAATTTTTAGTTGGGATGATCCTCTTCCCGCATTTGTTTCGTTTGTAAATTTCATTTTTATTGAGTTCCCGTCTATCCTGATTGGAAAAATAAGAAATATTTTCTTAAAAAGAGTAAAAAGAGTAGTGTGATATAGAAACATATAATTTTTATTTATATGGTAAGAGGTTAAGATGGAAGACGTTAAAATTAGAACAAATGAAAAATCAAGAATCATGATAACCGATAATAATGGCATTTCTAAAAAAGAATTTACTTACAGAAATTACAAAGAAGGTGACGAAAAAGAGATTATTTTGCTTCTTAAGTCCGTTTTTAAATCACCAAAATTTGATGATGAAAAGTATTGGAATTGGCTACACAAAGATAATCCTGCAAAAATGAGTAAGATATCTGTTGTTGAATATGACAGAAAGATCATTGGCCACTGTGGGTTGGTACCTGCTTTTATGATGATTGATAATAAATTGCAAATCGGTTTTTACGCGGCAAATATTGCAGTTCATCAGAATTATCGACGTCTAGGCATATTTTCAAATTTATGGCGACATGCCTACAACAGCATTAGCAAAGAAGAATCACCTATTATTTATTGCTATCCGAGTAAACTTACTTTTCCATGGTACATCAAAAAATCAGGTTGGTTTGAAATTCCATGTTTACCTATGTTATACAAACCATTAGATTTGAAATACTTATTGAGAGCGAAAATAAAAAATAAGTATCTGCTAAAGGCGATCAGACCACTTGAATTTTTTTTGGAAAAGATATTTTTCAGAAATAAAAAATATATTTCGGATGGACTTGAAATTAAAAAAGTTGCTTTTTTAGACGATAAAATTGATGAACTCTGGAAGAACGCATCTAAAGGAAAAAAGATTATAACTGTTAGAGACAAAAGATATTTGACGTGGCGGTATCTCAAGAATCCAAAATATAATTTCACGATATTCACAGGGGAAAGAGAAGGAAAAATATTAGGGTATATAGTGATAAGATTATTTCAAGTTGATAAGTATTCAAAAGGTTCTATGATAGTAGATTTTTTAACTTTACCTGGAAGAGATGATGTATTACATGATTTGATAATAAAAGCAATTCAATATTGTAAAGAGGAAGGAGCCTATGCTACTAGATGTTATATTCAAGATAAATATTACTACAATTTTCTAAGAAAAATGGGATTTATACAAAATGTTTTTGAAGAAAGATATATGAGATTATGTGCGAAAAATTTAAAAGATGAGGATATGGATTTATTTTACAATATCGAAAATTGGTATATTACAGCTGGAGACCTGCCAACTGAAATCTGAAAAATTCAGAAATTATTTCATTGGTATGATGGTACTGATAGCTAGTATCACTTAAGATTGTTTAAATCACCTTTCGTTACGGAAAAATTGTTTTATTGTATACATAGCAATAAAGCTTCCGCTGACTTTTGATTTGAATTCTAAAAAATTTTCTGTAATTTCCGTCCGTTTTAAGTGAAAAAGGTCGGTTCTTTCATCGTTAAATCCATGTATTATAGTTACTGCAGATTTATACCCACATTCTTTTACATTTTTAATGATGTCATTATTATATTCGCCTGCTGGATAACAAAAATGTTTTATCTCATAGCCGACCATTTTTTCAATCTCAGCTTTAGAGCTCTTGATTTCTGTTTCAAATTCCTCAGATGAAGATAGCTTAGTTAGATTAGGATGGTTCTTTGTATGGGATCCTATCTCGAGGATTCTCTTGTCTAGACTTTGAATATCTTTCCATTTTGCGAAAATGAACTCATTCGGAAAAACAGTGGCTTCCTTATCATTGAATTGTTTCAAATGATTGACTCTTTCTGTATCTGGAAGTGTTCTGAGTTTCTTTTTTATATCTAGTATGGTATCTTCGTATGACTTTTTATCTTCTAATGTGTAATAGATTTTTTTTCCTTCAAAAATGAACTCAAATTTTCCAATTCCAGAATTTCTTATAACGGTTTCCACGTAATCCGTCCATAATAGCTCATTACTATCAATTAATCCTGACACTAAATAAAAGCACCCTTTTGCATTAAATTCTTTCATTATCGGATAAGCGTTTGTAACAATATTCTTATAGCCGTCATCAAAGGTTAAAACTACCATTTTTTTAATCTTTTTTTTACTTTTGAGTAAATCTATTAGCTCGGACATTGTTAAAAAATTATATCCTTTCTTTTTTAAAAAAATCAATTGTTTTCTAAAATTAGATTTTTGTATATGTCTCTCGTCGTAACCACTTAATAGAGTAAAAGTATCATCACAAATGCCATGATACCATAGGATAATAGCGTTATTCCTATTTAAGAATCTAAATAAAATATTAACACCGCATATATCTATAAGTTTTAATAAACATTTTTGATAAAGTTTCATAACATACTTTTGCTCTTTTCAACTAAAATACTTCTACTGTTTAAAGTTTTATTGCTGATATTGCTTTTATGTAATTTTTTATATTTTTTATCGAACTGTTAACATATATAAATCTTAATATGACTCTATTTCATATCGCAATTGGAGCATAAAGGGATAGCATTAAATTTTTTTTCTGAGTGAAGTTTTTTGATAGATAATAATTTTTGAGAATTCCAAATCTCGCTTATTGATTTATCTTTTACATTTCCTAGAATATAGTCTCCATCGACATCTGCACAACACATAGTAACATCTCCATTCCAAAAGATCATCATTCTCTCCCAGAGCATTATACACGTATTTTTTCTAGATTTAATAATAGGTGTCTTTGTTTTGTAATAGCGAAAGGATTCAGATAAAACTTCGATATCTACATGGTCTACTATATGTTTCCAAAATCTCAGAAATTGTTCTTTTTCATGTAGATTTTCTGGCACTATACCCAATACGCATTTAATAACGGGATGTTTTTTATCCTTTTTTCCTCGTAGTCGCAAAAAATCATAGATATTTTGTACAACTATCTCGTGATTGACTCCGTTCATAACTTTTTCATGGACTTCTTTTGAATATCCTAGGATTGAGAACACAAATATATCGTCTTTATTGACTCCTGTTTGCAGTATTGATTCACCTTTTTTTTTGTCAAGTAACATGCCGTTGGTAACTAGATATAAGCTTAGATGCTTAGATTTGATGTAGCTTATCATTTCGATGATATGTGGATGAAGTAAAGGTTCCCCGTGAAGAAATAAATGTATTTTTTTGACTCCAATTTGTGTTGCTTCATCAACTATGTTTTTGAATAGATTAAAGTCCATGTATCCTTTCTTTCTTGAGCTCTTTGCTGAAGAGCAGCATATGCAGTTAATGTTACAATGATTAGTTGGTTCAATATAAAGTATCGGAGGAGTTTTCGGATAAAAAGTATACAATCCTGTTAATATTCGAAACGATATAAATTGCTCTTTTAAAAATAATATCAGGTCATTAAAGGATTTTATAAAAAATAGTGGTTTAATGCATGTTTCTACAAATGAGCGTATCGAATTCATAAATCATTTTTCCTGTAGATAATATCTTTATATTAGATAAAAAATAGTTATTAATGTTTTGCTTTTTGTAAATCTTCTCTTCAACCATTCAATGTAATAAAGATCAATAGGATATTCGAAGAACCTAATGTAATTTATCAGTTTTTAAACATCTGCATATCTGTTTTTACTGCGTAATAAAATTTTTCTTTAAAGGATAGCGTGCTATAGCATTTTCCATTTACTTTTTTATCAATAATTGTGTCTATAAACATCAATATTTTTTCTAGTTTTTTGCTGTAATTTTTATCGAACGTTCCATCAATGTTTGTTAACGCAGAAGGGCAGATTACATTTACTGTAATATCTTGCTCCATATTTTCAAATTCTTTTGATAGGGATTCTGTAAATCTTATGAGAAAACTCTTTGATGCACAATACAAACTACCTAAGGTGTATCCATAAAATCCTGCTCGGGATGAGATATTAATGATTCTGCCGAATTTTTTGTTAATCATTTTATGTAAAATGCTTTTAGTTATGATTATTGGGGCAGAGATATTTATGTGTAGATATCTAGTTATGTCGTGCTCTTCAAATTCATTAAACGGTTTAAAAAGTCTTAACGCTGCATTATTGATCAAAATATCTATTTCTGGAAAGTCTTCTGAGTCTAATATTTCTTTTAGTTGGATGATGTTATTTAGATCTAAATTATAATATTTTTTAATTTTCGCAGCATAGTTTTTGTCGATTTTATTTATTACCACTTTATCTATAATGAACAAGTTAGAGCCTTTACTGTATAGATGTTCGCCTATAGCACGTCCTAATCCTGAGGCACCGCCTGTGATAAGTACGTTATTGTTCTTCATATTATTATTTGTCCTGTTTTTAAGATATTTAGGTAACTTAAATAATTTTTTACAAAACTGAGTTTTATAAAAATCAGAAGTGATATTTTTCCTGTAAAAATTTATAACGGTTTCTTACATACTAAGTTTCTTTATTCGCAAATTAGCTTTTAACCATTTAGAAATCGAAAAGTTTATGCGCATCTGAAAATTAACTACTTATACAGAAGAGATACTCAAATGGCGGATTATCATATTGAAGAACTGAATCCCAGCAACGAAGACGATTGGGAAAAATTTATCCAAAAAACAGAAGGCGGTAGCTTGTTCCATACTTTAAAATGGAAAAATATTATTGAAAGCTCTCTCGATTATAAGTTATATTATTATTTAATTTATTTCAATGACAAAGTAATTGCCGTTTGTCCCTTCAGTAAAAATACTATTAAAGGATTTCAAGGGTTAATGCCACCGCCGAATGCAGAATATCGGCATATTTTGATAGATAAAGAACACTGCAATCGCTTAGTAATAGAAGAAATACTAAGAAAATCACAGGAGATAGCTACAGAAAATGATCTTTCCTTTGTTCTTCTTACTACTATTTCACCGGGAATAAGAGATTCTTTAAATGTATACAAACAACTTCACTCATATCCTATATTTGGGAGAAGTGGGCATATGGTTCTTGATTTAAAAGAAAATAATCCTGAGAAGATCTGGAATCATTATTTTTCTGAGAGAGGTGGAGGAAGACCGCGACAGTATATTAGAAAGTTTGAAAAAGATGGTATCGGGATAAGAGTAGCAGAATCAGAGGAAGATATCAAAATCTTTTATAAATTTTATAAGGAAAGTGCTAGGCATTGGAATATAAAACCTTATCCTTTTTCGTATTTTGTATATATATGGAATACTTTTTCGCCGGAAGATATTAGGATATCATTTTTATGTAATGACAAGCAAGTTTTTGGTGGACTTATAGCATTCTTATACCCAGATAAGAAGATAATGTATCTGCGACATCTAGCGTTAAGCAGGAAGATTCCAGGAAGGTATCATCCCGCATATTATTTGATATGGGATGCAGTTGTCAATGCTTCAAATATGAATTATGATAAGATTTGTTTTGGTGAAACCCCATTTGATCCGAATGACGTCGGTTATAGAATAAAATTTAAGTTTGGTTGTAATTATGAATTTGAATATTCCTATGTGTTACCTATTTCTTTTATTTTCAAAGTTGGCTATTATATGTACAAGCCTATGTTTTTTTTAAAATATGGTTTAGAAGGAAAATTAAGGAAGTAGAATCTAAAAAATATTTTGTTTTTTTATTAACACATTGTTTTCTGGATAAAAGAAGTTTTATATAAGGATTGGATGTATGGATGCCGAGCATCGCCTGTTTAATCATTCAAACTTGGCGAATTTAAAATTAGAGAGCTGTTGATTCTATAGAAAATAATTTGAAAGAGGCGAAATCATGGTCTCAAAAAGAAGCTTGAAAGATAAAATAGTCTGTGTCGTCGGATTGGGATATGTTGGTATGCCATTAGCTGATGCATTTTCAAAACATGTAAAGGTAATAGGGTTTGATATCAATAAAGAGAAAGTAAAAAGATTATTAGAGGAATATTCTTCTTTAGATTTAACATCGGATCCAGCGAAAATTAAGAAAGCAGATTTTGTCATTATTGCTGTGCCAACGCCAGTTACGAAACATAAAGAGCCTGATTTATCACCAGTCATTTCAGCTTCAGAGATTGTAGGTCAGAATCTTAAGAAAGGCACCATTGTGGTGTTGGAGTCTACTGTCTACCCTGGGGTCACTGAAGAGATCGTTGGTCCTATTTTGGAAAAAGAATCTGGTTTGAAAGTTGGAAAAGATTTTAAGATTGGTTATTCTCCTGAGCGGGTTAATCCTGGTGATAGAGAACATGCAATTGATAGAATTACTAAAGTTGTATCAGGCATGGATATGGAGGCTACAGAAATACTTGCAGAATTGTACGGGCTTGTTACCACTGTATATAAAACAAAGGATATTAAAACCGCTGAGGCTGCGAAGGTTATTGAGAACATTCAGCGAGATTTGAATATTGCTTTGATGAATGAACTTTCCATTATTTTTGATAAAATGGGCTTGGATACAAGAGATGTTTTAGATGCTGCATCTACGAAGTGGAATTTCCTAAGGTTCTCGCCAGGTCTTGTAGGCGGACATTGTATACCGGTAGATCCGTATTATTTAGTGCATAAAGCAAAGGAGTTGGGATATCATCCTCAAGTTATTCTCGCTGGGCGTTCAGTTAATAATTATATGTCTAAGCATGTTGCGTTATTAGCTGTTAAAGGTTTAAATGAAGCTGGAAAAGTGATAAAGAGATCCAAGGTTTTAATCATGGGGTTGACCTACAAAGAGAATGTACCTGATACTAGGGAGTCGCCAGTAAAGGAGATGGTTAAAGAATTAAAAGAGTTTGGCTGTGACACTTACGGTCTTGATCCCCTTTTGAGTAAGAAGGAGATACAGAGTTTTGGTGTAAAAATAGCAGAGGATAACAAAGGGAAATTTGATTGTGTGATTATTGCAGTTGTTCATGAAAAATTCAAAAAAATGAGGCTTGAAAACATAAAGAAATTAATGGATAACAATCCAGTTTTAATTGATGTAAGAGGATACTTTGATAGTAAAAAAGCTACAAATGCGGGTTTTATTTACAAGAGTTTGTAGTAAATGATAAGAATGAAAGACGAGGGAAAATATTGGATAAAAACAAAAATTGTTTTCCTGTTTTTACTGGCAAGATTTATAAACTAACTACTTCTCAGGTCAAACCATGGTAAAAATAGCGGTCATCGGTGTCGGAGTAATGGGTTATAACCATGTAAGAGTTTTATCAGAATTAGAGGACGCCGACCTAGTCGCAGTTTCCGATTCAAACATAAATAGAGCAAAAGAGATATCCACTCGTTTTAGAATCCCTAAGTACTACAAGGATCACAAAGAAATGCTCGAAAAAGAAGACTTGGATGCAGTAATAATGGCGGTTCCATCGAAATTTCACAAAGATATTTTTTTAGATTGCGTGAAATATAATATAGCGATACTTGTAGAGAAACCAATTGCGGATACACTCAAATCTGCGGATGAAATGATTAATGCATTAAAATGCAAAGACATAGTTTTTACAGTAGGTCACATAGAACGTTTCAACCCAGTTATAATGAAGATTAAAGAATTATTGAACTCAAATTATGCTGGTGAAATATATTTAGTTGATACAATAAGATCTGGTCCATTTCCTAAAAGGTTATTCGATGTTGGAGTTCTTATAGATTTATCAGTACATGACATTGATATCATCAATTACTTGATTGGAAGAATAAAACAAGTGTATTCAAATCTTATATTCTCTGATAGGAGGGAAGTATATGCAAAGGTTTTGTTTAAAATATCGGACACTATCAAAGGATCCTCAGAGTTTAGTTGGGTATCCCCAAAAAGAGTGAGAGAGATAAAAATACACGGAACAAAAGGGACCATAGTTGGAGATTACACAAACCAAGAAGTTTGGTTTTATGAAAATGCAGATTTTATAGAAGGTACTTTTACAGATTATCAGAGCATGGTCGTAGGGGGGTCAATAAGCGAAGGAAAAGTTATAAAATTTCCAATTTCAAAATCAGAACCTCTAAAGAACGAATTAAAACACTTTATAGACTGTGTAAAAAACAAGAAAAAACCTCTTGTAACTGCTGAAGAGGCAAGGGAAACTTTGAAAATAGCTACCCTCATGTTCAGATCCGGGCAAGAAGAAAAAATAATAAAGGTTGATGAAGAATGATACACCCAACAGCTGAAGTATCCCCAAAGGCAAGGATAGGAAAAGGAACAAGCATTTGGAATCAGGCACAAATACGAGAGGATGCCCAGATTGGAGATAACTGTATAATTTCAAAGAATGTTTATATTGATTTTGGAGTTAAAATTGGAAATAATGTTAAAATCCAGAACAACGTCTCAGTATTCCATGGCGTCACAATTGAGGACGGTGTCTTCATTGGACCACATGTCTGTTTCACAAATGATAAAAACCCTAGAGCAATAAATCCTGATGGAAAATTAAAAAAAGGTGAAGGCTGGGAGGTATCAAAGATACTAGTCAAAAAAGGTGCATCCATAGGAGCAAACTCAACAATATTACCGGGAGTTACAATCGGCGAATTTGCATTGATTGGAGCAGGATCCGTTGTAACAAAAGATGTACCAGATTATGCTGTTGTAGTTGGAAATCCATCGAGACAAGTTGGTTATGTCTGCAAATGTGGTAAAAAACTTGAAGAAAACAAAGAATGCATGGAATGCGGTCTTTCGTTGCGTGATATTAAATGATTCCAATTGCAAAGCCAATTATAGGAGCAAAAGAAAAACAACTTGTTAATGAAGTTCTAGATTCAGGATTATTGGCTCAAGGTGTTAAAGTAGCAGAACTAGAGATGAAGTTTGCAGAAATTTGCAATACAAAATTTGCGGTCGCCGTAAATAGTGGTACCGCAGCTTTACACTGTGCTAATTATGCTTGTGGAATTAAACATGGGGATGAAGTCATAACTACTCCTTTTACTTTTGCAGCTACTGCAAATTCTATTATTATGCAAGGAGGAAAACCAGTATTTGTAGATATCAAAGAAGATACTTTCAACATTGATCCAGACAAGATAGAAGAAAAAATAACAAAAAAAACTAAAGCAATACTACCTGTTGATTTATACGGGCAACCAGCAGACTATGAAAAATTGATTAAAATTGCGAGAAAATATGATCTTAAAATTATCGACGATGCATGCCAAGCGGTGAACGCAGAATATAAAGGAATGAAATTAGGGAGTTTAGTTGATGCGACGTGTTTTAGTTTTTATGCGACCAAAAATATGATTTCAGGAGAGGGAGGAATCATAACTACAAATAACGAAGAAATTGCTGAATTATGCAAGAGGTTACGCCACCATGGACAGAGTGAAAAAACAAGATATGAATATTATGATTTAGGATATAACTATAGGATGATGGATTTACAAGCAGCTATAGCCTTAGGTCAATTAGATAAAATCGAGGAATTCACGGGAATCAGGAGAAAAAATGCAATTTTTCTTACTAATGGTTTGAAAGATATAAAAGGAATTGTTGTTCCCACGGAAATTAATGATGTACAACATGTTTATCATCAATATACGATAAAAGTAAATGATGAATTTTGTATTGATAGAGATGAATTAAAGAAAAAATTAGCGGATCAAGGAATTGGATGTGGTATTTATTATCCAAAACCGTTGCATCTCCACATGCATTTTTCAAGGTTTGGATATCACGAAATGGATTTTCCTATAGCTGAAAAATTAAGCAAGCAAGTTTTATCATTACCAATACATCCAAGCGTCACTGAGGATAATCTTAATAGAATCATTACAACTTTAAAAAGTTGCAAATAATAATATTAAGTTATATCTTTTCAAGAAAGAAAAAGTTAAAAAAATAAAAAATTGAGGAAATCAATATGTTGACTTTAAAAGATAAATCAGTCCTAATCACTGGCGGTGCTGGATTCATTGGCAGTCATCTTGTAGATAGATTAATAAAAGAGAAAACCCGCAGGATAGTGGTTGCGGATAATTTCTTTTTAGGCAATACAGACAATTTGAAATTTGCAAAATCAAATTTTAATTCATTAATAATCAAAGAACAAGATGTAACTGATTATCGAAAGATGAGGGAAATAATAACAAAAAATAATATCGATATCATCTTCAATCTTGCCATAATCCCCTTGCCCACCTCACTTAAAAAACCTATTTGGAGTTTTCAGCATAATGTCGAGATGACTACAGTTATATGTAGGTTAGCAAGAGAAGATTTGTTTAAAACTCTAGTCCATTTTTCATCATCTGAAGCATATGGGACAGCATTAACAGATAAAATTGATGAAACTCATCCTTTACTACCCCACACACCATATGCTGCTAGTAAAGCTGCAGCAGATCATCTTGTATATTCATTTTATAAGACTTTTGGTATAGATATGCTTATAATCAGACCTTTCAACAATTATGGACCAAGACAAAATGATAAGTCCTATGCCGGAATTATACCAATCACCATTAAAAGAATTTTAAATAATCAAACACCAATCATCCATGGAGATGGAAATCAAACAAGAGATTTTATTTTCGTAAAAGACACAGCCAATGCAACTATAGATGCATATGGATCGAAAAATACACGTGGTAAAGTTATAAATATAGGAAGTGGAAAAGAAACATCAATTAATACCGTTGTAAAAATTATTGCTGAGGAGCTTTCTTGGGATAAGCCAATAAAATATGATAAACCAAGACCCGGCGATGTTAGAAAACACATAGCAGATATCAATTTAGCTAAAAAACTTATTAACTTTAAATCGGCGACTAATTTTAAAGAAGGTATGAAAATTACTGTTGGATGGTACAAGAATAAATATCATTAAGAATTAAGCTATTTTAAAAAAATATTATATTGTGACACGTTAACTATAAAAAAATCCTATAAAATAAAAGTTAATCAAACCAGAGATTAGGTGATAAATAAATTATGCAGAGAAAGCCAATAATCAGTGTTACTGTAGCCACCTATAATAGAGCTCATTTATTAACGAGAGCAATAAATAGTGTTCTAAGCCAGACCTATCAGGATTTTGAATTGATAATTGTTGACGACTGCTCTACAGATAATACCCAAGAAGTAGTAAAATCATTTAAAGATAATAGGATTGTTTATCATAGACATGAAAAAAATAAAGGCTATCTAGCAGCAAGAAACACAGGATGGAATTTAGCACAAGGTAAATATAATTGTCAATTAGGTGATGACGATGAACTTTTACCTAATGCTTTGGAGACCGTTGTTACCAAATTTAAAGAGCTTTCTGCAAAAGGAGCCAAATTTATATGGTTTGATATAATAAATGCTGAATCAGACACACGTGGTGGTTCTGGTTTAGTAAAAGAAGGATACATCACCTATGAAGATGTTCTTAGTGGAAAGGTTCATGGAGATTACTGGCAAGCAGTGGACATAGATTTTCTTGATAATTACAGATTCGACGAAAAATGGTATGGTGCTCCTGTAGGTGATGGGATATTATGGTTAAAACTACTTCGAAAAACCAAAGGACATTATGTTCCAGCAGTTTTATATAAAGCATATCGCAAACATGGTGGTGAGCGTGAGTGTCGTAAAAGATTAAACTTGACAAAACATCTATTAGGGCTTCATTCATATGAAAAAACTTTTTTGGAAGAAAATGGAGAAGAACTAAAACGTCTATACCCGGAGATGTATGGACGCAAATTAAACGAATTAGGTTTCTATCAGATATTAAATTGTGAAAAAGTTAATGGAAGAAAAACACTTTTTACATCATTCAAATATAATTTTTCTATTAAGCATTGTGTCTTATTTATGCTCTCATTTATTATGAGCGGGGATAAAATAAAAATCTTTTATATGAAACTCTTTAATATGGAATGATTAATCACTTATCCAGTTTCACTAAAGTGAATACAAAATGAACAAGTATACAATATTTGCTCGACGCATAGGATTAGTTGGAGCTACACAAACAATTACAAGTCTTCGTGGTATAATTACTCTTCCAATTCTCACTAAAACGCTTGGAGCGTCAGGATATGGAATCTTAGCACAGATTCTAATCACTATTGGACTATTAATGCCATTTATTAATCTCGGCTTGGGAGCTTCATTAGTACGCTTTCTCCCATCAAAAACTAAAAAAGAAATGGCACAAGGAATTTTCACCGCCCTTTTTGCCATTTTTATTTCAGGTTTAATTTTTTCTACACTATTGTTTTTTTCATCTGCCTTTTTAGCTGATTTTCTTATAAAAGATACAACAGCCGTTCTGATAATTCAAATCGCTTCAATTTTTATAATCATACAAGCTCTGGAAACAGTAGCTAGCAACTCGTTTAGAATATTTGGTCAGATAAAAAGATATTCGATTGTGATGTTATCAAAGACTTTCTTAGAGGTTTGTTTAATAGCTGCCTTTGTTCTGTCAGGATACGGGGTAATTGGTGTTATATTCGCCCTCACAATTTCTGAAATTGCTTTTTTAATAATTATTCTCATCAATATTGTTTCGTATGCAGGATTTGCTTCCCCTAATCTTTCGCTACTCCGCCCCTATCTAGCATTTGCATTACCAATGATTCCATTAGGAATATTCGAAACCATTGTTGCGTCATCTGATCGCTACGTAATAGGAATTTTTAAAGGTGCATCATCAGTCGGAGTATATTCCGCCGCGTATAGCTTGGGAGTCATTGCCTGCATGGTCGGACCATTTATCATATTCATTTTAGGCCCCACCATAGCTAATTTATATGATAAAATGGAAATGAGATCAGTTAAGGGTCATTTAGCCCTTTCATTAAGATATTATTTAATGATATCAATACCCTCAGCATTTGGTCTATCTATATTGGCAAAACCATTATTAACTAACCTAACAACAGAAGAATTCGTGTTAATGGGAATTTATATTGTCCCTATAGTCGCATCAGGTATTATCTTTTATGGTTTATATGGCTTATTTGCAGAAGTACTGAAATTGTCTAAACAAACAAAAATTATCACGATTGCTATAGGGATTGCTGGAATAGTGAATTTAGTATTAAACTTCATTGTTATCCAATATTGGGGAGTTATAGGCGCAGCATTTACTACTCTAATTGCTTATGTGGTTGCGACAGCAATCTTATTTTACAAATCTCGTCAATGTGTAAAATTTGATATAAATCCTAAATTCATCGTTAAAAGCATTTTATCATCAGGTGTTATGGTGTTGGTCATCTGGGCGCTTAAACCAACGAGTACATGGAACATCATATTAGCAATAACAATTGGTATTATCGTCTATTTCTTCGTACTTTTTATTCTAAAGGGATTTGAAAAGCAAGAGATAAAAACAATCATCCAAGTTGCAGGATTAGAGACAGTATATGAAAAAATTTTTAAAAATAGGTTTAGAATATAAATGTGTTTATTTATATGAAGGCAGAAGCATTAAAAAAAAAATTGCTAGTTAATCTACTTCTTAATTAATGATTTAGTATAAAAATATTTTCCACTTTTGGTTTTTGTAATATCATCTACAATTTCCCAGATAATCTTGACATCTTTTCCCATAACAACTTTAATTTTATCTTCAATATCCTTACACTCAGCTTCCCTTACATCACTGACAGGGACAATTAAAATTCTTATTGTTTTGTATTCCTCCTGGATTACCTGAAACTTTTTAATATTTCCTCGATTACAAACTACTCCAAAAAGATGGATAAAAAATTCTGCAGGTACTCTTTCTCCATTTTCTTTAATAAAGTGTTCGACAATTCTTCCAGTAATTTTTTTTAAGATAGGTAAAGAAGATCCACACTCACATATTTTATCTCCAAGTACTCCCATATCACCAATTTCATATCTTATAAACGGCATAGAATAATTATGAAGAGTTGTAACGACAATCTTTCCTTCTTCATTCTTTTTTACTGGTTGATTATTTTCATCTAATATTTCTATCAAATGATTGAAATTAAAGATATGCATCGAACCATATCTGCATTCACCAGCAAGACCCGCAGCTTCCCTTGAACCATAGAAATTAAATACTTTTGTTCCAAATACTTCTTCAATTTTTTGTCTCATATCATCTCTTAATGTCTCCGCAGCACTAATAACAAATTTTGGTGTGAAAAGTTTATATTTTTTCCTTTCAGCATACTGACATAGTTCATATAAAGAACCGGCGTATCCGAGTATAGACCCTGGTTTAAATAAATTGATAGTTTTAATATATTTTTCCATATTTTTTTCATCCATTTTAAAGCAATTTAAAAGTTTAGTATGGGTAAGAAAATTTTGAACGTACTCTTTTATATCTATACGACCACCAAAGATATCTTGATCCGATCCCCACAGAAGAATATTTTTTTGACTGGTATTAACATCAATTCCAATCATATTTTGAAAATATTTTCCTGTAGCATTACACCACTTATTATAAGAAATATCTCGAATAAAATTTAAAGGCTCTCCTGTCGATCCACCTGAAGAATTTCTATACCATCGTCGTTGTCGATAATCATTAGAAATTAGTGATTCTTGGTTATTCCTAATAATATCCTTTGTCTGAATTGGGATTTTAGAAAATTTGGCTGGATTAACTATATTAGAGTTTTTCACAATGCCAATTTCATCAAAAATACGAGTATAAAATGGTACATTTTTATAAGCATGAATAAGTAAATTTCTAAGGCATTCCTCCTGAAATTTTACTAATTTTTCTTCGTTGACGAGATTTTTGATTTCAAAATATTCTTTTTTTGGGTTTGTTCCCCGTAGCGTCATAAGAAAATCTAAAGTACGTCTCCGAATCATATTGTTTCCTTCATAAATTTAAATATTTTACAATAGTATTATCAAGATTAAGTGGATTATAAATATAAATCATATTAACGGTATTTTACTTTCAAGGGTTAATAAATCGCCTCTTTATATAATTTGATGTGATCTGAAATAATATTCTGAAAGAAGTATTGTTTAGAGTAATCATTTTTTGCAGTATCTCCCAACCTGCGTGCTAGAACAGGATCATCTATGAGCTCAATAATTTTATTTTTTAGATCATCGATATTTGCCTTTTCGAACAAAACACCGTTTTTCTTATGAATTATTAAATTGTTAATTCCATTAACGTTTGATCCAATTATTGGTAAACCATTAAACATTGCCTCTAGCAATGATATGGGCTTTCCCTCAAAATGAGAAGGCATAACGAAAATATCTGCTAACTTATAGATCTCAGACACCTTTTCGTGAGGAACGTATCCAAAAAATTTCACAAATTGAATAAAGTTCTTTTTAACAGTTTCATACTCTAGTTTATCTTTCAAAGCCCCGTCTCCGACATAAATAAGTTGCAAATTATTTGATTTAATATATGCATTTCCTAAAGAAAAAAATGCCTTCAGTAAAATATCACTTCCCTTCACTTCATTTATAGATCCCAGAGAAAGTATAACTGTTCCATTCTTATCAATTCCATATTTATCTCTTAATTCATTCTTTGAGATTTTTGTTTCATTAAAAGGAATCAAAGGCGGGATTACTTTGATTTGTTTCCCAATCCTTTTCTCATATTCTGCTCCGATGATCTCCGATACAGCAACTACAGCATCTGCATGCTTGAAAAATGATTTATGTAACTTTTTAAATCTCCACTCAAACAAACCTCCGCCGTGAATTACAGGCACATAAGGGAGATTTACTAATTTTTTAATAAATAAAATAGGAACTATCAAAGGCTCGTTGCTAGTATATGGAATATGAACAATATCGATTTTATCCCTTAATTTTAACAAATTGAGAATGATAGATAAATATATTAAAATTAGGTTTAGACCAAGAACGCCTCGCCATAATTTTACAAGATGAATATTTTTATGGCACCAATCATAGCTACAAAATGTAAATATCCATATCTCATGTCCCTGTACAGCTAGTTCCTTTACAAAATAATGATTAAATGTCTCTACCCCGCCGCCTCTACTGCATGGATGAATATTAGGTGAAATAAATACAATCTTGATATCATCTTCCTCCTTTAATCACGTAAATTTCACCAAAATCGCAAATTTTGTCTATATCTCTATAATTTTTGGAAGATAGGATCTCAACGACCTTAGAATATTCTCTTGGTGATTTCTGTTGTAAATTTTTTAAATTTTTTAGATATATTGCTTCATTTATTACAGCCATAGATGAAGAATTGCGAAAATCGGTCACATTCATATATTCAAGGGTTATACCTCCAGATAGCGGTTCGATGCCTTGTGTATCATAAATTGCCGAAACTGCAGCGATATACCCGTAATATGCATGAGGAAAAATGATATGTTTTGCTATCAAATATTCCTTTTCTGTAACTGCTCCTTCCACCTTTCCTGAATAAGATGCATTATAGGTATAATTTTCCATATCAATATTGTATAAATTAAATATAATGAAAGAAACAAAAAGAACTGTTATTATCTTTTTGTATATGTTTTTTTTCAAAATAAGTATAAAAGTTGTAATGGGAATCAATCCGAATAAGAATGCAAATGTAAGTAACCTGTCTGGAAAGACCGATCCAGATATAAAATATAGGCTAAGAAAACCTAAAAACATACACAAAAAATAAAATATTAAAAATGTTGTATCTTCAATTTTATTGAAAATATCTTTTATAAAAAATTTTATTATTAGCAGAATAGAAAACAGAAAAACATAGAAAAAAAACCCATAAAATAAGATGTTTCCTCGTAATGTTATTATTGATGCGTCTAGATTCATATATTCTGCATATGTGCTTCCAGTGATTTTTTTAAATCCAAGCATATCCAAAATATTATCAATAAGAATACCTATCAAATCAAATCCATAGATATAAAACCAATAACTTAATAGAGAAACAGAGAACACAAGAATTACAAGTAGGGCTTTTCGATTTAATCTGGAAGGGATATCTTTTATTATTTCTATTTTTTTAGATACAAAACTAAGTATTTTATTAAAAAATTTAAGACCAATAGATACTAAAAGATAGATAATACCCAGACATAAAAGTAGAAAGGAACTTAGATGATGAGAAAATATTGCAACCGGAATTAAAACAAATAGGATTAAATAAAGATTAGAGTATTTTTTACGAATCGAAGCACATAGAATATAAAAAAATAGTACCATTATGAATAAACCAAAAATTTCCCTCACATAACTCGTTTCAAAACTCATAAATTGAGGAACAGTACCAAAAATTAGACTCGAGAATAATGCTATTCGTGTGTCACCATATACCTTAACGATTAAAAAATACACTGGGAATACAATCAACGATGATATCAAGGATGGAAGAAACTTTGCTATATATAAAGGATTTATTTTTGTAAAAAAGTATATTACGGAAGAAAAAATATGTAACATTGGATACCCTTTAACACCAGATTCTAGGCTAAATCTATAATCACTTAAAATTCCTTTAAAGACATTGTAATCAAGATAAGAGTCGCTTCCTCGTAAGCCATAATATCCTACTACAAAAATTAAATGCAGAAGAAGATATACAAAAAAAATTTCAAAAAGAATAAAGCTCTTATGTCTATCGTCTTTTAAAAAAAATATTTGATATAAAATTATACTAATCATAATAAGTATTGGCCACCAAAATAACAAGAAATTATATCCCATATGGAACTTATAATGTAAACCTAGAAACAACAGAAAAGCGCCCCATGCAAATATCAAAATAGATGCCTTTTTTACTCGTGATAACTCTCTTGTTTTTTTGGCATCTATTTCTTCTTCAATCATACATTCTCATCTTTTTTAATCTGGATCATCTATAATAGATTATTATCCATTCTTGTTGACTAGAATTTCAAATACTTTTTCATATTCATCAATTAATTTAGTTACATTATGCTCATCTTCAACATATCTTCTTGCATTCAAACCTATTTCTGTTCGTAATTGATTATTTACTACTAAAGTTTTTATATCGCCAATCATCTGTTCAAAGGTTTTTGAATGAAAACCAAGATTATTTTTACAAATAATTTCATCGGGATCAAAGCCAAGAGAAACAACCGGAATACAATTCCCCCAAGCTTCAAGAAAAGTATTTGGAAAACCTTCACCCGATGAAGTATTAACTAACAGCGTTGATTCAGCATAATATTTTCCCATCAGATCATGTGGGACAAATCCTATGAACTTCAGATTCTCTATATTCTTTGCATACTCTTTAATTTCGTTATAATATTCGGGATGCACCGAGGATGGACCGCCTATCATCAAAAACCTAAAATCAGGGAAAAATTTAGCTAAAGTTAGATACAAATCTGGCCTCTTCTCTTTACGCATCCGTCCCACCCAAAGAATTCTCACTTGAGAAGAGTCTTTTGGCTCTTGGATGATTTTTGTGAGTGGAAAAAAGTTTTTAATTACTTTTCCATCTTTACCTATTGTTTGTTTAAGTAAATTCTTCTGATGATTTGTCTGGCATATTACCATATTGCTATGTTTGACACCATATCGAAAAAACAGATTCTTTAAATCTTTAGGGGATCTTAATGACAGATTGATGCTAACATCATTATCTGAAGAAGACGAATACAAAAATATCTTTTTATTTAATTTCGTAAAAAATCCGATGAAACCAGTTAGCGGCGTAGTAGCCCTCTGAATATAAATATCTGCATCAATTTTCTTCAATATTTTGAACAATTTAAACATGTTTTTTGGATACAGATATGTATAGCCACTATTATGGTTATTAAATGGATTATATACTTTTATATCATCAATCACTTCACTGAAACTACCAGATTTTTCAAAAGTGACAAAAGAAACATCATATGATCTCCTCATTAATTCTTTAGCAAGGATGGCCATTTGTAATTCAGCCCCTCCTCTAATACCCTGCCCCGACAGCAAAGAATATGCAAGTTCAGATAAAATACAAATTTTTATCTTCCTAGACATACAAATATCACTCTAAACGCCCTTGAGATAAGTCAGTTGTGCATATAATTTTTTATAATTACACAAAGTCATCTATTAGCTCCGATCTATGAAATTTATTGCTGTTTCTCAAGAAATGATAGATAACATCGTAAGATTTTATCTGACACTTTATCCCAAGTATAATTGTTCTCTATTGTTTTTCTTGCATTGCCACCATATTTCGTTCTTAAATGCTCATCGTCTAGAATTAAAGATATTGCCTCAGCCAATTTTTTAGGGTTTCTAGAGGGAACTAAAATCCCATTTTCACCATGAGATATCAAATCTCGATTTCCTCGAACATCAGTTGCAATAATCGGTACACTACAAGACATAGCCTCAAGAAGAGCCGTAGGTAAACCTTCATGGTATGAAGGAAAAACAAAGAGAGTCGCATTCTGATACAATTCAAGAAGTTTTTCTTTACCAACCTGGCCTAGCAATACAAATCTATCCCGGAGACCCAACTTTATTACTCTGCGTTTCAAAATATTGAAATCTCTTCCTTGACCCGCTAAAATAAAAGATACATCGGATCTATCACGACATATGTATCTCCCACACTCTAGAAGATCAAACAAACCTTTTTCACGATCGATATGGCCTACAAACAAAATATATCTATTATCGTTTTTAGATCTTTGTTTTCCTGGACAAAAAAATTTCTCATCAACACCGTTACCAACCGTAAATACTTTATCTGAATTTAAATAATAATTCTCTTTTAATTCTTGAGCAATTGAAGTAGATACAGTCATAACAATATCTGAAGCATGGAGTATTTTTGATTCTAATTTATAACTCACGAATTTTGATGCTATCTTTAAAAGCATTATACGAATTGATTCAAGTTTAGCATCGCGATAATCTGTTAACATTGGGGTATGAATAGTTGTAATCAATGGTAATGATGTTTTAATGAGTGGACATAGTGGTGAATGAATATGCAAGACATCAAATTCTGATTCTAACGATTTAAAAACCTTATTTACAGATAATCCATGCAAATGAATATGGAAAGGATAAAGAGGAACAAAAGGAACCCGAATAACATCTATTTCATCGATATTTTCTCTTTGTATTTTATTCCATGGCCCACGAGTAATAATAGTTACTTCGTGGTTATCCTTTATCAAATTACGAGAAAGATTGTATACATGATTACCAACTCCTTCTTCTGGCGGGAATGGCAAAGACATTAATTGACATATATGCATATAATCTCAGTAAGACCATTATATCAATTTATTTATATAGCTTTTAAGTATGGCCGAGTATAATTATTAAGAAATAAACTTTTCGATAACATTTTTCATTGTTGTTCCTTGCATATACTTTTTTAAAACATCGACATCGATTTTATTTTCCTTTTTTGCATCTAAAAAATCTTTAATTATTTTTACATAACCTTTTGCATCGTTCTCTATATAAATCATTCTTTTAAGCTCATCCGGTAGACCAATAACTGCTTCTGGCGTCGCAAGCACCGGTTTACCACAAGACAATATTTCCAAAAGTCTAATTTTTATTCCACCAATATTTTTTAAAGGAACTAAAGCCAAATCCGCTCCTCTTATAAGGAGCCCTGGATCTTCAACAACCCCTAAATAATTCAAGTTTTTATCTTGCTCTATTTTTAAATTTTTTGGAGGAACACCAGAGCCAAATATATTTATTCTTATTTTTTCAAGTAAATGTTCTTTCTCCAAAAGAGGAATTAGATCATATTTAATAAATTTTAATGCATCGATATTCATTTTTCTATCTAGACTACCATAAAATAACAAATTAAATTTATCCTTACCAAAATTATAACATGGGCTATGGGAGTTATATACATTCGAATCTATAAATGGAGGAATATAGTAGACGTTGTTTGGTCCGATATGCGTTGTAACATATTGATAATCACTCATTGATATGGTAGTTACAGCATCAACTCTTTTTAAAACAAAATTTTCGTAGACCATTATAGGGAAAAAAATAATTGATCCATCTGATTTAAATTTCTTCCAAAGTATGTCATGCTTAACAAGGATTAATGGAACTTTATTTATTTTAGAAATATATTTGCCTGTCAGATAAGTAATGTCATCGCATATTACAAAATCTGCATCAATTGTAGAAACAAACGACCTATCCAAAAGTAAATCAGGTCTAGCTAACTGCACCAACTTAGGAAGCACCACTCGGGAAGAGTTTTGTAATATTTTTGGTTCTATGTATTTAGTGCAAAAATTTAACTGCTCAGGATAACGACCTTTTTGACCTTTTAACTTTGAATAATAATAATGAATGATATCGTAATTTTTTCCAATAGAATTAAGCAAAGAATATATGTATGAATCCGAGCCGCTATTAATTGGGATTGGATTATATATCCCTACTGATACTATCATCATCTATTTACCTTTGTCTTTCATATTTTAATAATCATGTATATAATTTTATTCAGAAAAAACTTTTATCGACTCTCTTAAATGGCCTTCCGATGAGGCACCAATTACACAATAATCAATATTTTTAAACAATTTTAAGTATGAATAAGTTTCTCCAAGGGAGAAAGCGCCACCGCCTAGTATATTCATCGCAATAATTTTTCCATTGTATCCTTTAACAGCTGTTTCTACAGATCCTTTTGAAGGGTTCATATCATAACCTCCTATATTTATAGGTGTCATAACAAATGGTTTGTGGATATTCCATTCATCACAACAATTATTGAATAATTTAAAATTTAGAGTAATAAATCCGGGTTTTAATCCTATATCATCTTTAACATAATCAATATATTCTAAAATAACTTCTTTCATTTTAAGTGATAAAAGCAAATCTGTTATAACATTGTGTAAAAACAATGTTTTTATATTAATATCTTTGAATGGTGCTATTTCAAATTTTAAGAATGATACGCCGATAGAAACATAATTTTTTTTGGTGTAATTAATTAAATCTCTAAATAAAATGGAGGATACGGTTTTTAGTCCGCCACGCCGTATGATCTGGGATATAAGGCCAAATAATCCTTGTTCATTCATTTTTTGGATATAACCTTGTACATAAGGAAGTTGCAAATAAAAATCAATATCAAATGTTTCATTCTTCTTATAATATTCTAAAAATTCTAACATACGCGGATGAGTTTCTAATACCATCCCTTTATATCCTAAATCTACAGCTTTTTCAACAACATTATAGATATTTTTTATATCAGAAAATTTTTTATCACGTTCTCTACCCCGTTCTTCAGAAATATGACTAATACCTAGGAATTGATTATGACCCAAGAGCAGATCCATTTTCTTACACCTCGTAGTTTATACTCTCTTCCGCATCTTTTTTAATTGATGCATAAATTCTATCGATAACAAAATTGGTTCTTGCTGCCTCGCGAAAATCACAGAGAGTTTTCTCATTATTACTGATACTACTCAAGAAATGAATATCCTCTAACGTATATTCCGGCCCACCAAGATTTATAGGGATATTATTTGTTAAGTGTTGTTTATAATATAAATTCCATCCTTTTTTGATTGAATGCATATCTTCTTCTGAAAAAATTTTTATATATTTTTCAGTTGTTACTATCTTTCCCTGATCCAAATCTACTTCCATATAGAGCTCAGGTAAGCGATAATCTCTTATCGACCAAGAGGTTTCTAGAGAACCAAAAATATCATTATCAAGATTTAATTTTACTGAAACATAATCTTCAACATCTTTATTATATATCGATTTACCATTAGCATAGACTTGTTTTATACCTCCAAAGAGATAATGTATCATATCGATAGCGTGTGAGCCTAAGTCTATTAAAACACCTCCGCCACTCATCTCAGGGTTATAAAGCCATCCTTTTCCTTTATGAAAAACCTGAGCGACAAACAAATGAGCATCAAAACTTTTAACTCCCCCTAACTCTTCGCTTTCGATTACTTTTTTCGCCAGTCTATATGTTCCCATAAACCTTCTACAATACCCAACCATAGTTTTATTCTTAGATGGTTTGTTTAGCAAAGATTTGCATTCATTTCCATTTATTGCAAGAGGTTTTTCTACAAATATATGTGAATTATAATCTATTGCTTTTTCGACCATCGTTTTATGTAGAAATACAGGTGTAGTGATGACAACAATATCTAGTTGTTCATCTTCCAACATTTCTTCGTAATCTTGATATATATTTACGCCGGGAACATATTGTTTTATAACTTCTGAAACTATTTTTTCCTTCTCAGATATCGCTGATAGAACACTTCCATCTAAATTATTAAAAATACCACTATGGAGAAAACCCATTTTTCCTGCACCGATAACACCTACTTTCAATTTATCGGTAATTTTGTTTCCTGAAAACACTGATTTTTCTAGAGTCATAATCTTAACTTTCTTAACAAATTTTTTTTATAAAGGTTCATCAAAGATAAATTACTATTTCATTTATGTAGAATAAATTGGATGTTTTATAATTATTGCCGACAATGTTCTCAGAAATCTAACTTGGATCGTTTGAGAATATTTGGGAGAACATTTAACATCAACCCAATAAACATCCCAATAGTACCAATAATCAATAAAATACTTGTTAGGATAGCATATGACATTAGAAAAACTTGCGTCTGATTGTAATATTGCAAGGTATACATACCAAAAATAAGCCCCAGCAACACTAAAACAAAGCCAGGCACAGCAATAAACAATAAAGGGCGTTTCTCAGCAACCATCCAAATCACATAGCCTAATACCGAAAAACCATGAGAAGCAGGATTCTTCGTAGAAGTGTCCAAATCATTATATTTACATGTGATGGGTGCATTACCAAAATTTAAACCCAGATCATGTCCCCTAATTAGTTGTTCGCTTTCCACACTAAACGCATTACCATTTAAATTTGAAATAAGACCTTGCACAGCTTTTTTGTTAAATCCACGGAATCCGCATTGGCTATCAGTCAAATACCCCCCGCTACCATAACTCGTTGCATAATCCAACACTCTCTTCCCGACCTTCCGCCAACCTGGCATTTCAGTTCTAGCACCGTATCTAGAGCCGATAATAATATCGTGGCCATTATTTTGTAAATTCTCTAATACAGAAGGTATCTCATCCGGATTATGTTGCCCGTCGCCATCAATGGTGACTACATAATCAAACCCGTGATCTAACGCGTATTTAAAACCTGTTTTAATAACAGCGCTCTTACCTTTGTTCTCCTTATGAGAAATAACAATGGCTCCTGCATCTCTAGCTATTTCTGCAGTGTTGTCATTACTGCCATCATCGACAACTAAAACAGCGTCGACATAACGTTTCGCCTTCAGAACCATGCTACCAACAGTTAATTCTTCATTGTAACAAGGAAGTATAGCAAGAGTGCGGGCATTTGCTGAATTACTAATTTGTATTCCCCCATATAAATTATTATTCTTTTTGAATTATAAATATAGTGTATTTACTTATAGCTTTTTAAATGTTTGCTTTGAAGACATACATTGAATTTTCCAGTTATTTAATACCATTCTGAGTTTTTATGAGATAAAATAATTAATTATTATACTTTATTAGCAGGTATGTAATCATGTAAATATGCAGATAAACAAATTTAAAAACATATGCAACATGAATTCCTAGTGAAAATAACTTTTTAAAACACAAAAAATAATTTTAATCATTTAAAATATCTCTTATTCAAAAAATTCCAAATCCACTTATAAAATATTTTATCCGACCTAAAAAGTTCACATAACTGTAGTGGTTCTTCACTTCCCCCTAAATCAAATCTACCTAAACGCATGCAATCATCCGCTAGGTTATTAATTGGCAAATAATTTTTTTTAAAATCAGTTGTAACTCCCATTCCAAATCCTGTTTCCTTTGCAACTTTGATTACTTCATCAGAATAAAATCCATCAGGATAAGAGATGATGATTGGAGATGTTTTCGTATTATTATAAATGAAATCCTGAGCACACAGGATTTGAGATCTAATTCCAGTTAGATCATAATTCGTAAGAATCGCATGATCACTTGTATGATTACCAATAGAAACATATTTTTCATTAGATAAATTTTTTAGCTCCGCAGTGGTAAATGGTCTATCAATATCACTTATCGGACGAAATGCTTTTTCTCCAAATTTACCAACAAGATAACTTTCAATTTCCTCATTTGTTCTAGTCTTCAATCGATCTTCTTCACGCTTTATTTCTCTAGCAGATGCACCCAATCTCATTCTTTCTCTGTAAAGAACATCCCACCAAAAACACTTGTTATCTATTATGTTATTCGTAGAAATAAAAAAAACAGCTGGAATTTTATATTTCTTTAAAAAAGGCAGAGCATGGATATTGTTAAAATAGCCGTCATCAAAGGTTATCATAATGTAACTTTGATGATGATCAAGACCGTTTAAAATATCATTTGGAGATATAAAAGAATAGCCATGACTCAGATAATATTCTACAAACTGACAAAAGTGATCTGTAGTTATCCCAAGTTGAGGATTTACATGATTTAAGGTGCTTTCTTCTTCATTCCGAAATAATAGATGAAAAGTAAATATGACTAAAGCATTTTTTTCACGGAAGAATCTCAAATAGAATCGAGCAAATAATAAATCAGGCAATTTGACAATTGATGATAAACTCATTTCCATAGTGATATCTCCAAATTAATCTAGCCAAACTCAGTATAATTAAAGCCGTATTAATATACCATTTTATATTAGTTACATTCCTATCAACATTAGCTAAATTTATTTTCTATTTCATCTCATATAATTATTTAACAAAAACAGCAAAAAAGAAATTATTCAAGAAAAACATAATAAACATTCATTGGATATAAACTGCACAATGAGAATAACTTTCACAAAATATCCAATTGATATTATACTTTGCATCGCTTGGAGTACTCTATTGCTTCCTATAGTCTTGTTAGATAAAGAAGGAATAATTCGCATCATCTTAAGTTTACCAGTCATCTTTTTCGTACCCGGCTATCTTCTTGTCTTATCCTTATTCCCACTCAAAAAAAATAACAGCAACATCACCACTATAGAAAGAATAACGCTAAGCATTGGCCTATCAATAGCAGTTGTTCCACTCATTGGATTTATTCTTAATTATACACCATGGGGATTAAGATTAGAACCTATTCTTCTTTCCATCTTTATTTTTGTAATCGGTTTCGGAATCATATCACTTTTAAAATGGTATAAAACTATGCCTAACGAACGAGTTACTCTTTCTCTGAATCTATCCTTATCAAAATCAGAATTTAAAATAGATAAAATACTTACGATTATGGTGATAATTTCTATTATTTTGGTCATAAGTTTATCTATCTATATAGTTATGAATCCTCAACGTAGTAAACCATTCACGGAATTCTATCTATTCGGTCCAACCTTGATATCAGAGAGAGCAGATGGATATATAATCAATCAAACATACTCGACCAATCTAACAAGAGGATTAAATTATTCTGTAAAATTGGAAATCGATAACCATGAATATAAAACTGTAAACTATACTATTGACATTTGGCTTTTCAACCAATCCACGAATAACAATCTATCTGAATATGGAACAGTTGTCCATAATATGTGGTTTTTAGATAAAATAACAACCACTTTAGAACACTCCGATATCGACGTTGAAAAACCAGTAATTCACCAATGGGAATACGATTACTCTTTTGACTTTTTTACAATGAATAAGACCGGCCAATTCAAATTAGTGTTTCTTCTATTTACTAACTCTACAGCAAACTTTACAAAAAATAAGGATTACAAAAATCAAAATACTGGTATTGAAAATTTCTATAGAGAACTTTACCTATGGGTCGAGATTTATGATCGCGTACCAACAGCAGACTTTACTTTCATCCCTAATCAAGCCTCCACCACAGATATTATTAGTTTCATGGATAACTCTATAGTTCCTTACAGCAAAATCACCGGGTGGCAATGGGACTTTGGAGATGGTAATACCAGTTTCGGAGAAACAATCGGGTTAAAATTTGACGGAATCGATGACTATGTTGACTGCGGAACTAACATTAGCTTGGCACCCACAAATGGAACAATCGAAGCATGGATTTATATGAAAGATTATATGGGAGCAAGAAGGATTTTCACTGGTAGCTTTTGGGGAAGTAACAGGAGACATCCCAATTTTCTAGTTAGTAATAATTATCTAGTATTGGCATTAGCAAACCCTCAAAAATATGATGGGCACACATACTATGCAAATTTTCAAAAAGATACATGGTACCATGTCGCAGCAACATGGAATGGATCAAACGTGTCATTTTATGTTAACGGTTCTCTCAAACAAACTGACAATCAGAGTTTGATCCCCGCAGGCAATACTGATTTAAAAAGAATAGGTGCATTAGAACCGTATTCAGATGTTTTCAATGGGATTATTAGAGATCTCAGGATTTATAATAGATCATTAAACAGCACTGAAATACAAAATAACTACGAGAGTAATGTATCTATCGATGGTCTCGTAAGTTGGTGGAAGATGAACGAAGGAGGGACAATCGCTGTTGACAGCATCGGTACAAATGACGGAACTATCTACGGAGCTTATTGGTTTAATCAAGCAACACACCGATACAACCATCCTGGTTCATATAATGTTAGCCTTACAATCTCAAATGAGTATGGACAAATTTCCTCGATTTACAAAACTATTACAATAACCTGAACAAACAATATAAAAATAGTCAATATACGCATAGAAAATAAATTTAGCTAGGAATCTAGAAATGATTTGCCGCTAATACATACTTAAGATATGTTTAATCTCTCTAACCCACTTTTGATTGAATCTTTCAATGACAGTAATCAGCATGAAGTTAGAAACATTTATATAATGAGCTTATAATATTATTCCTGGTGCTAAAAACTATGAAAAAATATTTGATTACTTTATTAATTATAAATGTTATTATCTTTAATATGATCAGTGTAAATGCTAGTGGCACTCTGCCCATCGTGCGATTGCCCCCTACAAATTTATTCGTAACCATGCGCGCAACAGATGGTGCGAACAGCCATTTTGACTTGTCTTTAAAAGATATCCCACAAGGCTATGATATCACGAACGGGACGTACCTTGGCTGGTGCGCACAGATGAACATGGCAATGACTAGAGGAGTAAACCATACGGTTCGTCTCTATTCGAGCTACGATCCGCAGATGCCACCAGAATATCAAAGCGAGAACTGGCCCAAGATTAATTATGTCCTTAACCACAAACAGGGCGATAGATACAGTATCCAGGAGGCAATATGGTATTACACTGATCAAGAAGGCTACCCATCAGATCCTGATGCACAGGCAATGATCGCTGACGCCGATCAGAATGGGATGACTTTTGTTCCCAGTAATGGGGAGATAATAGCAATCTTGGTTGAAGGAGTACAAGAAATCCAACGAGCATTTCTTGAATTAATCATCCCCACATCATCACTAATTGGACATCTTGTCTGGTACGATTCCGATGAGGATGGTATCCAGGACCAAGAAGAACCAGGAATAACAAAGGTAACAGTCAACATCTATTCGAAGGATAACATCCTGATAGATTCCACTATAACGAATGACAAAGGTTACTATTTATATACGAATATTGCAACAGGAGAATACTACATACAATTCGTCTTGCCTACCGGATATCAGTTTAGTCCCCAAGACGCGGGTATGAATGATACAATTGATAGTGATGCTAATACATCCACAGGAAAAACTACCCTCTTCAACGTAGGAACAAACGAGAGTAACTCAAATTGGGATGCAGGGATGCATTACTTAGATTCTAATGGCAACGGTGATACTACCCCGGGTACCGGCGGTAGTACTAGCTATGGCAGTACCGAGAGTACAACAAATCATGCTCCCACCGCAGATGCCACTGGCGGCGAACCCTACAACGATTTTACCAATAGAGAAATAACATTCAACGGCAATAGGAGCTACGACAGAGATGGCACGATTATATCATGGTATTGGGATTTCGGTGACGGAACAAATGGATCTGGAGACATAGTAAAACACTCGTACTCTATGCCAGGAAATTATACTGTTGTTCTAACCGTAACAGATGATGATGGCGCAACAGATAGTTACGCTACAATTGCCATGATTACTTTTAGAAACATACCACCAACAAAGCCTGTATTATCTGGGCCTATAACAGGACATAAAAACACTTTATATGAATACAGTGTTGTTTCAACCGATCAAGACGAAGATCCTCTAAAGTATATCTTCAATTGGGGGGATGACAACATAACAACAACCGAAACATTTCCAAATGGGACAACGGTTTTTCAAAACCATTCCTGGGGCACAGCAGGGCGCTACACTATTGTAGTTAAGTCTTTAGATAACATTACAGAATCTGTAAGTACAAAACTCATTATGTTAATTGATGTACTGGAAGTTGTAGACATTGGATATCTCATCGACGAGAATAGCGATGGAATCTACGATTTCTTCCATAATACTGAAATTGCAATAGGAAAAGAAACGAAAGTTAAAATGCTAAATAACGGAAATTATCTAATCGATAGCGATGGAGATAACACATGGGATTACGATTACAATCCAATCGCCAATGAGTTGAATATTTACCACGAAGACTCAACATTATTTTACCTGATAATCTGCATCTTATTAATAGCATTCATATTAATCTTCTTAGTCTTAGAAAAAATAAGACGATCAAAATAAAAAGAAGGTTATAAACAGCAATCAAAAATTGCAGGGAATTATTTTATCATTTAAACTAGTTTCTGAAACCAATTTATAGTTTCCTTCAAACCATCTTTTATATCAAACTTTGGCTCATAGCCAAATGTCGTCCTTGCCTTGGAGATATCTGCAAGAGAATGCTTTATATCTCCTGGCCGAGGCTCTTTATAAATTGGATTTAAATCTTTCTTAAAAATCGTAGTAATCAACTTCGCCAGATTATCAATTGAAATTTGCTTACCACCCGCTATATTAAACACACCTAGAGCGTTACTCTGAGCTGCAAGAATATTAGCATGCACAACATCATTTATAAAAGTAAAATCACGAGATTGTTTACCATCGCCATAAATAATCGGCGAATCACCCGTTAAGATACGAGTGATAAAATTTGGGATAACCGCAGCATACTCGCTTGTTGGATCCTGGCAGGGACCATATACGTTAAAATAACGAAGAGAGACAGTAGGGAGATTGTAAACCGAAGTGAAAACCTGACAATAATATTCTCCAGTAAGCTTATTCACGGCATAAGGCGCTAAAGGACATGGTTTCATATCCTCACATTTTGGCAATGCGGGTGTATCACCATATACGCTACTTGAAGAAGCATACACCACCTTTTTTACATTGTTATTTTTTGCAGCAAAAAGGACGTTAAGCGTACCATTAACATTTACATGATTAGATTTAATCGGATCTAATATACTTCTGGGTACAGAAGGAATCGCAGCCTCATGAAAAACATAATCAATATCTTTAAAGGTTTTCTGAAGTAAATCCAAATCAGTAATACTACCTTTAATGAATTGAATGCTTTGATTATCAATAAGGTCTTTTATGTTTTTAAGATATCCAGTAGAAAGGTCATCAATCACCATCACCTCGTTGCCTAAAGCTAATACTCTCACTAAGTTAGAACCAATAAACCCTGCTCCGCCAGTAACAACAATTTTTTTCTTTATCATGATGTCATTTCTTTTAAGTTTTTTATGTTAACTATAAACCAAATATAAATTTTTGTTCATACCAAATTTCACGGAAAAAATTTATGATATCCGAAGGTTTTTAAAGCATGAATTTATCCAAAAAATCATCATTATATGAAAGATAAAAGACTTGTATTAGCTCTTTTCCTGATGCTTTTTCTTAGTTTGCTAATGCTATATAGTGGTTTGGAGTATAATCACCATAATCCCAGTCTAAAATACATACTTCAAAATTTTGATACATTCAATAACACAAAAATCTATTTCGATGGATACGTTTCAGAAGTCGATGAAACTCATCATACAATATCCATCGGAGTTCCAGTACAACCTTGGTTACTTGAAGTGAAAATACCAATCACTGAGAATATTCCACAAAAAGGGGATTTCGTGGAGATATACGGAACACTCAACACAAAAGATTATGTGACAGCTGAAAAAATTTTGGTTAGCAAGTCATGGCAAAAAGATTTGATTTATATCAGTTCTCTTCCAGCTATTCCACTTGTGCTTTATCTGTTTTTTAGGACATGGCGGTTAAATATAAAAAAAATGAGATTTGAACGGAGGAAGAATGCCTGATTGGTTTACTCATACTCTGATTGGTTGGATAACTGGTAAAGTACTAAAAATAGAAGTAGGATTAGTTGCTATAGGTTCACTAATACCAGACATCATGAAGATAAGCCCAGCTTTTCAATGGTTTGGTTTAAATCTTGATAATGTTTCGGCACCGATTCATACACCAGTTGGTGCATTCCTTATTGGAGGCATATTTGCCTTGTTCTTTGAAGATACAAAAAAAGCATTTATCCCACTGGGAGTTGGTATAACCACCCATTTTATACTTGATTTACTGTTGTTTCCTACATCAGGTGGAATAAAACTCCTATTTCCATTCAGTTGGAATGGATGGCAGTATGGTGCCATAAGTTCAGGTGATTATCGGATTACGATAATCACAGTTTTTGCCTCTATTCTAGTATATATACTCTATTTATATCACAATCAAAAAACTTAAAAAAGCATAGAGTTGAAGATATTAAAAAAATATTTGCAGTTTGTATGATAATTGTCTTCCTATTACCGGGAACACTTGTCGAAACGGTAGCAGATATAATTAATGGTGAAGTTATTATTACTCTCAGGTCAACAGCGCTTTGAATAGAAATAATCGCAACATCATGCTTAACTTAGAAAGTAATCTAGGACGAGATGAGCTTTAAAATCTAATTTTTCTCTTTTTTATATTTATATATTATTATATCTGGGATTTTACTTACATTATCAACAACCTATTTTGTAGAAAAGTTTATAAACGGATTAATATATACAATTAGATATAAAATCAGGGGGAATTAATAAAAATGAAGTTATTAAAAAAAGTATTTGCAGTTTGGACAATAAGTATTCTCCTACTTTCAGGATTAATTGTTCTAAACGCAAAGAATGTAGAAGCAAGTATTTGCGATGGCGTCCTTAATTTACCACAGGTGCCAGTGACCCTGACTGTATATGACAACCAAGTAACTAGTTATTTTAATTCAGTCCTATCAAACGTCCCAGCTGGATTTGACGTAACAGATGGTACGTACCCCGGATGGTGTATTCAGGTAGACGTAACTATTGACCGAGGAGTAGGATATCAAGTAATGTTATATTCAAGCTATGATCCTGCAATGCCAGGATATTTACAGGATGACGACTGGGATAAAGTCAACTACATACTCAATAATAGAAATGGTTATGCTGAGGATTATGTATCAATAGCAATTTGGTATTTCATAAATGAAGTTCCTGCTAATTCTGAGGATTTAAACTATTTATCCAAAGAACTGGTCGATGCTGCCAATGCATATGGTGAATACATGCCACCATGTGATGGCGTAATAGCAGTTATTGCAGATCCCGGCGAGGGAATTCAGCGAAGCATTTTTGAACTCACTATCGAAGAAGAAAGATATACAGGTTTGACCCCTGGATTCTGGAAAAACCACCCAGATGCATGGGTCGATACTCCGTATACTCCTGGGCAGGCCCTTAACTCAGTGTTCGCTTCTTCAACAAACTATTTCCCTGATGTAACAACATTGATGCAAGCATTAGGGTTTAAAGGCGGGCGCGGACTTGCTGGTGCTGCACAAATATTATTGCGCGCTGCTGTCGCAGCGGTGCTAAACGCAGGACACCCTGATATAAACTATCCACTATCGGGAAGTGAAATCATCTCTCGGGTCAACAGTGCTTTGAACAGCGATCGCAGTGCCATGCTAAACTTAGCAAGTGAACTGGATACATATAACAATCTCGAAGGCGTCGAACTCTAAAAACCATTTTTTCTTTTTTTTATTTTTATTATAGTTAGATTAATATCCGTTACTTGAGGGTTTATAAAGCAGTAGCTATTTTTAAATTGCTAGAGTATTATGAGTTGAAGTAATTTCTTCAATTAATAATCTTCTTATACTATAAGTATAGTATGAAATTGCATAAGGAGAAAAGATATGCGAAATGCATTCGTAAGGAAAGAATTGTTTGTTGGGCTGGTTATAGTTCTACTTGGAATTGGTGTTGTACCAAGTATTAGCGGAGAAGGGTGGCAGATGTTTGGCTATGACTCAAGCCGTTCTAGATATTCAACATCTTCTTCTACACCGGACACAAACAACATTCTTTGGAGCTACACCACAGGCGGCGAGATATATTCTTCTCCAGCAGTTGCCAATGGGAAAATCTACATAGGATCATATGACAAAAAGGTATATTGCCTAAACGCTTCAAACGGAGAGTTAATATGGAGCAACCTAGCAGGTGGTTATGTATTTTCTTCTCCAGCAGTTGCCAATGGGAAAATCTACATAGGATCATCTGATGGTAAAGTGTATTGTATGGATGCAGATACAGGTGCATGGATATGGAAATACACAACAGGTAATGGCATATATTCTTCTCCAGCAGTTGCCAATGGGAAAATCTACATAGGATCATCTGATGGTAAAGTGTATTGTATGGATGCAGAAGGAAACGGTGATGAAACAACAACAAAGATATGGGATTATGCAACGGGTGATGATGTTGAATCTTCTCCAGCAGTTGCCAACGGGAAAATCTACATAGGATCATACGACAAAAAGGTATATTGCCTAAACGCTTCAAACGGAGACCACATATGGAACTACACCACAGGCAGCGAGATATATTCCTCTCCAGCAGTTGCCAATGGGAAAATCTACATAGGATCATCTGATGAGAATTTCTATTGTCTAAACGCTTCAAACGGAGAGTTAATATGGAGCTACACCACAGGCGGCGAGATATATTCCTCTCCAGCAGTTGCCAACGGAAAAATCTACATAGGATCATACGACAAAAAGGTATATTGCCTAGATGCTTCAACTGGAGACCACATATGGAACTACACCACCGGTAGTTATGTTGAATCTTCTCCAGCAGTTGCCAATGGGAAAATCTACATAGGATCATCTGATGAGAATTTCTATTGTCTAAACGCTTCAAACGGAGAGTTAATATGGAGCTACACCACAGGCGGCGAGATATATTCCTCTCCAGCAGTTGCAGACAACAAAGTCTACATAGGATCATATAATAGTAAGGTGTATTGTTTTGGGAATCATCCTCCTGTTGCGATTGATGACACTGCAAACGTTGCAAAAAATTCGTTAAACAACCAAATTAATGTACGAGCAAACGACTATGATGCTGATGGGGATCCGCTCACTATTGCCTCAGTAACACCACCTGCCCATGGTTCTTCATCTACCGATGGAAACTACGTCTTCTACACACCAAATGGGAACTACCAAGGACCAGATTATTTCACTTACATGATTACTGACATTTCTGGTGACAATGATACTGCGATTGTTACGATTACCGTGAACTCCGGTGGCGGCGAACCTCCTGGTGGTGGTAGTGAACCTCCTGGAGTGGAACCATCATTAAACATAAATCCTATCGCAGATGCATCTGCAGGGGAACCATACTACGGCGTTATAAATACTGAAATAACATTTAATGGATCACGAAGTCACGATCCTGACGGAAACATCACCAGCTGGTACTGGGATTTCGGTGATGGCACAAACGATACAGGAATGACAGTAACGCATAGTTACTCTCAAAAAGGGGTTTACAATGTTACGTTAACAGTTACAGATAATAAGAACAACTCCGGTAGCGACACAACCACGGTTATCGTACGTGCTCAAAACAAACCGCCATCAAACCCAACCATAGATGGTCCAACAACCGGCCATAAAAATATGAGCTATACATATGTATTTCTATCAACAGATTCAAATAACGACACTATTAAATATACTTGTGACTGGAACGACGGCACCATAGAATCAATTAGGTTTTTACCAAACGGTACAAGCTGGACAAAGAATCACAGCTGGGTTAAAGCAGGGAGATATATAATAAAAGTAACGGCAACTGATAACCAGATGAGTTCATCATCTGAAAAAACAATTTGGATAGATGCAATGAACATAATCGATATCGGATATATCATTGACGTAGATGGAGATGGAATCTATGACCTGTTCCATAATGAAACAAACGGAAATGAGACGTTGCTAGGGCAAAAAGATGGTAGCTACCTTATCGATAGTGACGGAGATGGTGAATGGGACCATATCTTCAGCTTAACCAATGGATTAACCAAATATGAAGAGAAAGGAACACCTGGTTTCGAACTAATTTTTGTTATTTGTGCAATAGTATTTGTTTTATTCTGGAAACGAAAGAGAACAAAATAGATTTAAAAATCAAGAGAATAACTCATAAGTTTTTCCGATATAGAAATTAACCTCATTTTCTCCAACGAGATTAAGAGTATTGTCAGTGCCTTCATTGTTAATCCAACCATCGGCACAACCATAGATGTGAACATAACACTGTTCAGAATCGGCAGTCAAATTTATACCTAAACCCCAACCGGGCCCTCTATGCCAACCAGTATAATCCCACATCATCAAATTCGTAAATGAGTTACCAACACCATCAGTATGGACGAAACCCCAGGTAAGTTCCTCTCCACCCCACCATGATTGTTGACCTGTTTCCATCTGAATCATATTAAAACGATTATACGAAACACTACATTTATCTTTCGGAATCAATTTATCTCTAGTAATGTTAATCCCCCAAGAAACACTGTAAAACCACAAATATTCAAAACTGTTTCTTTCAATAAATGCTCCTATTTCATTACCTATAGAATGCCTTTCATTATTGAGATATATCCCAATTTTAAATGATCGTAAGTATACATGTTTTACAGATAGGTTAGAAATCCTCTGAGGCACATTGGTGTCTGTTGCATGTAGATAAATCCCGTAGCCAAGACCTGAATAATTATTACTATAGAATCGTGGATGACCATTCTCTGCTGGTAGATTATACCCATCACTAATTGCTTCTAAAAATACATTTTCAATTGATGCAGAATTTATATAACTACTCGCATTGAGATATATACATGCACTTGGTATCGTGAAGGATGTATTGGTTGTATACTCACCGGGCCATTCAGAATCATGACCAGATACATCAATCACCCCATTTTTAACCCCTGATCCATCTTTCAATTCAACAACATTTGCATTTACTCCCTGTGGGAGTTTAAACGAAGAGCCCCCCATATCCAAAATAACATTTTTATGAATAATCAATGTTTCAGTAAGGTAAAATACTTTACCTCCAGGTAACCAAACTGTACCGCTCTTATTATTTAAATCGTTAATAGCTAACTGTATATTAGCACTAGCTGCTTCCCAATAATTACCATTTGAATTTCTAATAAAAGTATAAACATTATCATTTGAATTTGAAATAGTTCTAGTCAGAGAACCAACAGATTCTGTTCCAATTAAAAGTAAAACCATAAGAGAGACCAAAATTTCTGGTCTTATTTTCATGGATGGTACTCCGTAACTCTCCCTGTTTTTAATTCACCATGTTCAAGATCAAGGATTGTGTAGGCGTTATACCACTGATTCCATGTCGGAAGTAAAATATCATTTCCTCCACCTCTAAAGCATAGATAACATGAATGAGCTGGACCGCTCCAATCACCAGCATACCCCCCTGTAAAACTATATGCCTTTCTTGTTCCACTATTATTATCCCAGTTAAACGCTTGGATGTTATCGAATTGATTGCCATGACCATTATTCCAGAGTATGTATTCTGTATTGCTTGTGCAAGAGCATTTAATGTTCTCAAAAAAATTACCGGAGGCTTCCGCTTTTGCCTCATACACTTTTATACAGTATTTCGTATCATCGATGTTGATATTAGTGAACATATTTCCATTTATATAATTATCACCACTTGTCGCAGCATGGTTTATGAATATACCATACTCAAATTGTTCAATTTGAATATTGTTAAAATGTACCCAACATGTAAACTGGGTTGCTGTACCCGAAGTGCTCAAATAAATTGCTTTTCCCCTTTGAGAAGATGAAACCATTATCATATCTTCAATTACGGGAAGATGAGATTTAAAATTAAGACCGTCTAAAGCATAAAGTGTTATAACACCACTATTATAGTTTCCGACTCCAGATACATTTACAACACCGTTTCTAACCTGCGCTCCTTTGTGTAATAGAAACACATCGATATTGCCACTTGGTTTTATTTCACAACCACACATATCTAGAGTAACATAATCTTTTACGATAATAGTAGAAGTAATAGTCAACGTTGTATTCCCTGGTAACCACACTGTTCCATGAGGCCCTCCATAACCACCATTATTTGGAGGTGCTAGATCCCCTAAATTATCTATCGCAATCTGTATATTAGCACCATTAGCCTCCCAATAGTTACCATTTGAATTTCTAATAAAAGTTACACTATTATCGCTCGTATCTGTAATCGTTCTTGAGATTGATGCTACTGAGACCACGGCAAGACATATCATAAGTAGAATTACCATTAAAACCTGAAATTTAGTTCTCAGTCTAATTTTATTCATTCACCTTTCACCTTACATCAATGGGCGTCACAATAGTTAACAAGTAACTATGGGTTATTTATACTATATAAACGTATAGTGTAATTATGCCAAAACGGAATTTTTATTGACAAATCTATACATTAGACTACCACCCATCCTTTCGTGAAATATATCTTATTTAGAGTGCTTGCAGAAAGGATTAGAGCAAGCCTTTTTATAAGTTGTTTGTAGGCGCATATGCAGATGGATATTCACATACAAAAAATAGGATATAAATCTTTTGTTTAAAGATTAATATAAAAACAAAATTAATTATCAAATATTATCTATGGCTTCTCTCATCTTCTTCATAAACAAATCATCAACAGCCTTCTCAACATGATCACGACTAGAATAAAACACACTACTTCTCACAGCAACCTTTCTGCTATCAGCTGGCGAAAGCAACCTATCAACCATTACATTAACATCTTCAAACGAAGAACCCAGTTTAACATAAGGTTTAGCTTCTGCCATCTCAGTCTTAACAAGTTTATCAATATTCATCCCAGTGCAAACCCTGTCAATCTCACCAGATAAACTCTTCCAATCAGAAACAACAGATCTACCTGCCTTAAGAGAATCCTCCTGCATTTTACTATAAAACCTTGTACTTGGTTTAACAGGTACAGGTTTAACAACAGTTATACGATCTAATCTAGCATGAATCTCATCTGCTTTAACACAAGGTTTTTCTTTCCTCGCAGCAAGTCTCTTAATTTCATACCTAGAATAAGACGATTTAACTCTACTGAATAAAAAAACAACATAATCTGAAACAAAAGACCTAATAGTTTTTCTAAACAAAACTATCAAAGAAGATGCAACATCAGAAACTCTACTATGGAACCTAGTATGTGGTTTAACAGGCACTGGCTTAGCAATAGCTCTATGATCTAACTTAGAACGAAGATCATACGTTTTAACACGAAGTTTTTCTTTCTTCGCAGCAAGTCTTTTAATTTCATATCTCGAGTAAGACAATTTGAGTTCACTGAACAAAGAAGGAATATTGTTTAACAGAAAAGATTTGATGGGTTTTCTAAAAAATAATATTAAAAAAGATGCACCAGCTGAAACTATTACGAGGATGATGGAATTAAATGAAATATCAGGCAAAAACTGTTTTCCTTGTAAATCCTGTTCATCAAACGGGGCAGAAACAGTTACATCTATACTCTTAGAATAAGTATTACCATCCTCGTCGGTAACAACTAGGACAACTGTATATGTTCCTGGCTGAGAATAAACATGAACAACACTGACACCGCTACCATTCGTACCATCACCGAAATCCCAGAAATAAGAAGCAACACCATCCAAATCAAAAATACCGGAAGCATCAAACAACAAACTACCGTTCGCAAACAAATCACCAGACACATTAAAATCAACAACAGGCGGACTACCACTATCATCAACACCTGAAACCATAACATCAAAAACAAAAACCCAACCGGTACTCAAACCATGCTCATCCTGAGCAACAACAGACAGATTATACGTACCAACAACATTCCACGAATGAGACAACAAAACAGACATACCGGACGCAACAAAATCGCTCCAATCACCTACAGCCCCATCATCCCAATCCATTCTATAACGAATGCCATCGCCCTCAGGATCACTAGTAGAAAGCACGTAACCATACTCAACACCCATCTCAACAAAAGTTGGACCAGAAACTATAATAGGCGTCACAGGCGCATTATTATCACCGCCGTCACCACCAGGACCAGATGGAGGCGGCTCATAAGGAGGAGGCGAAGGCGGGGGAGGGTTCGGCGGCTGAGGAGGAGGCGGAGAATTATCAACCTCTACTGTGAAAGTCGCATAATCTGAATCAGCAAGCCCATCGGTATCAGTAGCAGTGAACGTAATAGTCTCGGCACCAATCCACCCAGCAGGATAACTAATAGTAGCAACACGGCCAGCATCTATTGACACAGAAATATCGGTATCACCAGCATAAGTCCAAATAATATCCTCATCAGGGTCTTCAAAATCAAATACATAACTATCCAAATCAATCTGAGCGAAACTAGCTCCTTCAAAAATATTTTGATTCGGAATATCACCAACAACAGGCATATTGTTACCTGTGCCCCCACCCCATTTGAAGATCTCAAAAAGATAATCATTCCATACACTGTTCACAAAAGAAATGACACCAGACCCATCCGCAGTAGAAATATCGATAGGAACACCGCTTCTATTCACAATATACTGATTACCCGCAGGAAAACCAGAGAGATCAAATACTACACTTCCAGCTGTAGTATCTGCATAAAACTCAAGAACCTTCTCTCCATCAACTGCATTGGTTATATCATCGTTTATATAAACAAGTGTAATTGTGATAGCATTATCAGAAGCTACATAGAAACCGGTTTCATTAAAAATAATATAAGAATCACCGACAATAATTGTATGAAAAATCATATTATGGGAAAACGTATAAGTCTCGTTCCCAACCTTAAAATTGTTATAAGTAGTGACTGTGATAGCTGAAACATCAAAAACGAAAAATAATACTAATAAAACAAAAACTAGCAGCGCACCCCTTGCTATACCACGCATCTTGAAATACATCCCATATCCCTAGTAATTACTCACGAGGGATACAGACTCCAAAAATGATTTACAATAACAAAATAACTTTAACTTTTTCCTGTGCATCCACTATCCCTCATAAAAGGTATCACGTTTATTATATAACTATATTTCTTTTAAAAGACAAAAATAAATCTATGAAACAGAATAATGAAAAGTTGGATCACCAACGACAACAGTATCTCCTAGGTATGTGTGTGATACCATAGATTCTGCTAGAGTCTCACCATCAGCCAAACCAGGCACAGCGTTCTCAATGAAACTAACAGGATAAGAGAAACCGTTTTGTGATAGAAGACCGAGCACCATAACCATTACATTTTTGTTAGTAAAAATCTTTGATCCATACCAGAGACGGTCTGCGCTCTGATCCATTTTGTTGTTATCAATTTGTTTGGACCACCAGCCACCAACGTAACATCCATCTGCTCCAAAGAACGGCGTCTCAATTTCATCAACTATGGCTGCGGAGAACCATCCACCATCTAATTTGTTTAGATATGTTCCAGATGGATTTGAATGACCATGAACGTAGTACATTGAATAAGACTCATCTAAAGAATCTCCAATCTCTGAATCATTTGGATCCTCATTATATATAAGCGTACCATAACCGCTAATTTGCTGGTATGTCTCCTTGGAACAGGTGTTAATAGCAGAGCTTTCAAAGACTAAAACATTATCAAAAGAATAAATGTCGCGTTCACAAAACTTTCCAAAAGCAGAGACGATCTGTGATTTTTTTGTCTGATAACTCAGTTCATGTGTTGGGTAAATCAAAGAAATGCATATGTCCATCACGTAGGATTTACAAACAACTCCTTGCTCAGATATCTCGTAGGCGTCTTCTCCGCCTGTGGTGAACCATGGAACTGTGCTGGGTTTTTCCATGTAGTTGCAGTCACCAGATAGCGCAGTGTCAATATCTTCTCCGACCATTATGCAGGCTTCGATATTGTAACGCCCATGATATTTTTCTATGATCTGATCTATTTTTTTGTAGTCGTTATCCTCTTGTTTTATTTTTATGATTTTTGTGTCCCAGTTGAGATCATCTTTGACTGTTTCAGAATATGAGTTGATTGCTGTTTGTATTTCAGCATCATCCGAGTATTGTGGCGAAATGAAAATAAGCATATCAATGTTTTTTTGAAGGATGTTTAATTTTGTTAACGGGTGTTGGGACGAAACCAAGTTTTTTGTGCCTGCAGATAGCGAGGATAAGCCAGCAACGAGTACAATGAAAAATATCACAATTGCTGTTATTAATGTCTTAGTTTTCATCTCCCCACATCCACAAAGAGTTATACTCTTTATACAACGATATTTAAATTATTATATGACATACTCTCTAGCTCATACTATATAAACATGCCGTGTAAAAACTTCAAAATGAAAAAATTATTACAGATAAAATTACGAAATCCTCAAAAAATTTATATTACTCTTCCCAACTATAAGGAATCTCTCTGTATTTATCAGAGACTTCTTTGATCTTCAATAATTGTCCGTTTTTTGATATTTTACATACAGCAACCATTGAAATCACCATTTGTAATATTTTTCGTAAATATACATTATCACCAAACTATTTAAATTTTTTGTTTTAAATATAAATATATGAATACATAAAAACAAGGATATATTTATAAGTAATTAAGAGATATAAAATCTCAAAGTGGTTGGTGAGAACTTGAAGGAGGGGACAAAAAATAAGTTCGAATGGGAAAAAGATTATAAAAAACTGCTAAACAAAAAAGACCCGTTCGATAAGCAAATTTTAAAACTAGTAAAACACGGAGAACTGACGATAGGGGTCGTACAAATTAGAGAACCAAACGAATACAATACGGATGGATACAGCAAACGCTCGTTACCTCACCGAGGAAAATATACGTCTTAGAACACCCCATCGAGGAGGATAACCTCTCATTTCGAACTTAAGCTCTTATAAACAACAGCAAATGCTACTTAGATTTTACACTCGACTTTTAAATCTGCTTATTATGATGACATAGTACAATATCACACACTACCATAGGCGATAGTTATTCTTAAATAACCAAAAATTAACGACATTCGACGTAATATTAGAGACAACCTTTATATTATATAAATGGGATATGATAATGAATTTTTAGAGGGAGGAAAATGAAGAAGCAAATAAAAGTTTTAGTTGTTTGTATGATGCTGGTTGCTTTAGGCGCTATCCAAATAGCAGCTGTTATAGGAAACGGCCAAGAAAATGGAAGTTCACAAAATAATGTACTATTTTATGCATCAGATTCTTCAGAAAGCGGAATAACCGAGTTTTATAACGATGTGAGCAGCAAATATTTTATCCTTGCCCATTCCATTATTGCAAATACTGAAACATTTTACATTGTGCCCCCAGGCCACTGGATTAATTTTGATAATGAGGGAAACCAACAGGGCAGCGCCCCATTTGATTCATTTGAGGCCCTACTTTGCCCAAGTCCAACAACACAGATATGGAACGTTACAGGTGTAAAAAATGTAAAATACGGCCCCGATCCAACTAAACCCTGGAGTACATTTGGTAATTACATAAAAGTGGGAGATCAGCTTATCACTTGTAGGTATTATTGGCTTAAAGAATACGGCTCATATTTGAAGTGCAAAAGCGGCGGTGGTACATTTAACATTTCTCTTGCTGGAATGTGTATTACTACGCCACAGCACATAGGCAACGATCCAATATTCTGTAACATAAATCACTACCTAAATTTTGCAGATTGTTACTACGGTGTTGTAGAAGCTGTCAACGAGTCATGTATTGTAGAATGTGATTCTCTGGTAAAACCAGCTTATCAAACTGGTTACAAAGGCTCATCTGCAGAAGCCTTTATTCCTCAGAGCCTAGAAGGACCTTACCCGCCGAATAAACCAATTACGCCAGATGGTCCTGCCTCAGGTAAACCAGGGACCTCATATACATATTCGACCTTGACGATTGATCCAAATGGCGATGAGGTTTCCTATATGTTTGACTGGGGCGATGGAACAACAAGCAGTTGGCTTGGGCCATATTCATCAGGTGAAATGATAAATGCCTCTTATACATGGTCAAAAAAAGGAACCTATAATGTAAGGGTAAAAGCAAGAGATGCTTCTGGCCTTGAGAGCGATTGGTCAGATCCTCTACCAGTTGCCATACCACGAACATACACACATAATTCATTAATTCTAAAAATATTAGAACGGTTCCCAAACCTGTTCCCAATACTAAGGCAGATACTAGGACTGTAAAAATAATCTAAAAAATTCTCCCCTCTTTTTTATTTTTTTGAAAAACCTATTTTTAAATTAAACCAGTTAAATATTTAAACAGACTAAATGATGTTAAATTCATCTGAGGGAGGAAAAAATATGAGAAAAATAATTGGTCTCTTAATTTTTGCAATGCTGATAATAACCGCTACATCAATTGCCGCAACCTTCGGAACTGAACCAAGATTAGCAGATCCAAGTACAAAGTTTCACCGGGTATATATCTTAGGAAATGGTAATAATGCAGAACAGGACGAAGATTTTTATGATGATTATGAAGAGTTAAAAGGTGATTTGGAAGATGAAGACAACCAAGCAGCAGGTAGCACTAGTAGAACTTTTGTCAAACCAACAAAAAACCAGGTTAAAAACTATCTAGAAGATTTAAAAGCAACAGCTCAACCCGGAGACGAAGTAACCATCTATTTTGGTGCACATGGTAACAGAGATCATGTCAGATTAAATACTAGTGAACGTTTATTGGCCTCTGAGTTAGCAAACTGGCTTCAAGGTTTTCAATATTGTGTTACAATAGTTATAATAATGGATTCTTGCTACGGCGGCAGCTTCATAGATGATATAGGCGAAGATGACCATAAAGCAGTAATTGGTGTAAAAGGAACAGCACCTATGGATGGAGGAGCTTTCGTTGAAACTTTAACAGAAGAAATCGCTGATCAAGCGGGTGAACAAGAAGCAGATGCAAACGAGGACGGTATAGTAACAGCTGAAGAGCTAAAAAATTGTTTGAGGAATAAAGGATGGGATCTTGGAATGCCCAACTCAAGCACTATAGTAAATAATGGAAGAAGCAAATGCGATGGTTGCATACTACCAACCATAATTGTTGATCCACCGGAAGTAGAACCCGGTGATCCAGTAACAATCACAGGTGGTAACTTTACACCATATTCGCAAGTTATTTTCACTTTATACGCCCTTGATATGAGTTCAATAGATCTTTATTCAACTATGACCGATGAAATGGGATCATTTTTTGTAAGCTTAGAGATTCCTTATGTTCCAAGCTGGCTTGTCGTTGAAGACTCAGATGATTATTGGAGCTGGCATATGTTTCATGGTACTCCACCAGAGACACCAACAATAGCTGGACCAACAAAAGGAAAGCCTGAGGTAGAATACGATTATACTTTTACTTCCGCAGATACAGACGCACATGACCAAATCTTCTATTATATAGACTGGGGAGATGGAGACGTGGAAGCATGGAAAGGGCCCTTTGAATCAGGTGAATCAATCACGTTCAGTCACGATTGGGATGAAAAAGGAACATATACTATACGAGCAAGAGCAAAAGATAAACAAGATATAAAAAGCGACTGGAAAACATTGGACGTATCAATGCCGAGAATTAAACAAACATCTACATTTTTAATGAGGTTATTTGAACGATTCCCAAATATGTTCCCAATACTAAGACATATACTAACCTAAAAACATAACCTCTCTTTTTTCTTTTTTTTCAAAAAATTAAATCTAATTTGCAAAAGTTTTACTCAGAAAAATTTATATTATAAAACGGCATGAGAAAAATTGAAAATTTGGTGGAGGTAAGTATATGAAAAAAACTATATTTTTAGTAGTAGGAATCCTAATTGTTAGTGGATTCGCGGCTGGTAACGTCTCTGTTTCTAAAGAAACAACAAACAATTTTGAAAATATGTATTCAATCGATGATATAGACACGTTTAAACTACTCTACGAGATGCATCCAGAGATAAACGAGGTTACATACCAAGAAGGTTCTTCATCAGAATTTGATTATCCGATTGGTACAACAATATGGCAATATACTATCACAGGTGGCTCGGATAACAGTGTAAAGGCCATAGCTCCAATTCAAGATATAAATGGAGACGGTATTGCTGATGTGGTCGTGACCTCTGAGGAGAATAACATTCGATGTTTTAGCGGCGGCGCAATTGGTACTGGCTCTGTTATTTGGACGCATAATATTTACTCAGGCAATATTTATTCTCAGAAAGGCCTTACAGTTAGATCTGATGTAAATAGTGATGGTTATCAGGATGTCGTGGTTGGCGCAACTGGTGGTGCGCGACTTGTTCGTTGTATTTCTGGTTTAACAGGTACTACTATTTGGACGTATGATACACATGAGTATGGCAATGGTGGCTGGGTTTACCAGGTTGATTGCAAATATGACTATAACAACGACGGAGTTATTGACGTATTAGCATCAGCTGGTGATGATAGTTCTGATACAGGCCCAAAAAGAGCCTTTTGTTTAAACGGTTTAACCGGTGCAAAGATTTGGGATTATTACTTAGGCGGTGCAGGTTTTTCAGTTATTGGTGTTGAAGATTTTACAGGTGACGGAAAACCTGATGTTGTAGCTGGATGTACAAATGAAGCCGAGACAACAGGTTATGCAAAGGGATTAAATGGTCAAACTGGTGGACTTGTATGGACATTTACAACCTCAGGATCATCTGTATGGGCTTTAGAACAAACTGATGATATCAATAGTGATGGCAAAAAAGATGTTATAGTCGGAACTTTCAATGGATATATATATGGATTAAGTGCAACAAACGGAGCACAGGTCTATACTAATAGTATCGGGTCTGTGATTATCACAAGATTCGCAAAACTAACTGATGTAAACAGTGATGGCCACCCAGATTTTGTCCCAGCCCATAGCTCTATTTCTACAACACAAGCAATCAATGGTCAAACAGGCAGCATAATATGGTCTCAATATACCGCAGATCAGCCATGGAATGCTGCAAGAATAGCAGATATCAGCGGAGATAGTATAGACGATGTAGTAATTGGAACTCTATATACTAGCAATTACTGGTATTTCCTCAACGGTGCTGACGGCTCAGTGTTAGCATCATCATCATATGGTGAGGCGGTTGATGCAATATACTCTATCCCAGATGTTGTAAACGATGGATCTATGGAGATGGTAGCAGGTGGGAGAAATGGAAAACTCACCTGTATTTCAGGGGGGCTTAACGCTGGGAACAGTCCACCGGTAGCACCAACTATAACAGGACCAACTGAGGGCACAGTAGGGCAATCGTATAACTTCACTTTTGTGTCAACTGATGCAGATGGTGATGATATCTATTATTATGTTGATTGGGGCGACGGAACAAACAGTGGATGGTTTGGGCCATATGGCTCAGGTGAAGAAGCGACAAAAGGCCATACATGGACATCATCAGGGACATATTCAATAAAAGCTAAAGCAAAAGATGAATACGGAGCAGAAAGTACATGGTCACCCTTATTTGAGTTTACAGCACTACTAAACAACCCACCAAACAAACCAGAGATAACAGGCCCTGCAACTGGGAAACCAGGAGTGGAATACACATATACATTCACAGCGACAGACCCTGAAGACAATGATCTATACTACTATATCGAATGGGGAGATGGAAGCAACAGTGGATGGATAGGACCAAACGCATCTGGGGAAACAATAACAGTTAAACATACATTTGCAACAAAAGGAACATATATGATCGTATGCAAAGCAAAAGATGTCTACGGCCTAGAAAGCGACTGGGGAACACTAGAGGTAAGCATACCGAGAACAAGAATATCTTTCATATACAGGATACTGGAGAGATTCCCGAACCTGTTCCCGATACTAAGACATCTAATAGGACTATAATCATTAGTCCAAAATCTCTTTTTTTATTTTATTTTTTAAAAACCTAAAAAATTTAGAAAATGTTGCTAATCAATATTGATAGTATAAAGTTTATATTTTGCTTGTTTCATCTATTGATGGCATTAAATTTATATACCACAAACAACATTTATTCACTTGAAAAGCTTAACAAATTTGTTAAATTTATGATGTGATTAGTATGAATTGGGAAGAAATCATAACTAACAATACAATAAAAGGCGGAAGCTTACAACAAACATTCCAAGAAGAAATGCAAAAAACAATACTTGCACATCTAAGCCGCCAAGGCGCATTCAACGATATAGTATTTCAAGGTGGAACAGCACTACACTTCTTCTATGGAAACCCACGCTTTTCAGAGGATCTAGACTTTGTAACAAGAAAAAAACAAAAATTTGACCTAACTGAACAAACCACTAAAATTCAAAAATTTATAAGCAACGTCTTTCCATTTATCCAGAAAACAAAAATCACAATTCAAAAAAATGACAAAGAGATGCAACGTTTAATTCTAAATATTATCTCTGACATACCAGAGCAAAAACTTCGCATTCATCTAGAATTAGCATACGTTCCTTCATATATCAACCAACCAAGAATACTTGATTATTCGCCCTTGAATCCTGCCGTCAGAGTAGAAGATCCTTCTGAAATCTTGGCAGATAAGATAATAGCACTAGGGAGACGACCCTATCTAAAAGGTAGAGACATCTGGGACATCTATTTCCTAATCACTGAGAAACAAATATTTATTCCTTGGAATCTCGTTTTTAAGAAAGGAACTGATTACGGAAGCACACCAAAGACACTAAAAGATGGGCTCATCAAAGCAAGTAAAAAAATCAAAGAAGAGGGAAATTCAGTTCTATCAAATGAAATGAGTCGTTTCCTCCCGCCATCACTATTTGATCAATATCACGATATTTTCGACGATATCCTCTCCAAAGTTGCGAAAGAGGTGAAAGGCAGTGAAAGTTGATGAATGGCTGAATTTCTTTAAAAACAACAAAAAAAAGAAACTCTTTTCTTTATCTGATCTCGCTCAATTGACTGGAGAAAATAAATCTTCCTTATCTGTTCAACTCACAAGACTCGTCAAAACAAATGTTATAAGCCGTATTGCTCAGATGTGGTACGAAAATCCATTTGCAACTCCATCTATCGAGGAGACCGCCATGGTAATCCGCTACCCCTCATATCTCTCTTTGGAATATGCTCTTTCGAAACAAGGGATTCTCAGTCAAACAGTACACACACTTATACTTGTGACTACAAAACTTCCATACACATATAAAACCAGTAAAGCAGTATACGAATACCACCAGATAAAGAAGTCTCTTTTTTGGGGTTACAAAAGAGAAGGAACTGTGTTAACTGCTGAACCTGAAAAGGCGTTACTTGATCTGATTTACATTCGATGTATACGTAACCGCGAAATGAACCAAGATAATCTCGCATCTCTGGTTAATGATATGGATTTATCTGAGTTAGAAAGAAAAAGATTGCACCGATATGCCGAAAGATTCAGTTCCGGAACAAAAAACGTACTCTACAAGTTAGGAATTTAAAAAAAACATTGCACCGTTAAAACATTTTATCTATTTTTTGTTCGGTTTTTCCCAAACGTTTTCCAACCATTTATATATAATACAAACATTTACAAAAATAGAGGGAGAAGATTATGAAAAAAATTGGTCTAATAGCAATACCTGTTGGTTTTATTGTAGTTGCAGCAGCTATTTTCGTGGTTTTCCAGGAACCAAAAACAGAAATTATTCCAGCCAAGATCGCAGATGAAACAAACTACACAGCAGAAAAACTAGATTCAATAGTTGATTCACTGAATGCTTTTACTTTTGATTTCTACAGAAAAGTTTCAGAAAACAAAAACGTTTTCTTCTCACCGTATAGTATTTTCGTAGCCCTATCAATGGCTTATGAGGGCGCCCGTGGAAACACAGCTGATGAAATGTACAGTATTCTAAAAATTTTACAAAACGATTCAGCGACACGCGGCTCTTTCGGCAGACTATACAACCTACTAAATCAACAAAAAGAAGGGTACAATATCAGCACAGCAAACGCTTTCTGGGCTCAACAAAACTACGAGTTCCTAAGAGAATACATAGACATACTTGAAAGCTATTACATAGCTGAGGCTAAAGAATTAGATTTTGCAGACAATGTTAAAGCGGCTAACACAATAAACACTTGGATTGAAGAGCATACAAACCATAAAATAAAAAACATGATTGACCCGGGGGCTTTATCAGAACTTACCCGTCTGGTTTTAACAAACGCGATATACTTCAAAGGCCTATGGGCAATCCCATTCGACCAAGATAACACAAACAAAGCAGACTTCAAAATAAACGCAGATGAAACAGTCGAAGTAGACATGATGAGTAACTCAAAGGTCAAATTTAACTACACAGACACAAATGATTTACAAATTCTTAAATTACTATACAAGGGAAACGACCTATCAATGATAATCATCCTACCAAAGGAAAATAACATATCAATTGCTGAAGATGCATTAAATCCTGTAAACCTGTCAAATTGGAACGATATGTTAATCTCCCAGAAAATACCGGTTAAATTACCAAAATTCAAATTCGAAACAGAATACACATTAAACGATGTCTTAGATGAGATGGGGATGAAAGACGCATTCATTCCAGGCATATCAGATTTCTCTGGAATGGATAACACCAAGGATTTGTACATAAGCCAGGTTTTACATAAAGCATTTGTAGAGGTAAACGAAGAAGGAACGGAGGCGGCTGCTGCTACCGGAATTATCATGACATCAGAGTATAATCCTCTTGAGTTTACAGCCGATCATCCATTCATATTTTTAATACAACACGAAGAAACAGGTGCCATAATATTCATGGGAAAAATCATGAACCCATCAGCAGAATAAAACAAAACTTGTTGTTACAGATATTGCTTGATACAAGGCAAAATCTTAGTCAGATCCCTTGCTTCCACAACATAATCAGCAGCCTTACGCACACAATCATCCTCAGGGTTAAAAGCAATACCAAGACCACAGGTCTCAAACATAGGGATATCGAAACAAGAGTTACCAACAGCAGCAATACGACCAAGAGAAATCTCACTTATTTTAGAAAGCTCTTCAATGGTTTTTTCTTTATACATGAGCTTGACATTCAACAGACCTTCACCGGTAACAAAACCTTTTTTATCAGCCTTTAAACCATTAGCAAAAACATGATCGATACCGGTCTCATCAGCAACACGCCTAGCAAGGATATCAAGACCAGCGCTAACAATAGCGGTCTTAACACCATGGCCATTAAGAAACCCAATGCATTTCTTCACACCTTTCATAAGAGGCACATCAGACAAAATTTCGACAAGCTTACCATGGGTAATCGGTTTATCATCAATACGCCAGAGAGAAACATCTCTTTTTATAAACTCCATATCATCTATCTTACCCTGCAGGTAAGCATTCACAGATCTATCATTTGAGCTACCAAAATAATCATGGACATACTTCCAGGAACTAATAGTATCGGTCAGGACGCCATCCATATCAAAAACCACTAGTTCTATTTTATCAGGCTTCCTTGTGTTAACCTTATTGATCTCTCTGGTTTTTCTATAACAGTGATACTTGCAGTTCTGGTCCATTGGAGGGGACACATACAAAAACAGCTATAATAACTTTTATAGTATATGTTTATCGTATAGAAAATATTTATAAAGTAGTAAATATACTATTATTTAGGGGTCTAATTATATGAAAGAAAATATGCTTAAAAAAAACACTGTTTTTACGATAATTATATTATTTTTTAGTTTTGCATTAACACCAGCTATAAACGCAACAGTGCAACAAACAAACGATGATGCTTCAGATTATAAACTACTGATAATAACACCAACAAAATTTGTTAGAACGCTAAAACCTCTTGTTAAACATAAAAACAATGTGGGTGTACCAACAAAACTTGTCACACTAAACGAGGTATACAGACAGATAGGATCCCAAGGCCGCGATAAACCAGAGCAGATAAAATACTACATAAAATACGCTATTGAAACATGGGGAATAAAATACGTTCTACTGGTAGGGAACTTCAGACAGATGCCTATAAGATACTGCTATAACGACGAACCATGGCAAGGATACCCTGAACCATATTTCATCTCAGAGCTCTACTACGCAGATATATATGACAGCAACGGTAATTTCTCCAGCTGGAATTCAAACGATAACGATAAATTCGGGGAATGGAAAGGCAATGAATCCCAAGATAAAGACATAGATTTGTACCCTGATGTTTACGTCGGCAGATTCGCATGTAGAACAAATCTTGAAGTAAAAATCATGGTAAACAAAATAATAACCTATGAGACAACCACCTATGGGCAGGAATGGTTTAATACAATGGTTGTCGCAGCAGGTGATACCTACCCACCAGGATCATATAATTTTTCAACTGATACTTTTGAGGGTGAGGAAAACACAAAAACTGCTCTAAGCTATATGCCTGGTTTTAAAAATGTAACACTTTGGACATCAACTGGTACACTAACAGGACCAATGGATGTTGTAAACGCTATAAGCAACGGCTGCGGTTTCCTGTTCTTCGATGGACATGCAAACCCTGGAACTTGGAGTACACACCCGCCAAATCAAAAAAACTGGACAGAGGGGCTACCAATAAAATATATGACTAAAATGAAAAACAAAAACATGTACCCTGTCTGCGTTGTTGGTGGATGCCATAACAGCCAGTTTGATGTAGCATTAACAAACCTTATCAAAGAAGGAAAAACTGCTTTTTACTACTCGACCTTTGTTCCCGAGTGCTGGTCATGGAAAATGACACGCAAGATAGGTGGCGGAAGCATAGCAACCATTGGAAACACAGGACTTGGAATGACAAAAGAAGACAAAGAATCTGGTGAGGGAGCATCTGACTTCTTGGATTCACAGTTCTTCTATGAATACGGCATCAACGGCACTGATATACTTGGAGAAGCATGGGGAAACGCCATAACAAACTACCTAAACAAATACCCTATAAACTGGTCTACAAAATCAGGCTGGGACTACTCATATGATGCTAAAACAGTGCAACAATGGGTAATATTTGGCGATCCTAGTCTTAAAATAGGTGGTTACGACATTTAATAAAAAAAAGAGATTGTTACGCAGGATAAAAACATCCTGCGTTAAATGTTTTATTTTCTAGCTTTCTGTGACTTCTATTGTTACTTCAAAAGTGTCTGTCATATCGTTTTCGTCTGTCACTGTTAATGTCACAGTATACGTCCCAGCAGCTTCAAACATATGCTCTGGGTTTTGTTCTGTTGAATTGGTGTCATCTCCAAAGTCCCAGTATGAACTTGTTATGTTTGCATCACCAATTGTGGAATTGTCTGTGAAAGTAATTGTTTCATTAACACTAATATTAACCATAGGCTCGTATGCGAAATCAGCTGTTGGTGGAACATATGTATATGTTACTTCGATGTCCATCCTGTACGGCTCGCTAGCATTTCCATCATTATCAGTAACAATTAAAGTCACAGTATAAGTACCAACAGTATCATAGTTATATATTGGTGGATTCTGCTCCGTGGACGTCTCGCCATCACCGAAATCCCAGGACCAAGATGCTATCGTCCCATCTTCATCAGTTGACTCATCGGTGAACTGAATCTCAGTTCCAACATATATGCCTGTCATAGGATCATATGAAAACATTGCTTCAGGTAGTTTGTTCTCTTCTACTGTAGTCTGTGTACACCCGCTTAAAATTCCTACTAGTAACGCAATGCTTACTAGAAAGACTAATATTTTTCCTTTCATTTTTCTCTCCTCTACAAATTTAGATAAACAACACATGAAAAAAAACTTTATATCCTTTTCGATTTATTGTTTTCTTCTAGCCCAGTTGTAATGCCTCATCTTACTTGTTTCGCCGAAACCACAAAACGCGCATCTCCTTTTCTGCATATGAAAAGAATGCCTACCGCACCGTCTGCACATTGTATGACTTTTTTTGCCGCCAAAGTGAGACGCTGTTCCTTTTGTCATAGATCAAAACACCTCAATTATGGAGAGATATATATGATGTTATCTCCTCTAACAATGATTGTATCATGCTTTTTAACTGATTCCCCGTTAATTATCTCCTCGGCTTTCTTAAGCACGAGGTTCATATGAGGGACATCGTAACCATCAAGGGTTCCATGATAGCCTCTACCGCCTCTAAGCTCTACAATAACACGGTTGTTTAGACTGGCGTGAAGTATCTTTAGTGGTTTTTCCATAAGGCTACCTAGGAGACACGAAATAAACATCATGTTTATAAGGATTTGGTATAACAAAAAATTTTAGGTAACATTAAAAAAACAACAAACAATTAACCTATACAATGCTAATGAAAGTAAAAAACAGACACACCCTCAAAAGCAAAGAAGTGAGAGAACTACTAGATAGAATAAAGGAAAACTACAACAACGTTTTCTTCGACGAAAAATCAAAAGTAGAAACAGGCGAGATTGAAGAATATAAAATAATTTTTATTGAAAATGAACCAGTTTTTACAATACATGAAAACAAAATAATTTTTACACTAAAAGGTTTGAATAAATTCAGACCGCAAGAAAAATTTGTAACAGTTGACATGGGTGCTGTGAGATTTGTCACAAGCGGTGCAGACGTTATGGCACCGGGTATAGTGGATGCTGACAAAAACATAGAAGAAAAAAACCAGGTTTGGATTTGCGATGAAAAGCACAAAAAACCACTAGCGGTGGGTTTCGCTTTGATGAACGGCGAACAGATGGTAAAAGAGGGTAAAGGCAAAGCAGTAAAAGTGGTTCATTACGTCGGCGATAGGCTGTGGAATCTCATCTCCAAAAGTTTATAAACACAAATATATTTTAGATTAGCAGTTAAAATAATCAGGAGATGAAGACCGGTATGGGAATTGTCAATAAGATTTTAGGCGATAAAAAATCAAGCGATGTTGGAGGATATGTTGATCTAGAGAAATACATAGAGTCTGCTGAGGGAGCGCAACCCGCGAAAATGTATGTCAGAGTGGGTGAGATACAGAAATATGAGGAATTAAAAGAGCTCACAGATTATGTCTATGGTGGAAACGTTTTAATACTTGATTTCACAGCAGTAGCTGAAGAAGAGGTTATTCTTAAAAGGATAACAAACGACCTTAAAAAACTGGTATCTGAGATAAACGGTGACATAGCAGGAATTGGAAACAACTTGATGATTGTTTCTCCATCTGGTGTTAAAATAGACCGAAGGAGAATGCGTGGAAGATACGCTTAAAAAAAATTTAGTTTTATCTTTCAACAAAAATTTCTTTTTTTTCTTTATTCGATTTACTATAATTGACCATGTTTATTATCATAGTTTTTTAAAGAAGAGGTGGGGGAATCTGGATTTTGTGGATGGTAAAGATGAAAGGAAGAAATAAAGCCTCCAGATCCCTCTAAGTTATACTTTGTAACAGGTTCTATATATATTTATCGTGTAAAAATATCGTTTTGAAAAAAACACAAAAAAAAGACGGACCCACGGGGATTCGAACCCCGGTATCCGGCTCCGAAGGCCGGAAGGATATCCACTACCTCATGGGCCCCTACAAACAATTTTCAGAGACACAATTACCAGCCAATATTATAAACTTGTCTAAAAATTATTTATTACCACTTAATAAAAGAAAGATATAAATAGCTATAAAATATATCAAACAAAACGGATGAGATGCACGTATAGAAGTTGAAAGTAGTAGTTATATTTAGATTAATCTAACATTAAATATTATAGATGTAAAGGGATGCGGATGCGTTGCATAAGAGGATATAAAAAAGTAAAAAAATCGTTTTCAAAAAGGAGGTAACTGTCTTGAAAAAAGACAGCGAAAAACTGTTCAAAAAAACATCCTCCTCAAAGATAGACGGGAGAGAATTCTTAGAAATAGGAAAAAAGATAGACGAAGTCATATCAAAAAATGAAAAAACACTAACTGAAGAATCATTCGCAGAAAAATATTCATTTAAAAACAAACAGGGGAACGCCATATATTTCCTGAGGGAGAAAAAAAACAACAATGCTGAACCTAAAAACTCAGAAGAGGAACAATTTCAAAAAGAAAATGAAGAATTAAAAGATCCATTGGAAAAAAAGATAGACGATGCTCTTTTTTCCAAAAATCCTGATAAAATAAAAGAAATAAAGCCAAAAACCAGCAAACCAAAAAAGAAAGGATTTTTTTCAGAAAAGAAAAAACCTTCAGAAGAGAAAACAAAGGATGAAAAACCTGCAAGCAAATTCAAATTATTATCAAAGGGTGTAGAATCAAATCACGTACCATATGAAGAGAGATACGGCAAAACTAAATCGTCTAACGATATAAACTCAGGGGAACTAACTGAAAATGATAATTCAGATATTGCAGATATTCTAACAACAGATAACGAAAAAACTAGTTTGGAACACGTTTTCTTCGACGAGGCAGATATCAACTTTGGAGGATGGAGCCCACAAATCACTGACCAAGAAAAAAGGAAGCTGGCGCTACCAATACAGCCTAAACCAGAGATTAAAAACGAAGATGTAACTGAAGAGATGCCGAAAGAGCTGCTTAAAGAAAGATCCATAACACTTGAAGAACTTGGTTTAACAGAAGATGAATGGGAAGAGCTGGAGTTCTATCCACTAAAGGAACCATTTGCGTATGTTGAGATATTACGTGAAAAAGAAAGCCTCGATAAACGCTATTTTTTAGTTGAAATTGATTTAACAGAGGAAGAACAAAAGATGACGCAATTCATTACAGAAACCCTGACTAATCTATCGATAAACTACCAAGAGATGGAATCAACTGGCGACGAAAGCTATCTACTAAACAAAGTGGACCAAGTTATAAAAGAATACGGGCTTAAAATAAACAACGAATCGAAAAAGAAGATAATTTACCATATCGGAAAAAATTCTCTAGGCCTAGATAAAATAGACCCGCTTATGAGAGACCCAAACATAGAGGATATATCTTGCGATGGGGCAAACATACCGATTTTCTTGTATCATAGAAAATACGGCTCATTAAAAAGCAATGTTGATTTTAAAAACGAAGACGAACTTTCTTCATTTATTTTTAAACTTGCTCAGAAATGCGGCAAACACATCAGCATAGCTGAACCCATGCTAGACGCAACAATGCCAGACGGATCAAGAATACAAATGACACTGAGCGATGAGATTACTGCTAAGGGCTCAACATTTACAATTAGAAAGTTTAGAGAAAACCCGTTTTCTCCACCTGATCTAGTTGAGTTTAATACAATGTCATCAGAGATGATAGCCTATATGTGGATAGCAGTAGAAAATGGGGTTAACACTTTAGTAGCAGGCGGTACAGCTAGTGGAAAAACCACTGTCCTAAATGCTTTATCTTTGTTTATTCCGCGTGAAGCAAAAATAGTAAGCATAGAAGAAACCCGTGAAATCAACCTACCACACCCGAACTGGATACCAGGAGTAGCCAGAGCAGGATTCGGCGAAGTAGTACAAGACAAAATGGTCGGAGAAATAGACATGTACGACCTGATGAAAGCAGCACTAAGACAAAGACCAGAATACATAATAGTAGGAGAAATCAGAGGAAAAGAAGCCTACGTACTATTCCAAGCAATGGCAACAGGACACGCAACATACTCAACAGTACACGCAGACTCAGCGCAATCGCTTATACACAGACTTGAGGGAAAACCAATCAACATACCCAGGGTTATGTTACAATCATTGGATGTTGTAACCCTTCATGTTATAACACGTGTGAAAAACAAGAGAGCGAGGAGATGCAAACAAATCATAGAGATAATAGACATAGACCCAACAACAAAAGAAATACTAACGAACGAGGTTTTCCGCTGGGACCCAGTTGAGGACAAGTTCATATACTCAGGTAAGAGCTATGTTTTAGAGCGAATAAGGGTAGAGAAAGATATGAGCAGAGAGACGATGACAAACGAGCTCAAAAACAGAACAGAAATCATAGACTGGCTGAATAAGAACAACATCAGGGGATACAAGGATGTGGCCAGGATTATCGCGCAGTATGCAGAAAGCCCAGATGAAGTAATAAAACAAACTAGAGAGAGTGATGGCAATATCATCTGTTAAAAAAATTGCTATATGTCCAAATTGCCATACAAAAATTGAATGCCAGGGGGAACCAGGTGAAAAAGTAAAAATAACCTGCTCAAACTGTAAAAAAACTGGTACAATCACAATTTCTTCTGAATTACAAGAACTAGATTTTTATCCTCTTAACAAACCATATTCATATGCTAAGATACTAAAAAACACTGATACATTAGAAAAATTTTACAAGGTAATTGAACCGCATCTATCTGCTGATGAACAAAAAGCACTTAATTTTGTTTGGGAGACGTTGATGAAATCCTTAAGCATCAGGATAGATGAACTTGAAGAAAAAAAAGTTGATGGATATCTAACAGAACAAATAAATCGGGTTATCAGTGAGTACGAAATTGAATTAGAAGAGACATCTAAGAAAAAAATTATGTATTATATAAAGAGGGAATCCCTCGGCTTCGGAAGGATAGACTCAGTGATGAGGGACACTAATATAGAGGATATATCTTGTGATGGTGCCCAGGTACCACTTTTCTTGTATCATAGGAGATATGGTTCGTTAAAAAGCAATGTAAAATTCAATGATGAAGAAGAACTGTCTTATTTTGTTGTGAGACTAGCTCAGAAATGCGGCAAACACATCAGCATAGCAGAACCAATGCTAGACGCAACAATGCCAGACGGATCAAGAATACAAATGACACTGAGCAACGAGGTTACAGCTAAGGGTTCAACTTTTACTATCAGGAAGTTCCGTGCTGATCCTTTTACACCACCTGATATCATTGAGCTTAACACTATGTCATCTGAGATCCTAGCATACATGTGGCTTGCAGTGGAAAACGGGGTAAATACATTGATAGCTGGTGGAACCGCATCCGGTAAAACAACTATACTAAACGCTTTGTCATTATTTATTCCGCGTGAAGCAAAAATAGTAAGCATAGAAGAAACCCGTGAAATCAACCTACCACACCCGAACTGGATACCAGGAGTAGCAAGATCAGGATTCGGAGAAGTAGTACAAGACAAAATGGTCGGAGAAATAGACATGTACGACCTGATGAAAGCAGCACTAAGACAAAGACCAGAATACATAATAGTAGGAGAAATCAGAGGGAAAGAAGCCTACGTACTATTCCAAGCAATGGCAACAGGACACGCAACATACTCAACAGTACACGCAGACTCAGCTAAATCACTTATACACAGACTTGAGGGAAAACCAATTGAGATACCCAGAATTATGTTACAATCACTGGATATCGTTTCAATTCATATAACAACACGTGTCAAAGGTAAACGTGTTAGAAGATGCAAGCAGATTATAGAGATAATAGACATAGACCCAACAACAAAAGAAATACTAACAAACGAGGCGTTCCACTGGGACCCAGTTGATGATAAATTCATCTACACAGGTAAAAGCTATGTTTTAGAAGGCATACGCGCCCGTTGGGATATGGACAAAGATGAGATTATCGAGGAGCTAAAAAGAAGAGCTGATCTACTGGATTGGATGCGTGAGAACGGAGTTAGAACGTTTAAAGATGTAGCAAGAGTGATAGCTAAATATGCTGAAAACCCTGAAGAAATTTTAAAAATGGTTAAACAAAAAAAAGATGAAAAAGTGACTAAAAATGCCTCTAAATAATTACCAGAAGATGTGTTATAGAAGATTCGGCGATATAGCTGAAAATGCTATTTCTGATAAGCTTAAACTAGATCTGGAGAGCGCACATATTGAGATGCGTGCTGGGGCGTATCTCTCTTGTGCCTGGGTTAACACCCTCTTAGCCGGTACAGTTTCAGCTACTATTTATCTTTCTCTAATTTTTTTAATTAAAATGGAATTAGGTATAATTTTGTTACTAGCGATAATACCTGCTCTTGTAACTCTAGGCGCTTATTTGTACTATATGTATACGCCTCTTTTAACAGCAAGGTCACGTGGCAAAAAAATTGATTTACATCTGCCTTATGCCCTTAATTTTATTTCTGCTATGTCATCCGCTGGTATAACGCCCACGGAGATTTTTAAGAGTCTTTCCAAACAAGATATCTACGGCGAAATCAGGGACGAAGCCCTCTGGATATACCGTGATGTCAGCCTTTTAGGTAGAGACATTATCTCTGCAATAAAAGCCAACATAAATAGAACGCCTTCTATGAAATTCAAAGAGTTTCTGCAAGGCGCTGTTGTCACTGTTCAATCAGGTGGTGCCCTTAAACCATATTTTATGACAAAGGCCGACCAGTACATGCGTGAGAACAGATTGGTTCAAAAACAGCTAATAGAAAGTCTAGGTATTTTAGCAGAATGTTATGTAACCGCCGCAGTCGCAGGTATCCTGTTGATTATTGTTATTATACCCTTGATGATGATTATATCTAATGTTCCAGCTGATCAATTAACCACCTTCGCTATAGTTATCGTACCAGTTGTGGTTATGATCCATGTAGGGTTTGCAGTTGTTTTATCCTTAATGACCCAGAAGGTGTAAAAATATGATTATGGAAGTTAAAAAAACAGGTCTGATTAAAAAGCTAATCATGACTGGTCAGCTAACCAGGTTTATTGTGTACCTAGCTGCTGCGATACCAGCATCAGTTTTTATCGTCATGGCCTTGCTTGTTCAGATAGGAATATTACATGAGGTAACCATAGGACCTTTAACAATTGGTACAACTGCAGATTTTCTTATTTTCGCTTTTTTCCTTGGAACAGGTACATTTGGTGTATATGAATATCTTCGTTTACGTAGGGTTCGTAAAATAGATGATAGGTTCCCTGATTTCGTACGTGATCTTGCAGAATCTAGACGCGCTGGCATGACTTTTACAAAAGCAATCATGTACGCCTCAAAGGGCAACTATGGTGTTTTAACCTCTGAGATAAAGAAGATATCACAGCAAATATCCTGGGGAAGTAGCGTTGAAGAGGCTTTGTCTGCATTTGCTAGCAGGGTTCATACAAAGTTGATTAGAAGGACGATTTCGCTGATTATCGAAGCTAGTCGCAGTGGTGGTAACGTAGCTGACGTGCTTGATGCCGCATCTAGGGATGCGAGAGAGATTAGGTTATTGGAGCGTGAGAGACGATCGAGTATGATGTCCTATGTGGCAGTAATCTATGTCGGCATGGGAGTTTTTTTGCTGATTATCGCTGTTTTAGGTAGCACATTTATTCCTGCTATGACCGGTCAGGGTTCTGTAAATCTTCAAGCTGGTGCTCTTGGTGGAGCAGGTGGAATCAATAAAGATAACATAATGCCTGTTTTTTTTACTACAACGTTTTTCCAGAGTATAGGAATGGGTATTGTCACCGGTGTTTTCGAGGAGGGAAATGTTATTTCCGGTGTGAAACATGTTTTCATTATGTGTGTAATAACCTGGGTTGTGTTTAAAGTTGTAGTTGGGATGTAGTGGAAAAAAATGTGCGCAAACATTGTTGGTTTGACATTTTAGCACGTTATGTTTAAATATTAGCACCGATAGAATATATCATGTCATAATATCACATGCTAGGTGAAAGAGGAGAGAGATATGAGAAATAAAGATTATGCTCTAACGCCTGCTATATCAGCAATATTAGCAGCATTAATTGTAAGCTCAACCATTGGAACAATTATTGTCTGGGGTGTACCATATACCAATAGTCTAAATAGCGAAGCGACAAAAGAAAATGTTGTATCACAGATGGCAGATATATCAAATCAAATAAAAGATCTAACCGGTTCCAGCCCTGGTGATAAAAAGGCCAGCACATATGCCTTCGGTGGAGGTTCTTTATCTGTCAATGATGAGTACGACAGAACAGTCGTGATGTATTCACATGACCCAAATTATGAATTTACAGTTACAGATATAGGGGAGAATAGTATTATTTTTAAGATGTTAAAACCAAGTAGCTATGATTTAAATGATGCTGAGGTTGGCTGGTCGACATGTTTCCTTACTGGTACAAAGGTTTTGATGGCAGATGGTTCACACAAAAACATTGAAGAAGTAACTGTAGGAGAGCTAGTACTTTCTTATGATGAGACCTCAGGAATGTTGAGATCAGGTCGTGTTAGCAGAATTTTCCATCATGCATCTATAGAGATGCCGGAGTATTATCTGATAATAAATGGTGGTTTGAAGGTTACTCCAAATCATAGGTTTTATTCTGATGATAGATGGGTTTATGCTGGTGATTTAAAGATAGGTCACAAACTATTTAGTGAAGATAAATCCAGTTGTTATGTTTATTCAATTGAAAGAGTCTATGTTAAAGAACCTTGTTTTGATTTAGAGATAGAACAGTATCACACCTATTTTGTTTCTTTAAGTGATGCTGATGTACTTGTTCATAATCCTACAGAAGGCGGCGGGGAAAATCTTCCGCCTAGCGAACCAATTAATCCTGAACCAGTTAATCATGCAGTTGGTGTACCTGTTAATGTTATTCTTAGATGGAGCGAATGCAGAGATCCTGAGGGGGGTATGGTGTTTTATGAGATTTATTTCGGGGCCAAAGGAGACATGGATCTAGAAACCCTTCAATTGCAGGAAGAAACCTGGTTTGATCCTCCCGGAGATCTTAATTATAATGCGGAGTATTGGTGGAAGGTTATAGCCTATGATGAACAAGGAGCATATAATGAAAGCGAGATGTGGGATTTTACCACAGAGAGCAATCCCAACAACCCACCGAATATACCAATTTATAGCTCACCAACAAACATGAGTACAGGTATAAATATTACCCCTACGCTTAAATGGAATTGTAGTGATCCAGATGGGGATCCCCTCACTTACAATATCTATTTTGGTACCACTAATCCACCAGTTTTGATTAAAAGTAATTGGCCAGTTAATAACTATGCCGTTGGAACACTGCAGTATAATACCACATATTACTGGAGAATTGTAGCCAACGATGGTAAAGGAGGTTCAACAAGTGGACCAACATGGCGTTTTACTACAATACCCACAACGAATCATCCACCAAATATACCAACAACTGTTTGGCCCAATGATAATGAAACCAATGTAGAGATAGACTTAGGACCATTAGGCGACACACTAGTTTGGAGTGTCAACGACCCTGATAGTGACCTAGTAGACTGTGACATATACTTCGGAACAAGCAACCCACCACCATTACATAAAGCACACGACCCAAGTTGTTATTCTTATGACATAATTAACGACACCGGACTTTTACAATACAACACTACATACTACTGGAAAATCACAGCAAGAGACGAACACGGTGCAACAACCACAGGACCTATATGGGACTTCACAACAGAAATAAACAAAAGTATAACAATTATATCACCAAATGGTGGAGAAATATGGCGAAATGACACCACACAATATATAACTTGGAGTTCAGTAGGTGTAAACGAAAATGTAAAAATCGAGCTATTAGGTGATGATGCTTTCTCAGAGGTTCTTGCAGTTGTTCCAAATACCGGTTCATATGAGTGGGATATTGGTGAAAATCCGGTTAGCGGAGTTCCACCAAATGTGTATATTATTAGAATAAGTTCAACTAGCGACTGGACTATCCGTGATGAAAGTCAGAACTTTTTCTACATATATGGATCAGGATCATCAATTTTAACACTACCAGCAGAGAATGTAACATGTGAATCAGCTACTTTAGTCGGCAGATTAGAAAACTTTAGCGGTTGGATTCAATTTAGATATAGAGAAAATGGCACAACTGAATGGACTTACCCGATCGATTATTATGGACAATATTATGATTTAACATCTGTAACTTTTAAGGAAACTATTAACAACCTGCTAGTTGGGGTTAAATATGAGTTTCAAGCAGGGATAAGAGTAGATTGGTATGAAATCTGGGGATTTACTAACTATTTCACTACTTATCTGCATGAAGGATTTGCAAACCAAATAACTATACCAAAAGACAATATATCTTACATTGCAGGGGAAGATGCCTGGTCAATTGAATTACCTGTCAATGTCCACGGAACTTTTGTTATCGATCTCTACGCAGATGGAAAACGTTTTGGTACAATATGGATTTTTGACTCGAACTCACTGGTCTACACAAGAACTGATAGAGATATAACAGATAGCTACGTATTGGAAAAAAATGGTATACTGAGTTATCTGGGCGGAGAATGGTTTGTAGAAAATAACCCACAGATATACAGCTCGAGTAACTTGTTTTCCATAAATGTTGTAAGAACATTGTTCTCATTCTTTTCAAAATCAGTAAGTTCTAGTGATATGTTAAAGTTTAAACTTTATAGTACACTTCAAAGTAGTTATATAGGTGACACAAAGCAAGTATATAATCTGAGAGTACAGTTCAATGGTGATTATGCGAATGAGTGGAGTGATTATCTAAAGGCTGAATGTCCGTTTTTTGTTCTTGATAATGAGCAAACAAATTATGCTTCTCTGAAATACATAAATCCTGAGGACCCTTATAATAATGGTATCAACTTGGCACTTGCGCATTCGATCGTAAATCTAAGATTAGAGCCTTAGACAACAAAAAAATTTGTAGAATAATTAAAATACAAGATAAGGATTATATCATTCCAGTTTCAGAAAGGTAGGTAGGAGAAAGGAAGATGAAGATTTGTTTTTCTTTGGCCATGATAAGTTGTGTTTTGATGCTATCTTTTTCAGTAGCTGCCGTTGTTGATTCAGATGAAGTTGAATCGCTTGATTCACCTAATGATATCTATAACAGTTTAGATGGAAACCATTCAGGATTTTATCCTAGCATAGATATCCTTTCAGCGAAGGTATGGAATAACGAGAGTTTTATTGTTTTTGAATTAAAGGTTAACGGCTCTATAGAAGATAATGCTTCTGTTGTATACAATTTTGATATAACTTCGTTATCTAATGTTACGCAGAAAGCCAGGGTTGCTTACAATAATTATTCGGCTTACGTTTATTTGTCTGGTCAAGATGTGATTTCTTGTTTGAATGAAACGTCTTCTGGTACTTTGACTATTTTTGTTGATAAAAATGATTTAAGTTCTATTGAGAGTCCTTGGAGTTTAATTGCTAGTGCAAGTAAGGATACGTATAGAGATACTGCTGCTATTGCGAGTTTTAATCCATCTATTGATGAGGAATCTGGTTCTGATAACTCTACACCTGGTTTTATTTTTGTTGGCGTTGTCGCCGCTTTGATTATTTGCGTTTATTTAAGGAAACGCTGATTATTTGTTATTTTATTTAGTTTTGACATTTCGTCACGATATGTTTATATATAATAATTAACACAGTATAACATATTGGTAAGTTAATACTCCTAAAATATAAATATAGTAGAAATACAAATATTAAATTATAGAAAAAGTAAGCTGAGGAGATAAACCCAGATGAGAAAAAACGACAACGCAATATCCCCCGTCGTATCAATCGCATTAGTGCTAATGATAGTGGTATCCTCAACAGCAACAATCGTCCTATGGGGAGTCCCATACGTACAAAAACTGGAAAGCGAATCAAGAAAAGAAAACACGAACATGCAGTTTGCTTCAATAGCAGATTCAATAAACGAACTAGCAGGCTCAACACCAGGTGATCGAAAAACAAACCCAATAGATGTCTATGGCGGAACACTGCAAGTCGAAGGATATAAAAACAGGGACAGAAACATCATATGGTACTCGTTAGACCGAGATCATAATTTCACAGTCACAGGACTCAACCCAGGTAACTGTTTCCTAGCCGGGACTAAGGTTTTAATGGCAGATGGTTCTTATAAAAACATTGAAGATGTAGAGATAGGTGATCTGGTTTTATCTTATGAAGTAGAAACAGGAAAAACGTTGTCGTGCAGAGTTTCCAAAATATTTAGTCACCTCTCAGAGGAGATGACATATGACCATTATCTATTAATCAACAATGTTTTAAGAGTTACTCCTAATCACGAGTTTTATTCAAATGGCAAATGGGTAGAAGCAGGTGATCTAAAAGTTGAAGACAATCTGTTTACAAAAACACAAAACAAAAACTACGTTATCCAATCAATAGATAAAATATACAAAAAAGAACCAAGCTATGACCTACAAGTTGAACAGTGCCATAACTACTTCGTATCAATAGATGATGGTGTAGATGTTCTTGTGCATAACGACAACGACCCTCCTACAGGCTATGTTTGGGCTACACCTGATTTAGCAGATTACAATTGGCGTTGGGTAGATGAGGAAAAAGCAAAAGATGATATAGATTCAACCAAAGCATACTATGATAAAGGTGATGTTAGTGGCTGGACTATCGATCCTCTTATCTTATGTATGAGCACAGAACTATTTCCATGTAAAGGCTTCAGGATATTAGCGAAATATAATACTGGTTTAATAAAAATGGAAATCAATATGCACGATAACAATGATAATTTAATCGAATCTACTGTTTTTAGCGAGTGGAACGATGCAAAATTTGAGGGAAAATGGACTTATTATAATTATAGTAGTAATATAAATATTAAAAAAGTTAAGATTTGGTTTCAGGTCATTAATAATTTTGGTGCTAACAGTGCTGAGGTTTATGAATTTGATTTTAAAGTGCCAATTCCTGAATGTAAAATATTTGATGCTACAGAAGTTACCGAAACATCTGCTAAATTAAATGGGCAAGTTACAAACGATCAAGGACTAGATACTTGCTACTACTGGTTTGAATATGGCACTAGTGAATCAGTACTCAACCATCATACATCGTCATCTGGCAAATATGGTCTTAACGATTATTTCAGTGAAGTAATACCAAACCTAGTACCTGCAGAAGTATATTACTTCAGAGCAAGACTTAAACATCATGGAGTTGAGAACTATTGGTATACCGAGGCGAACAAACCTTTTATAACAAAACCATACCCGCCTTCAAACATTCAGTTGAATCCTGTAACTAACAATAGTATTTCATATTCTTGGACTGAATCACAACATGGTAACGACGCGATAATTAAAACAAAGGTGCTAGCTAAAACTGTTGGATGGCCGACAGGTCCCGAGGACGCAACTGCAGATAAATGGTATAATAATCTTACTGGGTCTTCAGATACTGAGACAAATCTTACACCTGGCCAGAGATACAATGTAAGCATGTGGTCCTGGGGCCAAGAAGGCACTCTAGGCAGATGGAGCAATAGAATAGATCTAACTTTCTATACTAAACCAGATGAGATAACAAATCTAAACGCCTTAGACAAGGAATCTAAGATTGAGTTGTCATGGAATAAAGGATCTGGCGCCAATAAAACAGTTATAAGACGCAGTACAAGAGGATACCCTGATAACCCAACAAGTGGAATAGAAATATATAACGACACGGGCACAACATACTTTGATACAAATGTAGAACCTGTTGAAAACTACTATTACAGCTCATGGGCATATGACAGCGAATCAGGTTACTTTAGTGAAATATACAAAACAGCATATGTCCAAAGGGTTCACCAGTTAGCTGTTACGTCTCCTTGGGTCGGGGATAAATGGAGGGCAGGTACAACCCATATAATAACATGGGCGTATGGCTCCAGCTACAAAGATAACGTAACAAAAATAGTTTTATTTGGAAAAAACATTGGTACAAGAAATTGGGAGCCAATCATAGAACTAAAAGATAAAATCAACATATCGAATAAATCATTCATCTGGTGGATCCCAACAACTATGACAACAGGCGAATATAAAATAAACATCAGCGAAATAAACGGTGATTTCTATAACATAAGTGCGGTCTTCTACATAGAACCTTTGTTAGATAATATAATTGACAATGTAACAATAGATCTAAGTAGTACACCAATTGGAGAAGGAGAACAACGTAAAATTATATTACAAGGAAATACATGGAAAGGAAAACCGATAAAAGACGAATACTTTTACTTGCAAATGATAAAAGGTAGAACAACAAGGTTAGATATATACTGGCTGTCAAACACTGATGATATTTCAAAAGGAATATTCTCCCTAAATGGAACAATATGCATATTCCTATACGACTTAAATCTAAATCCACCACCTGAAGGTGGAGAAGATGTTTATTTCGGTAACATCTGGATTTTTGACTCTGATTCACTGATGTATGAGTCACCTTCTAGCAGTGGCATGGAAAAAGTCATAATTGAATACGGCGGGATAATAAACTCTGAACAGAATTTGGTTATTATAAAGCAAAAACCAACCAATATATACGAGGCACCTGGATTTTTATCTATACATGCAGTACAAACTATAGCATCTAACTTATCTTCTGCTAGTGGCAGAAGATGCAGTGTATTCAGCAACCTAAAAATAAACAGTGATATAGAACAGGGTGATGAAAAAGTTTACAATTTAAAAATACAGTTCTATGGCGATAACACTGACATCTGGTTAAATTACTTTGTTGAAAACTTCATGTTTGATAACACAGGAGACTATAACACCCTGTATTATGTTCCATCTAACCCAGATGATGGAGTAAGGCTTTCATTTGCACATTCATTTATTGAATTAAAAATTAGTTAAAAAAAGAAATTTGAGAGAGGACTTATATAACTTAACCAATATAGGATAGTATTTAAATAAGAGTAATAAAATTACATAATTGGATGGGATCTACTAAATGCGTATTATGAATAGTTATGGTGTTACTGAGGTTATCAGTCTTGTCACAGTAACAATGATTGCCACAACAGCTATTGGCGTTATTGTTTTTTGGGGTATACCTACAATGGAGTCGCAGAAGGTTTTTGTTCGTATTGAAAGTGCGCTTACACAGTTTAAAAACTTAAATAAGGTTATACAAAGGGTTTCAACTGATGGTATGAACAAGAGCGAGCGGGTTGATTTTGTTACAGATGCAGGACAGGTAAATATAAACAATGGCAATAGGTTTGTTTTTTATTATTCAACCATTGATAATTTTGGTTTTAATGTCTCTGATCTTGGTGACTCGGATGATTCAAAATTTACGATTAACATTAACGATAGTGGTGGTTGGATTAACTCTGGGACTCTATCTATATATTATCTTTATAATAATAAGCGCGAAAACCATTCAGTAGACGCAGGAGTTGTGGATATCCCAATAAGTTCCTTAGCTACTAATGAGTTTAAAAATGCTGTTAAAATGGAGCTTAGAGACAGAACAGAGAAGGTTTTTGGTCGTATCTGGCTGTTTGATACAGGGAGCATATCATATGATTTAGCAACTACCACTGGTAATTATAATATAATTGCTGAAAACGAAGGAGTAGTTAGCATCCAACAAGGAAGCGGATACATGTATCAAAAACCCAGCATACACAACAATAGTTATTCGTTTGTTATGAGGATTACAAGGTTGCAATCAGTTGGTGCAGTTGGTGGAGCTGGGATGAGCAAATATGAGTTTCTAATAAAATCAAATGATAGCTCTGTTCAAGAAAACAAAGTTGAGATACCACAACTCTTTAGAACTAAGATATATGGAGATGAAAAGACTGTGGATGCCTGGACAGAGTATTTCAAATCAGAGTTTGGTTTTTCAGGAACAAACGGCGATTTATCATTTAGTAAAAGGATGAATTTCACGCTTGTTTATTCTTTATGTGATGTTTTGTTGAGGTGAAAAAGAGATGAGAGTTTTATTTAGTAATAAAAAAGGCGTTTCAAATGTTTTTGGCTATCTTTTTTCGTTCGCAGTAGCATCCATGGTTATGATCAGTGCCGTCATTATGACGAAGAATGTGATGGATGACAGAGCAGCCAAGGTCGGCAATATGGAGGCTCAGAGTATCGCTAACAAGGTAGCAGATGCTATTGTGGAGGCGATGGCTGTTGGTCAATCTATGACCAATAGTGACTATAGCAGAGCATTGGATTTACCTAATGATATAGCAGGTCTTAATTATTATATAGAAATAACTGAAAAATTTGTTTATGTTAATACCACAAACGGTGTTATAAGGAAAAGTTGTCCTAACTACGGTGCTGGTAGCTCAAACATTGGAGTAGCTAATGGCAAGATATATGGCGGTACAGGCAGTGTCAGCGTTATATTAGATAGGCCTGATCCTGTTTATAAGTTTGATTTTGGCACAGGTAACGTGACAAGTCATTCGCCTGTTGAAACCGGTTATTTCGTTGTAACAAACAAGTCAGCTGTTGGTGGTAGTGATGCTCCTTGGTTGGATGAGTATTGTAAAGCCAGGGTCCCGATTCTGGTTGAAAATGATTCACCTGAGAGCATGATTGATACGCCAGTAAAAATTGTTCTAAGCCCAAGTAATTTTGATTACAGCATGGCTAATGTTACAGTTAATTCGTCGTCTAGTGTGAAATCTGATCTTACTTTTTATGATCCTTCGCTTGCAGTTGTAGCTAAAATTGATGTTACACCAGAATGGGATCCAAGCTGGTTTTACACATACTACGGTCATCAGCCTAACCCACCTCAAAATGTTATAGTCACAATTAATGAGTTATCCGGTGGATACACAAATTACTATATAGATGAGGATACAATAAAGTTGAAGGTGATGGGGAGAACCGGTGGAAGAGAAGCAGATACAACATCATGGAATATTGACGCACAAGGAAAAGGCAATGCTTACTTCAATGGAAAAGAAGCCTTGGAGATGCTTGAAGATGGGGATCATTATCTAAACCCTGGTTACAATATTGTCATACATGGTTTTCTAAAAAATGGTGTTGAGTTCTCTGGTTCAAGATATATACCAATTAAAAATGCTATCTACGCCATTCCTGGGGATAATGCTATTGAGACTGCTGTGGGTAGCGCGCAAGATGGTTCCACTATTTTTATCAGCGAAGGAGATTATGCTGAAACTTTCGCGATGCCGGTAGATAAAGCAATAAATCTCATTGGCGAAAATGTGGATAATGTAATGATATCACAAGGAATATATTCTGGAGTTCCTCTAAAAATACTTGAAATTACTGATAAGCAAAATACAAAAAAGATTAACATAGATTCTCTGTCTTTCTCTGGAAGTGGTGCTCAAACAGACTCTGGTATTTATATTCAAGGTTCTTACTATATCAACATAACGAACTGCAGGGTTTACAATTGTAATGATGGGATGAGAGTTAGAAAAGGTGGTAGCTCAAAGGGAAGCTCAAATGTTAGTATACATAATTGCAAAACATACAATAACGTCGGAGATCCAGGCACAGGGAAGGGAGATGGCATAAATATAGCTGAGAGTCACCATATTCGCATAACAGACTGTGAATCATATGGAAATAATAACAAGGAGGGCGATGGTATTGATATCTATTACTGTACACATGTTGATGTAATCAACTGCGTGTCTCGTTATAATATCGCTCAAGAGTCTAATGGTATTTTACTAGAAGGCTCACTATACTGTAACATAAACAATTCTTTTATTTATGGTAACTATGGGTCCAAGGGCGATGGCATCGAGATAAAGAATTCAAATAATAGCTTTGTTAGAAACTGTACCATATCCAATCACACAACCGATGGCAACGCAGGCATATTTATTTTTGATAGTGGGACGCAGGGTAATGTTATTGAAAACTGTACGATTTATAATAATGACTATGGTGTTGGCATTTATGGTGGGTTCTTAGCTTTAAATGATAGGCCTAGCGCTAATAATATAATTAGATATTGTAATATATACAACAACAAAAAAGATGGTGTTCTCCTAGAGAGCTACTTTGGGGTTTTGCAGAGTGGTTGTAGATCCAACACGATAGAGTATTGTAATATATATAACAATGGCAATGCCCCTAATAAAATTGGAGATGGCATCCATTTGACGGGTAGCGATTCAAATATCATAAGATACTGTAATGTTTTTGACAATGGTGACGACGGTTTGCATATTGGGGCAGATTCAGCATTCAGTTTATGGTCAGATGACAACACGGTTCAATTTAATAATTTCTATTGCAACAGAAGAAAAAACTTCTTGGGAGCAGGGGTGTACTGTCAGGGAAAATGGGATGGTCTCCTAGGAGTAAAAGGCAACGTAATATCTAATAACAATTTTGGATACGACTACCCATATAAAGGCAACTCAAATAATAATCTTTTAGATGCAAACCTTAAATATGCTGTAGATGGGTACAACGGTGCATGGTTGCCTGGATTACCAAAAAACAGTTGGTCTAATAATTATTTTGACAACTATTATGGCTCAGGCACGTATAAGATACCAAATGACTGGGGCGATAGTGATTACGGCAACACAGATAACACCCCAAGAACAAATGCTTTCCCAAGTACAAACACTCCTGTTGCTGATTATGTTATCGTGGAACAAAAAAACATTTGGTATCCGAATCCTATGACAATTAGTGAAAAACAAAATGTTAGTGATTCGTATATAAGCAAGCAACTAATTCCACTTGAACAAGACAAAAATTATGGTAATGAAGAATTATTACTTATCGATCCTTACGACACTGCATTTGCGAATCAGGTTAGGCGTATTTTGATAAGATTTGATTTATCTAAAATACCGCACGGTTCAACTATTAACGATGCGGAGTTACGTCTATATTACAAGGATTATTGGTCAGGAGGTCAGAATCCAGCAGGACTTAGCGTAGGCTGCTATAAATTAAATACCCCCTGGACAGAATATACTGTCAGATGGAATAAACCAAGTCCGCTGAACTTCAACGGCGCAACTGTCACGGACACAATCCCTAACGCAGCTGGATGGATGACTTGGAACGTGAAAAATGATGTTACAAATTTTTATAGTGGAAGCACTGCTAACTGGGGATGGTTGATAAAATATACATCTGAAGATAAAGGCGATTATTATCAAGCAAGATTTTATTCGAGCGAATCATCACAATACAGGCCACAACTGAGGGTATCGTACACTCTACCACCTGGTGGCGTTGCTGACAAGCATTATCACACAAAAACAATTGCTAATGGAACAAAAAATGTTTCAAAAAATGGAACCGTATTTGTAAAACTAGGGTCAACAGGAGCATATGGCGAAAGAATCACTATAAATAAACCACTTAAACTTATAGGAGCAAGTAATAGTGTTACAATAAACGGTATGGGAAGTGGCAATGTTATTTATATAAAAAACCACGATGTGACAATTGATTCATTAACAGTTAAAAACGGACAAAAAGGAATCTATATATTTAATACTTCAGTGCCATCATCAACTAGTAAAATCAATATCAAAAACTGTATAATATCAGACAACACTCAACAAGGCATATTTATAAACTGGATACAAACCAACGTCAAAGACTGTGAAATCCGCAATAACGGCATAGGCATATGCACTATGCGTGATTCCAATAAGATAGAAAATTGTAACATACATAACAACACCAACGAAGGAATACGTTTAAACGCAACTGCCAATAAAATTATTAAGATAGCTAACTGTAGTATCAACGACAATAACAAAGGAATATACTTAGAGAGAGCCCACAAAAGCCCAATTGAAAATTGTGCTCTAAAAAGAAACACATTATATGGCATCGAACTTACTAACTCGGGTTACTCTCCAAATGGCAAAAACACAATCACTAACTGCATAATAGTTGGTACAGGTAGCAGTGGCAACAAAGGCATATACCTAAATGGCAACTCAGATTACAACGATATACTAAGTTGTGACGTATCTAAAAACAAACTTTGTGGCATAGAACTTTCTTCAGATGCAAATGATAACTTTATTAGAGATTGTATTGTACATGATAACGATGGGTATGGCATTAATTTAACAACCTCAAGTAGCAATAAAATTTACCATAACAAATTTGTTAATAATAATGGGGCAAAGAAAGATGCTTACGACAGCGGTGCAAATCTATGGGACAATGGATATGCAAACCCAAACACTGATTCAGATGGTGGCGGAAACCTATGGGATGATTACGATGAACCAGATGAAGGAGCAGTTGACTATAAAAGTGGATCAAGAACTGAAAATGAAAACCAAATAGGTGCTGGTAGCGATGGAATAGCAGACGTAGTATATCGTCTAGACCCTGCTAGTGGTGCCGCTGTAGATAAATACCCTTGGTGCAAAAAACCAATTGAAATGCCATACTATATAGACTACTGGAACCCAAACGGAGAATCAGTTATACTAGTAAATATGAGTCTAACAAATCATTCATTAAAATATTTGTATCTATATTATGGGTCTACAAAACCTGCTACTAACCACTCTATCGCTGAGGTCTCAGTGTTTTTTGATGAATTCAACGATCAAAATCTAAACACTAATAAATGGAAAGCAGTAGGAGGATTTATTACAACAGATGGCAAGGGGAATCTCACTCTTGACAGCAGTGAGTACGTTATTACGAAAGTTTTTTCCATACAAAAAACTGGGGATCCTTTAGTAATACCGTATACAAAAACAATCAATCAGTCAATGTACATTGTTGAGGCAAAGATGAATACTAGCGAAACCGAAGGAGATCTAATACTATTAAGTTCATACAACAATGATCAGTCTTATTGGATCTCAATTAATTCACCAGCTAAAAAAATCTTTCTAAATCAATCTAGCGCACCTGGAACTTTTGGGGCAATCGGTACTAATCCAATATCTTATTTAAATCACTGGATAAGGATAAAAGCCAATGTATATGAAACCAACGAGAGATATCTTAATACCGAAGACATATCAATGCCTAACGGCTCAAGATATGTCAATATAACTGGAACTATTTACAATTTTGATTCGTATTTTGATGATGGTTACGTCTCTGGATCAAGTAGCCAAAGAATGTATCAAGGTGGGTGGATTGTTCCGCCAGCAGGATTATGGTTGAATGGCAGCATAGGTTTAGGCTGCGGGCTATCATCATACCAGACTAATCCTTTAATTGTCGACTGGATCAGAGTCATGAAAGCACCTGTCATACCACCTACAATAACCATAGGCGCAATGGACTCAGCAAACTACGGATGGGAAACCACCGACAAAATACATTCAAAAAACATTATACAAACAGGAATAGATGCTTTTGAGAACCCGTTTAACCCAGGTCCGGTGCTACGTGACTTTAACTACGGAAACGAAACTGGTACGTTTGTAATTAAAAACCTAACAAAAGGTGAATACACTGTAACCATCACAATAGGCAACGTATCTGGTAAATGCGATGCAACAAAAGCAGCATTCTATGACAACGAATCTGGAAGTTACGGTGAAATGATTATACCTGCAACAGAAACAGGCGAGTTTGAAACAAAATGGCATATAATCAACTTCAACTGGGATGAAGACGAAGCACGGAATTTAGAAATAGAATTCAGTAGCATAAACCCAAACGGTAACTGGACTGTGAATGCTATGACCATAGAAAGAGGTAAAAAAGGTGTCAAAATTGATTTATAAAAAAAGAATAACAACCAACAACAAAGCACAAATGATGGTACTGGAATCAGTAGTATTTGCAATACTAGTGATAATAAGCCTGATTTTCTTATACCAAATATCGCCAACATCCACAGAAAGCACAGTATACACAAGCGATCTAAAAATCAAAGGGGACTCAGCACTTCAAAATCTCTACAACGAAGAAGTACCAATACTACCAGCAAATTTATCAATCGGGTTCCCAAAAAACAAACTAATATACTACTTAATTTCAGACGACTACACCGGTTTTATTTCAAATCTTAAAGGATTATTACCATCAAGCACTACGTACAACATTTTCGTCAGTAACGGAACAAACAAAGTGCTATGGTTCAACTCAGCTCTTACACATACTGCTCTAGTACTTACTGAACCAATTGCTATATCACACTACTTTGTAGCCATACACCCACAGTTTTTCAATGGAACAGAATTTGGAGGAATAATAAGCGAACTAGACGATGGTTGTGACATGGCCAAAGCATTTGATGCATATGTAGACCCTGACGGTCTAGATCCTACTGTTGATGATTACAACATAAAAGAGGATTACAAAATATCAACCTATGATGTAATATTAGAGATGAGCAAAATATGAAAAAAACAAACAATGGACAGATGATAATACTAATGGGCGTAATACTAGCCCTAGCCGTCTTCGCAATATCAACCCTATCAGCAAATATAATCAACATAGACGCCGTGATAACAATCGAACGATCCACCTCAATAGTATCAGAGTTCACATACATAAAAGAAACATTCGGCAAAGCAATGAACTACAACCTAGTAGACAATGTAAGCAACGTAATAATAAATGGAAATAACACATTGGTTTTCAAAGGAAAACCGGACGGCATAGTGGAAAACTTCACAAAAACAAGAGACCAGCTATACACACTTGAGCTAAAATATGGCAACATATTAGACGCTAAACTAAATAGATATTGGTACTCACACATAATAGATAAAAACTACGTCTACAAAATAGATGTTACAATCACACTATACGATGGGAGCACATATCTCACAGAAGATGTGATATATTCTATAACCTGTGAAACATAAAAAGTTAGTGAGTGAGATAAATGTATAAAAGAAAAATACTGGTAAATCAAAAAGGTGTTTCTCCAATATTGGAGACACTGGTAGCAGTTGGTATCTCAATAGCATTGCTAGTAATATTTTTTGTATCCACAACAAATATCTTCACAGCACATGACAAACCAAACGTAGACGTAAAAGCAAAATGCGTAGGCATAACAGAAACTCTGATAAGCAGTCCTGGCTCAGCATCTGGATATGACTACGAATGGCAAGACAAACCAGATAACGTAGATTTCTCTGGTCTAGCTACAACCGAATTAATAGCTTATGGGAAAGTAACTATAAAAGATGATGAAGTAACCATCCGAAACTACACCACAATGGATAGCGGGATTGGCATCTCCCTCACATGTTTCTTATCCGGAACCAAAATAGTATTATCAGATGGAACATACAAAAACATAGAAGACATAAAAACAGGCGACCTCGTAAAATCATACAACGAAAAAACCGGCAAGATAACAAATCAAAAAGTAACAAAAATCTTCCACCACAACCCAGAAGAAATGGGCGAATACTACTTAGTGATCAACAACCAATTAAGAGTTACTCCTAATCACGAGTTTTATTCAAATGGCAAATGGATATACGCCGATAATCTCAAAATAGGCGACCCATTGTTCTACGCATCAAAATCCCAATCAATATATTACATAGAGAAGATATACAAACAGGAATCAACATATAATTTTGAGGTAGAGGGCAACCATAATTATTTTGTGGCATTAGACAAAAGTGATATGCTGGTGCATAATGCTGGAACCACACCTGTACCTCCTCTTGGTTATCCCACCGCAAGTTTCAACTGGTTTGACTCAGACGGACCATACAGCCCGAATACTAGGATTTTCCTAAACGCAGATTCATCAAATCCTGGTGGTGCTCCCATAACAGCATATGATTGGTATTTTAATTGGAGTATCGAAGAAGATGGTATACCAACTGGTTCGCCACAAAAATCTGGTTGCTATGTAGAATGGAGATTCGGTAATAATCTCACGCATTATGTTACATTAAAGGCTACAAACTTCTATGGTAGTAATTATTACACTACTATTGTGCAGGCTAACCAACCTGAGCCATATATAATAGAACAAAAACCATGGGTGTTAACAGGCAAAGATGTATATCCCTCATTTGACGATAATGCCCTTGTATCCTACGGCAGTAACTATTACATAAGATATAGACAAATAGCAGTAGAACCAGACAACTATATATTCGAGATCAAGAAAAAAACTAAACCATCCTATACAATCCTTGATTTAGAAAAAATAGAAAAACTATATGATATAGTTTATTACGATGTGAAATCAGCACTGGGATTAAATACAACAAACTATCAGCTGTATAATTTTAACATAACCTTAGTAACCGAAGGGGAAGTCTATTATTATGGAGCAACTTTTAACTACACAGAAATACTTGAATCAGTTAAAAAAGAGGTTTTAGTTTATTACAAACCATCATACGAAAGTGGCAATATAATAGAACCCTGCTATAAAAAAGGAGACATAACAGTTCGTGTCTTTGTAGGTGGAGAAGTACCTAATTATCCGCCGCGTAAACCAAGAAACGAAATACCGTTAAATAACTCGGTTAATGTATATTGGAATGTTAATCTAAGCTGGCTTGGCGGGGACGTAAACATGGATCCTGTAACTTATGATATCTTTTTCAGAAAGGATGTACCTCCTAGCGAATCGAATCCGCTACCAATCGTAAAGTCCAATCAATCAAATTCTACTTTTTATCCTGGGTCGTTATATCCCCCTACAAATTTACTAACGCCCAATAGTTATTATTACTGGAGAATAAAAGCATGGGATAACCACGATACATTCAAATTAGGACCCTGGTGGAAGTTCAAAACATCTGCAAACAATCCACCAAACGCATCAACCAACCCAAACCCAACAAATAATAGCAAAGATATAAGCGTTACAAACGTTAATCTAACATGGACTTGCACAGATCCTGATACGATAATGGGTGATAAACTAACATATAATGTACGACTTGGAACAACCTTAGTAAAACCACTATATACAATAAGTCCCGCCAACTGGAATAAAACATATTGGGATCCAAAACTGAATTTAAGTATTGGCGGAACTAACTTGCCAAGATTAAACTACAATAAAACATACATATGGCGAATTAATGCATATGATCTCAATTCCACTTCTAGAGTAGGACCACGCTGGAACTTTACGACCGCTAAGAAAGGATTAGACCAATACTCATCATATGGTGCGACAGACGGAAAAGACACTTGTCCTGGAGGAGTAGGTCAGACTTTCATAGCTGGAAGAGATGGCAACTTAACTAGTATCAATATATCGATTAAAACTGTACTAATTGTCACTCCCCCGCCTCCTCCCCCTCATGAGGATATCCTCGTTGAAATATACGAATGCGACGACCCAAATAGAATTATACCCGAAGCACTAGATCCGATAGCGAGAGGCAATATTACAAGTTTTTTAAAAGATTCTTATGTATGGAAGGATGTAAAATTTGAAGAATCAGTTCAAGTAAAAAATAAAACGTTTTATTTCGTACTCATAAAAACAGAGAAAGACGTTTATAACGTGAGATACAGCCAATCCCGAGGAGGAGGTAAAGTTGTCGGTATCGAAGAATTGAACAACCCTTATGAACCAGGTGATGCATGGGGGCATAACGGCAAAGAATACGAGAAACTAGGCAAAGATCTCACCTTTGCAACCTACGTGTTCAGACCTTTTATGCTTGACCAAGTTTGCAATGAGGATGAAGGTGGTGAACTCAACTGTTCCAATGGATTAGCCCAGACATTCATACCTGCTATATCAGGTGATCTAATGAAAATAAACCTGTCCCTAATAAACAAACATACTACAAATCAGGATGACATAACAGTCAAAATATACCTAGGAAACCCAGAAGAAGCAAAAGCCATATTAGCAACCACAACAATAAAAGGGTTCCCAAAAACAGGAGAGTTTGTCTGGAAGCAGGCAAACTTTACCAGCAATCCACCCTATCTCTATGAAACAGAAATTTATTCTATAGTAGTTACCACCGGTACAACTAGAGGATATTGGTGGGAAATAGCAGGAGGGGAATATGCAGAGGGAGATGCCTGGATATACGATGCTGGAAGATGGGGTAAAATAAATCCTGATCTTACCTTTGAAACCTACATGGACTATATAGACACCTAGAGTAAAAACATATATAACAAACTTTCAATTCTTTAATAATATTAGACGATGACAAAAAGAAACATAAAAGATAAAAAAAGTCAGAAAACAGTTGCATCAAAAAGAATAATACAACTATTCAAACTAGCTGAACAAAATGCTTTATCAAACAAACTAAACCTATCAAATAGATATGTAGACTTGGCCCGTAGAATATCAATGCGATACCTTGTACCAATACCAAGAGAATTCAAACGCTGTTTCTGCAAACACTGTTACCAATATATGCTACCAAATGTAACATGCAGGGTTAGAATTTATAGAAATAAATTAATTATTTATTGTAACAATTGTAAAAGATACACCAGATTCCCCCTGAAAAACACTAGGGAATAATTCATTTCAGTATCTCCAAAATGTGAAAAAGAAAGCAAATTTATGTAATTATTAATAACATAAAGTTTATAAATACATTGTTATTACTAATAACAATATGGACCTGATTAATTTAAATCCCTGGTGGGAACATAAAAACGCAATAGACCTTGATAAACACATAAGAGCATTACAAAGGTTCAAATATACATATAACTCGCCTTTTCTAAAAAAAGATTTCAAAACAGGCAACTTATACACTATTAGAGGACCACGTCAAATAGGTAAAACAACATTTCTGAAATTATTTATTAAAGAAAAACTTAAATCTATCCCGAAAGAAAATATATTCTACTGGTCATGTGATAGCCTTACATCGAAAGAGGACCTCATAACACTCCTCGAAGAATATGCTGATTTCTGCAGAGTTAAAAACGCGAAACCGGAATATATTCTTCTTGACGAAATAACAGATATAAAGGATTGGCAAAAGGCGATAAAATTTGTAATAGATAACAATATTACACCAGATGCTTGCTATATACTTACAGGTTCAAATTCAATAGATCTGAAAAAGGGGTCAGAGAGACTACCTGGGAGACGAGGAAAATATGGAGAAGATTTATTCTTTTTACCGCTTACATTCCGAGAATACGTACAAATTATTGAGCCAGAGTGGTATCAAAAACATAAACGAGATAATTTAAGCGAACTAAAATATCACGGTAAAAAACTAAAAATTCTATTTGAGAAATATCTTATCACCGGCGGGATTCCTCTTGTCATCAACGAATATGAGATAAATAAAGAAATTCCTAATTACATCTATGATCTTTATTATTCTTGGATTATCGGGGATGTATTAAAAGAAGGAAAAACTGAGCAAACACTAAAAGAAATATTCAAAAGCATATTTGTATGCTACACTACACCCATAAGTTGGGATTCACTGGCGAAGCGATCATCAGTAAAAAGCCACATCACAATAAGCTCATATATTGAATTACTCTCAAATCTTTTTGTTGTTTTTTGTTGTTACTTTTATGATATACATGAGAATCAGGTGAACTACAACAAAAACAAGAAAATCTACATATATGATCCATTTATTTTAAGGGTTTTTTCAAATAAACTTAATATATCTGTAGAAAGAGAGAAAATTATTGAAGGAATTGTAGGAGCAACACTGAAACAACAACATGTCCTTGATGATGTATATTTTACTAAAATAAAAAAAGAAACAGATTTCGTGATAAAATTAAAAAACGGAATTGAAGTGAAATATCAGAATAATATTTCAAAAGAAGATTTTGTAAATAAGCGTTATTTTAAAAATTTCAAGGTTCTATCTAAAGATATCTACGAAAAAGACACCATACCCGTGTATGTATATTTGTTTACAGAAAAAGCATAATTAATTCGCTTTATATTTGGATTTACCAGAAAGCCTTACTTTTTTTAATTTTATTGATACTTTTTATTAGTGTATTATTAACTTACAATCTCTTATTTTTGATGTTTAACCATGTTTTTGTCCTATGAATTAGCTATTTTACTGTATAAATTAGAGGTACTGAAAAGTTGCTTATCTATTTTGACTGTTTCAACACTATTTATACACCTACTTTCAAGTCTGTTGTGCGGTGAATAGAGTTTATATACCATATCGTTTATTACCGTATCCCAAAACCTACCCTTTATAACGATTATGGGAGTAATATTAGTATGACAACAGTATATGATGTACCAGCTAAAGATTTAATCGATGTTGTAGCGAAGAAGCTACATGATGAGAAAACAATTGTTCCACCAGAGGGATGTAGCTACTGGCGAACAGGCATAAACAAGGAGAACCCGCCTGAGAATAGAGACTGGTGGTACACAAGGTGCGCTAGTGTTTTACGTAAACTATACATAACAGATGGGATAGGTATAGAGCATCTAAGAGCAGAATACGGTGGTAACAGGGATCGTAGAACAAAACCAAACAGAGTAAGAAAAGGAAGCGGCGCAGTGGTAAGAAGAACACTGCAGCAGCTTGAGAAAGCAGGTTATGTAACAAAGGTTAGAGGCAAAGGCCGTATATTGACACCGAAAGGCAGATCATTCCTAGATAAAACATCATATGAGGTAATGCAGAGTGTACAGGAAAACTATCCTGGTTTAAAAAAATATTAATTTAAGATTAAATAGGGTTTATGGATGAAGATTTAGAGAACCTTAAGAAAAAAAGGTTGCAAGAGTTACAGCAGCAGATGGCGATGCAGGGTGCATTGGATGAACAGGAATCCCAACAAGAAGAAATGGATCAACAAAAAAAGGTTATAATGAGGGCTATCCTCACACCACAGGCAAGAGAAAGACTTGGTAGAATAAAGGTCGCCCGTCCTGATGTTGCTGAGTCTATAGAAAACCAGCTTATAATGCTGGCTCAGAGCGGCAGACTGAAAAGTAAGATAAATGATGAGCAACTTGTGATGTTGCTTTCAAAAATAATGCCAAAGAAAAAAGATATCTCTATAAAGAGAAGGTAGATACCGTATGTCGTCACATAAGTCATTTGGTAGAAAAACTCGTCTTAACAAGGCGGTAAATAGCAATAGGCGTGTACCAGCCTGGATTATGATTAAAACCAACCGTAGGTTTACCCGTCATCCTAAAACGCGTAACTGGCGGAAAAATCATCTAAAGAGAGCTTAGTTGTCATGGCAGAGGAAATAGAGAGAATATATGTTATACCTTTGAAGAAGAAAACTTACAGATCTTCTGTGGCTGCGCCATATGCAGTTAAAACTGTAAAAACTTTTTTGACTAGACATATGAAGGTTGAGGATGATAAGGTTTGGATTGACGATTCCTTAAACAACGCTTTGTGGAAGCGTGGTAAATTCCATATGCCAACTAAGATACGTGTTAAGGCAGTTAAATTCGATGATGGTGTAGTAGAGGCTTATCTGCCTGAGCTCGAGTTTAAGAAATCTAGACGTGAAATACTAAAAGAGGAAAAAGCGAAAAAAGAGCCTATACTAAAGAAAGAAGCGCCAGCGGAAGAAAAACCGGCTGAGGGTGAAGAGAAGATTGAGATTGCTCCTACTGCTGATGGCGAGGTTAAGATAAAGAAAAAGAAAACAAAGGCGAAAAAAGAAAAACCAGTGAAAGAAAAGCCTGCGGTTAAGGAAAAAACTGTTGAAGAGAAAACTGAGACTAAAACAGCTAAACATAAGGCTAAGAAAAAGGCGCCATCTAAACCTAAGGCTAAAACAGCTAAGACCGCTAAAAAGAGCAAGGCTTCTAAGAAGAAAAGTGAATAATGCATGCTTCAGTTGTTGGATTTCAATGAGAATCCTAATTTAGGTGTTTTTTGTAGAGCAAATGATGACGTAGTTTTTTTGCGGAAGGGTTTGTCTAAGAAGGTTGAAAACATTATCGTTGATGCCTTGGGTGCGAAGATTGTTGAGCTTACAATTGCTGATGCTAGTATAATTGGTTCTCTTCTTGTTTTTAACTCCAGGGGTGCTGTTGTAACTGATTTTGTTGACAAAGAAAGTATAAAGGTTATTGAGCGGCAGGGTTTTGATGTTTGTGTTATTGATGATAGACTTAACGCTGCTGGGAATGATATTCTTGTTAGTGACAAGGGTGCGTTGGTTCATCCTGATATGAAAGATGAGAGTATAAGTAACATGGAGAAGGTTTTTGGTGTACCTGTTTACAGGGGCACTATTGGTTCTTTGAAGACTGTTGGTATGGCAGCTGTTGTTACAAATAAGGGTCTGCTCTGTCATCCAAAGGTTACTGACGAAGAAAAACTTGCTTTGGAGAAGGTTTTTGACGTGAATGTTATGATCGGTACTGTTAATCATGGTACTCCTTTGATTGGTAGCGGTCTTGTTGCTAATACTAGGGGTGCTATTATAGGTAATCTTACTACGGGTATTGAGATGGGTAGAATCGAGGAAGCATTGGGTTTTCTAGGATAAAAGACCGACAATATTTTATATTATTTCTTTATATTTATTAAAAGAAAAAATATATAAAGTACCTATATATTATAAGATTGGCGATATAATATTTATTAGAGTTGATGAATATGGAAAATAACAAAAGTCCTAAGATAACACAACAGGATGATAAAGTAATAAAAATATTCACAGAATTAGGCATGCCAAAAAATTTTGCTAAAACATTACTATACATTTCACAAGTTGATGAATGCAAATCAGCAGATGTAGAACAAGGAACAAGACTAAGACAGCCAGAGGTAAGCGTTGTTATGCAACAGCTCATGAAAAAAGGCTGGATAAAAAAACGGGACCTTAGAAAAAAAGGAAAAGGCAGACCCATACATATTTACAAACTAACATGCCCACTTGGGTCAATAATTGAAACCTTTGAACAAGAAAAAATGTTACAGATAGAAAAAATAAAAGGCGACATAGCTGAACTTAAGAATATTATACAAAGCATTTAAACAACACAAAATCCTGTATAAAAAAAAACTTTTTTACAAACAACCTCATTTTTAGAGCAAAAAAAAGCTTTTTCTGAATAGAAAGTAACGTTTATAAGTAGTAATCTGGTTTGACCTCCACAACCTTTATGATAGTCTGAGGAGACAGAATGGCTGATTACGACCAGAAAAAAATCGAAGAAAAATGGCAGAAAAAATGGCAGGAAATGAAGATACATCATTTCGACTTAGGTAGCGATAAAACTGTTTACAGCATTGATGTACCACCGCGTTACGCATCTGGTCCACTTCATGCAGGTCATGCCGTACATTACACACATATTGATTTTGCTGCAAGGTACAAACGTATGCGTGGGTACAACGTCTTCTTCCCACTATGCTTTGATGTAAACGGCATACCTATAGAGGAGCGTGTTGAGAGACAACTTAACATTACACGTAAGGACATCGACCGGCATAAGTTCACAAAACTATGCTCAGAGTTCGCTGAAAAAAACATAAAAACCATGACAGCCCAGTTCACAATACTCGGCGAGAGCATGGATCCTACGATTTATTATCAGACAAACGCCGAGTACTATAGACGACTTACACAGATATCTTTTATAGAGTTGTACAAAAAAGGCCACATATACAAGGGCGAATTTCCTGTTAACTGGTGTCCCCGGTGCATGACAGCCATGGCAGATGCAGAAGTGACATACAACAATAGAACTACAAAACTAAACACAGTAAAATTTTATTTCACAAAAGACCAACCAGAACAACTACTGAAATACCGGAATATAGGCAAAGACAAAAAAGGAGTCTACGTCGAAATAGCTACAACAAGACCCGAGATGCTACCATCATGCCAAATTGTAGCCGTACATCCAACAGATGAGAGGACATCATGGCTTGTTGACCAAACACTGGAAGTACCATTATTCGGTAAAAAAGTAAAAATCGTTGAGGATGAGGCTGTTGACCCTGAGTTCGGCTCAGGCGTAGTAATGGTCTGCACAGTAGGAGACAAAGAGGACCTTAACTGGGTTTTCAAATACAAACTACCACTTGAGATGAGCATAGACGAAGAAGGACGAATGACAGATCTCTGCGGTAAATACAAGGGTATGAAAATAGAGGAAGCAAGAACAGCTGTAATAGAAGAACTAAAGAAAAAAGGTATTCTTATTAAACAAGAACCTTTGGAACAGAACGTTGGTGTATGCTGGCGATGCAAAACACCAGTAGAGTTCATAAACGCTAAACAATGGTTTTTGAAAACCATACCATTCAAACAAATGGTCTTAGAAGCAAGTAACAAAATGAGATGGCACCCGGAGTTCATGAAAATAAGACTCGAAGACTGGGTGAACTCCTTGGAATGGGACTGGGTTATATCAAGACAAAGATACTTTGCTACACCAATACCGCTGTGGGAATGCGAGAAATGCGAACACGTTGTTTTAGCAAGAGCTGAGGATTGCTACATAGACCCAACAAAAGACAAACCACCAATGGAAAAATGTCCTAAATGCGGTGGCAAACTAAAAGGATGCGAAGATGTTTTTGACACATGGATGGACTCATCCATATCACCATTATACAACACATTTTGGCATAGAGACGACAAGAAATTCAAAAAACTCTACCCCATGTCACTGCGTCCACAGGCACATGACATAATCAGAACATGGGCTTTCTACACGATACTAAGATGCACACTACTAACAGACAAAGAACCTTTTGAAAACATAATGATGGGCGGTTTCATACTATCAGAAGACGGCACACCAATGCATGCAAGCCAAGGAAACGTCATAGACCCACTGGACGTAATAAAAGAATATGGGTCTGATGCATTCAGATGCTACGCAGCAAGCTGCGCATTAGGAGAAGACAACCCATTCAGATACAAAGACGTCGTAAGAGGCACAAGACTCCTCACCAAACTGTGGAACGTCGAGAAATTTATATCTAATTTGATCAAAGACAAACCTCGAAAAACACCAGCACTCATCGACATCGACAAATGGATTCTCACAAAATACAGTAAACTTGTTAAGAAATGCACCGAGCTCATGGATGCTTTTGATTACTCACAGGCAATGAAAGAAATAGAATATTTCCTATGGCACGAACTTGCTGATCATTACATCGAAATGGTCAAATCATCCATATACAAAAAAGAAAACCTAGAAAGCATCAATTACACGCTTTACACACTTGGTTTGGGAGTTTTGAAGTTGTTTGCACCATTCTTCCCGCACATAACCGAAGAGATTTATCAGCAACATTTCAAAAAAATAGAAGGTTGCAAGAGCATACACATCTCATCATGGCCTGAGCCAATACTAATCGACGAGTCAAAAGAAAAAGCAGGAGAGCAAGTTAAAGACTATATTTCACGGGTTCGTTCATGGAAAAGCGAACAGGGAATGGCATTGAATGCACCGATGTTATCCAGCACTGCTTCTTTTACATCCAAAGCAGATTTTGAAAAAATAGCTCCAAGTTGTTCTATAATCAAATCAACATTAAATTATCCAGAAGATCATCAATTTATAAAGGGTAAACCAGATATTGAAGAAAAAATAGTTGCATTGACACCCGTTTATTCAAAACTTGGACCGTTATTTAAAAAAGAAAGTAAGAAAATTATTGAATGGATTACGAAAAATCAGGATAAACTTATAAAGGAAATCGAAGAAAAAGGAGATATCACTTGGTCAGATATTCCTGGGGCAAATATTAAAACTTCAGATGAGTACTTGATTAAAAATGGATATATTCGTGTTATAACAACTACAGGAATCAAGGGGGAGAAAGACACCAAAGTCATTTCTTTTGATTGGTTTTATTTAGAACTCAAAGAGAGATAACATGAAAATCACAAGAAAAGCCTTAAGAGGCTGGCTAGTTAAGATTCTTGCCATTCTAATTGTGCTGGCAATGATCTTTACAGGGTTTGTCGTCATCTTTTGGAATTAGTTTGATTTTCCCGACAGATTTTTAAACAGGTTTTTAATTCAACGCTCCGGAGGCTATTTTATGGCAGAAAAAGAAGGTATATTGGCAAATCCAGCACCGCTGGGTTTACTAGGCTTTGGAATGACAACTGTATTGTTAAATATACATAACACAGGAGCGTTCCCAGTAAGTGCAATGATCCTTGGAATGGGTATATTCTACGGTGGTCTTGCACAGATTATAGCTGGAGTAATGGAATTCAAGAAAGGCAACACCTTTGGAACAACAGCGTTTACATCCTATGGGCTTTTCTGGATATCGCTCGTTGCACTTTGGCTTTTACCAAGTATAACTTTCATAGGCGGCATAGGTTCGAAAGCAGTAGCAACTGAGGCGGGATTCATGGGCTGGTATTTCTTCATGTGGGGTTTATTCACAATGATGATGTTCATTGGTACACTGAAGAAAAACACCGGTCTGCAAGTGATATTTGGAACCTTGTTCATACTGTTCTATCTACTGGCACTTGAAAACTGGGGTTACATAAGCGGAGCATGGATTGGGTACGAAGGAATACTCTGTGGTTTCAGCGCTTTCTACGTCGCCATAGCAGAGGTACTAAATGAGACATACGGAAAAACAGTTCTTCCACTTGGAAAACCACTGGTAAAATAAAATCTACAGTTCAATCAACTGGTATGAGGCGGATCCTAAACCGATCTCCTCACCATATTTTATTTGTTTAGACGGGTCTACACCAGTCTCTTTTTGTAAAACATTTTCTTTTACATCATTTATTAGATCAAGCGATGCCTTGTCTATAGCAACTGGGTCTGTGGAAACAAGAAAACCTATATCAGGTACGATTATCGGACCTGGGAAAGGGTCGCAGTCGCAGCTACCAGCCATGCGCCTAAGTTCGTTAATATAAAGTACGTTCTTCCCACCAAGACATGCATATGCTGCGAGAACAAGAAGATACTGCAAATCAGTATCAACATGTTTAATAGCCTTGTTTTTGCAGACATCGACACAGACACCACAACCAAAACAAGCCCTGTTGCTAAAACTCCATTTATCCTTGGTGACTTTTATCGCATCAAAAGGACACATCTCCGCGCATACACCACAATAGGTACAAGCATCCTTAGTGTAAACAGGTCTGCTACCATGATGCATCCTCTTCTTCGTCTCCCTTGTGATGCCACCCATACCAAAGTTTTTTATTGCACCACCAAGACCAGTCTGAATATGGCCTTTAACATGGGAAACAGCAACAATATGCGTAGATTCAAATAAGTGCGTAGCAACATCAAAAACCCGGTTTTCCACAGTAATCGGCACACCAGTATCACCAATAACTACATCACAACCAATTTTTTTCTTAGAAAAACCATGCATCTTAGCAAGCTTCTCATAACCACTCTTTGTGCTGCGCAGACCAGGATAAGCAACAGTTGTATCAAACAAAAAAGGCTCAGCACCAAAACGTTTTATTTCATCAACAACCATTTTAACAAAATCAGGTGGCGAATAATGCGGGTTTTTCATCTCACCCATATGAAGCTTAACAGGGGTTTTTTTACCAGCGAAACCCTCTATGTTGAAATTAGATATAGCATCATGCAGTTTATTCAAATCTGTGAAAAAAACAACTTTGCTCATCCCACTACCTTTTCCCATTTTTTAAGTTTAAGAACACCGCCTAGCGAGCCACCGCCTTTTATCTCCTCGCGAATGCGATTCTCTTGCTCCTTAACATCCAATGCTCTATTTGCTATTTCTTGTGCAATCTCCTGTGGCACTACAACAACACCAGAGTCATCACCTATTATCCAGTCACCAGTTCTAACATTTTGACCAGCGCAGTTTATCTCAGCGCCTATCTCACCGAAACCCTTAGGCTCACCAGCATTAGACGAAATATGCCTGGAGAAAACAGGGAAATCCATCTTAACAATATCATCAAGGTCTCTTATTGCGCCATCAATCACAACACCGCTGAGACCCTTGAGTTTAGCGCTCCATGTGGCAAGCTCCCCCCATATCGCAGTTTTACCACCATTGACATCGATAACTAGGACATCTCCCTTTTCTGCTTTGTCAATACCTTGTATGGGTTTAGCCCAGTCGCCATCAATAGTACATACTGTTAGTGCCTTTCCAACCATGTGAAAACCTAGTTTAACTGGTCGTATACCATGCATAGCACCTTTTTTGTGCATAGCATCAGAAATGTTAGGCGTAGAAACTTTCATAAACGCTTCTCTTAATTGTGTTTTGTCATATTTTTTATGAAGCTCTGTGGAAATTGATTTTTTTTCAACTACAGCCTTTTTTATCTGTTTAATAGCCTTGGTTACATCCTTTGCTTTGGTTATTGCACCACCCACTATAATTATGCTAGCACCAGTTTTGACGACATCAGCAACAGTCTCGCTGTTAAGCCCACCAGCAACAGCAACAGGAATAATAGTTGATTTGACAACAGAACTAAGTATAGTGATAGGTTTTTTTCCTATCATCTGCTCGTCTATACCAACATGAAGGCATAGATAATCGACACCAAGTTTTTCCATTTGCTTAGCACGTCTAACCTTATCCTTCACACCAATAAGGTCAACCATTATTTTTGCGCCGTATTTACGTGCAGACTTCAGAGCATCAAGTATTGTAGCATTATCTGATACACCAAGTATGCAGACAATATCAGATCCTGCTTTAGCAGCCATCTCGGTTTCAAGAGCACCTGTATCCATTGTTTTCATATCAGCAACAATCGTATTTCTAGGGAAACTCTGTTTAAGTTTACGTATGATGTCCATTCCCTCGCTTTTAATGAGTGGTGTACCAGCCTCAAGCCAACACCCTGGGTCACCTTTCACTGCATCTCGAGCTATAGCTAGGGCTCTATGTGCGTTCAGAAGATCAAGTGCTACCTGAATATTTACCTCCCGCATATTACCATGAATAAAACAACCTGTTTAAAAAACATTAGGGTGAAATAGAAGAAAAAGCTTAATTATCCAAACAGGCTAATCCAAAGGTTGGTTTAGGATGAAATTTGAAAAAATCTCTGAGTTTCACAAAAGATCAAAAGAAGACTTAAAGGATTTCATAAAAAAACTAGAGTTACAAGCATTAGAGACTGCAGAGGAGAGAATACCGCTCTATATGGAAGTGGGATTAAAAGATGCTAAACTTATTTTAGATGTCGGATGCGGATCAGGGATAGTAACCAGGGATGTAGCGCGCTTAACAAAAGGAACAGTTATAGCGGTTGACGGTTCAAAGGATATGCTACGAGTAGCAAAAAACGTTCTGAACAGCCGAAAAAACATAGAGTTGTGTATGGGCAGCGCAGATATGCTACCATTTTGCGATAACAAATTTGATATTGTAACATGCAACCTTCTGTTGATGTGGGTTGATAAACCACAGAAAGTTGTTAATGAGATGGCGCGTGTAACCAAAAAAGGCGGAAATGTACTGGCAACTCTTGAGCCAGACTATGGTGGTAAACTACATTGGCCTGAGAACACAAAAGTTGATCCTATATTCGCTGGAGAGGCCATCAGGAAAAAAGGTGGAGACCCCCATATAGGCAGAAAACTAAGGTATCTTTTTGTGAAAGCAGGCTTGCAAACCAAGGTTGGGATAGGAAACACTCGTATATGGAGCTGCGAGGAAGATAAATCATATTATCTACACTCCAGGGACTTTTATGTTAAAGCTTTGCGTGACGCTGGTTTAAATGAGAAAGAGATAGATAAATGGGAATACGAATACCTTAGATCACTTGATGAGGGTGTGCAGCTTAATTTCTTCCCACAGTTCTATGCAATAGGCAAGAAAACATAGCCTTTATAACCACAGTTGTAGATTCTATTTTTGGAAACAAAACTATGACTGCTAAGATAATCTATGGTAAAAATATAGCCGAGGACATAAAGAAAAAAATATCAAAAGAAATCAAGGATTTGGAAACAAAACATAGTGTTAAACCTAATATTACAACAATAAAAATTGGAGACGACCCATCATCAGAACTATATTTGAGGTTAAGGGATAAAGCCTGTGAGGAAGTAGGGATAAAATCAAATCATTTGGTTTTTCAGAAAAATGTTTCTGAAAAAGAGGTTATTGAGTCTATAAAAAAATTAAACGATGATATCAACGTTCATGGTATTTTGATTCAATATCCTGTACCAAACCATATTCTGCAGGATAAACTCATGAAAACAGTTGACCCAAAAAAAGATGTGGAAGGTTTCAACCCAGTAAACATGGGTAGGATGATGATAGGAGACGAATATATAGTGCCATGTACTCCATTGGCGGTTTTGACTATTCTGGAGTACGAGAAAACTGTTCTTAAAAGTAAAAATATAGTTGTTGTTAATCATAGTAACGTCGTAGGTAAACCCCTGGCAGCGCTTTTTCTAAACAGGAACGCAACTGTTTCTGTTTGTCATGTTTACACAGAGGATATAACAAAGTATACAACCAAAGCAGATGTTCTTGTAACTGCTACCGGTAAGCCAAATCTTATAAAAAAGGATCACGTGAAAAACAATGCCTTTGTCTTAGATGTTGGCATCAACAAAACAAAAGATGGCGTATGTGGTGACGTAGATTTTGATTCAGTAAAGGAAAAAGTGGGCATGATTACACCTGTGCCTGGTGGTGTAGGGCCTGTTACAATAGCCTGTTCCCTTTTCAATATGGTTAAAACCTACAAGAATTGCTTAGAATAAATAAAATCTTTTTTTTTATGCTTCGCATTTGTTGAAAGAATAACTACCGATAGCCATCATAAAGATACATATACCAAGAACAATAAATAGATTAACCTCGGGTGGCAAGGAATTATTTACCCCTGTAATAGCACCACGTAAACCATCAACCATATAGAACAATGGATTTAAGAAAACGAGTGTTGTTAATGCAGCTGGAAAATTTGGGTTGGTAGCAATAGGGAAGAATGCTGATGATAAGAATAGCAGCGGCATAATAAGAAGATTCATTATCACTTGGAAACCCTGGAAATCAGTCATTTTGGATGCTATTACAAGACCGAAACCAACAGCTGTAAATGCTAAAAGAATCATAAAAGCAACTGTTAGTATGAGATTAGGAATACTAAGTATTGGGACGCCCAGAAATATGGCAATAAACAGAATGATAAAACCTTGTATAAGTGATATCGTTGCACCGCCGATTGTTCTACCAAAAATAATTGATAGTCTGCTAATCGGTGCAACCAATACTTCCTGTAAGAAACCAAATTGTCTATCCCAAAGAACAGATACCCCTGTAAACATTGATGAAAACAATATAGACATCGTAACTATACCCGGCGCAAGGAAAAATAGATAGTCACCACCTTGTACACCCGGCATTGAAGCTGATCTGAAGCCAGAACCAAGTATAACAAGGAAAAACAATGGCTGGATTATAGTACCAACAAGTCTACTACGGGAACGGACATACCTTTTCATCTCACGCAGCCACATCATGTATATTGCCTGTAATTCCGATCTTTTCATTGTTTATCTACCTCGGTTTTGGAGTCTGATTGACTCTTTTAGTTTAGTTTCTGGTTCTTGCTCACGCATTGTTCTACCAGTGTAATGCAAAAACACGTCATCGAGTGTTGGTTTACGGACACTAATCGAGGTTATTGTGATATTTAATGCACGCGCAATGTCAAAAACAACGGGTATTTTTTCCTCGCTTTTTTCTACACCAAGTGTCAAAAAAGAATCATGCTGTTTAATGTTTTTAATCCATGACTCTCCGCCTAGCCTCTTAATTAAACTAGGCATATCAGAACATGATAATGTTATTACATCATTTCCGACAGAGTTTTTTAGATTATCAGTTGAGTCTATAATTAGAATCTTACCACGATCGATAATACCAACACGGTCACATAGATAATCAGCTTCTTCCATGTAGTGTGTTGTTAGGAAGATTGTTGTGTTTTCTTCCTTGTTCATCTTACGTATATACTCCCATATTGCTCGTCTCGTCTGTGCATCAAGGCCAAGCGTAGGCTCATCTAGGAATAATATGGTTGGGTAATGCATTAGTCCTCGTGCTATCTCAAGGCGTCGTTTCATACCACCTGAATAGTTTTTCACGAGAATATCTTTTTTATCATCTAAGTCAACGAGATTTAAAACTTCTTTTATCCTGCTTTTTCTTTTTTCGCTATCCATGCTGTACATTCTAGCATGGAAATCAAGGTTTTCTTTCCCTGTGAGTTGTGTATCAATTGCTGGTTCTTGGAATACGACGCCTATGTTCTCTCTTACATTGTCTCTTTTTTTTATTATGTCGAAACCTGCTACATCGGCTGAGCCATCTGTTGGGTTTAGTAGTGTTGTAAGCATTTTTATTGTAGTTGTTTTACCTGCTCCGTTTGGTCCAAGAAAACCAAATATTTCCCCTTTTTTTACAGAAAAAGATACTTGGTCTACTGCTGTGAAGTCATCGAATTTTTTTGTTAAGTTTGTTGTTTTTATTATGTCCAAGTTTTTTTCCCCTTTTGGGCAATGGCAATTTTGTTAATAAAAGTACCTATCACCCAATAGGTTTTTATCTGATAAGAATATGATAGTTTTTATGTCTTTTTACTCTGAGATTACAGATCTCATTCTTTCTGAGAAGATTCAGTCTAAAAAAGAGCTTCATGAAGTTAAGAAAAAACTTTGTAAGAAATACAATCTAAATGTTATTCCTCCTGATAGTGAGATTCTCGCTAATCTATCATCTGATTTTAGTGATGACGAAAAAGATTTAGCTGTTGATATTCTGCGTAAAAAACCTACTAGGACTATTTCTGGTGTGGCTATTGTTGCTGCTATGACCTCTCCTGCAGTGTGTCCTCATGGACGTTGTATTCCATGTCCTGGTGGTCCTCTGAGTAATACGCCACAGAGTTACACTGGTTTTGAGCCTGCTACTATGCGTGCTTTGTTGAATGATTTTGATCCTTTTCTTCAGACTAGCAACAGGCTTAAGCAGTTAAAGTCAATTGGTCATCCTGTTGATAAAATTGATTTTATAATCATGGGTGGGACTTTCACATCGCGTTCACCATTTTATCAGGAGTGGTTTGTTAAAAGATGTTTTGATGCACTAAATGGAAAGGATTCTTCTAGTTTGGATGAGGCTAAGAAACGTAATGAGAATTCTAAATCAAGATGTATAGGTCTAACTGTTGAAACTAGGCCTGATTGGTTTAGATTGCAGCATGCTGATCAAGCATTGGATTTAGGTGCTACGCGTGTTGAACTGGGTGTGCAGTCTGTTTTTGATGATGTTTTATATGCTATGGGCCGTGGGCATACCGTGTTGGATTCTGTTTACGCTACGCGTATTGCTAAGGATTGTGGTTTCAAGGTTGTTTATCACATGATGCCTGGTCTTTTTGGCTCTGATGAAAAAAAGGATATCGAATCTTTTAGGACCATTTTTGATGACACTTTGTTTAAACCAGATATGATCAAGATTTATCCTACTTTGACTGTTAAAGGCACAGCGTTATATGATTTATGGAAAAAAAGCGATTACAAGCCGCTTACCACTGAGAAAGCATCGAAACTGATAGCTGAAATCAAAAAATTTGTTCCTGAATGGGTTCGTATACAGCGTATCCAGCGTGATATACCACTGCAACACATAGAGGCTGGTGTCAACAAGAGTAACTTACGTCAGTTTGTTGAGGCTGAGATGAAGAAACATGGGGATAAATGTCGCTGTATCAGATGTAGGGAGATAGGCTTCAAATCCCTTGAGGATAAAATCGAGATAGACGAGGATGATGTTGATTTTGATACTCTTTGTTATGATGCTAGTGGTAGTAGCGAGGTTTTCGTATCTCTGATTGATAAGAAAAATGGTTATCTTGTAGGTTACCTTCGTTCGCGCGATATTATTTGTTCACATAGACCTGAGTTACTAAAGGAATCATGTATGATTATCCGTGAGTTGAAGGTTCTAGGCAAAGAATTATCGCTTGGACAGAAAAACAAGAAGGGTTGGCAACACAGAGGTTTTGGTAAAGAACTTGTTGATGAGGCTGAACGTGTTTGTTTTGAGAAGTTTGGTAAAAAAAGTTTGTTTGTGCTTAGCGGCATAGGTGTAAAGGAGTATTATAGAAAGCTGGGTTTTGTTGATGACGGGGTTTATCTAAAGAAAGAGCTGCATGGGTAAACCTATATAGGCTGTTTTGTTTTCAGGGTTTTTTGTATGAAGATTCAAAACGAGTGTGTTCCCTGTTTGCTTAAACGTATTATTTTTGAAACTGAGCTAAGCACTAAAGATAAAAAAACTAGAGAAAAGGTTATAAAAAACGCTTGCAAAGCACTATCCGAGCTATACAACCCTGATGAATGCAGCGCTGTTATAGCAACAAAAGTACATAAGATAGCGTATGACACTCTCTGTGATAAAGATCCATATAAGCATCTTAAAGATTTGAGTAACAAGGTTGCTCAGTCACTTGTTCCACGTGTTGAAAAGTTGATAAAAAAATCTGATGATCCTCTAAAGATTAGTATCCTATGTTCTATTATCGGTAACACCTTGGATTTCGGGATAGAAGGAGGTAGCAGTCATCCTGAAGTGCTACTCGATTTGTTTGAGAAGTATGTATCTGATGGTCTAGGATATGATGATATACAAAAGGTCAAGGTTTTGTTGAAGAAAGCAAAAAATGTTGTTTTATTTACTGATAACTGCGGGGAGATAGTGTTTGACAAGATTCTTTGCAGGGAGCTTAAAAAGTTTAACCCCCACTTGTTTTTGACTCTGGTAGTAAGAGGCGAACCTATCATTAGTGATGCGACGAAGGAGGATGCAGTAGAACTTAATTTTGGTGAAGTTGTAGATGAAATTCTAACAACAGGTTGTTTTGCGATTGGTGTAGATTTTGAAAAAATGCCAGAGAACCTTAAAAAAGTTTTAGAAAAAGCTGATTTAATCATTTGCAAGGGTATGGCTAACTATGAGTCTTTCTCTGAGACAAATTACCGTCCTGTTGTGTACTTTCTTAGAACAAAATGTACGGCAATAGCAAATTCCATGGAACTACCACTTAACATAAACGCTGTGAAACTGTATCAATAAAAGACTTTCTGTTTTATTTAACTTCTATCCTTTTACCTGTGACCATATAATTTATTTTTTCAGCTATATCACAGGCGTGATCCCCACATCTCTCCAGATACCGAGCTATCATAATATAATGAATACATATTGTAATATTTTTCTGATCCTCCATCATATAAGTTAGGCATTCTCGGAAAATAGAATACCTGAGATGATCTACATCATCATCTCTTTTCGAGAAATCCTTAAGAGAAGACAAATCTCCTGTCTTAAAAGCATTAAGAGCATCTGTTATCATCCTGCAAACAATCTCGTTCATTTGAGGGATATGTATAATTTTTTTAATATGAGGCCCAGGATATATCTCTTTCACCACCTTTGCTATGTCTTTCCCATACCTTCCTATTCTATTCAAATCCGTGATCATCTTAAGACAACATGCAATAGTCCTCATATCCTTTGCCATTGGTTGGTACAAAGCAATTAAACGTAGAGCTTCCTCTTCGATATCGATATTTCTCTTCGCCAAGCTCTTTTTTTTGGAGTTTACCCAATCGGCTTTTTTCAAATCAAGATCCTTTAAAGCATCAACAGAAGTGAGCAACATACTCATTGAAAGATGACCCATTTTTGAAACGTCTCGCATCAATTTATCAAGTTCTTCATGAAATTTCTTAACCATGGGTTTTCACCTATCCAAACCTCCCTGTTATGTAATTCTCAGTTAACTCTTCTTTCGGGTTTTCAAATATTTGTTTTGTTGGACCAAACTCAATCATTTTTCCGAGGTACATATAAGCTGTGTAATCACTCACACGAGCGGCCTGCTGCATATTATGTGTAACAATAACCACTGTATAACTCTTTATCAAACCCCTTATAAGATCCTCTATTTTCGCTGTTGCAATAGGATCAAGAGCACTACATGGCTCATCCATAAGTATAACCTCTGGTTCTATAGAGAGAGCACGTGCTATACATAACCGCTGCTGCTGACCACCAGATAAACTCATAGCTGACTCATGTAATCTATCGTTTACTTCATCCCAGAGAGCAGCTTTTTTCAAACTTCGCTCCACAACCTCCTCCAATTTATCTTTACTATTAACACCAGCGACACGTGAACCATATGCAATGTTTTCGTAAATCGACTTTGGAAACGGATTTGGTTTCTGGAAAACCATACCAATTTTTTTTCTTATCTCAGCGGCATCAATATTTGAGCCGTAAATATTTTTATCGTGAAACAGCACCTTTCCATTGATTTTACAACCAGGTATCACATCATTCATGCGATTAAAACATCGAATCAACGTTGATTTACCACAACCCGACGGACCGATAAGTGCCGTGACCTTATTTGGAGAGATACATAGATTTACATCTGTCAAAGCATGTTTTTCACCATACCATAGGTTTAGGTCAACTGTTTTTATTACTTCTTTCATAAATCTATATCACCATTTTGTTCTTTTTTTATAATGATTGCGGATAATTACAGCAAACATATAGATACCAATAACAAGTAGCAAGAGGACGAGTGCAGTGCCAGCCTGACTGTTTTTAGAACCTGGGACTGAAGTTGCTAGCATGAACAAGTGGAATGGCAGTGCGTTTACAGGTTCAAAAACCGATGATGGTATAAAACTTGAGAAAACAACTGCAGTAAACATAATAGGTGCAGTTTCACCAGCCGCCCTACCAATACCAAGTATAGCGCCTGTGAGAATCCCTGGCGCTGCGGGAGGTAAAACAACTTTCTTTATAGTTTGCCATCTAGTTGCACCCAGTGCAAGACTCCCCTCCCTCAATGACTGTGGGACACTTTTCAATGATTCTTCCGTTGTTCTTATAATTGTAGGCAAAATCATAAAAGCTAATGTGATTTGCCCTACTAATAAAGAAAAACCCATTTTAAGGTACAACACAAGAAATGCAAAACCAAACAAACCAAAAACAATAGAAGGCGTACCATTCAAAAGGTCAGCACCAGCACGTATTATCTTTGTTAACCTACCCTCCCTAGTATACTCCGTTAGATAAATAGCTGTCCCAACTCCAAGTGGCAAAACAATTAAAATCGCACCACCTATTAGATAAAAAGTTCCGACAATAGCAGGGAAAATACCCCCAGTTCTACCAAGATCAGTTGGTTCTGATATCAAAAACTCCCAGCTTATCGCTCCTATACCATTTGATACAATATAGGAAATTATGATACCAAGTATTATTATGACAACAACTATCGTCGAAATAATAGAACCAAAAGCTAACCGCTGAATATTCTTCGCGGAGATCCTTTTTGATAAATAATAAAAAGATACAACAACAATTAATATCAAAACAGTTAGAACAAGTCCTACTGAAATAAAAAGTAACCACAAAAGAATAACCCCTACAATAGCATATAGCGATATCTTAATTTTTTTACCAAGGTCATATGGTAGATTAAATCTTTTTTTAGATGATTTCTTTTGTTTCTCGCTAAGCCTGCCTAAAACAAAAGTCGCGATCAAGTTAACTAAAAGAGTAATAATTAAAAGAACTAGAGCAAGCCCGAACAATGCGTGATAATGAACACTACCAGATGCGACTTCTCCCATCTCAATACCAAGTGTTGCAGTAAGAGTTTTAATCGGAGCAAAAACATTGGTGATTGGTTCTGGTATAAGACCATACGTTGGATTACCACAAACCATCATAACAGCCATGGTCTCTCCTATAGCACGCCCCATGCCAAGGATAACAGCTGCTGTTATACCAGACAAGGCAGAGGGTACAACAACTTTGCTAATCGTCTGCCATCTAGTTGCACCAAGAGCAAGTGATCCCTCCTTGTACTCACGTGGTACAGAGTTTATGGCATCCTCAGATACACTGGTTATAGTCGGTATAGCCATAATACCCAACAGAATGGAGCCAGCCAACCAAGATTCACCAGAAGGTTGACTAAAAGATACACGAAGCCATGTTGTAAGAACAATCAAACCGAAAAAACCATAGACAACAGATGGGATGCCAGCAAGAAGTTCTATAGCAGGTTTTATAATTGATCGAATTCTAGGCGAAGCAATTTCAGAAATAAAAATAGCGCTACCTATGCTAAGCGGAATCGCAATAACCATAGCACCAACAGTAACCAATATAGTTCCAACAATCAAAGAAAATGCACCATAGACAGGTGGCTCACCAGTTGGATTCCACTTTACTCCAGATAGAAATTCCCATAATCCAACGGTTTCAAATAACGGATATCCATCGCGAAACAAAAATAGTATAATCGAAAAAATAACTACGACCGCAGATATTGCACTAAGAAACAAGATTGTTTTGGCGCTTTTTTCTTTTATGCTTTTTTTTGTTAAAGAAAAATTTCGTTTAGAAAACAATCTCATAGCCATCTAAATACCAGTCACTCCAGTCTTTAACATATCGCTCCAATACCCGCACAATTCGAACATCATCCCTATAAATCCTCCCAGTTTGTAATCTCTCCCTTGTAAATTGCTTTTAGCTGCGCCATCGTCAAAGAATCAACATATGTATTCCCGGGGTTAACAATTATAGCAATACCATCCTTTGCAACCACATATTTAACAAGCTCTAAATTACTCTCAGATGATTTGAGATCACGCGAAGACATGCCAATATCAACCGTTTTCTGACCAACCGCAGTAATCCCAGCACCGGAACCAGTGGAACTCACAGTTACCAGAACATTAGGGTATACTCCCATAAATCCATCTTTTGCTTTCTCAGCAATCGGAAACACAGTTGTCGATCCACTAATCCTAAGATTCCCGATAAGATGCTTCCCAGAGGAATTATAACCACTGCTTGTTGGAAGCGGCACAAAACCTTCCTCCAACACAAACAATTGGCCCTCTGTACTCTGTATATACTCAATGAACTCTTTTGCCAAACCTGTAGCATTATCATTTGCAAACATAGAAAGATCACGCGCAATAGGATAAAATCCAGCGAGGACATTATCAACATTCGATGTTATGTTATCAATCTTCAATGATTTTACTCCACTATCCACATAACCAAGACTAACATAACCTATCGCACCAGGGGTCTGCGCCACACTGATATACACACCACCATTTGAGTTTCTCTCCTGAAGAGTGACAGCAAAATCCTCTTTGCCCATAACATATTCCCAAAAGAACTCACGCGTCCCAGATGTACTATCCCGCCCAATGACGACAATAGGCAAACCTTCCTGTTTTTGTATACAACCGCTAAATAATATAACCAACAGTGTTATAACTAACATAAATCCTAGAACACTATTTACAGAATCCCTAGTTTTCTCCACACCCATCAAACTTTCTCCAAATGCCCTGAATTAATTTTTTTATCACATACTTTTCCTAATTGCATATAGGTAGTAGCGAACCATCGAAAAATTCTGTTATTGCAAGCAATTATAGATTAATCTATTTAGCTATCATCGACCTTAACCAATCAGCAACATTCTCAGCATGATCAGCGATATCATCAACCCAGTCAGCAATCTTCAACAAATGATAAACATCCATAGGGCTAAGCTTTTTTTCAAGTTTATAGATACCTTTTGTCATATCGTATTTCTTCTGATCTGCTTGCCATTCATAATCATGAACCTTATGAATGAATTGCTTGGTTTGTTCTCTCTCACGCTGAACAAAACTGGTTTCTACCAAATCCCTAATGCTCCCCACAGCTTCCTCCATCGCCGTGACTGTCTTCATAACCGCCCGAGCATGTTCAATAAATATTTTTTGTAACTCGCCAGGAATCTTAGTACGCCGCATATCCAGCATCTGCATAAGATTCTCAGCATGATCTAAAATCGCATCCTGTTCACGTAACGCCCACAAAAATTTTCCTTTATCAACAGGCATAAACAACGAAGTTGGAAGATGATTCCGTAAATTCCCTTTGATGATATCTGCCTCATGCTCAATAGATGATATCTTTTCTGCTAACTCTGAAAAGCCTTTGTAATCGCCTTTATAATAACGAATCAGACCATCTCCAAGTAAATCAATACATTCTTTTACTTTACACATATGTTCTAAGAGCTGATCAAATGGAGATTTTCTACGATAAGCATCTGATACCGGCGCTCTAAAATGCATTTTCTCTTTATGCTCCATCTTATATTCACTCCTTCAATATTAACTTCATATTAATGCATTGATACCTATAAAAATTATTGCTGAAGTTAAAGCAGCAATAGGCAAAGTCAACAACCAAGATACAATAATCTTCTTAATAACGCTAAGATCAACTGCATCAAGACCCCTAGCAAGTCCAACACCAATAATAGCACCAACAGCAGTATGAGACGTGGAAATCGGAAGCCCAAGTTTTGAAGCGACAAGTACCGTTGTAGCTACACCAAAATCCACGGAAAAACCACGGGTGTTAGTTAATTTGGTTATTCTCTCACCCATAGTCTTCATAACTCTATAACCAAAAGTGAGACATCCAAATGCCATCCCAAAACCACCAATAACAAGTAGATATATTGGAATCGCCGCAGTTTGACCCATACTCCCATTACTAGCCAAAGGAACGATTGCTGCAACTGGACCAATCGCATTAGCTACATCATTTGCACCAATAGAAAACGCCACATAACAAGAAGTAATAACCTGTAACTTGCGGAAAATACTCTCAACGGTACCATAATCATCAACTGATTTTGCTTCTATATTACGTAAAAGAAACATCGCCAAGAAAAAAACGATCATGGAAACAACCGCAGAGGCAATAAGCGTAGAATAGAACTCTGCAATACCAAGCATATTTCCTAATTCTGTTTTAAATAGCAAAGAAGCAGACATTACAAAAACAGTTACACCAACTATAAAAGGACCAACTACTCTAGTAGCACTAACAGGATCTTCTCTAGCAAAAATTAATCTAACGATAATACGAAAAACAATATAAGCAAGTATACAGCCACCAACAGGAGAAAGAACCCAACTAGAAGCAACACGTCCAACTTCAAACCAATTAACAGATGAAAAACCACCAGCAACAATACCAAAACCAATCAATGCACCAATAATTGAATGCGTAGTAGAAATCGGCATCTCTCTCCAAGTAGCTAATGTTGACCAGATAGCAGCAGCCAACAAAGATGAAATAAAACCTAGCAATAATATAGATGGATCACTAATAATCGAACTGTCAATAATTTTACCTTTTATTGTTTCAGAAACATGCGGTCCAACAAAAACCGCACCGAAAAAAATCAAGACGCCAGCAATAAGTGCAGCTTGTTTAAATGTAATAGCACGAGCACCAACAGCAGTCGCCATAGCATTTGACACATCATTAGCGCCTATGCTCCAAGCCATGTAAAAACCAATAGCACAAGCACCACCAATAATTGCAAGTAAATTATAATCCAACAACTGCCTCCTCCAATTTACAAGTTATATAATAATCCATGATAAACATTGCGAAAAAAAACAAAGATATTTTTAATATTCAAATTAATCTAATCATAATTCCTATTTATATAACAACTATCTTTAAGATTAAATTCTATAATTTTTTTACGGTCATCCTTTCTAACATTTACAATAGTGACCTCAATCTTATTCTTGTTTATATCAATGATATTAAATGTATTGCCAAAATGGGCACGGGTACGATTGCAAGAAAGCGTACCAGCATTAACCAATAAAGTATCATGTATTCTAACAGCCCAGGGAACATGTCTATGGCCCATCAAAACAAGAGGCACCTTATTTTTCAAAATAATATCAAGCGTCTCACCAGCATCCTCAATGATATTTGTTTCTCTACCAGAGTTAGGCACAGGGACCAGATGATGATGAAAACCAATAACAGTCATCCTATCTTTTTTCTTAATCGCCTGCTCGATACGTTCGTGTCTACCTCTTCCAAGCCGTCCATCATCTTTATCAGGTTCACTTGACGCCAGACCAACGAGATTCACCTTGTCATATGTGTGAATGAAATCTGTTTTACCAAAAACCTCACGGAACAACTTAAAACCCAGGTTACGCTCATCATGGTTACCAGGGACAACAGCTGGTTTAAGAGTGATACTCTTCATTTTTTCTTTAGCAAGATCATACTCCGAGAGCAACCCATCTGTTGTTAGATCACCGGATACAAAAATCATATCAGCTTCTATTTTGTTTACAATTTTCACTGCTTTGTCAAAAATTTTTTCATTAAAATCAGTACCAAGCGTACAATGGATATCAGATATATGTGCTATTCTCATAAAACTCAATAAAATAATCAGTGTTTATATGTTTTATCTATATAGAATCAACTGTCACTATAGTTGCGTTACCAAACTTTTCTAATTTAAAATCCACATCAAAAAACTGTTTAACAAGCCAAATGTTTGTTTTCGCATGATTACTAACTTCTCGAACAACACAAGCTGACCCATTACGCACAATAGCAAGATATGGGATAATCTGATCAAAAGCATATTCATCGATATTAGCGCCAGATTCAATATCTTTTATTATGTGAGATGCAACATCGCCACCGATTTTTTCAGCAGGAACACCACGTTCACCAAGCATAGTTGAACCCAAAATAGAGCTATCATATCTAGTCCAAATAGTGATACCAATGCCAGTGGAGAGAGCAGGTTTATCCTCAAATGTTATATTAGCCCTTAGGTTTTTTTTCATCAATATTTTTATTGCGGCATGCTTCATCCTTGTACCAACATCTTCAGGCAGGTTAGCACTATGAATAACTCCATCGACTGTAGTAAAATTTTGTTTCTCGTCTAAACATAAAGGATGAATTTCACCAGATGGGTTTATTGTTATTGCTCCTTCACCGCCACCCTTAGGATAATAGCCTCTTTTTATCAACTGTGCATCAACAGACACACCTATTTTCTTTAATAAAAACAAAGACACATAGTTAAAATAATCCCAGGAAGGTGCCCATCTAACGTCCGTACCACCTTTAACATGTATAGTAAGCGGATCATGTGTTCTAAAAGCAGATAACAAACAAGCCTGTAAAACCAAAGTAATGCTACCAGCTGTGCCTATATCAAACTTATAGTTGCCGCCCTTAATCTCACCGGGTTTAAACACGAGATGAGAAGAACCTATCTCAAGATCAGTTGATTCACCACCACAAAGCTCCTCGATACTTTTTATCGCAACATAATGCTGTGGTTTTATACCAGGATCAGGGCGGTTGGAACGAATATTAACAATCTCAACAGGAGTTTTTGTAACCACAGACAGAGCAACAGCAGTCCGAAGTATCTGTCCACCGCCCTCGCCATAAGAACCATCGATAGACAACAAAATCAATCACCGTAAACCTGTTAAACAATCTAAAAGCATACCCAACGCAGCATTACACGTACTATCCTTATTTTCCAAACGATTACCATTAAACTGAAATTTCCTAACAATATTTTTATCAGATGTAGAAACAGCAATATAAACAAGGCCGACAGGCTTCTCATTTGTACCACCAGTTGGACCAGCAATACCCGTAGTAGCCAAACCAACATCAACTTTTGATTTTGTTCTTACATTATCAGCCATGGCCTCAGCTACTTGCTCACTAACAGCGCCATGCCTATTAATTAAAACCTCAGAGACACCAAGCAACTCGACCTTAGATTTATTACTATAGGACACAATTCCTCTATCAAAATAATCTGAACTACCAGAAACATTAGTAAGAACATGAGCGACCAAACCGCCAGTACAAGATTCAGCTGTAGCTATAGTCAAACCCTGTTTCTTTAGCTCAGCGGAAACCCTACTCAGGAGTTTTTCATCAATCAAGACAATCAACCTCAATCAACAATATTAGCAGGTACCGTATGTTAAAAGTTATATATAGATATTATAATCCACTCCATCACAAAACCACGTAATTTATAGCCCTGTGGTGTAGTGGTCAATCATTTCGGCCTTTGGAGCCGACGACAGCGGTTCGAATCCGCTCAGGGCTACTAACACATATCTCTACTCTAGAGAATTATCATTCTAGTAAGTTTTATAAACACTCATTAATTCAACTATATATCCACGAGAATGGAAAGGAATGGGATTATGGCAAAAAAAACTGGAAGAAAGGGAAAATTTCAATCACAAAGTATAGATGAAGAAGAGATTGATGAGGAAGAAGAAACAGAGGAAAGCGAAAGAGAAACCTGGTAGAATAAGTACTCATAGTCCGAAAATTCTGTAATACGAATTTTTTATTACTGTATTAAAAGAGCGTAGTTTTAAATAAGTATTTTAGTATTCTTGGGATACTCTTACAGGAATATCATGCCTTTGCTCCCGTAGTGTAGCGGCCAATCATTCCAGCCTTTCGAGCTGGGGACTCGGGTTCAAATCCCGACGGGAGCACTCGGTCACTTTTTTCTCCTGTAAAAATCGCATAAAAATTGGTTTTTCTTCTGTTGTTGTAAAAAATGAGGGCTTTGAACCCTTTTTATAATATTTCTTCCATCAATCTGACTGATTTTCATTTAAAAAAAGTAAGTAAGCGGCATTTTAAGCCTCCTTCAAACCTACAATTTCATTAACCTTCAATATCTTTCTTTATTGGCTTATTTTTCTTCTCGTTTTACGCTTATTTTTATTTTTTCTATGTTTCTGTTTTGTTCGTTCCAATTTAGTAGCCATTATATCACCTCCTTACTTAAAATTATAACTATTTCAACTATCAAGAGATGGTTATTCCTTTTTCATCTTTTTCTGCTTTATATCATTGATATTTTTCCACGCCTTTTCAACACGTTGACTAAAAGTTTTCGTTTCTTCTTTGTGCTTTTCAAAAGTCATTGATTTTTCCATAATTCATTCCTAAGATCTACAGTTTCTTAACAGCTATTGCATTCATGTATTGCATTTTGGTCTTTCAAATCTTTTTGGCAAATGCTTTTTTAGGGCTCTTTTGCTTCTTAAAAAGTCCCCACAATATGGACATCTTGGCATATGTTCTCCTAGCAACTAAGTTTTTATACGTGTGTTCCAAATTTTTTCATGTGTTCTTTTAGGATGTTTTCAGTTCTAAATTTTTTCTCACAATAAACACATATGTAAACTTTTGCCATTATTTTTTTCTCCCAAAATATAGATCTGGACTATATAATCGTCCTTACTTTCCATCTATCTCAATTTCTTAGTTTTCAGAGTTAAATGCGTAACTCATCCATCTGATCTTGTAAATTTTGCTTTTCGAAAGTCATCTGCTTCCAATGATTGAAGTCGTTTTCGATTCCTCCAGATCATCTCTGTCTCAAAGTTTGTAAATTCTCGTTCCATGATTTCACCTGTCCTTTCCGAAAGTTGTCGGATGATAGTATGCAGTCGGCAGTATATATCATTGTGTACAAAGGCATATAACTGTGTATATTAATTACATATTTGTGTAAAAATGGAAAAAAGGATAAGAATGAACATATCTCTAACGAAAGAAGAAAATACGCTCATCAAAAAACTCGCAAAAGAAGAAGAAAGACCATATAGCAGACAAATAGTTTACATGACGAATTTCTACATAAAAAATAATAAGAAAAATGAGGGGAAATAAATGAAATTTGTATGTAATCTATGCGGTAAAGTTTTTCAGGCAGATGATATAACCATTCATTATACAACAGGTACCAATGGATTGGAAATTATTTCTATTTGCCCATCGTGTTTAGATGGATACCTGGAGAAAACAAAAGTAAATACTGATAGAAAAGAAGATGAAAATGAAAGAATGAAAATGAAACGCAAATGGTCGTAAGTCGTTTACAATGATTAATATCAAATGTAAAAAATGTGGATGGGAATTACCTTTTTCTGCTAAGGCAAATAAAGATAGTGTCTGTAACAGAGGGCAAGAAAATATCTTATGTCCTAAATGCGGAGAGATGTTAGTAAGAAAGGGCGGTAAAGTTAACCGGTGGTATTAAGTTCATTTTTCATACTTTTAAGGAATCAACGTTTTTTATAGCATAATTATTAATACTACCTAATTGCTAGTATAATCTTGATAAAGTACATTACTATGGGGTTTTTTTGAATCCAGTTTTGTCTTGGTATTAGAAATATTTACCAAGACTATGTTGGACTCTTTTAATTCGCTAAGTTTTGTGACAAAGTTATATCAAAATAACAGGAGGGAAAATAAAATGAAAAATGGAACAAAGAATCTGCAAAAATTGTTGATATCTAGAAAGAGTACGACGATACTCTACGAAAAACCAAATATCAGATATTTAAGTCGATTTGTTAATACAGATGTTATAGATTGATTTTTACACTGGTTTTCATCTCTACATCATAAAGCATAAAAGAAATAATCAACGCTGAGGGCTTTATACTCGTGGGTGCTCGTGCTCGACGGGAGCATACTATCCATTAGAACAGAACAATCAGCGGAAGGAAAAAATGATTTTGATGCTCCTCGTAAATGAAAATTGATTCTACCCCCAAGATTTTTCGTAATTTTAGGAAATAGTAAGGTTTTTAACGTTGACATTTAATATATTTTATTACACAAGAGGTGGATGTAGGATGAAAACTCAAGCAGTATTTTGTTTAGTTGTTGGAGCATTACTATTTTCTTCAACTGTAGTTCTTGGATCTGTTTCATTACCTGATGATGTTCCAGGGATTACAGCCCAAACAGCACAAAAAGATAAAGCAGCAATCGTTCTGATACAATCCGTTGTAAAAGGAACAGTATCATGGCCTTCTTATACCATGGAACTGGCTACAGATGAAGATATTGTTGGAACATGGCAATCTACAGATGGCACCGATACTGTAATCTTCTATGCAAATGGAGAATTTGGCGGCAGTTATACCGGACCAAATCCAACCAGTTATAGTGGAACTTATACTATTCAAGGAAATATTCTCACAATTACGTATATAACTCCAATCACAAATATAGTGCAATTTACCTTATCTATTTCAGGAGATACGCTTACACTCAATGGTTACCCCTACACAAAGATTAGTGGTGCCACAGCAGATGATGATATCGTTGCAATCGCAGAAAATTTCATATTCATTAGAGACACGGGACTCGGCGCAACGGTCGAGACAACAGATGTCGAAACGGGGGCGAGCGGAACAGGATTTATAATTTCTCCAGATGGCTATATACTTACAAATGCTCATGTAGTTCTTGCTGGCGAGGATCCTATAGAGACGATTTTAAATAAATTCGTATATGATCTTGCAGAAGCAATGCTGTCCGAGGTTTCCCAATATTATAATATCCCTCAAGACGACCAACAGGCACTAGTCGAAACACTTCTTGTTAAATTCTTAAATTACTTTACTGAAAATGGCGGCGATGTTACCAACGTCGCAACAGACCATTATGTTTTTAGTGGAACTGGTGCCCCTGGAGAAGATATCGCCTCAAAAAGCTGGTCGGCAACCGTAAAAAAGCAGGGTACTGCATATACTGAGGTCGGTGGAGAAAGCAGTTGGGGAAAGGATATCGCCATCATCAAAGTCGATAAAACTGGTCTTCCAACAGTCACTTTAGGAGACTCAAATAAGGTTCAGGTTGGAGACTCGGTGTTTGTTATCGGCTATCCAACCATAGGCGCAGTAGAAGAATTTTTCCAGCCAGAGGCCATATTCGAACCAACCGTTACGCAAGGTGTCATAAGCGCTAAGAGAACGCTCAAAACAGGAGTCGAAACATTACAGACAGATGCGGCGATAAATCATGGAAATAGCGGAGGGCCAGCTTACAACAACAAGGGCGAGGTGATTGGTATTGCTACATTCGGAGCGGGACCCGAGACAGGAATAGCCAATATAATGTTCTTGATGCCAATAAATCTTGCACAAGAATTCATGAACGAACTGAATGTCGAGAACGAACATAGCGTTCTTGATACGAAATACGCCGAAGCACTAAACGCGTTTTGGAACAGAGATTGTTATACGACAATTGATAAGATGAACGAGGTTCTTGCTCTATACCCTGCGCATCCTTATGCACAAGAATATATCACCGAATGTAATCGTGCTATAGCTGCCGGCGAGGTATCAAAACCGGGAACCCCTGGTTTTGAATTAATCATTGCATTCTGTGCGATAGCATTAGTTTTTCTTTGGAAGCGAAAAAGAATTTGAAGATAAAAGTAGAAAAACGTAATTTTTAATGGTAAATTCGTGTTCCCATCCCAGCGGGAGCATTTTTTATTGTTTACAGAAGAATAACATTTAATTCTTAAGAAAGCCATTCTATAAACACTATGAGCTTGAATAATCCTCTCCATTTCAAAAATAGAGACGAATGGCGTACGTGGTTAGAGAAAAATCATAATAAATTGAATGAAATTTGGCTTATACATTATAAGAAATCCTCCAGTAAAAAGAGTGTTAATCATTTCGACGCTGTTGAAGAAGCACTCTGTTTTGGTTGGATTGATAGTAAACTTAAAAAGATTGACGATGAAAGATTTATTCTAAAATATTCTCCGCGTAAAAAAAAGAGTGTTTGGTCTAAAATAAATAAAGAAAAAGCCGAGGAACTAATTGCTTCAGGGAAAATGACACCAGTCGGCTTAGAAAAAATTCGAGAAGCAAAGGAGCACGGCTTATGGGATATTGCCTACACGAACCTAGTGAAGGATAGACTGCCCTCAGATTTGAAAGATGCGCTCATGAAAAAAACAATGGCATGGAATAATTTTCAAAAATTTGCTAACAGTTATAGGAATATGTATATTGGCTGGGTAAAAAGTGCTAAGACAAAAGAAACAAGAAAGAAGAGAATTGACGAAGTTGTTAAGCGATCGCTACAGAATAAAAAACCAGGAATTGAATAACTAAGATGCTTCAGAAAGCAAACAAGTAATCAGTATTACAGCGACGCACCTCTTCATATGAAACATAAGATTCATCCATATCTAAAGTTTTGGGGCTTCTCACTTACAAGATGTCAAATAATTTATAACCGAAAAACTAATAGAAGAAAAATACTATAACTGGAATGACTTTAATGATAGACATTATAAAAGAACTAGCACCTTATAGCCACATCATTTATCAAATACTCGTTGTCTTACTATCACTCATAATATTTATTTTGATTTTAAAGATAATAAAAAGAAGACTTCTAAAAAAAGTCAAGACAAAAAAACAGACAACAAATGTACTAGTTTTTCTAGGTTTACTAAAATTCTTATTCATATTTTTCTTGATAATAATTATTTTTATCGCGTATTACGGAAATTTTGGCGATTTAGGTTTTATCGCTGGTCTGCTAAGCGTTGCAATGGGCGTAGCACTTCAGAAACCGATAAGTAGTGTAGTTGCATGGCTTATTATTACAACAAGGAGAACATTTGATATAGGGGATCGCATACAGATATCGAATATAAAAGGAGATATTTCCAATATAACTCTTACACATATTTTTTTAGATGAGGTGGGCGGAACAATAGAGGGAGAAGAAAAATCAGGCAGAACAATAATGGTACCAACCTCCGCCATATTTGAAAAAGAGATTATCAACTACACACATGAGGATGAGTATATCTTAGTTGAAATCATTACATCTATAACCTACGAAAGTAATCTTGAAAAAGCAGAAGAGATAATTATAAAATCTGTAGAAAAAGTTATGGAGTCTCACTGGAAAAAATTCCCTAAGAATATTTCAAAGAAACCACACATTAGATTACAATTTCGTGATTCTGGTATAGAGGTGACAGTTCGTTATTATACAATAGCATTACAGCGAAACAAAATTGCAACTGATGTAAGACGAGAAATTTTCTATGAAATAAGAAAGACAAAAGATGTAGAATTTGCTTATCCACATAGAGAAGTACTATTTAGATCAAAAAAAGATTAATTGAATTTAAACTAATAGATTAGACCGTCTTTTACCATAAAATCTATAAACAAACTAGTTTTACAAAAATTGATGAGAGAGAGGATTCAAGTCTATCTGAAAGAATTCGTTGAAAGATTCATTGTTCTTGCTGTATTAATGGTAATCGCTTTTACAACTTATAGAGTATTTACATTTGTAGATCAGGAGATAGTCGGCTCAATTTTCTTTATCTGGATTTTTTCTCTAGGCATTATGTATTATTATTTTAATCTCTTTACAAAAACAAAACTTCGTAAAAGTGAATATGTCCTGAGTATATTTTTTGTGTTTTTTCTAACTATCTCTATGTATGCTGTTATTTATGCGGAACCTATAGAGAATAGTGATAGTTATTTTATACAATTTGGCGAAAGATCTAATTTAACTTTCGCAGATGCTTTCTATTTTTCTACAACGACCATTACAACATTAGGATGTGGAGAGATTTCCCCTGTTGGAATCTTTAGGTATTTTGTTGTTTTGGAAGTCATAATGGGTCTTATTTATACGGGTTCAATGATTTATTTTATTATCAGAATACTCGAGAAAAAATAAATGAAATAAGGGCTGCGCCCTTATAATCCCGTTCCGCCTTCGTTCCTCAGCAAGCTCTCCGCCCTTCGGGCGTCGGTCTTGCCGTATCTCACTCGGCGGCCAGTTTAGGTAGTCGTTGCTGGCAATCATCAACAACCTGAACATTATGATGACGAGGTTGATCACGAATGTAAGCACTTGACTCGTCAAGACTTTTCCAACCTGTTGATTCATAGTGGTCATATCCACTCCAGAAACCACCACGTGGGTATCGTTTTCGAAACCCCGGAAAGGTTTCGAACATCTTCTTCGCACTGTAAGATTTTAGCATAATCTCAGCGGTTTGAACCGAGTATCGTTTTGGAATGTTCACCAGGAAGTGAACATGATTCAGAGCGAAAACAAAGTCACCGAACTCGAACCCGAATCGTTCCAGCTCATGAAACGCTTGGATACAAACGTCCATGTAGATCTGTTTTCGAAAACAATTATATCTGTTATGGGTGACAAACATCATGGTCACCCAGTTATTTCGGGTGTCACCCGAAATCTTTTTAGAGCTAACGCTACATACAACATTCATAGAGTTTTTTTTCTCCTGTCGCACCTTTATAGGGCACACTCTAGCGGTGTGCCGCATGCGACAAAAAGATATTATTTAGCTGGAGAAAAAAGAGTTGCGACTTTTCATCTGCGGGTCTTTCACCTAATCGGTTTCAGACCGCACAGTATTCCCAGTCGCAACTATAAATTTGGTTCTATGGTCAATATTTTGAGTATTTTTTGGGAAAATTATAAATACTAAATGTTATATATACATAACATAATGTTAGAAATAAATAATAAAATGTTAAAAATAAACAACAAAAGGAGATGAAAAAATATGAAAGAAAAAATAACAATTTTAGTAGGAGCAGGAGTTGCAGCATTAGTAATATTTACACTAGCAATTTATCTAACAGCAAAAGAATCCATAGAACTTTTCGATATAGTCTCGATATTAATAATAACAATAATAGTAATAACATCCACATATCTAATATGGGACAGAGCAAAAAATATAAAAGCAGGACTTCCAGCACAAGACGAAAGATTGAAACTAGCAGGATATAGAGCAGGATACTATGGATTTATTGCTGCGATATGGAGTGCTGTAGGAAGTAACCTAGGATATAATATATTCTTTGACCAGGAACTAAGAGGCGGACTTGTTACTGCAGCTGTAGTATTGATATCTGGAATCGTGTTTATGATATCATACCTATATCTTGCCACAAAAGGAAACAGAGGATAAAAGAGCTGAAGACATGAAAAATATATTATGGTACCTTGGTTTTCTATCACTTCTTAGCCTTCTTTACTTCCGATCCTACGACTCAGGATTTCTACTTTTCCTTTCATTCATCCTGTTCCTTTTTACGTATCTGGTAAAAAAAGATGAACGCATCGATATCAACATCGGTCGTGCGACCAGAAACTCGTTTCTGTACACGATGTGTAGCAGCGCGGTTGCCATCCTTTACATCAATCTTGTTGGAAACTTCGCACTCTATCAATGGGCATTTGCTGGCGTCATCACCGGCACATTAGGGATCTGTGTCCTTTCCTTTCTTTACTACGATTTCTCGGGGAAATAACCATGAAGACCAGAATAAAGGAGTTGCGAGCACGATATAATCTTACTCAGGAAGATCTTGCAAAAAAAGTAGGGGTCCGACGAGAAACAATCCTATTCATAGAAAAGGGAAACTACAACCCATCCATACAATTGGCACATGACATTGCAAAAGCCTTACAGACAACCATTGATGACTTGTTTATTTTCGAGGAAGAATAAACATAAATTTAGAAAGCATTAATTAACAACTATTCTATTACAAAGCTGGAGGAAAAATTGTATGACCACTGATGAAGAGCTAATGAAAATAGCTAGAAAACGGGCAAAAGACAAAACTGGTTTTTACATCCACTTTGCTTGTTATATTATGGTGAACATATCTTTGTTTATCTTCTATTGGTCAATACTTGAACCCGACACAAATATCATCCCGATAATCTTCGGTCCTTTATTTGGGTGGGGAGTGGGTGTCGTAGCACATTTCATCGCTGTATTTGCAGGAGCAAGCGAAGAAAAAGTTCAGAAAGAATACGAGAAACTAAAAGGCAGTAAAAAATAATAAAATTTCAACATCAACTATTGTATACCATCTAAATCATCATCATGCTCATCAACAATCTCACCGAAAACTTCCTCAACCAAATCCTCCATGCTGACCAAACCACGTGTTTTTCCATCAGGGTTCTGAATCAACGCCAGATGTGTTTTGTTTTTTTTCATCAACCTGAGAACGTCATCAACCTTCATCTGCGAGTCAACCTTCAAAATACCTCTCATGATATTTTTAACAGGAGTAGATGTATCCTTAAACATTAACGTATCTTTTATATGAACCATACCAACAATATCATCGAAATTTTCACCATAAACTGGGAACCGCGAATAACCAGTGTCAATAGATTTTTTAATAAGACTTTCAACAGACTCATCCTGCTGAATAAAAACAATTTTATCCTTTGGCGTAAAAACCTGATCTGCCCGCGTTTCATCAAACTCAAATACCTCTCTAACCATCTCACGCTCATCTGATTTAATAGTCCCCTCCTTCTCACCCAAACGCATCATCGCCATAATCTCTTTTTCGGTAACCAAAATATTTCTACGTTTACCACCAATGATTTTTAACACACCATTCGTAATACCTAAAAGTAAAACAACCAACGGATGAAACAATGCTACCAAAAAAGAGAGAGGACGAGCGACTCGATATGCAAGATGCTCATTATTTATGCCGAAAGCTTTTGGTATCATCTCGCTAAAAATAATGATAAGAAGCGTCATAACCGCAGTTGCAATACCAATACCAAAATTACCAAAAACATGCAGAGCAAGCCAACCTGCCAAGATGGACGCGAAAATATTAACAATGTTGTTTCCAATTACAATCGTACTGATAACTTTATCAGGATTAGCAATCAACTTTTCTAGAATCTTAGCTCTTTTATCACCCTTCGCAGCCTGCTCAACAATAAGCGCTCTATTCACTGAGACAAATGCCATCTCAGCACTTGAAAAAAACGCAGAAACTCCAATTAACAATATTATAACAACTACACCCGTTGCAACTAACAACATATTATACATAATTATCGAAATTGAAAAACAGAAGGAGTTTTATTATTTAAATATTTACGTGTCTGATTTCTTGACAAGATATAAGAAGAAAAATTTACATATTTGACAATAAATTTATAAGAGAAAACAGTATTAGAGTTAATAAAGTAAATACTGATCACACGCTTCAAAAATCCAGCGAACGCAGAATATATTCTATTTGTAAAAACTCAGTTTTATACTCTCTCTGTGTGAAACTTTGGTTAACATCCGAACCGACAATTATTAACAATGCGTTACGTGTGACATTATAGCATTTAAAAGGTGATATTATGGATATAAAACAAGAAGAAATCGCTACTTTGCATGATCTGCATATCGATAGAAAAAAGCTGATGAAGAATATCAGCGAAGTAGCTGCAGAAAGGCCTGTTTCTGTTGTTATGCCGATGTTGTATAGCGAGATAAAAAACAATGCGTTAACCAACATAGTAAAACAGTTGAACAATTGCAAATACCTTGATAATGTTGTTATTGCGTTATCTGCAAAAAATGAAAAAGAGTTCGTTCATGCTAAAAGGTTTTTTAAAAAAATGACTATCCCAAAGCTTGTAATGTGGTGTAATGGCCCAAAAATCGAAAATTTGCTAACAGAACTAAAATCACAGGGTTTGGAGTTTACAGGTCATAGAGGAAAAGGATGTGATGTTTGGCTTGCATTAGGGGTGGCCAGTCTTCATTCCTATGGAATAGCACTTCATGATGCTGATATTCAGGGTTATACCGATATGATTCCCACAAAACTACTGTACCCTATTTTAGAGCCTGAACTTGATTTTAAATTTAATAAAGGGTATTACGCACGGACAAGCCTTGATAAATCTATCATGTATGGTCGCGTGTTTCGTTTGTTTCTTCACCCTATCATGAGATCATTGATTGATGTCTTAGAACACGAACCATCGTTTGTTCGTTTTCTGCGTTCATTTAGATATCCTATTTCTGGTGAATTTGCTCTGACCAGCGATTTGGCACGTGATTTAGATATCCCTGGTGGATGGGGGATTGAAATTGGTGTTATGGCTGAAATCTATCACAATGTAGCTGTTAAGAGAATATGCCAGACTGATCTCGGTTTTTATGAGCATAAACATCAGAAGATCGGTGATTCTGAAAAGGGTTTAGTTAGGATGTCAGGGGAGATATTCAAAAGTCTTTTGCGTGTTTTAATTGAGGAAGACCATATACAGGTTTCAAAATCTTTTTTATTGACCCTCCAAGTTTTATATAAAAAGAATGCCCAGGATTGCATACGTAAATATCATGCAGATGCAAATATAAACGATATAAAATATGATAGACATCTTGAAGAAACTATGGTAGAAAAATTCAGTGATGAATTAATGAAAGCAGGAAAAAGTTATATGCTTAAACCAGTTGGAACCCGTCTCCCTGATTGGCTGAGGACAATGTCTGCTAGGGAGGACATAAGGGAAGAACTGTTAGAAATTGTTATGGACGAGAACAGGGCATGATGATATGGATAAAATAAGTAAGAAAAGTTTGAAGTTACCGCAAGAAATCATTGACCAGTGCGCAGAGATTAAACCTGTTGATATAATAGTAGGAGTGTTATGTAAAGATGTTGAGACAACTGTTTTAAATGTTCTCAACACGGTTAACGAAGGTCTTCATCAGTTTTTCCCTGATTATAAAAAGGCCATTGTTATTTCAGAAGGAGAATCAACTGATAAAACATATGAGACAATAAACCTCTTCCAACCATACGGTAGTGCAAAAAAAATTACTACAAAAGATGTTATCAAGGGCGGGAAGGGTGCTGGTATACTCACGATTTTTGAGATTGCACACGAAACAGATGCGAAATGCGTAGTTTTAATGGATGGTGATCTACTTAGTATTAAACCGGTGTGGATTCAAACAATTGCCAACCCTGTTATCTATGGGCGAGCTGACCTAACTGTTCCATACTATATTAGACATAAGTATGATGCTGTTATCACAAACAACCTTGTATACCCATTCACGAGGGCGCTGTATGGGCTTGATATCAGACAACCGATCGCAGGCGAGTTTGGCCTATCAAAAAACTTGTACGAGCGCCTAAGAGTTCATCAGTTGTTCCCACTTGATTTCGGCATCGACATCTTCATTGTAACAGTCGCAGCAGCAGAAGGAATGAAGGTAAAAGAGGGGCTTTATTCACTAAAAATCCATGAATCAACTACGCGTTATCTTGAGCCAGAGAAACTATTGACTCCGATGTTTAAAAAAGTTACTGGGAGCATGTTCGAACTTGCAAAATACTACGAAGACTACTGGAAAAATAGGTTGCGAACACGAGAAAAAGCCGTATATAGAAAAAGTTACAGCAAAAAACCTATACCAGTAACTATCGACATTGAAAAACTTAAGCATTCTTTCAAAACAGATTATAAAGCTAAAAAAGATGATATGCGTAAGTTTTTACCAGCAGATATTCTAGATGAATTGGACGACATAGTCAAAAACCATGACTCTTTTAATTCAGATATCTGGACTGAAATAGTCTACAACTATGCCTCTGCCTATAAACAACTTAAAAACGAGGCGGATAAAATTGTTCTGATTGATACGCTGAAAGTTTTATGGATCGGGCGTTTTGTTAGTTACGCAATTGAGACAAAAGATCTTGATATTAACGAATCCGAAACTGTTTTACAGAAACAGGCAAGAATATTTGAAGAGAAAATCAACTATTTACGCACAATATACTGATAGATTAAATAAACCAGCTATTGCCACCTTCTAACTCTCATCCTAACAATAGGATCTCTGGACAGTTCATGTATCTTTTTTGCTAACTCCTGAAAGCCTTCAACTGTGTTAATATCAAAAATCCCAAGAGGCACCCCTTTGTTATCTACGAGTCTTACGTCACTTGGTTTACCTCCGATGGGTTCAATTTCTTTGATTATCAGTATCTCTTCATTAACTTTCATCTCACTAAAATCATGGTGAAGTTGTTTTTCTATTAAATCTGATACGAAAACCGAACGGTCACCCATAAGATTTTTTTCATCTATTTTTTCTACAATATCAACGGGTAGTTCCAAAAATATTATCTTCTTTTCCATACCGTAAAAATGCCTTTTTAAATATATAAACTTTATTTTGAGCACTATCTATACTGTGACTTTCTGCTCCAACTTGATACATCAAAGGATAATGATCAACATTATCCACTCCATCGACAACATAACTAACATCCCCTATCCCATCTCTATTTTTATCATATAATCTTGGATATTTAAGTCCGATGTAATCATCCCAAAAGTTTCCCTCTTTTCCATCATCCCAGTAGTTTTTATCATCTACAAAATATGGTCTATTGTTTTCGTTATTTACAAAATTGTTATGATGGAATACATTATCTTTCTCTGAAACAGTTAATGCCCAAATCGCATACCAGCACCCTGTAAAATTACAATAGATTATAACATTGTTTGTTGAAAAAGATGTATCATATCCAAAATTGCAGTGGATTAATTCACAATGCTCTGCTTTATTAAAATTTGAACTTGAGAAACTCAAGCCAATACCATGATGATCCCACCCACCCCCTAGACTATTGTTAATAGTTATATTTGAAATTTCATTGTAGTTTGAATCTTCATCCAATGTTATTCCATGGGTACAATCTCTAAAAAAATTATTAAAAATTTGATTATCACATGAACTGTAGAAAAATAAACAATTTGAAACATCATCCATGTAATTTTCAAAAAATGTGTTATTTGAACATTTATAAAAGTAGCATCCGAAACTGGAATAATAAAAATTATTATTAAAAATTTTAATATTTGAAGAATAAGCTATCTGTATTGCTGCACCAATACAATATTCAGATAATTCTAAATTGTGTATTTGACAGTTATTACAATTTACAATAATTAATTGAACTGTATCTATTGGAACAACAATATTATTAGTATTTTTATAGTATCTAATAGGTTTGTTGTTATATGTGTTATCTTCAATTGTATGTGTATTCCAATGTGATAATTCGTCTCCTTCAATCTTTATGTCGTTGTTCCAAAGAATATTATTTTTAATCATTATGTTTCTAGAATAAAAAAGATGAATAGCAAATCCGCCTGAATTATTAGCCATATAATTGTGAGAAATTAAAATATCAGATGTTTCAGTAACTCTAACACCGTAAAAATAATTTTTCGAACAACAAAAAATATTTTCAAAAATATTATTAAATGAATTTTTTACTTCAATTCCTCTATATGAATGAGGAGAAAATATGTTATCAAAAATGTTATTATGTCTTGATAAAATTTCTATTCCATTAAATGTTGATTCAATAATAGAAAAGCCTGTTAGATTTACATAACCAGCTGTTAAAATTATTCCTCTTAGCATTTCAGTAGCATCAATAATTGTATTATTTTTATCTTCACCAATTAAATCTAGTGATTTCCAAATATTTAATCCTCCAGTGTATTCACCAGATTTTACAAAAATCGCATCATTTACAGATGCTGCAAAAAAAGCATCTTCAATCAAATTATATGGAAAATCAACTGTTCCATACCAAGGACCATTTGTATTGTCATCATCTACATAAACTGTATTTTTGTAATTATTGACAATAAACCATATTGTATCCCTATAAATCCCATCATTGCATACAACTGTAAGTCTCATTCGATAGCCTAGATCATTTAATACATTTGTGTTGATAAAACCTAAATTTCCATCATAAATCTGTGTCGATGAATTAACAATTTCAATCCAATTATCACTAAGATGAGGAATTACTCCAAGGCAATACTCAAGTTTGTAATAATGAAAACCATTACCCCATGCTGATCCAATTATATTAAAAGAATCTTCTACTTCATTTCCATGAACTGGAAATTCAATTAATGCTTCAGCTTGTCCGACTCCAGCAAGTAAAGCTTCATAAGCATTTATTTTACCTGCTCCAACATATTTTTTTTGTGTAGGTGGATATCTATCTGCTGATTGATTTATTATTTTTCTAATTTGAGAAAAAGTTAAGCTTGGGTTTTTTGAAAGTAATAATGCTGCAAGTCCTGAAACATGAGGTGTTGCCATTGATGTTCCTGATTTTATTGAATATTCATCAAGAGGAACCGTAGATAAGATACTATTTCCTGGAGCGGCTACGTCTATCAAATCACCATAATTTGACCATTCACAGATATTTCCGTTAACATCAGTTGCAGCAACAGCCATTACTTTTTCTAATGATGCAGGAAAAAGGGTTATATTAAGACCTTCATTTCCTGCGGCGGCAATTAAACATACACCCAAACTGTATGAGTAATCTATGGCATCTTCAATTAAATATGAATACCAAGTTCCACCCCAACTCATGGATATTATATCTGCACCATTGTCTGTTGCATAAATAATTCCATTTGCTGCATCTTCCTCTTTAATACTTTTTACACCAATTGTCACAGCCATTAATTTGCAGTCCCAACACAGTCCAGTAATTCCTAATGAATTGTTTGAAACAGCTCCAGCAATTCCTGCGCAATGTGTCCCATGGCCATAGATATCCCCTGGATAACAAGAGCCATTATAAAAATTCCAACCATAGTAGTCGTCAATAAAACCATTATTGTCATCGTCAACATTGTTTGAAGGGATTTCGTCTTCATTGATCCAAATCTTTGTTGATAAATCAGAGTGATAATAATCTATTCCGCTATCAACAATTCCGATAACAATATCTGAATCCCCCGTCTCTATATCCCAAGCCTCTGGTGCATCTATATCAAAATCACGAATATGATCTAGAGACCATTGTTCATTAAAATATGGATCGTTTGGAGTCTCACAAAAATGATAAACATAGTTTGGTTCAACATATATTACATTTGAGTTTTTATTATAATCTTTTAAAATTTTTTGTATATCTGTATTTGAATCGCAACTAAACTTGTAAATATTTTTTAAAAAAATTGAACAAGTATTTGAAAATAATTCTTCTGCGTATGTTATTTTATGGTCAATATTTAGTTGATCTATTGATTCGATTCCAGTTAATACATACCCCTCTCGTGTATATGTGATCTCTATTTCTTTTGCAGGTAAAAATTTTATAATTATTTCTTTAGCAATTAAATCATCTTCATCATTTTTTTCCAAAGTTATTTTTTCCAAGCCAATTTTTTTATCAATGTTAACAACATTTGACTGGCCGCATATCGGAAAAAAAATAGTCATAACTAAAAAAGATATTACAAAAACTATAGGTATCTGTCTTTTCATACTATCCTCCGCCCACATTAATAACATTTTTTATGTATTATAATTTTACGTTTAAAAATTAGTTTTAAACCAAATTTTTGAAGGATAAAATTGAAAAGCAGTTGATTATTCTCTAAAAGAAGATTATGGGCCATAAGAACAAAAAATCGCTGAGTCATTTCAAAGAATCTGAGTTTGCCATAGTTCATGTTAAACAAATCTTGGGATTCGGAGCCATCTTATTAATTGGTGCAATATACTTTTATTCTGCATATATTACATTAACACCAGATCAACAAAGCTGGTTTTCCGTTCTTACGGCCGCATACTTTATTCCACCATTTGGAAAAGAAACAATTATACCTTTAGGATTATGGGGTGGCTCAATAGACTTTTTTGGAAAAATTATTAGTGGCTCTTCTCTTCCTGCAATAATCTTAGGTGTCAGCATTTGGGTTTATGATCTCCTAGTATGCGTACTGATACTGACGAACTGGTGGGTAATAGAACTCCTAATAAATCATATTCCTGCATTTCCTTTCATCGGCATAAGAAAAGAAAAACCAAGGTTTTACAAGAAAAAAGTATCACTAAAACTATGGTATGAGAAGCTTCATAAAAAAACTCAGGAGATTGAAGCGAAAAAGTACGGCAAAATACTTCCTGTCACACTTTGGGTTTTTATGTTTATTCCTTTTCAGGGGACTGGCGCGATGTCTACAACAATTATTGGAACCTGGCTGGGTCTAAGGTATAGAGAAACCCTTTTGATCGTGGCAATAGGATCGTTTATCTCCACAATTTTTATGATTTTAGTCTATCATGGTTTCTTAGGAATCGGAGGATAAAAAAATAATCTATTTTCAGTAGTTTTTTTGAAGCTCTAGCATGATCCTCTTCAACTTCTTCTTTGTATTGTAATCATATACAACATCAACTTTTTCTCCAGTATATGGATTCATGCCTGTCCAATACATACAGGATGAAACAGTCATCGGTGTTGGTGTAAACATCTGGAATCGTTCTATGTTTTTTAGGTTCTTTTTTTTCATTGTATCACGTAAAAACAACACCTCATTCACATTATCACCGGGGTGCCCTATCATAAAATAGTATCTCAAAGCCTGTTTTTTCTTTGCATTGATTTTTGTGAAAAAAGATATGAACTCGTCAAACCCAGTATTGTCCTTGTTCATTAGCATAACGACTTTTTTTGAAAAATGTTCTGGAGCTATTTTTAGACAACCGGAGATGTGATGTTCTGATATTTCTTTTATGTATTCTTTGCTCTCCATTGCTAGGTCATATCTTATGCCACTTCTTATAAAAATTTTTTTTACACCTTGTATTTTTCTTGCTTTTCTGAGTAAAGCAATAAGTCTTTTATGAGTTTTATCCAACTCCGGACATGTGATACATTTTGTTTTACATTGATGTTCTGTGCTGCTAGAAGAATCAAGTTTGCAATCCATTGCATACATATTTGACGAAGGACCAACTAGATCGTCTATGTATCCTTTGAAATCTGGGTGTTTAGTAAGATTTTTTATTTCCGCGAGTATATTTTCCTCAGAGCGCGATATGATTTTTTCTCCTTGATGAAGTGCTAGAGAACAAAAGTTACAAGAGCCGATGCATCCTCTATGCGTTACGACAGAGAATTTACCCATCTCCAAAAGCGATCTAGGATGCATTTTCCTGGTGTAGTTTAGCGAGTAAATCCAGTCTAAATCTTTTGTTGTGTATGTTGGATAGTTGTATTGTAAAACATAGTTGTTTGTGTATTCCTGTGCAAGATTTTTGTCGTTTGAGAACCCAGTTTGCATCTCACAAAACTTTTTTTTGTCTTCAACGACCTGCTTAAATGATGGTAGTATCTCAAAAGACGAATCAAGTTCTTTGCTAACAACGCATGTTCCTCTGATTCCTTTTAATTCCTCTCCTTTTTTTAGTCGCTCTGCAATTTCCAATATCTGTTTTTCACCGTTGCCATAAACAAGAATGTTTGCTCTTGAATCAAATAATATGCTACGTCGTATGTTATTATCCCAGTAATCGTAATGTGCAAAACGCCTAAGTGATGATTCTATGCCACCTATAACAATAGGTGTGTTTGACTTGAAATATTCTTTTATCTTATTGCAATATACAATGACTGCTCTGTCCGGGAGTTTTGTCGCATAACTGTATTTATCTTCGATTCGTTTTCTTTTAAGAGGGGTATAATTATGCGCCATACTATCTATGGAACCAGATGTTACACCAAAACACAACCGCGGGGTGCCTAATTTTGTGTAATGCTCTTTAGTCTCTGGCTTCTCTATGATGCCGACACTGTAACTTTTTGCATCCAGTACTTTTGCTATAACACCAACTGGCGATAATGGGTGGTCGTCGTAGTATTCCCCAGTTATGAGGATTATATCGAAATCTTTACCTTTTTTTGCGATCATAATTATTTCAACTTATATGGTCTGGCTATTTAAAAGCTAATAAACCGTATCACAGGAAAGATTCATTAATCTCTTTCTTTTTTCGGTGCCGATGATAGACATACTGTTGACAAATGATGATGGCTACAAATCAGCAGGTTTTTTACCACTGTTAAGAGAGTTATCGAAAGAGTTTTCAGTTGTTACTGTTGCTCCTGATAGAGAAAAAAGCTGGATTGGAAAGGCTGTCACAAAAACAAAGCCATTGGATTTAAAAAAAGTGAAACTGAAAGGTTTTGATATTTTTACTATCAATGCAACCCCTGCTGATTGCGTTCAGATCGGGTTGTATAATGTTTTGGATTCACTCCCAAAAATGGTTGTTTCAGGAATTAACCAGGGATCGAACGTTGGACACGCGCGTATTCTTAGCTCCGGGACAGTTGGTGCAGCTATGGAAGCTTCGATAGAAGGAGTTAAGGCACTAGCCTCCTCGCTCAGGATACCACGTGATACAAAAAAAGACATTGATCTCTTCGACGAAAAAAACTATGTGGTATTCGAAAATGCTGCCAAGATGACCGTAAAATTAACTAAGATACTGATTGACAAAAATTTTGATGATGACGTTGACCTCTTCTCAGTAAATATGCCGTTTAACATTTCCCTTGATGCAGGGATTCAGATAACAAAGCCTTTTAAGGAGCCTTATGGTAAATTATTTTATGAAGAAGAAGATGGTTTTGTTCTTAGAACTCCGCATTTGGATTTTGAAAATTTACAGGATGGAACTGATTTGAAGGCTTTGAGTGAAGGAAAAATATCTCTGACACCAATAAGTTTAGATTTATTTAAAGAGGGTTCTATAGAGAAGGTTGAAAAGCTGATAAAAAATCAGTGGTAAAACAGGTTTTATAATTTTTTAAGATATGAAAAAGAAGGCTATAACAATTATGGCGTATACACTGATCAGTTGTGCTCCCTCCAACCAGTTGCATCTACCATCTGCCGAGAGATAATTAATGATCAACACTCCTAAAACCAAGGCTACCAACTCAAACAGCGTAAACTCTAATGTAAAACCGAAACCAAACAACTGGCTTACTAACATTAATACTGGTACTACAAACAACGCTATCTGAATAGCGCTGCTAAGTCCTATTTCTATAGAAACATCTAATTTATTTCTAAGAGCGAAATTAACAGCTGTTGCATTTTCTGCTATATTGGTAATTATAGCAATTATAATTATTCCAATGAATGTTGGTGTGATGCCGAGCGAGATGGCAGCTACATTGATTGATTGTACAAGAAATTCGGATTCTATTGCTACAACTATAATTGTTATCAAGAGAATTAAAGCAGCTAGCTTTTTAGTCATAGTCGGTCTTTCCTGAGTGTCCCTTATCTCATCACTTGCATCAAACAAGTCTCTATGTGTTTTCAGAGAAAAAATCAAACCAGCGATGTATATAACCGCCATTACCACTGCCACCGCAGTACTTATGATAGCTATATCTGATTTTGTACCAGAGTTAGCGAATGAGTAAACACTTGGAATTGCTAAACCCGCAACAACAATAATAAGCATAGTAGAAGAGACTGCTACCGTTTGATTGTTGAAAGTTTGATGTTTGTAACGCAAACCACCAAAAAATACACTCAAACCTACTAGTAATAAAATGTTTCCTATTATGCTGCCTATCATAGATGCTTGTACAACCCTTATTAATCCATTTTGGAGCGCGATTATTGCAATAATCAATTCTATAGAGTTGCCAAATGTTGCTGATATAAGACCGCTTATTGTAGGGTTGGTTTGGAGGGCTATTTGTGTTGTAGAGTAACCCATAATGCGGGCTAGTGGAATAATAGCCAAAATTGATGTTATGAAAGTGATGGTTTTATCTGTTGTAAATAAAGCAAAGTAATAGCTAATCGGTATAAAGATGAGCAATAGATAAAAGGTTTTACCTATTCTTAGTTTCTGAGCGATTGCCTGTAAAATAGGAGGTGAATAGATATTTTTTTTGAGTGCCCCACGCCTAACAACCATACAATCTGAATTCAAATGATTGCTCTATAAATGTTTCGAAAATAGAGGCCCGTACCTAAAAAACTATTTATTCGTATCTAACCGCTTCAATGGGGCTCATCCGAGCAGCTTTCCAAGCAGGATACAGACTTGATAAGACTCCGACAAGCAATGAAACAGTAACCGCAAGAAACACAGACGTGATTGAAACAATAGCAACAAGATTTGACGAACCGCCCATCATCATAAAATTATTCAGAATAAGAGTCAATCCCTGTGAGCCGAAAAAACCAAGGATAATGCCGATAATTCCCCCTATACTGCTTACGAGCATTCCCTCAATAATAAAAATACTCATTATGTCCCTGTTTGTCGCACCAATAGCCTTCATGATACCAATTTCTCTTGTCCGCTCCATAACTGAGGTAAGCATTGTATTCATAATTCCGATTGAGGCAACAACAAGAGCGATAGATGCAATTCCGACAAGCACCAACTGAAGAATACCTGTGATTGTTTGTACAGTTTCCAAGATAGATGTCATAGTAGTTGCTGTCGCAAAATCTTTTCGACCATGGTTTTCATTGATAGTATTCTCAATGGTCATCGCAATAGATTCAGCATCATTTACATTATCCACTCTTAAATAAATAATGCTTACATTACTCTGACCAGTTAATTTTTTGAAATCACGAGAGCTCAATAAGACAATACTATCTGAGGAAGTACTGCCCATTCCTTGTTTTGAAAAAATTCCAGTGACAAAAAATTTCTCTCCGTTGATTTTTATTCTCCCACCAACAGATATGTCAGCATCAAATGTATCATGTGCGATACTATGCCCAACCATAATCTTATTTTGATCACCTTCATTTAGAAACTCCCCATCTTCTAAACCTTGACTTTCATATTGAAGCTGCATCACCTCAATGTCCATGCCTGTTAATGAAACAATCGTACTTTTACCATTATATTCAGCAACTCCGGTACCTGAAAGTTGGGTACTCACCTCCTTTACCCCTTGGACACGCTCTACATCAGCGATATCACGTTGAGTGAAATATTCACCTGTTGAACCTCCAGTAAAAGCAGAAAATACGCCTCCACCAGTCGATACAATAATAACATCAGACAAAGAAGACAATTCTCCAGTTATCGCCTGCTGCATGCCCTCTCCAAGGCCCATTAGGGAGATAATCGCCATTATACCAATCGCAATACCAAGCAATGTCAAAAGCGATCGAGACAAACGATGCCGAAGATTCTTAATTGCAAGTTTAACATGATCTCTAAACATGTCCCTCACTTACCATGCCATCTTGAATTTGAATCACTCGTTTCGCGCGTTGCGCAATCGTCATATTGTGAGTCACAACGATGATTGTTTCACCTTTTCGATTGACCTCTTCCAAGATGTTCATGATATTTTCGCCAGATTTTGAATCTACGTTCCCTGTTGGTTCATCTGCTAAAATAATCGAAGGAGTATTGGCAAGTGCCCGAGCAATAGCTACTCGCTGCTGTTCACCACCACTCATTTCCGATGGTTTATGGGTTAAGCGTTTTGAAAGTTCAACCATCTCCAGAAGTTTCTTTGCTTTCGTGGTTCGCGTCTGACTATCGACCCCTGCAAATCCCATCGATAACTCGACATTTTCCAATGCATTTAATGTTGGGATTAAATTGTATTTCTGGAAAATAAAACCTATTTTTTCCCGTCGAATCTTTGCAAGCTCATTTTCATTTAACATCGAGACATCTTTACCATCGATCAAAATCTTTCCTGAGCTTGGCTTATCAAGACACCCCAAAAGATTCATCAATGTTGATTTACCTGAACCTGACGGCCCGATAATAGCGATGTAATCCCCCTGTTTGATACGAAGATTTGTCTCCCGTAATGCAAAGACCTGAAGTGGGGGTTTACCATAGGTTTTTGAAATGTTTTGTGTGACGATAACGTCCTTGTTCATTATGCCTTCCGCCGTTTTTTCCACCGCATGTACAGCAGGACACAAACAACAATTACAACAATGACAACAATAAAAGAGGTTACACATGTGATTAATGAGGGGGCTTGAGGCATACCATTTATCCCTGAATTACTTGTTGAACTACCACTGGATTGATAACTGACACCTGGGCCAGATACAACATTAAAGGTTTTACTGACTAAGGGAGTCTCATAATATTCATTGCCCTGTTTAAACGATACTTTGAATCCTATTGTTTGCATCCCATAATCAACCATGTCAGCGTAGATGTCAAAGGATGCAGAAAAGACATCATCTGGATCCATTGCTCCAATAAAATACTGCGAAGGAATTACAGTTGTATCACATATCGGGGTGACTAGAACGCCAGTTATTCCCTCTGTTTTTGCATTGTACACCTCAATGCTAATCCTTGAGGAGCCACCTTTCGTTATGCTTATTGGGAAATTCGTAATAATTGGCGCAACATCCATAGTCTCAATAACAGTGACTGGTATGACTAATGTATTTGTACGAAGATTATACCCATTTTTATAACTGACATTAAAGGAAATATTTCTTGAGCCAGCTCCCACAGGTTTTATTGAAAAGACAATGTCTTCCGATGTTTTTCCAGAAAGAGAACCAAGATAATAAAGCTGAGGCACAAACTCAACATCAGTTCCCTGAGGAGTAATCACCAAGTCATTTACAGTGTTTTCTCTTGTATTCACCACTGTAACAGTGAGTTCAGTCTCACCACTGTTTGATATCTTTGATGGAACGCTCGTTGGTATGATATCAACAGAATCATTGCTAACCCTAACTGGTATCGGATAATTAACATCCTCGTAGCTGCTTTCTTCTAAATCTATGTTTGCCTTTAGGAAATATAATCCTTCGCTAATATTTTCATTAGCTACTATCTCAAAAGACAAAATGAAGCTTGCGCCAGCTGTTAAATATCCGATGTTTGAGTAGCTTAATGTTGCCTTGATTTGTTTGCTAACATCATATGCTGGTGTCATCCAAACACTTTGTATTGTCGCACCGTTGGTTTTTACTGTCGTTGTACTCTCTGTGGTGCCTCCGCTAGTGTAGCTGCCTACTGTAGTTGTAGTCGATGTTGCCTCAGCATTTTTTATGGTTAATGTTAGAGTACCTCTATCACCAGGCATTAGAACCTCAGGGCTAAGCGTATAATCGTATACAATTATTGAGGGGTTCGCATGTGATGACGGCATATTTATAGTAAGCATTAATAGAAGAGTAACAAACAATATCAATGCTGTTAGTTTCATTTTTTATCTCTCCCCAAAATTTCATTTTTTTTTGTTGGAGCACGTGATTGCGAATACTAGTTTATAATATTTTCTTTAATACAAAAATATGGAAGATGTTTATGAAAAGTTTATTTTTTAAGTTTCAGTATCGCCTCAGCAATGTCTCCTTTAGTTTCATCAAGGGCTTTTTTTGCTTCTTTTTCAGATTTACCTGTTTGTTCCATAACTAATTTAACATCGTCTTGTGGTATCTCCTCTTTTCTTTCCATAATCTTTGGTTTGCCTATGACCTGGTAGGTTGTTTGCCCCTGGGCATCCATCATTGTTACATCAGGGTTTTCGAAAACGTATTCCTTCGTATCTGTCTGTATTGTTACTTTTTTTACGTTTTCTATTTCTTTTACGTTGATTCCAAATCTGCGCATCATTTGATTTAATTGTCTAGGGTTCATATTTCCAGGCATCATATTTTATCATTTCTCCAAACAGGTTTTTGTTATTTTTGCGAAGCATATATAGGGCAATTATTGTTTAACATTTTTGGTATGATCACCGGCAAAGAGGTTAAAGTGTTGGATAGGAACTCCGAATACCATGGAGTACCTACGTCAAATTTGATGGAAAAAGCTGGTAAAGGAGTTGCAGATTTTATTTTTAAACAACTACATCCAAAAAACAAAGAGATAATAGTTTTTTGTGGTACCGGGAACAATGGTGGAGATGGTTTTGTTGCAGCTAGATATCTTGTAAAGAATTATGACGTAACGGTTTTTTTAACAGGTAAAGAAAACGAGATCAGAACAGACATATCAAAAGATAATTTTAAGAAACTAAAAAAACTGAAGAAACTGAAGATAAAAATTTATGATATTAGCTCACTGAAACTGGTTGATAAGCTTTTACCTAAAAACGATATCATTGTTGACTCAATGCTTGGTGTGGGGTTATCAGGAGGTTTAAGAGAACCTTACGTAGCTTTGGCGAAAAAAATCAACAATGCTAAAAAAACAGTTGTTTCTGTTGATGTTCCCACTGGTCTTGGTTGCGATATCGCGATTAAACCTAGTTATACTGTTACTTTTCATGACGTAAAGAAAGGTATGAACGAGAAGAACAGTGGTAAAATCAAGGTTGTTGACATTGGCATTCCTAAGAAGGCTGTTGATTATATCGGGCCAGGAGAGCTGATAGCTTATTATCCGATACCACGAGAGGATTCTCATAAGGGTGATAATGGTAGAGTTTTAGTGGTTGGCGGCGGTCCATATATTGGTGCTCCTGCACTGTCGGGTCTTGCTGCGCTTCGCACCGGGTGTGATCTTGTTTTTGTTCTCACAGCCAAGAGGGCTGCCCGGGCTATTACATCGTTTTCTCCTCTTTTGGTTACACCTGATAGGCTTGCAAAGGATATGGCTATGCTTTCGCCTAATTTGATTGTTAGAGAGCTTAGCTGTGAGGACCGGGTTGTTGCCGAGGATTTCGAGGTTATCGAGGAATATATCCCAAAGGTTGATACTGTTGTTATAGGCCCTGGGCTTGGTTCTGATAAATCAACAAAGGAAGTTATTGAAAGGATTATTCTTAGATCTGCTAAGAGAAACAAGAGCATGATTATTGATGCTGATGCTATTCAGGTTGTTGGAAAAAAACCAGCGATTATTAAGTATTCTGATACTGTTATAACGCCTCATGCTGGTGAATTTAAGGATCTTACAAGAGTGAAACTAGATAACAATCTTGTGCATAGGAAGGAGAAGGTTGAGGAATGGGCTAAAAGATTGGATGTAACAATTCTTTTCAAGGGACCTGTTGATGTTATTAGTGATGGGACTAGAACAAAGTTGAATGATATACATAATAGGGCTATGACTGTCGGTGGAACAGGTGATGTGTTGGCTGGTATTGTTGGTGGTTTGCTGTCTAAGGGTTTGGAGCCTTTTAACGCAGCACGGGTTGGTGCTTTTTTGAATGGTTCTGCTGGTAACGCTGCGTTTGAGAGAAAATCGTATGGTTTGGTTGCTACTGATATTATCGATGAGATATCGCATGTGTTAAAAGAATATGTTTAGTTTTCAATTTTTACAAAAAATATTAATAACATAATATTATATCAACACAAAAATTGATAAACCCTAGCGAGTTTAACAATTGTTAAAATATTTGTTTATTGGAGGCGAAAATTATGAAGAAGTTGTTACCATTGTTCGTGGTAGGATTTTTAATCTTTAGCGGACTAGGCGCTGTTGTGATATCTGGTGACGAGACAACACATGGTTTAAAAATAAAGATGGAATCTGTTGTTTTTTCAGAGCCAATAACAGTAGATGAAGGCGAACATATCAAGGTTAATTTAAATGGGGCAAAGTCATCTCTTGCTGAAATCGACGAACCTATTTTACCTGTCGTCACAAAGTTGTTTACTTTTCCGTTTGGGACATGTATCAAAAGTGTTTATGTGAGTTTTACTGACGGTGGCAGTATTGCTTTATCAAAGCCAGTTGAACTTGCTTCCGAGCCCTCTACAGTTGGTGTTAGTTTGCAGACTAAAGCTGTAAAAATAAATGCTAATCCCGGTTTGTACCCAACAGATAGTTATAGCTACAAGGTTGGAGCTGGCTTAGATGGCGAAGAACATGTTGTCTATCTATCTGTGCAATGTTACCCTGTTAGGTATTCATCTGTTACAAACACGATTTACTACAGAAATGATGCTACCATCCAGATAACCTACGAAGAACCAACAAGTCCAATAACATTCAATGATGAATATGACATGGTAATCATATCACCATCTGAGTTTTCAAATGCTCTTCAGACTTTGATAGAGCATAAAAACAACAATGACATTAGAACCATTCTCAAAACAACCGAGGATATCTATGCAGAATACAGTGGCTATGACAACGCTGAGAAAATAAAATACTTTATAAAAGATGCAATTGAAACATGGGGTGTAAGCTACGTTCTTCTCGTTGGTAGTGTAAATAAATTGCCCATTAGAACCACGTGGTTTTTCCATAGGTGGCATGAACATTATTGGAATGAAACTGTTTTGTCTGATCTATATTTTGCTGATATATATGATTCTGAGGGAAATTTCTCCAGTTGGGATACTGATGGAGATGGTATGTATGGTGAATGTTATCAGCGTTGCCCTGGTGTCAATGATACCGTTGATCTTTACCCTGATGTTATTATAGGTCGTATACCTTGCGAATGGAAATTTGAGTTGAAAACTGTTATTAAAAAAATAATTCACTATGAGACAAGTACTTACAACAAAAGCTGGTTTAAGAACATAATACTCATAGGAGGCGATACGTTCCCAGATTGGCACAGTCCTGGTTGTGAGGGTGAAGAAAAGAATTTGATAACTGAGAGTATAATGTCAGGTTTTACTCCCACTAAACTATGGGCTTCAGATGGTACACTCACTGCGCGGAATATAAACAAGGCGATAAACAAGGGCGCAGGTTTCGTCGACTATTCAGGACATGGCTTTGAGATGGGACTTGGTACGCATCCACCAAACAATGAAAGTTGGATAAACTATAACCTAACGCATCTGCCATTTACTTTAAATGGATATAAACTCCCGATAATTTTCTTTGATGCTTGTTTAACTGCGACACTGGATTACAACTGGTCTAGCTTTATTAATTCAGTCAATCCTACTGAACTAACTTCTTATCAATCCTTATTAGTAGAAACCATTGGCTATGAAGCCACCCAAGAACTTTTAAATGAACAAACCACAGGATCACCTAATGCGTTATCTTTAGATGAAAAGTTATTCCCGTGTTTTGCCTGGTGTTTTGTCAAAAAGAAACTTGGTGGCGCTATCGCAACCATTGGTGCGACTAGAACAGCATTTGGGGGAGTTGATAGTGGCGCAGGAAAGATATCACTTGAGTTCTTTTCCGCATATGAAAGCAGTGAAACAGTTGGTCAGATGATGACACAAGCTCAAAATGAATATATCAACGATGTGCCATATGATTTATTCACAGTTGAGGAATTCATACTTATAGGTGACCCAAGTCTGAAAGTAGGGGGTTACGAAACAAATAACATCCCCCAAAGCAATGAGTATGTTATCCAGAGTCAACAGACCAGCAAGCAATACAATACAGTTAGTCAACAACAGAGCAATCCATTGCTGCAGTTTATAATGACAACTAAACAGACAGCTAATAACTAAAAATAGCCTCTTTTTTTCTTTTTTTATTTAAAATCAGATGCCGCCCTCTTTCGAAAAAACAACACATATTGATAAATTCAAATATATCCCAAAATATTATAAACAAGAATAAAATACAAAAAGGTTGTAATTGCGGGAGGATAGGTTATATGGATTACATCAAAGAACAAATTGTTGATTATCTTTCAAAGAGAAAATTTTTAACGTTAGCTACTTTAACACAAAATAACGAGCCTTTAACTCATCCACTGGCATATGTGAATAAAGGAGATACAGTCTACTTTTCCACTGGCGAGGAAACCCGTAAATTTAAAAACATACAAAAAAACCCGAATGTCGCCTATTCAGTATATGATCCAACTGAACATCTAGATGAAGTGAGGTCTGTTCAAATGGAAGGAAAGGCAACAACAGTAACCGATAAACAAGAAATAAAAGAAATCAATGAGATGCTTAAACAAAAATTTCCATTTATGGCTGATTTAACAAGAGAACCAAATGGCGTAATAATTAAGGTAAGCCCAAAAACCTGCTATTTTATCGACTATACGAAGAGTTTTGGACATAATGATATAGTAAAGTATTAAAAAAAAGAATTTATTGGATTGAAAATCAATGTATTTAGACTAAAATTAGCATGGCTTGCAGATTGCTTTCTTGTCGACCATTTTTATCAGTTTTACAAGCTTTTTCTCGTCAATATCCTCCATTTTAGAAATTTTTATGTGCCTCATTGTTTTACCGCTTCCCTCAAACAAACCTGTCGCTTCTTTGTTCAATCCAGTTATTGCAAAACCAACATGAACACGAGTTTTCATTGCAGCAATATAAAATTTACCTCCCGCAAATGTTACGACACCCCACATAATTTTTTCTTCACAAATTGGAAGTGTTTTTTGGAAGATTTCTCTTAATTTTTTCAAAATTTCTTTTTGCGGTGATTTTTGCTTTTCTATATAATCATCCACTTGTTTATCCATTTTATTTCTCCTTTAATTTCTTTGCATTATAAAAAATTCATAGCCGTAATAATCAGAATATTTATCATATATTTTAGTTTCTTTTTCGCAATTTTCAAACACTTCTAAAGCAGTTTTATTATTATGATACTTTTTCTTTAATTGTTTTATCTTTTTATTCATTTGTGAATAAAAATCAACCCAACATGATTTTGGTAGTGTAAAATGAGATAATACATTAAAGCCTTCATCTTTAATCAGAGAGATATTGCTTTTTATGTCCTTTATATCAGGATACACTTCATCCCAGAATTCCTTTAATGGCTTTGGAAGGTTCGGTAACAACAATACTGCTTCGCTTACAACAAAATACCCTTTGTTTTTTAGAAGTTGATTGCATTTTTTTAATCCATTCCGAAATCCCATAACAAAAAGTGCTCCTTCTGACCAAATAATATCAAAAGTATCATTTTTGAAATCCATCTCAAGCATCGACTGATTTTTTGGAATAATTCTTTTATCAAATCCTTCCTCTTTTGCTTTCTTCGTCAGAATATCTAAAAACGGCTGATAATTATCTAAAGCTATTATTTTTCCCCTGGAGATTCTTGCCAGTTCAAGAGTCTGCATACCATGTCCACATCCGATATCAAGAATCAAGGGTTCAATTGGTAGATTTTTGAGATAAGAAAATGCTTTTCGAGTAGATTTGTTGTCTCCTGGTCCACCGCGAGTTAGACTGAAAAATAGTTCATAGAAATATTTCATATCTTCCATCCAGTCACTTTCCTAATTTATAGCATCATAAGGCAGCTCAGTCTTTATAAATTATTGTAAAAATTTATTATTTATCCTCACATTGGGCATAAATAATTATGCAAGCAGAACTAAAACCAATTCCTAACGAACCTGCGCTTATAATAAACAACAAAATCATGGTGGTAGCAGATCTTCATATTGGTATCGAAAGCGAACTAAGTGAGCAGGGGATAAATACTGCATCTCAGACACAAAATATGACAAACCGCTTAATCGCTTTATGTAAAAAATACAAATCAGAAGAAATAATATTACTAGGTGACATAAAACACAACATACCGTCATCAACAATACAAGAAAGAAAAGATGTGAAAAGTTTCTTAGAAACAATACAACAATATGGTTTAATTCATATGATCCCTGGTAATCATGATGGTAATATACACAGAATAACACCACAAGATATAACTATTCATCCATCAGATGGTTTTATACTTGAAAATATAGGTTTTGTACATGGGCACAGATGGCCTAGCGAAGAAATCATGCAATGCGAACAAATAATAATGGCACACACTCACCCAACTATAATGCTCACAGACAGACTGGAATACAAAACATTTGAACCATGCTGGCTAAAAGCAAAAACCATGCAGGATAAACTGGAGGATAGATATCCTAATTCCAAGGAATCGCAGATATTGATAACACCAGCTTTCAATCCACTCTGCGGAGGTATATCAGCAAACAAAGAAGGCATAATGGGACCAATAGGGAAAATAATAGACACTCAAAACACGGAGGTTTACCTTCTTGATGGTTCTGCTCTTGGAAAAGTAAAAGATATTAAATAAACAGGTTAAGCTTAAATAACTGATTTATAATAATGGGAGACGAAAACCCAAGATGTTGGTGACGTATGGACTTAAATCTATCAGAAAACATTAGAAAAACAATATCCTTGTTCCTACTAATCCTATTACCATGGATTATCATAGGTATATGTCTAATTCTAAAAGTTGAGTTTGTATTTTACTATGTACTCTCCATTATGTGGTTTGGCATTGGTCTTATTTTCTACGGTGCATTAAACTAGAGAAGAAAACAATAAATATTGGACCGTGTTGCATTTTTGATTAGATGACATCGGTTTTTTCAATTTTAAATCCAAATATTCAAAAACATCTTGCTTCAAAAAACATACAACAGCCTACTGAACCCCAGACGAAGGCGATACCAGAAATAATAACTGGGAAAAACGTTCTACTGATAGCACCAACCGGTCTTGGTAAAACAGAGGCAGCCCTATTACCAATATTCCATAATTTTCTAAAAGAAAAATCTTCTGAAAAAACTAAAACCAAGGGCATATCAATCCTATATGTAACACCACTGAGGGCACTAAACCGTGATATGCTACGTAGAACAATCCAGTGGGGAAAAGAACTAGGGATAGAAATAGCGATACGACACGGCGATACATCCCAGGGTGAAAGAGCAAAACAATCAACACATCCACCAGATATGTTAATAACAACACCGGAAACCCTACAGATCCTTTTTATTGGTAGGAGGCTGAGGAAACACCTAGAAAAAACCAGGTGGGTAATAGTTGATGAGATACATGAGCTAGCAGGTGACGAGAGAGGAGCACAACTATCTGTCGCACTGGAAAGACTATACGAGTTAACCAAAGAAAACCAACATGATTTCCAAAGGATAGGCCTATCAGCAACCGTGGGCTCACCAGATGAAGTAGCAAAATACCTTGGTGGACTGGAAAACAAACCTCGTGACGTAAAAATAATTGAGGTTGATGCAACAAAACACATAGACATAAACGTGGAACTACCAGCAACACAAAAAAACGATTACAATAACGCAAAAAACCTGTCAATGGAGCCGATATCCTTTGCCTCACTAAGGAGATGTAAAGAACTAATAGATGACCATGTTAAAACACTGCTTTTCATAAACACTCGTGATGGAGCTGAAATCCTGGCATCACGTTTTCATATGTGGGAAAAAAACATACCTATAGGAGTACACCATGGCTCGCTATCAAAAATCGCTAGGGTCGAGGCTGAGGATGAGTTCAAAAATGGTAAACTGAAATCACTCATATGCACATCTTCACTGGAACTTGGTATAGATGTTGGTGACACAGATTTTGTTATACAGTACAACTCGCCTAGGGAAGTAACAAGGATAGTACAGAGAATAGGTAGATCAGGGCACAGCATAGGAAAAACATCAAAGGGCACGATCATAGCAACACATGCAGAGGATCTGGCAGAGAGCCTGGTGATAGCAAGAAAAACACTGAAAGGAGAGTTAGAACAACTAAAGGTGAGGCAAAACCCGTTATCAGTTTTAACCAACCAGATGACATCAATTGCTCTAGAATATGGCAGAATTAAATCAAACAAAATGTACAATATAATCAAGAGAGCTTACCCGTTCCACAACCTAAAAACTGATGTTTTTAACAAAACATTGCAGCAGCTGAAAAGCCAACGGACAATATGGCTGGAAGACGATTTTGTTGTAAAACGAGCCAACTCAAGAAACTACTTTTTAGAAAACATATCTATGATACCAGACGAAAAAACATTCATGGTGGTAGACATAAGCACGAGAAACAAGATAGGGACATTAGATGAAAGTTTCATCCTAAGCTACGGTTTTGATGGAGCAAGGTTCATACTAAAGGGGAGACCATGGATAATAGTGAAAAGAGACGAAAAAGGAGTACTAGTCTCACAATCAAAAGAGATGGGAACCATACCATCCTGGGCCGGAGAAGATATACCAATACCCTACGAGGTGGCAAGAGAAGTAGGGCAAATGAGAAGACTAGCATCAGAAGAAAACAATATAGGAAGATATCCATGCAATAAAGAAACATTAAATAAAATTTTGAAACAGATAGATGAACAAAAGAGACAAGGGTTCAAAGTACCGGACGACAAAAACATAACCATAGAAGTAGAAGACAAAACCATAATCATAAACGCATGTTTTGGAACCAAGGTGAACGAAACACTAGGTCGTTTGATATCAGCTTTACTGGCACAATCTATAGGTGAAAGCGTGGGAATAAACAGCGACGCCTACAGAATAAGCCTAGAGCTACCAGGACGCATACCAATAGAGAGAATCAAAGACATACTACTGAAAACAAAACCGGAAACATTGGACTACTTGCTGGAAACCATACTGAAAAACTCCACATACATAAGATGGCAGCTAGTACATGTTGCAAGAAAATTCGGTGCGATAAGCAAAAACTTTGACTACAAAAACGTTGGAGCAAAAAAGATACTAACACTTTTTGATAACAGCCTCATATATGAAGAATCAATAGACAAACTACTCTGGGAGAGGATGGATGTAGAGATCACTCAAAAAATCCTAAAGATGATACAAAACAATGAGATAACCATCCACATACAACGATTATCACCAATAGCACTAGCAGGTTTCGAGACCATACGCGGGCTCATGGTACCACAACGGGCAGATAGGTCGATATTAATGGCCTTGAAAAATCGTTTGGAAAACACAGATATAACACTTGTTTGCACAAACTGTAATCACACATGGACAACGACAGTACACAGGGCAGACACAAAACCCAGGTGCTCAAAATGCGGTGCAATAAAAATAGCTGTACTAAACAGATACAGAGGCGACCACGCAAAGCTACTAAAAAAGAAAAACAGGACAAAAGAAGAAGAAAAAGAGGTGAAAAGAATACACAAAAACGCTAGCCTAGTCTTAAGCCATGGCAAATATGCCATGTTAACACTAATGGCCAGGGGAGTAGGACCAGATACAGCCACGAGGATACTAAGTAAATACAACAAGACCAGTCTAGCCAAATCAGAGGAACTACAAATCAAACTCCTACAAGACATACTAAAAGCAGAGCTAACCTACGCAAGGACAAGAGGATTCTGGGATAACAACTCCTAGGCAAGAGAAGTTTTAATAACATAATAACGCATTGATATATGCGTATAATAAGAGTAGAGGGTGTGGATGCCACCTTTAGAAAACAGAGAGTTAACCATAGGTCTATTAAAAACCGTAGTGGACATAATAAGTAGAAGAACCTCAGAGGTCTACGCGGTAGTAGTAATAGACAGAATAATTGGTGAACTGAGAAAAAAATATGATTTCCTAAAACACGTACAGATAAAAGTTGCACAGTACTGGGAATCAGTTGAAATAGTAAACGTAGAACCAGATATAAATAAGGTTGACAGAAGAGAATTGAACACGTTTCTAATAGAATTTTTCAAAAAACTAACAACATCGATGGACAAAAGCGCTGGCTATTATTTTATAAGAGAAATCAAAGAGAACCTACCTTTAAACTACGAAACAATAATGAAAAAATCTGGCATAGACTTAGATGTTTTGCAACTTGAATATATAACAGAAATAAAAGTTATAAACAAACCAAAAATAGAAAACTCAGAGGTACTAAGAATTGTACTAAAAATACTCTTCGACATAATAGATATAGAGAACGACAGAAAAAATGCAATCCAAACACTAAACTACATAATAACAAGACTAAAGACAGAATACGATTTTTTAGAACACGTTGAAATAAACGACGTAATGTACATGCAGGGTACAGATGTAATAATGGTATCAAAAAATATAGATACTGTAGAACCAAAAAAAATAGGTGATCTAATACAAAGAATTCTACAAGAAACAAACAAATCCCTGAAAGAAAAAGGTGGTTACCAGTTCATAGAAAGATTCAGAAACAGGCTCACAGAAGACTACCTCTTCAAACTAGAAGATATGGGTGTGAATCTTGACATAATACAGCTAACACACGAAGCGCTAGTTAAACACGTAATAAAATCGCTGGTTGATGTACTAAGCGAGGCTAGTGCGCAGAGCTACGCAGTTCTAGCAGTAGACAACGCCCTGAAAAAAATGGATGACAAATACGGTTACCTAAAATATGTGAAAATAGACAACACACATTATTCAGAGGGCATCAGCGCAATCAGCATACCAGGTGGCCTTAATACGGTAAGATCCTCGGAAATCGGCAGAGCCATACAAAAAATCATAGAAAGCATAGCTATCTCACTGGGGGATGAGGCAGGCCAATATTTCATAGAAAAATTCTCACAAAGACTAGGAAAAACTTACCTGAGGAGAATTGAGGAAATGGGCGTAAACCTGCATATGATACAGCTGAAACAAAACCTGCTATGGTAAAACTATTTCATATGGAGTAAATTTTAGCTCTTATTTCTCGATAGCTTTATATATAAAAAAAGCCGTATTTATTAATTAGAATGAAGTTTCTACATAAAACAGCATTAGTATTGATAATATCTATACTACTTATCTCCTCGGTGTACATAGTGTTTTTCACAGAAACAAAACAAACAGACAACAATACAGACGACAATAATAACGACCAAAACAATTCTGACGATAATAATGACGATAACAACAATGACAATAATAACCAGGATTTCACGCACATAGTTCTAGTTGAAGAAGCAACAGCTACATGGTGCTCAAACTGTCCTGTGGCAGCAGATGTTTTGCACAAAAAATTTAACAGTTCAGGTAAACCTGATTTTTATTATGTTAGTATGGTGGAAGATAAAAATACCAAGGCACACAACCGCCTCTACAACGACTACAACATACTAGGCTTTCCGACAGTTTTCCTGGATGGTGGATACGGGGTCATAGTTGGATCAAGCGACTTTGAGAAAAACTTCAACGAAAAACTATCAGAAGTGAAAAACAGAAAGACACCGAAATTACTCCTGAATCTTAAAGCCAAATGGAACGAAAGCAGAAAAGAACTTACAACCACAGTAACGATAGAAAACAAAGAAACCACGACATACAAAGGACACATAAGAGTATATGTAACAGAGATAAACAGCCCATGGTCTGACTGGAATGGTAACCCATATCATTTCGCATTCATAGACTACGCAGTAGACGACGACATAGAAATACAAAGCAACAAAAACCAAACTATAACAAAAACATGGAATGCAGGCCCAGATATTTATCCAGAAAACCTATGGATCGTAGCAACAGTTTTCAACCAAAAATCAACAAAAGAATACTCTGACCCACCAGAAAACAAACAGCAATTCAACGCTTATTACGCAGATGCCACAACAGCCACGAGAGTAGCAGAAGGATCGCTACCACCAAGCATAGGAATCAGTTCTCCAAAGTGTGGACTGAGGTACGTTTTTGGAAAAGAAAAACATAGAATATTTACTGGGGAAGTATTTTTTTCAAAGGAAAAAATTAAAGTTTTAAAAGCAATGATCCAGGCCACCTATTTTGGAAATTCTGAACCCGTGTATGAGCTATATGAGAAAGGCGTACTTGAAAGATCTTGTGCCAATATATTTGGAAAGATAACGATTAAAACTAATGTACAAGCAGAAGCAGGTGTAGAAAAAGTAGAGTTCGTAATAAAAGGCGGATTCAGACAAATAAAAGAAACAGTCACAGAGGAACCCTATGAATTTACTTGGGATACATTCGCGCTAGGCAGATATACAATAGTAGTAAAACTATACGATAAAGAAGGGAAAACAGCCACAGACAGCATAGATGTAATCGCATTCATCCTCTAAAAGATTGTTTTTTAAAAAAAGATATAATAACAACATCAAATTCAGAGTAAGGAGGTAAAACAATTAATTTTCTACTAATCTACCCGCAATCATATTATTCATATGATGATTCAAACAAAAAAAATATTGCGTACAAGGGGCTTGCTCCGCCTCTCGGTTTACTTTATATAGCAAAAATCCTGGAGAATGATAAGGATAAAGTCACATTGCTTGATTTCTCAGTTGACTCTTTTGAAGAACAAAAAATGGTAGATGCAGTGAAAAAATCAGATGTTGTAGGAATAACGGTCTTAAGTTTTGCGCTAGAAAATGTAATTGATATAATCAAGATTGTTAAAAAAACAAAACCGAAAAACAAAGTCGTAATAGGAGGACCTCATTGTACATTGTTCCCGGAAAAATCCTTAGAAGAAACAGGGGCAGATATCAGTGTTCAAGGAGATGGGGAATTAATAATTAATGACATTAAGAAAGCGATTAAAGGAAAAATCTCTTTTTCAAGTATACCAGGAATATATTACCGAGAGGGTAACAAAATAAAAAAAGGACCTGAATTAAAATTAATCGAGAATCTCGACTCAGTCCCATTCCCATCTCGTCATCTTATAAATAAATACATATACGGCGACCAATTCAACTCAAAAATCAAAAAAGGGGATTATACCTCGATTATAACCAGCAGAGGATGCCCATATGCCTGCAGGTTCTGTTCAAGAAACTCTGTTAGTATGAAGAAATACAGAACCAGATCGACAAAAAACATTTTAAAAGAACTAAAACAAATCCAGGCAGAAGGATACACATACGTTGCAATTGTAGACGATAGTTTTCTATCAAACAAAAAACAGGCCCACGAGTTATTGGATAAGATCATTAAAGAAAAATTAAAGTTAAAATTTATTATCACCGCAGCTCGTGTTGATTCAGCAGAAAAAGAATTATTTCAAAAGATGAAAAAAGCAGGTGTAACCCATATACAATATGGTCTGGAATCAGGTAACCAAGATGTGCTTGATTTTTATAACAAAAACATAACCTTGGAAAAAATAAGATACGCTGTTAATTTAAGCGACAAAATAGGGTTGTTTAACATGGGATCATTTATTTTAGGGGCACCTTTTGAAACAAAAGAGCATTTTGAAAGAACTGTAGCTTTTGCGAAGTCGCTTCCACTGGATTCAGTTGGATTTGCAACATTGAAATACATGGTTGGATCTGAACTGTGGTGCAACGCAGTAAAAGATGGAAAAATATCTGAAGAAGACTATTTTGTACCAGCAGATTCTAAAAGGGGACTAGGACTTTTTACAGAAAGTGAAATCGTAAGATATTGTATAAAAGCCCGTGGAGATTATTACGCCCGACTATCATTTATGCTGCGACTTTTTATAAAATCCTTAAAAAATGAGGATTTTGGATTTGTCCGATCCTATCTATCATTATTTTTTTCAGATATAAAAGACGGATTAAAATATCTCGGTATGATAGATACGGAAAAGGATTCAAATTATAGTAAAAAATAAAGAATTAAAAAGATAAGCGCTGATTTTGTGATCAATATACTTCGATTCTTTATTTTTTCATTGTATTTGTAGTCATCCAATCTATAAATGAGAAGCCAACCATATTGCGAGAAGAATGCAAAAAGAGCGATACAAGTTACTCTAATCCATATGATATAATCGAGGTCAAGTGTTCCTACTTGAACATAAAAACTACCAATAACCAGGAACATCGCGCCAAAAGCCATCTGAGATTCATGATGTAAAAGACCTTCAGCATACATACTTACTATTGCACCAATAATTGAAAAAACTAGCACAGGCCATCCGCGCTGCGAAGTAAGATACAATGCTATAGTGAGCAAAATTAGAAGAGATAAAACAAACAATATTTTCAATGTCTTCTTAGAAAAAGTGGCTCTTTTCTCTATCTTCATATGATAAATATCATGGATTGTATGCGCAAGAATCCATTGAGCAATAAAACCACCGATGACAACCAAAATAATACCATCAACATAAAATTCCTTGACAACTCCAAGGTTAAATGCAATAAAAGATCCTAGAAGAGGAAAACACACACCAGTAAATAGCGAGGTCAAAACAGTGTAAGGTGCCAGCATTCCTTTTTTTTCTAACTTCATAATTCGTCTAAAATCGTTTAGTGGTTAATAAAACTCGTTGTTTTACTTTGAATACTTCAATAGCCTCATCTGCATGCGAGCACTAACATTACGTTCCAACATAAGGAAAAATGGATACAATCCTAGCTTCAAACAACTCAAAACTCTTCTAACTGTATAGGGTGTTGAGTAAAATTCTTTGTACATCTTTTTGATACCTGCAAGCAAATCTTCAGAGGTCATATTCTTTGGTTTAAAAACAACATTTTTCATATTGTATCTTGACCAATTTTTAGTTAGAATACGATCTTCTTCCTCAAGTTTATCGAAAAGAGGAGTACCAGGGAATGGCGTAAAAACTAAGAAATCCACTATGTCTATCTTCAAATCTTTAATCATCGATATGGTACTATCAAAAACATCTTTCGTATCTGTATCAAAACCAAACACAAAACAGCCAATAGCAATCATCCCCGCATCATGTATGTTCCTCACTGCTTTTCTGTATTCCTCAACAGTGTTTGTTTTTTTACCAAGCTCATTTAGTGTTTTCTGAGAAACTGATTCAAATCCGATAAGCCAGGATACGCAACCAGCTTCTTTAGAGAGTCTCACCAATGCTGTATCATGGGCTAAAACATCTACGTTGCCATTGCAAGAGAATTTTTTATGCAAACCCTTAATTTTTTTAAACAAAGATTTTGTATAAGTCGGATCTATTGTAAGAGAAGTATCATAGAAAGTGAAGGTTTTCTGCGGCAAATTTTTTATTTCTGATACAACCTCATCAACCGGTCTTTTGTAAAACTGGGAGCCCCCAGGTAGGTTGCTTTCGCGACAAAACGTACACTTATATGGGCATCCACGAGTTGCCTCAATCGCACCACTCAATACAAGACCCGGTAGTTTTATGTCTGTTGGTGGAATATGAGTTGAATCATCAAATCTTATAGGTTCATATAATGGTTTTATCTGATTTTTTTCAAAATCTTCTAGTAACTTCAACCAGTTGAGTTCACTTTGTCCAAGTAAAACGCTATCTGCATGTTGTTTTGCTTCATCTGGCAGGGCAGATGTGTGCATGCCACTTAGCACTACGGTTACATTTTTTTTTCTAAATTTATCTGCAATTTCATAGGCTCTAGGAGCGCTAGAGGTTGCAAAATTTATATGTACTAGATCATAAGGTTTATCAAAATCGATACGAGTATATCTCTCATTGATTACTTCTATAGAGTTTGTCTTTGGGGTGATCGCTGCAATTCGACGAGCATAAAGAGTTGGTATAACTGAGAACATAGTAAGCAATATTTTATCAAAAAACCCGTATTTTACCGCACCCATGGATACATTTTCTATGATCAATAGGTTCATTGTAAAAGCTCTAATATAAGGGATACATATTAATCTAATCTATAAAACAAATATAATCTCTGAAAAATAGTAATCGATGTTGTGAAACAATGAACCCTTTCTACAACCCATTATTCCTTTCAAAGATTCTAAAAAGCTATTCGTTTGATATAGATCGACTCAGTAATTTTAACGAAGATGACTTGAAAGAATATCAGGATAAATGTCTGAAAAACATAGTCAAATATGCCTATACTGTACCTCTGTATCATGAGAAATACAAAAAAGCAGGCATTCTCCCAAGCGACATAAGAGGAATAGGGGACATCACAAAATTACCTACCATCTCTAAAGATGATATAAAAGCCTATTACCCTGAGGGCATCATATCAGCGAAAAACAGAAAAGATAAACTTATAGAAATTACAACATCTGGTACGACTGGAAAATCCTTATCGCTCTACGGCGATATTTACGATGTCATACTATGGTTTTTTTGGTACATTCGTGTCCTTAAAAATCATGGGATCAACTGGAGAAAAGATAGATTAACAATTATAGCAGATTTTGCACCTCATACTATAGGAAGCGGCTATATAAAAAAAGGGTTACTCGCCAATCTTAGCAATAGACATTTTTTTACTAATATGCAATGGTTGAATACTAATGATGAACCGATGGATGTAATAAAAGAAGTAAATAAGTTTAAACCAGATTTTATCGGCGGTTACGTTGGCATGCTTGGTCATCTAGCACTATTAAAAGAAAAAGGATATGGCGATAACATAAATCCTAGTCATATCGCAACTATAGGATCTATACTTACACCGCCTCTCAGGAATTTGTTAGAAAAAACATTTAATGCAAAGGTTTTCGAGGTCTATGGTGCAACTGAATCAGGAACTATAGCTTTTCAATGTAAGCATGGAAGATACCACATAATGTCTGATCTAGTATACCCGGAATTTTTAAAAGACGGTAAATCTGTTAAAACAAAGGAACCAGGAAAGATGGTAATCACAAAATTATATGGTAGCGGCACTCCAATTATACGTTACGATGCAGTAAACGATATTGTAGCGCCACTCTATGAAAAATGTGACTGTGGACTAGCTGGTACTCTAATAGAGAAAATTTATGGTCGTGATGATTTATCTTTATATTTTTCTGGTGGGCGTGTGCTTCTCCCGTCATCACAAGCAGAGATATATGGTAGAATATTATATGAGCTTAAAACAAACAAAATCCGAGAGACACGTATAACACAACATAGTCTCACAAAACTAGAAATAAAGATTAAAATTGATGAAAAACTTAGATACGATGGGCCATCTGTTGATGAAATTTTTTCTGTAATCAAACGAGGATACATAGAAAAGATTGGCCCTGAGGTTGACGTAGATATAAAAGAAGTTAAAAGAGTGGGTAAGAAAGGGCCTCGTATTGTTTCAAAAGTAGATAAAAGTAATTTTCAAGTAAAGCAATATATTTAAATCATTAAAGAAAAAGGGTAAACAAAAGATATTTAAAATAAAAAAAGATACTTACTTAACATTTGTTAAATGGAGGCGAAATATGAAAATAGTTCTTTGCACAGATAGTGTATGTGACCCCCCGAAATGTCCTGTTGTAGACATTCGAGAGGATAAAGTAATAATTGGTGAAAAAAACAACACTTGTACACTAACAAGAAAGCAGTTTGATATACTAAGACAAAAAATAAGAAACAACGAAATATAATAGTAATAATTTCTTCTTAACTTTTTCTTTTTTAAACCTAATTTAGTGTATGCACTATAGAATATTCCGGTTATAATAATCTATACCTTTTGATATCATATCCCTCAAAAATTTTTCACGATGTTCTTGATGACTTTGACCCAGAAGTGAATAAGCTGTTGCATAATATGGTTGAATAACACCACTATTATTTCCGTAGGTAATAATTACATACATTGGAACACCACTACGTTTATCTTTATCGTAAATAAAAAATGAGTCGAGAAATTCTCCAGAAACATGATCAACATTTATGTGGAAGAAACTAACATTTGAACCTTCATAATCTACGGTTTCATAAAACAATTCTTTTTTCCCAAATTCCACATCAAAAATATCTTTTAAAATAGGATCTATTTCATCACAAGCAGTACATACGTCTTGTCTGAAAGCAAGAAAAACAGGACCTTTGGTAAGATTATCTAAAACAAAGCTAGGATGTGGCCTATCATCAACTGTTTCAAAAGTGAAATTTATCTTCGAAATCGGGTCCATCTTTATGCAACTAAAACAAGTCGTATCAACAATCGTGGATTTAATATTCCCGTAAACATCTGTATATGCAAACATTCCTCCAAAAGCACCAAGAAAAACAACAAGCAAGACAATTTGAACAGAGAGCATTTTATTCAATTTATTTCCTCCCAAGTGTTATTATATTTTTTGGACATTTTTCAACACATTTCCCACATAGGATACATTCCGGATCCCTGTGCATGTTTGCGACGTCGATGCCCATAGGACAGACATCTGAGCATACGTTACAATGGATGCATTTTGGCTTGTCAACAGTAACGCTATACATGCTTATCTTGTTGAAAGGTGCGAGAATTGCGCCAACTGGGCAGAAGTATCTGCACCAGCCACGTTCTACAACAAAAATCAGGATTATGAAAAAGATGAAGATTACAAATGCGATATAATAGAATTGGTTGGGAACATATTCCCCGGGGTTTAATATTGAAATCGGGATTGTTCCAACAAGAAAACCTACAGGGCATAAATCAGTGAACATGATATTGAAAAGAACATAGATTATCATTGCGAGACCAAATAAATTAAAATATTTTATATATCTGAAATATCTCTCTGCTTTTAATTGGCCTATTTTTTTGAAAACTGGAAATCTTTTCTTTAATTTTCTAGCAACACCACCTGTTGCACGCTGTAGGGAGCCTATCGGACAAGCCCAGCCGCACACAGCTCGACCAAATATTATCCCGACAGAACCCAAGATGATGAAGGGGTAGAAAAAAAACTTCCAGTTCGAGTCTTTCACACCAATCTCAATTGCACGTATCGGGCATGCTGAGGTTGCAGCTGGACATGAATGACAATAAAAAAATGGATAGCAGAAACCTGTTTTTAATCCAAAAGCTCCAAGGTTAGCTGAAATTGCAAAGATTATTTGGGATATAGCTCTTTTAATTTGAAGCTTCATTTGGTTCTCTTTTTCTTGAAGATAATTAATAACAGAGCTATGGAGACAATAAACACCGTCATTTCAAAACCTGGCGTCTTATTTGAATCCCCATTTCCACCGTTAGCAGTCTCCTTCAAATCTTTTTGTTCAAAATCCGTTTGATAATCGTACCAAGTTCCATTGCTATTTATAACCAGCCAATATTCGATATTATTAGCATCGGAATGGGTTAACGTAATTTCTTTTTCATACTGGCCTGAAGTTATTTCACTCATTGATTCATTAAAACCATCGATATAACAAATATCGTCTCTGCATTCCTTTACAACAAGATAAACCTCAGAGATTGTATCATCTGATGAGATTTCAGCTGTAAATGTTATAGTCGCTAATGGAGCAGGGCCACTTGGATCCAGGGTTATTTCATATGTTGGTTCAGCGATCACAATAAAACTTGAAGCAAAACAGCTCAATATCAATATAGTTGTTATCAATGTACATTTCATATCTATCTTACCTCCAAATCTACTTGATTAATTCATCTAATATCGGGGCGAGAAGCGTTGTATTACTTGGTAATCCAGATGGTATCTCCTTGAATCCACATATGCCTGCTTCTCTGAAATGCAGTCTCCCCTTTTGATCAAATATCGCAAGTGTTGGAATCAAACCTTCATTCATATATTTTTCTGAAATACTACCATCATCCATACCAAATATCCAATTAAGTTCGATATTATAATTTTGAACAAACCAATCCATAAAATCTTGAATCTTTTGAGCATTCTCACGAGTATCTATATCCACTGAAATTATTTCCAGATCATTCCTACTATAGTTTTCATAAACTTTATTTAATTCTAACATCATTAGTTGACATGGGCCGCACCAAGTCGCCCACATATCCAAGATAACAACTTTTCCGCGATAGTCACTGAGATGCTTTGTTTCACCATTGAGACTAGTGAAAACGAAATCCTCGCCCGATTCTGTACAACCAGAAAAGATAGAAACTAGTAAAAAAAGAACAACAAAAATTGATAGTTTCTCAAAGGCTTTGATGACAATCACCTAACAGAGTAATGTAATCATAGGTAACTATCTATTTTCTGCTTCAACGTTTCTTTAGGCATCGCACCAACGATCCTATCAACAAGAGTTCCATCCTTGAAAACTAGAAGCGTTGGAATGCTCATAATATTATATTTCATGGAAGTCATTTGGTTCTCATCAACGTTTAGTTTACCAAAAACAACCTTACCTTGCATCTCTTTAGCAAGCTCTTCAATAACTGGCCCGATCATCCCACATGGACCGCACCATGGTGCCCAGCAATCCACAACAATCGTCTGATATTTTTTGATGGTTTGAGTAATATCTGCGTCTGTTACACGTAACGGCGTATTAGGCCAATTTTTTTCCATATTTGTTCCTCCTTTCATATATTTATTAGCATATTTTTCTAGTTTTTTCTTCTTATTTCCTCAAGTTCATTTGTTTTGTTCATCCTGCAACCATTTTCTGATTTTTAGATATCCAACAAATTTTTTGCCATCGACCCATAGAACAGGTGCTGTTATCTGCAAATCTTCAAGGACGTCATGTGACTTCGCATTATTAAAATCTTCTTCATGCCAATCATCTATATTATGTGGGAGTGTAACTATTTTTATGTCGTTTCTATCTTTTATGAGTTCCTTGACTTGCATACATTTTACGCAGTTTTCTAAAGAGAATAATATTTTTTCAGTCATTACTCTTCCCCGCATATTTTTTGGTGAAAGTGGGCCAGGCAGGAATTGAACATGCGATCTCCGCGTTGTAAGCGCGACGTCATAACCACTAGACCACTGGCCCATATCTGTTGTTCAGACCCCGCGCATGGGTTTATGACCCTGCGCGTAGGTATCAGGAAATAAATTCCTGTCTTAAATGCTTTTCAGTTCAATTTTATTTTCAAATCGTTCCTCAATAGGTTGTCTTCGCTGTTTTCTATTGAAGAATTCCTTTGTCATTTGATCGCTTGCATGGTCATAGCGCAACGTCGTTTCAATGTGCTTATGTCGTGCTTGTCGCTGAAGAATCTTTGGATTAACTTGTTGGTTGAAACCGTCGGTGATCACACTAGGTTTTATCAGATATGGATAAACACTTCGTCCGAATCCTGCCCTCATTGCTATTTGTTTTGTATGTCGATAAATGAAATCAGAATCAGGTGACGGCGCCAATCCATAGTGACTACCTCGATCAATAATAACGAGTTTATCGTTATCCTCCTGTCGTTTTGGTAAAATCCGATGAGAAAGATATTCGTTGAATGCTTGAATCATATTTGGAGTAAGAATCACGCTGTTGTTGCCCGTTTTTGTATCATCCAGATATAATATTTGATTGTTGATATCATGAAGGGAAATCCTGAGTTTGTAAAACTCACCAGGTCTTAATAACCCGTCGATTTGATAGATGACAATGAGTCGTTCCAATGGTGTCTTGGCACAATTTTTATACTGGATGAGTTCCTCTTCGCCGAGTACTTGTTTATTGACTTGAACGCTTCGTGGTGCGGTGATTCTTAATTCAGGTTTTTTGAGAAAATCATCAACGAAATTGTTAATCGCGTTTAATCGACCAACATTTCCATTGATTTTGTACGTTTCCAGACAAAACGCTTTGTAATCCTGAGTATCATCGGAAATTAATTCTTCAAGGTTTTTTGATTTCGTCTCTGAAATCCATTTCAGAAAAAGTTTTACGAATTTCATGTTGTTTTCTCGTGTATGATCACTGCGGTATTTTCTTCTTAAAAACTGCCAATAAATCTCTAAAATAGTATTATCTTCTCGTTTTGCTTGTGTAAATGTTTGCCCCAACTGCGTCTGTACAAAAATCTTTTTACCATTATTTCCATTCCCTTTGCTTGGGATCATAATACCACCCGTATTATGGTCTCAGACCCCTGGATGTTCATAGCATCTGGGGGTCAATTTAACCATGTTTTATATGGAGAAAAATAAGGTTTTTCCTCCTTATATACCCTGAGGTGGGGTCACTAAAAGTATTCCCTCCTGTTGTTACAGGAGAAAAAACCGAGAGGCTTTTATTGATTTAGCAAAATATATCTCAATATGGGGAACATATTTGGATGCTGTTCCAGCAACCGTAAAAACGGTGAAATACTTGATATCTTTACACGAGGTACGGTGACCTCAAGATAACCCCAACCGCTTTCTTCACCCATGACATCCTTAACTTTTGCTTTAACCTGATACGTACCTCGTGTACTCCACTCATGCTCCACCCAAATCTGTTCCTCTGATGCATACTCTCCAACCCAATCACTACTACTATCACCCCAATCAACAAAAAGCTGTATAGGGTTGTTATCAGGGTCAACAGCAGTAAAGATATACCAGTGTTTCTCTCCGACTTTAACCTGGGAAGGACCACTTATACTTGGCGTATTTGGCGGACTATTAGATTCTATGTTTCCAAATGCATGAAGATAACCACGACTCATATCAACAGAAGATCCTATATAAACAGTTCCATCCTCAGCAATAGATGGAGAAGAATCAACCCAATAATCAGCGATTCTTTTTCGCCACTTTTCAGTGCCATCTGGATTCACGGCAATGATTTCTCCGCCATTACTATAACCTGGTGTTCCCAAGTGAATACCGAAATATATGGTTCCATCCGCTGAAATAGCAGGAGCAGACTTTCCGATGTATCCAACATTTCCTACGTAAAAATTCCATTTCAAGGAACCATCAGGATACAATGCCACTAAATTATACAAATATCCGGCATAAATAGTACCATCACTTCCAATCGATGGATTATTTGGTGTACCTGCACCACCATATTTCCATCTTAATGTACCATTTGGGTATAACGCATAAAGATAACTATCCCACGAAGAACCGATATAAATAGTTCCATCCTCTGCAATCGATGGAGAACCATAGATTCTATCTCCTGTCTTAAACTTCCATCTTAATGTACCATTTGGGTATAATGCATAAAGATAACTATCTAATGAACCAATGTAGATTGTTCCATCATCACCGATCGCTGGATCGGAGGTAATATCATCTTCTATGTTATAGTACCATTTTATTGTTCCATTTGGATTAACAGCAACTATTTTACCACCATAATTTCCTACATAAATTGTACCATCGTTTGCTATAGCTGGAGAAGAAGCTATTGAACCACCTGTACCAACAGTCCATTTCAATGTTCCATTTGGATTTATTGCATATAAATAGCAATCCCATGAACCAACGTATATCGTTCCGTCCTCAGCGATAGCTGGTGACGAACCCATAATCTGACCTTCAGCTGTAAATTTCCATCTCATAGTTGCATTAGGATATAATGCTGTGACGACACCCCAGCAGTCACAAATATAGATTACGCCATTGCTATCAATCGCTGGATTAATTTCGATCCAATGTCCATCTGAAAAACGCCATTTCTCAGTACCAGTATTGTCAGCGGTGCTATGTGTGCTCCTCCCGGTATGATGAATATCGTGACACGATAACGGCCAGGAAGAATTCATCGGACCATCTAATGGTTGAGATGACCGCGAAATATTACTTACTCTCACCGATTTAATATTATAATAAGTAGGTTCTCCAGCTGTATTAGCTGGTATACGGTTATATATTTTCGAAATATTATAGTAATTATAATCTCTTAAGCAGTCGTATCTATCAAAACTATATTTTTCAGCCATAGTTTTTTGTTCACTAGTTATGGCATTATGTCCCAAGGTCATTGGAGTCAAGGCAAGAATAATAAAAAACGCCACAATACCAAATGATAAACCAATTTCAATGGATCTATTTTTCTTCAGATTTATTTCCCCCTTGACTAAAATATATGGAAACACATAGTATATAAATATTTGTGACAAATAAATACTGAATCGTTCTTCTTATCAAAAGTATTTCATTTAAAACAAAGCCAATGAATACTTTCAGCAACCTCTACTGAATTTATATTAACTAAAAATACTTTATTAACATTGGGGAGTAAAGATGAGAAAGAAAATAATTGGTATTTTAGTTTGTATAATGCTGGTGCTAACTACTGTTGTGGTGTTTATCCCTGATTGTTTTGAAGTTAAGGCCACCTCTAAGGAAGGTGGTGGAGACGAAGAATATACGCTATTGAATACTTCTTATATTAGAAGTATAACGGAGAATTTATCTAAAATTGTGAAAGATACATCAATATATCCACCAGGCACTTTAGCCAAAGGACGTTTTTTTGGAACAACAGGAGAACGTTATGCCGCAGAAAATATTATCAGTTACGAAATGGATAAGATAGATCTTTATAATCCATGTTCAGGTCCAAAACCATATCTACAACAAATTGAAAACCTAGACTACCTAGAATACCCACCCAAGGCACTACCACCATACATGAACCTAACATCCAGAATCGAAACACTAACACACGGACTAACAATAATCAACAGAACAAACCCATCCAACCCAACAGAAGAAAAAATCACCGACTTCTACATAAGCCCATTCTGGAACGAAAGCATCTGGAACCACAGCATCAACCCCGCTCAACGCTACGACAAACACAAACTAACACACAACTTCACCTTTGAAAACCTAAGCATAAAACACATACCCACAGGAAACTGCTACTTCACAACAAAAAACACCACATGGTTCGACAACTTCCTAAACAACATAACAATCATCGACCTAATAATAAACAACACAGACAACATGACATTCTACGACATACAAAGCCTCCAAAACCTCACAATGCCACTATTTGAAAACTACTACAACTTCACATTTGAAAACCTAGACCCAAACGACAACACCACATGGCCAACAGGCTTCCAACGATACGACACCAACGAAACAGATGACTACGTGATGATAGAAGAACACGGTTTTTTCAACCCATTCAGCAACGCTACAGAGTGGACACCACCCAATATATACAACATGACTTTCATGGACCATCTATGGAATCAGATTCTAGACACATTCACCTGGGCGATGTGGTATAAATTAAACCCCCATTGCAAAGGAATCCTCGCATACGACACCGACCCTGTCGCCTACGACATGAACAGCTGGAGAACACCCTTCCCAAGGATATACATAAACGGAACCAAAGGCACCCCAATAAACCAAAGTACAAGTAACTACAACATAAACTACTACATCAACCAAAGATACAACGAAAGCACAATAAGCTACAACGTCATAGGACAAATCAACGGAACAGACCCAACCAAAACCGTGATCATCAGCTGCCTATACGACTGCTGGTGGAACCAAGGAACAGTTGACTCAGCCATAGGCATGGCAACAGTACTAGCCATAGCAAAATACATGAAACAACTAGAAACAGACTACAACATAAAACCCAGATACAACATAAAATTCGTAGCATTCAGCGGAGAAGAAGACGGCCTAAGAGGAGCATGCCAATACAAAGCAGAAGCAACTCAAAACAACGAAAACATTGTAACAATGATAGACCTAAACCAGCTAGGATTCAACACCACACTACTAGGCTACGACCCCTACGCACCTTATTTCAACATCAGATTTGAACTATGGACAAACAAACTAACCGTCCAACCGATACTCACACACAACGGCAAAATAACAGACTACACAAAACGAACCGGAGACATAATACCATTATACACCAAATGGAATAAAGTAGGAGGACGCGGAGGAAACTACAAAGTATTCTCACTCACACCAAAATTCATGCTTCTCCCAGGATTCAAAACAATCTACATACTGAAAATGGGGGCGTGGAAATACCACCACAGAGACGGACAAAACCACACAGAAGGGGACTCATTCAAATACTACGACGACAGAGACGTAAATGTATCAGCAGAGCTAATATGGAACATAACTAAACTATTCACAATCAACCCGAACACATGGCTGGAAAACAAAACCTATGAGCTAGTAGACTCATCAGATGACAACAATACTGACCCTGATGCAGTAAACATATCATTTGAAATCAAAACCCAGATGCCACAAGACAGAGTCGCAGTAAAAGCAACACTATACTCCAAAAAACACCCTATAATACACAAATACACAACAGAAAAAAACTACACGATCACACACGACTCAAAAACTAACGACACCATCACCATCCAACTACCACATTACGCACCCAAAGGAGACTACCTGCTGAAACTACACCTGTACAACTCAACAGGTGGGACACTCATACATTATTTCGACAACCTAGACATAAACTTCAGCGAAACGAAACTATACGACATCATAGAACAAATCCTGATAGACACTGACATAAACATATCCCTATTAGAAAGAGTGCGATTCATCGCTGAACAAATATTAAACAACAAAGCCACATCAAATATCTTCAACCTACTATACCACATACTGGACTACTACTTCAACTGCCATCTCTGGACAAACGACTCATACATACCAGATCCGTTTTATATGTATCCGCTGGATGACAGACCAGCAACGCCATCTGCACCCACAGGACCAACCACAGTCAAAGCAGGGACAAAATACTACTACACCACAAACACAACAGACCCAGACAACGACCAGATATACTACCAATGGGATTGGAGATCAAACCAGCCACTACACGGCTACAGCATATGGCACGGACCCTATGAATCGGGAATAGAATACACACAAGGTCATACATGGTTGGACTCAGGGGAAAACATACAAATCCGGGTAAGAGCAAAAGACCATAGACTAAACCCAAATGTATACAGTGAATGGTCAGACTCATTACAAATAGTAGTGGAAGCAGGTTGTAACTTTGAATCACCGGAGACAATAATCAAAGGACAGCCTACCGTGTTTTACGGACAATTATATGGTATCGAGGGGGAATGCAGCTATGCCTGGAACTTCGGTGAGACCATAGGCGTGGATAACAACACACAAAACCCAGTATACACCTATGCTAGCACGGGTTACAAAACGGTTAACTTCACGGTAACAGACGCTGGCGATAACAATTATTATTGTGAAAAACAGGTTGTGGTTGCTGATATTAGAGCAGATTTCACCACAGACACAAACTACACCCATCCAAATAATACAATAAATTTCGTGAACACCTCAATCGGCAATTATGAGATTGTGAATTGGACATGGGATTTCAACGATGGAAACTATTCCTTTGATCAAAATGCGAGTCATACATATGAGATAGATGGTAGATATAACGTTACTTTAACGGTTAAGGACAACCAGAATAACACAGATGTTCATCATAAAATAATATATGTTGACTCTATTCATCCAGAGATCGTATCAGCCTCGTATTCACCAGATCTCATAGGACTTGACATGAATCTCACTATAAACGCTGATTTCTATGACAACAATAGCGGTGTAAAAAACGTCAGAGTCAACATAACAAAACCTGATTGGGTATCGGGTAACTATACGATGTATGCGACTAACAGCAGCCCCTATGATTATGAATATGTTTTCACAGACACAGGCATAGCTGGGGCGTATTTTTATAACATCTGGGTTGAGGATAACTCAGGTAACCTCTATGGTCTGCTTGGTCATAGCTTCATGGTATCAAACCTGTTTGGTTATACCACACAAGGAGCTTTTTCTGAGTATACCGATGGTAGGATAACAGGCTCTGTTTTCACCTGCCATGAAAGTTGTACTGCTGATAATATCACAGCCTATGTTTATTCTCCAACCTGCCAGCCTGTTAAGAAATCAAGATGCATGATCTACAGGGCCAATGATTCGGTATTGGTTGGTGTTACTGATGAAAGGGGTTTTGGTACTGAGTTTGGTGGTGCATGGATGGTTTATCCATTTAGTGATCCTAAACCCAGTTTGGTTAGAGATATTGGTTATATTTTGGTGCTTTGGAGCAATGGTACGTCGCTTTATTATGATAATTGCAGCTCTGCGCAGGGTAGGTACAATTTATCTGATTATGATTTGTTGCCGCCGGATAACCCTGTTTTTATGAATGAGAACAGGTTGTATTCTCTGTATTGTTGTTATTCGCCGATGGGGCCTGTGATAACAAATGTTTCAAGTATACCGGATGATGTGGGTTTTGGTTTTAATGTAACTCTTTCTGCTGATGTCATTGATGAGGCCAATGGTGTGAGCACAGTCAGGGTGAATGTCACCTATCCGGATAGCATGTCTGGTAATTATACGATGAATAACACTGTGGGTGGTACTTATGTGTATGTGTTTTCTGATACGTGGCAAAACGGATTGTACAATTACACTGTCTGGGCTTATAGTAATAATAGTACCAGTAGTTGTTCCCGTGGTCATAGTTTCAATGTTACTGCAGGTGCTACGATAAACGTTGCAACCCTGGAGGATAACTATGGTGATAATGAGTATATTAATATCACTGATCCGCCGAACCCCTCGGGGAATTTGACGTTGGTTGGTCGTGGTCTCACATGGGACGAGTATTATAACGCGGTTACTGGTGAAAACACCCTTAATGTATACACCGGTCCTGTGAACTATCAGGATGAAACTGGTGGTTGGGTGCCGATCAACCGGAGTCTCCGTTTGCTTGGGCAGGGTGATCCTGCATATGCATATGGGTATCGTGTTGGTAACGACCAGGGATTGTACAATCTATATTTTAAGTCTAATGTTCAGGATGCTTGGCCTGTGGCTTTTGCTTATAATAAGTCAACTAACCCGGGTGCTTGTGTTGTTAGGACGAAGTTGGTTGGTGTGGGTTATATTGATCCATCTCAGGGTTGGAGGTATGAGTATTTGCAGAATGCCCAAAGTAGCGAGGGTGTATTTGATGGTAATGCTATGATTTATGATGATGTGTTTACCGGAACCGATCTGATATATCGGTATGGGAACTGTGGTTTGAAGGAGGAGATTGTTATGGGTAATATAACTAAGGCGCTTCTTCAAAATCATCCGCCTTCTGAGTATGGGCTTAGTGATCAGGGTTCGTATCTTGTGTTTGTCACTCGTTTTGAGTCCCCGGGTCTAACTTTGCATAATGTGTCTGGTGTTCTCATTGGCAATGTCACTGTCTTTTGTGGTAGGGTTGATTTTAGAGATGTGTTGGGTAGGGTTAGATGTGTTCTTCCTGTGGGGAATGCGTATGAGTTGTTTGATGAGGCTGTGCGGCATAGGCTGGTATATCGTATATTGCAGTATGGTGGTGATTATTATCTACTCAGCGGATTAAAGGTCTCTGTTTTAAATAATATGAGTTTTCCTGTTGTGATAGATCCAACCCTGGATTTGGATGTCATGGAAAATGATGGGTATTGTTATCAGACTGGTTCAAAATATGATCTTTTATGGTCAGCAGGTGATGGTGAGCCTGTGGATGCTGATTATGGTATTTTGATTGGTCAGCAGAAAACAAGTAGTGATCCATCTGTTTACGAGATATATCGTGGTTTTCTATTCTTCAACACAACAAGTCTTCCATCTAATGCAATAGTCCAGCAGGCTACATTATCGTTGCATAAAGCAGCTGATTATTCAACCGCGGATTTTGATATTATTATACAGAATGGTCAACCTGAACGTCCACATAGTCATTTGGAGGCTGATGATTATAATAAAGATTTTTATGATGGAAATGGTGGAGGGTTCAATACTGTGAATTTCACTGATGGTTTCAACGATATATCCTTAACTGATTATAGTTGGCTTACCATTGAAGGTTTTACCAAGTTTTGTTTACGCAGCAGCTATGACGTGGAGGGGGCGGAGCCGTCTGGGGATGAGTATGTGTCTGTTCATGCGAATGAGTTCCCTGGTGTTGGTTGTCATTCTATTCTTAGAGTTGTGTATAAGAATCAGTCTAAGATCAGGAACACTGGTTCAACGAATATTAGTGGTTTTTTGTTGATGCAGGTGCAGTACTATAATGAGACCATTGATGATTGGGTGGTGGATAGTGATGCAGTAAACGAGACTACGGCTAGGATTATTAATGCGAGTGAGCAGCTTGGTTTGGATTTGATTTTCAATGGTTTGGTGAACACGGATAATCTTAGTCATGGTGATGGAATGTACCGTGTTTATGCTTGTTTCCGTGATCCTGAGGGTAGTGTGTTGGTTTGTGATGATGAGACGTTGTTAGAGGCATCATATGAGTTCAATGTAGCGTTAAGCTAAAAATTCTTTGATAAGTATTTATGTACAAAACTTATAAAGATATATATCTTTGTATATCTAAAATTGGGTTTCCAACGGGAGAAAACATCATCATAACCACTAGACCACTGGCCCATAATTTATATGATTAACCTAAAAGGAAATACACAGAATATTTTTGTAGTTTGTCATAAAACCTGAAAACTAAGAATACCTAAGTGCAACAACAGGATCCATCTTAGCAGCTTTCCTAGCGGGCAGAACACCAGCAACTATACCTATCATAACTCCAAAGAACACTGCTATTAAAAACCATTGAGTAGAGTAAGTCAAAGGAATATTACCTGAGCTAAATGCTCCTCCAAATTCCACCATATATTGGTTGAGAATTTGTATTATAAACGCTCCGCCACTAGCACCTAATACTACTCCTAGAATCCCACCAAATAACCCTATCATAGCTGATTGGTACAAAAATAAATTCATAATATCTCTTCGTTTAGCTCCGATTGCCATCATAGTACCAATCTCCCTGGTTCGTTCAGTCACAGTTGCAAACATAATATTGGCAATACCTATACCACCAACCACTAGAGAAACCAGTGCAATTGAAGTTATGAGCATACTCATCACATTCATTATCTGATCCACCTTTGAGATTATGTACTGCTGCGTTATAACCACAAAATCAGAGTTTTTATCCTTGTAATTAGATGCATCTGAGCTAGTGTTCAGATAATTAATAATCTGATTTTTTGCGTCATCAACATGTGCCTTGTCCGTAGCCTCTGCATATAAGATTCCATAGGCAGTAACACGTTTGAAAATACCTCCTACGTTAGACCCAAAATAGGATGTATAATATGGATCGACAGGCCCAGCTATTGAAAGAGAGGTTACTTGACTCATCACATTCGAACTTTCAGCTTCTTTTAAAATTCCTACCAAAGTTGTTTTTAAAAGTCTTCCGTCCAATCTCTGTATGTATAAAGTATCACCAATCTTTAGCTCTTTATCTACACCAAAAAGCTTAGTCATGCTTCTACTCATAACAATCTCGTTTTTCTTATTTTGAAACACTCTACCCTCTTCTATTTCCATGCCCATTATATCAAGGAGTGCTGGTGTAGTGGCATACATTGTCCCTCCTGCTTTTGATTCCCATTTCAAAAATCCTTCTCGTAATTTGATGGCCTTCAAGGGCAGTAAACCAATTGGAGCAACTTCTTTTACGTAAGACAACTTCTTCAACTCTTCGATATCACGATCTGTAAAACCCATCTCCCGAAATGATATCTGTGGCGGGTCGCTTGCAGTGCCCATGCCAATAACCATGCCCGTCGGATTGAAGATGTTCCATTGCTCTTCAATAAAAATTCTGACAGAAGAACCTGCAGTGGTAACTATAATAACAGAACCTATACCAATTATAACCCCAATCAAAGTTAAAAAAGTTCGAATCTTATGTGATCTTAACGCATCAAGGCTCATCAAAAAAATATCTGCTATCATCTGTGCTCACTTATCTCCCCGTCTTTCATAGTGATAATTCTGTTAGCATATTTTTTAAGTGAATTATCATGGGTAACTAAGACAATCGTTATTCCCTGTTTGTTTATAGACGCTAAAAATTTCATTATCTGTAAACCTGTAGCTGAATCCAAATTACCGGTAGGTTCATCAGCAAGTATTATCGATGGGTTATTAGCCAGAGCCCTAGCTATTGCAACCCTCTGCTGTTGACCGCCTGAAAGCTCCGAAGGAAGGTTTCCAGCCCAATTTTCTAAACCAAATTTTTTAAGCATATCTAATGCCATTTTTTCTCTCGAATTTCTAGACACTCCACCAAAGACCATTGGGAGCGCAACGTTTTTTAACGCTGAGACACTTGGAATCAGATTAAATGTTTGGAAAATAAAACCAATTTTTTTACTTCTAATCTCAGCTAACTGATTGTCATTTAAAACAGAAAGATTTTGTCCGTCTAAAAAAATCTGTCCAGAGGTAGTACGGTCAAGACATCCGATGAGGTTCATAAGCGTGGTTTTACCAGAACCAGATGGTCCCATAAGTGCTATGAAATCCCCTTTTTTTATTTTTAATGAAACATTGTTCAGAGCTCTGAATTCAACTTTACCAGTTTTGTAAATCTTTGTCACTGAGTTGGTTTCTATAGCAATGTTATCAGACATATAACTCTAAAACCTTCATTATAATAATATATCATAATATTATATAAAGTTATTTATAATATGATGGCCTGAGCTAATAATGGCATTATATTTTACATCATTAATCTTATAAATGATTAATACTTTAGGGGTTTGAGGAGAAAAATTATGAAAATAAAAATATTTGCAATATTAATAGCTGTTGGATTGCTTGTTCTGACCTCCGGCTGCATAGAAGAAGGAACTAACTTAGAAACCGCTCTGCTTGATGTAAGAATAGGGGACATCCCGACCTCAACATTTAATCACGTAAACATAACATTTTCAGAGGTTAAACTCCACGAAAATATAGATGAGGATAATGCATCCTGGATAATAATCTCATCCGAACCAAAAACTGTAGACCTAATCAATTTACATATAAATAATGTAACCACATCACTCGGACTAAAAAATATTACAATAGGTAATTACTCAAAACTATGGATACATGTAATCAATGCAACAGGTGTTTTAAACGCAACTAGAGAAACCGTAGAAATCGATGTACCATCTGGCTGGCTAAAAATACAACAACTACACCTATTCAATGTAACAAAAGGTAACAACACCATTATTATAGATATAGATCTTGAGAGTTCAATTCACACTTATCATCATGGCGAGAAATACAAATTTGTACCAGTTATAAGTAGTCTTGAATGCAGACATGAAAACCAATTACGATTTAGACATAATAAGAGTAAAATGAAGCAAAGCGGCGTTGTTGAAAATCAAGAGCCGCAAATCGATGTTTTAGTAAACGGCACATCACTTGAAGCGAGTAAAAAAGTGGAAGTCGATGCAAATGATAGCATAGAATTCAACGCATCTGCCACGTATGACCCTGATGGAGATGATCTCAATTTCACATGGGATTTCGACGATGGAGCCATGGCATACGGAGCTGAGGTTACACACAGTTTTGTTTATTCAAATTCACCATATAAGGTAACTTTAACGGTCAGCGACGGCACCGATACTGCTGAAGAATCATTCAATGTTCATATAAACAAAGAAAAAGGCGGACCAGAGTAAAACAAAAAATCAAATACTTAATATATCTATACTAGGCCTCATACAAAAATTGTAGGAGAGATTTATCTTTATGAATAAAGAAGAAAAACCATGTTGTGAAGATGCAGAAGGAAAACCTGATATGGGTTGGAGACCATCTTTTTCAATAATTGTCGGCGTAGGCTGGCTCGTATTTACAATCCTATGGCTAGCATTCTACGCATCAGACTACGCCTGGGAGAAAAACCTTGCAATCATCCTGTTATCAATACTCATAATGTTTTTACTTCTAGGCGGTGTATGGGCACTTTGGGGCATACGTATGATGCCGAAAAATGGCTGGGAGATGTTCAAAATCCACGGCTTCCGATCACGAATCATAACATCGATCATTCTACCCCTTGCTGCAATTATATCCCTTATAATTTGGTTCTGGTATTACGCAGAACCATACACAGTATACCAAAATATAGCGGTGTTCATCGTAGTGTTACTACTTATGGGTGGTATATTAGGTGCCATATGGGCTCGCTGGGGAACAAAACACGGCAAAGAATTGGAAAAATACGATACAGAAAAAAACAAAGAAGAATAGCCTTAAGTTAAAAACCATCATTAAAAGAAAAACCCTGCTTCGGTTTATTTCCCTCAACTTTTTTTTCTTCAAATTCCTTAGGCAACTCAAGTTCTTCGTTCTTGATAATCTTATTAGTCGCCCTTTCCAATTCAACAGTTTCCTGTTTAACAATATCAAGGATACCCATAATAGAAACTATGCCCAACTCAGTTATATATCTACGACAGATATCCATAAGTTCCCTATGCATCTGAAGTTCCAATGCACGGTATTTCTCAAGCGTTATCTCCTCAAAATCTACCTGAGGCATAAATTCCACATCTAGAAACATGAATGCTATTTCTACTTAAAATACTATCTCATAAGTAACACAAAAAAAGATTCATAAGCCAAAAAACGATAAAAGTCGGAACAAAATGAAACAAAATCCACATACCCTATACAAAATATTACTAGAAAAATTCGGTCATCAAAACTGGTGGCCCGTAGATAAAAAATATCATAAGAAAAACAAAAGCGATCCAAGATTTGAGATTATAATCGGAGCTATATTGACACAGAACACAGCATGGTCAAACGTAGAAAAAGCACTGGACAACCTTAAATCAAAAAACATGCTAGAAATAGAAAAAATATCAGATGCTGATATAAAATTATTAAAAAAACTAATAAAACCATCAGGTTTTTTTAACCAAAAGGCAAATCGACTAAAAAACATTGCACATTACTTACATGAAAACTACGATGATAATCTAGACACATTTTTTAACAGAAATATAATGAAAATAAGAGGAGATTTACTGTCATTAAATGGTATTGGACCGGAGACAGCAGACTCAATACTACTCTACGCAGGAAATCTACCAACATTTGTGGTAGATGCTTATACAAAACGATTGTGTAAACGAATACCATTCAAATCAGGAGCATCATATGATGAAATACAACAACACTTCCAAAAAGAAATAAACAAAAAATATAAAAAAAATGAAGTAACACAAGTTTACAATGAACTCCACGCGTTAATTGTTGTATTAGCAAAAAACTATTGCAAAAAGAAACCGGATTGCAACAACTGCCCCATAAGAAAAAACTGCCAATACCAGAAATGATTCAACCCAATAGTTCTTGAATCTTGGCACCAACTATCTCAGCCGGTATATCTGGCAAGGATATCAGTTGCGTAACACCAACTTGGCCTTTCCCAGATGTTTTAAGGTTGATAAAACCAGCGTTTTCTATGTCTTTGAGATAACTCCAAAACATTGTATGAGAACGCGGTTTTTCATTATATTCTTCGCATGTAATAGCATAGGTTTTCTCGGCATCACCGGTATTTACATAAGCTGTACCATCCTTCTTCAACCGTTTAGCTATGGCATACAAAGCAATAAGCTGATGCTTCTCCAGATTTCTTAGTTTAGACTCAGTCACAACAGAAAACGTCTCAGCCTTAGCAGCACGGACATGCTCAGGCGTAACACTTTTAACATGCTGATGATCAGCGGCGATACCCGCCTTCCACAGAAGCTCTATAGCAAAACGCGCGTCACCCCACTCAGAAGCGATATCTGCTATAAGATCCTGGCAGTCCTCCTGAACAGTATCATTATAAAAAGCTAAACTAACACGTTGCCAAACGATATCATGTAACTCATCACGCGTATACTTATTCAAAGACAATACATTGCTACGCTTAAAAGTGCTAAGGGCAGAAGAATCAAACATAGGCAATAAATCCTTCTGGGATATCAACAAAAGAGAAACAGGATTACCACCAGCTGTTGACTCATCAGAGAATCTAGTCAGATTATAGATAAGATTAGAGCCGCTCTTCTTCAAAAGAGCATCCGCCTCATCCAAAACAAGCAAAAGTTGGGAACCTCTCTTATTCATCTGTTTTCTGAGGACATCCAACATCTCCTGAATCGAAAAACCGCGGTCAGGGAAACGAGAATCAAAATGATTCAAGATACCAAGTAAAACCATAGAATCAGTTGACCGTTTCCTACAGTTGATATGAACATAATCTACAAACTTCCCCTGTCCCCTAGCTACATTAACAAGCGAGCTGCAGAATTTTTTTGCTATAACAGTTTTACCAGTACCAACAGGCCCCTTGATAATAACATTCTGAGAAATACGAGAGAGAACAGGTTTAAACATCTGAGCTAGAAAACGCAACTGCTCATCTCTATGAGGCAGTTCCTCTGGAACATAATCAAAATCCAGCACACTCAGATTCCTGATAACTGACGACGAAGACAACTCGTCTTCTATGATGTCTCTCATTGACTTCCGGTATACATATTTCCTCATAAAACTTTATCTAAAACTATTTTATAATAAAGATTTATAGACTTAAACAATAATGTAGTTTTTGAGATATGAACGAAAACCAATCACCCAGAGAATCATTAGAATTCCTAAAAAACAGGTTTAGAGAATACTATGAAACAAACAACGTAGAACTACCAGACCGTTTTGGTAGAAGAGAATTCGCATTTGTATTATTCGGCGGCAAAGGAATGATAAGACACCTGGCATACAACAAAAAAACAGATATAAAAGAGGTTCTAATAGACAAATCTCCAGCTCACACGTATTATTCCTCGGCATATTACCAGAAACCAGATGCACAAACCATGCAAGAAAAAAACTGGATGGGCGCAGAACTGATATTTGACTTAGACTCAGACCATATACCTGAAGCAAAAAACATGAGCTACACAGAATCACTGGAAGTAGTAAAAAAAGAGTTCTATAAGCTAGTAGATGATTTTTTGTTAAATGATTTTGGTTTCGAAGAAAAACACATGGATTTATACTTCAGTGGAGGAAGAGGCTACCACTGCCACATCAGAGACCCAAAGATAATGGATTTAGATAGCAACGAAAGAAGAGAAATAGTTGATTATATAACAGGTAGAGACCTAAAAGAATCACTGGTCTTCCATGAACATATCACAGAGCGTAAAAGCTATGGAGGAAGGGTTTTTGCAGGTGGCAAAAGCCTGAAGATGCCGACCCCTGATGAGCCTGGTTGGAGAGGAAGAATAAGCAGAGGTATACTGGACATTGTAAACGAGATAAAAAAAAGCGACAACCCCATTGAAAAACTTCAGGAATACGGGGTAAAGAGCAGCGACGCAGAGAAACTCGTGATGGACCTCTCAGATGACAGGATAAACAGGATAAAGGATGGTTTATTGGACCAATCCAAGACAATCAGAAAGTTTTTTCTTAACAACGCCCTTAGAAAAACAGCGGTTTCTATGAGCGCCGGCGAAACAGATGAGCCTGTTACCTGTGATGTTAAACGCCTTATCAGATTACCAGCTTCCTTACACGGAAAAACCGGTTTAAGAGTAAAGAGAGTAACATTGGATAAACTAGATGACTTCAACCCGCTCAGAGATGCTGTCGTTTTTGATGAGGAACCAGTCAAAGTAGAGTTGAATCAGCCATTCAAGATAAATATGAAAGAAAAAGATTTCAATCTAGAAAAAGGTGAGCAAAAAATACCAACTTATTTAGCTGTTTTTTTAATCGGACGGAATATAGCAAACATTATTTAACACAGTTTTTAATGTAACATACGACAAACGATGGAAGAAGAAGGAATAAACTATAAAAATCTGAGAAAAACCCAGCAAACGGAAAAAATCTCACCGACTCTAACCAGTATAAACACAAGTTTTTATAATGACCTATCTGAGTATATAAAAAACTTAGAAGATAGACTTGAAAAAGAGTCTACACGGCAGAAACAAACGCTTCTAAGAGACGAGATACAAAACATCAGAAGGATATCTATCAACATATATGAGCAACGAGAGAAAAAAGTTTTATTAGCAGCTATTTCAAAGGCACGTGGCGGGGACCCTGACCTAAAAAATTTTGTTGACGAAGAAAAAAAACTTTTTGATACGACATTACAAACCATGAATGAAACACGTGATAAACTTCTAAACAAAAAAACAGAAAAAAAAGAAAAAACTACAGAAGAGAGCCCTAAATTTGAGGAAAAAACTAACAATAACCCTATAGTGATGGTAACAAATGATATACCAGAATTTATCGGGACAGACGCAAACAAATATATTCTTAAAAAAGGAGACGTGCTGTCACTGCCAGAGGATATGAGCGAAACTTTGTCTAAAAGAGGCATGGTAAAAGAAGTTAAAAATTAGTAGCTTACATTTTTATATAACCTTCTTTATTACCCTTAAAATCCAGAGTGATTTTATATGCAAAAACCGAGTAAAATCAAAAGGTACTGCCCTCATTGCAAAAAACATACTATGCATGAAGTAGATAAAATAAAAAAGAGGAAAGCCAGCGAGCTTAAACAGGGACAGCGGCGTTTCAGACGTGTAACAAGTGGATACAGAGGTTTCCCAAGACCAAAGCCAGAGGGTAGAGAAAAAACCAGTAGACGTATAGCGTTAAAATACAAATGTACTGTTTGCAAAAAGATACATCAACCTAGGAACCTTCGCACAAAAAAATTGGATATAGGAGAAAAATAAGATGAAACAAAAATTTGAGAGTAAATTCGTAAAAGTAAGATGCAAGGATTGCGAAAACGAGCAGGTTTTATTTGATAGAGCTAGTGCCCCTGTATCATGTCATATATGCGGCAGCAAACTAGCTGTACCATCTGGTGGTAAAGCGAAGATAAAAGGCGACATATTAGAAGTTATTGAATAAAGATATAAGGTCTAAAAAGGATTATGATGAAAAAAGATTACCCTGATGAAGGGGAGCTTGTTGTTGGGACTGTCGTAAAAGTTCAGAATTTTGGGGCATTTGTAGCCCTTGATGAATACCCTGGTAGAGAGGGGTTTATCCACATAGCTGAGATTGCTACCGGCTGGGTTAAACGCATACGTAATCATGTTAGAGAGAAACAAAAAATTGTATGCAAAGTACTAAATGTTGACAGATCCAAGAACCATATAGACCTGTCTCTAAAGAAAGTAAATGAACACCAAAAAAGGGACAAAATACAGGAGTGGAAAAACAGCCAGAAATCAGAAAAACTCATGGAGATGATATCAAAAAATTTGGGCAAAACAGTTGAGCAATGTTACAAAGAATTTGGTGACGACCTGATAAAAAAATACGGTACATTGTATACGGCTTTTGAGGAATCTGCGTATGACCCGGAGACTCTTAAAAGAGATGGCTTCAAAGGTGATTGGTTAAAAGAGTTTGAAAAAACTGCAGCAGAGAACATAACAATTCAGTTTGTAGAAATAAGAGGACATCTAACAGTAAACTCCTGGTTGCCAGATGGCGCAAATCATATACGAAACGCTCTTATAAAAGCAGAAAAAAGTGATTTCGAAGACGTTGATATAAAAATAAAATATATCGGGGCACCAAAATACCTTATAAGTGTTAGAGCACCAGATTACAAGATAGCTGAGGATCAGATGAAAAAAGCTGCGGAACGAGCAATAGATTCCATAAAGGATTACAAAGGGGAATGCGAACTCCACCGAAAGATGGAGGAATAATGCCAAATATAATGTACTGTGAGAAATGCAAGGATTACACTTTGGATGACATTTGCCCCAAATGCAGAGAAAAAACTGTATCAAAAAACCCACCACGTTTTTCACCACAGGACAACTATGGTGTTTACAGAAGAAAGTTAAAGAAACTTGAAAAAGGTGTATAATATGGATTGCGTCACTGTAAAATACGTTGCAAAAAAACCTAAACTTAGAAACCCAATATTTATCGAAGGGTTACCAGGTATAGGGAACGTAGGAAAACTAGCAGTAGAGCATATAATAGAAGAGACAAATGCGACTAAATTCGCTGATTTATACAGCAAAGATTTCCCACCACAGGTTTTCATAAATATAGATGGGACAATTAAACTTGTAAACAACGAGTTTTATTACCGGAAAGCAAAGAAAAAAAACCAGAGAGACCTAATTCTTTTAACAGGTGATTATCAAGGTCTTTCATCCCATGGTCAATATGATCTAGCAGAAAAAATACTAGACATCGTCGAAGAATTAAACGTGGAAGAAATTTTTACACTTGGCGGATACGGTCTAGGACATGAAATAAAAGAACCTAAAGTTCTATGTGCAACTACGGACAAAAACCTTGTTAATAAAATGAAAAAATATGGGGCAGTGTTCAAGAAAAATGAACCAGGTGGAGGCATCGTGGGAGCCAGCGGACTGATACTAGGTTTAGGTAAACTTAGAGGTATGAAAGGCGCATGTTTCATGGGAGAAACACCAGGATATCTAGTGGACCCTAAAAGCGCTAAAGCAGTCCTAAAAATTTTAATGAAAATGTTAAACCTCGACATTAACCTATCTGAGTTGGAGAAAAAAGCTAAAGAGATAGAATACATAGCTCATCAACTGAAAGAAATGGAGAGCGCGTCTAAAGAAAAAACAGATGAGCTAGGATACTTCGGCTAAAAGACTAAGTTTGATTTTGATACCACTCAAGTATATCCCTGTAATCAAGAGCACTACCAGTTGTATAAATAACCATGGTGTTATAACCAATTTCTTGATATGCACCGGACACCAATAGTATGCCAACTGCTGTGAGACCTTTTAAAAAACCGTAATATTGAACGTTTTTTCCATCTAGATATGCCGTTCCTTCCTCTATTAGGTTGTATCCTTCTTTCTCCATTTTTTCTTTATAATAGCTTGCAATGTAATCAAGTGATTCATCTGTGCCATATGCCTTGTATTTTATTTTATCCAAGTTTGGCATATCATTGATTTCAGGATACTCTTCAATGAAATCTTCGGCGTTAATTTCTACATATGTTCCTGGTGGTTCCTTTACATCTAAAAAACCTGCAATTGGGATAAAACCAGAGTTATAAGCTAAAGTTCCAATTGCACCAACCACAGATAATATCACTAAGATAACAACAACGATCTTCACTTTTTTCCTTTTATTTGTTATTTTAAATTTCTTTTTATATCCAGTTTTTTCTTCTTCATAAAACATATTCAATCAACTTAACCATCCTATAAATATTATCTATTATGTTAATACTTGACAATAATCATATATAAAAATATCGTGTAAAAAAACCAAAATGAAAAAATGAAATTAGAAAAAGTTACACCTGGACTATTTCTTTTGCAACTAAAACTATGGGGTTACCAACCCCATCCTCTTCAATCAACACACCTGTAAAACGATATTTCACCTTGTCCTGTGGCGAGATGTTAACATTAGAGTAATCTACTGGCAGACGAAGCGTATAATCTGTCAAAGAAGAGCCCTGCGGGATTAAACTCGACGTAATAACGCCTCTCCCCTCAGCAACTTCATGATAAAAGTATCCAACAACAGTTATATTTTTATCAACATATTTACCGCTATTACCCACCACCTCATCAGGAGAAAGTACTTCTATAGATTCGTTATCAGAATTAACAAACAGATAATACGATCCTAAGATTATTATAACAACCAACAACGCCATTATAATAATCCATAGCCTCTGTTTTGGATTAAACCGACTCATACCACACCAATTATATCGAATAATAAACCCATTTAAAACTCTATCCTTCTAGAGCAATGCCATAAGTTTTTTCAGGATTATCTTTATGTATCTCATTAGCCTGTTTTTCAGTCAATAATCCTTTTTTAATCAACTCCAATGTTCTCTTAGGGACAGTTTTTGGACTTAAAACAGCCCCTGGTCGTTTAGGATCATCTATATAATCTGTCTCCATCATGAAACGCGTACCCTTCTGAAGAGAACTAACCACGTTTTTCTCGCCTGCTAAAACAGATGGCATAAGACCATAATTCTCCTCGATTCTTATCAAAGGTGGCGAATAATGTTTAACGATCATATTAGCAGGCAAACCAGCTTTTCTACCCATTTCCACCAGTTCTTTACATAGATTAGGTGTTGCGCTCTCAGTATGCAACACAACGGGAACACCTACATCCTTGGCTTTTTGCATACCATAAAAAAGAATCTTGTTTGAATCAACCAAAGTTTCTTCGTCAACTGGAAAATGAGGCCTTCCTATCTCACCAATAGCTATACATCGATGATCTAAACAGAGATCAGCTGCGAGATCCATGCCGTCCATCATTATCCGAATAGCCTGCGCTCTACCAAACGCCTCCTTCAACTTAATATAATCAACAGGATAAGGACCAACAGTTGCAAAAACACCGATATCAACAACAGAACGAATTAACTTAACCATTTCTAAGGTTTCTTGATAACATAATTTATAGCTTTTTTCCTCAACAACAAGATCAACCATAGGCAACTGACACAAAACAAAATGAGTACCACCTTCCTTTTTAAAATCCCTAACAGCATCTAAAAACCTGCCATCACGCCTCAGATGAAGATGATTATCGAACACTATCAATAAAACCAACTCTCAAAAGATTATTTATAACCTATTTATAAAACACACTATCACTGTGTTTGATACTCAAAATGCTCTTTTCTAACTTCTCTTCGCACAATGTCTTTTACAATCTGTGCAAGTCGCCATCCAAAATAACTCATAAAAAAAGTAAAAAAACCCATGAGACTATAAACAATTATATCTTTTATCAAATCAAAAAACTGCTGTATAATTAGAAGAACCAAACCCAAACTAACGTATATAGAAACAAGCAAAATAATCCATTTAAAATTAATAGACGGCAACTTTCTAGCTTTGATTGACTTAGAATATCTAATTTTATTACTTTTAAAAATACGCCTATTGCTGGGGAACACATTCAATGAAGAGTTTAAAACGTGGAGCTTATTTTTCGTAAAATTTTTCGATAGCTCCTTCTTACTGGTTTTTCTCCTCAGCGTATTTCCCCTCCTGGAAACATTATTCTTGAGTGATCCCAAAAAACATATTTTACTGTACGTATAAAAAGCTGTTTCGCAGATAATTATGCAGCTATACTGCAGATAATTATGCAAATGCAAAGAATATCAAATAATAGATTTAAAAAATAATTTTATATTGTTTCAAAAGATTTAATAAGTAAATATTAGTTTATTAGGCCGAGCGATGGTGAAAGGAGAGTTCATAGAAGAGGATAATTCAGTTAATTCGATAAAGGAAGAAAAACTAAAAGAACAGTTTTTAGACGACGCATTTAAAAAAGCTGAAGTCAAACGTGGATTTAAACAATCTGACAATAAAAAAAGCAAAAAAACAACCTACGAAAAAAGATTTCCAAAATTGTGGATTTTACTGATAGCTGCTGCAATAATTGGTTTGATATGTGTTAATTATGTGTCATGGGGGTACGTTAAATACGATACTGGAACTTCAAAAATTGAGGTTTCAATCAACAGAGATTTTATACTACATAATGAAAGTAAAATAGTCACTGATATAAATGCAAGTAAAAATATTACAAATCTATTTTCCCAACCCTATCACTTGGGATTATCGACAAATGATTTTAAATCTGCACCAGAAGTAACATACAATTGCTTTATTTGTCTGATTGTGTTAGGTATAATAATCATAATATTTGGCATAATCGATAAAATAATAAATTTTTCATCAGAGATATTCATCTGCATCCATTTTATTATAGCTACAACTGTCATCTTTCCTTGCATGTTTATTGTATTATCTGCAGTAAAATTTATAGGAGCACAAATACTTCTATATTACAATATCCATTTTATTACTGCAAAAATACTTGCAGTTGCTTTTCCTGCAGCTTTCGTTTTTATTGTTATAGGTTTTGTAATTATCAGATTAATATTCACAGTCATGAGAATGGATTTCAAAGAAATGCAAAAATTACTAAAAACTGATGTTAAAGAAGTGACAACCCCCGAATATGGTGAATAGAAGATGACAAAAATATTTGTTGCAAGAATCAGAAAGATCACGAACCTAATTTTGGTGTCCAGTATAGTTAGTCTGACTCTTGTTTCGATTTTACCTTGTTTTGCAGAAGATATAAACGGAGAAATATTATATTACAATATAGAGGCAGTTAAAAATAGTAACAATCCAGATATACAAGCTTTATCAAATACTTTAGATTTGATTGTTATCTGTAACTGGATATTAATACTATTTAGTATACTCTCATTTATTGGCTTAATATTAATAGTATCTAAAAAATATTTGAGTATATCAAAAGTTATAATGCTGATAATTTGTGCAAACATAATATTTAGTGCCTTGACTGTATCTTTAAGCTTGATTTTAATAAAAGACACGGGAAATATAGATAATGCACGAACGCCTTTTATCTTAAGCGACATAATAATAAATTATCAATACTTCCCATCGATTTCATCTGCTGTTTCATTTTTGGGATCCATATTATATTTGATATCTGTTCCAAGATTTTATTTTAAGGACTTCTTGACATTGAAGAAACGGAAAAAAAATGAAGAAAAACAATTTCAGAAAAAAAAGACATCAACAAAATCTAATAAAGATACAAAAATTGTTGTTGAAAAATCGACCTCACAAAAAATTGCACCAGTTATAAAAAGTCCATCTGAACCCACTGAAAAAGAGTCCTATGAAGGATATATACAAGAGGATCATGCCGATTCAGAATTGTATCCTGCACCTGAAAGGAGATTACAAACAAAAAAAGAATCACCGCCGGAGAAAGAAGAGTCTATTGATGTGAAAGGGCCCTATGAAAAAACATTTCAACAAGAATCAGAAACTGATGTTCCTAAAGAGGAATATCCTGAAAAAAAGGAACAGCAGATTCCATCTCCATTTGAAAAAGCATTGTCTTCTGCTGTTGAGAAAAGACATCTTGGTACAAATAAAAATGGAGAGACGCGAGAACAACCGACTTTAAAGAAGAAGTTAGCAATTAGATGCCCTGAGTGTAAAAACATTTTTACTGTTGAAAAAGAAGAAGGGGTTTTTGAGACTAAAATCGAATGCCCAAAGTGTGGTAGAAAAGGTGTAATAAAAAATTAGATGTCTGCCACTATTCTTATCACATCGCCGTCTTTTAGTTCGTAATCAGATCCTATCACGCGATGTGTTCTGGCATCTATTGCTCTAATAAAATGGTCTCCTATGTCAGTATGAACCCTGTATGCTAGATCCTTTGCAGTACTTCCACGTGGCATTAGATGTGCATCCGGTAGAACTCTGCCTTGTTTATCAGATAGGTGTGTTTCATCCTCGACAGGATAGACAACGATCAGGTTCAGCATTTTAACCGCTTCTTCTATACATTTTTGTATACCTGTGGATCCATATTTTTTTAGAACATGTGTTCTGATGTATTCCAACGCTTTTAGTTGTTTTTCAGTTAGTTCTTCTTCTTTTATTATTTTGAAGTCGTTGCTACCAGGGCTGTACTCAATGAGACCTTTTTTTGCTGCGTTGTTCAATGCCAGTTCAGATTCTGCACTAGTAGGAACAACGATATATCCTTTTTTCCTTAGTTCTTCTGATTTCGCCATAAGATTGTCAGGGGCAACATCGCATTTATTGAATGCTATAAGCATCGGTTTGCTTATCTTTCTTATATACTCTGAAAGTTTCAATAAATCTTCATCAGTCCAATTAGAAGGTTTTTCTATATCAAGACCAGTTGTTCTAATAGCGTTGTGTATATGTTCTTCTTTTACCATCAAACCAGTTAGTTTTTCTGCTAGCATCTTATCTATTTTTTTGTCTTCCAGTTCACATCGTCTAGCTATATCCTCCCAGCTTTTTTTTATAATACCCATCAACCAATAAACAATCTCTTTTCCAAGAAACTCCACATCATGTATTGGATCATATTTCCCAGGAGGACATATGTTGCCTTCCTCATCAGTACAACCAGATGCATCCACAATTTGAATCAAAGCATGAGCCTGCCTAAGATCATCAAGAAACTTATTCCCTAAACCCCGCCCTTTATGAGCATCAGGTACCAGACCAGCTACATCTATGGCCTCAATCGGTACAAACCTTGTTCCATTTATGCATTTGGAGTTATGCGGGGTACACTTTACATCAAAATCTTTGCAAGGACATGGCCTACGTACATACATCACGCCATGGTTAGCATCAATTGTTGTAAAAGGATAGTTTGCAATCTCTGCATGGGCATCTGTAGCAGCATTGAAAAAGGTGGATTTCCCTACATTAGGTTTTCCAACTATACCTATCTGCATGCCCATATTTCTAACCTATTCCAGTATTTTATCTACCTCATCTACAATATCTGCATTCTTTTGGTACCTTTCAAGTTTTTCCTCAATATTAGCCATATCGGTGGTGAAAGAAACCCCGTTTTTAGCCAATAACGTACCATTTACGGATGCGGTTTTAGATAAAAATATTTTATCTGCAGACGCATTTCCTGCAACCCATGTTTTTTCATCGATTTTTAGTTCACCATTTGAGTCGATATTTCCATGTACGATTACATTTTTACCGCAATAAACATTTTCAACAGATTTAAGCGAGCCGTGTACAACTGATTTGGTTTCGATAGAAATATTACCTTTTACATCGTAGTTACCTAAAATTTGGCACATTTTTCCTATATGGAGATTTTTATCTACGCTGGATTTCTGGATACCAACAACCGAGTCATTTGGCACAAAAAGAAATACCCCTGATATTGGTATGGCTTTTTCTTCGTTTTCTTCCAATTCCTTGAGTATCCTATCAATTTCTTCGCTACGACCCATTTTCAAAAGCTGAACAAGATATATAAAAATATATATAACCATTGGGATAGGATTACGGATATTTATCCAACCCTTCGCCTCAAAACCCTTCTCGATATCAACGTTATCACCGACATCAAGATCACCTTTCAAAGAAAGTTTACCTTTTATCTTAACCTTCTCACCAAGAAAAACACTACCATTACTATTAACATCCCCAGCGATACTAGAAAAGATATCAACCCGAATATCACCATCAGCCTCTAAACCACCCTCAATTACAACATGCTCACCAACAAAAATCCTACCATCTGTCTTAATACCAAACTCAACTACACACCTATCGCCAATTACAACATCACCATTTGTAACTATGCTACGCTCCTCAAATCTTGTTTTATCAGGTACAACAAAAGTCTTCCTATCAAAAACCATATCTCATCAGCCGTATAAACTAGAGAGTTATAAATGCAACGCCATTCATGCTATAACAAACTATAAATTTATTCTGTTAACCAATCCTCATCAATCCGCTTATACTCTGCAAGCTCCCTGGGCTTAAACCATAGATTTATCTCAAACTCAGCAGTCTCAGGACCATCTGAACCATGAACAATATTACGACCGATAAACTGACCGAAATCACCACGAATAGTGCCCATTGCTGCTTGTTGAGGATCGGTCTTACCCATCATACCCCTAACCATCTCAATAACATTATTACCCTCTAAAACCATAGCAACAACAGGAGAAGAAGTGATGTATTTGACAGTGGGTTCAAAAAAAGGTTTGCCTCTGTGAACACCATAATGTTTCTCAGCAAGATCCCTGCTCACAGCAACAAGTTTCATAGCAACAATCTTAACGCCCTTCTTTTCAAAACGAGAAACAATATCACCAATAAGACCACGTTGAACACCATCGGGTTTAATCATAACAAATGTTCTCTCTTTTCCCATAACAAATATCACCTTTTGATGGGTTGAGATATATACACCCTTTATAGAATTAACGCTTTCAAGATAGGGACTTACCAAATAAATACAAAATAAAACTAGCGAAATTAAAAAGCATATGAGCAGTTATAGCTGAAAAAAGATTCTTTGTTTTAACAACAACAAAACCTAAAAAAACACCCATAATCACTGGCATAATCACAGGATAAACTTTTCCGTATGATATATGAGCTAACCCAAATAACACAGCAGTAACAAAAATAGCCATTACATCACCGGCAACCGATCCAATTTTTTCAAGTAAAAAACCTCTGAAAAATATTTCCTCACTGATTGATTGAAAAACTATTACAAAAAACATAGAAACAATAGAGAGATTACCAGCTAAATCTTCAACATTTGATAAATTTTCTTCGCTAACATTTGCTCCATAATAGAGTATTATGCCTATTACAAAAACTATCACCATCATAGCAATAGCCGCTACGACACCCCATAGAAAAGCAGAATCTATGCCCTCCAATTTGAGCTTTAAATGGTTAAGCATTTCTTTTATAGAATATTTATTAACAAGCAGATACCATACAAATGGAGTGCCAACGAATATTAAAACCGTGATGATTGAACTAAATAATATCATCGATTCCGTAAGTTTTACTGTTTCCATTGTAGGAAAATAACTTAGGAAAGACAAAACTGGCAAAACATACAAAATGCAAAAAATAAATATTATTACAAGCAGAGCAAAAAGATGAGTAGGTTTTTTGATATTAAAATCCATGAAACTATAAAACAGATTTAGACTACATAAAAGTTTTTAAATATTTGTTTGTGTTACTCAGCAGACATCCTGGGCCTGTGGGGTAGCTTGGTCGATCCTTTTAGCTTTGGGAGCTAGAGACCCCGATTCAAATTCGGGCAGGCCCACTCCAACTTTTTTAGGAAAACCTTGACTAAAAACCTATCCATGTCCAGGTGTTCAAATCCCTTCCCCTGCACTAAAATTGTTTTCTGTAAAATAAAAAATCAAATGATTATTTAATCAAGATTTCTTTACAACAAATTTCCAATACAAAACAAAGAAAATTATCAATCCCATCAACAGCATTATATAACCAGCGATTGCTTCAACTATCCAGGGCAATTCAAAATAGTTTGGTATCACATAATAAAAGATTATGTAAGGAATTATAGATACGGCAAAACCAAGTCCTAGAGCCAATAATAATCCATGGAAACCATGTTCTTTTAACACTCTACTCCAAAAAATTGGAGTCAAAGCCATATTTCCTAAAACGTTTTCTTTGTATTAACATTTTTTGGAGGTTTTTTATATCGATTTCATTTCAAAAAAACAAATTAAAAATAAAGTATTACTCGTAATAAGGTAGCTCTAGCCCTATGTGTAGCTCTGCATAGTTATTGTAATCATCAACTGCTTGGAATCTGATCGTTGAACCACGATCAATAATTGGCTCTTCGTAATAGCTAGGTGTTGATTCACCATACATCATTGTTGAAAATGTAACAATGGTTTCACCTGCTTCTCCTGAATTTGGGCAGACTGACCAATATCTTGAAAACTCTGCCACAGTATCAAAACATCTTGTTGTACCTGAGCCAGTTACATACTCAATAGTCCATGGTACATTTGAAGTAACAACAACAGTAGCTGAAACCTCACAAGGTCCACCAAAACATATCTCTCCTTCTACGATTAAGTAATTTGGGCTAACATTAATCCTCTGCTCCAGAACATTTAGAGAAGTTTGAACGCAACGCTGATTGCCATCTAGGTCAACTGCACAAACAGTAAAAGTCTTTTCTCCAGCTACAGTGGGAGTCCCCCTTAGCAACCCATTTGGATAAAGGGTTAAACCAAGCGGTGGAAATCCGCTACCCGAATCAAGTTGGAAATGATAAGGTCCATCTCCACCAGTAGGGTTCTCAGATGGGTTAGCAGGGGAGCCGCATAGATCGTTTTCGTCTGTACAATCAGGTTTGCAGAAAGAATAAAAATAGGGTTCACCAACTCTTGCATCAGGAAGGGGCGTCATTGCAGTAAATTTAACAGGAGAAGATGCTTCGGAGTTTTGACTCTGCTGATTTGTGCATCCACTCATAAAAACAACTATAACAAGTAAAACAGCTATTGCAATAATTAACAATTCTTTTTTCATCCCATCACCTTAGTAAGGAATATCGATTATTCCTTTATAAACCCTAAGATAAAAAGAAAAGATGGGGTTGAATTGTTTTTTATGCATTTTCATGGTAAACATTTATTAATGGTTTTTTGTTTTTAGATATGGGAAAAGTCGGTTCTGAGGAGGGCTAAAACATGCCTTATACTCCTGTTATCAGGACTATATGCAAGTATATACGCAGGCAGATGGGATGAAACAAAAAACTCTAGTTATAATATTAATAACTCTATTGACCATTAATTGTCTTTATTCTCTTATAAATGTGAATAATTGTAGAGCTGATATTCTTCCCAAGTATTATGTAGACGACAACTACGATAGCTCTACTCCAGGTTGGGGTGTTGATCATTTTAAGAAAATACAAGATGCCATCAATAAATCTAATGGGGATAGAATAATAGTATATGAGGGCACATATAATGAAAAACTAACAATAAATAATAAAACTGATTTATTTGGTGAAGATAGAGATATTGTTACAATTGATAGTGTTGGATACACAGGAGATACAATAACAATCTCTGCCCAAAATGTAAACATCAGTCATTTCACCATTAAAAATACCGGAAGTAGCAATGGAAACGCTGTGATAAAAGTAAATTCTGGTAACTCCATAATTACAGACAACATAATATCATATGGAAAAATAGGGATTTTTATTAATAATAGTAATAATAATTTGATATATGATAATATAATAGAAAACAATGGCGATGATGGGATTCAACTAAATCAATCAGATAATAATGATATAACTTACAACACTATCACAGATAACTCAAATGGTATATTCTTTTATGATTCTTCCAGCAATTCAATTGAAAATAATATTATACAAAATAATAATGAAAATGGCATTTTCTTGAATCAGACAAGTAATAGTAATTATCCCATATATAATAACAACATCTCAGATAACGACCAAAATGGCATATATCTAAATGATCATTGTACAGATAACAACATATCAACAAATCAAATACACAACAACGGCTATAGTGGAATCAGACTCGAAAACTCAAGTATAAACAATGTATACAGCAACACCATTAACAGCAATGCAAACTATGGATTAATGATAGTTGGTTCATTAAATATAGTAAGAAAAAATGTAGTTAGCTACAACGAGGAACATGGAATGTTTTTATTCGCTGACGACAGTAACATCATATCAAGTAACATAATAAACGGCAATGACAAAGATGGCATAAGACTATACAACTCCACATATGATTCTATTTCTGGAAACAAAATTTATGCTAACTCTGGATATGGCGTGTACCTAGATTTTTTTACTACCTCAAATCTAGTTTGCAATAATTTATTTTACGACAACACACACAACGCATATGACGTTAGCATAAATCGTAATAACAGCTGGAATACGTCGAAAACTTCTGGATCAAATGTACTACAACAATCTTATCTTGGTGGTAACTATTGGGATGATTATACCGGCAGCGACATCGATGGAGATGGTCTTGGAGATACCGCATACGCAATACATGGGAATAACAAGGATGAGCGTCCCATCGTAGACACTACTGCTCCAGTGATAACAAATGTTGGAGCAAATCCATCTTCTGTAAAAACAGGAGGATACATATACATATCCGCCGTAGTTACAGATAACTCACAAGAATTATCCTCTGTTTATCTCAACATTACAAAACCAGATGGTAAAAAAATGGAATTCCCGATAACACAAAACAAAACAGGAACGACATATTATTGCAACAAAATTTACACCACTGTCGGATCATACAAATTTTATGTAAAAGCGAAAGATGCAAGAAACAATATAGCATCTACTTCCTCGTCTCTGAAATCTTTTGAGATAATAGAAGGATTACCACCAACTATAACAGATAAATGCCCGACTACTGGATCACCGGGAAATAAATATACGTTTAATGCATCCGTGAAAGATGATAGCGACGACCCGTCAAATCTCACAGTTAAAGTTTATTGGAACCATGGAACTCTTGGGAATACGCAGATTTTAACAAACACAAATGGCAACTATTTTGTTTTAGATGTAACACTTGATAAAACCCTTAGTAAAATGAGTTACTATTTCATAGCAAATGATACATCAGGCAATATAATCCAAACAGCTACGAAAAATGTAACCATGGTTGACAAAGAACCACCGGAGATATCAATAAATAAATATGGTCAATCTTTTACTGCTCTGCCAAACAGTTACACATATGAAGCGACAATAACAGATAACCACGAGGTCTCAAAAGTTACCATCGAGTACTGGTACGAAGGTGGCGATCATATAAACGTTGATATGGAGAAAAAGAACGATAATGATTACAAAAAAGTCATAATACCCTCTGGTACACCAAGTCAATTATATTGTATTATTTACGCAACAGATGTATCTGGAAATATAAATGATAGCAAGAGCCCATTTGCAGATGTAAACGGCCCGTACCGCGGAGTTGTAGCCAGTCAGATAAAATTCAATGGAACAGGTAGTTTTGATCTTGATGGTAGTATTGTCAGTTACACTTGGAGTTTCGGTGACGGAACAACTAGTAATGGTAGTTCAACTACGCATATTTATTCGACAAATGGCAATTATACTGTCACACTCACGGTCACGGATAACGAGGGGAAAACAGGCTCTGATACAACCTACGCGAATGTATCCGAGTTTAGTCAAATCAAAACATCTTATGAGATACTTGATTATCTAAATAATAAATACGGCATTAGTCTCGATGAATTATTTTATAGTTACGATTCTGATGGAGATGGCATCCAAGATGGGTTCTATGATCCAAACGATGTGCTAAAAGCAACACATACAGGTTTTATAAATATTAGTGGAAACATCTGTTTTCTGGTATCAGTCAACGATACAACAATACCAGAGTTTATCTGGAATGCCACGGAAGATAAAGTTGTATTAGTATCCCATGTGTCAGGTTCTATTGAGGATTTTAATGAGAATAAAGATAGTGACAGCGCTATAGTAAAAGTTAAAGTTCAAAAAACAGACGGATGGATCTTTTTTGATGTAGAAGATAAATATCCTAATGCCGCACAATTTGCAGTGAAAAAAGATGATGTATCTCTAAATTCAGATCGGTTTTGGAGGAAAAACAACAAGGCATATATTTTAGATGACCCTGAAGTAGAATATCAGCTAATATATAGTGACATTACCCCATCTCCTGCTCTGGATCATGCCGTTTTCACTCCTACATCTGGTAGTACAATCGACAAAGACAGCCTCAACATAATTATTTCTTATAATATCGAAGTTAATATTGTATATGTTGATTTTTACAATACTACTTCATGGGAGGGAATTACTACAAGCGATGGTACTCTGGTTTTGATTACAGATGATAACAAGACATTTAGTTTTACTCCCCCAGACAATCTAAATAGCGGCAATTATAGGCTTGATATAAAAGCAATAGACGAAAACGGCAACTTCGTTGGCGACTACGCTTATTACAATTTTGTCTCATATGCGATCAGCGAAGAAGGAATAAAGTTCTCATGGATGTGGATGGCGTTAATAGGTGGAGTAGCAATAGCATTTGCATTGTTATTGTTTTTAGCGTTCAGATATAAACTTGTAAAATTCGAGAGCTTCATTTATGTTAGAAACAAGAAGATATTGCCTTTCTTCAAACCGGTAGTTTTTGGTCCTTTTAGTCTTGATATAGAGGACAAGAGGGTTAGTAAAGCCGAGTTTTATGTAAATGGTAAACTCAAGGATACAGTTACCCAGGAACCCTATAAAATGAAGTGGGATGAAAAAGCGTTTATGAAACAAACTATCGAAGCAAAGGTTTACGATGAGGATGGTAACAGTAGCACGACTGGTGAGATGACATTTTTTGTTTTTAACTCACCTAGATTGTTTAAGTGAACTGTTTTTTGAAAACAATAAGGTTTATTTTATCTAACTGCATTATTTGAATACATGCATGTTCATTGTGTATATGGTCGTAATTTTGATTCAAATATATATGTTATAACAGGTAAAAAAACGACTATTGTAGATTGTGGCACGGGTTTGAACAACACATGGGTTGTTGAAGAGATTAAAAAATTAGTTGACTCAGTTTCTATAAAACAGATTATCATCACACATGAACATTTCGACCATTGCGGCGGTGTAAGAAAATTGTTTGAGATAACAAAAAATAACGCAGATATCATGGCCTACAAAGATGCATCTAAAAAGATAGAAGGAGGAGAAAGCGATTTTGCGAAGATGCTTGGTGGGATTATGCCCAAGATACCGGTTGACGTTAAATTAAACGATGGAGATATTATTGTTGTTGGTGATGAAAAATTTGAGGTCATTCATACGCCTGGTCACACTCCTGGTAGCATGTGTCTGTATAGTAAAGCAATTAAGACTTTGATTTCTGGTGACACTGTTTTTTCAGGTGGTTGGTTTGGCAGGTATGATTTCCCTGGCGGTGATCGCCATCTTTTAAAGCAATCTATTGAGCGTCTGGCTAAACTTGATGTAGCGAATCTTTATCCTGGCCACGAGTCTATTGTTGAGGGCGATGGTAAAAAACATATGATGATGGTTCTGAAAAATATACGTGGAGAATTTTTGTAGATATGCCTAGTCCTAGAGATATTTTGAATGGCTTAAAATGGAGAGAAGGTTTTGATTTAGGAAAAGCTGAGATTTGGTATGTTCATAGAGGGGCGCCTAACGATACTAAGATTATTTCTGGCAGCAATATTGTGGCGCTTGAAAGATCATTTATGAATACGGTTGGTGCTATGATTCCGTATCATAGAGTTTTCAAAATTGTCTATGAGGGCAAAGTAATTTTTCAACGGTGATTTGGCATCATTTAAAAACAAACAAAGTAATTATCAGCAATATTTATATATTAAAAGCCATATAAAACTTATTGAGAAAGAATGATGATTCAGCAAAAATGCCCAAAATGTGGGGAATTAATGAAATATATACCGATAAAAAGACTTGATTCAATCTTAATCATAGAGCTGTATTGCGACAAATGCGAAGAATCCATAACTCTATATCCTGATAGTGGCGAAATAAAACTTGAGCCGGCCAAATTTTTCTAAATTTTAAACTAAACTCATAACCATCATAGGATATGTTTTTATTGTACTCAAATATTTACGGCAAATTAGACCATGAAAATAATACCAATTGCATCAGACTCGCTTGGCGTAAGATCAATGGCAACATACATTGAAACGAAAGATTGCAAGATTTTTATTGACCCATCGGCAGCACTTGGACCCACAAGATACAGCCTCCCACCAGCTAAAAAAGAACTAGATGCACTTTATACGACAAAACAAAAAATAGCAGAAATAGCAGAAAAATGTGATATCTTGGTGATATCTCATTACCATTTTGATCATTACGACCCAGAAGAAAAATTTTACAAAAACAAAAAAGTTTTTGCTAAAGATATATCAAAAAACATTAACAAATCTCAAAAGGGACGCGGATCTGATTTCAAAAAAATCGTTGAAAACAAATGTGATTTAATATACTGTGATCATTCAGAACATAAAATTGGTAACACAAAAATTACTTTTTCTCCACCATTTTTTCATGGACCTGAAAAAGTGGCCCTAGGTTATGTATTGATGACGACGATTGATGACGGTAAAAAAAGAATATTGCATTCATCTGATGTTCAAGGGCCTGTTACAAAGGATGCCAAAGAATACATAATTGAAAAGAAACCTGACCTGCTTATCATGGATGGCCCACCAACTATTTTTCTTGGCTGGAAGTTTAGTATGAAAAATCTACAGGATGCATCAGATAACCTTATAGAGATAACCGAAAATATTGGATGCGATGTTATTCTAGATCATCATCTACTCAGAGATCTGAAATATAAGGAGATTTTTCCTGAGCCATACAAAAAAGTTGGCACGAGAGTAAAAACTTTCGCAGAATATTTAGGTAAAGAAAACAATACCCTTGAGGCACATAGAAAAGAATTGTGGGGCAAATAACATGAGTTTCATCGAGAGATTAGAGAAAAATATTGCTAAGCTGGAAAAAAGAATCGAAAAAGAAGAAATGAGAATCACAAATCTACAGCTAAAATGTGATAGTAGAAAGATTACAAAAGCTGATTTCACAATAAAAAAGAAGCTTATCGAGGAAAGAATCAACGCAATGAAATCAAGGATTCGTATTCTACAAGGTGGTACTGTAAAAGAGAAAAAACATCAAGAAGAAAAAGCTGAAGAGAAAAAAAAGAAACAAGAAGAAAAAGATAAAAAGAAACAGAAGAAAGAAAAAGAAGAGTAAATCTTTGATAGTCTGCTTTTAATATTTTACAGAAAAATCTTTGAACTCATATGAGCGGATATTTTGTTTTTTAATTTCAACATCTTCAACTCTTGCTGATGGTGGGCCTTGATGACACCATCTAATCATTTCATTAACTATTTTTTCTTCTCCTTCGAATAAAGCCTCCACTTTTCCGTCAGACCTGTTTCTAACCCAACCTGCTAAACCAAGTTGCTCAGCTTTTTGTTTCGTATTAGCTCTGAAAAAAACACCTTGAACTCTACCTGAAATAACAACTCGAGCCTTTAATTTCATAAAAAAACCTTATCATGGTTTAAAACGCAATATTGTTCTAGGGAATGGAATGGCATCCTTAATGTTCTCTATTTTACATATCCATGCAACTAGTCTTTCAACACCCAAACCGTACCCAGCGTGTGGTACTGAGCCATATCTACGAAGGTCAAAATACCATTCATAGTTCTCAACTTTTTCACCTGTGTCTTCCAATCTTTTTTTCATATCTTCAATATCAAGGCTACGCTGAGAACCACCGACTATCTCACCATATCCCTCAGGTGCTATCATGTCAAAACAGAGTGCTGTTTTAGGATTCTTTGGATCACGCGGTTTATAAAAGGCCATTATCTCAACCGGGTAATGCGTTACCACCAAAGGCGTTGTAAAATGATTCATGAGCTTATCTTCCTCAATGGTTCGCAAATCCTTGCCCCATTCTACACCCATGTTTTCCTTTTCGTTAAGTATTTTTATTGCATCCGTATAGGTAATTGTTGGGAACTCTGAATCTGCTATACGCTGTAGTTTTTTTGTATCCTGACCCAATACATCGAGTTCGCGCTGATTATGTTTTAAAACCTCATCTAAAATGAATTTTACTTCCCCTTTTGCTATCTCTGAGACGTCTTTTAAATCCATCCATGCTGCTTCCATCTCAGCCATCCAAAACTCGGAGAGATGCCTAGAAGTTTTTGATTTCTCGGCACGAAAAGTCGGTCCCATGTTGTAGATTTTCTCTAGAGAAAATACTGCTGCCTCTGCATAAAGCTGCCAAGACTGAGACAGATATGTTTTATTTTCGTAATACTTGACCTCAAAAAGAGTTGAACCACCCTCGCACTGACTTGGTTGTAAAACAGGTGCATCAAACTCGTAGAAACCATGGTTTCTAAAAAATTTATGTATAGCACCAACAACAGTGGATCTAATTTTTAATATTGAGGAAAGTTGTTGCGATCTAATCCAGAGATGCCTCTGGTCAAGTAAAAACTCGGGGCTCTGATCTTTCACAATTGGGAAAGGCTCAGCAAAATTTACAACATGAAAACCCGTCACCTGTAGCTCGTAACCACCTGGTGCACGCTTATCCTCTTTTACAACACCTTGAACGTCTATGGATGATTCTATCAAGGCTTTTTCTGCATCAGCAAGCTCTTTATCAGGAAGGTTGCCCTTTTTTATTGTAGCTTGCAGAATTCCTGTTACGTCTCTTATTACAGTGAAAACTATGTTTCCGCTACTTCTGGTTCTATAAATCCAACCACGAACATTTACTGTTTTACCAGTTTTTTTTCCATCTATTATTTCTTCTATTTTTGTGAATTTTGATTCTGACATACTGAAATCTCCATGTAATTGAATATATGAATTACGATAGCATATAAAAAAGTAGCATCAACCTAGTTTTCGATTAGATTTTTTTCATAAAACTACAAAATTTAAATAATAGTCAAAATATATGATTATCAAAAGTGGGAGGAGTTTTATGAAAAAAGAAATGAAAGCAATATCAATGGTTTTGATAATAGCAATGGTCTCTTTAGCTGTTGCATTATCAGGATGTACGGAAGAGAAAAAAAACAAGATCACTGTAGGAACAGAAGCATTGTTTCCACCTTTTGAGTATGTAGATGAAGATGGAACAATCACAGGATTTGACATAGAGATGATAACAGCTGTTCTCACCGATCTTGGATATGAAGTTGAAATACAAGATATGGCATTTCAACAATTGATTGGTGCGGTACAATCTGGATTGATTGACGTGATTGCAGCTGGGATGACAATAGATGAAGAGAGATTAGAACAAATCTCTTTTAGTATTCCTTATTATACATCAGACCAGTCTGTGTTAGTACGATCAGATTCGACAATAACAATTACAAACTATAGCGATTTTGCCAATCTTAAAATTGGTGCGCAAACTGGTACAACAGGTGCAATGTGGGTGGACGAACATCTAATGAATACGACTTGGCTACAAGAACAAAATATCAATTACTCTCTGAATGTTACACTGGAGCCTTATGGCTCTTATACTGACGCAGTGCTTGATCTAACCCTTCCTACGGGTGGACGAATTGATGCAGTTGTTATTGATGAGCCTGTCGGAAATGCATTTGCTGAAGAAGGTGCAACAAAAGTCATATATCTAATTAGTACAAACGAATCATTTGGCCTTGGTGTAAAAAAGGAGAATACAGAACTATTACAAAAAATAAACCAAGCATTGGAAGAGTACATGGCCTCTGAAGAGTGGAACGCTCTAGTTAAAAAATACTTTGGGTAAAAAACGTAAGTGATCCGTTGGCAATCGACATATTAATCAAGTCATTTCCTCAGCTGATGAAAGGTCTAGCAGTTACTATAGGTTTGACACTAACTAGTGTTTTCGTTGCATCGATTCTTGCCATAATCATGGCGATGGGCCGCTCCTATTCTAGGCAACCCATCCCTTTTCTTATTTTAATATACGAGAAAGTCTTCCGAGGGATACCTCTTCTTGTAATTTTTATTCTTATTTATTTTGGTATGGCTCAAGCAGGTGTTTTTATAGATGTTTTTATAGCGGCTGTTATAGGACTTGCCCTTCACAGCACTGCTTATCAGATTCAAATATACCGAAGTGCGATAAATTCCATACCTGACGGTCAGTTCACTGCAGCGAGATCCTTAGGAATGTCAAAGTTCAAGGCTATGCGCTATATCATTCTACCTCAAATGCTTAGATTATCCATCCCAGGATGGTCTAATGAATTTACCATAGTTCTAAAGGACACATCAATCGCAATTGCAATCGGAGTCATCGATTTAATGAGACAGAGCAGATATATTATAGTTAGAGAGCCTGAGTCAGCACTGTACATTCTATTGTTCATCGCATTAATATATTTCATTCTAGTGTTCTCCATAAACCGAGGGCTAAGCTATCTTGAAAAAAGATACAGAATCTCTGGTTTGGAAGTTACTATCGCTCGATAAAAAGGAGATAAAGGTTATGTCAATGCTTGAAGTAAAAGATATTCACAAATCATATGGTGCTTGTGAAGTTTTAAAAGGAATATCTTTCACTATGGAAAAACATGAGACGAAGGTTATTATTGGAACTAGTGGAACAGGAAAGAGTACACTTTTGAAATGTATTAATCAGTTAGATCCACCTGACAAAGGTAAAGTATGGCTTGAAGGCGAGGAAATTACAAATCCGTCGACAAACATCAATATCATTCGTCAAAAAATAGGATTTGTTTTTCAGGATTTTAATCTCTTCAACCATCTCACTGCCCTAAAAAATGTGAGTATCGGACTGGAAAAAGTAAAACGAATGGAAAAAGGAAAGGCACAAGAAAGAGCGATGAAAGAACTGAGGAGAGTAGGTTTGGAAAAACAGGCAAATCAATACCCAGCACAGCTTTCAGGAGGACAGAAACAACGTGTCGGTATTGCTCGTGCATTAGCAATGGATCCTAGCATCATTCTCTTTGATGAACCAACCTCAGCACTTGATCCAGAATTAATCGGTGATGTACTAGACGTCATGAAATCGCTAGCTGGTAAAGTGGCGATGCTGGTCGTTACTCATGAAATGGGATTTGCACGAAACGTCGCAGATGAAATCATCTTTATGGAAGGCGGAGTCGTCGTCGAAAGCGGTTCACCTAAACAAATGTTTCAAAATCCAAAAATGGAGCGAACTAAACAATTCCTTGGAAAGATTTCAACATTATATGGAGAGGAGTGAGGAAAAACGGCAGCAACAGGATTTTGGGAGTTTTTTATTGATTCTTTACCGAAACTTCTTGATGGATTATCTGTAACATGTCTTCTAACAATTGTTTCAATAATAGTTGGTTTTATACTAGGAATTAGTCTTTCTCTTGGACGAGTTTATGGCAATAAAGTAGTTTCTGTTATATGCATTGGATACATCGAGATATTTAGAGGAACACCGTTACTCGTACAATTATTCATTATATATTTTGGATTACCGGCTGTTGGAATTGTTCTTTCCCCACTTCACTCTGCATTGCTTGGATTATCTCTAAATAGCGGTGCATATCAAGCAGAATATCTAAGGGGATCGATACAGGCTATCCCTTCGGGTCAGATGATAGCAGCTAGAACATTAGGAATGACTAAAATGCAATCAATAAAAAATGTGACCCTCCCACAAGCCCTACGTATTTCAATACCTGCCTGGTCCAATGAGTTGATTTATCTTTTCAAGTATACGTCTATAGCTTCAATAATTCAAGTTAGCGAACTAACCAAAGAAGGAGAATTAATAGCTTCAAGAAATTTCAGATATATAGAGGTATTTCTCATTATAGCGCTGATTTATATAATCTTCACATTTATAATGACTGAAGTAATCGATAGAATGACAAAAAGAATGAGTATCCCAGGTATAGGTGTACAGGAAAGAGCAAGACCAAAACTTACTTAGCAAACAGAAAAATACGTTTATATTTTATTTTCATCTTATAAATCTAAGAATATTATGCAAAATCGGAACCTACCTAATGCTTAAATATAGCTTCCTTTATTATTGGCAAATACTTTCTTATAATTAATAGGGAGTAATTAATATTACAATATATTGAGGTATGCAACTTGGACGATACATCAAAACCAGAGGAAGAAATGCCTAAAGAAGTTAAAGACGAGAAGGTAGAACAACCACAACCAGAGGCTCAAACTAAGGAAACACCAAAAGAGAGCAAAGAAGAAACAAAGCCACAAGAACCTATCAAAGAAAAAGTGAAACCAAAAGAGGGGATGCCGGAGAAAAAAGGTAAACAAGGAAAACCTGAGATTAAAAAAGATTTACCAAAAAGAGGCCCGGATTTCAAATACATAGTTAGAATTGCTAACACAGATATTAATGGTGAAAAATCACTCATTCATGGTTTGGCTACAGTAAAAGGCGTAGGTTTGCATATGAGTACTATGGTCGCTGATTTAGCAGGTCTCGACAGAATGGCGAAAATCGGAGATTTAAAAGATGAACAGATAGAAAAAATTAAAGATACCCTCGACAAAGTAAACAAGTTAGGACCTAAATGGATGCTAAATCATCGTAAGGACTACGAGACCGGAGCAGATCTACATCTCATAGGTATAGAGATTGATACAAGGTTAAGAGAAGAAATAAACATAATGAAAAAAATAAGATCATATAGGGGTGTGAGACACGAGGCAGGTCTTCCTGTTAGAGGCCAGCGTACTAGAGCTCACGGTAGAATCGGCTTGTCACTAGGTGTATCTAGAAGAGTAGTTAAAGAAGCTGCAGCCAGTAAGGAGAAGGAGAAAGAAAAAGGTAAATAGTGATTTTTATGGGTAAACCAAAGTTTTCCAGGAAAAGATATGAGACACCTAGTCATCCTTGGCAGGCAGATCGTATACAGGCTGAGAATGAACTTATACAGAAATACGGTTTGAAAAACAAGAGAGAGATTTGGAAGGCTGAGACTGCTCTGAAAAGATATCGCGGTCAGGCTAGAGAGTTACTAGCAAAAATAAGGGTTGGCGATCCTCAGACAAAAAAAGAGAGTGATCAGTTGTTAACACGTCTGACCCGGTTGAATATATTACCACCTAATCCAACTTTAGATGATGTACTGGCTTTAAACACTGAATCAGTATTGGCTAGAAGACTACAGACTGTTACTTACCTGAAAGGTTTGGCTAGCACACCAACTCAGGCTCGACAACTTATCTCACACGGCCATATTGCTATAAATGGTAGAAAAGTAACTGTTCCAAGTTATATGGTTACAAAAGAGGAAGAGGGGAACATCACTTATCTCGTTAGTTCACCAATGAACGATACTACACATCCTGCTCGACCAAAACCTGATTTTAAATCTGCACCAATCAAAAAAGAGGTACCCGTTGAGAAACCAAAAGAACAAAAAACTGAAAAACCCGCAGAAAAAACCCAACCGGAACAGGTAGTTGACAAACCAGATGAAATAAAAGAAGAAAAAACCGTGGTAGAAAATAAACCAGAGGTTAAAGAAGGAGAAAAACAAAATGAGTAGAATAGGCGTCGCACATATTTTTGCATCTTTTAACAACGTAATAATAACAATCACAGATTCAACAGGTGCTGAGACAATCGCAAGATGTTCTGGCGGGATGGTTACAAAATCTGCTAAAGATGAGGGTTCACCATATAATGCTATGAAAATTGCACAGATAGTTGCAGAGGCAGCTATAGAGAAAGGAATAGACACTGTAAATGTTAGAGTTAGAGGCCAGGGCGGAAATAAACCTACCACGCCAGGCCGTGGTGCCCAGGCAGCGATACGTTCACTTGTAAGAAGCGGTTTAAGGATAGGCAAAATAGAGGATGTTACTCCCATACCACATGATGGCTGCAGAAAAAAAGGCGGCAGACGTGGTAGAAGGGTTTAGGTGACAACAATGAAAATCGAGGTCAAAGAATTAAAACCTAAAAAAGCTGTTTTAAAAATTGAGGACACAAAAACCTATTTTGTTAACTCACTTAGAAGAATAATGCTTTCGGAGCTACCAAAACTTGCTGTAGATGATGTTGTAATATATGATAACACAAGCCCGCTTTTTGATGAAATCATATCCCACCGTCTTGGCATGGTACCTATCCCAACTGATCTAAGTCTATTAAAATTTAAAAATGAGTGTGTTTGCAATGGCAAAGGATGTGCGAATTGTACAGTAAGGTACACACTGAGTAGGGAAGGCGAGGGACCAAATAAAAAAGTTGTTGTATATTCTGGTGACCTTCAACCAGAGGAAAAAAGCTGGGCTATAAAAGAAGATAAAATACCTATAGTGGAACTATATGCAGACCAGCGTCTAATACTAGAAGTAGAGGCGGTTCTAGGGCGTGGAAAAGACCATGCGAAATGGCAATGCGTTCAAGCACCAGCATACAAATATTACCCGATTGTCGAAATCAACCAAAAAAAATGCAACCTATGCAAACAATGTGTAGAAGCCTGTCCGAAAAAAATTTTGGAGATAAAAAACAACAAACTAGTAGTTACAGATATAGAAAAATGCACGACATGCAAATCATGTACGGAGGCATGCGAGAATAACGCAATAACCGCTAGCGGTGACGAAAACAAATTTTTGTTCCACTTTGAAACAGATGGATCCATAAGCGCAAAGGATGCACTAAAAGAGTCAGCGAAAATACTCATGGGTAAATACACAGAGTTCAATGAACTACTTAAAAAATCAAAATAAAATAACTTTTTTTTACCAAAAACATCTTTTACATAAACACAGATTTTGATACGCAGTTTAATCTTGGGCCTGTGGGGTAGCTTGGTATCCTTGTGGCTTCGGGAGCCATAGACTTGAGTTCAAATCTCAACAGGCCCATAATAGTTATTAGCACGTTTTTATTTCGTTACTAGGATATTTGTATAATATTTTTAAAAAGATTTATTTATACATCCCCTTTATAAGACTGCAACAGTTCGGTGAAATATAGGAGAGATTTATATGAGCAAAACATCAACAGTATTATTGATAATATTAGTTATAAGTAGCGGGTTGTTGTGTATATTCAGCCCAAGAAGTTATGCGTCAAGTCCACCAGGATCAACTAGCTTACAAGAAGATCTCGCGCTTGATTTCACTCAAACGCAGTTAAGCTTCATTGTCCCCATGGAGAACTGGATGATTTTTAAGTTCAAAGGAACAAATACTGGCACAGAAAACCTCTTGATACATTTCAGCCAATACTATGAATCTCCAGCGCAAGTGCCTATTGGAGCACCACAGGGTGATACTCCACTGGCACCTGGTGAATCCATGTGGTTCAAGATTGTTATAGGAGGGGAATATGACCAAAACATTCCACAAACAATCAACCGCACCCTTTACATGACTTTTGGCGATAACAACAATAATTATGCTCCAGGAAACAATATTTTCCATGTAGATAAGACCATTCAGATAAAGATGATTAATCACATTACCCTAGAAGGTGATGTTCTAATCAAAGGTATTACTGTGGATGATGAGGGTGAACCCATCCCGTATGCAAGGATTGAAATTGGAGGATACGGGGCTAAAGCTCCAATATCATCCGATGCAACAGGCCATTTCTCATATTCCATCGCAGAAAGCCCTGTTTACTTTCTCATAGCACAGAAAGAAGGTTACCGTACAACAACTGTTGAAATTGATGGAATCAATGTCCAGGATTTCTACACTGTAACCCTTACACCCGAACCATCCCCAATATCGGTAAGTCCAACTCTGATAAATAATGTAGCAGGCAATATAGGATGCTGGAGATGCGCAGCAACTGCTGATGAAAGTAAACTTTTGTTGGTCAATGGTATGGAGAACTGGGAAGATAAAAGCCTGAAAGAAGAGTCGAAGTTATACCTTCTAGATACAAACACCGGCGAAGTCTTATGGACACACGATATGGGTTGGGAATCATGGTCTGCTGATATCACTGATGATGGTCAATATGTGGTTTTTGCAACAAAGCTTGAAGAGTTTGAAACCGGACTAGAAGGATTTACCAATTACATTCGACTACTTTATGGAACAAATGGATCCACCCTCTGGGAGAAAAAAATCACGCCAGATAACTTCGCTGACACTACTGAAGGAGTGCATTATAGCAGAGGTGTAAAGTTTTCTCATAATGGAGAGTATATCTTTGTTCCTGTCCACGGTGGCTATGGTTATCTTCTTAATCACTTAGATGGCTCTGTTAAATGGCATACATGGGTAGGTGCAAACATCAGGGAGGTTATTTTTACACAAGATGACTTGTACACATACATTCCTTCTGGCAGCGGGTGGCTCTATAAACTTAAGGTTGAAGATGGTTCTCAAGTCTGGAAACAGTGGATTGGATGCTGGGCTTATGTTAATGGCTTTGATATCTCTCCAAATGAAAAGTATGTAGCTGTTGGGTCAAAGGCAGCTTATCTTACGGTGGTTGATACATCAGACGGCTCTGTAAGATTTACAAAGGATATACATGGCGGCACTGCAACCTGTCGTTTTTCCCCGGATGGTACCAAGATAGTAGCAGGCGGTGACATCTTAACAATGTTTGACTTGAATGGAAATGCCCTCTGGCGGTACTATCAAATGGCGGAGGACATTCGTTTTTCAAGTGATGGTAAGTTAATATTTATAGGAAATGGAGGAGTTTTTGATGATCAAGGGACATTGCTTTATGATATTTTTCCAGGCGAGGATAGAAGCACAAAGGTTGGGTGGATAAATTCAGATGCAACACGTTATATATTTGCCATCCAAGACACACGCACTACAGAAGAAATCAATACTATCGAGGTTTATAGCATAGAAACAAGTAAAGCTACAGCGGAGAATGAAGAACAAGACGAGAAAGAAGAAGGTGAAGGTACAGACACACCCGGTTTTGAGCTTATTCTTTTAATATTTGTAATAGCGTTAGTAATATTATTGAAACGTAAAAGAAATAGGATTTAAATTAAAACCATAAAAACTAATAAATATTTTACCTGGATTTTCTCCTGTTGAACTGTGTGCCTCTCAACAGGCTCACTAAGCTATTTTTAACAATTTCCTTTAAATTCAGACAGCATTTTTCTTATGTAACCAAAAACAAAAATAAAAGCGAAAATAATTATAGACAGCAAGAACAAATAAAACCCTGTACCGGGACCCCAATCACAAGATAAAGTCTCATATCTAGCCTCACCTGGAATTATTATATCCAAATTTCCGCTTCCGAGGAAACTACCGACACCTTTGTCTGATAATTCTGATATCACATTAAAAAAAGCTAAAAAAGAACCTATAAAAATTATTAGACCAAATAGAAAAGCTATCAAAGACAGACGTTTTTTAGAATACCTCATAAATAACATACTGGAGGCTATGCAGATACAACCAAGAGCAGCTAAAACTGGTATTAGATTTATGATAAATACAATCGATGAATCTAAGGACGCAACTTCCCCAGCAGAAACATTCGAAGTAGAGGTTATTGTAACTAAATTTGATGGAATCAAATACATATTGGTAGATGTCACAACCTCACTATCGGAAGAATACCCGTTAATAGCCCACCATGGCGATATAACAGCTATAACAACTAATATAACACCCAATATCTTAAAGAAAAACATTACATCTTTTTTAACATATGAGAAAATTGCTAAAAATAAAATTACGAAAATATTTAGTCCTATGAAAATGGAATAAAGCAAAGATTGATCATTTGTTACAATATCGATTATCTTGCCTGAGGTTACGTCAATTTTACGTTCGGCAATCAATTTATTATCAAAATATATTTTACTAAAATAAACACCAGGCGGTAAATAAAAATTTATATTTCCGATTTCATCGGTAAAACCCTGAAGTTCTTGCTCGTCTCGTACTAAAAGAACTTTTGCATCAACTATCGGGTTTCCTCTAGCGTCTAAAACTTTTGTTGTAACATTGAATAATACAGGGAAAACTAGAGAATAGGTCCCATTATTTTTTTTATAAGGTACATCAACATATTTTTCCATAGAAAAAGATTGATAAAAAAGTTTTAGTAAGTACTCAGCTGGATACAAATCAGTAAACAGATACTGCCCATCGGAAATATATTCTCCAGTTAGTTCAATAGGTTTTTTAAATTCATCATTTGTAAGTAATAAATCTAAAGAAACACCTGGTTTCAAATCTAACTTGTCGCTCACATCTATTTTGAGATTGTAAAGATTAATTTCTAATAAAGAATCGCTAAAAACACGAACAATTTCTTCTATTTCAAACGAGTTATAACAAAAGTTTAACGTATAAACAGCAGGATACAAATCAAAGAATTTATACTCAGCATCACCTATTTTCTCAGCTGTTATAACAATTGGGAATTCCATTTCATCGCTAATCACTGATAGCTCAGCATCAAAAGATGTGTTACTTCCATTTGCATTATTTATTTTTATAGTCAAATTGTGAACTTCGAAATTTACTGTTTTTTCCAACGGAATTATTCTTCTGATATAACCCATCCGAATATTTTCCTGATAAACTAAGAAGCCGCCATAGACTACTTTTAATGTATATCTATCTCTAAAACTACAAGGCGCACTGATTACTGCTTTCCCGCTGGAATCACTATAATTTTGGTCAACTATAAAATCATTCATCAGTAGATACACGCTAGCATTTTTAACACAGTTTCCATGCTGGTTTAAAACAGAAACATTAATTTTTCCAGCTGGTCTACAAAATATGTGCGCAGTTGTATTTTCTTTCAAGTCAATAATTTGTAACCCCACAAGTTCTTTACCATCTCCAAATAAAGAATTCTCCAGCCAAATCTTAGCAAGATATTTTCCTTCCGGAAGATCTGAGAAACATTTTTTTCTAAACAATGAAAAATTCTTCCAATCAAACTTAAAATTTTGTTTCAGAGCTAATCTTGCTACTCCACCAGATGCAAACAATTCATTATCACGGTATAATTCGGCATAAACAAATGGTTTTCTACCTAATATGCCTGAAGCTATCAATTGTGAGGACATATATAATGGGAGATGCGCATACAACGTAAGTGTATATTTACTAGTTTGTTCTTCATCATTTATCACAGTATCATTATTTGTTGGTTGATATCTTATCAACGATTGGTAAATAGCTGCTTCCGTATCCACTGCGTTATAGCCGCCATTTTCTGATGAAAAAAACTCTGCATCGAACTCGACAATTAAATTCCCAGGTATCTCATTGTCTTTACCACTTGAGTCGTAGGTATTTCTAGTAAAATACACATAAGCAAGATAGCCTTCTAAACCTGGAATTTGAACATTCTTAGACTCGAATGCTAAAATTTCTACACCATCTCTTTCATTAGTCCCAGATTTTAGAACATTAGTTGAACCTAAAATAATGGCATTTGCTTTGCCTACCTCGCCATAATCTACTGAACCCCAAGCGCGGCTGCCAAGTTCGCATACGTTTCTTCCAACCACCGTATCCCATTCACCCTCCGGATAAGGGTTAAGACTGTAGGTTAACACACGTTCATCTTTATTATAAAGATGCAAATACGGTGGAATTTCCCCGAAATTCAAATCCTCTACAGCGTTACTTTTGATACTGCCACTTCTTAGAGTTACATAAGCTACATCTATGTTTTCTGCACGGGGAACATTGGACTTAATAACTTCATGTTTAACATGAGTATATATACGTTTATCTTCAGTTGGGCAATAATAATATTTATAGACACCTGTAGTTTGAAAGGTTCCATCCGCAGATCCACTTACGATGCCGAATTTAACCATTAAATTTCCATCAAAAAATATCTTTTTGGACACTAGTTTTTCGACAGTGGAGATAGTATTCCATTTTCCATTGATAAAATACCAATAAATTAAACCAAACGACGCAAGTTGCTCCCCATCTTTTGGCATGAAAGTTGTAGTTTTTGGTTTTAATTTAGTCACCTGCTGAGATGTACTGACATCCATAAATTTTCCGTCTTGAGCAACTGCATAAACAATATATCCCTCCTCAGTTATTTTGTAGTAATTTGATACAAAAGGAAAACCGGGGAATGGTTCATAGCTATAATATGATTCTTCTACTTTGACGTGATCAGGATAGCTAACAATGGATTTTTCTTTGTCATCGTAGTAAACGTAGTATTTTTCATTTCCATCTGCTTCTCCAGTTATGAGGAAAACGATATTACACGAATTTATATGATTAGTGTCTGTATGAATAAGATCATAGATTTGAGATTCTATTTCTTTTGAATCTCCATTTTTTTGAAAGATTACCCTCACAGAATGTTCATTATCATTTTTTGCCCAACAAGATGCATCAAAATTTATGTGAATATCAATTGGTTGATAACGTACATTTTTACTACTAGTGTTTATGGGGACGATAATTTCTTGTCTGGAGGACCAATTCTCATCCCACCATATATCATCATCCGCGGATAAAGTAATTGGAATTAGAATCGTAAATATGAGTATCAATATTAACATGCATCCGACTAATTTTTTGCACATATTTATTACACGTTTCTCTTTAACTCATTAGCCATCTTTATGGAGGTTATATACCATATTCTTTTTAATTTTTCCATTATAATATAAATATATGTTATAAAATACTTTCCCACCCCTACTAAACGCTAACTTAAGTTCAAATATCCGCAAGACTACTTGAATATACTCTCATTTTTTAATAGAGAAAATTCATTTAACCATAAAAAAAATTCGTTTACATAATCTTTTCTTGCTACTGCATGCATATGCAAGTGCATATGCAGGTAGTTATTCACTGAGCGAATAATTTATAAATGGGAAACAGCATCTCTTGTTGGAAAGCAAGTGGATGGGATGCAGCGAGAAGACAATAAAATTCAGACTTCTCCAGATATTAAAGTCCCCTTAGCTATGAGAGCGCTGAGGAGAAGCAATATCCGGAAGAAAATAGCGGAATATCTTTTTGATATAAGTCCTAGTTATAGCTATACTTCTGAAATAGCATATCACGTCAAAACTACTCCATCCAACGTTATCGGTGCAATACGCGGCATGGAATCCAGATACAAGCAAGACGAATCACTTATAAGCTTAGAGATAGTTGAGATGAAGAACAGTGGAAAAGACATAAAGCTATATGGACTCACTAATTTTGGTAGAGAAATAATAGCGTCGATGAGGACCAGAAGATAAAAAAAATTAGTTTTTTTAAGTAGAAAAATATTTTAATTAAATTCTTTTGATAGAGCTGAGCAAATGAAGATAAACGAAATTTTTTATTCAATACAAGGCGAGGGAAGCTGGTCGGGTTTGCCAAATATTTTCATTAGAACAACAGGTTGTAATTTACACTGTAGCTTCTGTGACACAAAATATGCATATAATGATGGAAAAGAAATGAGCATAGAAAAAATAATCAAGGATATTGCTAAATATCCATGCAAATATGTGTGTTTAACAGGTGGTGAGCCGTTAATACAAGATGAGACTATATCTCTGATAGATGTTCTCATAAAAAAGAAATACAAGGCTTGTTTGGAGACGAATGGTAGTATAAATATAGGAAAAATTTGTGGTAAAAAATCTTTGATGATATCACTTGATATTAAATGTCCATCATCTAATATGAATGACAAAATGAACATTAATAACATAAAAAAACTTGGCAAAGGTGACCAGTTAAAGTTTGTTTTAGGAGATAAAAAAGATTATGATTATGCTAAAAAAATAATTAAAAAATACAAACCTGTTTGCCCTGTTTTTTTTCAACCAGTTTATGGCACTAATCCAAAATTTTTAGCAAAATGGATATTACGTGATGGAGTCGATGTTAAACTTGGTTTGCAGATTCATAAAATGATATGGGATAATAAGAGAGGAGTCTGAATAGATTAGATAAGGAAAAATTTGATAACACAAACTATATAGATAGTAATTGTATTCTGACTTAAAAAAATCAGAAATTGTTATAATAAAGATTTATTAGATAATAAGAGGTGATTGTATAGATGCAACCAGCAAATATGGCATATGATAGAGCTATTACTGTCTTTTCTCCAGATGGACGATTGTTTCAGGTGGAGTATGCTAGAGAGGCTGTCAAAAGAGGAACAACTACTGTTGGGCTGAAATATAAGACTGGCGTGGTTTTAATTGTTGATAAGCGTATCAGTTCTCGTTTAGTTGAACCTGAGTCTATAGAGAAAATTTTTGAGATAGATGACCACATCGGCTGTGCTACTTCTGGGCTTGTTGCTGATGCTAGATCTTTGATTGATCGTGCTCGCATAGATGCTCAGATTAATGAGATAACTTATGATGAGAAGATACAAATTAAGACGCTTGTGAAACGTATATGCGATTTTAAACAGACTTATACCCAGTATGGTGGTGTGAGACCGTTTGGTACCGCTTTATTGATAGCCGGTGTGGATGAAACTGGCGCACGTTTGTTTTCCACTGACCCATCTGGCGCGTACATGGAATATAAAGCTAGTAGTGAAGGCGCTGGACGCAATGGTGCCGTTGATTACTTTGAGAGGTACTACAAAGAAGATGTATCAATGGAAGAAGCCGTTGATATGGGTATAAAAGCCCTTAATAAAGGTACTGAGGGTAAACTTAATGCCGATGCCACTGAAATAGGTGTTGTTGACAAATCTTTTAAGTTTCATATTTTGTCACCCAGTGAAACCAAAAATTATGTGGCCAAGGCTCTTGGGGGAAAATAGAGTTGGTTAGTCTTGATGAGGCTGTTATTGCTAGATTGAAAAAGGGTGAAGAACACTTCGAGGTGTTAGTTGACCCTGATGCAGCATCTGATCTAATCGATGGTAAAGAAATAAATATTTTACAGAATCTTGCCATCGACGCTATTTTTAAGGATTCAAAGAAAGGTTCCCATGCTTCTGCGGAGGCGCTGAAGAAAAGTTTTGGTACCGACAATATAGAAGAAATCGCTAAAATGATAATTCTCAAAGGTGATATTCAGCTTACTACCGACCAGCGTCATAGGATGCAGAAGAACAAAAGGAATAGGATTATCGATATTATTGTTAGAAATGCTATGGACCCAAAAACAAAGTCACCTCACCCACGTCAGAGAATCGAGTTAGCGATGGATCAAGCAGGTGTACATATCGATCCATTTAAATCTGTAAATGAGCAGGTTAAGGTAGTCATTGATGCTTTAAGACCACTCATTCCAATCTCAATCGAGCAGGTTAGAATTTCTGTTAAAATCCCCGCCCAGTTCACTGGTAGGGCGTACGGTATTGCTCGTAATTTTGGTGTACTTGAGCGAGAGGACTGGCAATCCGATGGATCATGGATTGGTATTGTTAGACTCGCAGCAGGTATGCAAACAGATTTTTATGATAAATTAAATGAGGTTACCAAAGGTAACGTTTCTACAAAAATTCTGAAATAAAATTAAAAGGTGTTATTATTTTATGTCCGAAGAAAAACGCGAAGTAGTTATTCCAAGTCAGCTTCTTGGCGACATACATAAAAACAAGGCAGGTCACGGCACTTTTATCGAAAACGGTAAAATATACGCTGGGAGACTAGGAGTATTAAGCAAAAGCTCTGAGTATATAAACGTGATACCCCTGAAAGGTCGTTATGATCCAATCGAGGGAGATTTTGTTATAGGTATCGTCGAAGAGGCGCTATCATCTGGTTGGCTAGTTGACATAAATGCGCCTTACCCGGCTTTACTACATGTGACTGAGGTACCATGGGATATTGAATTTGGCGAGACAGAAAAATATTTAAACCACGGTGATTCCATAATGGCCAAGATTCTTCAAGTTGATGTAACAAAGAAAATACAGGTCACATTGAACGATCGTAACTTGTATAAGATAAACGGAGGGCAGATAATCAATGTCGAACCTTCTAAAGTACCAAGGATTATTGGTAAGAAAGGCTCGATGATAGCTCTCCTCAAAAAATATACTAGATGCCGTATCTTCGTTGGTCAAAACGGAAGAATATGGATCGATGGTGATAACGAAGGTATAGAAAAAGTACTTGAAACGATAAAAAAAATTGAGGATGAAGCCCTAAGCTATGGGCTTACAAACAGAATTGAAGCTTTCTTAAAGAAAGATGCAAAGGATGTTCGATAAATATGAGTTCGAAATCAGATGTTAAATTGATAGACAGCAAAGGAAAAAGATTAGACGGTAGAAAACCGGATGAACTTAGAAAAATCAAAATTGAAGCAGGAGTTTTACATAGAGCAGAGGGATCCTGTTACCTTGAATGGGGTGGCAATAAGGTTCTCGCCGCTGTATACGGGCCAAGAGAAGCTTTGCCAAGACATACACAGAACCCGCTGAGGGCTATTGTTAACGCTCGTTATAATATGGCTGCGTTCAGTGTAGAAGACCGTAAAAGACCAGGACCTGACAGGAGAAGCGTTGAGATATCAAAGGTTATATCTGAGGCTTTGGAGAAAGTGATTTTAACTGACAAGTTCCCGAGGGCATCTATTGATGTGAGCATAGAGGTTTTAGATGCTGAGGCTGGTACAAGATGTGCTGGTCTTACTGCAGCTGGTGTGGCACTAGCTGATGCCGGCATACCTATGAAGGATATACCTGTGGCCTGTGCTGCTGGTAAGATAGATGGCAAGGTTGTCCTTGATCTTGGTAAGGAGGAGGATAACTTTGGTGATGCTGATCTGCCTGTTGCTATTTCCCCGCGTACAGGTGAGATATTGCTTCTGCAGATGGATGGCCATCTAACATTAGAAGAGTTTGATGAGGCTTTTGATCTAGCGGTTAAGGGTTGTCATATAGTATCTGATATACAGAAAAAAGCAATTGAAGATAAATACAAAGCGGTAGTGGAGGTAGAATAATTATGCCAGTTGTAGCTTCTTTAAAACGTGATTATCTTTCTAAACTTGCTGAACAAGGCAAGAGAGCAGATGGTAGGAAATTCGATGAATACAGAAAAATTGAGATTGAAACAGGTGTTGTTTCCAGAGCTGAGGGTTCAGCTAAGGTTAAAATAGGCAATACCCAGGTTCTTGTTGGTATAAAGATGGATGTTGGTGAACCCTATCCTGATTCACCTAACTGTGGTGTTATGACTACAGCTGCTGAGCTTATACCAATGGCTTCACCTGATTTTGAATCTGGCCCACCACAAAAAGATGCTATAGAGTTAGCCAGGGTTGTTGACAGAGGTATACGTGAATCTCAGATTATAGACGTCGAAAAACTGTGTATAGAGCCAATGGACAAGGAGAACAAGGGAAAAGTCTGGGTCGTCTTCATTGATATACATATACTTGACTATGATGGTAACCTATTTGATGCAGCCTCGCTCGCTGCTCTAGCTGCGTTGTTTACAGCCAATGTACCGGCTAAACGTTTTGAACTGGGAGAAGATCACCCACTTCCACTAAGGGATCCACCTGTTTCTTGTACATCTGTTAAGTTCAACGGGACCGTAGTTTTTGACCCTTCTCTTGATGAAGAGGAGATAGCAGAGTCTAGATTAACTGTTGCAACAGACAAAAATGGGCATATAAGGGCTATGCAGAAGGGGCTTAATGGCAGTTTTACTAAAGAGGAGATAAAAAAAGTTATTAAAGCCTCCATTGATAACGGGAAAGAACTCAGGAAGATATTACAGAAGAGCATAGGGAAATAAAATGACGAAAAGAACAAAGAAAGTAGGCTCAATAGGACGTTTTCAGGCCAGATACGGTGTTAGAGCAAAAACTAGGGTTAAAAACGTTGAGATAATTGAGAAAGCAAAACATTACTGCCCCAGATGCGGCCATAAAACAGTAAAAAGAGTAGGTACTAGTATATGGCAATGTAAAAAATGCGGCGTAAAGTTTGCTGGTGGTGCTTACCAACCTAGGACAGAACCTGGTCAGAACATAGAAAAAATATTACGAGGGGAAATGGTGCCAGAGACAATCAAAGAACACGAGGAAGAAAAGGGTGATGGGAAGCCATGAGCGGTTACAAATGCGGACTTTGTAAAAAAAGTGTCAAGTTCGACGTGAAAAATATAGGTATGCAATGTCCCTATTGTGGTAGTAAGATTTTCTACAAGGAAAGACCAACTGTTGCTAAACGTATAAAATCAAGATAAAAGAACCATTGCTGGTTTTTATGAAGAAAGCATCTTTTGTTTTCGTTTTTGACTCTGAAGAAGAGGCTAAGATAGTGTTAGAGTCGCTGAATCCTGAGGTTAAAGATAAGATACCAAAGACCAAAGTTGAAATATCGATTTCTAAAAGAAAGTTGTCTCTGGAAATACAATCTAATGATATTAGTTCCCTTAGAGCAGCTTGTAATTCTTATCTCAGATGGATCAACACTGCTTTGGCTGTGAAAAAAACGGTTTAAAATCCTGTTTTTTATCTGGTTTTTTTACATTTTGCTATTTTTACAGGAAATATTTTTATAATATTAGCTACAAAATAATACTTAGATATATTTGGATGGGGTGGTGAGACGTGAAAATACTTCACCTTAATTTAAGAAAAGAGGCTATAGTAATATTAGTTTTATCGCTACTTTTGGCATCTGTTTCTGTGGTGGCTGAGACTTCATCAGTATATTATGTTGATCTTACTAAGGGCCTTCCTAGCGATTGGACGATAATAAATGGTGGTAATACAGCAGACACATGGACTTACCTCGAAGGAGGGTTTGGTGTTTTTTGTGATGACAGAAGCGTGGGTTCATCAGTTGTAATGGATGAGCAGTTGATATCACCGATAGTCGACTGTTCAATGCTTACCAGTGTAATGCTCGAGTATTATCATAATTTCAATGGTGGTAGTGGTGCTTATACCGATCAGGGCGATGTTTATGTTTCAAATGATGGTGGTGTTAGCTGGATTAATGTAGCAACCTATTTACCAGGAACTTTAAGCCAACGTGTTGTAACAATCGATATAACAAATATTGCAGCTGGTCATTCAAAAGTAATGATAAAATTCCATTTCCGTGATTTTGGAAAATATGGCTATTGGTGGCAGGTTTTTAATGTAAAGATAAGTGGTGAAACCAAAGAGGTTTTTGATCCTCCTGTTGCAGATTTCAGTTGGAGTCCAAATCAGCAAAATGAGGGATCGCCTATTCAATTTACTGATCTTTCCGCTTCGCGGTCTGGTGATATTATTTCTTGGAGCTGGGACTTCGGCGGCTTAGGCACATCCTCAGAGCAAAACCCAACGTTTACCTTCGTGGACGATGGGATCTACACAATAACTCTAACAGTGACAGATGAAGATGGATCTACTGACACTGCTTCATATGATGTCACTATTTTGGGTTTAAATTCTGTTGCTGCTATTAAAAATCTAATCCAGGATATCAAGGACATGAATCTCAACAAGGGTACACAGACGAGTCTAATCGCAAAACTAAATAGCGCTATACGGTGCATTAACAACGGCTATTACGACGAGGCTATTGCAACATTAAAAGCTTTTATAAACGAGGCTAAAGCACTCAGCGGCAAAAAGATATCAATTGATCAAGCAAATTATTTGATAGACAGCGCCCGATATATAATTAATATAATCTAATATACTTTAAATCTCCATGGTCTCAGTTCTACCTGGCCCAATAGAAACAATGGATATAGGTACATCTATCTCTTTTTCTATGAACTTTAGGTATTCTTGTGCTTCTTTCGGCAAATCAACCAGTTTAGTTGAACTCGTATTTATTTTGTTCCATCCCTTAAAATCTTTATAAACAGGTTTACATCTCTTTGCTTCTTCAATATTGGCTGGGAAGAAATCAATCTTTTTTCCATCAAGCAGATAGTTTGTGCAGATTTTCACTGTTTTTAGACCATCTAACACATCAAGTTTTGTTATCGCAATTTTCGTTATACCTGATATAATGCATGAATGTTTTACCACAACCAAGTCAAGCCATCCGCATCGACGTGGTCTACTGGTTGTTGTTCCAAACTCATGCCCTTTCTGCTGGAGATGCATACCTGTTTCATCAAGTAATTCAGTTGGCAGAGGACCCTCACCCACACGGGTTGTGTATGCCTTTACAATACCTATGATATCATCAATGCATTGTGGCCCTATTCCTGCACCAATTGTCGAGCCACCAGCAATGGTATGAGAAGAAGTTGTATACGGATATGTGCCATAGTCAACATCAAGCATAGTCCCCTGAGCACCCTCGAGAAGAACATTTCTACCAGATTTAATAGCCTTATTCAGTTCAATATGAGTTGATGCTATGAATTTCTCCAATTTTTTACCAAAACCAGCATAAATTTCAAGAACCTTTTTTTTATCAAGTTTCTCATCTATATCATATGCATCAATGACCTTTTGTTTAATTGGTAAAATAATATCAAGTTTTTTACTTAATACATCCTTATCAACTAAATCTATTGTCCTTATCCCGTTACGAGCTATCTTGTCACTGTAACATGGCCCAATACCTCTTTTTGTAGTCCCAATTTTTTTATCACCAAGATATTGCTCCTCCGCACCATCCAATATTTTATGATAAGGCATTATGATGTTTGCTCGGTCACTAATCATAATCTTTGGTTTTATACCACGTTTTATCAGTTCATCTATCTCATGGATTAAAACCTCAGGATCTATAACGCAACCATTACCAACCACACCTATTTTACCCTGAATAACACCAGATGGGACTATGTGAAGCTTGTATACTTCTTCACCAACTTTTATTGTATGACCTGCGTTGTTCCCCCCTTGGAAACGCACAACGTAGTCAGCATTTTTGGCAAAATAGTCAACAACTTTTCCTTTACCTTCATCTCCCCATTGTGTACCGATTACAAGGTTAACAGTCATCTTATTTCACTTACATGGCATAAGAAATGAAATACATAAAGATGATGTATGCAACTCCGACATTTTCTTACGAAGGTTTTATAAAACAAATTCTATATGCCCCAGGCAAATGCCTGAGGAATGGAACAATTTTGAACAACCTACTATAGATTCAACATTTGACATAGAGCTTCTAAAAAGAGAAGTAGGCCAACGCTTTCCATTCTATGACGTTAAATCTGGTCCAGATGTCGCTGTATTTTTCTGTAGAATTGATGATATGACACTTGAAGAAAATTTCGATTCTTTAAGGAAATCTCTCTCAGAAAAGGGTTACATCCCCATGCTTCGCTACGAACACGGAGAACACGTGATTTATGTTACCAAAAAACCAAAGAGAAAAGGGAAATCAGTATGGGCCAATATAATACTATTAATTGCAACTGTTATAACAACTATTCTCACTGGTTCAATCCTTTATATTGGAAAACTTGATATGTGGAGTGTACCAAACTTTTGGGATATTTTTAACATCGGTAATTTGTTTTATGGAGGTATTCTTTTTGCTCTTCCGCTTATGAGCATTTTGTTTGTCCACGAGATGGGACATTACTATATTTCAAAAAAACATGGAATCGCCACATCTCTTCCATTCTTTATCCCTATACCACCAATTTTACCTGATTTCAACATAGGTACATTTGGGGCGTTGATATCAAGTAGAGACCCGATGCCAAACAAAAAAGCATTATTTGATGTAGGAATAGCAGGCCCACTGGCAGGTTTTCTAATTGCATTACCCATTACAATTATAGGTATTGCAACTTCTAAAATGGTATCCGTTGATCCTAGTGTAACTGGACAACCTATGTTGGGTAGTTCGATTCTTTTTATGTTTATTGCAAACTTGATACATGGTATGCCTCAGGGTTTTGGGCTTGATCTGAGCCTCACTGCATTTGCAGGATGGGTAGGTCTTCTGATAACATCAATTAATCTTCTGCCCGCCAGTCAACTTGATGGAGGGCATATTTTCCGTGCAGTTCTAGGGAAAAAACAGAAATATGCAGGATGGATTGCGGTTTTCATTATGATTTTTACTGGTTGGTTTTTTTTTGCCATTCTTATAGTCCTTGTGATGGGCATGGCACATCCACCACCACTCAATGATTCGACAAAGCTAGATACAAAAAGGAAAATACTTTTTATTGTGATTCTGGCCATATTGATATTATGCTATATCCCATACCCGCTAACGTAGCATAATTTTAGCGACATCGTAACAATTTAATACTCTTAAACCGATTCTAAAACTGAAGTGATACAGATGAAAACATATCTAAAAATTGTATTCAACAGCGAAGGATCAACCCCATCAGAGGTTAAAACCCAGTTGATGAACATGGGATTCAAAGCAACCAAAGGAAACTACGATTTTGTCTACGAATGGAATGAAAAATCTGTTGGTGTAGACGAACTCATATGGTTCGCAGATAAAATACACTCTGCTTTGAAAAAGAACAAGGTCCATTTCACCATAGAAACAATCTAGAAACTTTACTTGCTCTTATTCTTTTTAGTTTTTTCTAAAGTTTTACTTAAAACTCCCATCAAGGTGTGATATTCCCATTCAGACGGCATTGCCCTACCCATAATACGTCTAAACATAATCTTCGTTTTTTGTTTTTTATGCTCTGGGTAATTAATTTCTTCCAATAATTCAGAAAAAAACTCAAACAATTTCTGTTTCTCCAATTTACCAAGAGTTCTTTTTTTCTTAGAAACAATTTTTTGTATATACAAAGAATATAACACCAATGTCACTGCATGAGACAAATTCAAAGAGGGATAAGCCTCACTTGTTGGCATCTTCACCATTATGTCACATGCTGCTATCTCATCATTGTACAAACCATAATCTTCCCGACCGAAAACAAGTCCGATTTTACCATCAACATCAAATATTTTCTCAGCGAAATCCTCTAGAAAAACTGGGTTCCTCAGATGTCTTTTATCGCTCTTGCTATCTATAGAGGATGTTGCAACAAGATAATCAAGATCATTAACAACATCATCAAAAGATTGCAATATTTTTGCATTGTCAATGAGTTTATGAGCATGCATAGCACGAGCGTAACATTCATCATCAAAAACACAGGGTTTCACAAGATAAAGTTTATCGAAATTAAAATTCATCATAGCCCTTGCTACAGAACCTATATTACCGCCATATTTTGGTTCCACAAGGACAACATAAAACTCAGTTATGGTTTTCCACCATCCAAACAAAGAAAGGATACAAACCTAAGAACATTAGAGTCTCAATTCTTCTTCCTTTTTTTCCAACATCTTCTTATATTTCGATGGTAAATGTTTAACCGTGTCTTCGAGCTCAGCACGTTTTTTAAGCAGCTCTGACCTCTTATTTGTTTTAAGTTCTTCTAAAACAAATTTCCTTTTTTTTAAGTAACTATATAGATACCATACGCCAAATATAAAAGCTATAAAACCTAAAGCCAGAATGTACGCATTCCAATCTTTAAGCTGATTAATGGTATCTGTATAAAAACCTAATTGCAAATCTTTGAACCAATACCAGATTACACCCATCATCATCAGAACTAAACCAACAATAACTAGTATCAAGCTAAACGCTAACACAAAATTCCTAAAAAACCCAGTTATTTTTCCTGCCATCTTTCATCAACCACCTAAACATTTTTTTAATATGTTCTTGCAAATCTCATCCAAGTCTCAGCAGGTTTACCACACACTGGACAAGGATGTTCACATTTTGCGTTTTCAATTGGTTCCCCTAACGTATTTCCCTCTAAAACATTTTCTATTTCAAGAGCACAATCCTTGTTTCTACACCAGGGTAGCTCAACAATACCTTTTTTATTTTTTGCGTCCTCGACTGTTTTAACCCTGTGCATATTTTCGCCAAGAAGTTTCTTAGCGGCATCATGCAATTTTTTAGACATAACATCAAATTCTTCTTTTATAGTTTTAACTGCTGTATCTTGTGGGACAATCTTTTTTTCTCCAGTGTCTCTTCTAACAATCACTATCTGTTTCTTTTCTATATCATTGGGACCAATTTCTACTCTTAACGGCACCCCTTTCAGTTCCCAGTCATAATACTTGTTACCAGGGGTGATATTTCTATTGTCTATATGTGCTCTTATTTTTTCCTGTAAAAGTTTTTTATGTAGCGTTTCACATGCTTGAATTATCTCTTTTTCTTTACCCTTGAAAATAATTGGTATTATCACTATTTGTGTCGGGGCTACCATCGGCGGTAAAACAAGGCCTTTGTTGTCACCATGTATACCAACCAATGCACCTAGTATCCGTTCGCTCATACCGTATGTTGTCTGATGACAATATTTATGTTTACCATCATCTGTCTCATAAGAAATCTCATATGGTTTGGAGAAATTATCCCTATATTGATGTATAGAACCAAGTTGTAATGTTCTACCAGATGGCATAAGCACATCTATACTAATTGTATAATATGCGCCAGCGAACTTGTCCCATTCTGGTCGTTTGCTGAAGAAATAAGGCAAACATATTTTCTTGAATAGCGTATCAGCAATGTTCTTGTCTTCCTTTATTTGTTTTTCTGCATCCTCAAAATCAACGTGACAAGTATGAGCCTCAAAGAAATGGATTTCTCTAACTCTTATGAATGCACGCGTCTGTTTTGTTTCATATCTAAACGTGTTTACTATCTGGTATGTTTTTAATGGTAAATCAGCGTGCGACCTAATCCATAGAGAAAATATTGGGTACATTGCTGTCTCAGAGGTTGGTCTTAGAAGCCATCTTTCCTCAAGTTCATTTGTTCCAGCGTGTGTAACCCAGTATACTTCGCTACCGAACCCTTCTATGTGTTCTTCTTCTTTTTTGAATAAAGACTCAGGTATAAGTAATGGGAAGCAAACCTCTTTGTGGTCTGTTTTATCCATCTCCTCACGTATCATCTGATCTACATGAGTCATCAGTTTCCAGCCATATGGGCGCCATACATTCATACCCTTTATTGGGTATCTCTTGTCACATAAATCCGCGAGTTCTACTATCTCGTTGTACCATTCGTTAAAATCCTCGGTTTTCTTGATTTTTGTTTCTGGCATATCTACATACAATCCTTCAAAAACAGAAATAGATATCCTCAACTTAAAGATAATGGTTTAACGAGATTATGAAACTCCTCGTCCTTCTTTTGCTTTTGGTCGAAGCTCAGTGGATCTGCATCTCCTACACCGTTTTGCCTTGGGGGCATTAGATGCGCCACATTTCATACATATCTTTTTGTTTAGCAAACGCGCCTCAGCTTCTGGAAATCGAGTCATTATTATAACCGTCCTATAACAAATACGTAGTTTTAGTAGTGTATCGGAATAAACAAATATTATTTAAAGATGATGTAAAACATTTATGATTTGGTTTCTAACAAAATTTTCTTTTTAAAAATGTCCATCAAAATTTATAGAAATATACTTAACACAGTAGATACATTTCTCTATGGTGAGTGATAAGATATGAAAGGGCGGACGAAAAGCCCAAAATTTGACAAAAAATTCTCTATAAAAAATATTACACAAGAAACAAAACCCTCTGAAGAGATCTCCTGGGAAGAACATGGTGAACCGAGAAAAACTATATTACCAAAAAAAAAGCCAAAAACAAATAAACTAAAGATAGCTGCGATAATACTGTTTTCTGTTTTTATTTTAGGTATAATCACAGCAGTACTATCTGATCCAATTTTAGACTCATCTATGAAAACTTTATCTGATATTGGATTAACTGGAACCATAAAACTATCTGTGATTGACAAATCTAATAATGAATCACTGGAAAACGTTACTGTAACAGTTGGTTCCTTGTCAAAAAAAACAGATACAAATGGATCATGCCGATTCGAGAAATTTCCATTGGGTATAACTAATATGACGATTACTTTAACAGACTATAAAACACAAATACACGAGATATTTGTTATGCCGTTAATCACACATCATCACAATATAACAATGGAACAAGGAACAGGCGAAGAAAAATTCCAATTTTACCTCACAGGTTGTTCTGTTATCATAGGGATTTTCTCTCTTTTTGCTTTATTAGGCGGCATAATAATTTGGAAAAAACAAAATTTCGATATAGCCATCGCATGCTCAATCGTGGGGATATTCTCCTTCGGGTTTTTCTTTGTAGGACCAGTGCTTAGCATTATTGCACTCGTGATAATATTAAGGTCTGTAAAAGAGTTTGAACATGGTAAAAAGGGAAAAACCTTTTAAAAGTCTAATTTTTGTTTTATTCATAATATTTTCTTTGTGGATAATTTTACAGTTTTTGGCACCATTAATATTACCCGAGGGAAGTGTCAGTGATCTCTCTGGTAGTGTCGCAGTATCTGATAACGATAATGTTATACAGAATATGTCACTTCCATGGAATTTTGTTTATACTAGTGGCGATAGACTGTGTCATCAGATAGCAGAACGGTCTTTTTTCATTAATGGTAACCAGATGTCTTTTTGTGCTAGATGCACGGCTATATGGTTAGGACTTGCCATTGGTCTAGGTTTAATGGTTTTTTACAAAATACAACTAGATGAAAAATTCTTGTTTGCAATAATAATTGGCATAGTACCTATTGGGATAGATGGAGTTGGTCAGCTTTTGGGTTTTTGGGAGAGCACAAACATAATACGTTTGATAACTGGCTTATTAGCAGGTGTAGTTTGTGGTATTGCTATTGGATTGATTATAGATGAAATTAAAACAATTCACATATTCAAAAATAGCAAAAAGTAGTTAAAATAGAAATATAATATGGAGGCGAGGAGGTAAAGAGATGTATAAATCAAAAAAATTGGCAATTGCATTGATGGGTATTTTGTTAACCATTGCAGTAGCTACAGTAGCAAGTGCAGCAAATGATTATTCATATGATTGGAACCCAGCGGACACGGGAATCTTATTTGGACTAGGTATAGCATATTGCATCGTAGTAGCAATAATATTTGTGATAGGAATATTAATTGCTATATGGGTTTACAAAGATGCAGAGAAACGTGGTAGTAGTGGAGTATTATGGCTAATCATCGTTATACTCACTAGTATTGTTGGGCTAATAATTTGGCTAGTTGTACGTCCACCTATCGGCGGCAAAAAACCAGAATCTGAAAGAAGATGCCCCAACTGTGGTCGTCCTATTCCAATGGATGCTCGAGTTTGTCCGTATTGTAGTAAAAAATTCGAAGAATAAAATGTGAAGAAATTGTAAAAAGTGGAAAACAACGAACATATTAACTTGTTTTTTGTTTTTCCACTAACAATATTTTTTAGGTTGTTTAATAAAGTAAAAGATATAAAAGGTATATAAACAATATAGTTTATAGTAGAGTTGGAATGGGATGATATATGCAAAGCTATACTAGAACAGGTTTGCTTCTCATTATGATAGGGGTGCTGGTGGGAATTATAGCAAATATTTCTATGTTCTTGACTGAGGGGGAGATAACAGCACTTAACTACGTGACTAGCATCGGCGGCCTTCTCTCGTTGGTAGGAATAATTTTGATGGTTGCTGGTAGAAAAGAGTTTGGAGAAAGACATGGAAAATTCGTTGTTTATGCGATAGTGCTATTTATTATTTCTATGGTGATTAGTGCAGTTCTTATTTCGATAAGTATATTTTTGGCTCTTGTTCAAGGATTTGGAGGAGATTCAAGCGTTCTTAGTTATATATTTTATGTGATTCCAATTGGTGCAATACTTGGCGGACTTAATTATATCTTTTTACTTTATGAATTAGAAAACAAAGAAGGAAAGATTGTTTTATTTGTAGCTTTTATTGTAACAATAATCACGTCTATAATAATGACGATAAATATTATACCAATTTACGAAGAAACAATAGGTTCTATTTATTCACATTTTGGAGAAATAACATCTTCAGATATAACATCTTTAACATCGGAATTCACGCAAAAAATTAGTAGTGCGGGTATATATGGCGTTATTAATAGTGTATTAATATTAATTGCAATTTACATTCCTTACAGGCGAATAGCATCTGGTGAATTAGCTCCTGTTTCAACTGTAACTGATTTGTTTTCTATGCAAAAAATAAGTGAGAATACTAAGAGAAGATGCCCTGATTGTGGTCGTATTATTCCCATGGATTCTAATACATGTCCATACTGTGGTAAAAAATTTGAGATATACCACTAAGCAAAGTGATAAAATCTTAGAAATATCTTCTATTTACCATTGAAACTCTTTCTTTGATATACCAACCAGTATAAGTCCTATAAGTGAGAGTATACTTGCCAAAAGGAATGGACCTATTGTAAACAATCCGAGAAGACTCCCTATAAGTGCTAGTTCCCATCTTTTCTTTTTAAAAGCTAATATACCGCCCAGCAATGTAAAAACTGATAGTATACACCCTATAATAGAGCACATCTGAAGAATAGATCTTAGTTGCTCAGGAGTTATCGGCAGTTCTGTCCCTGATGGGATTAACTGCGTTGGATCAATTAAAAAAGACGATACCCATGAAAGCAACCCAAGTAAACCTGCAAGGATTAAAATTAAACCAGCTATTGTTGGCATCGAGCTACCAGTTGATTGCTGTTTGAATGGATCTGCCTCGATAGGTTGCACTGACAAATCTTTTCCCCGCTTATTGTAATCCGTTTGTGTTTTTTCTGTATCCATACTAAATATCCTTTAAAAAGACTGTAACAATTAACTTGTTTTTATGTCTATTTCTTTTTTACTTCTTTTTCGCCTCTGACTTCGCAACAGAATACGTGGCATTAATTTTTTTGTTGCATACCAGTATAAAACTAGGCCGTATGCAACAAGGCCGATCTGCAGATATCCGACCTTGTAAAAATTGGTTATAAAAATTACTGTAGTGATTGGAAGATGTAGCAAAATTGCAAATATGAGATATTTCAAAAGTTTACCATCATACACCCCATATCCAATAAAAACTCCAGTTGCAGCTTGAAAAAGGATGATTCCAAAAGAGCCGAATAAAACAAGAGCAAAAAGCAAGTAATCTGCTGTTTGGACATTACTTAGAAGTATAGATACAGGTGTGAAAATCGCACCAAAACCTAACCCTAGGACGAGACCATAAATTGTTGTTTCTCTTTTACCTTGGAATCTGCCGAGATTCAGGATCATTGTTTTAAAGATTTGTTCCAGTATAGGGAATAAAAAAAGATAGTATATACCTACATTTGCAGTCAAAAGTTCTATTACAGCAGAGAAGAAACCTGTTACAATACCTGCTATAAAAAATATGAACATTGTTTTTTCTTTAAAAAGACCTTCAAATCCTTTTAGACTTATGAATAGTAATAACAGTGCAGGTATTATGCCAAGGAACAAACTTGCATGAGGCAATATATTCATTTTGAATCCAGGTGAAATGGGAAATAATATATTAAAGGTCATCGATACTTAAATCAAAAAGATCCGAGGAGATTATCTCATGTTAAAAACACCGGTTATTGTCCTTAATGTAAAAACCTATATAGAAGCTACAGGTGAAAAGGCTTTAGAAATAGCAAATCTTATGGATAAAATATCAAAAGAAACTGGGACTAGTATGGCAATTGCTGTACAGGCTACTGACATAACTATGTGTACAAAAAAAGTTGATATCCCTGTCTTTGCTCAGCATATAGATCCAATAAAACCTGGTAGTTGCACAGGGTGGACTCTACCAGAGGCAGTTAAGGCAGCTGGTGCTGTTGGCACTTTAATCAATCATAGTGAACATAGACTAGCGTTAGCCGATGTTGATGCCTGTATAAAACGTTCCAGAGAACTTGGTTTAGATCATATTGTTTGCTCAAATGATGTTCCTACATCAAAATCCATAGCAGCGTTTTCACCTAATTTTATAGCGGTTGAACCGCCGGAACTAATCGGCGGAGACATATCTGTTACAACAGCTAACCCAAGTATTGTTAGCGGCACAGTTAATGCTGTAAAAAATGTTGACAAAAAAATTCGTGTTCTTTGTGGCGCTGGAGTAAAAAACGGTAAAGACGTAGCAATGGCCATAGAGCTTGGTGCAGATGGTGTATTATTAGCTAGCGGTGTAGTAAAAGCAAAAGACAAAGAAAATGTGATCCGTGATTTAGCATCAGGTTTGTAAAAAATTTATGCGTCTTTTAAAGACCGTATTGCTTCTTTGTAGTTATCACTTGTGAAAATAAAATTTCCTGCAACAAGAACATCAGCGCCGTTTTGTTTAACTGTTTTTGCGTTCTCCTTGTTTATACCACCATCAACCTCGAGATAAATCTTTTTCTTGGTTTTGTTAATCATGTCTTTTGCTTGTTTGATTTTTGGTAAAACCTCTTTTATGAAACCCTGTCCACTGAAACCTGGATGAACAGACATAACAAGAACAAGGTCAACCATTCCAATAACATCCTTGATTTTATCGATTGGTGTATCAGGGTTTACTGACACACCTGCTTTACAACCATGCTCTTTTATCTTCTTGATCAAAGGCTCTAGTTCATTGCATGCCTCTGTGTGAACAGTAATAAGGTTTGCACCCGCCTTTGCAAACTGCTCTACATATTTTTCTGGGTGTTCTATCATTAGGTGAACGTCAAAAAAGATATCGGAGATTTTTCTGATCTTAGAAACTACAACAGGACCTATAGTAATATTTGGAACAAAATGCCCATCCATTACATCTATATGCAACCATTCCGCTCCTGCTTTTTCAATTGCTTTAATCTCATCGCCTAATTTAGAAAAATCTGCTGAGAGTATAGATGGTGCTATTAGTACCATTGTTATCAAAAATTGCAAATGCCATTTCTGTTTATAAATACAAGTGTTTTGATTCGAAGGGTTGGTCTGGAGAAGTTTTTATTTCCTAAGTTTCCTTATTTTGAACTCTCCTATTCCCGTGGGTATGATTTCTATATCATCCCCATCATTGATGTCGTGGGCCTTTGCAAGCTGACTTGGTATCGTCAGTACTAGACTGCTGCCCACTACTCGGGCTTTTCTTGTTAGAGGCATATCCCATCCACCTAATTCTAAGTAATGTATACGTAAATATATATATGTTTCTGTTTTTCCAAATATATCTAAACGTATCTATCAAACCTAAGACCAAACAATTTTACAGATACAAAAGAATACAAAAAGTTATGAACAAAAACACAATACACCCTCGCGTGAAGCTTTATGAAAATATTTATTGACACAGCAAACCTAGACGAAATAAGAGAACTCGCAAGCTGGGGAGTAATAGACGGAGTGACAACAAACCCGACATTGGTGGCAAAAAGTGGAAGAAGCTTCAAAGAAATAGTAAAAGAAATATTTGACATAGTAGACGGACCGATAAGCCTAGAAGCAATAAGCACAAAAGCAGAAGACATGGTAAAAGAGGCACGGAACCTAGCAAAAATACATAAAAACGTTGTAGTAAAAATACCGATGACCCCAGATGGACTAAAAGCAGTAAAAATACTTAGCAAAGAAGGAATAAAAACAAACGTAACACTAGTATTCTCATCAAACCAGGCACTGCTAGCTGCAAAAGCCGGTGCAACATACGTAAGCCCATTCATAGGCAGACTAGATGACATAGGAAAAGAAGGCATGCAGATAATAGAAGAGATCATGGATATATTCAACAACTACAACATAGAAACACAAGTAATAGTCGCAAGCATAAGACACCCAATACATGTCATACAAGCAGCAAGACTAGGCGCACATATAGCAACAGTACCACCGGAAGTTATTAAAAAAATGGTTGGCCATTCACTAACTGATGTAGGGATAGACAAATTCTTGAAAGATTGGGAAAAGGTAAAAAAATGAAAAAACAAATCATAATAATTGGAATAATTGTTTTACTAATTGCCGTTGGGTTAAGTGGTTGTACTGAAAATTCAAATTTGAATAATGAAGAAAATTCAGGCAATCCAACAGGTGTAATAGACTTGGATGATATTGAATTTAGTAAAGACGAAATTAATAATACATTAACAGTAGAAAGCGTTAATGATTCTTAGGTTCTTTACTGGGAAAATTTATTTTTGACAGGTAATGCTACATTGCCTTCCGGAACAATCGATGTTGGAGATACTATTACTAAATGCTCTGGCGTAATAATTATTGAATCTAATCTTTCACTTGATTTGTCAAAAAGTGTTTGGTATTTCTCTAATAAAGATAATTTTTCCTTTAATTCAGGTCCTTGTGATGACTTTGGAGACACACACGACCAATCAAAGCTTGGTATAAAAGAGGCAATATGGAAAGACAATCATACACTCAATATCAAAGCGTATGTTAGCGTTAATTGTATTTTGGAGATTATTGGTGGAGATTATGAAATTATTGATGATAACCTTGTACTAAAATATAAAACATACAATCCTGACCAAGGTATGATTGCTTTTTGTAACTGTGTTCATCAATTAAATTATAATTTTACAAATCTTAGAATGGAGGATTATCAATTTGCAATAATACGAATATAAAATATTGAAATTGTAGGTTTTGAGGGAAAAATAAAAAAATTTGTTTAAACTAATTCTATATTTTACTAAACTCTTTTTTCCGCTCCTTAGTATTTTTACCAGTAGCTTCAAAAAGAAAATCGTTCCATTTTTTAATAATACTGTAATCACTACAAACCTTTTTTGGGGGCACTATATCGATGATAAGAGAATTTTTCTCCTGTTTCATACTAACATCACCGATACCATCCACACTAAATTTTATGCCATTCAGTATGTCGCCTTTTGCCCCAAAATATTTTGAAACAATCGCATTTATATCTGGGTTATGCCCCCTCTTTATACCATATTCTCTCATAGTACATCTCACTTCTTTTTTCTTGTATCGTAAAAACCAATATTAAATTTTGTATTATTTTTACAAAATATTTAAACTAACAAGAAATCAAACGCCATCAAATACTTTGTATCCCTGCTCAGCTGTTACATGGGAAACAACAATCGGTGGTGGCTTACTTGAATTCGGATCACCCTTAATCTCATCAACCTCAACAACATTTATCGTAACACCTGGCCCAGATTTCTGCCCATACGCCTCCTTTATATCTCTAAAGAGCTCATCTACAGACGGACCAACATTTCTAAGATCATTATCAATAACAATGAGGATATCTATTTCATCGATTTTTTTCTGTATAACCTGATATTGCTTAACCTTGAAAGTCTTAAGCTTTTGAAGTACTGCCTCTATAAAACAAAATGCACCAGACGGAAAAACCTTACCGCCAGGCAAAACTATATTAGCGCCCTTTCTACCTTCAACACCACCCTCAATTTCTGGTGTTGTAAGCCCACAACTACATTCTTTCAGTGGATTAAGTTTAACCCAGTCATCCATGCCATTATACCTAATTATTGGTGTACCCTTACCCCACAATCTAGTCAAAACAACATGGCCTCTTTCACCTGGTGAAACCAACTCAAGGTTTTCATCAACAGCCTCTAAATTAAAGAAGTCATAATTGACATGCCAAGTTCCCGCCATACATTCAAAAGCTATATCAGCCCCAGCCTCAACAGAAGGATAAATATTTAGAAGTCTACAGTTAAAAGCATCTTCAACATAGCTTCTAGTATAACTATCTAAAATAGATCCGCCAACCCAAAGAAGTTTTGGTTTAACATTTTTACCATAACCCTTTCTCTTCAAAAAAGCTAGATGCTGAAAAACATTTGGATAAGACATAATTATATCAGGTCTAAAGTCATCTAATTTATTTATAATATCAACAGTGGGCATATTTACATCCAAGTTTAGATTATTTACAGAAACAAAGGATGTAATATATGGCATAAAATTCTCATCAGCTACGAGATCGATTCTACCGGTGCTGAAATTTCCTAGATGAACAAATCTTGATTTATTCCATTTTAAATTAAAATTATTCATTTCCCTTATTATCACTAAACCGCCTTTACTCATGTTAAAAAAATCTGTATAAAGAGAAACAGGTCTACCAGACGTTCCACCTGTACTAACAACATAGCCCCTTTTTTTATCATAACCAACTGGTATTATTCTATCTGGAAAATTTTCTCTCAAATCATTTTTTGTTATAAAAGGCAGTTTTATTATATCATCTAGAGTTTTTATATCACTCGGATGAACGTGTGCTTTTTTGTATTTATCATGATACAAAGGAATAGTATAAGCATATTTGACTATGTTCCTGAATGCCCTGTTTCTGTACTTTTTCATCTGCTCAGAATTTAATCTTTTTATTCTGCCTGGATCCATTAAATAATTTTTGAGAAGAGGCATTGATATTAGAGGATTGAATAAAGGATTCATCATCGCCAACTCATTTTATTGTATTAATTTATTTTTCTTTAACAACCGGGTAACCGTCTCCTCGCTGTCGTTCAGCAGGACTGCCATCATAAACAAATGGTGGAAACAAATCAACAAATCTTGTAGCCAACGCTTGAATAAATGGGAATTGAATTATTTTTTTCTCTTTTTTGATACCGTCTATTATATATTCTGCGGCTCTTTCAGCAGTAATAGCACCACGTCTATGATAATTTGCTATCATAGGTGTTAACACAGAACCTGGTTTAATTGTAATAAAATTGATGTTGTATTTACGTTTAGCTTCAGTTCTAAGACTTTCCATAAACCAACTGACAGCTGCTTTGCTTGCGCCGTAAGCACCCCAACCAGGTACCCCTCGTCTATCAGGCAAGGTAGACGTAACTGCCACAAAACCTGATTTCTGTGATTTCATAATCGGAAGAAGAGACTCTACAAAGTAGACGCTGCTCAGAAAATTAGTTTCTATAGACTCTTTTATTATGTCGCCGTCAAAGGTTTCAATTGGGTTTGGTACCAATACGCCCGCTGTCAATATAGCTACATCTATTCTTCCAAAATTTTTATGCGTAAAAGTAACAGCTTCTTTTATATCTTCTTTGTTTTTGACGTCGCATCTTTTGTAAATACATTCTGTTGTTTTCGTAGTTATCTTTTCTGAAAGCTCTTTTAGTTTGTCTTCTCTTCTAGCAAAAAGTGCTAGTTTACATCCTTCTTTTGCTAGTTGTTTTGCTACTTCTTCACCCATACCACCTGTGGCACCTGATATAAGTACAACTTTTCCAGCGAAATTCATTTTTAGCAAAGCCTCCGTTATTTTGTGATATAATACTCATATTATATCAGGGTTAGTACATAAACTTTATATACTAATTTTATTATGCCTTATTCCCTGTCTATACCAGACACAAATCGGGCAATTCTTTTAGAATCCCGGCATCAAACAGCATATATATGTGTTTTAGCTGTTTGTGAAATGTCACGGTTTAGGCATAGTGTATGAACAAATTATCATACATGCTATACAAAATGATTTAGAGGTTATGTTATGCCAGATATAAAACGCCCACAAAGAGGTTCACATGGTTATTCTCCACGTAAAAGAGCTAGAGCTGAGACTCCACATATAAAAAGTTGGCCCGAAGGTGGAGATAAACCAAAGATACAAGGTTTCCTTGGTTACAAAGCTGGTATGACACACGCTTTTATCGTTGACTATAGACCAACTTCAACAACTTCAGGTAAAGAAGTAATGATGCCTGTTTCAGTGGTTGAAACACCGCCTATTAAAGTTGCAGCTGTCAGAGGCTACAGAAAGACATACTACGGGTTGCAGTCAATCGGTGAAATATGGGCTGAAAAGCTGGACTCTGAACTTTCAAAAAGATTAAACTTGGCGAAGAAAGATAAAAAAAATGATTGGGCTCTTTTCAAAGATGTTGATGAATTACGTGTCATAATTTATACACAGCCAAAACTAGTTACTGGTATTCCAAAGAAAAATCCGGAGGTACGTGAGTTCAAAATTAACGGTGGTAGCATCGAGGAACAGACTAAATATGCAAAGGAAATCCTTGGTAAGGAAATAAAAGTTGGCGATGCCATCAGAGAAGGAGATATGCTTGATATAATCGCTGTGACAAAAGGCAAAGGTTTTCAGGGTGTAGTAAAAAGGTTTGGTGTTAAGTTACTTTTCCATAAAAACTCAAAACATCGTAGGATGATTGGTACCCTTGGTTCTTGGCATCCAAACTGGGTACAAGCGACAGTTCCACAAGCAGGACAAGTTGGTTATCATCAGAGAACCGAGTATAATAAACGTGTACTTAAGATAGGTGAGAAGGGTGAAGAGGTAACACCTGCTGGCGGGTTCCCACGTTATGGCGTTATAAGAAATTCTTATGTTCTTCTTCATGGATCAATTCCCGGTCCCACAAAGAGACTGGTTGGTATGAGAGATGCTGTACGTTATCAGCGTGGTGTGAAAGTCCAAAAACCAGAGATAACTTATATTTCAACTACGAGTAAACAAGGGGCGTAAATATGACTAAAGTTAATGTTTACGGTGTTGACGGTTCAGTGAAAGAAAAGATCGACCTACCGATTTTGTTTAATACACCTTATCGCCCAGATATCATAAGAAAATCGTTCAGCGTACTTCGTTCTAACAGGAGACAGGCTTATGGCTCTGATCCTTTTGCTGGTACAAAACATGCAACAGAATCAATTGGCAAAGGGCGAGGTATGTCACGTGTACCGAGATTAACGCAGGGACAAAAAGCAGCACTAGCTCCTTGTGTAGTTGGTGGTAGAAGAGCACATCCGCCGAAAGTAGAGCGCGATTGGAGTGAAAAAATAAACAATAAAGAAAGAAAATTATCTATGCACTCTGCTCTAGCTGCAACAGCTGACAAAGAAAAAGTTACAAACAGGGGACACAAGTTCAGCGAAAAGATAACCTTGCCTGTTATAGTTGAAGATAATTTTGAGAAAATCAAAAAAACAAAAGAAATTATAGAAATACTTGATAAAATCGGTGTATATGATGATGTTGTTAGAGCAAAAAACGGTAAACATATACGTGCCGGCAAAGGAAAAAGCAGAGGCAGAAAATACAGAACCCCAAAATCTTTACTAATTGTTTCTATAAATGATGACATCAAAAAAAGTTCTAATAATTTAACTGGCGTAGACATCGTCAAACCTAAGGAAATAAACATAGAGCATCTTGCACCCGGCGGGGATGCTGGTAGACTTACACTGTTCACAAAATCTGCTTTGGCACAAATAGGGGGTGGCAAGTAATGAAAACCGTTGATACCTACGATATAATATATCACCCTTATGTCACAGAAAAAACTATGAACCTCATGGAAAAAAACAATGCTTTAGAGTTTATTGTGAAAAGGAAAGCAAACAAAGAACTGATCAAAAAAGCTGTGGAAAAAATGTTTGATGTGAAGGTTAGTCACATACAAACAAAGATAACCAGAAATGGTAAGCATGCGATTGTTACCTTCATGCCTGAATTCAAGGCTGAGGATATCGGCATGAGAATTGGAATATTCTAGAGGTAGAATTATGGGTAAGAGACTTATACAACAGAGAAGAGGAAGGGTGCGTGGCAGGTATAATGTTCCATCACATAGATTCAGAGGCGAGATTAAATACGTACAAGATCGAGAAGCACATGATGGACTCGTTGAGGATATAATGCATGACCCTGGACGCTCAGCTCCAGTAGCAAGTGTTAAACTAGAGAACTCCAAAAAAATATTGACCCTGGCTACCGAAGGCATGGAAATAGGAGACAAAATAAAACTTACAAATAGTAAGGATGAAGCAGAAATAGGTAACGTACTTCCTCTTAGCAAGATACCTGATGGTTATATGGTTAACAACGTGGAACTATCTCCAGGTGATGGCGGTAAACTAGCACGTGCCGGTGGAAACAGCGCGACAATAGTATCACACGAAATGGGTAAGACTACGATATTACTTCCATCTGGAAAGTTCAAAACATTAGAGTCATCGTGCAGAGCAACGATAGGTGTAGTCGCAGGTGGAGGTAGAAAAGATAAACCTTTTGTTAAAGCAGGTAAAAAATGGTTTGCATCTAGAAGCAGGGGAAAACAGTACCCTATTGTTAGAGGCATAGCCATGAACCCTGTAGATCACCCACATGGTGGTGGTAGTCACCAGCACGTCGGGAAACCAAGTTCAGTATCTCGTGGTGCGCCACCTGGTAGAAAGGTTGGTAACATTGCAGCGAAAAGAACTGGAAGGAGATAAACAACATGGCAGATAAAGAACAACACAAGATGTCCGCAAAAAGCAGGATGCGCAGCAAACGTAAAAAGATAGAGATAAAAAAGAAGGAGTTCAAATACCATGGCATGTCACTCGAGGAAGTTCAGAAACTCTCAATCGATGAACTAATACCTATTCTGCCATCAAGAGCAAGAAGAACATTAAAAAGAGGTTTAACCAAGACTCAGGATAAACTCCTTAGGGACATTGAGAAAACTAAATACGGAGACCCAATAAAAACCCATTGCAGAAACATGATTATACTACCGCGTTTCATTGGACACAAGTTAGATGTTCACAACGGAGCTGGTTTCCAACGCGTCGATATACAACCACATATGATAGGACACTGTTTGGGTGAATTTGCTTTGACTCGCAAAAGAGTGAAACACACAGGACCCGGTGTTGGCGCAACAAGGGGATCCAAATATATGCCTTTGAAGTGATGATATATGCAAAAATACTCAACCACTATAGACCCGGATAAAACCGCAAAAGCATTTGGTTACGAGCTTCATTGCTCAGTGAAAGACTCTAGGAATATAGCCCATGCCATAAGAGGCATGAAGATAGAAGAGGCGAAAAAATATCTAGAGAGCGTTATCGCATTGAAACGTGCTGTACCAACAGTTTATCACAAAGGGAAAAGATCCCATCAGAAAGCATCTGGCCCAGCTAGTTTTCCAAAGAAAGCAGCTGAGTACATGCTTAAAACAGTAGAAAATGCAGAAAATAATGCGGAATACAAAGGCTTTGACACGGAAAACATGAAAATCTCTCATATCTCAGCATATAATGGTAGAATAATAAAGGGCATGATGCCTAGAGCTCATGGAAGAGCGACAGATAAAAACAAAACAACAACCGATATAGAAATAATTCTTGAAGAGGTAGAGTAATGGCGAGTGAACGTAAATTTGTTAGAGAAAATACAAACAGAGTGTTGATAAAAGAATTCCTAGTCAAGAAAATAGAGGGCGCTGGTTTCGGTGGTATGAGCATTCAGAGAACGCCCATGGGTACAAGGATAAACATACTAGTGGAACGCCCAGGTATGGTCATTGGCAAAAGTGGTAACAAGATAAAGGAATTAACTGAGGATATTAGAACTAATTTTAATGTGGATAACCCACAGATAGAAATACAAGAAGCGGGTAGCAGGGCATCTTTGAATGCAAAGATAATGGCAGAGAAACTAGCAGAGGCACTTGAAAGAGGATGGCATTTCAGAAGAGCAGGTCATTCTACTGTTAAAAGGATAATGGATGCTGGTGCAAAAGGATGCCAAGTTATAATAGCAGGTAAATTAACAGGTGCTCGTCATAGAACAGAGAAATTCATAGAAGGACACATAAAATTCTGCGGTGAGACAGCAAAACAGGTTATGGATGTTGGGTACGCGACAGCGAAACTAAAACCCGGTGTACTAGGTGTTAAAGTTAGGATAATGAGACCAGATGCAAGGTTACCAGATGAGATAACAATAAAAATTGCTCAGGAAAAAACAAAAGAGGCAAAGAAAGAAGAAAAGAAAGAGGAGCCTGCTGAAAAGAAAAAGACTGATATCAAAAAACTTACGGAGATGAAAGGAATAGGTCCCTCTATCATTAAAAAGTTTGAGAAAGCAGGTATAACATCACTCGAAGAACTTTTAGAGATGGACTATGACGACCTTTCATCAATAGATGGCATCGGTGGAAAAACAGCTGAAAACATTATAAAGAATCTAAAGAAAATGCTAGGAGGAACTACATAGTTATGGTGCTTAAGGCTAAAGAGATTAGAGAATTTACTCATGAACAAAAGATAGAGAAACTAGAAGAATTGAAAAGAGAGCTGATGCATGAGCGAGGAGTAGCTGCAATGGGTGGGTCACCACCGTCTCCAGGTAAAATAAGACAGATAAGAATGGAGATTGCAAAGCTGCTAACGATCATGCGGGAGGAAGGAGAAAAATAAATGAGCGAAATATGTGAAGTATGTGGTCTGCCAAAGGAGATATGTGTCTGCGAAGACATAGCTCGGGAACAGCAGAAGATCAGCATAGCACTAGACAAACGACGGTATGGAAAAATGATGACCATTGTAGCGGGGATAAATCCCAACGATCTTGACATCAATGCTCTTGTAAGCAACCTGAAATCAGTATGCGCCTGTGGCGGTACACTAAAAGAAGGAAAAATAGAACTCCAGGGTGACCACAGAATCAAAGTGAAAGAAACTTTAGAGAAAATGGGATTTGTCGTTGAAGTACTATAAAAGAAAAAACTCAGTCAACAAGAATTTCAACGAAGCGTTCCTGAATTCTCTCACGAGAGGATAACATGGATGAAAAAACATTAGCTAGAGAAGAACTCATAGGACGTCGTGTCACAATCAGAGAATGTACAGATCCCACCCTAGGAAATAAATCTGGTTTGATAATTGATGAAACAAAAAACATTTTCCTAATAGAAATTGAAAATAAAGAAAAAAAAGTTGGAAAAAACATTGCAAAATTTGAATTTGAACAAGACGGAAAAAAAATATTATTGAATGGATCGAAACTGATATTTAGACCTGAAGATCGTATTAAAAAAGTAAGGTGAAACACGTGGCAAATAAGAAAAAAATAGAGAAAAAAGAATATGACATTGGTTTAAACATAAAGGCTCCTAGCGAGAGCTGTACAGATATAAACTGCCCCTTCCATGGTGCTCTATCTGTTAGAGGACAGGTTATAACAGGTATTGTCTCATCTGCTAAGATGCATAACTCTGTACTCGTAGAAAAAGAGTATTTACGTTATGTTCCGAAGTATGAGCGATACGAGAAAAGGACTTCAACCTATCCTGCACATTGCCCACCATGTTTGAAGGTTGCGGTAGGGGACAAAGTAAAGATAGCTGAATGCAGACCTATCAGTAAAACAATATCGTTTGTAACTGTAGAAAAATTATGATGGAGGATTAAGAATATGAAAGGTATCGCTGGCAGAACAATGCGAGGACTACCAGTTGGAGCAAGACTGGAATGCATAGATAACACCGGTGCTAAAGTAGTCCAAATAGTTATGACACCAAAGCTAAAAGGAACGCACCGTCGTTTACCAACGGCAGGGATAGGCGACATGGTTATAATCAGTGTAAAAAAGGGCACTATGGAAATGAGAAGACAACTGCTGAAGGCAGTTATAGTGCGCCAGAGACGACCTTTCAGAAGATCTGATGGTACCATGGTACAGTTTGAGGATAACGCTGCTGTTATAATCACAGATACAGGAGAAACCAAGGGAACCATGATTAAAGGACCTGTTGCTATCGAAGCAGCAGAGAGATACCCGAAGATAGCTGCGATATCTTCAACAATAGTGTGAGTTGATTTAAAATGAAATCTACAAGACCTGGTAAACAAAGAAAAATATTATTCAATGCGCCTCTCCACAAAAAGAGGAAATGGCTAGCATCTCATTTAGAAGAAAACCTGCTTTTAAAATATGATAAGAGAAACATGCCTGTAATAAAAGGTGACACAGTAAAAGTCATGAGAGGAAGCTATAAGGGACATGAGGATAAAGTCGCAAAAGTAGATGTTAAATCCGGTTATGTAGAAGTAGAGGGAGTCACAATTATAAAAGCTGATGGAAAGAAGATTCCAAAACTGCTACATGCAAGTAGTTTGTTAATCACAAAATTAAATCTCACTGATAAATGGCGAAGAGGAAAACTAGAGAAAGGGCTTTCTGAGGAAGCAAAGAAAGAAATCGAGAGAGAAGCAGAGCAACAACTCAGGGATGCAGAAGAACAAAAAAGAAAGGAAGACGAGGAGAAAAAGAGGGAAGAAGCAAGACAAAAAGCCATGGAAGAGAAAGCAGAGGAAACAGTGGAAAAAACAGAAGAAATCAAAGAAGAGAAACCAAAAACTGAAGAAAAAACAGAGGAAACAAAGCCTGAGAAAAAAGAACCGAAGACTGAAAAGAAAACAACAAAAAAAACTACTTCAACAAAAACCAAAAAGAAAGAGGAGGAAAAATAAATGAGCAAACACCTTAAAAGACTCAATGCACCAAGGACACTAAGACTTCATAGAAAAGAGAGAAAATGGACAATCAGAGCAATGCCAGGCCCACACAGATTAGATAAATCAATACCACTGGGACTAGCGGCTAGAGACTATCTCCATCTATGTGACACTTACAAAGAAGCAAAGAGAATAGTATCAAACGGGGAAATCCTAGTTGATGGGATAAAAAGAAAAGACATCAAATTCCCATGCGGATTAATGGATGTTATATCAATACCTAAATTGAAGAAAGACTACAGAGTCTTATACGACCGAAGAGGAAAACTTGCCCTAACAGAAATACCGTCTGAGAATGCCGAATGGAAACTCTGCAGAATTGAAAACAAAACCATAGTGAACGGCAACAAAGTACAGCTGAACCTACATGATGGCAAAAACATAATAGTAAAAAAAGATGAGTACAAAACAGGGGATGTACTAAAAATATCGTTATCAGACAAAAAAATAACAGACGTTTACACATTTGACAAAGGAACGGTTGCGATGATCATCGATGGATCCCACTCAGGTCAGATAGCAAACATTGTAGATATCGAGATAACACCCTCACCAAAACCAAACATTACAAAAATGAAGTCCGATGTAGAATTTCTAACAATTAAGAATTACGTTTTCCCAATTGGAAAAGACAAACCAGTGATCTCTTTACCTGAGGTGAAAATAGAATGAGCGCACAAAAAACCACAAAGAAACAAACAAAAACCAAGAAAAAAATCGAGACAAAAGAGGAAACAAAAAATATTTTCAAACCTAGGATAGCAAAAGTCACGATAAACATAGGGGTAGGAGAAGCAGGTGAAAAACTCAGCAAAGCAGAGACTGTACTAAAAAACATAAGTAACAAAAAACCAGTTCGAACGCTTTCTAAAACCACAAACAAAGATTGGGGTATCAGGGAAAGGATGCCCATAGGATGCAAGGTTACCCTGCGTAGAAAACAAGCAATGGATTTCTTGATAGAGGCATTAAAAACACGTGAGAATAAAATGGCTGATTACTCATTTGATGACCAAGGAAACTTGTCGTTTGGTATTCCAGATCACACCCTTTTCAAGGATCAAAAATACGACCCAAGCATAGGCATATTCGGGATGGACATAGCCGTAACAATGGAAAAACCGGGCTATAGAATTAAACATCGACGCGTAAATAAAGCGAAAATACCAAAGAAACATCAGGTTACAACGGAAGAAGCCATGAAGTACTTCATAGAGGAGCTCAAAGTGGAGGTCGTATAAACATGAAGATAAAAGAACGGAAAAAATTCTATGGCAGAACAAAAGGATGCGAACGATGCGGAAGAAAAAGATCACTAATAAGACGATACGGTCTTCATCTATGCAGACAATGTTTCAGAGACAAAGCCGAAGAACTTGGATTTAAAAAATTCTCATAAAGGAGGCAAAAAAACTTATGTTAAATGATCCACTGGCAGATGCGTTATCCATCATAAAAAACGCAGAAGTAAAGGGAAAAGGTATATGCACCATACAACCATCCTCAAAACTAATAGGTGGAATTCTAAACCTTTTAAAGGAAAAAGGGTACATAGCTGAATTCGAATATATTGATGATGGCAAATCAGGTATCTTCCAAGTTAAATTACTAGGACACATAAACGATTGTGGTGTCATAAAACCAAGATACCCTGTGAAAAGAGAAGACCTAGAAAAATGGGAGTCAAGATATCTACCCGCCCGTGATTTTGGTTTACTTATACTTACAACAACTATGGGCATAGTATCACATGCAGAAGCAAAAAAGAATGGAATTGGAGGAAAACTACTAGCATATATCTACTAAAAGTAATGGTGATGAAAGATGACTGAAAAAACAAAGAAAACCGAGATAAAAGATAAGTTAACAATACCAGACAGCCTCCAGTTTACATTAGAAGATAGCATTCTAACAATAAAAGGTGAAAAAGGGCAGTTGTCAAGAGATTTTGCACACCCTAAGATAGAACTCAAAGCAAACGGCAGAGTTATAGAGATAACTAGTAAATCTACCCGTAAGAAAGAAAAGGCATCTGTTGGGACAACGGCTGCTCACATGAAGAACATGGTAAAAGGAGCATCAAAAGGTTTTGAATACAAGATGAAAACAGTGTTTTCTCATTTCCCGATAAAAACATCTGTTGATGGCAATGACTTTGTAATCCAGAATTTTCTTGGTGAACGCTCGGCTCGTCGAGCTAAAATCCTTGATGGGGTTAATATTGAGATTAAGGGTGAAGAAATTATAGTTCGCGGTGTTGATAAAGATAAAGTAGGGCAAACTGCAGCGAATATTGAACGGGCAACCAAAGTGAAAAACAGAGATGTCCGGGTGTTCCAGGATGGCATATATAAAATTATTAAGAGAGGGAAGTAGAGGATGACTAAAGAAGATATTGTCAAAGAGTTTTCATCATTAAAAGGCGTTGGTAAAGCAAAGGCTGAACTTCTATATGAAAATGGTTTTGATTCTCTAGAGAAACTTAAAAAAGCATCTGTTAAAGATCTTACTAAGATTAAAGGGATCAACGAAAAACTTGCGAAAGACATTAAAGATCAATTAGGAGAGAAAAAATTAGAAGAAACAAAAGAAAAACCAAAGACAAAGAAGAGCGACAAAGAATCTACTAAGGTTAAAAAGGAAAAAGAATCTGAAAAGAAGCCAGAGCAAAAGAAAGAAGAAAAAGAAGAGAAAGTAGAAATCGTAGAAGAAGAGAAAAAAGAACATAAGGCTAAAATAAAACCTGAGCTTAATGATGATTTAAAAAAGAGTCTTTTAATTAGAAAGCAAATTAAAAACAGGACACCTGATTTTTTACGACAGGAATGGTTCAGATACGGACGTATACCAAAACATTGGCGTAGGCCACGTGGTATGACATCTAAGCTTCGTAAGCATCTTGGTTACAGGCCTAGCGTGGTCCGCGTGGGCTTTAGGGGACCAAAAGAAACTCGCGGTTTACATCCATCTGGTTTCGAAGAAGTTCTTGTTTACAATGTGCGTGACCTTGAGAAATTGAATCCAAAGACGCAGGCTGCAAGGATAGGTAGCTCAGTTGGTACTAAGAAACGTATTGAAATGGGGAAAAAGGCCGAGGATTTGGATCTGAGGTTGCTGAACCTATAACAGGAGGAAAAAGACTTATGACTGATTTAAGAAACCAGCGGAGAATGGCGGCATCTATTCTTAAATGCGGTGTAAATAGAGTCTGGATTGATCATGACCGAGTTGATGAGATTGCTAAAGCGGTTACTAAGGATGATGTTAGGATTTTAATTAACGGCAAAGCAATTAAAAGTAGACAAATACAGGGCATATCGAGTGGACGTAAAAATTACAGAAAAGAACAAAAAGAGAAGGGTCGACGGCGCGGACAGGGATCACGTAAAGGAGCGACATATGCCCGTCTACCACGTAAAGAGCGTTGGATACGTACAATAAGGCCTATCAGAGCCTACTTAGTTAATCTTAGAGATGGGAAAAAAATCGATGGAACAACATATCGCAAGTATTATCGGAAGGCAAAAGGCGGCGAGTTTAGAAGTAAAAGCCATTTGGAAACACATCTTATATCTGATGGTGTTATACAAAAAGGAGGGACAAAACAATGACGCATGGGCCACGTTACAAAGTCAAAACACGTAGAAGACGAGAAGGAAAAACTGATTACAGGACGAGACTCGAGCTTTTAAAATCAAGAAAAACCAGGATAGTAGTTAGAAAAACAATAAAAAACACTCAGGTTCAATTCGTTGAATATAACGAGTTAGGAGACAAGATTCTTGTATCAGCTATGTCTAAAGAACTTTCAAACAAATACAACTGGAAATACTCCACCGCTACAACTCCTGCGGCCTATCTAACAGGTTTACTTGCTGGTAAACGAGCAGCAGATAAAGGTATAAAAGAGGGTGTACTGGACATAGGAAGATATGTACCGGTTACAGGCTCAAAGGTTTTTGCTGCGCTCAAAGGAGTTTTAGATGCAGGTGTTGAATGTTCTTTTAACGAAGAAAAAATACCAGGCGATGATAGACTTTTTGGCAAACACATAAATAAAGATATAGAACCATCTGTTAAAGATATTAAAAATAAAATCATTGGAGGCAAATAATGGCACAGAATAGACGAGGCGGAGGAAGATCAAGACAAGGTTCAAAAAAATTCGAAAAGACCCGAACAACAGATTGGAGCCCAAAAACCAACTTGGGAATGATGATTAAAAATGGGCAAATCAGCACAATGAGCGATGCACTGAAATCTGGTTTACCGCTAAGAGAATCAGAAGTAGTAGACATATTACTGCCAGGTTTAGAGGATGAGGTAATAGACGTAAACATGGTACAGAGGATGACAGACTCAGGCAGAAGAGTAAAATTCCTCATAACAGTAGCAGTTGGTAACTCAGATGGTTTCGTAGGACTAGGACAAGCAAAAGGAAAAGAAGTCGGATCAAGTATCAGAAAAGCTATAGAAAACGCAAAAATCAATCTAATAGAGATCAGGCGAGGGTGCGGTTCCTGGGAATGCGGCTGCGGTAAAGCACACACAGTACCATTTGCTGTAAAAGGAAAAAGCGGGAGCGTTGAGATAACGCTTAAACCAGCTCCACAGGGCATCGGACTAGCTACCGGAGATGTAGCGAAAAAGATCCTCAAATTAGCAGGGGTTAAAGACTGCTGGACTTTCACAAGCGGAAAAACAAAAACCACTGTCAACTACGCAAAAGCAGTGTTCAACGCCCTGAGAGAAAACACTCAAACCAGAGTTATGGAAAGTGAGGTTAAACAGATCAATATAATATCTGGTGGGATGAGTCTTCCACCGGAACCTGAAAAGAACCAAACAACAAAAGAAGAGGCGACATAAAATGGTATATGCCGTAGTTAGAGTTAGAGGAACAGTTAACATAAATCCTGACATCAAAAAAACACTAAAGTTATTTTCCTTAAGTAAGGCCAATCATTGTATATTACTAGAAGAAAATCCAATCACAAAGGGCATGCTACAGACTGCTAAAGACTACATTACATGGGGTGAGATAGACAAAGAGATATTATCAAAACTAATAAAAAACAGGGGGAAACTAAAAGGGGACAAAGAGATAACAGACGAATACATAAAATCTGCTACATCACATGATAACATAGAAAAGCTTTCTAAAGCGATCATTGACAAAAAATTTAGTTACAAGGAGATACCAAATGTTAAACCCATTTTCAGGCTTAATCCACCTAAAAGAGGCTACGAAGGCATTAAGAGATCTTTTGTTAAAAGTGGTGCCCTTGGTTATCGCGGTAAAGAGATAAACAAATTAATTGAGAGGATGCTGTAGAGAGTTTGATTTTTCCAAAAGATTTTTATATATCTGTGTTGTATTAAATGTGAGAGGGGGAAAAACCGGCATGGAAGAAACCCTTTATAACATAGAAATCCACAAGGATGATGAGGGATATTTTGGGAGGATATATTCTGATATTGATGGTATGAAAGAGTTTAAAAGTAACAATATTGACAAGTTATTAAGGGATATAACACTTGATATGCAGCTAGCTCTTGAAGAGTTCACAGGCGCTCGCACAACCGCTGATTTCATAGATATTCACGAAAAATAAGCTTTTTGATGCCCTTTTAGAGGGCAATCTTTTTAAAGATTTCGCATATTTGGTGTTCTTACCTATATCTATACTATATGGAGGATTACACTTGAAATATACCAGGTTCGAAAAAGCACGTATTATAGGTGCTAGAGCTTTACAGATATCGATGGGTGCCCCATCTTTGATTAAAATACCAAAGGAGTTCATGGAACCTATTGAGATAGCTATGTTGGAGTTTAAAGAAGAAGCGATACCTATAACTGTTAGGCATCCTACTGCAAGAAACGAGGTTTAAAGAGGAAGCTTTCATGGGTGAAGAGGAACAAAAGAAGGATATCGAAACAACAGAGCAAGGCTCTGACATGATGGTTTCTGAGGAAACCTACATGACTTCTGGGGTGCATATAGGAACCAGGCAAAAAACAGCTGATATAAGAGAGTTTATTTATAAAGTTAGGAACGATGGATTGTATATTATTGATGTGAAGAAAACCGATCAAAAAATAAAGTTTGCTTCTAAGTTTCTCGCAAAATTTGATCCCTCTAAGATTTTGGTTGTGTCTGTACGTCAATATGGTCAAAAACCTATTAAGAAACTCGCGGAAAATACAGGCATTAGTGTGCTTGATGGACGTTTCAGACCTGGTACTTTAACCAATCCGAATTCACAAGGTTTTTTTGAGCCTGAATTGTTGCTTGTTACTGACCCGTTAACTGATGCACAAGCGTTGCATGAAGCAAAAAACATTGGTATACCTGTTGTAGGGCTTTGCGACACGAATAATGAGACAAAGTATCTTGATTTGGTAATACCGACTAATAATAAGGGCAGACGTGCACTTGCTCTTGTTTATTGGCTTTTAACTAGGGCCTTGATGAAAGAGCAGGGGAAGATTAAAACCTTTGAAGAGTTCACTCCTCAAGTAGAAGATTTTGAGGCTGAGTTATAAAAACAGTTTTTTTAAATAACAGAGAGTTGTTTACATAAGTTAAGAGGAGAATTTAATTTGCAGGTTAAAATCAACGATAATATTATACTTGTTGGTACAGCGCATGTTTCTAAGGATAGTGTTGATGAGGTTAGGAGTGTAATCGAGGAGTATAAGCCTGATATTGTTGCTGTTGAGCTTTGTGAAAGAAGATACGAGACCTTGATTAATAAGGATAAGTGGGAGAACACGCCTATAACTGCCCTTATTAAAGAGAACAGGGCCTATGTTATCCTAGCTCAAACATTTTTAGCTTCTATCCAGCGTAGACTTGGTAAAGAATACGGTGTAGAGCCTGGTTCTGAGATGATTGCTGCTATTGATGAAGCAAAGAAAAAAAACCTCAAGGTATCTCTTGTGGATAGGGATATAGCTGTTACGCTCAAAAGAGCTTGGAGGAAAATGGGTTTCAGAGAGAAAACCAGGCTTGCTTGGGAGTTCATGAAAGCTCTTGTTGGTTATGATGAAGAAGAGCTTGAAGATATAGATCTAAAGGAGCTGATGAAAGAAGATGTTATCTCTGCTATGATGAAAGAGTTCGGAGAGATAGCCCCAAGTGTTGCCGATGTTCTTATTCATGAGCGTGATGAGTATATATCAAAGAAGATACTGGATGAGAGTAAAAAGGGCAGAGTTGTTGCTGTTGTAGGCGCGGGTCATCTAAACGGCATTAAAAATTATTTAGAACAAAAAGAGCTGAATGTTGATTTAAAAAATCTTGAAGTTGTACCGAAAAAACGTATCAGTATTGGTAAAGTTATTGCAGTAGCTATACCGACAATATTTTTTGGAATCATAATATGGCTTATAGTCTCACGCGGATCTAATGCACTCAATCAAATTGGTAACATCTTTCTATTGTGGTTCCTCATACATGGTGCGCTATCAGCAGTTGGCGTAGCAATAGCGAGGGGTCACCCGTTTTCTATAGCGACTGCCTTCTTGGCAGCACCTTTCACCTCTTTGGAGCCTTTCTTTGCGCCAGGTTGGTTTGCAGGGCTTGTAGAAGCAAAACTTAGGCCACCCAGAGTAAAAGATTTCCAGGAGATTAGTAAAATCGAGAGCCTAAGGGATTTCTGGAGAAATAAGGTTATAAGATTGCTTATGCTTGTAGCTCTTGCGAACCTTGGTAGCATGATTGGAACCTTCGTAGCAATACCCTGGATTCTGAGCATCGGACTTTCAGGTTGATTTTGTTAAAGAAAATATAAACTATGACTAATTGATTAAGGCTTAGAGATATGCCTGACGAAAAAAAGGTCTACAAATCATTCCATGATATTCCTCTAAGAGACTATATGTATTTCCCAAAAGGCGTAATCGAAGCAGACAAGCCAGGGAGATTCAGCAGAACAGAGATTATACATCTTTTAATTTCTATTCTTGTTCTCACGGTAGCATTTTCCTTCGCTTTCACAAATAACAATTTGTTTAATGGCATAGATATTAATTCTTTGTTTTCTTTCTTTCCGATATCACTTTTAGCTGTTTTAACTGCGTTTTTTTTCCATGAACTATCACATAAGTTTATGGCACAAAAATATGGTCTATGGTCGGAATTCAGAATGTACCCAATGGGCTTATTATTGGCTCTATTTTTAGCGTTTTTCACAGGCTTCGTGTTTGCAGCACCAGGAGCAGTAATGTTCAGAGGAGATACAAGAAACTTTGAAACCGGAAAGATAGCAACTGTTGGACCTCTTGCTAATCTGGTAGTAGCTTTAGTAACATTGCCACTATATTTTATCTTCTTCGAATCGGTACTAGGTCAAATTATTGGTTTTATTTGTTTAATAAATGCTTTCCTAGCGACATTTAATCTGCTTCCATTTGGTCCACTTGATGGTGCTAAAATAGTTAGATGGAATCCAACGATATGGATTATATTACTCAGTACAGCTATAGCCATTATGGTTTATACATTTATTCGTATATCACCCATTATCTCTATTTAGATATTGGTTTTAATCTAATTAAAACAAATATTTATATACAATAATAAAGATTAATATCCGGAAAGGAGGCGAAAAAGGTATGAATAAAAAGATATTGATTTTTGGGGTTTTAACCACACTGATGCTAGTGACAATCTCATTTGCAACCGCAATACAAACAACAAACACAGACAAAAAAGAATCACCACTCTATGGAATAAGAACAAGGTTAGCAATAGGAGAAAAAATACAAAACCTAAAAGAAACAATAAAAACACGATTTATTGGTGACAGATTGTTTTTCCTACCGTTTAAATGGCAAGAGACTATGAGTAAAAACGTAAGAAATCGACTTAACGAAAAATCTGTATACACTGATCCTTGTGGGTTCAGTGTTAATGCAGTAACATGTAAATATTATTTGAGCTGCTATCTTCCCGCTGGTTGCCAAACTATGGTAGCTTGCCCTTTAAAATAAAGATTAAGATAAATAAAAGAATTAAATTATAAAATCATATAAATTTACAATTTCTTTATGATGAGTAGTTTCACCATAAGAGCAAATACCAATATGTAGCTTATCAATATAAGCACGGCAGAAACAAAGAAATCAGTGACAAAAAGCAATATCATGGAGAGTGTACTTAGAACAAAGATTGACACTACAACTAAACGCAGTTTATTGAGCGTATCTAATTTTGCAAGGCTACTATCCATCATGTTTTTTTCTTCTTTTTCTTTTTTTTCCTTAAACATATTTTTACCTCCAAATAATAAATAGAATATTATCATCAAAGTGTGCTTTTAAATTTCTTTCTCTGTTTATCTTGCTCACGTTTTATTCTTTCCATAGTTTCCTTTTTCCGCATATCTTCCTTAGAGATGCCCTCATCTATCTTAGTTTCTTCGACTTTTACTTCTTTAGTTTCATCTGGTTTCTTTTCCTCAAATTTCTTAACTTTTTGTTTCTTCTCAAATTTTTTGAGCAGCTTTTTGAATGGCTTAATAATGATTAGGATTTTTTTCTCTTTTTTTGCAGCTTCTTTTTGCTTTTTTTGTTTTTCTTTTTGAATCAAAGTTTTGAGATGATACTTATACCATAGCAAAGCAGACTTGTACTCATCTCCCATCATCTTTAGAACTTCGTTGTATTCTTTTTTATCCTTTTTCTTCAGTTCATCGAGATACTGTTTTTCTTCTAGTAATTCCCATGGTTTATTTGGTTTCTTGCAAATTTTATCTAATTTGTTCTTTCGTCTGTATAAAATGAATGCAACACCAAGAGATATTAGTATCAAAAATGCTATGGAGTATATACCGCTTATTTCTGAAACATAAATGCCCTTTGTGTTTATAGCAACAGTTTGTTTAAATAATTTATCAGGTTCATAAATTGAGTACGCCTCAAGATATATCGGGTGTATTGATCCCGGGTCTTGGAAATTACGTGGTGTAGCAACGCTAACATATGTAACTGCTGCCTCATTTGAATCAAGAGTGATAGCTGATGGCGGGGATATTATCAAACCACTATCCGCATTTGAGCTAGCCCTAAAATTAAATGTATCTTTATGACTACCAAGGTTTTTAATTTCTATAGGCAATGAGACAATTTCGTTTGGTCTAACTTCGATGTTTTCAGGTGGGACGATCTCTGCGAGATGAAAACGATTTATTTTAACTAATATGTCAACACTAACTGGATCTTCAGCATATCTTTTGCCACTATATGCACCCCAAGGTGCAAAAAACGCTACGGGAAAGAAGATTACATATAGATTTGCAAAAGTAGTATACTGAGTTACATTCACCCGAATGACAAAATCACCTGATACGGCCGCGTTTTCTGGAAGATTTGAGATGATTACAAGTTTTGTTTTCAATTCACCCTCTCCACCGGCTGATACTATGGAGGGATCAAAATAGACGGTAAATGAATCTTCAGGTAAGTCTCCAATAATATCGATCGCAAACTCAAAATCCATAGCTTTTTGGACACGACCAAGCGGCTGATCTTTAGATAGTTTATAGCCAGTATTATCTGAATTTGGCATTCCTATTGTTATTTCAGTTTTATTCAGATAAGTAAAATCTATAGCATCTGGTTTAGCTGTCCAAAAAGTTGGCTCCATGAACATAAAAGCTTTCCACGGAGTTTTAAAAGGGTTAAATAGTATTTTAGCAATAGGGCCTTCAGAATAGCTATATTTAAAGAGTCGCATCCAGAGTTTATCTATGATTCTATCATTTTGTTGAGCTGAAGCTTGCTGGGCTAAAACAGTTGTTGAGAGAAGAACACAAACGAAAAAGATGGATAAGATTTTTTTACGTATCATTTGTAATCTCTCCCATTTACTTTTTGTCGTTTTTTAACAATAAAAACAACAGCAACCAAAGCAAACAAAACAAAAACCAACTCAAACCCTGGCGTAGAAAAACCTTTGCTCTGAACAATAAAAGATAATAAGTAACTTTCTCCCTTTAACGTTTCATTTCCAAAATACGATGGTATGATTGAGACTCTAATTATCCCTCTTTCATCATGATACCCAAATCCATATGGAGGTTCCACAGTAAGTCGAAAAGTTTTCTTTGAGTCACCACCAGTAATCTTTGATCCAATTACATCACTTTGAGCAATAAAAGCAGACCATCCTTCGGGCACATCTAGCAATTCAAATGAAACTCGTGTTTTTGCATTTCCTAAATTTTCTATTTCGATATCAAAATTTGCAGTATCCTTAGGTCCTACCAAATCAAAATTATTAAGTGGGTTTATTTTTAAAAATGGTAGATAACCTGGAGTAAAAGTAATATCGTGAGTAACTGTTATTCCATCTACAGCTCCAACTCTACTTGCTGATGCCTTGATTTTGATTTTCCCCGTTGAAAATGCAAAGGCGTTTTCGTTAATTACCAAGCTTAAATTAATATTTTTAGATTGCCAATCATTAGAAACCGGTATACCAAGCTTATTTGGTAGTATGGTAGCTTTACACCAATCTGGTGCCTCAACAACGCTTAGTTCAATAATAGATGGGATTGGTGATTTCGTGTAGTATGGCATTATATACTCAGCGAAATAACCATTGACTCTTGTACTGATTGTTATTGGAATGACTTTTATCATCGTCACTGGTAAAAGAGCAGATTCCGCGGCAACTTTATCGTATTCTATTTTCATTTCATTATAGCAAACATATATGTTATCAGTTATCCAATTTTTAATCGGCTGTTTAGCTGCCTTAGATGCAGGGGACATAGTAACAAATAATAAACTAGTCAATAACAAAAAGGTAATAATGCCTATTTTGAATTTATTTAACTTTGCATTCATTGTCGTATCGCCATGACAAATATTTAAATTATTTAATATTTATATTATCTTTTGTTATATTTAAATATTACTGTATAATTATTATCCATTATAACGAATCTAAATAATGATTTAAATCCATATTTAATTCTCTAGTGCAAATTATTAATTTATATATTGGAAATTAAAAGAAAAATTTACTTTTATAGAGATGTTGCTATGCTAGCGGAATTGCCAAGTTAGCTTCATTTCCTTGTTTTTTGTAGTTTTTTAACAATAAAAACAACAGCGATCAAAGCAAACAAGACAAAAACCAACTCAAATCCTGGCGTAGAAAAACCTCTACTTCTAACCTGGAAAGTAAGCTCTTTTTCTCCTGTCGTTAGAAGGGTTTCTTGATCAGCACCAGCAAAATATTGTCCCACATAGGAGATTTTGATATTTACAAGCTCGTCATGATAACCAAATCCATATGGTGGTGTAACTGACAATATAATCGTTTTTTTTGCATCATCGCCAGTCGCTGCAGATCCAACGAGTATATTCGCTTGGATACTAGCAGTCCAACCTTTGGGTACATCTAATATCTTAAAAACAACCTCTGTTTTTGCATTGCCTAAATTCTCAAGATTAATTTCAAAATTAGCGGCTTTTCCTGGAGAAACATCTTTATACATGGTCGCTGGTGTAGCAGAAACAATAGGTAAATAAGCGGGCGTAAATGTAATTTCACCAGTATAAGTTGCTTCGATTATTTCATATAAAAAATATTTTTGAGGCGTAGAATGCATTTTTAATTTTATTATCACTGGCCCTGCAGCAGGAGCATTTTCTTTGAAAGATACGTACAATTGAGCGTCTTCATTGTAGGTCACACCAGTTGTGGGTTTTATATTAATGAGATTAGGTTGAACTGTGGCAGTACAATATGATGGTGTTTCTTCGACAGACAAACTAATCTGAATTGGAATATTTGCTAAACGATTTACAACTGATTCTGCAAATAGACCGGTGACCATACAACCTATTTTAACACCTATAACTGTTGGTCCAGATAAAGGTATAATCTGGGTTGCTTTATCTGGATCCAAAGGTTGTACTGATAATACTACTGTACCTTTAAAAGGTGGCCATATACCTGCTGAAGCAGATGGCATTAATACAGCAAATAGGCTAATTAGAAATATACCCATTAGGATACTCGCTTTAATTGCCCTAAGATTTTTTGTCATTTTTATCACCATATTATATATTTTCACTATATTATTTACTTTTACCCATATTTAAACATTATTGTACACTTCTTACACTTTTTAATGTATACTTTGGTTTAATTACAGAATTATATATAACTTTCATTATATAAAAGGGTTTCCTTTTTATATATATTACTATTAGTTGAGTTGCCTGTTCTTGGGCGTTTATTATATCATTGTTTTCCATCATATCTATACCAACATATTATCTAATTTTTAAGAATATACTCTCCAGGCATATATAATGATACAGATCCTGTGATTTTTATTGTATTATTCTCCCTCAACATATTATCATGTTAAACTATAACAAAAAGTTATATAAATACATTATGTGATTATAATCACAAAATAGAGGATGGTTGTTATGGTAACAATAAGCCACATTGTACAAAAATTGGTAGACGACAAAATATTCATACAAGAACCTATGAGTAAAGGAATCGTTTCATATGGATCTCTAGCAGAACAAATAAAACCAGAGATAGAAAAAGAACTAGGCAAAAAAGTTAAAACACATGCAATAGTCATGGCACTAAGACGATACACAGATACAATCAAAGAAAAACATAAAGATGTAAACTTTGATTACTCATCAGAAATCATATTAAAAACAGATGTCTGTGATATCGCACTACGTAGATCTTCTTCATTATTAAAAAAACTCAAAAGTCTATATGATGTTGTAGATTTTGAAAAAGGAGATATTCTTAATATAATACATGGGGGACACGAAGTTAGCGTAGTAACCAATGACAGATACAGAGAAAAATTACTTTCAATTTTAAAGGGAGAAAAAATCCTTAATTTAGAAAAAAATCTAATATGTTTAACTCTTACATATTCAAAGAATTATCTTTACACACCAGGAGTAATTTACAATGTTGTCAGAAATCTGGCTTGGGAGAACATCAATATCTTCGAGATTGTATCAACCAATACAGAACTAACCTTTATTTTACACAAAAAAGATGCGGTTAAAGGTTACAATGTCTTAGAAAGATTAGTGGAAAAAAATAAAGCATAAAAATTATTTTGCAAAGCCACTTCTTAACTTTAACAGTTAAAAAAATAAAATAAATTCATAATTTTTATTCGGAGATAATTCTTTATTGTACAACGTCAATATCTGAAGTTTCTGTTTTATTTTCTGTTTTTTCTGTTTTTACTTCTTTTTTCTTCTTAGGAGCAGCTACCCTTGGCGGGAAATATGACAAGATGATTATATCTCCAACAGCGTTAACCCATCTGTACGGAACAGCAACATCGACATTGCCATCTACGAGTGCAGGGTTTGTGTTGGTGACAAGTAGGCTGCTTATACGTTTTTCGTCCATATCTACGAATATATTTCTAACATGTCCAACATATACTCCGTCGCGTGTGTAAACAGGTAGTTTCAGAAAAGACGTAATCTCGTCTGCCTTCATGTCAGGGGCTTTTTCAATCATGAGACCAAAATACATTATCTAATATTAAAATGTGATGGTAAATTGAAATATTTTTGAACTGCAACATGTTACCCCAGAGTCAGATGGAAAGGAAAGAGAATAATAAGAAAAGGCATGAAATAATATTAAAAGAATTAGATAAATATAGAGATAGGGATTTTACTTTTGCTAGCGGACGAATACTTGGCTCCATGTGCACCCAGCCACACCCAATTGCAAAGGAGGCTTACTTCAAGTTTTTAGAAACCAATCTGGGAGATCCAGAGCTTTTCCCAGGCACAAAAGATATTGAAACAAAACTAATCTCATTTATCTCTGATTTGTTAAATGCACCAAAGGGTTCTGCCGGGCAGATAGTCAGTGGCGGTACAGAAGGGAACGTAAATGCTATGTGGCTTGCAAAAAAACTAACAAAAAAAAGAGATATCATAATACCTAGGAGTGCACATTTTTCATTCCAGAAAATAGCATCACTTATGGATATGACGCTTGTCACCCTGCCTTTAACTAAAGATTATCTTATTGATATCACTAAGTTAAAAGAAAAAATAAGTAAGAATACTGCTGCTGTTGTAGGCATAGCTGGCTCTACCGAGCTTGGAACAATAGATCCTATACCAGAGTTGAACGACATATGCTTGGATGAGCATGTTTTTTTACATGTTGACGCCGCCTTTGGCGGTTTTGTAATCCCTTTTTTAAAACAGATAGGTTATGATTTACCTGATTTTGATTTTAAACTAAAAGGTGTGAACACAATATCAATAGATGCCCATAAGATGGGATATTCAGCTATACCCCTCGGCGCACTTATTGTTAGAAACAAAAAATGGATTGATGAGATAAGCGTGGAATCTAATTGTGTTAGCAGTGAGAGGCAGAGCGGCATCCTTGGTACTAGATCAGGAGGACCTGTTGCTGCAGCATACGCGGTGATAAGATATCTTGGCAAAGATGGCTACAGAGAGTTGGTTAAAAGATGCATGGAAAACACATACTATACTCAACGCAGAATAGAAGATATCGGGCTGGAATTAGTTACAAGACCCGTTATGAATGTAATTGGAGTTAAAATGAAAAAACCTTCAAGGGTTGTTAATAAACTCACCAAATACGGGTGGAAGGTTAATAAAATGGATAAGATATCCTGTGTCCGCATTGTTTTAATGCCACATGTGACAAAAAAGACTATTGATGATTTTATACCTGATTTGAAAAAAGTTTGTGAGGAGGTTGGAGAACTATGAGTCTTGAGTTATTGAAAAAATCTGTGTTTGAAGCACCCATTGTGAAAAAAGGCGACTATAATTATGTTATTCATCCTATAACTGATGGCGTACCATATATCAGACCAGATTTATTGGATGAAGTAGCCAGAGAGATGCAAAAACTCATAAAAGAATGTGGTAAAATTGATAGAATTGTGACCATGGAAGCCATGGGCATACCCCTTGCCTCAGCAGTTTCACTGAGCATGAAGATACCGTTTACAATTATTAGGAAGAGATCCTATGGTTTGCCTGATGAGGTCAGCGTCGAGCAAGTTACCGGTTATTCTAAGTCAAAACTCTATATAAATGGCCTGAAAAAAGGTGACAAAATTGTTATTGTTGATGATGTGCTAAGCACAGGTGGTACGCTTAAGGCTGTGCTATCTGTTTTTAGAAAAATGGGTGTAGACATAAAAGGTGTTTTCATAGCTATTGATAAAGGAAATGTGGCAGATAGGATACAGGATGAATACGAGGTACCCATAACTGCTTTGATAAACATAGATGTTGTAGATGGCAGGGTTGTTATAAAAAACATTTAGGAAAAGTATTTCATAGTGGTTGTATTATTGCATAGGTGATAAACCATGGTAGAAAAAATAGCGCAGCATACACATTGCCAGATGTGTGGCAAGGCAGTTACAGTTAATGAAACTCTTTGCTCAGAAGAATGTAAACAAAAATACCAGAACATCCTTAAAAAAAGGAGACGCTACGTATATATAATGTACGGGGCAATTGCTGTAATGATAATATTGTTATTATGGTCCTCTATGTCTCCCACAGTTTAACATAAGGCATAATTTTACTGCAAAAAAATTAAAACGATAAAAGAAATTTTTATGTTTCAGCTATTTCTTCCTGTATATCTATAACCATTTCGGTTAGAACATCTTCGAATATATGATGGCGATATTCTTTTATCGAGCCGTTTGCAAGGTGAACTCTAGCTACGAAGTCTCGCCCATCCTTTATTATTTCTATATGGCATACTGTCTCCATTGGTACCCCTTAAATCTTTAAACCGAATTAATCAAATGTATTTATACTTTTTGCGGATAAGGTTAATGTGTAATTTCATGATATAATTTATTTGGGGTGAGTAAATTTGGAGAAAGTTAGAAAAGCTGTTGTAGCTGGCCAGTTCTATGAGTGGGATAAGAGAAATCTTGAAGATAGCATTAGAAAGTGTTTTCTTGATAAGCGTGGACCTGGGAGTCTTCCAAAGTTTGCTGAAGATAGTAAAAATGTATTAGGCTTGGTTGTACCTCATGCTGGCTATGTTTATTCTGGTGCTATAGCTGCTCATTCATATTATTATCTTTCAAAAAATGGTTTTGCTGACACGTTTATAATTCTTGGACCAAATCATACAGGACAGGGTTCAGGAGTCTCAGTTATGACAGAAGGCATATGGGAAACACCATTTGGGAAAGTACCTGTAAATGAAAATCTTGCCAAACAGCTATGCAAAAGTATAATAGATAAGGACGATAGCGCACATGCATATGAACATAGTATAGAAGTCCAACTACCCTTTTTGCAATTTATTGCAGGAACTAAAAAATTTGATTTCGTACCAATCTGTATGGCTATGCAGGATTTTGAGACATCCAATGAAGTTGGCGAAATATTAGCAGATGCAATAAAAAAAACTGGAAAAAAGATAACAATTATTGCCAGTAGTGATTTTTCTCATGCTGGTTTTAATTATATGAGTATGCCGCCGAAAGGTATGCGGGTTGATGAGTACGCAGAAAAACAGGATGGGATGGCTGTAAAAAAGATCCTTGATATGGATCCCAAGGGGCTCATCGATGTTGTGCATCAAAACAATATCACTATGTGTGGTTATGGTCCTGTGGCAGCTATGCTTGTTGCAACAAAGATATTAGGTGCCAAGCAAGCAGAATTGCTTAAATATGGGACCTCCTATGAGGTGCAACCCAGCAGCTCCTGTGTTGGATATGGCGCATTAGCTGTGCATTAAGGTGATAAACTTATGAAAGAGAAACCAGTCAAAGACATTCAACTGAAAAAAGGTATGAACTCAAACGATTTGATAAAAGAGTTTTACGAATCTGGTGGTTTCTCTGCAAAAAAAGTGGCTATAGGCGTTGACATAATTGAAAAAATGATTAAACAAAAAGATTGTGTAAAATTTCTTTCTTTTCCCGCGTGCATATGCTCAACAGGCACTAGAGGGGTTATAAAAGAGCTGTTGAAAAGAAAACTTTTTGATGTTGTTATTACAACTACTGGTACATTGGATCATGATATAGCAAGAGTCTGGAAAAACTATTACCATGGCTCTTTTATGGCAGATGATGGGGAACTACGTAAAAAGGGAATTAATAGACTTGGTAATATTTTCATCCCAAACGAATGCTATGGTAAGATACTTGAAGATAAAATGCAACCTATCTTAAATGAGATCTATAAATTAAAACAAAAATGGTCAACAAAAGAACTTGTTTGGGAATTTGGTAAACGTCTTGAAAAAGAAAAAAATGGTAAAGATTCCATACTATATTGGGCGTGGAAGAATAAGATACCGGTTTTTGTACCAGGTATTACCGATGGTGCTTTTGGTTCTCAGTTATGGATGTATTACCAGGAACACAGGGATTTTACTATAGACCTATTAAAAGACGAACAGGAAATCTCAGATATTATATTTGATGCAAAAAAAAGTGGTGCTCTTATAATTGGTGGAGGGATTTCAAAGCATCATGTTATATGGTGGAATCAGTTTAAAGACGGACTAGATCACGCCGTTTATATAACGACAGCAACTGAATACGATGGTAGCCTTAGTGGCGCTCAAACAAGAGAAGCTATATCTTGGGGTAAACTTAAAGAAAAAGCAGATAACGTAACAATAGAAGGAGATGCCACAGTTCTGTTGCCATTGATGGTTAGTGCATTATTTGAAAGAATATAGATTAAAAATTATAAATCAGACACATCAGATCTTTTGTATCTCCCTTTGTTTTTATGAGGGAAAGGTCTTTTTGGAATTGGTTTATCCAAAAAACCGCACAGTTTATCCCAACCATCTCCTTCAAATAGGTTCATTATTAAAAGTTGTGAAGGTTTTTTTTGAAAATAATCAATTATTTCTCTGTTGTGTTCGTCATATCTTTTAATAGCCCTCTCTAATTGCTCTGAATCTTTTATTTCTCCCGACGTACCTTTGAAGTAATTCAGAATACTTTTCTCAAGAGATTTATTGTCTCGAATTGTTAATATGAATTTGCTATTCGGAAAAGCCTCATCGAGTTTTTTATAAAGATCCTTCCTTGGCATTGGGCTGTCCGTGTAAGCATCGTAATTAAGTTTTTTGATATACTCTATCCATCCCTGTTTGGGCATTTTTCCAGCTCTTAAAAAATGTCCTGTTCTGTATCCTAGAATGCTAAGCGCCTCTGATAATGAGTTTGTACCTGTTTTAAAAAAACCTATACAAAAAATTTTATAATCACTCTTTTTTTTGAATAATGGGATAAAAAAGTTATGCATCTTCTGATAATATTTGAAAAAAAATAAGTAAAACTTTACCAAATATATTGGTACGCTTTTCATAGGTCATGGATGGCCGATATGATTATAAATTTAACTTTTTCGTTATTAGAAATATTTTATAAAAGGTCATTGCCAAAATAATGCTCTCATAGCCGCTTTGATTTGACTAGGTAATTCTGGTAATTTTCTACCTTCGTAAAGATCAATTACACCTTGAACATAGGCTTTTACTGTTTCATTGAAATACCATCTGCCATAATCAGCATCGGCCCTAGCCGGACTACCAATATAACCATCCTTCAAGCCAAGTTGTTTGAATTTTTTGCCGATAGTTCTTGGTGAGCTTGTATCTCTATATATACTCTGTAAATTCTTATGAGATTCATCTACAAGATATGGATACTGATATTTCATTAGTGAAGTCTCACGGAAACAAGCATGAACCTCTTTACTTGTATCAAAACCAAGTTTAGGCTCACGTTTCTCTGTTTCGTTGTTGTAAAAATATGGTCCCCATGGCTCACATGTTTTCATACCGTATTTTGAATCCAGTTTTTTCATCGCGGAATAAACACCTTTTAGGTGGCCAATTGCCATGTGATAACTGCATATAACAAGGTATTTGAAACCATGATTTGCAAGAGATGAACCAATGCCATAAACAATGTCTCTAACGGTTTTACTACTCACAGAAATACTACCAGGAAAATCCGTGTTGAACTTACAGTAGCCAACCGGTACAGATGGTAAAAGAACATAAGTCAAAGAAGGATTCTTTTCATTTAATATTTTTATTGCCTCAACAGCAGCATCCTTAGCGGTTAAATAATCTGTTCCCACAGGTAGATGAGGACCATGTTCCTCCATAGGATTAATCGATAAGAAGAAAATTGTTTTATCTCTATCTAATGCATCTATCTGTTTCCAGCTAAGTTCTTCGAATTTGATGATTTTCATTTCCTTCTTTTTATTGTTGTTTTTCAAGTTATTACCTCGCAGTCATCCTCGTGTATTATCACTGTGTGCTCAGCTTGTGTAACAATACCTCTTTTTGCATCAATTAGCTGAGGGTAATCTTTTATGCATCCGACCATTAAAAGCTTTCTCAATTCAATATCAGTATTTTGTAAAAGGTTTTTACACCATCTTTCCGCAAACGGCAGTGTATTAAAATTTTTATGTATTTTCATGGCAAGAACCCTTGTTCGTATATCTCTTATTATCTTAGTTCTGGTAGATCCAGTGTACCGGTATATGTTACTGCTTTTAGCTGATATAACATGACCTGCGCCATCGGTTGCAAATGGTTCTATAGCCACTACATCCCCATTTTTTGGTTTCTTTATGTCTAATCTATTTTGAACATTTGGTATGGACAAACCAGAGTGAAGATTATTTTTTTCAAGACCATGCCCCGTTAGATTGTCTATAGGCTTGTAGCCATAGGACGTGATAGTTTCCTGTATAATTTTGCCTATATCAGAAAGTTTAACTTTTGCGCTCACCAAAGCAATTGCGTTATCCAAAGCATGCCTTGAAGCTTTTATCATATCTGTGTACTTATTTGTTCCAACCTCAATAGTAATAGCAGTATCACCAATATAGCCATCTATATGTGCTCCAACATCTAGTTTGACCACATCGCCCTTTTTAAAAACTAGATCAGTATCAGAGTGCTTTGGTGTGAAATGAGCAGCTATCTCATTTATAGAGATGTTAACAGGAAACGCTAGACCAGCACCAGCTTCCAGGATCTTTGATTCAACTTTATTAACAACCTCCAAAAAACCTACTCCTTCTTTTATCAATTTAGCTCCATAGTCCCTAGCATCACCTGTAATCTTACCCGCACGTCTGTATTTATCGTAAACAGAGTCATCCATGCCCTGTCACATCCTCTATCTCTTTTTTTGTTATTTTGCCTTCACGTAAAACCATCAGTTCATTATCAGTCATATCAACAATAGTGGACGGTAAACCCTCTAAAACACCATGGTCTAAATAAGCATCTACGCCTTTTAGCTGAACACTTATATCGTTTACATTATTTGGTGTTTTCATATTATGAATATTCGCACTCGTAACTGTAAGAGGACCAAAGATGGAGAGTAACTCAAGAGCAAACTTGTTATCAGGTACCCTAACAGCAACCTTATCAAGTCCACTTGTAAGAATATCTGGAACAACGTCTTTCTTATTTAAAATCAAAGTCAGCTGACCTGGAAGAAAACGCTCTGCTAGAAGCCTAATTTTTTTGTCAACAAAAGCAATTTTTTCGATATCAACAAAGCTGGAAACAGCAACAGGCAATGGAACATCAAAAGGTCGTTTTTTGACTTTGAAAACCTTTTTAACAGCATCCTCATTAAAAATATCAGCACCCAAAGCATACAACGTATCAGTAGGGTATACTACAAGACCACCATGTTTTAAAGCTTCTATAGCCTTAAATAAATCAATTTTAACCATATCTATTTCTTTTCTGTTTTAAAAAAATCACCTAGAGTAAGACCAGGACGAGAACCACCAGTAGCAGTACTAACATGTTTTACTTCCTCAAGCAGAGAAATACCGAGTTCTTTCTCCAACTTACTGATAGTGCTATCAGATGGGCGAAGGTCACCATTCTCAATTTTAGCTATAGTAACCATCCTTTCACCTATACGAAAACCTAGTTCCTCACGTGATAAACCCTTCTTTTCCCTAGCGTTTTTAATAAGATCATTCCAACCAGAAACCAGTTCTTTTGTCATACCAGCGTATACATCCCTCTCCCTAGGCTTTCTAATTAAACCGATATTCCTCTGAACATTAGAAGGAGTCTTAACGACAGTTTCTTTGACACTTTGACCGTATTTCATGCAACCAGGACAAAGCATCATTCTAACGCCATCAACAAGACCCGGTTTACAATCAAAATAATCATTGCCACATAGCTCGCATTGCATACTTAATTCCCCGACTCAGAACAATAAATCAAACCTATATCAGGCCAGCCTTCTGAAGGGCCATCAAATCTTCGGTACTAAGTTTTTCTCCTCGTTTAAACTTTTCAAATATCTCATCCGCTTCTTTCTGAGCAGTTGTAGTATCTTCTTCTTTCTTACGCTTTCTCTTCTTTTCATGGTCAGTCGTTATCTTCCGCTCAAGATCATGAATCTTGTCAACATAATCGATAAACTCACGATGTACATTATCTGCCTCAATCTTAGTCAACACAATTTCTTCTTGAATCTCATTAACTCTTTTCACAAAGCCATCTAACTGTTTAATCAAAGTTATCATGCTTTCATGTTCTTCCTGCGCTCTCTTAGCAAGTTTCTCAACGGTATCATGCTGTTTCTCAGCCTTTTGTTTTAGAATTTTTTCTTCCTCAACAGCTTTTTTAAGCTGAGGATCCTTGTTTAAAACCTGTTCCTGCGACTTAATCTTAGCATGAAGCCCAGATATGATTTCTATCAATTTCCTCTCTTTCTTCGGAGACATAGGCTGTGTCATCTGCTCGGTTTCCAGGTTTCTGAGCTGCCTTTTAAGCTCATTTAGGTTCGTACCCATAGCAGAATGCTGTGTTTTCTCAAGTTGTTCAACTAGCTTCCTAGCCTCGTTATAACCCCTATTAAGTTTATTTCTCTGCTCTTTAGCGTGTTTAACTCTCTCGTTTAAATCATCTCTGTTCCTCTTATGTTCACCGATTTTGTTTCTGAGATCCCTAACCTTTGAGTTAAGTTCGTCTCGCTCATCTGCTAGTTTCTTTGATTTAAGATGAAGTGTATTCCTTTTTTCCTTTAACTCGTTCGCTTTTTTTTGGAATTCATCTTTATTTTTCTTCCAATCCTCTATTGATTCACTCATTAGTAACCCCGTATAACAGCTGATTTGCTTCTTTTAGGTAAAATATAATGTATTTATTAAGTATTTCGTAATATAATATACAATTCAGGGATTCTTCCCCTTGTACCTTTTCTGATACATAAATAATCCATCGATGATAACAGCCAATATACCTGTTATAAAAACCATATCGAAAACATTTGCTCCGCCAATAACTGCAGGTGACCCAATTTTTGCAGGGTAATTAAGTAAACCTAGCAAATGAAATACATCAGCACCAATTAAAACACCAATCGTACCGGAAACGTATGCTAGTGGTGCTGCCTGACGGAAGTTTTTCCATAGCAATATTGCTGAGAGTATGCTAGCTAAAAAAGCCGGTATAAGCCACAGCGGAAAAGGTGAGACTATACCTTTGTTAGGATCAGGGTATGTAACAAAGAATGTGACTATGGCAACAAATACTATACCCATAACGATTTTTTTTATTGGTAGTTTCTTTCTAATTATAAGATAAATGCTTAGTAGTATAGGTATTATTGCGCCACCTGTGTTAATGCCTACAACCCAATTGTTATAGGTGAATAATTGAATGTTTGCAAAACTAAAACCAATGTAACCATCTATTATACCGTATCCTAGTATAAATGAAACGAAAATAATTATCGTTGCCTCTATTGATGAGAAGCCCATGTCTTTGAATGCTTTTGTTGCAATTAGATATGCCATGTAAAGAATTAGTATAGGGAGGCTAACATAGAGAATGTAAAGCCCTAGTTCTGTTAAAGTTATTGCAAACATAGTATAAGTAAAGGATGTTGGTGCTAGTTTATAAAACCTAATATAAAAAATTTACATGATTTTTATAAGTCCGTGGGTTCAAATCCCTTCCCCTGCACTAATATAACATAAAAATACATAACTATTTTAACAAACCAAATTTTTTATTTTTTGCAGTCATCTTTATGAAATGTTTCAGACTTTTTTGAAACGCCTTATTACCATGACGTCTACGACTTTCGATGAAACCTATACGAACTCTTTTATAATCCTCTGGAAACTTCTCAAAGTTCTGCCATGCTTGTGCATCATCTTTTAAAAATTTGAGTATATCAGAAGATATGATGAGTTTTTCTTTATTATCTTTTGATACATCGAAGACTTTCGATATAGCATTAAGCCCAAAAGCAGTCATTTTCTTTTCTTTAATTAGTTTGTGAATACGAACTTTATTCATTTCAGAAAGCATGCTTTTTGGTTTCCTTGGAGAAAATCTTTGGGCAAATTTTTTGTCATCTATACCTTTTTGGATGCTGTCTATCCAGCCGTAACAGAGTGCTTCTTCAACAGCATCATTGTATGGTATTCTTGCTTTACCAGATGATTTTCTATAATTAATCAGCCAGATTTCTTTTTCTTTATTATGATTTTCAGCAAGCCATGAACGCCATTGCTTTCTATTAGTTAGATAAAGTGTTTTTCCCAACTTCATAGTTTTATTGAAGATAACTAATGTTTATTTAAAATATCTTTTTTGTTCAACAGGATTAAAACATATTTTTTACCGGTATTTAGGTGTTCAAATCCCTTCCCATGCACTAATTTCGTTTCCACCCTAAAGTATAAGTTCTAAGAAATGATTCTATAAATAGAACCGCATGAAACTGTTTGAACCTTCCATGAAGAAGATGGTTTTTTTCCTATTGTTGTTTATAATTGGATGTGGGTTTTTAACTGGCCCTTATGAAATTATAGGACCTGGAAGTCCTGGGCATGAAATTACTTGGGGGATGTTTGGAATAACTTTCGGAGACACTTCCAATGATATAGGACTTTTGATAGTTTACTGTTCAATATTTCTACTAGTTATTAGTCTAGTTTTTCTAGTTGTTTATTTCATAAAGAAATTTAAAAAATAGATATTATTGATACATCCATTTTTATGACTAAACTGGTGTTCAAATCCCTTCCCCTGCACTTTTTACACTAATTTAATTTCCCATCTAAAAAGAAATACTTACTAGATGGTAGTATAAATCATTAAAAAGGGTTAATAAACCTTCTTTATATTTCGGTAGAAGAAAACTGTGATTTGATATGGACTCGTTTCTAAAGAAAGAATGTGATTTACAATTCTTCCATGAAAATTGTTTCATAAGAAAACAATGCCCTTCATGCAAGGATTACTTTTGGACTTTAGATAGTAATGTAAAGTTTTGTGGCGATAAATCCTGCGTAGATTTTAGTTTCATTGGCAAACCTTTTGGTAAAAAACATTTTACTCTATCAGAGGTACGTAATAGTTTCTTAGATTTTTTTGAAAAAAACGGCCATTCAAGGCTTCACTACCCTCAGACAGGTGAGCGCTATCCTGTTGTTGCGCGATGGCGTTCAGATATATATCTAACAATAGCTTCTATAGCTGATTTCCAGCCGCATGTTACATCAGGTGTTGTACCCCCACCAGCTAACCCGTTGGTTATATCACAACCCTGTATAAGACTCAATGATTTAGAAGAAATCGGCGTCAGCGGTCGTCATCTTAGCATGTTTGAGATGATGGGACATCATGCTTTTAACAAAAATAAGGATGAGATCTACTGGAAGAACCAAACTGTCGCCTATTGCGATGAATACTTCAAAAAACACATAGGAATCCAGAGAGAAAAAATCAACTACAAAGAGCAACTGTGGGATGGTGGTGGCAACGCAGGTCCATGTTTAGAGGTTCTTGCTGGTGGGCTGGAGATAGCAACACTAGTGTTCATGAACATGAAAGAGGATGTAAACGGTGATTTCACCATCAACGGTAAAAAGTATTCTCCTAATCCGCTAAACATTGTTGATACAGGTTACGGTTTAGAACGTATAGCCTGGATTTCTCGCGGCACTAAGACTGTGTATGAGACTGTTTTCCCAGAGATAATAGAATGGCTGATAAATAACTCCAAAAACAACTCCGATATGATTAGTATCTACTCTCTAGCAGATCATTCAAAGTGCCTTGCGTTCATGCTTGGTGATGGTATTGTACCATCAAATGTGAAAGCAGGTTACCTAACTAGACTTATAATCAGAAGGGCCCTTAGATTCATTGAAAAACTAGGAGTTAACGCACCACTAAAAGAAATAGTGGAAATGCAGTTTGAGTTGCTTGGAAAGGATTTTCCGTCTTTGAAACAGCATAAAAAACAGGCTGCTGAGATACTTGATATTGAAACCAGCAGGTTTTCAGATACACTCTCAAAAGGAGAGACTCTTGTTAAACGTATAATAAAAGAAAAAGGAAACATAGACAACAATGCGCTAATAGTCTTGTATGACACACATGGTATACCCCCAGATGTTGTGAAAAACATAGCTAAAAACGAAGGAGTAAATATTGGTATACCAAAGAATTTTGATTCGATGATAGCAGAGTTACATTCACATGAAAAAGAAGAAGAAAAAGTAGAGGATGCACAGACGGATTTACCTACAACCAGACTGCTTTATTACGATGATCATTACACAAAGGATTTTGATGCTAAGGTTATATGGTCTAAAGAAACAGATGATGGAACTGAGGTGATTCTCGATAAAACAGCCTTCTACCCAGAAGGCGGTGGACAACCAGCTGACAAAGGAGTACTAAAGGCCAAAGGTAAGAACATAAATGTAAAACATGTCATAAAAGAAGGAAACTCAGTTATACATATTTTAGATGAAAAACTCGATGTAGGTGAAAAAGTACATGGAATCCTTGACTGGGATCATAGATACACACTTATGAAACATCATACAGGAACCCATGTTGTTAACGGCGCTCTCCGAAAGTTGTTCGGCGAACATATATGGCAAGCTGGTTCGCAGCTTGGTGTGAACGAGGCGCGTTTTGATTTTTCACATTACAAACCAATTAATGACGACGAAATTAAAGAGATTGAAAAATTGGCTAATGATTTTGTGAAAAAAGGTGCTGTTGTAGAAAAGAAGGTTATGGAACGTAACGATGCTGAAAGAACATACGGCTTCAGGCTTTATCAGGGCGGTGTTCCCCCAGGCAACATGATCCGTGTTTTAAACGTCCAGGGCATAGATGTCGAGGCATGCGGTGGTACTCATCTAAATAATATAAACGAGATTGAAAAAATACGCATTTTAAAAGCTGAACGAATACAAGATGGCGTAAACAGAATTTTTTTCGCAGCAGGAAAAATGGTTGATGCATACCAAAAAGAGGAAAAAGAACTGTACGATAGGATTGTTTCACTGATATCAATAACATATACGCTAAGAGAAACAAAAAATATTCCCGAACAGTTAAAAGAAGCTGCAAATATATTCTCCATTTCAGTTGATCAACTTGAAAAAACTCTGCAAAGATTTTTAAGAGAAACCGGTAAAAAAGAGAAAACAGCAGTAAAAGATTTGGTTGAGGCCTGCGATCATTTATTCAGTGAATGGAAGAAGACACAGAAGATGAAAAAGACAATCTCAACTGATGATATCGAACAATTGAAGGGTAACGCCGAACAGATACCTGGAACTGAAATAAAATTAATAACATGGGCCGACCATCCGATTTCAAGTGCTACTGCAACAGCAGGGGCAATAACCGAGGAACCTAACTATATAGTCCATATACACGATGGAAACAACATTATCTCAGCAGCATCACAAAACATCACAATTGATCTAAGAGAGATTTCCAGGGAAATTGGTAAAATTCTTGGTGGCGGCGGAGGCGGACGAGAAAAAATGACGCAGAGTGGGGGCCCAAAAAAAGAAAAAATACCAGAAGCCTTGGAAATAGCAAAACAATTAACAATAAAAGCATTGGAAAAAACAACTAAAGTTAAAACTAAAAAGAATTAAATTTTATTAAAAAATCTAGTTTTTAGAGCGGGTAAGCTATGTGTACTGCTACTACAATAACTGCTGTTGCTATGCACAATGCTATGACTAGTTTCGGGTTTATCTTAAGTGATGTCTTTTCTTCTGCATCAAAGTAACGTATAAGTCCTGCTGCAGAGTGGAATCCTTCTCCTTTCTTTTGAGCCATATTTATCCTTGTTTATCCCATAAAGAGTTATACTATTTTAGCTTTGCTATGACGGAGGAGATGATGGTTGTTTTTGATATGTAGAAAACATCTAAATATTGAATACATATACCTATTTCAAAGGGTGTATTGTAAATGAAGGAGATAGATTCTCTTGTTAAGAAGGCTTTAAAATATAAACAGAGCGGATTCAGTGATTATGAGATAGCTGAGGAACTAAACATTTCTAAAGAAACAGCATCTTGGCTTTTAAATAAAAGTAAACAGAAAAAACCCGAGGGAGACCTTAAGGTTGGTTGGCGTTCTATTGGTGCCTATCCATCTAGAATAAGTTTTATATCTGATGCATTATGCGACATTTTATTAGAGGAATGTGAGAATAGAAACCTAGACGTTGATACTGTTGTTGGAATAGCGATAAACGGTATACCATATGCAGCCTTTGTTGCCGATAACCTGGGCCTGGAGCTAGCTGTTTTAAGACCACATCATGACAAAGCAGGTGCTTTTTCCTCCAATTATGCAACAGTGAATGGCAAAACAGTCGTTCTTATAGATGATGTAGTAGGCACAGGTGAAACGTTCAAGAGTGCTATGAAAGCCGTGAAAGCTGAAAAAGGCAAACCTGTTTTGTGTCTAGCTGTTTTAAACAAACGGTCACAAAATGATATAAATGGTGTGCCGCTTCGTGCGCTGATAAGGGCAAGAGTAATTTAAGCCTGTAAGTTTGTCGGTGAATATTGGTTATGCATTGGGCGGATGTTTTAGCGGATGAGTTACTAAAAGAAAAAAAGAAACATGTTCTAGCTACGGGTATAACACCATCTGGTCCGATTCATATCGGCAACATGCGTGAGATTTTGACCACTGATTCAGTTTACAGATGTATTTTGGAAAAAGGCGGCGACGCTGATTTAATTTATGTGGCCGATGACTATGACCCCCTTAGGAAGGTCTATCCTTATCTGCCGCAATCATATGCTGAACATGTCGGTAAACCTATCTGTGAGATACCATGCCCCTGCGGAAAACATAAAAGTTATGCAGATCATTTTTTGATGTCTTTTCTTAACTCGTTGAAAGAAGTAGGCGTCAAACCCAGTGTGCATCGCGCTAGTGAAATGTACAAAAAAGGACTTTATAACGAGTCTATTCAAATTGCTTTAGAGAGCACAAAAAAGATTAAAGATATACTTGAGAAGATTTCCACTAGAAAGATACCTAAGGAATGGCTACCTTTTAATGTCAAATGTGAGACCTGCGGTCGCATATCTACTACAAAACCAACTCTTTATGAGTATCCAATTATCGAATATACCTGTGAGTGTGGTCATAGTGGCGAGGTAGATATAAAGAAAGGTGGCATTGGTAAACTGCCTTGGAGGGTTGACTGGCCTGCACGCTGGAGGATACTTGGTGTAACCTTTGAGCCATGCGGAAAAGACCTTGCAACTGTTGGTGGTGCTAGAGAAACGGGTGCAAAGATCGTAGAAGAAGTTTACGGTTATCCTCATCCAGCCCTGCTTGTCTATGAGTTTATAATGCTGAAAGGACAGGGTGCAATGCATAGTTCTAAGGGCACTGCACTGAGTGCTGAAGAAATGCTTAAGACGACTCCACCAGAAGTCTTGAGATTTCTTATAGTTAAAAACCAGCCTAACAAACATATTGTTTTCGATCCAGGGCTTGGCATACTTGATCTTGTTGACGAATACGATCGAGAGGAAAGAGTATATTTCGCTAAGGAAGAAGAAATAAAAGGTATGAAAGACTTAAAGAAAACATACGAGCTTTCTCAACCACACACTGTACCAAAGACAGCGCCATTACAGTTACCATACAGACATCTAGTCACACTCATCCAAATAGGAAAAAATTGGAATAATGTAAAAAACACGTTGATACGAACAGAGCAAATACCTAAGAATTTAAAGAAAGATGACGAAGAGCATCTCAAGCAGAGAATAGAACATGTCAAATATTGGCTAGAGACTTTTGCACCCAATACAGTAAAATTTGAGGTAAAAGAAAAATTACCAAAGGTAACATTATCAAAAGAACAAAACATTTTCCTATCAAAGTTCAAAGAAGACATAAAAGACCTTAGATGGGAACCAGAGGCGATACACAACAAAATCTATGAAATATCAGAAGAAAACAAACTTCAAATCAAAAATGCTTTCCAGGCCATATATCAGATAATACTTGAACAAGAACAAGGCCCGCGGGCAGGTTACTTTTTATCAAATCTTGACAAAAAATTTGTGTTAGACAGACTTACAGAAGCAGTTAAATAGGTCACATATTTTTAACACAAACGTCTTATGAAGATTTATTTAGAAACATATGGTTGTACTGCAAACAAAAGCGATGAAAGTCTAATTTTAGGCATTTTGAAAAAAGAAAAACATGAAATAATTAATAACATGAGAGATGCGGATGTTCTCATTTTACTTACTTGTACAGTTATTGAAACAACAGAACAACGTATGCTTTCCAGATTAAGAACATTTAAAAAAACAAATAAAAAAATAGTTGTTGCAGGGTGTATGCCCTCTGTACAATCAGATTTAATCAAATCAATTGTACCAGATGCTCTTTTATTAACACCACAAAATGTGCATCATGTTAACAATATAATAACAGATGAAAAATCTGTGTTATTGCAGATAGATAAAACACAAACACAAAAATATTTTACCGATGTAATAGCTCCGATATCTATCGCTGAGGGTTGTTTGTTGTCATGTTCATATTGCATCACACATTTTGCCAGGGGAAAACTAAAAAGTTCTCCGATGGAATCGGTTCTTTCAGATGTAAGTTCTGCTCTTAATCAAGGTTGCAAAGAAATTCAACTAACAGCACAAGATACAGCATCCTATGGTTTTGATATAGGTACAAACCTAGGCATATTACTCCAAGAAATATCTAAAATAAATGGTGATTTCAGAGTACGAGTCGGAATGATGAATCCATCTGAAGCCCAGAAAAATCTCCCAATAATATTGTCTGCATACAAAAATCGAAAAATATACAAATTTATTCATCTGCCTGTCCAGTCCGGTGATGACGAAATTCTCAAAAAGATGAACAGATGGTACACAGCGAATCAGTTTATTGAAATATTGAACAAATTTCGTGAAAAATACCTAGATATAACAGTTTCAACTGATGTCATAATAGGTTTTCCAACTGAAACAGAGGAGCAGTTTAATAAAACAGTTGAATTAATAGAAAAAGTGAGACCAGATATTGTGAATATAACCAGGTTTTCTGCTCGTCCATTAACAAAAGCAAAGACTATGAAAGGGCGAATACCAACAGAGAAAGTAAAAGAACGCTCTAAGTTTTTAACAGATTTATGCAGGAAAATATCTAACGAGAAAAATCGTGAACACATTGGAAAAATCTATGATGTTCTTGTTACTGAGAAAGGTAAAAACCAGACTTTTACTGGTAGAGCTGAAAACTATAAGCAAGTGGTAATAAAAGAAAAAGTCAGGATAGGAGATTTTGCGAAAGTAAAAATTGTTGATTCAGCTGACACATATCTTTTAGGAAAACTTATATAGAATACAGATAATGGCGTACAAGTGGTTGAGGATGATTAGGATATCAATTAACGGTTTTGGTAGAATAGGGCGAAATGTCTTAAGAGCAGCATTGCAACATTCTCAGTATGGCAAAAAATTTGAGATTGTTGCTATTAATGACCTCGGCAATACAGAGATACTTGCTCATCTTTTGAAATACGATTCGGTCTATGGAAAATTCAATGGGGATGTTATTGCTAAAAACAATGGAATAGAAGTAAATGGTAGGCTCATAGAATTTTTTTCTGAGATAAACCCCTCTAATCTACCATGGAAAAAATTAAACATCGATGTGGTTGTAGAATCCACCGGCGTGTTCCGCAATCGTGAAGGAGCATCAAAACATCTTGAAGCTGGTGCAAAAAAGGTTGTTATCTCAGCACCTGGCAAAGAACCTGATGCAACCATTGTATTGGGTGTGAACGAAAAAACATACAATGCAAATAAACATCATATTATTTCAATGGCATCATGTACAACCAATAGTCTTGCTCCACCAGTGAAAGTTTTACACGATGAATTTGGTATTGAACAGGGTTTTATGACAACAGTACACTCATACACTGGTGATCAGCGTATCTTAGATTTCCCACACAAGGATCTAAGACGGGCAAGGGCTGCGGCTGTCTCTATTATTCCAACAACAACAGGTGCTGCGAAAGCAGTTTCACTTGTGATACCGGAGCTTAAGGGAAAGATAGATGGAGTGGCAATAAGGGTACCTACACCAGATGGATCGCTAACTGATTTCACATGTGTTCTTAAAAAGGTTGTAACAGCAGGAGATATCAACAACGCGTTGAAAAAGGCATCTGAAACTAGCCTAAGGGGCATTATGCAATACACAGAAGAACCACTGGTATCTGTTGATATCATAGGTGATTCTCATTCAGCAATTATTGATGGTCTAAGTACGAAGGTTATTGGTGAAAAAGGCAATCTCGCTAAGATATTTTCTTGGTATGATAACGAATGGGGCTATTCCTGTAGAATCGTCGATCTGATAAGCTATATGTTCAGTGAAAAGGTATTGGAAATGGAATCGGTAAAACAACTATGATTTTCAATTCAAAATAAAGGAGACGCTAAACAATTTATTTTAAAAAATGTTATAGTTTTAAATAAATACTAATGATTTAGGTTTACAGAGGAGGTTTTGATTTATGAAAGAATACAACACGTTGGATGATTTTAATGTAGAAAATAAGACAGTTTTATTAAGAGTAGATTTCAACATGCCTTTGGATAAAAAAACAATGGATATACTTGATGACACCAGAATTAGACTTGCTCTACCAACAATACAAGAACTGGTAAAGAAAAAAGCAAAAATCGTAATACTTGCTCATCAGGGTAAGCAAGGTAGTTGGGATTTCACATCAATGGAAAAACATGCCAAAAAATTACAGGAATTAATAGGAAAAACTGTAGTCTTTGTAGATGATATTTTCGGAGAGAAAGCAATAAACGCGATAAAAAACCTAAAGCCTGGAGACATCTTATTTTTAGATAACGTAAGAAAATTCCCTGATGAAACACAGAAAAAACCACCAGAAGAACACGCAAAATCTGATTTAATAAGAACCCTTGCTCCTCTAGCAGATTTTTATGTAAATGATGCTTTTGCAGCAGCGCATCGTGCTCAATGCTCACTTACTGGTTTCACCGCAGTTTTGCCATCATGTGCTGGTCGGCTAATGGAAAAAGAACTTACAACTCTTGAAAAAGCGGTGAACAACCCAGCTAAACCATCTGTGTTTCTTTTTGGTGGAGCAAAATTTGCTGATGTTGTAGTAACAATCGACCGCGTTCTTTCAAATAAAATTGCTGACAAAGTCATTTTGATGGGTCTGACAGCAAATGCCTTCTTAAAAGCACAGGGCGTAAGTCTTGGTGAAAAAAATGAGGCAGCATTCGGTGAAGAGGGAACCCCTGAAGTATTTAATGAAATAAGTAAGGTTTTTTCTAAATATAAAAACGATATCTATCTACCAGTTGATTTTGCAATAGAAGAGAATGGAAAAAGAAAAGAAATTGATCTCCAAGATTTACCAGCTACAAACAGCCTCTTTGATATCGGTGAAAAAACAATGAAAAATTACGAAAAAGTGTTAAAGAACGCAAAAACAGTGTTTTTATCTGGACCCTGCGGCGTTTTCGAAAACCCTTTATTTAAAAAAGGAACTGAAGAAATATTCAGATTTATAGCTAACTCAAAAGCGTTTTCTATCGCAGGTGGGGGGCATACAGTTGCGGCAATAGAACAACTCAAAATCAAAAACAACATCTCTCATGTTAGTACGGGTGGTGGTGCACTAGAAAAATTCATGATGGGTGATAAACTCGCAGTGGTTGAAGCATTAAAGAAAGCAAAGAATAAGCCAATTGTAACGTGCTAATAAGAGAAACAGTGAAATAATCCTTTTTATTCTAAGTTTTCTATTAGGGGCTGGTAGATCAGCGGAAGATCGCCGCCTTCGCAAGGCGGAGGCCACGGGTTCAAATCCCGTCCAGTCCATATTTTAAATTATATAACTGTTTTTAATTCTATTAATTATACTTTTAGAAAGTATTACAAATAAGACTTCAATATTAATTTTTGATTTAACATATGTTCAAATACGATGAAATTAAAGATAAACCATTAAATCCATGGACGACTCAAGATGAGGGAGATCATTTTCCAGTGATGAAGGAATGGTGGACTATTGAAACATTATTTAAGACAATTGAAGACAATAGAAAATGGAATCTAATTTCATCATTTGCATATAAATTAAGTGATAAAACATCTTTTTTTCAATATGTACTTTTTGATATTACTTCTGGAAAATATGTTGTTCATAAAGATGTTAATGATGATATAAAAAAACTTTTAACAACAAAAAACAGGATTGATATAAAATTTGAAAAATCTTACATATCTGGACTTTATCCAAATTATAATATTCATATCGAGGATGAGAAACAAGATTTTTTTGCTGATATGAAATACACGGCAAGATCTTTACCTCATTGGGTTGCTCAGAATAAAACAAATGGTTTTTTACCAATTGGTCTGAACTATTATAGATATGGTTTCCTTCCAAACTGTGATCTCACTGGAACTCTACAGCTAAATAATAAAACCTTTAATATCAAAGGTAAAGGGTATATTGAGCATGCTTATGGTAATTGGTCTTATGAAAACCCGTTCAAAAAAATACATGATTTGAAAAAAACTATTTCAATTTATACTAAACTTGGGAAATGGTGGCTTTCACAAAATAAACCCCATATCCCCAAGAGTATCAGTTTAACGACTGAGAATAACATCTTTGGGTATGATTGGGTCTGGGGTGTTTTTGATAATGAATGGAGCTTATTTTTTGGTAATTCTATGTTTTGGGTTAGTGAAGGACCATCTTTTGGATCTCTTTATGTTTCACCGGATGGATATAACTACTTAGAGTTCTGCAATGTTAGATTTAGATATAATAAAGTTATTTACATAAAAGAATACGATATATACTATCCATCAGAAATTGAACTTATCGGTAAACTCGATGATAAAAGAATACAGATTAAATTCTCTAAGAGTACAGATAGTTATGAATATATTTCTCCTTATGAAAATAGTAAAATCTACAAAGCTTGGATCTTATGTGAAATGCCTGGTAGAATGACTGGATTATATTCTGATAAAGAAAGAACCGTTAACCTCGAAGGCGATTGTAAAATAGTTATTTTACGTTTGCCGTCATCTTTTGGCCATAACTCTATTAAATTTGATTTCTTACTTCCACCTAAAGGAGTTGGCGTCGATATTAATTTTAACTCCCATTATCTCAAAAAAGAAATATTTACTAAACTACATTTTGCTCCAAAACCTAGTTTTGGTTTTAAAATGAAAAAAACTAAGAGAAAAGACATCCTATAACACATCCATTAAATATTTATATTAACTTATTTTAATCCATATGCAAGATGAACAAAAAGAAAGAAACCATGAATCCATGGAAACCTGAAGACGAAAGGGAACATTATCCATGTCCAATCGAGTGGTGGTCAACGGAAGCTTTTTTAAAAAATGTTAAAACAAAAAATGACATTAATTTCAAAGCAACGTTTACACAATGGCATGACAACCCAAAAGTAATAGGATCCATGTATCGAACAGTGATATTAGATGTAGAAACAGGGAAATATTACAATCATATGGAACGTGATGACACAAAAAAATTAGAATCAAAACCAAATGAGTTTTATTTACAATTCAAGAATTCATATATAACTGGTTTATACCCTGATTATAATATGAAGTTTATAGATTCGGAACACGATGTTGAAACAGTTCTAAATTACCATGCAGAGGTTCTTCCACATGTGGTTGGTAAAGATATTACAGATGGATATCTTCCAATGGGACTTGGTACCTACAGATATGCTTATCTCCCAAAAATAAAAGTAACCGGCACAATTAAACAGAATGGAAAAACATCAAAAGTAGAAGGAACTGGCTATGCAGAACACGTTTGGGGGAGTTTTTCATATGACAATCCCTTTGCAAGAAACTCACAACTAAGGAAGGCGTTTACAACATATGTCAAATTAGCAGCAAGATGGATAAACAATCATAAAATAGGCATACCAAAATCTATTTATTTTACAACAGAAAATAATCCCTTTGGTTACGACTGGCTATGGGGCGTACTAGATAACGGATGGACAGTTTTTTATGGCAACTCCTTGTTTTATATAATGAAAGGACCTGCATTAGGATATCTTATTATATCAAAAGACGGTAAAAAATATCAAGAATATTCGGACATAACATTCCATTATAACAAAATTAATTATAACAAAAAGTATGATTTTACTTATCCCGCAGAATTTGAACTCACAGCTAAAAACGGAAACGAAAGATTATTCTTACATTTTAAGAACATAAAACCATATTTAGAACATATAAATCTGTATCCCTTTGCAAAACATCGTTGGATAGGATTTGCGATATGCGAAGCACCAGGAACAGTAAAAGGATACCATTGTGATAAAAATAAAAAAACAGAAGTAACTGGAATTTGCAGGTTAGAACCCCAAAGACAGATATCAAAACTAGGACATAATATGTTAAAATTAGATTTTAAACGTCCACCAGAAGGATTTGGAATAAAAATTGATTTAAAATCACATTACCTTAAAAAAAGAATGATGACCCAGATTCAACTTGCTCCTCGGCCTAAATTAAAATTCTCTATTAAAAAAATTACAGAGAAAGATTTTTCAAAAATTGATTACTAAAGATTAATTTTTAATAATTAAAATTGATTCTTGAGTTAATAATAACTTGATTTTTTTAATTGAGTATTTTTCTATTATTGAATTAATGTACTCATTTTCTTCTGTTATTGGTTTTCTTAGAATAATCTTACCATTGTTTTTTAAATTATCAAATACATTTTTTAAAACCGCTTCAATATCTCCAATACCGTAAGAAATTAAGATAATATCAAAATTTGAAACGTTATATGTTTCACCTGATTCTTTTTCGACATGAATTTTATTATGTATTTTATGTTTAATCAGAAATTTTTTTGCAAGATTAATACTTCTTGCTTGATTATCAATTCCTGTTATTTCTGTATTTAATTCTTTAGATACTATGACGGCGGTGTACGGGATAGCGCCGCAACCTATATGTAAAATTTTATCTGATTTTGAAATGTCTGCCATTTTGATTTCTTTTTTAACAGAGGGTTCATGAAATTTCAGGTATAAAAAAGAAAAAAAAGACATATTTGTAAATATGATTTCATATATATTGTATAGGCGATCCAAGAGTTTTTTAAACATATAACACCGCTGGTTAATATAAAGAACATCATTTAAACTATATTTAATTCTTGACAAAAAATATAATAATTTACAGGGTAAAAGTTTTTATAACCTAGATTTCTTCTGGGGAGCCTATGAATAAGAATGTCTTATCAATCCTTGATGTCAAAGATGAAATACATGATATAATCGATTTAGCAATAAAACTAAAAAATGAAAAGAAAAATGGTAAAGACATAAGATATCTAAAAGGAAAGAAACTAGCCATGATTTTTGAAAGAACCTCGATTAGAACCAGGGTTAGCTTTGAATTTGGAATACAAATGCTTGGAGGAATTGCAATTTCTCTCACAAAAGAAGATATCGGAATCGGTACAAGAGAATCTGTTGAGGATATTGCCTTAGCCATGTCAAGATACGCAGATATTGTTATGTATAGAGCGCTCGAGAAAAAAGATTTACATGATTTTGCAAAATACGCCACTATCCCTGTTATTAATGGTTTAGATATAGATGAACACCCAACCCAGATACTAGCAGATTTAACCACTATAAAAGAAAAAAAACATAAACTAGACGGGCTAAAATTTGTCTTTGTTGGTGACGGTAATGACAACCTAACACATACATATATGCTAGCATGTACACTAGTTGGAATGGATGTAACTGTTATCAGTCCTAAGAGTCATTGGCCTTCTAAGTATTTCCTTGATAAAGCAACAGAAATCGCTAAGCAAAAGAAAGTTAAATTATTGATAACTGAGGATCTCGGAGAAATAAAAAATGCCGATGTGGTAGCAACAGATACATGGGTATCAATCTGGTATAAAAACCAAAAAGAACAGATACTAAAGGATCTCAAAGGTTATACTGTTACAAAGGAACTTATGAGTAAAGCTAAACCAGATGCGATTTTTATACACTGTATGCCAATTTTCTATGGAGAAGAAGTAACTAAAGAAGTAGCTCATGGTCCACAATCTGTAATTATTGACGAAGCAGAGAACCGTATGTGGGCTGAAATGGCGCTCATGGTTAAACTTTTAAGTTAACCATAATGATAATATAATAGCTGTATCAGGATATCCAGGAAAATCAAGTTATAAGTAATTAAAAGATAATCAAATCCTTTTTGGCCAACTTTTACCCCAAGTTTTTTCATATCTTCTTCATCTTTTTTTATGTATTTGTAGGACCAACTGAGTGTGTATAACCAAATTATCAGGAAGGGAACTAGGAATATCGGTGTTAATATAGTTCTAAAAAATAGAATTATCCCAAGTATGCCCGAGATGAAAAACATAGTGAATGATATTTTAGCAGATGCTTTTATTCCAAAAGACGTCGCATATGTTTTAACCCCTAGTTTTCGATCTCCATCTATATCATGTATTCCCTCTGGCAGATCATGGGCGTCATCTGCGAAATAGGTGAATAAAACAAGAAGCATCATGTTTAAAAAAGAATTGATATCAAATGAGATAGGCCCTACTATTGGTAGGCTGTAGCTAATCTCGTTTGTTTGTGGTAGCGCCGTCCATATGGCCACATAGCCAAATACTACTACTGTGAGCCATTGAACAGGGGTAAATATTTCTGAGTAAGCCGGTATTTTGATAACTTTTTTGAGATATTTGTTATGGAATGTTACGAATAATGCGGCCATGCCTACGACAAATAGGCACCAAACACTGATAAGAATCGCGAAAATAAACACCGTAGTTGAAAATATTAATGCTACTATGAAGAAATTTTTTGGAGTTATTCTACCAGCAGGTATGGAACGATCAGGATGCGCTATTTTGTCAATTTCTCTGTCAGTTATATCATTCCATATCAAGGTTGCAAAATAACCTGAGAAGAGAGTTATGATTGTTAAAATGATGATTTTAATAATTTCCCAATCATAGATTTTTATACCGTACGCAAGCATTGGGATGGTTGTATACATTATTGCAAAGGATATCAGCTCATATACCATTATTGTACGCCATTTGAAAGGCCGATATTTGAATAGAAACTTCGTAAGTTTATTCATTTTTCACATCCTGGGAACATAGCATAATTATTTAAACCATTATTTCTTTTAAGGAATTATATAAAATTAATATATAATATTTAACGAAAAGGTATTTATAGAGTAAGATCATTAATTTAGCAATAGTTAACAATAGTTAAGGGGGCGAATATTATAGTAGGTACCACCAATAAAAATAGTAATCTAAAAAATCCTCCTCTATTAGAAGGATATCTATATGATTACAAAGACGCAATAAAAGCAAGAGACAGCAATAAACTTCTTTGCATAAGATTAGAGACAAGTTTAGCCTGTAACGTGAGATGCGAATACTGTTTCAGAGACAGCGGCAAACCAGCGGAAAACGAAATGCCCTATGAAGAACTAAAAGAGGTTGTAAACCAGGCTAAGAAACTAGGGGCCAAATCAGTAGTAATTATAGGGGGAGGAGAACCAACAGTCTACCCTCATTTCAGAGAGCTTGTGGAACATATACATTCACTAAAGATGGTGCCTGTGGTAATTACAAACAACCAAAAAACGACAAAAGAACTCGCTGAGTTTTTATTTAAAAACAACGCATCTGTGATGATAAAATTAGATTCGCTTAGAGAAGACGTTATGGACAAACTAACAGGTGTAAAAGGCTCGGGCAAGAAAACAAAGGAAGGACTAGAAAACCTCCTTAACGCAGGATATAAAAATACAAAAAAAGTAAAACTATCAGGCTCATTTGTAACAAATAAGCTAAATATAGATGAAGTCCCAACCCTTTGGAGATTTTGCAGAGACAGAAACATGTTCCCAAATATGGAAATAATGACTCCAAATGGAAGAGCAAGAAACCATATGGACTGGATACCAAACAGAAAAGAGATCATGGACCTCAGATACAGACTTCTTGAGATAGATCAAAAAGAATATGGATACACCTGGGTACCATACATGCCGCTGACAGGAGCTGGTTGCAGACAACTCGAATATAGTCTTTGCGTCACCGTTGAGGGCTATGCAAGACCGTGCGCAGCAGTGCTTATCACCAATCTGAATGTCCGACCAAGCAACAAAAACGGAGTGACGTTAGAAGAAGTCATGAAAGACCCATTCATCCAAAAAGCAAGAAACGCATACAAACAACTAGAAGGTAAATGCGGAAAATGCGAATACAAAGAAACCTATTGCGTTGGCTGCCGAGGAATATCTTTCACATATGCGCTACGAGAGGGAAAAAAACCATTTGATGCAATAGTATCAGAAGACCCATATTGTTCAAAAGATGGAACATCAAAAACAGATAAATCCGATGAAAATAAATATGAGCTAAGATGTTAAGATACATCAGTTATGTTCCAAGGATTAAAAACATCAGTTGAATTCCTTAGAAAAGAAGATTTCCCTAAATTTGTTAGCAACACCCTGGAATACATCTGGAAACAATACTTGTTTATTCCCATTTTACCATATGCAATATACAAAATTAAAAGATTTGATACAAATAAAGATTTAAATAAACTAGTCGATTTAACTTACACATTTTACTACGGATTAATTAAACCATTGCAAGTCCGCTATGAACTTTTAGAACTATTAAAATACATAAAAAAAGAAAAACCAAAATATATACTTGAAATTGGAACATCACTAGGTGGTACATTATTCTTATTTTGTCGTATAGCATCAGAAGATTCTGTCATCATAAGTATTGACTTGCCAATGGGAAAATTTGGTGGAGGTTATTCTTCAGCAAGAATACCATTATATAACTCATTTAAATCAAAACATCAGCAAATAAATTTGATTAGAGGAGATTCTCATAAAAAAGAAATTTTAGAAAAAGTCAAAGCCATATTAAATGGTAAAAAAATCGATTTTTTATTTATAGACGGCGACCATACATATGAAGGGGTTAAAAAGGATTTTGAAATGTACAGTACATTAGTTAAAAAAAATGGTATCATTGGTCTTCACGATATACTTGAATGCGAAGTAAAAGGATGTGAGGTAAATAAATTTTGGAAAGAGATAGAATCGAAATACGATAATATAAAAATAGTAAAAGATTATAATCAAAAATGGGCAGGAATTGGAATAATAAAAAACTTGAACGGAGAAAATATAGAATGACATCAGGAGATAAACCACCGATAGGATTTTTCCCAGCATTCTCCAGCATGGGCGAAACCATCCCTTTAGTCAAAATTGCTAAATCATACATGGATACAGGCGGTAAAGCAGTTTTTTTTAGCCACATGGGTAAATTTGAATATTTAGCGGAAGAGATAGGATGTAAAATAGTTAGAATGGATCATCTTTTAGGAGATAAACCAGAGGAAATAATAAAATTATACAAAGAAGGGGTATCTTTTGAAAAGATAATAGTTCGCCAGTTAAATAACAAAACAATTGAAAAAGCTGTTGAGGAAGAAATCAAAGCATTCAAAGAAAACAAGATTGATCTTATTGTGAGCGCATTTACCCCAACTTGCAGCATATCTGCTCGGGTTTTAAAGATACCATTGGTTGTTGTAACATCAGGTGTAACAATACCACCCTATTATGAATCAGGTAATTTGACTTTCCCTGAGGATTATGAAAATTTTTTTACGAAAATGTTACCTAAATCAATTAAAAATCATATTGCGAAATGGTATTTTTTAAATAATAAAAAACTCACTAAAGAATTCAACAAAGTAGCTTCCAAATATAAAATTCCACCATTCAAATATACTAATGATATATTGATCGGTGATCATACCTTAGTTTGTGATGATATAAATTTTTTAGGTGTAAAACCATCTGAAGATTTTCCTTCCAAAAATTATATAGGCCCAATAATTTCAGGTGATTCAAAAGGAGAACAAAAAAACAAGATAGACGACGCTGACATAGAAAATCATTTAAAAAGACCTGGAAAATTCATCGTACTTGTAATGGGAAGCGCTTACAAGTATCGTAATTTACTTCTGAGAATTGTAGAAACCCTAAGTAAAACTGAATACAATGTGATAGCGGTTTATAAGGATATAAAAAACAGCGATTTAATTAATAAAACAAATGAGAATATACTATTCAAAGAGTTTATACCATTGGACAAGGTCTTAAAAAAAGTTGATCTTGCAATTACACATGGCGGCCGTGGTACAATATATACTGTGGCATATTCTGGTAAGCCAGCTATATGTATACCGCAAATAATTGAACACCAATATAACATAGATAATTTAGTTAGAGCCGGCGCTGGAATTCGATTGCCAAAAAAAAATTTCGACTCGGAAAAACTTTTAAATGCAATAGATACAATTTTTGATAATTATAACACGTTTTTACAAAATTCTCAGAATCTATCAAAAAGATTAACGGCAGAATCCGGAGAAAAAAAGGCAGTGCAAAGGCTTATTGAAATCCAACAATCGTATGAGAAAAAAACAGGCTAAATAAGCACTTCTTCGATCTGAAAAAATTACAGCGTCTTAGTTAAAAGTTTTTGTGCTTTTTCTAAATCTTTTGGAAACGTTATATTTATATATTCTCCATTAAAATATATTGGTGTAATTTTTTCATCTGCGTTTATCATCATTTGAATGACATCAGTAATCTCAATCTCATTTCTTAATTGTGAAGGCGGGGTCATATCTATATAGTTAAATATTTTTTTATTAAAAAAATAGACACCCATCCCACATAAATTATTATATGTCTCTTTAGGTTTTTCTATAACCTTGGAAACCTTATCTTTTTCAACAATTACTGCGTAATTGTTTTTAATATATTCTTGATTTTCTGTTTTCCAAATACCGATCCCTTGGGTCATAATATCTGGAGAAGAAAAAGTTCCTGTACAGATACAATCTCCAAGAACAACTATAAAATTTTCTGAGACTAACTCTTTGGCAAGGGAAATTGCATTTGCAATTCCTTTAAGTTCTTTCTGTTCAACAAATTGTGATTGGATTGGAAGCTTTTTGGCATAATTTATTATATGGTTTTTTTGGTAGCCGACTATAAATACAAAATTTTTAGTATATTCTTTCCAATAGTCAATAACATAATGCAAAATAGGTTTTTTGTTTAAAGAAATCATTGCTTTCGGTATTTCTTTGGAATACGGCAATATTCTAGTTCCTTTTCCTGCACAGATGACTAGGCATGTCAAATTTTTATCATCAAACCATTTAGTTTTCATCTAGATACTTATCCTGTACAGTGATATCTGTATTTTTATAAAGTTTTTAACACGGTTTATTATTGTGGTAACCATATATAATAGTTGTCTATGTGGATTTTTATGGAAAAATAAGAGTTAGAGCCGATTTTATAGATAAAAAATGTTAAATATTAGATATATATCTAATTGCATAACAATTGAGTAATTAAAAAATGAATTAATATAATATTATTATATATATTATGTTATAAGTTAACTCTGAAAGGAATTAAAATGAAAATATTAATAGTAATGCCTCATCCAAATGCAAAGAGGGGATTTTTTAACCGTATTAATTACCCCTCCTTAACTCTTAAACAACTCGCAGCAATAACGCCTCCTAACCATGAATTGGATCTTGTCGATGAAAGAGCTGAACCAATAAAAATGGATAAACAATATGATTTAGTTGGTATCTCTTGCTTAACTTATAACTCGATTAGGGGATATGAGCTTGCGGCTGAGTTTAGAAAAAAAGGCACCACTGTTGTTATGGGTGGGTACCATGCCACGTTGTTACCGGATGAGGCAAAACAACATGTAGACGCTGTTGTCGTCGGTGAAGGGGAATACACATGGCCTAAGGTTTTGGAAGATGCTGAGAAAGGTCAATTGAAGCCATTTTACCGTGCTGATAAGTTTGTTTCTCCAGAGGATATTCCATCTGCAAATCATGATGTTGCTACATATAACCCGTTTAACGAACCCCTTCAGGCATCTCGTGGTTGTCCAACTGGTTGTGAGTTTTGTGCAATGAATGTTATGGAAGGCAAGATATTCCGTGGACGGCCTGTAGATAATATAATCGAAGAAATAAAACAGATAAAAGCTAAATCGCTGTTTTTCGCTGATGCATCTCTTACTGTGAACCCTAGTTATTCTAAACAGCTGTTTAAAGCAATGAAAGAGGTTAATAAATATTCAGAAGCATTTGGTAACGTTAATGTTCTTGCTCGTGACGATGAATTCCTTAAATTAGCACAGGAAGCAGGTTTTTACAACTGGTATGTTGGAATTGAATCTATATCACAAGAAAATATAGATCAAGCTGGAAAAGGTACTAACAAAGTTGAAAACTATACAAACGCAATCAAAAAAATAAAAGACCATGGTATGATGATATCTGGTTTTTTCATGTTTGGTTTTGATTTCGATAACGTTGATACGTTTCAGAAAACACTTGATAAGATATACGAGTGGGGGCTTGATGAAGTATCTTTTAGTATAATTACTCCCTATCCTGGTACTAGGTTATTTGAGAGATATGATAAGGAAGGCAGGATTATCTGTCGTGACTGGTCTCGTTACCATGAGGGAAGAGTAAACTATAAGCCAAAAGGCCTTAGTGAACAACAGATTCTTGATGGTATCCGAAAAATGGCTCTTGAGTATTATTCTATGCCTAATATAATCAAGAGGAGTTTTACTAACACCAATTATAGTCCTTATCGCATTGCTGTTAAATTTATCAGAAATACATCAATTAGAAAGTTTTATTTAAAAGAAAAGTTAACGATCTAAAAAGGCCTAATTATGAAGATATTGTTAATATTTCCACGGATAGAACATGGTGCCTCAACATACAAAGATAAGGGATCATGGACTTCGATTATTTTTGGTTACCCTATAATCACTCTTCCACATATAGCAGCCATTACTCCCAGGAAACATGAAGTTAAAATTATAAATGAGAATTACGAGGATATCGATTTTAATGAAGACGCAGATCTAATAGGTATCTCTTGTTATACAATGACTGCACCTAGAGTTTATGAAATAGCTGATGAGTTCAGAAGGAGAGGGAAGAAAGTAGTACTTGGCGGTTACCATCCGACAGCAATGCCTGATGAGGCTTTACAACATGCTGATAGTATAGTCCTGGGCATGGCAGAGGCAAATTGGCCTCGTTTATTAGATGATTTTGAAAAAGGAAAAATGAAAAGAATCTATGAAAGAGACACAAATTTTGATATGGCAGATATTCCGCCACTTAGAAGAGATCTAATTAAACATGATCCAATCATTGGAGCGATTCAAACAACCAGAGGTTGTGCTAATAAATGTGAGTTTTGCGCGATTAGAACATTCTGTCAACATGGTATAAAACAACGACCGATAAAAAATGTGGTAGAAGAAATAATGCAGATGAAAAACAAAATGTTTTTTATTCATGATCCGCATCTAACTGTTAATCCCAAGTATGCAAAAGAGTTATTCAAAGAACTAATAAAAAACAAGGTAGATAAATTCTGGGTAGCAAATGGTACAACAGATGTTTTATTAAAAGCTGATGACGAATTCTTAGAATTAGCCCGAAAATCAGGATGTGTTGAATGGTTTATTGGTTTTGAATCAGTAAGTCAAAAAGCCTTAGATGGAATCAAAAAAACACATAACAAAGTTGAGAATTTCGAAAAAATGATAAAAAGAGTACATAAATACAATATGACAATTCAAGGCGGAATCATTTTTGGTTTTGACGAAGACACCCCAGATATTTTTGATACCACACTTCAAAAAATCAATGAGTTAGAAATAGATGTTTTAGAAATAAATATATTAACACCTTACCCTGGAACACCATTATATGATCGATTAGAAAAAGATGAGAGAATACTAAGCAAGGATTGGTCAAGATATAACCAAGTCGATGTTGTTTTTCAGCCAAAGAATATGACGGTAGAAGAACTGTATAACGGGGCTAAAAAAGTTGCAAAAAATTTTTACTCATGGAAGAATATTATTAAAAGAGACATGAGGATATTTGGAATAACTAGGCGTCTTGGATTTGTGATACCGGCTGGTACAAATTATACTTTTAGAAAATATTACAAATTAGATTTCAACATATAAAATATAGATTAATGCATGACTTTAAAAACATGTTTTAGATATAGATTCAATAACATCGTTGATATGTAAAATAATATTTCAGGTGAGAGGGATATGAAGAAAATAATGGTTGTCGATAATGAGCCAGATATCGTTGATCTTACTAGAACTGTTCTTGAGCTTGGTGGTTATAACGTTGTGCCAGCGTATAGTGGTGAGGAATGCCTAAAGAAGCTTGACAAAGAGCCAGTTGATCTGGTTTTATTGGATATTATGATGCCTGGTATGAGTGGTTGGGATGTTTTTAACCGGATAAAGAAGAAGTCACCGAAGGTGAAGGTGGCTTTTATGAGTGTGCTTGAGATATCTGATAAGAGGAAACAGGTTCTTTTGGATGAGGGGCTTGCTGACTATATTATGAAGCCTTTTGACAAAGAGACTCTACTTGGTAGAGTGGATAATATACTGAAGGATAAAGAGTAGGTTCTATGGATATGGCTAAGAAGATAATGGTTGTTGATGATGAACCTGATATATTGACCACTGTTGGTAAGATTTTGGAGTTAAATGGTTATGAGGTTATAAGGGCGGTTGATGGCAGAGATTGCCTTAGTAAGTTAAGTGCTAATACGCCTGATCTTATTTTGTTGGATATTATGATGCCTGAGATGAGCGGCTGGGATGTTGCTGCTAGGATAAAGGAGAACCCCCGGTGGAATACTATACCTATAGTCTTCCTTACTGCTAAGGGGGATGTTATGAGTAAGGGTATGGGTAGTTTGGCTGCTGAGGATTATATTACTAAGCCTTTTGATATAAAGGATCTTAAAAATCGTGTTGAGAAAGCGTTGAATAAACACTAAAATTTTGGTTTAGATTATAGGATTTTTTGTTGCTTTTGACAACGCTTGTACAACAAGCCTTTATAAGAAGAAACACCAAATTTTATTATTAGAAATAATAAACTGAGGGAGAAAAAAAATATGATTTGTAAGAAATGTAGGAGAAGATTCGGCATTGAGGGTATCGACTACTGGAGTATTGAACTCAGTTTATGTTCCGTATGTGAACCAAGTGAGAATAGATAGTGGTTTTTCAGTTAACTTTTGTTAACTTGTTTGTTAACCTTTTTTAACCTGATTTAAAAAGTGTTTTTTGTAGTTAATTTAACACTTAGATTCTAACGTATGCCAGTCCTACGAATATCATAGGCCCCAGAGTTCTGTCTAAACCTACATCTCCAAAGTTGATGAATATACCAGAGAAGCCTATTGAAATCATTCTGTGTGTGCCGAGCATAATGTGCTTTGCAAATGATGGGGGCAACAGTGTTAGACTGAGTAATGTTGTAAATCCAAATTGATATTGTGTAAATATCGGTCTGAGCATAGTGCCTTTGAATGATTCGTAGTCGTAGAATGGTATCCAGGCGAAACCTCTGCCGACGCTGAACACTGGTATTGGTTTAAGAAATTTACCGCTTGGGTTTAGCAAAGAATCTACTATGTCTGAAACAAATTTTTGAGTGTCTAACTCAGGGAAGTTTTCATCTAGTATTTTTATGAATGATATAAGATTGCTTACGCTGTTTTTAATTTCTTGCCATTCCTCAGTTGTAATTGTAATGCTTCCAGGACTGCCTAAGGACATTGCGTTTTCGATTAATGTAAGAGAATTGTTTAATTCGTTGTAGAATGTTTGCGATTCAAGGGGTGATATTTCCTTCTGTGCTGCGTAATTATCCTCAGTTATACCTGGCATCCAGATAGTCATAAGGTTTTCTTTAGATTCCGCAGTTACAGATGAAGAAAAAGCGATGGTGAAAAACAATAGTGCTATGGCAAATATCAAAGTCTTTTTATAGGATTCAGTATGCATTTTATTTTGCCCCCCTTCTTATTAATAAATATACATTTTAATATTAATATATCTATTTTATGGAACATTTATCCTATAAAAGACTTTTGGGTTAAAAGCCGCCGAGGGGATTTGAACCCTTGACCTGCTGATTACGAATCAGCTGCTCTACCGGGCTAAGCTACGGCGGCATCTAGAGTTTGAATATGGTTAGGTATTAAAAAATTGCCTATTGTTTTTCCGTAACATCTTTTTACTCACATATATTACCAGATTAGGATGATTGGCGGTGTTGATGAGGCTGGTCGTGGTCCTGTTGTTGGTCCACTTGTTGTTGCTGGCGTAGTTTTTGAAGACGATGTTTTTCTTAAAGAAAATAAGGTTCGTGATTCAAAAAAGTGTACACCGAAAACAAGAGAAATCCTAGCTGAGAAGATAAAAGTTAATGCAATATCATATGAGATAGTTGTGGTTTCTGCATCTGATATAGATGATTTACGTAAGGCTATGACTTTGAATGAGTTAGAGGTTAATATTTTTAGTAGAATCATAGATAAGTTGAGACCAGACATTTGTTATGTTGATTCTGCTGATGTGAACGATAAACGTTTTGGTAAAGATATATCTTCTAAACTGTCTTCTAGATTAGAGATTATATCTAAGCATAAGGCTGATGAGAGATATCCTATTGTTGGTGCTGCTTCCATTCTTGCTAAAACCACCAGGGATGAGCATGTTCGTAAGATAGCGGTTGAGCTTGAGGATAAAGTAGGTCTTCCTCTTGGCAGTGGTTATCCTGCTGATCCTGTTACTATGAGGTTTCTTAGAGCCTGGGTCGATAAGTACGGTGATTTGCCTCTGTATACAAGGCGCTCTTGGGAAACTGCTCAAAAGCTTCTGAAAGATAGTAAAATCAAGAAGCTTGATGATTTTTAATATAGTACGTCCTCATTAGAGCCTAAATATATATTTTAGTATATACCTAAGAGTATTTTTAGAAATATACTTTAGAATATACACAGGGCATTTGCTAAAGGCTAATTGAGGCCTGGATCAAAAAAAGCAGGGAATTGGTGAATGAACCAGATTCCTGTGAATCTGGAGGTATATGTGATCCAGACCTATTATCTAACTAGGGATGGGATGTTAATGCCATGAGCCCGGTTAAAATATTTAAACGTATCCGGAGAAAATAGCAAATTGTCAAAATGTCAAATTTGACAAAATAACATAAAAACGAATACATCACTGTTATTTGTTTATCTTAATTGTTTCTAGCATCAAGATATATACTACATTTCCTTACGCTGTCAATCAACTGCTTTATATCAATTGGTTTGGTTAGATAATCATATACATAAGAGCCAAGTTCTCCAAGTTTTTCGTGGTCTTTTGTTCCTTTACCGGTGATGATTTCTATTACTACATCTCGTATTAGACCACGTTTAACTATCTCTCTAATGGTGTCCCATCCATCCATGTCTGGCATCATTATATCCATTAGTATTATGCCTCTGAAGCCTTTTTCCAGTTGTCTGAGGCATTCATCTCCGCTTTCTACTGTGGTCACCTCGTATTTTTGTCTTTCAAAAAGAGCTCTCAATGACTCCAGTATATCACTTTCATCATCAACAACCATAATTTTATTATTCATTATTCTCCTCTCCACCAACAAAATAATGACATATTATGACATGACAATATTTGTCATTAGTTGTATATAAACTTATCTAGTAAAAATGTCAATACGAAAAATTTAAAAAAAGAAAAGAAAAAAGATTTATTACTGGTTATTTTCCTTAAATTCCTCTAAAAACTCACAGAGTACTTGCACGCCTTCTATAGACATAGCGTTGTAAATCGAAGCCCTCATACCACCAACGTCTCTATGACCTTTTAAACCAATCAGACCCTTAGCTTTTGCTTCTTCAACACATTTCGCTTCGAGCTCTGGTGTAGCAAGGTTAAATGTTACATTCATTAGCGAGCGGGATTCTTTCTTTGCAACACCCTTGTAGAAACCATTTGATTTATCGATAGCATCGTAAACCATTTTTGCTTTCTTACGATTATGTTTCTCAACAGCAGGTATTCCACCTAATGATTTCAGATGTTCTAAAACCATCTCGCAAAGATAAATAGCGAAACATGGAGCCGTGTTATATAAAGAATCTTTTTCAACATGTGTCTTCCACTTTAGCATAGTTGGTGTGTTCTCAGGAACCCTATTAATTAAATCCTCACGTACTATCACAACAGTCACACCGGCAGGACCAAGGTTTTTCTGAGCCCCAGCATATATCACACCGAATTTTTTAACATCAACAACTTTATCCATAAAATTAGAGGACATATCACAAGCTAACGGGACTTCACTTGGGAGCTTCGGCCATTCTTGCCATTCTATACCACCAATTGTCTCATTTCCAGTGACATGAGCATAAGCTGCATTACTACTAAACTGTACGTTGCTTGGTATATAAGAGAACTTTTGATCCTCTGATGATGCAACTATCTTCACTTCACCATATAGTTTTGCTTCCTTGATTGCTTTCTTTGCCCAAGCACCCGTATGTACGTACTCCATTGGTTTACCTGATATTTGTAGGTTCAAAGGCACCATAAAAAACTGGGTTGAAGCACCCCCTTGCAGCCACAATACTTTGTAGTCGTTAGGTATGCCCATCAATTCTTTAACAAGTTCAGAAGCTTTCTTGTGTACCTCATCGTATTGTTTAGATCTATGAGATATCTCCAAAACAGACATACCAGTTCCACGGAAATCCAATAACTCTTCCTGCGCCTTTTTTAACACATTAAGTGGCAGAGTCGCAGGTCCTGCATAAAAATTGTAAACACGCTTCGTCATCATCATCACCTTTTCCATTTTATTTCCTCGTTTTCCCCATTTTCCATCAATACATGATAAAACAACAAATATTGATGGTCAAACCAACGGTATAAAGAATAAGGATTTAAAGAATTCGATAAAACAGTTTCTGATAACAACTGTTAAAGACAACAGACAACGCTTGTACAACAAGTCCTTTATAAACAAAAAGACAAAAGAAGGTATAGTGGTGAGAATAACCATGAAGATACTACTAATGAAGGCTCTTAAAAACAAATTCAGCATGGAAAAAGAAGACGCAATCGAGCTGGCTAAAACAGTAGAAAAAATTTTCAGAGGAAGAAAAGAAGTCGAGGATATGAACATAGACAAATACGCACGTGCCTTACTTTACGAGCTACAGAGAGAAAAACTACTTAATCTAAGACGAGAAGAATTCAAAAAAGAAGGCAAATGGGTAAGGAAATACTACTGGTCTTTTAACAACAATGCCATAAAAGAAGAAGCATACAGAAAACACAGAGGAGAGAAATATCAGATATACGAAAAAATACCACGAGAAGCCTGGCTATCACATTCCCACCCATAATTAATTATTGATATCAGGCGGGGTATAAGATTGATAATAGTTATAATAGTCTCTTACGGTTTTTTCCTTTTTTCTTTCTTCATTAATTTCGCATCTTATATCAGCTATTATCTTGCGGAAAGAAAATATTGTTATCAGAAGACTTGATACTGAAATTATCAAAATCAATTGAGAAAGATTTTCTCTCAAAATTGAGGCAAAACCATTTCTCATAGTATAAACAACTAGTAAAGATAGTGATACCAATAAAAATTCTAAAGAGAATATGAATGCTATACCAAGTTTTTGTCTATCTGTCATCTTACTCTTAAGATGTGGTTGTTTTGCCGGTACTTAAATATTTCTTTATTTCCTGCTCGAATCTATCTAATTTTAACATTGACTTTTTAATAACCTCATTCGCAATTCTAACTAAAAGGTCCAAGTGTTCTTTTTTACAAAACAAGGTACCGTCTTCTCCTATAGGTGCATCTAGACGCTCTGTACTACCTATTTCAACAAGAGGTTTTTTTCCAACCGACTTAATATTTGAGTTTTTGAAACCGCTCGCATTAGCGATTTTAACAATTTTATCTGCTGCAGTGTTTGTCTTTGCTCCTATATGGATAATTGGCGATTGTGCCAACAACCATATGGTCCCTTTATCTGATTTTTTAATGGATTCTAGAACTTCTTCTGTTTTTATGGTTCTATGCCATCTGCCAAGAAATTCTGCTTGTTTTTTATCGCCAATTTCTGGTATCTGTAAAAGAAGGATTCTACCTGCGCAACTACTTGATGTATAGTATTCCTTTGATTTATTAATCAGGTTTAGTACTGATATAATATCTTGATCTACCTCATTTTTAAATTGGGCATTACCCAGTTTTTCTAATGCCCTATCTTTTGCAAAAATAAATTCTTTTGTTACTCTCATAAATTTTCCTTGCTTTTTTTAATAGTTATATCTCGTTTTTTAAGTTCATCAAAAAAAGGTTTACATGGTACTATCTCTTCGGAGCAAAACACTCCACGTTCTTTTATTATTCCATTAGATATCATTTGAGCTATGATAGAAGCAGGGTAACCTGTTGTACGCATCATAGCACTAATATTATTTTTGCTGTCACAGTAATCAATCATTGTGTAGTTTATATGAATCATTTTGTTGTTTATCTTACCTCTACTTAATACCTTAAGTAAAACAACATCTCTTCCACTTGTTGGAAGACATATCATAAGAAGTTTTGCTAAAACCTCACGAGGAGAAAAATTTTGGTCGCCGAATTTGATTTTTTTCTCATTTGCAAAACCAATATCTAAGAAAGCCTTGAATTTTTCGCAGTGACCTGGGTATCTGATTGTTTTGTAGTCAAGGTATTTTATCTTGTTTTTATATGTGTATGGCAACGTGGAGCATCCTCCTGATGTGAAGAAAGCCTCCATTTTTCCAAATGGTTTAGGAAATTCTATTGTTTCAATTTCTGTCATAGATTTTTTTGTTATAATCTTACTATTGTTGAGAATCATTGAATCTTCTACATATTCGTTTATGAGACCATATGGTGAGAAAACGATTTGGTAGTTTAGCGGTGGTTCTGGTTTAACAGGTAAACCGCCTACCCTTATTTTTACGTAATCGACTTCATCCATTTCTTCTACAATATCTCGTGTGATAACAGATACTAACCCTGGAGCTAGTCCGCAATCTGGTATTATTGTAACATTGTTATTTTTTGCTTTTTTGTGTAAACTACGTTCTTTTTTCACTATGTCGTTGTTACCACCCAAATCAATGAAATGCGTATTTGTTTCAATCGCTGTTTTTGTTAGCACGTAGTTGAATTTGTATGGTAGCGCTGATACCGCTATATCGTAGTTTTTGAATTGTTTTTTTATTTGATCTATTTTCCCTGCATCTATTTTATGGTAATCCACATCCTTTAAATTAAGTGATTTCTCCGCAGACTGCAATGTTTTTTTGTCTTTATCTGCAATAGCAATATTTTCTAGTTTTGAGTGTTTATGCAAATCGTATGTGATTGCTCGACCCATCATTCCAGCGCCGAGAACTAAAATATTCATTAATTATGTCCTCCGAATAAAAAGCAATAGAGATAGATACTATATTAAATGTTTTCAAATGCTAATTTCATTGTTTCTATCTCTGCATTATCTTGTTTTATGAGTTTACTTATAACAAAGGTTAAGATAAAGGACAACGGAAGTCCAATGAATATTGGATCCAGCATATTCATCATGTAATTGTTTGTAATTGAATTGCCAATTAACGGTGGTGCTGTTTTGAAGTAAACAAGAATATACCAGAGCATTGTAAATATAAATCCTCCGAGCATACCAGCCCATGCTCCAGCTCTGCTTGTTTTTTTCCAATAAAGCATTAGTGTATATGGTGCAAGGAAAGTACAAGCCATTAATCCAAAGAAGAAAGATGTTAGAACAGCTACATAATCAGGTGGATATAACGAAAGTAATAATGTCGCTATCACAATTCCAAGAGTTGCTGTCCTAGTAATCAACAGCGATTTTTTTTCAGTACATTGCTTCATAAGTCCCTTTTCACACACATCTCTTCCGATAGACGCACCCGCTGTATGAAATAGAGCGCTGGCAGTTGACATTGCAGCTGATAAAACTGCAAATAGGAATAGGACTACAAACCAAGGTGGAAAGAGTTCATTAACAATTAATGGAACTACCTTATCTGGTGTACCTGGATATGTCAATCCGTTATTTATCATTAAAACATTACACAGAGGGCCAATAGAAAAAGCAACAAAGGTCATCAGTAAAATGAAAATACCACCGTAAGGAATTGCACGCCGTAGAGATTTTTCATCTTTTGCTGAAAGATATCTTACAATAAGTTGCGGCTGTGCAAGAACACCTATCCCCACTCCAAATATTAGTGTTAAAAGAAACATAAAAGCAGGCGAAAAAGCCTCAGGCATAGATGTTAATGTAGTAAAACCAGCAGGTATTGCCGCCCAGCCCATGCCTTTAAGTTGCTCATGTGTTAAAGCTGCAGCTGCTTCATGTGCTGGTCCAATACCTCCAAGCATACCATATATGCCAATAGCTAGAATCAACATGCCAATAAGCATTAAAACACCTTGAATGGCGTGTGTCCACATAACAGCATAAAGACCGCCGACAATAAGATACACACCAACCACAAGTGTAAAAATTACAACACAAGACCAATATGGAATACCAAATGTAATCTCAAATAGAGATGCAATTGCAAGAAAAACTGCTGTTGTATAAAATATCATAAAAATTGCAATTATCAACCCAGAAGTTGCTTGAAGTTTTTTAGAGTTAAACCTATTACCGAGTATTTCTGGAAGAGTTACAGCCTTTAAAGAAAGCCCCATTTTTCTTGTTCTAAAACCATAGAAAACAAATGCTATTAGTATACCAACAAATATGTTTAGAAACGCAAGCCAAAGAAGTGAAAGTCCATAAATAGAGGCCATGCCTGAAAAACCAATTAGAGCTACTGCACTGATAAAAGTTGCCCCATATGAAAATGCAACGACAATTGGGCCCATTTTTCTCCCTGCAACATAGTAATCTTCAGCTGTCTTAGTTTTTTTATAACCGAGGTATCCAAGAAATGAAAATACGGCTGCAAAAAGGGCCATGAAAACTGCAAAAAAGATCATATCCATTTTATTTAGCCTCCTCTTTATTAGATTGCTTCTTTTTTCCAACTCTTGGTTTCTTTAGAAATTCATAATATACTCCATATAATACACAAGATATCGCTGCTAATATTGTTAAAAACCAGGCAGCAAATACCCATATATCCATTCCAAGTATCGAATCCATATTGTATTTTCCTCCCCAAATAAACAAAGGCATCATTCTATGATGCTACGCAGGAAAACGGATACCGTAATTTATATCTTTCTTAATTTTTTTTCAGAAATGATTATATTTAATTAATTTATTCAGGCGGCAAAGAGGGAGGATTGTTATGTCAAAGGAATTCTGGAATTCAGAAATAGAAACAAAACCATCAAACGAATTAAAAAACCTGCAATTAGAACGTTTAAAAAAGTTAATCCACTACGTTTACAACAATAACGATTTTTATCATAAAAATTTGAAAAACGCTCACATTAAACCTGATGACATTAAAACTTTACAAGACATAGAAAAACTCCCTTTTCTTACAAAACAAGATCTGAGGCATTACTACCCATTTGGCCTACTCTGTACGCCACTAGATGATGTGATAGAGGTTCATGCATCTTCAGGCACCACAGGGAAACCAGTGGTTGGACCATATACTAGAAACGATGTCGAACTTTGGGCTGAGGTGATGGCTCGGTCACTCTATGCTAACGGGTTGAGAAAAAAAGATATTATGCAGAACGCGTACGGCTACGGTTTGTTTACTGGCGCCCATGGATTTGAAAAAGGTGCACAAAAAATTGGTGCGATGGTTATAACAATCAGCTCTGGCAACACAGAAAGACAGATTGACGTGATGAAAGACTTTGGAACCACTGCTATAGCTTGTACCCCGTCTTATTCTTTGCATATAGCTGAGGTTGCTGAGGAAAATGGCTTGGATCCTTCAAAGGATTTTAAGCTTAAAATAGGAGTTTTTGGTGCAGAAGCTTGGAGCGATGAGATGAGAAATAACATCGAGAAACGCTGGAGTATTGTAGCACATGAACACTATGGTTTAACTGAGCTTATCGGCCCTGGCGTTGTATCTGAATGCGAACATAAGAAACTTCACATAAATGCCGATCATTTCCTGCCTGAAGTAATTGACCCAGATACAGGTGAGACAAAGGATTTTGGTGAAGAAGGAGAACTTGTTTTTACGACTCTAACTAAGGAAGCTTTTCCAGCTATACGTTTTCGTACAAGAGATCTTGCATCTGTAAGTGATGAAAAATGTGAATGTGGACGTACTCTACCAATCCAGTCACGTATAAAGGGCAGAAGTGACGATATGATGAAGGTAAAAGGCGTTATTGTTTTCCCATCGCAAATTGAGGCTGCAATTATGCAGGTCTCTGGTATAAGTGATAATTATCAGATTGTTAAAACCAAAAAAGGAGATATTACTTCTTTGTCTGTTGAGATAGAACCAACCGAGGAGAGATACAAAGAAGGCCATCTAGACGATCTTGAGAAACAAACCGAGGCTGCAATCTATCGTGTTTTAAATTTAAATGTACCAGTTAAAACCCTTCAACCAAAGACTATACCACGGAGCACCGGTAAAGCTAAACGTGTTATTGAAAAATAAAAAAATTATTTTGGTGAACAAAGGACGTTATTATGATTGAGATACTAGAATCAATTCTACCATACATAAAAGGTCTTTGGACACTACCATGGATTCTAGTAGGCTTTATCATAACATCACTACTTTCACATTTTGTAGATGATGAAAAAATAAATAAAATTATGAAAAAGATAGGGCTTATACTGCTCTACTTTTTTGTTCCGCTACTGTTTTTTAGAATATTCTTAGGAGTGGATTTCCACGAAAACGAACTGGTATTTGCAGGTATCTGCTTCGCAGTTTTATCTCTAATGTATGGTATAGCCTATCTTTTTTCCGTATACAAAATAGATAAACTAAAACTGAAAGACGGAGAAAAAAAACATTTTTTAAAAACTGTTTTAACTAATCAGGCTAGAAGCTCAGCTTTTGTTGGCGGTGCTCTGCTAGCCATTTCATCATGGGGAACACCTGCTGCGATATATATGAGCATCGGAGCGATCTTTCTATTTGCTATTATCCCATATATCCTTTCCTATTTACATAAAAAGGATATAGAAAAATCTGGAGATTATTCTAAGGTGAATGCATTACCATGGTATCTAAGAATATTCCCCTGGTACCTGATCATGTTTGCTTTCGCAGCAATTACACTACATGCGTTAGCAGGCATTACACCAAAGAGCTTCGGATATCCAGCTAGCATAATATTTGAGTTTTTCACTTCTCTCACAATACCTGCCGCATTGTACTATGTTGGCTCTGGTATTCATCTACATGATTTAAAGAAAAATGAACTGAAGAAACTTTTTGGATTGGAAAAGGAGACATCTGAGAGTCATTGGGCATGGGTGAGAAATATCTTTTTCCTCACAGTTGTTATCACACCGATTATAGTTCTTCTGATTTTTGGTCCGATGCTAATCTTTAAGGTTATTCCAAACGAGTGGTTCGCGGTTATAGTTATAAACTCGATTCTGCCAATCACAAGCACAAACATGTTTTTAGTGCCATATGGTATTGATAAAAAAACGACTGCACATTCTGTTACTTGGACGACTATTGTATGTGTACCAATTGTTGTTTTACTGATCTATGTTTTTTCAATGTATCTCATGTAAAAAAAAATTCCATCTTATAGTTTCTTCAAAATTAGTTCAGCAGCTTTTTTTCCAGATAGTAACATTCCACCGAATATCGGTCCCATTCTTGGTGCACCATACACTGCGTTAGCACCCATACCTGCAACAAATAAACCGGGATAAACCTCTTTAGTGTTCTCAACGACAGTTTTCTCGCCGATCTCTGCGCACATGGATTTTTCTTCCTCCATTTTTCCGCTGGGTGTATTGAGCCTGCCAACCTTTCGTATCACAATTCTACAAACCTCTGCAGCATGACCAGTTGCATCAATGCAGTATTTTGCTCGTATTGACAATGGATCAACATGTAGACCAGCTATTCCCACAGCGCTCCAATTAATCACAAAACCATTTACCTTTTTTTTATCAATTAGTACGTCTTCTACAGAAATTGTGTTGAAAACTCTTGTACCAGAATCAATTGCAGATGAACAAAGTTTTGTAATTGCCTCGATTGAGTCAGCACTATAATATCCGTCCCTCTCATCTTTTACTTTTATTTTTGCATCTTCCAAAATATGCTTAGACTCCTTCTGAGCAACAATTACCGGGAAAGTCATGCCTCCACCCCACATGCCACCACCGATAGAAAGTTTTCTCTCAAATATCACAACTTTTTTACCAGCTTTCGCCAAATATTTTGCAGCAGTAAGACCGGCAGGGCCAGCACCAGCAATTGCTACATCGACTTCAAAGCAATCTCTAAACTCTTTTGAAAATCGATCGAATATGACCCTTGTCACAATAACGTCATCAATCCCCATAAACAAGCCTCGTAGCGACTATGAATTAGCCTAAGCTTATTAAATATACCGCTAACAATTTATACTCTACACTCCTGTCAGTTTTTTGTGTTAATAATTAGAAGATTTCAACCAGATGACATGTTCTCAGTAGTAAAACTATCATCTGAAACCCTGCCAGAAAACTACAACCCAAGCATATTCAACTATTTCTATGAAACATTCCCAGACGGTCTGTGGGTGGCGGAGAGATTAAACAAAATAATCGGATTTATTATAGGCGTAAAAATAAGTGGAGAAAAAGCGCGTATACTAATGCTGTCAGTAATAGAAAAACAAAGAAGACAAAACATAGGCACCACTCTATTAAAAAATCTGTTAAAAGAATTTGCTAAACATAACGTCAGACACATTGAACTAGAAGTTAGAACTGATAATAAAAAAGCAATACAATTCTACCAGAAACAAGGTTTCAAAATAGTTGACACAATAAAAAATTTTTATCAAAATGGTGAAAATGCTTACGTTATGACAATAATAATTTAGTTTCGTTTGAATTCTTCTTTTTCTTTATTTGTCATGAACCTTATTGCCATCTGGTCGAGTCTGTTAGAAATCTTCTCCAACCCAGGATGGTTATTGTTTGATAAAAGGTCTGCTATTCCTTTACTCAAAGCAAAAACTGCAAGCTTGTGTTCCCTCTTGGACTTGTATACCTGATATGGCGTAACGTTTAGTTTTTGATAGCATATAAACTCTTTTCCCCCATTGTTTTCCACCATACACTCGAGGTGAGTTTTTAGTTGGAGTAAAAACGTATGGAGTTGTATTAGTTCGTCTTTTTGCATTATAATTATCCACCCAAGTCCTCAAACAGTAAATTGCAAAGAGATAATGCAAAGGCTTTTTATTATTTTCCATCAACTTTTTATAATCTAATTTCCAGACCGCCAACTAAAACACATTATTTCATAGAAAAATATAAAATAAGAAAAAAGATGGGGGGTTATTCTAAATCTTTTTTGGTTAACACTCTAACCGACGTAGGCATTTTGACTACATTACCCATCTTGATACCAATTATTTCTTTAACATTTTTACTGTCAGCTATATCTAGTAATCTTTGCGTTATTATACCATCAAATATAACCACAGATATGTTGTCGCTTTTTTTGAGCGCATCTGTTAATTCCCTGACCGGTATCTTTTTTATTTCTTTGTTGTTTTTGTCGAATAACACCGCTTTCAACGAACCAGATATTTCTTCTAGCACTGCTCCGTAGTTTTTCTGTTCATCCGTCACGATCTTTGGTTTTTCTTCGTCTCGCGGCTCCTCTGTTTTTTGTCTCATCGGTTTTTGTTCTTCTTTTTCTTTCTCAGCCATCTCTCTAAGCATGCTTTCTTTTCTGTCTTTGCTTTCTTTGTTCTTCTCATATTTTATGTCATACATCTCAGCATATTGTTCTGCAGGTATTTTGTTTTTCAATGCTTTCATTATTAGTTTCTGTGGTATTTCCTCTACTTCTCTTGTTTGTGGTGCTCGTGCTACAAAATCTACGTCAGCTGTTTGTAATAATTCTTTAAGTATCAGTTCGCCACCTCTATCTCCGTCTACAAACGCGGTTGTAACTCTTTCTTTGGTTAAATCTGCAACTGTTCTTGGTATATTTGTTCCTCCAACCGCTATAACGTTTTTAATACCGTATTTTAATAGGTTTAGCACGTCACGTCTGCCCTCTACAATAATTATTGAATCACTTTTGTCAACATTTGGTCCTGCAGGGCAGTGGTCTGGTCCATAGTGTATTATCTCTTCGACTTGTACTGCTTGTCTCACATTGTCAGTTATGCTTTCTCCCTCGATTTTGCTGTCCTCTATTACCTTGTTTAGTATTTCCTTGGCTCTTTCTATGACTTTTTTTCTTCGGACTACTCGCACATCTTCTACTTCTTCTGTGATTATCGTGGCTTTACATGGCCCTACTCGATCTATGCTTTCGAATGCCGCTGCGAGTATGACGGTTTCTACTTTGTCAAGTGAAGTGGGTAGCGTTATAACTCCCTCGCTTTTACCGTTTTTCGAGTCCAGTTCGACCTCTATTCTTCCTACTCTTGCTGATCTCTGTAATTCTCTCAAATCTAATTCGTCACCTAAAAGTCCTTCAGTTTGTCCAAATATCGCACCGACTACATCTGATTTTTCTATAATGCCTTCTGCTTTTATACGAGCTTTAATCATGTATTTTGTTGTTGCTGGGTCTATAACCATAATTTTTTCACCTCAGTTTCATATTGTCTTTTTGAAAAATAGCACCTTCATCCGCTTTGTAGCAAATTTAGGTGTAAATCTTAATCATTGCATTTTTTGATTTTAATCATTTAGATAATCTATATCATGCGGGTAAATGAATTAATCCTAATGTGATTAACACATTCAAATTGTGCTATTTTTCTTTTAAACTTATCATTTTATAATTTATTTTGCGACAATATATTAGGCTTGCGCCATATTTAAATGTTATGCCTATATTCACATAAGAGTTGGTTTTAGAAATGAAGGAGAAAATTTACATTGGCGTGGCATGGCCATATGCAAATGGTTCACTTCACCTCGGCCATATAGCTGGTTGTTATCTACCTGCAGATATCTTTGCACGTTATAACAGAATGGTTGGCAAAGACGTTTTAATGGTTTCTGGCAGTGATGAACATGGTACGCCAATAACCATTACTGCTGAGAACGAGAAGACCACACCCAAAGCAATTGTTGATCGCTATCATCTAGAACATTTAGCAAATATGAAACAGCTTGGCATATCATTTGATTTGTTTACGCGTACAACTACAACGAACCACGAGGCAACTGTCCAAGAAATTTTCTTAGAATTGTATCAAAAAAAATATATTTACAAGAAAAGTATCGATGCTTTTTATTGTAAAAACTGTGCCCGTTTTTTACCTGATCGTTATGTTGAGGGGACATGTCCTAATTGTTCATACGAAGGAGCACGTGGTGATCAGTGTGACAACTGCGGGAAACTTTTGGACACTTTTGAATTGAAAAACGTTCGCTGTAAAATTTGTGGTGGTACACCGATTGTTCAAAAAACTGAGCACCTGTTTTTTGCTTTGAATGCCTTTGAAAAGAAATTATTAGATTGGATTAAGGATAAAAAATATTGGAAGGCAAACGTGCTAAAGTTTACGAATAACTGGTTGCAGAATGGTTTAAAGGATCGTGCCATAACCAGAGATATCAACTGGGGTATCCGTGTACCAGTATTTGGTTTTGAGAATAAGAGAATATATGTTTGGTTTGATGCGGTGATTGGTTATCTTTCCGCAAGTAAAGAATGGTCTAAGAAACATCATAAACCTTTAAAGTGGGAGGAGTGGTGGAAGAACCCTGATGCAAAACATTACTATTTCCTAGCGAAAGACAACATTCCGTTCCATTCAATTATTTGGCCGTCTATTCTCATGGGTTATAACGATTCACTGAATCTCCCCTATGATATTCCTGCAAACGAGTATCTCACAATGAAGGGTGAGCAGTTCTCAAAAAGCAGAGGTGTTGGCATCTGGGTTCCTGAGATTCTACAGCGTTTTGATGCCGATGTTATCCGATATTATCTGTCTATTAACATGCCTGAAAATAAAGATGCGAACTGGCTGTGGGACGATTTTGTAGCGAAGAACAATGATGAGCTTGTTGGAACATACGGTAATTTTGTTCACAGGGTTGTCACGTTTACGCATAATAATTTTGGTAAGATTCCTGAAAAAGGCAAGTTAAACGATTTGGATGAACAGACAATCAAAAAAATCGAGGAAACATACAAAGATGTTAGTGAATCAATAGCCAGTTGTAGTTTCAAAAAAGGTCTTAGAGCTGTTATGAACCTTGCCCAGTTCGGTAATTTTTATTTTGACCAGAATAAACCTTGGGAGATCATAAAATCAGACAAGGAGCGATGCGGCACAGTGTTACATATTTGTTTAAGAATTGTGCAATCGCTGGCTATTATGATGGCGCCGTATCTACCTTTTTCATCAGATGAAGTATGGAAAATCCTTGGCCATAAAGAATCAATACATGCATGTAGTTGGGATTCAGCTTTGAAGGAAGTAAAGGTTGGCAATATTATAGAAAAACCAAAACCGTTATTTAAGAAACTGGCATTGAAGGATTTCATGGCTGCAACTGATCCGTTTTCAAAGGTTGATTTACGTGTCGCAAAGGTCATTGATGTGAAAGATCATCCACAGGCAGATACTTTGTATTTGCTGCAGGTTGATCTAGGTGCTTTTGGCAAACGTGTTATTGTAGCTGGTATGAAACCTTACTACAAACATGATGAGATTAAAGGTAAGTCTATTGTGATTGTAGCTAACCTAAAGCCAGCTAAGATACGTGGCGTTGAGTCCAAGGGTATGCTTTTGGCTGCTGAGGATACGGACAAAGTGGTTTCCTTGCTGAACCCTGGTGATGCAAACCCGGGTTCGAGGATAAATGTTGAAGGTTTGCCACATGAGCCTGTAGATGTTCTTGAGTTTGAGGATTTCAAAAAAGTTAATATGATGATTGGTGATAACCTCGAAGCAATCTATCAGGGTAAAAATTTGATGAGCGAAAAAGGCAAGGTTGTCTCTGATAGACCTGTTAAAAAAGGAGCGAAGATACTATAAAAAAATTTAGGGGAGAAAATCTATGAAAATTGTTACTGATACGAAGTTACCACTTAATGTTTTTAAAAAAGGTAAAGTTAGAGATGTTTATGAATGCGACAATAGTCTTCTTCTTGTTGTAACTGATCGTATATCTGCTTTTGATTACGTTTTACCAGACCCGATACCTTTCAAGGGTGTTTGTCTTACGCAGATTTCTCGTTTCTGGTTTGATTTTTTTGAAGATACAATCCCTAGTCATCTTATTTCTGCGGATATCTCTGATTTCCCATGTGAATTAAGGAAATATGATGATTTGTTATATGGCAGAAGCATGCTGGTTAAAAGAGCCGAGGTTTTCCCTGTTGAATGTATAGTACGTGGCTATATTTCTGGCTCTGCATGGGAATCTTACAAAAAGGATGATACTGTTTGCGGCATAAAGTTACCCAGTGGTCTCAAAGAGTCTGATAAGTTTGATAGTCCACTGTTTACTCCTTCGACAAAGGCTAAAAGCGGTCATGATATCAATATCTCTTTTGAAGAGATGAAAAAACTAGTTGGTGACGATGCCGCAGAGGAGATTAAAAACTTGTCTGTGAATATTTATGAGATGGCTTCTAACTATGCTCGTGAAAAAGGTATTATCATTGCTGACACAAAGTTTGAATTTGGTAGGATCGATGACCGTATTGCTATTGTTGATGAATTGTTAACTCCTGATTCTTCTCGTTTTTGGCCTGCTGACAAATATGAGTCTGGGAAAGGCCAAACTAGTTTCGATAAACAGTATGTACGGGATTATCTTATTAGCACCGGTTGGGATAAAAATTCTTCACCGCCTCATCTACCAAAAAATGTTATACTTGAGACTCAGAAGAAATACATTGAGGCTTATGAGCGAATAACTGATGAGAAGTTCACACTGAAGCAAGAAACCTATAAATAATAAAACGTATCTAATGTTTTCTATGAAGAATCTGCAGATTATCTCGTTGTTGTTATTTTTTATTTTATTAACTAGTAGTTTAGCTGTTGGTGGTTTATCTAAAAAATCTTTTGTTTATCAAGAGAACAATAATTTGATTCAAGGAGAAACAAAAGCTAACCAGGCTAATGATGATTTTTATTTTGTTCAAATAACGGATACACATGTTTTGAATAAGTTGTTTGATGCAAATGAGATTTCTGTTAAAAGATTTAGAGGTGTTTTAAATCGTGTTTGTTCTTTTAGTGTTAAACCTGCTTTTGTTGTTGTTACAGGTGATTTGACTGAGTGGGGTGGAAGTGGAGTTTCTGGTGCCCTTAATTGCCAGGCATTTGTAAGTTGTTTGTATAAAAAAGATGAACAGTTGTATGCCGATGCAAATTTTTCAATTCCGGTTTATACTACACCAGGCAATCATGATTATTGTTTCAATCGTAATTTAAAAAATTACCATACATACATAGATACAAATCACATTGAATATCAGGATAGATACGTTGTTACATATGGAGCTAATAGTTTATTTTTTATGGATTCAGGTCCAAATTATTATTCTGACATTTCTATTTTGTTTGATTGGCACGGTGAAGGACTTTTTAATGATGATATAGAATGGTTGGAAAACGAACTTAGCAGTTGCCAGTCTACAAATAAAATTATATTGATGCATCATCCTGCTGTAGGCGAAGAGGATGACTTGTTTATTAATAATAGAACAGAATTTGTTGAGTTATGCGAAACATATGATGTTGAGATTGTTCTAGCAGGTCATACGCACAGGTCTAGAGTTTATGATAATGATCTAAACGAATACACAGAACTACCATTGAATTGCAGCCAGTATCCAACACTTTATGTTCAAACCGATGACTGCAAAGAAAGTGTTCACTATAGGAATATTAGTATCATCAACAATGATGTTTGGCTCGAGGGGTGTATGGACGCCGGAGTTTCTTCTGTGACTTATTACAGTTCTAACTCACACATTAATTCGGCGTCTATGCAATTTGAACCAGTAGCTGAAAGTATTAAGGTTTTTTTCCCTAAAAATATAAAATTGTAAATTAACAATTGACAATTTTATAATATTATTTAAATAACCTAAAAAAGTTTTAAAAAATATAAAAATTTAAAAAGGAAAATTAAATACATTGCAAGCGAGGGAAAGGAGGATTTTCCTAAAAAATTACGATTAATTGAAAAATTAATCACATACTTACCTCCCTCTTTTCCCTTATTTATTATATCAAAAGCATACGGGAAAAAAAGCGGTTTATTTATCCTTCTTGAATTGGTGAACGCCAATCATAACCAGGGGTTCTAAGACCAACCTTGGGGATTAAAGGTGCGTGACGTTTATGATGGCTTTTAACTCGCATATTCTTTATTCTTTCTACAAGAGATTTCTTAAAATCTAAAGCCCTCGCTATTTCAGCAACATCCATTTTTCGTTCAAGACAAAAAAGAATCCTATCCAGATCCTTATAACTTAAACCTAGTTCACCTTCATCAGTCTGCCCTTTCCATAGGCCTGCAGTAGGTTTTTTAGAAATAATAACGCCAGGAATTCTCAGATATTTTGCAAGCTCCCAAACCTGAGTTTTGTAAAGATCACCAATTGGTTGAATATCAACGCCACCATCACCATACTTTGTAAAATAACCGACCAATAACTCAGATTTGTTTGAAGTGCCACAGACCAGGCTTTTAGTCATATTCGAATATTCAAATAGAAAAACCATTCTGGCTCTAGCCTTTATATTGGCAAGAGCAAACTTATCAGGCTTGGCAACAGAGCGTTTACTTATTTCCTGCACAATAGAAGTTATATCAATTTTTTTGTAAGACAAATCAAGTTTTTTTACCAGTAGATCAAGGTGTTTAAAATCAAGTTTAGGTGTTGATTCATCTGGCAAGAAAATACATCTTGTTTTGTTTTTTCCTAGTGCTTGTTTGCATAATAGAGCTACAACTGCAGAGTCTACACCGCCTGATAAACCAATAACTACACCTTTGCAACCAGAGTTATCTACATAGGTTTTGATGAAATCTTTTATGATAACAGACACTTCTTCAGGGTTTATTGACAAATCAACTTCCAAGCGAACATCACCTAATTTTCTATTCATATATGCATATAGGTTCTTTTTAGGTTGACGATTAATCTAAAGATCGAACTCTATAAGGATTGATTATATCCTCTTGCGAGCAAAATAACTAAGGATTATATAATCATTATTAGAGAAAAACATAAAAAAAGTAAAAATGTGTGGATGTTCTTACTTTTTCTTTAAGAGTTCATCCACTGCTTCAGGGTTGGCAAGTGTTGAAGTATCACCAACTTCTTGACCAAGTGCTTTTGCTCGAATAACACGTCTCATTATCTTTCCACTTCTGGTTTTTGGAACATCAGACACAAACCAAAGCTCATCAGGTTTAGCTATTTTGCCCAACTCTTTAGAGACATGGTTAATCAGTTCGATTCTGAGTTTATCACTTGGTTCGACACCTTTCTTAAGGACAACAAAAGATGTTATCGATTCACCCTTCAGTTCATGTGGTTTACCTATAACTGCGGCTTCAGCAACCAATGGATGGCTAACAAGCGCTGATTCAACCTCTGAGTTACCGATACGATGACCAGATATCTTTAATACATCATCTGCACGGCCTTGAATCCAGAAATAACCATCGTTGTCTTTACGTGTAACATCACCTGCAAGATAAACACCTTTAAACTTGCTCCAATAGGTTTCTTTATACCGCTCTGGGTTCTTATGTATACCACGCAGCATACCAGGCCATGGATGTAGTAACACAAGATTCCCACCAGCGTTCTGAACTGATTTTCCACCTTCGCTATAGACCTCTGCAGCCATACCTGGCAATGCCCTTGTCGCAGAACCAGGCTTCAATGGAGTAATAGGCAATGGCGAAATCACAAAATGACCGGTCTCAGTCTGCCACCATGTATCCATAATCTGGCAGTGTTCACCACCGATGTTCTTATAATACCAAATCCAAGCCTCAGGGTTAATCGGCTCACCAACAGATCCGAGCAAACGGAGACAACTCATATCATGTTTCTTCGGTAGATCTTCACCAAATCTCATGAATAATCTAATACTAGTGGGAGAAGTGTACAATATGCTCACTCTATATCTCTCAATAATATCCCACCATCGATCAGCTTGTGGCCAATCAGGAGCACCTTCATAAATAACAGATGTCGCACCAAGAATAAGAGGTGCATAAACAATATAGGAATGCCCAGTAACCCAACCTATGTCAGCGGCACACCAATACACATCTTCATCTTTTATATCAAAAACCCATTTTAACGTGAGAGAAGTACCAACAGCATAGCCGCCATGAGCATGAATGATACCCTTAGGTTTACCAGTTGTACCAGATGTATATAAGAAGTACAATGGGTCATTGGCATCGAGTTGCTCAGTCTTACACTCAGAAGATACACCGTTTATCGCATCATGCCACCAGATATCCCTACCTTCAGTCCATGGAACCTCATCGCCAGTTCTTCTGTAAACAATAGCATGCTTCACAGTCGGTGACTCTTTTAATGCTTCATCAGTTTGCTGCTTCAAATAAACTTTCTTACCACGTCGCCAGAAACCATCACAAGTAATAACAGCCTTAGCCTCGCAATCATTAACACGATCCCTAAAAGCAGTCGCACTAAAACCAGAGAAAACAACAGAGTGAACAGCACCAATTTTAGCACAAGCAAGCATAGCAATAGGAAGCTCAGGAATCATAGGAAGATAAATACCGACACGATCGCCCTTATTGATACCAATCTTTTTCAAAGCATTTGCAAGCTTATTAACCTCAATATACAAATCGTTATAAGTTAATTTTCTTACATCACCAGGTTCACCCTCAAAAATAATAGCAACCTTATTCTTCCGCCAACTTTGCGCATGTTTATCAACACAGTCATGAACAATATTATACTTAGCACCAACAAACCATTTCACCCATGGAGGATTCCACTCAACCAACTTGTCGTAAGGCGTGTAAAACTCCACAAGCTCTTTTGAGACCTCATCCCAAAACCATTCCCAATTATCCGCTTTCTTATAAAGCTCATCCAGGGTTTTTATACCATGTTTATCCATCCATATTTTGACATTTGTATTCTTAACAAAATTCTCATTTGGTTTGAATACTCGTTTTTCGTCCAGCAACACAGAAATATCTTCCTTCGCCATACTTTTAACATCTCCTTCTGGATTATTTTCAAATCTTAATATGCTAGAAAACCCATATTTCTAACTAATCTCTGGAAATTTTCAAAGCAATTTCCCCCATATGTCAGGGGTTTCTGGTAATAGAATTGCAGTATAAGAAATTTTGCATAATTTTTAAAAATTTGGGAAACGAAAAATAAATACAAAAAGGTTTATTAAATTATTAATGATTAAGGGGGAAAACAATAAAAAAGTGGGAGGAAAAAATTATGGGGATTACCTTAACCGAAAAAATACTTTCTAAACATATCATGGAAGGAAAACCAGAGAAAGGAAAAGAAGTTGGAATAAGGATAGATCAAACATTAACCCAAGATGCAACAGGAACAATGGCGTATCTACAATTCGAAGCAATGGGTGTACCAAAAGTAAAAACAGAACTATCAGTAAGCTACGTAGACCATAATACTATACAAGTTGGTTTTGAAAACGCAGATGACCATAGATATCTCCAAACAGTAGCAGCAAAATACGGCATAGTGTACTCACGGGCAGGAAACGGCATATGCCATCAAGTGCACCTGGAAAGATTTGGTAAACCAGGAAAAACACTACTAGGTTCAGATTCACATACACCAACTGGTGGTGGGATAGGAATGATCGCTATAGGTGCAGGAGGGTTAGATGTTGCAGTTGCAATGGCAGGAGGACCATTTTATTTAACATATCCAAAAGTAATAAAAATAAATTTAACAGGTAAATTACGACCATGGATAGCTGCAAAAGATGTCATTTTGAAAGTTTTAGAGAAATTCACTACAAAAGGAAATGTAGGCTGTGTTTTTGAATATGCAGGCGATGGAGTAAAAACATTATCTGTTCCAGAGAGGGCAACTATAACAAATATGGGAGCTGAATGCGGAGTAACAACATCGATATTCCCAAGTGATGAAATAACAAAAGAATTCCTAAAAGCCCAAGGAAGAGAAAAAGACTGGGTTGAACTAAAAGCAGATGATGATGCAGTATACGATAAAATAGTTGATATAAATCTTAGTGAACTTGAGCCGCTCGCAGCAACACCACACAGCCCAGGTAACATCAAAAAAATAAAAGACCTGGAAGGAATGGATGTAGACCAAGTCTGTCTAGGAAGTTGCACAAACTCATCATACACTGATTTGATGACAGTAGCAGAAATATTAAAAAACAAAAAAACACACCCGAATGTTAGTTTTGTTGTAGCACCTGGATCAAAACAAGTATTGGAGAATATCACAAGAGACGGCGGACTAGCAAATCTATTATCTGCCGGAGCAAGACTAGCTGAATCTGCCTGTGGTTTCTGTATAGGAAATAGCCAATCACCAAAATCAGGTGCGATATCGCTGAGAACAAGCAACCGTAATTTCGAAGGACGTTCGGGCACTAAAAATGCACAAGTTTATCTTGTTAGTCCTGAGACTGCAGCTGCAACAGTGATTACAGGTAAAATAACTGATCCAAGAAACCTAGAAAAAATGGGAATAAAATATCCATCAATCAAAATGCCAAAGAAATTTTACGTTGACGATAGCATGTTCATCTACCTAACAGATCATCCGGAAAAAATCCAGATTATTAGAGGGCCAAACATTGGAGAACCACCAGTAAATAAACAGTTACCAGAAATAATCTCTGGTGAAGTCACAATAAAAGTTGGGGATTTGATAACAACAGATCACATAATTCCTGCGGGAGCAAGAATGAAATATAGATCTAACGTACCAAAGTATTCTGAGTTCCTATTTGAAATAGTGGACAACAAATTCTACGAAAGAGCGAAGAAAATAAAAGATTTTGGACAAAACAACATAATAATCGCGGGGCTAAGCTATGGCCAAGGATCATCCAGAGAACACGCAGCACTATGTCCAATGTACATGGGCGTAAAAGCAGTTATAGCAAAAAGTATGGAAAGAATACACAAAGCCAACCTTATAAACTTTGGCATAGTACCTCTAACATTCGTAAACGAGGCAGATTATTCTAATATCGATCAAGGAGACAAATTGGAGATACCAAATATCAGAAAAGCACTTACTGGAAATGATAAGAAAATAAAAGTTGTTAATAAAACAAAAGGTAAAGAATTTGAGGCAACCTTTGACTTATCAGAGAGAGATAAAAAAATAATTCTGGCAGGGGGAACGCTTAATTTTATGGGACAAAAAACAAAATAGGAGATGAAAAAAATGAAAAATAAACACGATAAAATTAAGGTTAAGAACACAATCGTTGAGATAGATGGAGACGAAATGACACGTGTCATGTGGAAGATGGTGAAAGATAAACTACTATTTCCATACCTGGATATGAAGCTTGAGTACTATGATCTTGGTTTGAAAAAACGTGATGATACCAATGACCAGATAACAATTGATGCAGCAAATGCCATAAAAAAACATGCTGTCGGAGTGAAATGCGCAACAATAACACCAAACAAGGCAAGAGTCCAAGAATACAACCTTAAACAGGAATGGAAAAGCCCAAATGGAACTATTAGGGCAATACTAGACGGCACTGTATTTAGAGGTCCCATCCTTACCAAAAACATCCCGCCTGCAGTGAGAAACTGGAAAAAACCAATACACATTGGCAGACATGCGTATGGTGATGTATATAAAAATCAAGAAATACGTGTTCCTGGCCCTGGAAAAGGCGAGATAATCTATACCCCTACAGCAGGTGGGGAATCCATACGGTTAACAATTCAAGAGTTCAAAGGACCTGGCATTTTACAAGGCATTCATAACACAGATAAATCAATTAACAGTTTTGCAAAAGCCTGTTTTACATACGCATTAGATCAAAAAGTGGATTTATGGTTCGCAACAAAAGATACGATTTCAAAAACCTATGACGCAAGATTCAGACAGATATTCAACGAAGAATTTGAGAAAAACTGGAAAGAAAAATACCAAAAAGCAGGTATCGAATATTTCTTCACCCTCATCGATGATGCGGTCGCACGAATCATGAAATCAGAAGGTGGCATGCTCTGGGCATGCAAAAACTACGACGGTGATGTGATGTCTGATATGCTTGGCTCAGCATACGGCAGTCTTGCTATGATGACTTCGGTCCTTGTTTCACCTGAAGGGTTTTTTGAATATGAAGCAGCACATGGAACTGTCCAGAAACACTACTACAAATATCTTAAGGGAGAGAAAACATCATCGAACCCAATGGCATTGATCTTCGCATGGGCAGGATGTCTCAAAAAAAGAGGAGAACTTGACAATACACCAGACGTTGTTAATTTTGCGAAGAAACTCGAAGAGGCATCTATTGAAACAGTTGAAAGCGGGATCATGACAGGCGACCTAATGAAAGTAGTAACACCAAATCCAAAAAACAGACAAGTATACACTGAGGAATTTATTGATGCAATTGCAAATAAATTAGAGGAAAAAATTGTAAAAGTTGGAGGATAAAAAAATGGCACAAAAAGCGATAAGAGAAGCAGATGGAAAACGCATGATGGCGCGTCTGCTAAAAGAATACACAAATGGAAAATATGCTGTTGATGACAAATTCATTACAATTGGGCCTGAAACCGATCTAAAAAAACTACCAAACACCTACAAATGGTTAACAAAGCAAAAACTTGTTGTTAAACCAGATCAACTGATTAAAAGAAGAGGTAAAAGTAAACTTCTTCTTTTAAATGCGAATTGGAAAGATGCGGAGAAATGGATAAATGAACGTATGAATAAACCTGTCACTGTTGGAACCGTGACTGGAATCCTAGATCATTTTATTGTAGAACCTTTTATCCCACATAAAGAAAACGACGAGTACTATCTAGCGATTGTTTCAAAGAGAGAGGGCGATGAGATAATGTTCTACCATCAAGGTGGCATAAACGTTGGTGATATAGACACGAAGGCTGTAAGACTGATGGTAACGGTTGGAGAATACCCAACGTCATCAGAGATTGAGAAGAAATTACTTGGAAAAATTCCTGCAGGTAGAAAAAAATTAATTGCAGAGTTCATAGAAGGCATGTTCAAATTCTACGCTGATTTGAACTACGCATATCTGGAGATTAACCCTTTTGTGGTAAGTGGAAATAAGATATTCCCGCTTGATCTCGCTGCAAAACTGGATGATACCGCAGAATTTGAGAGCAGTCAGAAATGGGACAACATAGATTTTCCCTCACCATTTAGCAGAACACTTAGCAAAGAGGAGGCTTACATAAAAGAACTAGATTCCAAGACCGGTGCTTCACTTAAATTGACTGTGCTAAACCCAGACGGGCGGGTATGGACTATGGTCGCTGGTGGTGGTGCATCAGTTATTTATGCGGATACAATCACCGACCTTGGATTCATGAGTGAGATGGCAAACTATGGAGAATATTCTGGTGATCCGAATGAAGAGTTTACGTATCTCTATGCAAAAACATTACTCGATCTTATGACACGAAAGAAAAACCCGAAAGGAAAATTTCTATTGATTGGTGGTGGAATCGCAAATTTCACCGATGTGGCAAACACATTCAAAGGAATTGTTAGAGCACTCAAAGAATACAAGGATAAACTTAAAGAAAACAAAGTCAAGATATTTGTGCGTAGAGGTGGACCAAACTACAAAGAAGGTTTGAGGATAATGAGAGAGCTGGGCAATGAACTAGGTGTTCCAATTGAAGTTTATGGTCCGGAGACACATATGACCAAAATTGTATCAATGGCATTAAAAGGAGGGAAATAAATGACAAAAAAAGACTATATTCTCTTTGATAAAGACACACAATCCTTCATCTACAACTTGCAGGTAAATGCAGTTCAGAGGATGTTGGATTTTGACTATGTTTCAGGTAGAAAAACCCCATCGGTAGCTGCGATTGTTAACCCAACTGGTTCTGATGGTTTCCAGAAATTCTTCTTTGGTCCAAAAGAGATATTAGTACCAATTTACAAATCACTAAAAAACGCTGCGAACAGACATAAGAATGTTGATGTCATGATTAACTTTGCATCGTTCAGATCTGCCGCCGCATCAACTGAAGAAGCTTTTGCTATACCGCAAATAAGAACCGTTGTTATTATCGCAGAGGGTATACCAGAGCGAAGGATGAAAATGCTTATCGCCAAAGCAAAAAAGCTCAACAAAAATGTCATCGGTCCTGCAACTGTTGGTGGAATTGTCGCAGGTCAATTCAAGATTGGAAACACCGGTGGAACAATCGAGAATATAATGGAATCAAAATTACATCGACCTGGTTCTGTAGGCTTTGTCTCAAAATCTGGTGGATTAAGCAACGAAGCATACAACATTATTTCACGCAACACCGATGGTCTCTACGAAGGCATCGCAATTGGCGGTGACAGATACCCTGGATCCACTCTCATAGAACACTTGTTGCGATTCGAAAAAAACCCAGAAATAAAGATGGTGGTGTGTCTTGGTGAAGTCGGTGGAACAGATGAATACGATATTGTAGATGCTCTAAAAAAGAAGCAGCTAAAGAAACCTTTGGTCATGTGGGTTACTGGAACGTGTACGAAAGCATTCAAAACCGAGGTGCAATTTGGTCACGCAGGAGCAAAAGCAGGTTCCGATTTAGAAACCGCTGATGCAAAAAATGCTGCCCTAAAAGCAGCTGGTGCGATTGTTCCAAATTCATTTGATGATTACGGAGAAAAAATAGGCGATGTGTACAAGAATCTTGTAAAGAAAAAGATTATTAAACCAAAACCAGAACCGCAAATTATCAAGATGCCTATGGACTACAACGCAGCAGTAAAAGCAGGCATTATAAGAAAGCCAACTAATTTCATATCAACAATATCAGATGATCGTGGAGAAGAACTATTGTACGGAGATATGACGATTTCTGAGGTCTTTAAAAAAGACATAGGAATCGGCGGTGTCATCAGTATGCTCTGGTTCAAACGGTTGTTGCCGAAATATGCGACGAAATTCATTGAAATGACACTTATGGTTACCGCGGATCATGGTCCAGCGGTCTCTGGTGCTCATAACACGATTGTTGCTACCCGCGCTGGTAAGGATTTGATTTCATCTATTGTCTCAGGTATGCTCACCATTGGACCTCGCTTCGGGGGAGCAGTTGATGGTGCAGCACAAATGTTTTCAGAGGCATATGATTCAGGAAAAACACCGCAACAGTTTGTGACTGAGATGAAGGGAAAAGGAGTGAACATCCAAGGGATAGGTCATCGAATTAAATCCATTCATAATCCTGATCTTCGTGTGACTATTATTTCGCAGTATGCGAAGAAGCATTTCAAGAAAACGCCGTTACTTGACTATGCCCTAGAAGTTGAAAAGATCACGACCTCGAAACGAGATAATCTGATCTTGAATGTAGATGGATGTATCGGTATTTGTTTTGCTGATCTGCTCCGTAATGAAATGCCAAAGCAAGAAGCGGATGATTACATCAAGATGGGCGCGTTGAATGCGTTGTTTGTCCTTGGTCGCAGTATGGGGCTGGTTGGTCATTATCTTGACCAGAAACGGTTGAAACAAGGACTATACCGTCATCCATGGGATGATATCGCATATATGTTGCCCAAAAAATAAGATGAGCGACAAAAATATATTGACATAAAACATACAAAAAGGCACCAATCAATATGAACGAATTTACAGGTGCAATAAAAAATCATAGAGATGGTGCCATTCTTCATCTTTTTGTAGCAGTTGGAAATAAACATCTAGTTTTCCCTGCAGGCTATAACACATGGCGTAAGTGTTTGGAGATAAAAGTTCGTTCTGAAGCCAAAGAAAACAAGGCAAACAAAGATGTGATTAAAACAGTTGCAAAGTATTTCAATAAATCTGTTGCGAACGTATATATAATTTCAGGTGAAAAGAATCGTGAGAAGACATTACTTGTTAAGGGCGTTTCAGTTGATAGTGCTACTAAAAGATTAAAGGAGTCTTTAGATGGATTATAAAAAATCCCTTGAAGAACTTGAAAAATTATTATCAGAGTTGCAAGAGAAAAATACGAGCATTCCCATTATTGTAGAAGGTGATAAAGATGTTGCAGCTCTTCGTAAGTTAGACATCAAAGGAATTATACTTAGCGTCAACACAGGAAAATCTCTAGCTGATTTTTGTGATAGAATTGCTGAACAATACGAGAACATAATTATTCTAACTGACTGGGATTGGCGAGGGGGACGTCTCTGTCATACAATCAGAAAAAATCTAGAAGGCAGGATACATTGTGATATAAAATATAGACAATTATTTGCTAGATATTCGATGATTCGTACAGTTGAAGGTTTACCTTCTTGGATCGAAACAATGAAAAAGAAAATAAATCTAATATGAAAATGCGTTTTTATTTTAACAAAAAAAAGGGAAAAAATAGATTTTTTATTTCAAACAAAAGGTTATCTCATTTTCAATTGGTCTTATATTCTTTATGTCTATTTTATTCTCTCTAGCTAGCCAACCAATTGCAGAATAAGCATCTTTAGGTTGTAATCTAGTTAACTTAGCGATAGAAGAAACATCAGCTTCTCTTTGTTTGGAAATTATATTCCACACTTTACCGGCATCGGTGCCAATTTTATTTGTTAAATTCGTTTGGCCAAGTCTGTACATTGGGCCTTGCCTGCAAATTTTATTTTCTCTAGCTAACCAACCAATAGCAGCAAAAAATTCATCTTCCTTAAGTTTTGCAGTCTTCATTATTTTCGTTTGTGTCAAAGAACCCTGTGAATTAAGTACTTGCCATACCTTTCCTGCATTTTGACCAAATTCCTCTATTACATTTTTCATGTAACCTCATCCTCAGACAGGGTATATACAATAAAGGAATATATATATTTTGATAGCATCTCCGCATATGATTTAAATTCAACAAAATTGATTCAATTTTTGTAAGATATGTATGTACAAGAGTTGAAATTTTAACGCCTTAATTTTATCAAATTTTTTGATTCTATTTTATCTTCTCTGGCCAACCAACCCAAAGCAGAATAAGCATCCCTCTCATCGAGTTGCGCCAACTTCGCGATAACAGATACGTCGACTTCATTATTTTTTGCGAGAGTACTCCACAATTTTCCAGCATCTCCACCAATCTTCTCAGTCAAATTAGTTGTACCAATTCTGTAAAAAGAGCCGGTTTTAGAGATCTTGTTTTCCCTAGCAAGCCAACCAATTGCAGCTTGAAATTGACTCTCATCAAGCATTGTACTGTTCATTAATCTGGATTCGGTAAGAGGACCCTGTAAATTAAGTACTTTCCATATTTTGCCTGCGTTTTGGCCAATTTCTTCCATGTCCTTCATATCCCCACCTTCTCAAAAATAGTATACAATATAATGGATATATATGTTGTGATTATAATACAAAAAAATGCTACATAAAAAGTTATACATACGATTATATACTAATTGTTTATTACGAAAAACGAAGGCTCCTCTAAGATGAGGGGCCAAAAAAATAAAAAGGAAGTATAAAATGGAAAGAAGAAATGATAGAAGGCCACGGGGCTTTGATTCACCTCGTGAAATGCATGATGTAACCTGTGCTGATTGCGGAAAGGAAACTCAAGTTCCGTTCAAACCAGATGGAACAAGACCAGTGTATTGCAAGGACTGTTACACAAAACATCGACCTAAAAGATTTTAATTAAGGATCAATAGAAAAAACACCCAAATATAAGGTTTTTTCTTATTCCTTTTTTTCTTATTTCTAAATGAGAGATTAGTTTAAACAATGTTTTTTAAATAAACAAACGTTATGAGGTAAATTATATGACAAAATCAAGACACATAAATCAAAGGATAGGCGTGTTTGTAGACGTACAAAACATGTATCACTCTGCAAAACAACTATACAACAGCAAAGCAAATTTCAGAACAATACTAAGAGATGCAATAGCTGATAGAAAACTTATCAGAGCAATAGCCTATGTGATAAAAGCAGATGTAAAAGATGAAAATACATTCTATGATGCACTTATGGAGATGGGCTTTGAGGTAAGATCCAAGGATCTGCAGATTTTCTACGGCGGTGCAAAAAAAGGAGACTGGGACGTAGGAATAGCTATGGATGTAATGAGATTAGCACCGAAATTAGACACCATCGTACTAATTAGTGGAGATGGAGATTTTTCAGATCTTTTAGAGCATGCAAAAAGTCTAGGTTGCAGAACCGAAGTAATAGCATTTGGCAAAACAACATCACACAAACTAAGAGATGTCACAGATTTCTTCCTTGATTTAGATAAAAACAAAAAATATCTATTACCAAAAAAAGAATAAAAGCTTTAAATAACAAATATTCATGTTATATTTATAGGAGCATCTGGACAAGATGAAGGATAAAATATTACAAGAAGCCATAGAATGGTACGAAAAAAACGGCAAAAACTCCGATATTTACATAGGAGATTTCATTGATCTTATATTCAGTAAAACAACAGATGCTATCTTAGAAGAAGTAAAAACTGAATTAAAAAACGAATTTGAAAAAGGCACATTAAAACATCCCTTTGTAATATCCAGCGACTATTATCTTGAGCTAAAATTCAAAGAGATAAAAGAAAAATTCATAAAAAGTAGCATGGAAACAGATTCAAAATAAATGCTAATTTCTTTTTTTAAAAAAAAATCTTTTTACATCTTTCTTGATAATCATATAGTTTGGGCCCCCGTGGGTTTCGGGAGCCCAAATTGTACCTCTACGTCGTTCAAATACGGATCACTTTTTTCACCGATTCTCCTAAAATAGAGGCTAGATTCTTTAACAAAGATGTGTTTTAAATAAATTACTGCAAATCAAACAAATGTTAGAACATATCATTTTTCCGTTTTTGACATTTTTACACGACATATTTATATAGAGTTAGTGACAAATATTAACATGCTCAGAGAGGTGAGGGGGCATTTGTTGCCCGCTGTCATTAATCTGAGGCGGGAGAGATAGGAGATATCTGGTATCTGCCATTTATCTCTCCCAGGGGATGGTCTCATTTTAAACAAAATAAAAGACTGACGTTTTAGTACGTATCAAAGATTTAATAGAAGCAACAGAATAACAGTAAAACGATGGATGGGAAACTACTAGTCGAATTAATATTTCTAACATCATGCATAATCACAATATATCTGATTTTAAGAAGACCTTATTTGTACGTAAGATTAGGTATCCGCAAGGTAAAAGTAGATACTTATTTTCTAGGAGCATTATTGGGACCAATTTTAATCATAATTTTTGGAATACTAAATTTCTCCCAAATAATAAAAGGATTGGAGGGCGAAGGTAGTCTTAACCCATTCGGCATCTTAATCCTATTTTTATCAATGGTTTTCATGAGCATCTTCCTTGACATAACAGGATTTTTTGAATACTGCGCCAGACTATCATTAAAATTTGCTGGTAGCGATGGCAGAAGATTGTTTTTTTCAATATATGCTACGGTCTCCATACTAACGATATTCACATCAAATGATATAATTATACTAACATTCACACCATTTATCTATTATTTCGCAAAGAACGCGGGAATAGATCCCAAACCATATCTTATCGCTGAGTTTTTTGCAGCTAACACGTGGAGTATGATGCTCTACATAGGAAATCCAACTAACATCCTACTAGCAGCGGCATTTGATCTTCGTTTTGATGAATACTTCAAATGGATGCTTCTGCCATCAATTGTCGCTGGTTTAGTAAACATGGTTTTACTATATATTGTCTTCAAGAAAAAAATAAACCAACCTATAAAACATGAAACCAAGATAAATCCTATAGATTCAATAACAGATAGAGTAGGTGCAATACTTGGACTAGTGATACTCGGCAGTTGCGTAGTTGGTTTAGCTATCGTCCCATATTTTGGTGTTGAGATGTGGATGGTATCTCTCGGTTTTGCATTCGCCCTTCTTATTGTTCTTTTGATGAGAGATTCCTTCCATGCAATTATGAGAAAACGCATAAAAAAGAGTCATTTTGCTATTCCACCTACGCTGAAAAAGATGCCACTTGGCATTATACCATTTGTATTAGCATTATTTATCACAGTTGAGGCACTACGAATTTATGGTATAACCAATGACATAGGAGTTTTCTTCAAAAATATCTGTGGGACATCTAACACATTAACAGTTTTTGTATATGGATTATCATCCGCGTTTTCTGCAAACATATTGAACAACATACCTATGACAGTCGCATATGTGCCTATCGCTAGTTTAGCATCACAAACAAATGTTTTCCCAGCGGTACTAGCAACAACCATTGGTTCTAATCTAGGTGCAAACATCACACCAATAGGTGCACTAGCAGGCATTATGTGGATGAGTATTCTCAGGAGTAAAGAAATAAAAATATCGTTTAGGGAGTTTGTTAAATATGGATTAATTGTGACACCTTTAACACTCTTAGCGTGCTTAGGAGTACTAGCATTTGAATTTATGATATTTTAAAGGAATTTTTGATTGCGGGTTTTTTAAATAATAAAGGCGAAGGGATTATATCCTTGTTTAAAGATTACGGGACCCATATAAAAAGAAATAAAAATACTAGGAAGAATGGTGAGAGATCATGAATAAAACATTGATAGCTTTGGGTGTAGGTATTTGGGTAATTATGCTTATTCTAAGCTTCATATTCAATACTTCGTTAGCAGGTTTAAATTTAAACTGCGAAGATATACGTAACATCTTATTACCGTTAACTATCATAGAAATTGTAGCTTGTATACTAACAATAGTTGGTATAATGAAAAACAATTAAAATTTTAAAAATCAAAATTTTTGATTTCTTATTTTCTAATTTGAAAAATTCATGAAATATATTATAAATGAGTTTATATTACTGAATTGTAGGAAATTATTGGGAGGCAAAGTATTATGAGTAAAAAGATAGTTGTGATTTTTTTATTAGTATGTATTATCATGACTGGTATAAGTGTAGTTGGAGCATATGAAAATAAAAAAAAGTTTGTTGATATTGGCGAAGTAGTTCAAAATAATTCAGATGATAAGAATGGTGAATATTATGTTCAATGGGTGATGAATTTTGGTTCTGATTGGCGCTATGGTGCCCGCTATGAGGGACCTCAGCCTATCGGTGATTGCAACAACGACGGCAAAAACGAGTTGATTTTGGGTGGTAGGGATGGCAAACTAAGGGTTATGCAGTGGAACGAGTCTAAACAAACTTATCTTGAGATGCATACACTTTTTTGTCCATATTATCCTATCGATCAATTAGATGCCGGTGGTTTTGCTATAGGCGATCTAACAAACGATGGAAATAATGAAATCGCTGCATCTTGGCCTGCCTCTGTATATAGATGGGTTGGTGGAAAATACAAGGTTTTAGGTTGGAATTCTTGGATATTCAACAGAAACGGTGGTAGCGCTGATTGTTATATTGGTGATTGTGACAATGATGGCAAAAACGAGTTGATTATGTCAGGTGGACCTTTAGGTGAAGTCGATTCTGTTCCAGAGATCGTGATTTTCAAATGGAATGGATTACGGCTTGTTAAGGTAGCAGAATGGGATGATCCTGGTGTTAATGGCTATGTTTATATGGCTGGTCTTGGTGATGTTGATGATGATGGTGAAAATGAGATAGTATGTGGTTCGGCCTTCAAAGTTTTTGTTTTAGATTGGGATAAAAATAGTAAAAAATTTGAAGCGACAACTATTAAAACAACTTATTCTGAGGGGTATCCTTTTGCTTGTGTTTGTAAGGATAGCGACATGGATGGTAAGCTTGAGATTCATGTTGGTTACTATTCTCCAACTATCACTATTATGGAATGGAATGGGGCAGGATATATACAGAAATTTCAGAAAACTTGGCCTGGCGAGGGTGTTTTGATAGAGGCTCTCGATGTTGGTGATGTTGATGATGACGGTATAGCTGAAGTATGCGCAGGAACTGATCTGGTGCATATTCTTCAGTGGAATGGTTCCACTTATGTTGAGGAAGCTATATTGCCTACTTTTGGTGAGTTGGCTGTCGTCTCTATTGGTGATTGTGATAATGATGGTAAGAATGAGATTAACGCTGGTTCGGTTATGATGGAACATGGTCAAGATTTCGTATCATGGGTTTACAAGTACGAGTCAAACACAGAATTGATGATTGGTTCTTCTCAGCAAATTTTCATTAGCAACAATAATAATATCAGAACGATGTGCGCACCAGGTAGTTTAAATGTAAAAGTTCGTAGTTCTGTTCTTGGGAAAAAACTTGGTGATGGATCAATTGCTGCGTGGGATTTAGAAAATAATATTTGGTATGATATACAGCCTTTATCTGAGGATCCAGATTCTTCTGATTGGGGTTCATATGTCAGATATAATCTCCTATCAGGAGAGTATCTTCTTAGGGCAAAAGTTGAGGGCTACAAAGCTCAGGAAACTGCTATTACTCTTGTATCTGGTCAAGAGACCTCTTACACATTTAATTTACAGCGTGATTTAACAATTAACGGTTTGTCAGTATCTCTAGTTCAGTACAGTAGTTCACCAAATATAAAACAAAACATTCAAATCAGTGGTTATGAACAACTAAACCAATTGTATATCAGATAAATAAAAGTCTTCTCCTGTTAGTTTTTACCGAAATATTTAATAGTTAACAAATGTTAATGTTTTAAGATTAATTGGATTAGGGGAGAAAAAATATGAAAAAAATTTTACCAATTTTGGTAATGGGTATCTTGGTCCTCAGTGGACTAGTCGCTAGTGCTTTACAAACATCACAAGAAATTGTTAAAGTTGATGTTGTCGAAGAAAATTCTATTCAAAGAGGAACACACACGGCATTTGGAGAATACGGAACTGCAACATGGTGTGGCTATTGTAGATACGCTCATGGTGCATTAAAAGAGTTATATGCAGAAGGTCAATTGGATTTCAATTATGTGGCCTTAGTTTGCGATAAGAACTCTGTTGCTTATTCATATGCAATAAGTCATTTTAACTTGTACGGCTATCCAACTGTTTGGTGGGATGGAGGCTATAAAGTAAATGTAGGAGCCGGGAGTGTTCCTAGCGCAAAAGCCGCATATACGACTAGTATCAACCAATGTGTTGCACGAGCTGTTAAGGATGTAGACATCACTCTCGATGTCACTTGGCTTGGTGGAACAGAGATGCAAATTTCTTGTTCAATTGACAATAACGAAGCTACAGCCTACGGGGGAACAATAAGAGTGTATATTACCGAAAAGGTTTCCAGTATGGGATGGTATGATACAGGTGGCGCTTTGTACACTCATGCATTTTTAGATTTTGCGTTTAACCAAGCGATATCAATACCTGCAGGTGGTACCTGGAGCAATTCTATGAATTGGATAGGAAGCGCTCATGGATATTCCTCAATAACTGAGAGCAACACAATGGTAATAGCTGCAGTGGAAAATGATGAATGGCATCAAGGATACTCATACCCGCCTTCAAGCAATCCATTCAATGCATATTATGTAGATGACTGCGTAACAGTTGATCTCGGCCTGGGTTCAGCACCAGGTGTACCATTGGTCAGTGGCCCAACAGTTGGAGTTGTAGGCACGGAATACGACTTCGAGTTTGTATCAACAGACCCAGATAGCGATGATGTATATTACTATGTAGACTGGGGCGATGGAACAAACAGTGGCTGGCTTGGTCCATATGATTCTGGTGTTACTACAACAATATCTAAAACATATACCACGGCAGGCATCTATGATGTCACAGCAAAAGCAAAAGATACAGATAACCTAGAAAGTGGTTGGTCAAATCCGTTAACAATAGAAATTTCCGGGAATGAACCTCCAAGCATACCAGACGTATCAGGTCCAACTAGTGGCAAACCAGGAACAAGCTACGAATTCGATTTCGTATCAACAGATCCAGATGACGATGATGTATATTACTATGTAGACTGGGGCGATGGAACAAACAGCGGATGGCTAGGACCACATGCATCAGGTGCTAATGCAAGCGCAAATCACGTGTGGTCTAAAAAAGGAGTAGTTTTAATCAAAGTGAAAACAAAAGACATCCATGACGCAGAGAGTGATTGGGGAACACTAGAGTTCAGCGTACCAAGAAGTTATATGCTAAAAAACACCTTGCTGCTAAGATTAATGGAAAAATATCCGAACATGTTTCCAATACTACGATATATACTAGGATTGTAAACATTAAAAAACAAAAACATCCATCTTTTCTTTTTTTATTTCTATTCAAATCAACTTGCAATAGAACTAGTGAAACGATTTTTGTAATGAGCAATTAGGAAACGTACTATTAACTCCACTCTGTTGTCACGAATGCTTAATCCGCCATGCATTATGTTTAAAACTATATCAGCAAGTTTATCATTCTTACTAGCAAGTTTAACAAGATATTCTACATTTCCCCTGTAAGCCGGCATGCGAAGGAATTCGTATATATCTTTACCAAAATCGTTAATCCATTTTGTTTGATAAGATGACAGAAACATTTCACTAGTATTTTCTGTTTCTAGTGATCTAGCGATGACATCTGCGGCTATTTGACTTGATGACATTGCATAATAAATGCCTTCTCCACTTAATGGGTTTAAAAAACCAGCGGCATCTCCGCATAGAAGAACTCTATCATAGTAAGTTTTTTTGAGAGGCCCTATATGCAAGGCACCGCCTTTGCATCTTCCTATCTTAAGATCATCTGGTATCATATTTGTCTTCTTAAGCGCCTTGATATACTCCTTATAGATGTGAGATAGATTTATTTTAGATTTTGACATTTCAGCATTAGGACTTATCTTGCCAACACCTATGTTCAAATGTTGTTTCTTTGGAAAAACCCATCCATAACCTAGCATGCCCTGAAATTTTGGATGAATTGAACAAAATCTCTCGCTGCCAAAAAATCTTTCGATGGTTTCCTCATCTAATTCGTACTCTTGAAACATACAAATTCCAATCATTCTACCTTTTGGAGGTATTAAATCTAGTTTCTTAGCAATAATACTCCAGACACCATCTGCGCCAACAATAATCTCTGAATTAATCTCTTGTTTGTCATTTAGTATAATTTTTGCTTTGTCTTTTGATATTCTTATGTTTTCTACAGTTTTACCATCGATAAGATTAACACCTTTTTCAATAGCAAGTTCGACTAGTTTTTTGTCAAATTTTTCTCTGAGAACCATACCAACTATTGGTTCGTCTTTTTTTATAACTGCCTTATATTTTAAAGACGGAGAGAAGCAATAGCCACCATATGAATATGAATCTATCATATCTTTTACGTAGGGAAATCTCTTCCAGACATGAAATGGCAAACCACCACCGCATGGTTTATCCCTAGGGAATTTGTTTTTATCTAAGAGAAGAACTTTTATTCCTTTCTCTGCCAAATATTTTGCAGCAGTGGAACCGGCAGGGCCTGCACCAACAACAACTACATCATATTTCATGGTTTAAAAGCCCCCATTTAATATATTATTCAAAAAAGCCATGCAGTATATAAATTTTTTAGATAGAATATATAAAGTCGTATCATTGATAATCAGTTTATATAAAAACTAGTACTAGACCTATCAAAACCTTGTATTAATTCTATTTTTGAGAAATCTTCGGGTGGCATCCAACTATGCAACGGATAAACTAAATCAGGTAAAAATTTTTTTATATTCGTTGATAACTGAGTTATAATATGTTCTTCACCGAAATATTTTCTACTAATCTCGTATGTTTTTTTCTGTGTAATATATTCGTCTAAAAAACCTAAAGTATGTATATATTCATGGAGTAAAACGTGGAATATATATGGCTTTAATAGGTCTTTATTTGTCTGCATTATTCTTCTAAGTGGTGTTTTGTTTACCACGATGATATTTGAGGATACTGGATAGTATGCACCGATAAAACCATCAAAGGAAGAACCTAGTTCCTGTAATCCTAGCATCAATCCCGCTCTAGATCTTCCCTCATTTTTGCGTACTGCTTCTTTTACTGTTTCGAATATTTCGATCAAATCTTGTTTTATGTTATTGTCTATATTGTTTTCTTTCATTTAATTAGTATGTAATTAACAATTGTTAATAATCTTTTCTGTTACTTGATGTTTATAGCTCGTCAACCATTATAAGGATCTGGCTATCTTTAAAACCTCTTTGTTGAATAGCACCACTCGGACATGTACTAACACATGTACCACAACCCTGACATAATCCCTCATTTACCTTAGCATGTGTAACAATTTCCTTGTTAATCTCTTCCTCAACTGAATCAATCGCATTGTATGGACAAATTTTGATACATGTATTACAACCACTACATAGATTTTCATCAACAAAAGCAACATTTGGCTCAGCTTTCAATTTCGAATTCGAAAGTATAGTCGCCGCACGTGCAGCAGCAGCCTGAGCTTGGTAAATTGATTCACCGATGAATTTCGGCACATGACAATTTCCTGCAACGAAAACTCCTCTTGTCGAAAAATCAACTGGTCTTAGTTTAACATGTGCCTCTAGGAAAAATCCGTCATCGTTTACTGGTACCTTCAACATTTTTCCAACAATGGAGTTATCTAAGTTAGGCTGTAATCCAGTTGAAAGAATTAGATGGTCTGTTGGAATTTTTAGATTTTCTTTTAGCATAGGTTCATAGATTTCTACTGTGAAACCATTTTTTGTATCCACCTCTGGTTTTTTCTCTGGATCATACTGAAGGAACATCACACCTTTTTCCCTTGCATTTTTGTAGAATTTTTCTTTAAATGCATATGTCATTAGATCACGATAAAGTATGAAAACCTCAGCTTTTTGATTTAGTTCTTTTATTTTTATTGCGTTTTTCACAGCTTGCATACAGCAGATTCGACTACAGTATTTCCTTTTGTCATCACGTGATTCAACACATTGTATCATCACAAATGTTTCACCGTCGAGAATATCGTTTTTTGTGCTTTCACTCAATTTTTTTTCTAACTCTGATTGAGTTAGCACATGCTTGTCTTTGCCGTAATGATAGGATTGTGGTTTGTATTCATCTGCACCTATTGTAACAATAATAACGCCATGAGAAAATTTTATTGATTCTTCAGGTGTTTTAATCTCAGATTCGTAGCTACCAACATACCCGCTTAATTTCTCCAAAGTAGAACCTGTATAAACCTTTATTTTACTGTGATTTTTGATTTTATTAGTTAGTTCATTAAGAATATATGGTATGTCTATTCCTTCAACGGTATAGTAGACTTTATGTAAGTAGCCACCAAGCACTGGTTCTTTTTCAACAAGTACTGTATCATATCCCTGGTCTGCTAATGATAATGATGCGACCATTCCTGCTATACCTCCACCAAGCACCAAGGCTTTTTGTATGACCGGTATCTCTGCTTCTTGTATTGGTTGTAGTAATCCGGTTTTTGCGACAGTCATGCTTATTAGTTTTTTTGCTTTTTCTGTTGCTTTTTCTGGCTCATTCATGTGAACCCAGGAGCATTGTTCACGGATGTTAGTCATCTCCAATAGATATGGATTCAACCCTGCGTCTCTAAGGCTTTTCTGGAATAATGGTTCATGGGTTCTAGGGGTACAAGCAGCAACTATAATGCGGTTTAGATTGTGTTTTTTGATTGCATCTACAATTTTTTTCTGGGTATCCTCTGAGCATGTGTATATGTTTGCCTCAGCGTAAGCAACATTTTTAAGTGATTGAGTATATTTTACAAGCGCTGGTACATCCAAGTATCCACCGATATTGATACCACAATGGCAGATGAAAACACCAATTCTTGGTTCTTCAGAGGATACATCTCTTTCTTTTGGATATTGTTTTTCTTTTACAAGTGTGCCTTTTGCATCTTTTAAAAGCGCAGCTGCGTTAGCTGCCGCAGCTGATGCTTGCATAACTGACTCAGGTATAGCTTGTGGCTCCAAGAAGGACCCTGCTGCAAAAATACCAGGTTTTAGAAAAACTGGATCATCTGGGTTTGTACGTACAAAACCAAATTCATTTACGTCAAAACCTAATTTATCGATTAACTCGTTTTTTCTTTCAGCAGCACCACATAAACCAACAGATAATACCACAAGGTTGAATGTTTCTTCTCTTAGTTCACCAGCGTCATCTTCGTATTTTATTATTAAGTCGTTTGTTTTTGGGTCCTCTACTATTTCTGATATGCGTGATCTTATGTATTTTAGTCCATGCTCGTCTTTTGCCCGGTTTATGTATTTGTCAAAATCTTTACCATACGACCGAATATCGATATAGAAAACAGTTGGTTCGATATCAGCTGAATGTTCCTTTGCTATAATTGCTTCTTTTGCTGTGTACATGCAACACATAGCAGAGCAATAGTCATGGTTTATTGACGCGTCACGTGAACCAACACAATGAACCCATGCAACTTTTTTTGGGTGTTTCTGATCACTTGGCCTTATTATTTTACCCTGGGTTGGACCAGACGCAGATAGCACACGTTCGAACTCAATGCTAGTCAATACGTTCTTATATTTTTTATATCCAAACTCTGGTTTTATGACAGGATCGAAAGGTTGCGAGCCTGTAGCGATTATAACAGCACCAACATTAAGTGCTAGTTGTTGTGGTTTCTCATCGTGGTTTATAGCGCCTGATTTGCATTCTTTTACACATTGCATGCAATCAACACAACCACGATGTTTACCATCGCCTTCTTTGTCTATTACGTAAGCATTTGGTATAGCCTGCGGGAATGGTTTGTATATTGCTTTACGTTTGGTAAGACCATATTCAAAAGCATTAGGTAATGAGATAGGACAGACGGCTTCACAACTACCACATGAAGTGCATTTTTCAATATCTATATATCTAGGTTTTTTCAAAACATTTAGTGTGAAATTACCTGGTTTACCATCTATACCTTGTACCTCAGTATTTGTATGTATCTCTATATTTTCATGTCGAGCACAATCAACTAGTTTAGGTGATAAGATGCACATCGAGCAGTCGTTTGTTGGGAATGTTTTGTCTAGTTGCGCCATTACGCCACCAATTGTCGGTGTTTTTTCTAGTACATATACTTTGAATCCCATGTCTGCTAGATCCAAAGCTGCTTGTACACCGGCGATGCCACCGCCGACAACTGCAACAGATCCAACAACATCAGTTTTTTTTGTCATAACAACCTACTTTGTTTTTCTTTGATAACCTTCTTTTATTGCAATATTTTTGATTGCGTTCATCAACTTAGGTATTTCAACACCCTGTGGGCATTGTGTGAGACAGCGATGATGAGAAGAACATATCTCAACAAATTTATTTGAGAAAACAGGTTCTTTAATACCTAGTAAAACATTTTTAATAACCTTACGTGGCGAATATAACGAATCAAGTTCTCGCTCAGGGCATCCAGCTGTACATGTACCGCATGAGAAACACTCATACAACTCTTTACCTGATTCGTTTTTGGTTATCTTGTATTTAAAATCCATGTCAAGGTATTTTTTTGCCTTCTGACCTGTAACATCCTCACTTTGCTCCTCAAGTAATCTTTCGTTTCTAACAGCGTTCATAACGCCCTTAACGTTCACTTTCTGAGGACATTTCTCTAGACATCGATAATGTGCACTGCAAATCCAGAAGAACTCGCTTGATAAAACCTCGTCTTTTAAACCAAGTAAAGCTTTTCTTATAATCACGCGCGGGTTCCACTCTGGTTTTACATCCATCTCTGGGCAACGAGCAGTACAGGAACCACATGCGAAACATTTCAAGATACCTTCTCCACCTTCTTCTTTCGCAATCTGGAATTTGAAGTTATGGTCAAGTTTTCTTGAATCAATAATATTCATACTATTTTTCTCCAACCTCGGTGAATTCATCTTCTTTGTAAACAATCATAGGTATTTTTTCTTTCAAATCCTTACCAGGGCTGTATTCGAATTCTTTCTGCGCGTTCTCAGCAACGGGTATGAAAACATCCATCAGTGGTATCTCATTTGGGCATGCTTGTTCGCATAAGCCACATTCTACACAGGATAGTATCATATGGTTCATACGTCCAAGCTGGAATAAAAGTGAGTCGTTTGGCATTTTAAACAAACCTTTGTTTTCCGCTTTGCGTAAAAACTTGTATGCTTCAGAGTCAAAAACTGATGAATCAAACAAGCATTCTTTACAGTAGCAAATCGGACAAGCCTGACGACAGTTATGACAGTTAACACATTTATCAAAAAAATCAGCTAATTTATCGATTCCTTTTATCGAACTTTTTTCTTTTACGAATTCTTCGCGTTTCTTTGATTTATGTTCACGTATTTCTTTTACTGCTTTTTCACGGTTTTTATTATCTTTTCCTTCATCTAACTTGATAGAATCTAGGATTTTTTTACCAGTTTCTGTATGTGCTTCAACCAGGACCTCTTTTTCAATATCAGAACCATATAAACCAATTATTATGTCAGCGTTTGTTGGAATTGGATCTTTGCATACTCTACAAGCAGATCTAAGGTGTTTTTCAACTTCATCGTTTTTCTTTGTTAGAGATTCGAGTAAAAATTCTGTCGGTTTTTTCTTACCATGAAAATCAACATATGAGTTAATAGAAAACGTACCAAGACAGTCGACGCCTATGATAACAATGTTGTCTAGTTTTGCTTGGTTTAGTTTAACTAGTTCAATAAGTGCTCGTATTTGACATGGATGCATAACCACGCCGATTGGTTTTGGCGATGCCTGGAATTTTGTAATCTTTGAAACTATCTTTGCTGTAGACGCCGGTAGTACCGGAGCGATTACATCAGCATGCAGTTTTTTTGCATCAGATATTAGAACCGGGAAAGCAACTTTTTTAGATGGAGTTGACTGTTGAACTAACAACGCATTTATTTTATCTGACTCAAGTAGATTTTTGAGAAAATCATTTATTGATTCTACTACGTTGTTGTCTTTAACTTTTATAATTTTATGTGTCATTTTTCATCCTCCTAAAGATTCCAGTGTTTAGCTATTGGGTTTGGACCAAGTTTTTTGATAGCATCGGTCATCTCTTTCATTGTATCAGCAAATTTCTGTCCCTCAGATGCCGATATCCAACGCAACCAGACTCTTTCTTTCTCAAGTCCTAATGTCTCCAGTATGTTGTTTAGCAAAACCATGCGCCTCCTTGCCTTGTAGTTACCATCTATGTAGTGGCAGTCACCTGGATGACAACCACCTACGAATACACCATCAGCGCCTTCCAGTAAAGCACGTAGAATATACATAGAATCAACTGAACCTGAGCACATAACACGGATTATACGGACATTTGGCGGATATTGTATACGACTAGTACCAGCTAGATCAGCTCCTGCATATGAGCACCAGTTGCATAGGAATCCTACAATCTTTGGTTCAAATTCTTCTTTTTTATGCTCCTTTTTTTCTTCACACATATCTTTCACTCCAAACAAGCATCAATCATAGAAAGAATCTGACGTTTTGTAAAGGTGTTTTGTCTTGAAACACCACTTGGGCATACGGTAGAACAAGCACCGCAACCCTGACATAATATCTCATTTACTACAGCTATTTTTTTGTCTTCATCAAAGGTTATTGCATCATATGGGCATATCTCAATACAGAGTTTGCAACCGACACAGTTACGTGATACTATACGAGCAATGTTTCCTTTTGTCTCCAGATATTTTTTTGATAGGATTGTTGCTGCACGTGCACCGGTTGCCTTAGCTAAGAGAATTGATTCTTCTATGAAACGTGGTGAATGCGCAAGACCGCATAGGAATATCCCATCAGCTGAGAAATCAATTGGGCGTAACTTCACATGGGCTTCTGAGTAAAATTTATCCTCGTTTAATGGAACTTTTAAAAGTTGCGCAAGAATCGTGTTATCTTGCGGGATTATACCAGCGCTTAAAATAACTCTATCAGGATGTAAATGAAGCTCTCTACCAATTATTGTCTCATCAACTTTTATATTGATTTTACCATCATCAACTGTCAGTTTAGGTTCATCTTTTTCTTCGAAACGCACAAAAAGAATACCTTTTTTACGTGCTTTTTGATACAGAATATCTTCTCTGAAACCATATGTCCTAATATCTCTATATAAAACATAAACAGCTGCATCTGGGTTGATTTCTTTGAAATGCAACGCATTCTTCAAAGCTTCGGAACAACAAACACGGCTACAATATGGGTGCTCATCGTTTCTTGAGCCAACGCATTGTATCATCACAACTTCTTTCAAATCTTTTAGATAAGATTTATTTTCGAATAAATCCTTTTCAAACTCAGTTTGAGTTAGAACATCCTTGTTTTTCTTGTATTGATATTCTTTTGGTTGATATGGTAACCCACCTGTAGCAACAACAATGATACCATGTTCTACAGTTGTTGGATTTTTCTCTTTTTTTGATTTAAGTGTTGTAGAAAAATTACCAACATAACCAGAAAATGTTTCAATATTTGCATCAGTGAAAACTTTTATTTTAGGATGAGTTGTAACACGTTCTATGGTTTGTTTTAATAGCTCCTGTGGTTTTTCCCCATTTATTCCAAGGTAAATATCTTTTAGATGACCACCTAGTTCAGATTCTTTTTCAACTAAATAAACCTGATAATCTTGATCAGCTATTGATAACGCAGCTGCCATACCAGCGATACCACCGCCGATTACCAAAGCACTTGACTGTACAGGTATTTGAAGGTGTTGAACAGGGTATAAGTCAGCGGCTTTTGCAACAGCCATACGAACTGCATCGATTGCTTTATCAGTTGCACTACCGGGATCTGATTTGTGCACCCATGAGTTCTGGTCTCGCAGGTTTGCCATTTCAAAAAGATGAGGATTCAAACCAACCTGACGTAGAGTATCTTGGAATAACGGCTCATGAGTCCTAGGTGTACACGATGCTATAACAACACGGTTCAGATTAAATTCTTTTATTTTTTCCTTGATTTTTTCTTGCGAATCCTGTGAACAAGTGAATATGCTGTCATCAGCATATGTAACAAAAGGTAGTTTTTTTGCTGATTCAACAACTTTTTTGATATCAACAACACCAGCGATATTTATTCCGCAATGACAAACGAAAACACCGATGCTTGGAAAATCTGCTCTTGAATCTTTTTCTTGAGGGTATGTTTTTTCTACTATCTCTGTTCCACGGACATCTGTGATCATTTTTGCTGCTTCTGCCGCGGCAGCTGATGCTTGTGTTACACTCTCAGGTATATCTTTTGGCTCGGTAACAGTACCTGATGCTAGTATTCCTTCTCTAGATGTACATATTGGATCGTATTGCTCCGTCTGGATGAAACCGTATTCATTGAGATTAACCTCTAGTACTTTGCTTAGATCACCAAGTGCGGAACATGGTTGAAGACCAACAGATAAAACAACCATGTCATAGGTCTCGTTTTTCAAATCACCTTTATCATCTAAATATCGTATTATTAAGTTCTTTGTTTTTCGGTCTTGTTCAATTTTTGGTATACGGCAGCGTCTGTAAACAACACCGTATTCATTTTCAGCACGAGCAAAGTATTTGTCAAAATCTTTACCAAAAGAGCGCATATCCATGAAATAGACATGTGTCTCTACACCTGGTTCGTGTTCCTTTGCTATAACAGCTTCTTTGGTAGCGTACATGCAGCAAACAGATGAACAATATTTTTTGTCGCAGCTTTCATCACGTGAACCAACACATTGAAGCCAAGCTATCTTTTTCAATGGTTTACCATCAGATATTCTTTTGATATGACCTTTGTAGGGACCTGATGCTGAAAGCATACGTTCAAATTCTATACTTGTTAAAACATTTGGATAAACACGGTAACCGTAACTATCTGCTTTTGGTGGCGTGTACTCTTCGAAACCTGGTGAGATTATCACTGCTCCAACATCGATTGTTTCTGTTGTTTCTTTCATCTCATGGTCAATTGCGTCTCTTCCACAATAAAGGACACATTGTAAACATTCACAGCAACCAGCGCAGTTAAGACAACGTTGTGCTTCACGCACTAGTTGTTCTTTTGTGTAACCTTGATCAACTTCTTTGAAAGATTTTATACTTTCTTCTACAGGAAGAAGATTAGAACGTTCACGTGGAAGTTGGAAACGTGGTGCATCTACTGGTATCTCTGCTTTTTTGTATTGTATTTCTTCTCTACCTGCTTTTAAATCCTCGTTGTTAAGATAGCGATCTATTGAAATTGCTGCTCTGTGGCCTGCAGCGATTGCTTCTACTGCAGATGCAGGACCAGTAACAGCGTCTCCTCCAGCAAATACTCCTTCTTTAGAAGTTTGTAATGTTAGATGGTCTGCATCTATGAAACCTGATTTTGATAAAGTTATATTGTTTTTCTCAACTAGTTTTGAGTCTAGTTCCTGCCCTATTGCAAATATAACATAGTCACATTCTATATCATACTCTGAATTTGGAACAACGATTGGTTTTCTTCGACCTGATGAATCAGGTTCACCGAGTTCCATTTTAATACATTGTAGACAAGTATCTTTTTCTTTTTTGTGTAGTTTGATAGGATTTGTTAAAAAGTTAAATTTTATACCTTCATCTTGTGCCTGTTGTATCTCTTCTTTATGTGCCGGCATCTCTTTCATTGATCGTCTATAGAGAACTGTAACATTTCCACCTAGTCGTTTTGCTGTACGGGCAGAATCCATTGCAACATTTCCACCCCCAATTACGAAAACGTTTTTACCTTTGAAATAACCAGGAGCAATCATTTCTCTGTTTAATTGTTTTAGATATTCGACACCCTCAAGTATACAAGTATCAGTGCCTGTGCAACATTCTATACCAGCTGAGCGGCTTTTATGCGCACCGATTGCTACAAATATTGCTTTGAAACCTTGTTTTTTGAGTTCATCTATTGTAAAATCCCTGCCTAGTTTCTGATTGTTTTTTATTTCGATTTTTTCCTCTTTGCAAACACGGTCGATTTCTTTATCAAGATAGTTTTTTGGCAGTCGATAATCTGGGACGCCGTAATGTAACATACCGCCGTTGTATTTTTCAGCCTCAAATATGGTGGTTTTGTATCCCATCTTACTTAGGTCGTATGCAGCGGTGAGACCGGCTGGTCCAGAACCAATTACAGCTATCTTTTGACCATCGCCACGTTTTTTCTTTGTTTCTTTTGTTTTCTGTTTTTCTTCTCTAATTTTATTGTATTCCTCTAAAACTTCAGGATTTTCATAAATATAATCAGCAATGAATCTTCTTATGCGACAAATTGAAACAGGTTCTTCTATGTCTTTTCGGTTGCATTCTGTTTCACATGGATGGTAGCAAACACGTCCCATAGAACCAGGTATTGGTATTGCTTCTTTGATTAGTTCATATGCTTCTGCGAATTTTTCTTGTGCAGCTAGCGCTATGAAACCTTGTGCGTTTAAACCAGCGGGACAAGCAATTCTACAAGGAGATCTTTCTTCGTTTTTTGCTATTGCGAATACATTTGGTATAGCCTGTGGAAAAGGCTGGTAAATTGCTTTGTGCTGTGCGAGTCCTTCATCAAAATGTGATTGCATTGATACAGGGCAATGTTCTACGCAGTCTCCACAGCCATTGCATTTTTCTAAATCTACATATCGTGGGTGTTTTTTTATTGTTACGTGGAAATTGCCTACCTCACCGTCTATGTTTGATACTTCTGCGTTTGTTATGATTTTTATGTTTTCATGTCTACCTGTGTAAACAAGTTTAGGTGCTAGTATACACATTGCGCAGTCGTTTGTTGGGAATGTTTTATCAAGTTGTGTCATTGTGCCGCCTATGCTAAGCCCGCGGTCTACAATGTATACTTTGAATCCTGCATCAGCGAGATCAAGTGAGGATTGTATACCTGATATACCACCGCCTATTACTAAGACTGAGCCATGTTTTTGTGTATTAGGTTTTTTGTTTTTGTTTTCTTTACTCATTATTGTAACTCTCACATTATTTCGTCAACCATGTCGAGTAGTTGTTTTTTTGTGAAGTTTTTATGAATGGAAGCGTTGCTTGGGCATGCTGCTATGCAGCCCCCGCAACCTGCGCAGAGCGCTTCGTTTACTTCAGCGATTTTTGTTTTCTCATTTAACGTACGTGCCTCGTATGGGCAAACCTCGACACATATTCCACAACCTGTGCATACTTCTTCATCGACAGCAGCAATTAATGGGTCTATTTCTAGTTCTTTTTTTGATAGAATTGTTGCTACACGTGATGCTGCTCCGCTTGCTTGTGAAACTGTATCTTGTATGTCTTTTGGTCCTTGGCAGCAACCAGCTATGAATATACCGTTTACAAAAGTGTCAACTGGTCTTAGTTTTGGGTGTGCCTCTAAGAAGAAACCGTCTCCGCTTAACGTAAGACGTAATAATCTAGCCAGTTCGTCTGTGTTTGAACGTGGGACAAGAGCTGGTACTAACACGATCATGTCTGTTTTTATTTCAAAAAGTTTGTTTGTTGTTGTATCAAATATGTCTATCTTCTGGTAGGTTTTCATGTCTCTGACTTCTGATGGTCTTCCGCGGAACATGTTGGTTTTTAGTCCTCTGATTTTTCTGTAAAATTCTTCGTAGCCTTTTCCGTATGATCGTATATCTGTGTAGCATATGTTTATTTCAACGTCTTCACCAAGTTTTTCTCTTAAAAGATAAACATGTTTTAATGCACTCATGCAGCCTATACGACAGCACCATGTGCATTGTGTTTCATCTCTTGAACCAACGCATAATATGAAAGTAATGCTTTTTGGTTTTTGTTGGTCTGACGGTCTTAGTATCTCGCCTTTTGTTGGCCCTGATGAGCTGATTAATCTTTCCAGTTCAAGTGTTATTATAACATCTGGGGAGTTAGCATAACCATATTCGTATAAAGATGTTGGATCAAGTAGGTCATAACCAGTTGTTACTATTATTGAACCAACTTTTACTTCAACTGTTTCTTCTTTCTGGTCGAATTTTATAGCACCTTGTGCGCAGGCTTCTTTACATAGTGGTTTATTCCCGCATTTTCCCCGGGTTAAGAAAAGGCAGTGTTGTGCGTCTATAGTGTATTTTAGTGGTACTGCTTGTGGGAACGGCATATAGGCTGCGCCTCGTTTTCCCATGCCCATATCAAACTCGTTTGTTACTTTTCCTTTTAACCTGCATGCTGCTGCGCAATCACCACATCCTGTACATTTATCGACGTCTATGTATCTTGGTTTCTTTTTGATTTTAACAGTATAGTTTCCTATGCTTCCTTCAACACTTGCGACCTCCGAATAGGTTAGTAGTTCTATGTTCTGGTGGTTTGCAACCTCCATCATTTTTGGTGTGAGAATACAAGAGGAGCAATCAAGTGTTGGAAATGTTTTGTCAAGCTGTGCCATCCGTCCGCCTATAGTTGGTTCTTTTTCTACTAGATAAACCTTGAATCCATCGTTCGCTAAATCCAAGGATGCTTGTATACCTGCTATACCACCACCAATCACCAAAGCGTTAGGAATTACTGGGATTTTTGAAGGTTTTAGTGGCTCCAATAGTTTGGCTTTTGCTACAGCGCTTCTTATTAGTGATTTTGCTTTCTCGGTTGCTTTTTCTTTATCGTTATGTGCCCATGAGCAATGTTCTCGTATGTTTGCTATCTCCAGTCTATATGGGTTTACACCACCATCACAGACGACTTCTCTAAAAGTATGCTCATGCATTCTAGGTGAACATGAAGCTACAACGACACCGTCGAGTTTATGCTTTTTAATCATATCTTTTATGAGTGTAGCGCCTACGTCAGAGCACATATACTTGTAATTTTTACTAACAACTACTCCATCAAGATGACTAGCATATTCTGTGAGTGCTTCTACATCAACGTTCTGTGCAATGTTGATTCCACAATGACAGACAAATACTCCTATCCGACGCATAAGTTTTAAGCCTCACCCAAATTAATTTTGTCAACAGGGCTGAGATTCAAATCAAGACCTAGTTTGTCTTTTGTTATTCCAAGTGCTAAACCCAGGAGTTGTGTTAGATAGAAAACCGGAACTTCTAATTTCGCTGCAACGGTCTGGCCAGCTTTAACCTGTCTAGCATCATACATCCTATGACACCAAGGACAAACATCGACAAGACCATTGAAACCATATTCTTGGATTGCCTTTAGCTTCTGACCTGTTTTAGTCAAAGCAGATTCTGGTAAGTTTATTTGTAGTATACCGCCGCAGCAGTCAAGTTTCTCAGGATAATGGCTCACTGTTTCTGCACCTAATGCTTTCAAGATTTCTTCCATTTTCTGCGGGTTCTCAGAATTATCAGGACGACCTATCTCACTTGGTCTGATAAGATGACAACCGTAATGTGTCGCGAATTTGAAACCTTTCAATGGTTTCTTTACATGTTGTTTAATTGTCTCTAAACCTATGTGATCATGTAATAAATCGACGGTATTGACAATAGTATTGGAGCCTTTGTAACTTAGCTCTTCGGTTTGGAGTAGATTGTTGATTCTATCTTTCGTCTCAGAGTTATTGTCAAGTAAGCGTTTGCATTCGCTTAACGCCAGATGACACATAGCGCAAGGTGCAAAGATATCCAGTTTGTTTTTCTCAGCTATTGCTAGATTACGAGCAGATAGATAAAGTGTCATTAGTTGGTTCACACTTTTCATTGGTTCGCCGCAACATGAGAATCCTTCTATGTCTACTAGTTCAACTCCAAGGATAGGTAGGCTTTCTCGTATTGATATCTCGTAGGCGTATTGCTCGGTTGGCATCACACAACCAGGATACAATGCGTACTTTTTTTTCATGATGGCCTCATCAAACCTTTTCCACTGCTATTTTCATTAAACCAGCCTGGAATTTCGCTAAATCAGATGGTTTTGATATTTTTGGTAAACCTAGGTCGCCTCTGCGTTTTGTCTTGTTATCTCTAGTTGTAACCTCCTGGATGTCTTGTATAGCACCGATAGATAGGACTGATTGTAGATTAGCTGTGTATTTTCCAGGTATCTGTTTTCCACTTGCTACTGCCATGTTCTTCAAAGCGAATAAAACCTCAACAGGTGCAACTTTCTGTGGGCATCTTTCCCTGCATTTGAAACAGCTCATACAGGTCCAGATGACATCAGAGTTTACCATCTCGTCAATAAGACCACGTTTTAAAAGTGCAAGAATCTTATGTGGCTCTAACTCTAGAAGCTTATGTGCCTCACAGCCAGATGTACATTTAGCGCATTGATAACAGTAATCTGATACTTCGTCTTTTAATTTGGATAGTCTCTGGTTTATCTCTTTTCTCAGTTCTGACTGAGGCTCCCCCATAGAAGTTAAATCTATTATGCTCATTAAGCATCACTCATAATTAACATATGTTAACTTTGTATATTTATATTTTTGGAATTAGCTGTTATTTTGATTCCTTTTATCTAGTTTCCTTATTTAAAATCTATTATTTTCTTAATAAAAACAACTAAAAATGCAGGGGAAAGGGATTTGAAACACCGATGGCTGAAAATAAATGTAAAAAAAACTCTTTTTTTTTCTTTTTATAAAGATAACAAAAAATTAGAATATTTAATTTTTAACTTTCTGAATACTTATTGTACTATCTTTTAGAACAACCCATCTAAGCTTATCGCCATCTTTGAGTTTAAGTAGTTCAACAACTTCTGATGGTACCGTTATTCTTCTTCTTGAACCACGAATAGTGATTGCTGTTTCCTTGATACATTTTACTTCATCTAGATCAATTTTCATGCTTATGCCCCAATGACAGGTATTATGTTAATGTTGAAATATTTTGTTATACTACCAATATAATTTGGTAAAAACTATTAAGTTTTTTAACTTATTTCTCCTTCAAGGTAAGCTTTCATCTCAGGTGTCTTTGGATTATTAAATACCTCGCCCGCTGGTCCCTGCTCAACAACCTTACCAAAATACATGAATATAACATAATCAGCAACTCTTTTAGCCTGACGTAAAGTATGTGTCACAAGTATTACTGTAAACTGTGTTTTGAGTTTTAAAAGTAATTTTTCAATCTGCTGTGCTGAAACTGGATCCAAGGCAGAAGTAGGCTCATCACATAATAACACTTCGGGTTGCACAGCAATTGCTCTTGCTAAACATAATCTTTGTTGTTGCCCGACTGATAATCTGGATGCAGGGTCATGAAGTCGATGTTTAACCTCATTCCAGAGACCGACTTCGTGCAAACAATGCTCAATTATCTTATCAAGTTCTTTCCCTTTTTTCTTATGATGAATTCTCAAACCATACGCAACATTCTCATAAATAGACATCGGCAGAGAATACGGCTTCTGAGAGAGCAAACCCATCTTTTTCCTTATATCTGGTATTTCACTCCCTTTGTGGGCAAGTATGTCTTTGTTGTCAACCAAGATTTTCCCTGAAATTTTCACATCATCTTGTATTTCAAGCAAACGATTAAATGATTTTAACAAAGTAGTTTTTCCACATCCTGAAGGACCGATTATCGCAGTGAGTTTTTTAGCAGGAATATTAATATCCACGTTTACAAGTGCATTATGTTTGTGGTAATACACATTCAAATTTTTTGTTTCTATTTGATTTTTTGTCATACAAAACCCTTCTATTTTATTACATGTCTTTTAAATCTTCTAGTCAATAATCTTGAAGATACACTTATTACAAGTACGACAACCAGAAGAATAAATGCTGCAGCATATGCTTTTGGTTGACCTGAGGGCAAAGAATAAAGATTAAAGATCATAGTTGGTAACGCCGCTGTTGAATCCAAAAGTGAAGAGGGAATACGATTTGAAAAACCAGATGTAAACAAGATAGATGCCGCATCACCTATGCCTCTACCAAGTCCTAAAAGAACCCCGGCCAGTATCCCTGGAAACGCCTGTTTTCTTAGAACCTTAATAGCAGTTTCAAATTTTGTTGATCCAAGTGAGTATGCACTTTCTTTTAAACCAGCTGGAACCATCTTTATAGACTCGTCCATGGACCTTGTTATTATAGGAATCTCAAGTAATGTTAGAGCAATAATTCCTGCGAGTAAAGATGACCCCATACCAAAATATAACATGATCATAAGACAAAAAATACCATAGATTATAGAGGGTATTCCCCATAGAACATCCAGAGTAAATCGAATAAAATTAGATGCCCAAGAAGGAGTAAAATCCCTCTGCAAATAGAGAGCGATCATTAGGCTTATCAAAAATGCGATACCAGTAGCTGGAAAAGCAAGAAATATCGAACCGACAATCGCATTTAATATGCCTCCGCCAAGGTATTGGCCCTCCGCTGGTGTTTGTGTTATCATCTCTAAACTTATTGATGAAGCACCATTGTAAATTACGATACCAAAAATAATAAACAAACTACCCAAAACAATACATAAAGAAAGAATCATCAGAGATTCGAATAGTTTTTCTTCAAAAACACGTCTATTCAATATTTCCACCTCTTTTTAGCTCTTCTTAAAACAAGTACGCCAAGGAAATTAAATAAGAAGACGACAATGAATAGAATTAATGCTACTAGCATGAGAGCAGATTCATGAAGAGGTATAGACATCAGTTCACCGTATTTTGATGCAATCAAAGAAGCAAGGGTTTCACCAGGGGAAAATAATGAAGTTGGCATCCTAGGTATGCCACCTACAACCATGTTCACTGCAATGGTTTCACCAAATGCACGTCCAAACCCGAGTAATACCGCTGCTATAATACTAGGAGCAGATGCACGAAATATTACCTTTTTAACAGTTTCCCATTTGGTTGCTCCTGTGGAAAGTGATGCTTCCTTTAGGGCAATTGGTATAGCATCAAATGCTTCAATGCATAATGAAATTATTATAGGAAAAACCATAATTGCCAGGGTTATTGCAGCAGTAAATATACAAAGGCCAGTGCTTTGAACACCAAACCATGGTGCTATAAAATCTTTTACCAGAGGTACAAGAAAGAGAAAAGCACAAAGCCCGTATACAACTGATGGAACACCAGCAAGTACATCTATAAATGGTCTTATTGTTCGCCTAACCCTTAGAGGAGCATACTCGACAATATAGATTGCACTTAAAAGGGAGATTGGAACCGCAATTATTAGAGCGATTCCTGTAACTATTATTGTTCCAATAAGGATCGGTGCTAAACCAAATTGACAATTATCTGGGTTCCATGTTGAAGAGAATAATATATCAAAAATGGAGCCTGTTTGCAAAACCAATGTAGACTTGAACAATAAAAGAAAGAATATGGAAAAAAATAGAGCAACGGCAAATAGCGTAGAAGCTAGCATGAATTTTGTGCCAATAAAGTCACGCCATTTTCTAGTGTTCATATACCCAATTTCTTTCTAAATATTTTATATTATCATTCTATCTCTGGTCTTGTACCACTCTCAAGATAATTTATCTGCGCGGTTATAGTCTCTGATGGTAAGGGGACATAGCCTGCATCAAGAACATACTGCTGTCCATCAGTTAATATCCAATAAACAAAATCCTTTACTATACCAGTATAATTATTCAAAGTTACCAGGTGGAGTGCTCGTGCTGGTGGTGATGGATAAACGTAATCATTTATAGCGGTTACAATAGCACTACGATTTGTATAAACATTTTCGTTTTCGTCAAGAACGCCATTTTCGTTGAGGTCGATAGGAACCGGTATTATATTATCTGCTGGTAAAACAGTGCCATCAGCAAGTTTTTCTGTGTATACATAACCGATGTTGTTAAAACCGATACCAAATTCCTCACGTTGGATTGTAGCAGCAAGAGTGTTATCACCATTTACCGCAGAATCTGCTACGTTTATCAAATCATTTTGTTTGTAACTTCCAAGATATTTTGCCCATGTTTCAGCAGCACCGCATGAGTCTGATCTCGCGTATAAAACAATAAGGTCATCGCTAAGACTCTCATTTCCAACAAGCTGCCCCCATGTCGTTATCTTTCTTGTTATGAAAATATCTTTAAATTGTTGTTTTGTGACACCCTTTCTAAGTATTTCTTCAATCACTGGATTATCTGTGTTTATAGTTGCAACAACTGCATCTTTTGCTACAGATATCCAAAATGCACCTCGTTCGATTTCTGTGTTGTTGACTTCTCTGGAAACCATACCGATATCTGCAATTCCCAGTAAAGCATCTGCCATACCTTGGCCGGCGCCATTGCTAGTGATATCGATATTGATTTCTGGATGGATTTTTCTGTATTCTGCTGTCCATTTTTCCATCATTGGGGTTAGTGCAAATGCTCCTTCGATTTTTATCGTGTTTTCATTTTTTCCCACGCAGCCACAATTGCTGACAATTCCAATTGTAATGAGTGTTATTATTGTGAATATTCCTAGCATCTTTTTTTGTGATTGGTTTTTATTTTCCATATTTACTTCCCCATTTTGTCAAATGCCATGAGATGCAATGACATGTAGTATGTTATGTAGTTCGTAATATTTAAAATTATTGGTAAGTTACCTATAACTAATGGTATAAAACCAAAATGTTATGGTTTATCAAGGATTTTAAAAAGGAAAATTAGAATTATATAGAAGAAAAAGATAAGGTGCATCGCAGGATATTAAATGAAAATAGGAATAATCTATCACAAAGATTATAACAAATACGACTTGGGTGTTGATCACCCATTAGTGGGAGACAAACCAGGCAAAACAATGGATTTACTAAAAGAAAAAAGTATTCTAAAAGATGCAAAAATTTTTACCCCGAAGCAAGCCAACGAAGAAGATTTATTGCGTGTACATACAAAAGAGTATGTCAATAAAGTCAAAGAATTGAGTCGCACTGGGGGTATGCTATCGTCTGATACACCAGCACCTGTTGGAATTTTTGAGATTGCTAGCCTCACAGCAGGTGGTACAATTTTAGCTGGTGAAAAATTATTTGATGGATACCAATGTATGGTAAATCCTCTAGCTGGCTTTCATCATGCCAGTAAAAATACTTCGTCTGGCTTTTGTTTTTTTAATGACATCGCCATCGTTATAGAATATCTACGAAAAAAATATAGATTGAAACGTTTTATGATAGTCGATGTTGATGTACATCATGCAAATGGCACCCAGGAGATTTATTATTTTGACCCATCCGTTCTAAAGGTGTCTTTCCATCAGGATGGCCGGACATTGTATCCTGGTACTGGTAGTATAGAGAAAATTGGTGGGGATAAAGGAGAGGGCTTCTGTGTAAATCTTCCTCTACCACCTGGCACTGGCAATAAGAGTTATCTGAAAGCTTTTAGTGAGATCGTACCAAAATTAGCTGATCAGTTCAATCCTGAGATTATCATCCATCAGTCTGGTGTTGATACCCATCATGATGATCCTTTGGCTGATCTCTGCCTCACTTATCAAGCGTACTACCATATGGCTAAAAAGATGCGTGAGATATCTGTTGCTGGGTGCGATAGACTTTTAGTGCTTCTAGGAGGAGGATACAATAGTTCTAGTAGTGTTCAATCTTATTACAATGTTATGTGTGGTCTTTTGGGCAGGGAAGATTACATAAAAGAGGACGAGATCCCTGATCAAAAGGTTGGGGAAGTAGAAGGTTTGATTTCTGAGCTGAAAGGTCTGCTTCGTCCTTATTGGGTTCTGTAGATTTTTTGGTCGATAAACTTATTAAAAGCACTTAGATATAGCCCCTTCTATCCCATTATTTGATGGGGTGGGTTGTTATGAGCGTTGAGAATCTTAATAACATTTTTAAGCCTAAGAGTATAGCTGTTGTCGGAGCTTCCGCTACAGCGGGTTCCGCTGGATACAGAGTTTTTCGTAATCTGATTGGATCAGGTTATGAAGGTGTTGTTTACCCAGTGAACCCAAAATATGAGAGCGTCCTTGGTGTGCAGGCTTACAAATCTGTTACGGATTTACCTAAGACTGTTGATCTAGCTATTATTTTGACTCCAGCTAAAACTGTTCCGGATATTTTGGAGCAATGCGGTAAAAAAGGAATCAAAGGCATCATGATTATCTCAGCTGGTTTCAAAGAGATAGGATCTGAGGGTATTGCACTTGAAAAAAAATTAGTGGATATAAAGAACAAATATGGTATGAGAATTGTTGGCCCTAACTGTGTTGGTTTTATAATGCCCTATCTCAATTTGAATGCAACTTTTATTGGTTCTAACCCTGAACGTGGCAACATAGCGCTTTTCTCTCAGAGTGGTGCGGTTTGCGGTGCTATTCTTGATTGGGCCCAGTCAGCAAAAGTGGGTTTCAGTTCATTCGTCTCTGTAGGTTCCATGCTCGATGTTGATTTCGGCGACCTCATAGATTATTTTGGTATGGACATCCATACCAGAAGTATAGTCCTGTATATCGAGTCTATAACTGATGCTAGGAAATTCATGAGCGCTACGAAGAGTTTCGCGCGTGCAAAACCTATTATTGTTATAAAATCAGGTAGGTTCAAGGAGGGGGCAAAGGCAGCATCATCCCATACCGGTGCTATGGCTGGTGAGGATGCTATTTATGAAGCTGCTTTTCGTAGAGAAGGTATAGTCAGGGTGAATGATATAGAGGATCTGTTCAACTGCTCCTCAATTCTTGCTAAACAGCCGCGCCCAACAGGCAGGAATATTGTGATTGTGACAAATGCTGGTGGCCCCGGTGTTCTTGCTACTGATTCGGTTATTGAAAAAGGTGGAAAGCTCGCTAAACTATCTGATGAAACTATTCAGAAACTGAACCAGGTTTTACCACTGCATTGGAGCCATGGCAACCCCGTTGATATAATAGGGGATGGCGACGAGGAGCGTTATCAGAAAGCGATTGAGATATGCCTCGCAGATAGTAATGTAGATGGCTTGTTGGTTCTCTGTGTCCCTCAGGTAGTTGCTGACCCAAACAAGCTTGCAGAGAGACTAATTGATATCTCCAGGAAAACAACAAAACCCATTATTACATCTTTCATTGGTGAGGCGACTGTTTACCATGCGAGACAGATACTAAACGCAAACAACATACCTACTTATGATACACCCGATGAAGCCGTAGAATCCTATATGTATCTTTATCACTATGAGCGCCACCTTGAACAACTATACGAAACACCAGAGGAACTGCAAATAAGAACGCCTTCTCATAAAGAAACCATAAAAAATATTTTAGATAAAGCAAAGAAAGAAAAAAGAGAGCTTCTGGATGAGATTGAATCAAAAACTTTCATTGAATTGTATGGAATTAAGACAACCAAGCCGCACGTAGCGGAAAATGAAAACAAGGCAGTTGAGCTTTCTGAAAAAATAGGTTACCCTGTTGTAATGAAAATACTTTCACCGCAGATAACACACAAGAGTGACGTAGGCGGTGTTGCACTTAATTTACATTGCGAGGAAGATGTTAGAAAAACGTTCAAAGAAATGACAAAAAGAGCGAAAGAGAAAGTCCCTAACGCAAAGATACTTGGTGTAACAATACAGAAGATGGCAAAGAACCATGGTTACGAGCTTATATTAGGCTCCAAGAAAGACCCTGTTTTCGGCTCTGTTATACTATTTGGTTTAGGCGGTATTTATACAGAGTTATTTAAGGACCGCGCGATTGGTTTCCCTCCGTTGAACCAAGTTCTTGCCCATAGAATAATTGAGAAAACCAAAGCATACGATCTTTTGAAGGGGTTCCGTGGTATGCAGCCGGTTAACATGACAAAAGTTGAGGAGACCATGGTTAATTTTTCTCAGTTAATCATTGATCATCCCGAAATTAAAGAGATTGATATTAACCCATTGATAGCTAGTGGTGATAGTCTATTGGCTGTTGATGCACGTATTATTCTTGATAAAGAACCAGAGAAACACGTCCATCTTGTGATAAGCCCATATCCGAGTAAATATATTAAGAAAGTAAAACTCAAAGACGGGACAAATGTTACGCTAAGGCCCATAAAACCAGAAGACGAAATGCTATGGCTTGATATGTTTAAGAGCTTCTCTGAGGAAACAGTGTTGTTCAGATTCTTCAGGATAATCAAAGAGACACCTCACGAGGTGCGTACACGTTATTGTAACATCGACTACGATAGAGAAATTGCAATTATCGCTGAGGCAGAGGAAAAAGGTAAGAGAAAAATGCTTGGTGTAACAAGGCTTATTACTGAACCAGGGCGAAATGACACAGCAGAGTTTGCACTTGTGGTAACCGATAAATGGCAGAGACTCGGACTCGGCTCAGAGTTCATAGATTACACGTTTGAAATCGCCAAGGATAAGAAAATAAAGAAAATAAATGGCGTTGTTTTAAAGGATAACATACCTATGATTACCTTATGTAAAGAGAAAAAATTCAAGTTCTCAGAGGGCGATCCTGGAGAATATAAGATTGAATACGATTCGGGGGGAAACTAATCTCTACAATATCATAAAAGAAAAAAAAGATTTTTTGTTTGATAGATATCTACTAGATATCTCTTGGGAACGCTCCAGTTAGCATTGCATACTCTTCGAAATCTTCGACCCAGTCGAAATCTTTATCTACTTCACTCTCTGAGATTTCCTTTGATGTTTCAGCAAGGTATTTTTGCTGTTCTTCTATCAATTTTTCAAGAGGAGCAAATCGTTTCGCTTTCACAACAGGGTATGACAGTACTGTATCTGCTCCTTCGAGATTCCTAATTTTCTCACGTACAAACTTATTAACTGTCTCTGGAGAATCAGCAGCGATATTCATCACTATATCTTCATCTCCAAGGGAATAGGAAATGTATATTGGGAAAAGATTAAAGGGATATTTGTAATTAACCAAATAGTCGTAAATCCTCTTATAATATCTTGGATGAGTATATATACGAACAACAAATCGGTGGATTGTCCCTGGTCTCTTTTTTGGAATCGGAAAAAACATTGGTTTCATAAGCGAAATCGTGCTTGTATGATGGCATTCATCGCATTTTGCTAAGTTTTCTGTTAGAAAATGAGCAATGTTATCTGGGTCTTTTACATTGAAAACAACAGCAACACTCATCATTCCTTCTGCCTGAGTGGCATACAACGGCGTAACATATTTGGTCGCTTCTTCTTTAGTTATACTATTTTCAACATAGTTCCATATCTTATTAAGGTCACTTCTTGGGGATAATCTCACAATTATCATCATAGAACTTTTCCTCCAAATTTTCCCATAAATTGGTTTGACCCCTATAAGTCTATTTACTATAAGTATTTTTTGTAAAAATCTAATGATGCCATCTGGAGAATATGGCTGAGATTTACTTTCTTCTAAAGTTTTTTTATTGTTTTAGTTGTAACAATATCTATTCCGATATTCGCAATATTTTTTACTATAACTTGTCCAGAATTCACAGGGGCATTGACAACAATTTCATGAATTTCTCTTAGAACAGTAAATATTTTATCTTTTGGAATGGATCTGCTACTTTTCACACTAGCAAGAGGCCATTCGCCACCCTTCACTAATATCGAAGTTGTTAGCATCCTCCTTGGATCAAGAGCCTCATCTCTTGCATATTCAACTCCCTTCTTACACCTGCTTCCCTCTACGATTTCAAATTGCTTTCCATCTGTTTTTACTAATATTTTGCAACCAATTGGACAGACAATGCAAGTGATTTTCTTTTCATCCATCAAGTTTGACCTCCAAGTTTTCTGATGATAGTATAACGTCCGCGGATATATCAAAATTAAATTCAATCATGTTAGCAGGATTTACACACTGTAGTTTTTCCTTAAAAATTTCCTTATCTTTATTAATAATGCGTAATGTAGATGCCTCTTTAGGTTTTTCAACTCTTAATGTAAAATGCACTTTTCCTGGTTTGTTAACTCTTTGAGGGATTACATATCTAATTCCATTACCTCGAATGATTCCGACGGTTTTGCTATAGTCACGTATTTTCTTTTTTTGTGAAACAGCATGTTTTGCAGCATGTTGACCTGCTTTTTTAGCATCTATTGATAGAGTATCAACGGTATCATAAACTTGGAGGCAGTTCCCACAAGAAAATACTCCTTTTAATGAAGTTTCAAAAGACTGGTTTATTACTGGACCACCAGTTATATTGTCAATTTCGATTCCAACATTTTTAGATAATTCATTTTCAGGTGTTAAACCAAGTGAAAGAAGAATAGTGTCGCATTTAATTTCTTTTTCAGTTCCAGGAATATTATTCAATTTTTCATCGACTTGCACGACAGTAACACTTTCAAGCCGCTCTCTTCCTTTAATGTAAGTGACAGTATGATTCAAAAAAAGCGGTATATCATAATCATCAAGACACTGAACAACATTTCTTGGAAGACCACTCGCATACGGTAAGATTTCTACAACACCTAATACATTGGCACCTTCGAATTTCAAACGGCGTGCCATAATTAACCCTACATCACCAGATCCAAGAACAACCACATTTTTTCCAACCATTATGTTGTATAGATTGATGAAAGCCTGTGCCACGCCAGCAGTATAGATACCACTAGGTCTATCACCTGGAATCATAACATTCCATCTCGTTTTTTCTCGACAACCCATTGCAAGAACAATGGCTTTAGCTTTAATTTTATGTAATCCTCCTCTGTTTACAGCGTTTATCTCTTTCTTATTATTAAACTGTAAAACCATTGTCTCATTCATGAGATCTACACCCTTCGTCTCCGCTGTTTTGATATAACTCTCTGCATATTCGGGGCCAGTCATTGATTTTCCCATTTCTTCCACACCGAAACCATCATGTATGCACTGTGGGAGAATACCACCAAACCAGTTGTTTCTATCTATAACAACAACACGCTCAGCACCATGTTCTTTTGCAGATATCGCTGCAGATAAACCTGCAGGTCCTCCACCAATAACAGCGACATCTACATCCCAGTTACTCATCTTTCACCTCTCTCGTTCTACCATAGAATAGATTGGAATCAGGTGATCGCAGTTTGATATCGTTAATATTCATGCCAAACTGCTTTTCCATAATTTTAATAATATGTTGCGTACAAAAACCTCCCTGACATCTACCCATTCCTGCACGGCAACGATATTTAACCGAGGATATAGTTTTCGCACCGAGCGGATTGGAAAGAGCTTGAATAATTTCCATCTCAGTAACCTGCTCACATCTACAAACAATTCGTCCCCACCTTTCATCTTTCTTGATCAACGTAGCTTGCTCTTGTTCAGACAACTCAGAGAAACGCTTTCCTTTCTTTTTCCTTGGTTTAAACGTTTGTTTACGTTTGATATCAATATGCTGAGATATGATCTGAGTTATTTCTTTTGAAATAGCAGGAGCAGCAGTAAGGCCAGGTGATTCAATTCCTAAAAGATTGATTAAACCCGAAGTTTTTTTACTTTCTTCGATACGATAATCTGCCCACCCGCCATCTTTTTGAGATGCAAGTTTACAACGGATGCCAGCATAGGCATTAATTACTGCGTTACTTGGTAAAGCTGGGATAAGTTCCTTTGCCTCGTTGAATAACGTCTTCATGATTTTCCTGGTCGTTCTTTTATCATCAAGATCATCGATGAACTCAGCGCTTGGACCTAAGAGAATATTGCCTTCGATAGTAGGAGTGAGATGAACCCCTAAAACCCCGCTGTCTCGCTCAGGAACAGGATAGATCATTGATTTTATCAATGAACGATAGTTCTTATCCAAAACTAAATACTCCCCACGACATGGGTACACATTAAAATCAGGTTCTTCGAGCATTGACACAATTTCTCTACAATGCAATCCAGCTGCATTCACTACAAGTTGTGCCTGAAAATCACCATTGTTTGTCTTCACAATAAAATAATCTTTTTGCTTTTTCAAATCTGCAACTTTTGTTTCAAGTAAAAATTTTACGTTATTCTCCGCAGCATTTTCAGCAAGAGCGATATTAAACTCATACGGCTCAATTATACCTGCAGTGGGAACCCATAATGCTGAATGACATGCGACATTGGGTTCTTTTGCTTTTACAGATGTCCCATTTATTATTTCTAAATTGGGAACCTTATTTTTCCTCCCAACTTCTTTAAGACGCTCGAGTTCTTTAAACTCATCCTCGTTTTTAGCGATAACATATTTCCCAATCCAGTGAACTTGAAAACCTAACTCGTTGGCTAATAATTGAAACATTTGATTTCCTTCAACACAAAAACGAGCTTTAAGTGACGAAGGAACAGAATTTATACCGCTATGGATTACTCCACTGTTTGCTTTACTAGCACCAGATGCAACATCGCTTCCTTTTTCAAAGACAATAACATCAACATCATATTTTGACAACTCCCAAGCAATCGCAGAGCCAATAACCCCTCCGCCAATAATAGCAATTTGGAAGTTTTTCATCTGATTCGTTGAATGTCAAGACTCCTATAAATATATTAGTTGATTACTTATTTACAATAAATAAAATATCGATTTGAGGGAGATAAATGAAGGTAGATATTCCTTACGGAAAACAGCATATTGCCGTTAAAATTCCTGAACCATGCCATATACTAGTTCCCAACAAAGTATCGATAAAAAATCAAGACACGCTGATAGAAAATGCTTTGGAAAAACCTCTGGGATTTAACTCATATGATGAGTTTGCTGAACATGCTGATAGACTACTTGTAATTATAAATGATGCGACAAGACCCACACCCACATCTAAAATTCTAGAGTACCTTCTACCGGTTCTTTCATCTCATCCTGATTTGAAGTTTCTTGTTGCAACTGGTGTTCATCGAGCACCTACTGAAGAGGAATATCGATTTATTTTTGGAGATACATATGAAGTTTTCAGAAGAAGAGTTTATGCCCATGATGCAAGAAAAGATGAAGATATGATTTACCTGGGCAAGTCAAAGAATGGAACTGAAATGTATATCAACAAACTGGTTCCAGAGTACAAAAATATTCTTGTTATTGGTAGTGTTGAACCACATTATTTTGCAGGCTACACCGGTGGAAGAAAATCATTCTTGCCGGGTGTTGCTTCATATAAAACTATTGAGATGAATCATAAACTTGCATTAAGTGATAAAGCATGTTCTCTTGCTCTTGAGGGAAACCCAGTACATGAAGATATGGTTGATGCGATGCATGTCCTGAAAAATCTTAATATTTTTTCCATTCAAACCATACTTACCGGCGATCATAAGTTGTATGCGGTTACCGCAGGTGACTTACATCAATCTTTCAACGCGGCAATAGAATTGTCTAAACAGGTTTTTTGTGTTAATTTAAAAGAAAAAGGAAACATAGTCGTTACAGCTGCACCATATCCTATGGATATTGATTTGTATCAATCTCAAAAGGCTCTTGACAACGGGAAATTAGCTCTAGAAGACGGTGGCGTTATCATACTTGTATCTAAATGTCGTGACGGTGTAGGAGAAGATGCTTTTCTTGAACTCTTGGGAAAAGCTGATTGCCCTAAAAAAATAATGAACATACTTGGCGAAGAATACAAACTTGGATACCATAAAGCAGCAAAAATGGCACAGATTGGGATAAGAGCAGATATGTGGGCTGTAACTGACCTCGATGATGAAATTATCAAAAAGTCACAATTGAAACCTTATAAAACTATTCAATCTGCGATAGATGATGCCGTTAATCTCATTAACAAAAAAGGTAAAAAACCAAAAACCATAGTTATGCCATCTGGAAGCTTAACGGTTCCTTTAATTGGAGGTAAGTAAATGGATTTTAGTTGGACTGATGAACAAGAATTATGGCGAAAAACCGTAAGGAATTTTGCACAGAAAAAAATCAAACCACGTATACGAGAAATTGATACCAATAGAAAAATTCCTGAGGAAATCATTACAGAAATGGGAAAGTTAGGATTACTTGCGCCCACCGCTTCTAAAGAATATGGTGGTGCTGATCTTAATTGGACTATGGCTGCAATTGCTGCAGAGGAGCTAGGTCGTGCAGATATTTCTCTTGCTATTCCAGTATTGTATCTAGTGGAGGCAGCATGGGGTTTTATTTTGAGTAAATATGGATCAGATGAAACAAAAAAAGAATATCTTACACGTGTAACCTCGGGTAAAGCATTTTGTGGCATCGCAGTTACAGAACCAGAAGGAGGCTCTGATATCGTTGGCGCTGCGAAAACAACAGCTGTTAAACAAGGTAATTTTTGGTTGTTAAGTGGAGAAAAAATGTTTATCAGTGGAGTTTCTGAATCTAGTAAACTAGGAGGAGTTCATCTTACTCTTGCTCGTACAGATCCTAAAGCAGAACATAAAGGGTTTTCTTTTTTTACAGTACCTCTAAAAGATAACAAAAATATAGAAACAACTCTCTTAGAAGACATGGGTAGAATGGGTATTTCTACCGGTGGATTTAAGATGAATAACGTCAAATTACCTGAAGAAAATCTTGTTGGTGAATGCAACAAAGGTTTTTATTATGCAATGGAGGGTTTTTCTGCTGCTAGAACCCTTATCGGTGCAACCTGTGTTGGTGCTGCAGAAGCAGCACTTGAAATGGGAATAGAGCACATAAAAAATCGAAAATCATTCGGCCGCCCTATCGGCAGTTTCGAAGGGATTCAATTTCCCCTTGCTGAACACTATTCCAATATAGAATCGGTGAAACTGCTAAACTATCGTGCTGCTTGGATTATGGATAATATGTACAATCATGGAAAGTATTCTCATCATGACGTTGCTCTTGCTGCTGCGATGAGTAAATTAAAGGCACCTGTACATGCATTTGAAGTTATGAATGAAGTGGCTGATTGGCTTGGTGCGACAGGATACACGAAAGAATATCCAATTGAAATGGGCATACGTGGTGTACGCTCTTATTCTATTGGTGCCGAAGGAACCATGAATATTATGAGAATCATTATAGCAAGAGAACTGCTGGGAAAAGAATTTTTATCGTATAAATAAGTGCTGGGTGTAGGCATATGTGTTAATTACTAAAGGCCTATATCTTAAAAAAACTGACAATTAAGGACGAGATTTAAACTCGGTTTTACCGGTAAAATAATGTAGAATTATACCAGAGATATTATGAGGTTTCTACTATTATCCCTCACAACTACCTTTTTTTAAGGACAAGATATTTAGGATTGAAAAATGCAAGTAAAATCAAAAAAGAGTGTGAAATCCTCAAATCAGTTTTTCAAATGGATGTTAATTACTGCAGGAATTATTTTTGTAGGACTTGGAATACTTGGCATTTTTTTACCTATTTTACCTACTACTCCTTTTCTTTTACTTGCTGCAGCCTGTTTTGCTCGAAGTTCAAAAAAGTTTTATGATTGGCTCTTGAATAACAAATTGTTTGGTGACTATATTAAAAATTATCAAGAGGGAAACGGGATACCATTAAAAGTTAAGATTTTTACCATTTCTTTACTATGGATTACAATTCTGTTTTCGGTTTTTCTTATTATACAAATTTCTTGGGTTAGAATTATATTAATTATGATAGCTATTGGTGTAACAATTCATATAATTACTATTAAAACTTACAAACGTAAAATTAGTTGATACCATAAATATTTAAACACAATGTATTATTGATTTTTTTACATAGCAATCAAAATTTTAATGATTTGTTATGGATTATTAATGAGGGAGGTTAAATAATGGCAGAGAATATGAATGAAATGATTAAATGTCCAGTAACAGGCAGAACCCACAAACCAATCGCTGGTGGGGGCATGTCAAATATTGATTGGTGGCCTAACCAGTTAAATCTCAGGATTCTTCATCAGCATTCAAAAAAGAGCCTGCTAATTCAGCAGTACTAGAACCAGCGGCACTGCTTCCGGTGAGAGATACAGCTGCAATTCTTTCATCCTGAATTAACTTTGCAACTTTCTGAGAACTAATCAGAATATTTTTGAAGATATCATCTCGCATACCAGCATCAACAAATATTTCTTCTATAGCTGATGCGCATTGTGGAACATTAGATGAATGCTTAAGTAAAACCACATTACCAGCCATTAATGATGGTGCAGCCCAACGAAACACCTGCCAAAAGGGATAATTCCAGGGCATAATTCCAAGAATTATGCCAAGTGGTATAAACTGTACAAAACTTTTATCCGCATCGGTTTTAACAATTTCATTTTTCAAAAAAACTTCACCGTTATCAGCATAAAACTCACAAACCCAAGCACATTTTTCAACCTCAGCCTCAGCTTGTCGTATTGTTTTTCCCATCTCTGTTGACATCAAGTGTGCATAAGATGACTTATTGGTAAGAAGCAGATGAGCTATATTCTTCAAAAGATTTGCCCGTTCTTTGTAGCTCTTTTTCCTCCAATTCCCAAATGCCTGCAAACTTTTGTCTAACTGCTTATCAATCTTTTCTTTGTTCCACTCATCAAATTTTTTAATAATTTTTCCTGTAGCTGGATTAATTGAAATCAATGTCATAATATCACCCAATATCTATCATAATATGTAAACACAACTTTCTTTTAGTCTCTTTCTACAACGAAATTAAAACACTGTTAACTTTCATAAAAAATCATAAGAAAGTACTAAAGATACAATTTCATATCACTTTGACAGAGAAGCGTGTCTTTATGCATGAAACAAATATCGAAGAAGGTATTGTCTCTCTGATAAGAAAAGCAGAAACTGAATTACCACAAGATGTTATCAAAGCTCTCAGGCAAGCATGCGGTGTTGAAACAGGTGTCGCAAAAACTCAAATTGAAACCATTCTCAAAAATGTAGATTTGGCTAAAAAATCTAAACGTCCGATGTGCCAGGATACTGGTATTCAGACGTTTTTTGTCCAGGTCGGCATTGATTTTCCAAAAATAAAGAATTTAGAAAGCTGGATTATAAAAGGAGTACAAATAGCAACAAAAGAAGTTCCATTACGACCAAATACCGTTGATCCATTTTCAGGAAAAAATCATGGCGATAATGTTGGTGAATATATCCCATATATAACTTGGGAATTTTTCGATGGTGACAAGGCATCAATAACTGCATTACCAAAGGGTGGCGGCAGTGAAAATATGAGTAAACTTGGGATGTTAAAACCTGGGGTTGGTATCGAAGGTGTTAAGGATTTCGTGGTCGAAGAGATGATCAAAGCTGGGGGAAACCCCTGCCCGCCAACTGTTGTAGGTATCGGCATCGGTGGAGGCGCAGATCTTAGTTTAAAACTCGGGAAAAAAGCTTTGCTGAGACCTGTTGGTGTAAGGCATAAAGACAAAACGATTGCCTCTATAGAGTTAGAATTAATCGAACGTATTAATGCTAGTGGTATTGGTCCCATGGGTCTTGGTGGCAAAACAACCGTGTTAGATGTTCATATAGAAAAAGCCCATCGCCATCCTGCCAGTCTCCCTGTTGGAATTGCTGTGCAGTGTTGGGCTGACCGACGAGCAAATCTAACTATAAATGCAGATGGTACATGGGAGGTAAAGTAAATGGAATATCATTTTAATCTCCCAGTAAGCTCTGATAATATACGGAAACTAACGGTCGGGGATATAATATATGTATCGGGTAAAATTTTCACCGCTCGAGATGAAGCACATCATAATATGTTGAATATGAAAAAAAACACATTGCCGTTTAATCCATCAGATATGGCACTTTTTCATTGTGGACCGCTTATGAAAAAAGAACATGGTAAGTGGCAGGTGGTTTCAGCAGGTCCAACGACCAGTAGTCGTATGGAAATCTTCGAAGATAAATTCATTGAAAAATATGGGATAAACGTGATTATTGGCAAAGGTGGTATGGGAAAACGAACTGAGGCCGCCTTACAAAAGTTTGGTGGTGTTTACACTGCTTACACGGGTGGTGCAGGAGCACTTGCAGCAGATCGTGTGAAAGAAGTCCCTGCAGTGTATTGGCTTGAAGAACTTGGGATGCCAGAGGCAGTGTGGATATTTGAAGTAGAAGAATTCGGTCCGCTAGTTGTCGCCATGGATTCACATGGCAATTCAATTTACAAAAAATAAGAATTAAGGTGTATTATCGTACTTTCTTTTTTTCTGCGCCTTCTATTTCTTTTTTGAGCCATGGTTCAATTTTGTTACCCTGTAATAAATTTTTCAATTCTTTATCAAGTTTTGATGGTTTTATAATTATTATCCACCCTTTATTATAAGGGCTCTTGTTTATCAGAGTAGAATCAAGCTCTAGCTCTATATTGGCTTCAACTATTTTACCAGATACAGGTGAAACAAACTTGCCTATCCATTTTGCAGATTGAATTCTAGCACATATCTCCCCTTGAGTAGCTTCATCGCCCTCAAAGGGTATATCAATATTTGTGATATCACCAGCGCTTTTCTGATAAAAATCATTGACACCTGTACGAATATTACCATTGGATTCAATTTTTGCCCATGCATGATCCTTATGATAGTAGAGGTTGTTTGGAAAATTGTATCCTTCTATCAATACCATTTAGTATTACCTCTTTTTATTTCTTTAAATTTTGTATAAATATATTTAACTTTATTTAACTTGTTTATGTGCCTATGTTTATTTGTGAGTTATGTTGCTGCAGCATAAATCATGGATGATATCTGTTCTTGTTTGAATCCTTTTTGTTCGATAGCGTTAGAAGGACATGCTGCTATACAAATGCCACAGCCTTTACATGCCCCATCTATGATATGAGATAATTTAATTTTTTTACCATCTTTTAATTTTGTTGTCATTTCAATAGCTCTATAGGGACATGTTGTTTCACATATACTGCAGCCGCTGCATAACTCTTCGTTTATGCTAGCAAATGGTACGTCAATATAATACTTATTTTTTGAGATAATAGTGAGTGCTCTTGAGGCAGCTCCATACGCTTGAGAAATAGTTTCATCTATAGATTTTGGTGAATGTGCTGTACCTGCTAGGAATATACCTTCGGTTGAAAAATCAACTGGTCGTAGTTTCACATGTGCTTCGAGAAAGAAAAAGTCGTCGTCAAGTGGTACTTTTAATTTTTGTGCAAGTTCAATGTTTTCTTTTCGCGGGATAATAGCAGGGCTGAGTATTATATAATCGGCGTGTATATTTAGTGTCTCATTAATTATAGGTTCTCTAACTTCTATTTCAAGATCTTCCCCTTTTTTAACCTTAGGTTTAGCGTCTCTATCGTATCTTATGAAAATAACTCCTTTTTCTCGTGCTTTTTCATAATATGTTTCTTTGAACGCATAGGTTCTCATATCTCGGTATATGATGAAAATCTCCGCATCAGGATATTTTTCTTTGATTTTTAGGGCATTTTTAACAGCATCAGCACAACATATTCTACTACAGTAAGGGCGTTGCTCTTCACGTGAGCCTACACACTGGATCATAACAATAGTTTTTTTTCTAAAATCTTGGCCCATCGAGATTTTTTTCTCTAATTCAAGCTGGGTTATAACTCGTTTATCTTTTCCATAATAGTATTCATTTGGTTTAAATTCTTCAGCACCTGTGGCTACTATGATTACTCCGTGTTTAATAGTTAATTTTGTTGCACCATTTTTTAATGTGGTAGCAAAGTTCCCAACGTACCCCTCGACTTTGTCAAGTTTTGATTTTTTATACACCTTGATTTTTGGATGATTTTCAACTTTTTTAATAAGGTTTTTCATGTATGTTTGAACATTTTGGCCCCCAAGTGTATAAAATATATTTTTTAGGTTTCCACCCAGTTCTTTTTCTCTTTCTACTAAATATACTTCAAATCCCTGATCTGCAATTGTTAGAGCTGTTGTCATCCCTGCCAGTCCTCCGCCTATAACAAGTGCTTTTTGAGTTACATCTAATTCAACAGTCGGAATTGGTTCAAGGAATGCAGCTTTTGCAACAGCCATTCTGATTAAATCTTTTGATTTACGTGTTGCGCCCTTTGGGTCATCCATATGTACCCAGGAACACTGATCACGAATATTGGCCATCTCTAAAAGGTGTGGATTCAAACCTGCCTCTTGAATAGTAACCTGAAACAAGGTTTCATGTGTCCGAGGTGTACAAGACGCAACAACAATCCGGTTTAGTGCATATTCTTTAATCTTCTCAATAATGTTACGTTGTGTATCCTCAGAGCATGTATACAAATTTTCCTCAGCATATACTACATGTGGCAGTGTTTTAGCATATTTTACCAAAGAGGGTACATCCACATAGGCCCCAATGTTAATACCGCAGTGACAAATGAATAGACCAACACGTGGCTCCTCATGTGAAACATCGATTTCTTTAGGGTAAATCTTTTCTGCGGTGAAAGTATTTCTCTCACAAGCAATCGTACTACTTGCTCTTGCCGCAGCGGCAGAGCCTGTTATAACTGTTTCAGGGATGTCTTTAGGACCTGAAAAAGAGCCACATGCAAATATTCCCTCACGAGTTGTATCTATAGGATTAAATTCAGTTGTTTTACAGAAACCAAAATCATTAAGTTTTATGTCAATTTTTCCGGCTAACTCTTTCATATGTTCTTTAGCAGTAAACCCTGCTGAGAGGATAACCATGTCAAATTCTTCTTCCTTTAAAGAGCCATTCTCAGTTTCGTATTGGATACGGAGATTTTTGGTCTGTTTTTCTTCCTCGACGCAAGAAACTCGACATCTTATAAACCTAACACCATACTCGTTTTTTGCTCGGTTATAATATCTTTCAAATCCTTTACTAAAAGTCCTCATGTCTATTAAGAAAATCGTTGACTCTATATTTGGATCATGTTCCTTAGCCATTACTGCTTCTTTTATGGCATATACGCAACAAACCGAAGAACAATAATTATTTCCATGAACATTATCACGTGAACCGACACATTGAATCCAGGCGATTTTCTTTGGCTCCTTTTTATCGGAAGGTCGAACCACATGACCTTGATAAGGACCTGAAGCTGAGAGGATACATTCAAACTCAAGTGCATTCAAAACATTTGGATAACGACCATAACCATATTCACTTCTTAATCTAGCATCGAACAGATCGTAACCAGGCGCAAGTATAATGGAACCAACATTTAACTCCAGTGTTTTTTCTTTCATCTTATGATTAATAGCATCTGCTTCACATGATTTTACACACTGCATACATTCTGAGCAAATAGAACATGAAAGACATCTCTTTGCCTCCCTGACCGCCTCGTTTTCTGTGTACCCAAGCTCTATCTCTCTGAAGTCCTTTATGCGTTTATCTGCAGGGGATTTCTTCATCTGTACTCGAGGCTGTTTTTCTCGTTTTTGCATTAGATTTTCTATTACTTTTTCTTTCTTTCCACGACCCCTGTGTAGATCCTGATTATTCAAATATCTGTCAATTGATATAGCGGCTTCATTTCCATGACCAATTGCATCGATAACAGAAGATGGGCCCAAAACAATATCCCCACCTGCAAACACACCGGATATATTTGTCTCAAGTGTGACCTCATCAACTTTAATAGTTTTCTGTGGCGTTAACTTTAGTTTCTCAAAACCAGTTAAATCCGGGGTTTGACCTATGGCAATTATCACTGTGTCACAATCAATCTTAGGAGCAAGCTTATCAGATAACTGTGGCGTACATATAGCGCTATCATCAGGGACATGCTTACAAACTATCGTCTCAAGACCAACAACCTTACCATTTTTATGGATAATCTTCTTTGGGCTAAGGGAATCATTAATAACAATTCCCTCTTTAAGAGCATCATCAACCTTGTGCTTATCAGCAGGCATATTCTCTTTTATCCCCCGGTAAAGAATCGTAGCTTTTTTTGCCCCTAGTCTAATAGCAGTTTTTGCGCAATCGATAGCAACATTTCCACCACCGATTATTACTATCTTCTTACCGAGACTCTTAGGTTTTTTACCTTTCTTTACATCTCTTAAAAAGGGTATGCCATATAAGACACCACGTGAATTTGATCCATCGATGTTAAGTTTTGTTGGGTTTTGCAGTCCAATAGATACATAGACTGCTTGATACTGCTGCCTAAGTTCTTTTAAAGTCATGTTTTTACCAATCTTTACATTTTTCTGAAGTTTAATTCCGTGAGCCAAAACTCGAGTAACGTCATACATAGCAGTTTTCTCAGGCATTCTATAGTCTGGCATGCAACTTGTCATTATTCCACCAGGCTTATTTGACGCCTCAAAAACAGTGACTTGATAACCCATTTTTGTAAGGCTAAGAGCACATGTTAAACCAGAGGGACCTGCGCCTACTACAGCAACTTTTTCTTTTCTATTTGGTTTTAAAGTCTCTGGTTGATCTTCTCCATGTTTCATGATGTAATCGGCAGCAAAACGTTTCAGATTCCTAATAGCAATAGATTCATCTATCTCAGAGCGTAAACAATTTTCCTCGCAAGGATGATGACATACACGACCACATATCGCTGGAAAAGGATTGGTTTCACGGATTAAATCCAATGCCTCTTTGAATTTTCGGTTACTCATTAATTTTACGTAACCATGTGCATTTACTTTTGCAGGACAAGCGGCAGTACATGGAGATTTACCATCGAGCTTATCGATAGTGAAAACATTAGGTATAGCCTGCGGATACATCTTGTAGATTGCATGACGTTCAGCCAAACAAGATTCAAAACCTGAAGATAGTAAAACCGGGCACACTTCTACGCAATCACCACAACCAGTGCATTTATCTTCATCAACATATCTTGATTTTTTCTTAATCCTAACTTTGAAATTGCCAGCTTGCCCAGAGATATCTTCTAATTTAGCATAAGTGATAAGATTAATATTTGGATGTCTCCCAACATCAACAAGTTTAGGTGACATGATACACATAGAACATTCATTTGTTGGAAATGTTTTATCAAGTTGAGCCATTACTCCACCAATAGCAGGTTTCTCTTCTAAAAGAAAGATTTTGAAACCAGAATTAGCAAGATCGAGCGCTGCTTGCATACCACCGATACCACCACCAACGATTAAAACGGAACCGATCTTATCCTTGTTTAAAGATTCCTTACTCATTTTATTGCATTCACCTTTTCAAGCAGCGCATCTGGTTTAATTTTATTGAAATTAAAACCAAGTTGTTTTTGATCAATACCAAAGGCTAACCCTAAAACCTGCGGGAGATAAAGCACAGGCAAATTATATTTAAAATTAAACTCCGCATTCATCTTCTTTTGATTGTCTTCATATATAATTGAACAGAGAGGACAAATCGTGACAAGTGCATCTACTTTCGATGCGGTGACAATATCAAGCTTTTGTTTTGCCATAGAACGTGCAATGTTTTTATCAACGCCAAATATAGGGCCACCACAACAATCAAGCTTATTTTTATAATCTACAACCTGCGCCCCAGTCGCCGCAACAAGCTTTTCCACTGTAGATGGATTTTCTGCATCTTCAACGTTATCATATAAACTACATGGTCTGAGGTAATGACAACCATAATGAACTGAAAACTTCAACCTGCTAAGATCATTCACACTTCTCTTTTTTATTGCATTTAATCCAACATCCTCATAAAGAATGCGCGCGAAATGTTTAACTTCTACACCAGGCTTAAATTTTCTATCAATTTTTGCTAGTTCTCTATTTATTTTTTTACGAAGTTCTATATTTTTATTAAGTTCTTTATTAGTCTCGGTAAGAGCAGCCGTACAAGCATTACATAATGCACATATTTTTCCCACTTTAGCGGCAACGGCTAAATTTCGTGCTGCTATCATCAGCGAGACTTCAGTATTAGTAGATCTAATCGGAAAACCGCAACAGGAAAAATCTTCGAAATCTTCGAATTCTATTCCTAATTCTTTTGCAACTTCTCGTACTGCCATCTCATAGTTTTGTTCACGAACAGAAATTGTACACCCAATGAATAACGCGTACTTCACTTGATATCCTCCTTAGACAGATGCTTTCTCGTAATTTTTGTAACTTCTTCATGCCTCTTTTTAACTGAAGGTAAACCCAACCTCTCTCTTTTTTTATTATCAAAATCCTCCACATCATATAATCGCCCAAAGGTGCTAACTAATCTAGTTTGTCCTCTAAAAAATGGGTGTACATAGCCCTCTCTATTTGCAATATTTTTCAAAGCATTCATAATTTTTGTTAACTTTACCCCCTGTGGGCAACGGTCATCGCAGGTATGACATGCTGCACAAAGCCATATAAAATCACTTTTGAGAACATCTTCTCTCATACCAAGAAGTATCATTCGGATTATCCTTCGTGGATTATACTTTTCTTCTATTTCGCGAACTGGGCAACACACTGTACATGTGCCACAGGCAAAACATCGCGTTATATCTAAACTGCCCATTTTATTTGCTACTTCATATTTGAAATTTGGATCCAATGCCTTGGAATCAATCATAATTATTCTGCCTCGATAATTGCAGTTGTTAAATCTTCTGGTTCAACACCTGGACTCTCGACCTTGTGTTTTTCATAAAAATCTTCAATTTTCGAGATCAGTATCTTTTCTTTACGTTTTGTTTCTCTTAGATTTTCTTCGACCCCGACAAGTTCGGATTTTGGGAAAAATTGAAAATCACCTGATATTCCAATCTTTTCAATTACATCTTTTTTAATTTCTTGAACAGTTCGTATCAATCCGCCTCCCGATTTATAAGTACTATACAAGATTTCTACGCCTTCCCTTATTTTTACGCCTCTTTGGGTTTTTGGTGTTTTTTTATAAAGAAATTCGTTGGAAGTAAACCATCGCTCGAGATCCTTCATTTTATCGATTGTTTCTGAAGTAATAGTCACTGGTTTTAATTTACCAGTTAATTTTTCATAATTGTTGATTAAAGATTGTACAACTTCTTCTCTATCTGGCATTGTGCCTAGCTCCCGTTTCATCGTGGTAAGGTTTTCCTCCATAGATTTATAGATTTTATCTCTAAATTTTTCCTCAGGTACTTTGAGTATCTTGCTCATGATTTGATAATTGAAGTCCATGAGAATCCCGCCAACAAAAACCATACTTTCGCCTACGTCGCCGCCGCCTTCACCAGATATCTTTCTTTCTTCTTTTGTAACTATGTCGTTTTCGGGTCTAAAATGAGTATCTATACCAAAATCTTGGTATGTATCACAGACTGGCTGTGAAAGATATGAAAAAATGTCTTTTATTTTTCTTGGGAAACGAGGATTCCCTTTATGCCATATAAGTTGATAAAAAATCTGGTTTCTATCTAGGTAAGTTGCGCCGCCACCGACTTCGCGTCTCATAACAGGAATACCTATTTTATTACAGTAATTTATATTCACTTCATTTTCTGCATCTTGAAAATAGCCTACAGATGCTAAGGGGTTTTCAGGTGATACTATTATCAGCCCTTCAAAACCCATCCTTGCCAAGGCATGGAATATAAGCATTGACTGTTGCCCTGGCAGGTAACCAAGTTTAAGAAGTTTCATCATTTTTTAGCTCACCTATCAACATCTTCTTATCCTAGACAGAATGGATTTAGAGAATTTACAATGCAAAGTAAGAACCGTATCAACAAGCAACAGTATAAAATAGTCCTTTTCCTTTATAAAATTATCAGTTAATGGTATTGATTTTTTCATTTAAACCAGTGGTATGATCATTAGCATCGAGACAACGTGAGTTAAATGTCGCCTCTTTCCAATCTACGTTCTTTAACTATATCTAATGGTTTTGCCCTATGGCTGGCTTCATATCTTAAAACTTGATCTACTGCAACAATAGCACAAATTGAGACTTCATTTTTTCCCAATCCACCGACTATGTCATCAGTTATAGCTAGAAGTTCTTCCTTTGTTAACCCTGCATCTAATGCGTTAACGATAAATTTTCTGAGATGTTTCCTGGCTAAACCACATTTTTTAAAGCACTGTTTCAATTTATTTTTAATCTTATCTTTTTCATTTTTTGTTAATTTTATAGGAGATGATTTTTTTTGTTTCTCTTCATATTGTAGGGCCTGACCTATTGCTGTTATAGAACACAATGGCGCCTCATCTTGCAAACTACCATCCGATAGCTCATCAGATATATCTAGGATATCTTGCTTAGCTAATCCTGCATCCATGGCATCAATTACACATTTTCTAAGTTGCCTTCTACCGTCAGCACATTTTAAAAAGCAGTCCTTGAGTTTATTTTTTATCTCTTTTTTTTCCATATAATCATTCCCCTATAATCACATACGTGAATCCGCAATAGGTGAATATATTTTTCGTGTGAGGTTCCAAATAGAATCAAAGGATAAAACGTCCTCTGAACTTCTCTTTTGTCAATATAGTTTGTTGATTTTCTTTGATTATTCTATTTCATTTGTAATAACAGTATTCAAGTGGTTTTATCAGGTTTATTCAGGAAATTCCATATAAGGTGCATACATCTTAACCATTTTCTTCAGTTTATCTATTTCTTCATGTTTTAACACCTCATCAACCGCAATAATAGCACACACTGAAACCTGATCCTTGCCCAAACCACCGACTAAATCATCAGTTATAGCCAATATTTCTTCTTTTGTGAGACCTGTTTTCAAAGCATTCACAATACATTTTCGGAGTTGCCTTCTAGCCAAGCCACATTTTTTAAAGCATTGTTTCAATTTATTTTTAATTTCCTCTTTTTCTTTATCTGTCAAAGATACTGCTCTCGCTTTTTTTTGCTCCCCCTCATATTTCAACGCTTGGCCTATTGCTGTAATAGAACACAACGTTGCTTCATCTTTTAAACCACTATTTGCCATTTCATCAGCGATCATCAGCACGTCTGCTTTGGTAAAACCTGCATCCATGGCGTTATCAACATATTTTCTTAGTTCATTTCTACTTAAAGCACATTTTTCAAAACATTCTATTAAATTTTTTTTAACTTCTTGCTTTTTCATAAATCTAATTCTCCACCCGGCATACCAGAATATAAATCAAGTGGATATATCTTTCCGTCTTTAAAAATATGCATTCATGATATCTTAATTATAGGATGATATCTTGGATTCCACATCTTAGATTTTATATCGTTTAAAGTGTATTCTTTTGTTTTTTGTTCTTTGCCAATTTGCTTTGTTGTTGTAAAGGCAATATGTGCACTTATATTTCGTATTTCTCTTATAGAGGGATAAATTGTTCCTTTGTCAATCAATTTCTGTGATGTAAGATTCGCCAATGTATACGCCGCTTCGGTAAATACTGAGTCACTTATATATTGACCCTGACTAATGATAGCGCCTAGTCCCACACCTGGAAAGATGAAAAAGTTATTTCCTTGACCGATGGTAATTGTTTTGCCATTATAGTTGAAGGATGAAAATGGTGAACCTGTGGCAACTATTGCTTTTCCTTTTGTAGCCTTGTATATCTGCTGAGGTGTTGCCTCTGAATTCGATGTCGGGTTTGAAAGAGGGAAGATAATCGGCCGAGATGCATTACAAGCCATTTCTTTAAGTATATTTTCTGTGAAATGCCCAGCACATCCTGATGTACCAATGAGCACTGTCGGTTTAAAATTTCTTACAACCTCTAATAAAGAGATGGAGGAGCCATTACCAACTTCCCAATTTTTGTATACATTTTTCTTTTTCAAAAAAGGTTTTTTATATTCTTGAACTTTATGTTGGTCAGTAACTAATCCTTTGCTATCCAATATTGCAATTTTTTCGTATGCTTTATCTTTTGTTATATGACATTTTGATGCTAAGCAGGCTGCTATTCGACGTGCGATACCAACTCCCCCGGCACCTGAGCCATAAATAGCAAATCGTTGATCCGAGATATCTTCACCAGATATTTTCAAAGCATTTATAATACCGGCAAGTGCAACAGATCCAGTTCCCTGGATATCATCGTTAAAGCTTAGTACTTTATACCTATATTTATCAAGAATGGTAAATGCATTCTGTCGACTGAAATCTTCCCATTGAATTAAGACATTGGGAAATTTTGATATAATACCTTCAACAAATTTGTCGATAAACTCCTCGTATTCACTACCAATAAGACGCCCTCGCTTATAGCCTAAATAATAAGGATCCTGTAGATCTTTAGGATTATCAGTTCCGACATCTAATGTCAATGGCATTGTCTCCCAAGGTCTGATACCAGCACCAAGTACATACAAAGATAACTTGCCAATGGGAATATCAATGCCACCAACCCCCTGATCACCTAGTCCAAGAATACCTTGATTGTCAGTTACCACTGCAATAGTTGGGCGTTTAAACCTATAATTATCAAATATTTTCTCAACAGAATCAATATTTTTTGGAGATAAAAAAACGCCTCTGAAACGTGCGGAATCACGAGAATATTGCATAACTGCATCCCCAACAGTTGGCGTATAAATAATCGGGATTACTTCTTCTAGAAAAACATGACAGAAAGCATAATATAAAATCTCATTTCTATCATGAAGATCACGAAGAAAATTAAATCTAATTAAATCAAGTTCCTTTCTAATGGAGAGTTGATCTTTTTCACTAATTTTTTCGCAATTGTTACAAAGTTCTAAAGGTATCCTCAACTGAGTATATCGCCGATACACCTTCTCTATCTGTTGCTCAAGAGTAAGAATTCTAGGGGGGAGCAAACCATCTAAATCAAATTTTTCTCTCTCCTCCTCACTAAACGCTGAACCTTTATTTAAAAGTGGAGCACGAATGACATCTCTAGCAGTTGCATTTGTCATAAACAGTATATTTTTGTTCTCATCTTCTTTCACATCAAAAGTAATTTTCATATTATCCAACTCATCTATAGGAAACAATGGCAGATCGGTTTCGATAAAATATTATCTTAACCGACAATTTATTTCAATATATTAACTTTTCAATTTATAGATATGCATATCAATCGGTGTCGTAGTTTAGCAATTCTTTACTGAGAAGACTGATGTGCCCCATTTCTTCCTTAATTATTTTATCGAGTTTGTTTTTACCAAAACTCTCTGGAACAGCATCTTTTATTCCTAAATAAAAAACTATCGAATCTTTCTCAGCATTAATTGCAGATTTTAAAATTTCCTTAAAAGATGTTATGTCGATATTTTTTTCATAAAAAATGCGAGTATCCGCCAGAGCTCGAAGATAACTGCTAGTCTCATCTTCTGGATCAAACCTGGTCATCGTTTTTTCGTCATCTGACAGATGTTTTCTCATGATTTTAAAAGTTGCTTCATGTTCATCTTCCATTTCAGCAAGATGCAACAAAAGATCTTTTTTGTCATCATCCCTTAATTTTTTTGCCGCATTTCTGTAAAATTTTGCCCCATTTCTCTCTATTTGTTCAGCTATTTCAAAAATCTCATCTGCATTAAAATCAAAGCTCATATTTTTTCTTCTCCCAATCTTGAATAGTCAATCAAACTATTATATTTTAATATAGTTATTTCTCCGATTCCACCATATCTGTAAGGTTAGCAATTAAATTAATAAAACCAAAGAATATTAGGGTTCGCCCCTAAATATAGCTGACAGTTATGAAAGTATACACGATTGACAAAAATGATCTGAAAATTCTTCTTGATCAATTCTTAAAAGATTTTAAAGTCTATGGCCCAACAAAATCAGGGTTAGATTCAACGTTTGATGAAATTAAATCAATTAGTGACTTACATCTGGATTATAGCTCAACCGTTCTCCCTCCTAAAAAATTTTTCCATCCTCCAAAACAAACATTATTTAAATTTACAATTCAGAAAGAAAAACATCACGTTGAAGAGAAGGAAAACGATGAAAAATTCATTTTATTCGGTGTTCATCCATGTGATGTTCACGCAATTTTAAAACTAGATAAATTCTTCTCAGGCGAATTCAAAGACAACTATTACCAAAATAGAAGAAAAAACTCAATCATTGTAGCATTAAACTGTAATCAACCAGGTGAGAACTCATTTTGTAAATCTATGAATGCCGGTCCCTTCCTCAAGGAGGGATACGATATACTACTTACAGATATCGGTACAAAATATTTACTTGAAATTGGATCCAATAAAGGCAAAAAGCTCATAGATGGTTTAGAACTATCGATAGCTTCTAATCGCGATGTTGCAGAAAAAGAAAAAAAATGCAGAATATCAGATAGAAAAATTAAAAAAATTTTGGATCCCGACTGGCTTCCCAAATTAGCTGAAGAAAATCTTGATCACGAGATATGGGCCGATCTAGGAGAACGCGGGGGAGTTGCCGGTTCTTTTCCTTGTTTATCATGTGGATCCTGTAGTCTTGTTTGCCCCACTTGTTACTGTTATGATATTTATGATACACTGAATTTGTCATTAAAGCATGGAAGTAGAATACGAGAACTTGACTCCTGCCAGCTCCTTGAATATGGAGAAGTTGCTCAAGGAGGAAACTTTAGAAAAGAACGAAAAGATAGAATCCGACATTGGATGTTTTGTAAATTTGGTGCTGCCGCTGGTGGTAAAAATTCTAGTTGCGTAGGCTGTGGACGATGTATACGGGTTTGCCCATCCAAAATTGATATCACTAAAGTAGCAAAAGAATTAAGGAGAAGAAAATAGAATGTTGAATGAATATTATCCCTCCCTCGCTGTAATTAAAGAAATCAAAAAAGAAACCTACAATACAAACACATTTGCTTTAGCTTTTTCAGATAGTAAACTTGCGAAAGATTTTTCATGGAGTCCTGGACAGTTCATGATGCTAAGTCTCCTTGGTGTTGGTGAATCAGCCATTTCTATTTCCGATGTCGATAGTGATAACCTAATTAATGCCACAATTAGAAATGTTGGCAACGTTACAAATTCACTGTTTTCTTTTAAAAAGAATGATATTCTTGGCATGCGAGGTCCATATGGTACAGGTTGGCCAATTAAAGAAATTAAAGGTAAGGATATTCTACTCATCGCTGGTGGAATGGGAATGGCACCACTAAGAGGAGTAATACATCACATTATGAACCATAGAAAAGAGTACGGTCATTTTGAAATTATTTACGGCGCTCGAACTCCGGAGGATATGATTTTTAAGTACGAATTTGATGCATGGAAGAAGATAAAGAATAGCACACTCCATCTAACTGCTGATGAGATACCGAGGAAAAATCCTTTTGAATGCCGAACAGGTCTTGTTACGTCTTGTTTTCCCATTATGAACACCCATCACAGAAATGCTGTTGCGCTGGTTTGTGGCCCTGAAATAATGATGCGGTATGCAGCAAAATGTCTTGAAACCATTGGATTTGCCGATAAACAGATCTATTTGTCGCTTGAGCGACGTATGAAATGTGGTATCGGAAAATGTGGCCATTGTCAGATTGGTGTGAATTATGTTTGTAAAGATGGCCCTGTGTTTAATTATGCTGACATAAAACCCTTTATTCGTCCACTATGAGGTGAAAAATACACTATGGCTAAAAAACTAAAAATTGGCATATTCAAGTTTACCGGTTGTGCAGGTTGTCAAATGGAAATATTTCGTATGGAAGACGAGTTTCTAGATTTATTAAAATTATTTGATATTAGCTACTGGAAAATGGCTAAGAGAGACAACGATGATGAAGGTTTAGATATTGCGTTAGTTGAGGGTGGAATATCGACACCATGGGAAATTGAAGAGATCAAATGCATCAGAAAAAAAACAAAATTTTTAGTGGCTTTTGGCGACTGCGCTATCGGTGGTTGTATTCCAAGTATTCGAAATTGGATTCCTCAGATGGAAAGTGAAGAAGCAGTATACCCTGATCCATCAAAAATTTGTTCCACTAAAGTCATGGGAATTGGTGAGTATATAAAAGTTGATGCGGAACTAAAAGGGTGTCCACCTCATCGAGATACAATTATTGAACTGCTTAAATCCGCTCTATTAAAAATTAAACCACGACTTAGACAGCATCCTGTTTGTGTTGAATGCAAGCTAAATGAAAATCCTTGTTTGATCGCTAGTAAAAAACTGCCATGTATGGGCCCAGTCATTAGTGCTGGTTGTGATGCTCTTTGTCCAACACTAGGCCGTGAATGTGAGGGTTGTTTTGGTCCGATGAGTAATCCAAACGCTGCAGCCCTTGCAGATATTTTCAGAGATATCAATCTGACCGATGAAGATGTAAAGCGTAAATTCAGAAAATATGCTGGTATGAGCCCAGAGTTCAGATTGGAGGCAGGTCACTGATGACTGAAAAAACAATCCACGTGGATTACATTGCACGAGTTGAAGGCCAAGGTGCAATCAATATTGACATTACTAAAGATAATAAAGTTAAACATCTACAGTTCAAAATATTTGAACCGCCTCGTTTTTTCGAATCTTTTCTTATAGGCCGAAAATATGATGAGGTAATGGAGCTTACTAGTAGAATCTGTGGTATTTGCCCAGTTGCACATCAAATAACATCGTTGCGTGCTGTTGAAAACGCTATGAGCATTGTTATAAGTGATCAGACAAGGGATCTTAGAAAACTTATGGCCATTAGCGCTCATATCCAGAGCAATGTTCTTAGCATGTACTTTTTGAGCCTGCCCGATCTCATGGGTTACGAGAGTATTATTACTATGGGAAAGGATCATTTGGATATCGTTAAAAGAGCATTGATGCTGAAGAAACTCGGTAATGATATTACTCAGTTAATTGGTGGGCGATCGGTTCATCCTGTTACCATGATTGTTGACGGGTTCACCTCGATTCCCAGTAAGAACAGGTTTGATGTAATTCGAAAGCGATTAGTTGATGCTAAAAAAGCTGCAATTGAAACTGTCGATCTTTTCACAAATCTTGAGATTCCTGATTTCAGTCGTAAATGTGAATATGTAGCTATTTCTGATCCAAAATATTACGCCATTAATGAAGGACGTTTTAAGTCGACCAGAGGGCTTGATGTTGATGAGATGAATTATCGAGATTTCATTGCTGAGAAACAAAAACCGTATTCTACTGCATTACATAGTTATGTTAAAGATCGTGATTCCTTTATGGTTGGTCCTCTCCCTAGAGTTAATCTTAATCTTAAACAAATGTCAGATGATGCTAGAGATGCTGCTAAGAACTGTGGTGTTAAATTCCCTAATTATAATCCTTTTGTTTCTCATCTTACGCGAGCAATAGAACTGGTTCATGACATCGATGAATCAATTGAAATTATCGACAGACTACCACTTAAAGATGAACATAGCAATTACATGTGCAAATCAGGTTTTGGAGCAGCAATAACCGAAGCACCACGAGGTAGCCTATATCATAGCTACACTCTAGATAACAACGGAGTTGTAAAAAAAGCAGATATCGTTCCACCTACTGCCCATAATGCATACAACATTGAAAAAGATATGAATGATTTTGTTCAAACTATAATTGATGAGTCCATTGAAGATATAACTTTAAAATGCGAAATGCTTGTCAGAGCATACGACCCATGTATTTCTTGCTCATCTCATTAAAACATTTATTTTCCAAGGGCCTTAATCATTGTTAGTATCTGTCCATCAGTAAAACCTAGGTGACCAATAGCTTGATTTAGACAAGCCGCAGCGCAGGAACCACAACCTTTACACAATGCTTCATTTACTTGTGCAACAAGAACTTTATGCCCAAAACGATCCTTTTCAACTAGCTCAATTGCCTTATATGGACATACCTCTACGCAGAACCCACAACCGCGACATAATGATTCATCTACTTTTGCTATAGTTCCCTCAATTTCCAGTTCTTTTTTCGATAATATGTCACACACACGGGATGCTGCGCCGCTCGCCTGTGCAACAGTATCAGGTACGTCCTTTGGACTTTGGCAGCAACCAGCTAAAAAAATACCATCAGTAAAAGTATCAACAGGACGGAGCTTCGGATGAGCCTCCAAAAAGAAACCATCAGCACTCTGATTAATATTCAAAATCCTAGAAAGCTCCTTCGCA